>Ga0185299_10000388_pt1 | contig 125447 bp, 110 predicted proteins | sample PaiPotPPA55metaG_FD_128002 | JGI IMG/M metagenome (GOLD analysis project Ga0185299, IMG submission 128002) | Iron sulfur acid spring bacterial and archeal communities from Banff, Canada, to study Microbial Dark Matter (Phase II) - Paint Pots PPA... ... | reverse complement strand
CGGGCGTTTTCTACACACAAGACACCGGCAATCCGGTATTCGACATGGCGCGCAGTCTTTCCGGAAAACTGCAGAATACCGCCAACATTGCCACTCACAACCTCACGTTCGAAGTCCCCTTCTTCGCGGGGGCGAGCCCCTGTGGCGCTCTGGCCCCTCCGTTGGCGTGTGTCCCTACACCCACCCTAGTCAACACCTATTACATCCGCAAGACGCCCTATGTGGCAATGTACGAACTGAATGTCCAACGGCAATTGGGCAACCATACTTCCCTCGAAATCGGTTACCTGGGAACGCAAGGCCATCGCCTGCCGCGTTATGTGTATTTTAACGCTGCGGCGCCCGGACCGGGCCCACAACTCAGCCGCGAAGCTTGGCCGAACTTCAACAATACCGTGGAGAACATTGGCATTGTAGACTCCAACTACAACGCGCTCTCCGCTAAACTCACGCGGCGCATGTCCAGAGGCTTTACCTACCTGCTCGGCTATACCTACTCGAAATCGATCGACGACGGCAGCGGGCTGCGCACACTCGGCACCGATCAGATCGGTGCTCAGAATTCGTATTGCATCCCATGCGAGCGTGGCCTGTCGATCTTCGACCAGAAACACCGCTTTGTGGCTTCGACGCTTTACCAATTGCCATTCGGAAAAGGCCACGCGCTCATGAATGGCCGAGTGGCCAGCGCCCTCGCCGGCGGGTGGGATCTGGGGATGATCTGGTCCATGGCCTCCGGTTCCCCTGTCAACATCGGGGACGGCGAAGATCGATCCAATATCGGTAGCAGCAGCATGGACCGGCCGAATGCGGTGGCTGGCCAGTCATCGAAGCTCAGCAACCCCACTCCCAACGAATGGTTTAATGTGCAGGCCTTTGCTCTGCAACCGCAGTACACGTTCGGAAACGTGGGACGGAACACGGTGATCGGCCCGCCATTGTTCAGTGTGGATTTCTCTCTCAAGAAGGATATGAGATTCACCGAACGACTCAAGTTGCAGTTGCGGCTGGATGCCTTCAATGCCTTTAACCATCCCAACTTTGGCAGCCCAAACAATAGTTTGGCTGCCGACCATCTGGATGCCAGCGGCGTGCCGATACCGGGTAGCGGCGGCTTCGGCACGATTACCAGCCTCAACTCCAACATAAGCATGCGGCAGTTGCAGGTCAGCCTTAAGCTCGTGTTCTAAATATGGGGCGACCATGTCAAGCCTCAAGTTGAGCCAAGCTTGAGAATTGCCCAAAGCGGATGATGGGACCGCGAATGCGACGGTTGATCACTCTATTATCCGCGGGTGGGAACCGCATAGTCATGATCCGTCGGGAGCTGCCTCCGACTGAGGGCGCGAATTGGGCGGTGCTACGGTATCGCACGAAACATGGGAGGATTCTCCTTTCCGCGAGCCCTGGCCCCATCACCGGCTGTTGTGTCCTCATGGGCTTGGTGGATGCAAGTGTCAATGTTCGATGCCGACCAACGGGAGGCGGCAGGATGATGAAGACTGGCAAGACCAAGCCTGCCATTTTCTCCTATAAGGAAACGTTCTTCTGCATCGCGGCTAGGGACCGTCCAGGCCGAGCGCAGCGAGCCCGAAGGATCGAAGAGCCTGGACCGGTCGGACGATGCAGCACCCAGCGGCGTTCATACCGAAAACAGCGACACCCTCTTCTCGCAAAAGGGCAACTGTATCCGCTGCGAACGAGAGCTTTCGGCCTTCGACAATCGACAGCGCTTGGTCATATCCGGGTTGTACGACCTGCAAGGGGCGAAGACTGGACATCCAGAACCGGTTTCTGGACGCTGTTCTCGGCGGCTGGCAGCTCGGTTCCATCATTATCTGGCGATCCGGATTCCCGATAAACCCCTTTGACGGAATCAACCAGGCCAACACCAACATCGGAGTTAACCGGCCGAATGCTACCGGCGTGAGCCAGTCTCTTGCAAATCCCACGACGGCGGAATGGTTCAATACGGCGGCATCTACCCTGCAGCCGCTATATACTTTCGGCAATGCAGGCCGCAATACGATCATCGGTCCAGCCGGTTTTTAACTGGACTTTTCCACGCACAAGGACTTCCGCTTACCAAAAAGAAGGTCACGACCTGCAATTTCGCTGGGAGGTATTCAACGCTCTCAACCATCCGGGTGGGGCAACCCGAGCACAACGCTTACCAGTCCTCAGTTCGGGCAGATTACCACAACCAGTGGAAATATGGGGCAGATGCAATTCGCGTTCAAATACATTTTTTAAGCGCCTGCAGCCGTTCTGAACACAACCCAAGATCGTTTCAAGTATTTCGAAAACGCATTGAACCCACCAGCTATCCATGATAAAAAAGGCAGTCTGACTACAAAAGGGGAATCCGAACATGAAAAAAACCAATATGACGCGTCGAAACTGGATGGGCGCTGTGGGCGCCTCTGCAGTAAGCGCTGGGCTCTTAGGCGATGCCAGTAGACCGCTTAGCGCGGAGGAACCTTCGTGTTCGGCAGGTGGCACGATCATTGATGCGCACATTCACTTGTGGAAGCTACCTCGGAGCTTACCTCCTATGAGCGACTTCGGCAGTTACCCCGGCGATCCCACCGACGGGTTCTGCTGCAGTAAAACTCCTTCCAATCCTAGCGGTGTGATCCCTTGGCTCCAACAGGATGCGTTAATACCGAATTATTTAATGAATTTGGGCGGCAGAAGGGTGAGCCAGGCCGTGCTGATCACATCCGCCGTGGGTGTGACCCCGGCGCATGTCATCCAGTCCAACCTGTGGATGTTGGAAACTGCTGGTAGCGACACTAATGGACCGGAAGGCAAGTCGAAAATCCTATCGGTAGTGGGCTCTATAGATCCTACTGAGAGTCCCGATACTTTCAAGGAGCAGCTAATGCTGTTGGCCGCGAACCCGCTGTTTGTTGGCATCCGGCTCGGCGACCTCGGTTCGATTTTCAACCCTGGTCCCTCTACCTTTGCGAATATCAAGCCAAATGTGCTGCAAAATCTTGAGGCGATGGCCGATAGGGGGTTGCAGATCGACACGATTGGAATTCCCGGAGCGACTGCGGCCCAAATCGGCCACGCTACCGGGATAGCGATTGTGATGGACCACTTCGCTAGTGAAGGTAATACATTTACACCGTCGGCTGCGTGGATGCAGGATATGCAGGCGGCCGCAACATATCCGGGCTTGAATATCAAAGTCTCTGATGTTGAGACGCTAAGCGAAGCCGCGTTGGGCGGCTACACTTTTGGGCCCGGTCAGTTCCAGCCCATCGCCGACCCAACTAAATACTATCCGGTGATGGAATTCCTGTGGGATACGTTTGGCCGCACACGGCTTCTTTGGGGCAGCAATTGGCCGGTGTGTCGTTACGGCGGAATATTGACGGACCCGGTCTACTTCGAGATCGCTATTTGGGAATCTTTCCTGGCCCAACCCAAATTTATGGAAGGGCGGGACGACATTATGTTCAAAAATTCCCTGCGCGTCTATGGCCCCGGTTCGCGGTCCCGCATTTGACGGCCGAACTCGAATAGGGGAGAAGTCCAATGCAACAACTCATCGAGAAGCTGGTTACCGATTTCGAGAGGGGTAAGCTGAGCCGCCGTCAGCTAGCTGCCACTCTTGCTGGACTCGTCGCCGCTGGCGCTAATTCCGCGCCGAGCGTTTCGGATTTCAAGGCGGTCGGTGTCAATCACGTCACCTTGCGGGTCCCCGACGTTCAGCGCTCCACGACGTTTTATCAGGAGCTTTTCGGAATGCCCATGCGGAAGTCTGCTCCCACCGTGAACATTCTCAGTCTGAACGCGAACTGCTTTTTCGGGATAGAGGCGGCCAAAGACAAGGGACCCGCGGTCGATCACTTCTCCTTGGGCATCCAGGATTTCAAGTCGGAGGAGGCCGCAGCGAAGTTAAAGAAGCGAGGCCTAAAGCTCGATGGAGTCTCAAAAGAAGGCCTCAAGTTCATTGATCCGGACGGAATGTTGGTCCAACTGAACGCACCCGATTATCCGGGCTACTTGCCTGGTCAACAGTAGTTTCTGAGCCATGACCGTAAGAGAGTGGTTTCTACCCGCTTCAAAAACACTACGGCCGTGGACCGTAATGCGGTGGAGTTTGGCCAAGCTCTAAGGCCCCGAGATCAGGCGCCCGGCCGGTAAACGCATCGGTAATATTGGGAAGGACCACACCCTTGTCAATTGCTGCCGAACCGGCCTTTAGCCTGAAATCGAAATCTTCCGCCTTGTAAAGCTTTTGAACCTTCTCGACATCTTGCGCATCCAGCCTCGGGACATTCACGAAGATGTCGTAATCCACAGCGACGCTATGCTGGTCCTGGTGCGTCTCCCGGGTGTATTCTGCGAGCGTCGCAAACCGCCGCGCCGTTAATGTGGAATTGCCCCCCGCACCGCCGCGGCCTGGACTCGCCGCGAGCATCCCGCTGTAGTCCGCGGGAACATTCCATGGCGGCGAGTTCCATTGGAACGAATAGGCGGCTCCAGGATTGAGTCGAAAACCGTTGTAGTCCGAAGAGCTGTAGTTTGTATTCGTGTTGACGCTGAAAATCGCTGGAGCGGAATTCTCTCCAAGCATCAAGTTATTGCGCCAATGCACGTTCGCCGAGGATCCGGCGTTGGTCTCGGTTAAGATCGTATTGTTGTAAAAGAGCACACCTGGGGCCCCATTCGTCATCCTGATCGATCCGCCGGGAGCGTGGTACGCAATGTTTCGTATCCAATAGATCGGCCCTCCAATGGCGGGCTGATTACAAAAAGGTTGCGAAGCAGAGTTGAGCATCATGTTGCGCATGACACGAACGTTATGCATGCTTCCGTCGATCTCAAACGCATTGTCATGAAAATTCGTCATGTAGTTGTTGTAATAATCGATCGCAACTGGCCGCCTGTCCCAGTACTCTCTCGGCGGATAGTGCGGACCATCGATTGCATGTGACCCATCCGGATTTCCGTAGGTTTCGATATCGATCCCATCGTGGAAATTCGCAACATAGTTATAGGCCACAACATGGCCGGGACCGTACAGCCTGACCGCTGTGTACGACGCCAACTTCGGCGGAAATTTCTGACCATCCACTCCATCAAATTTGGCCCAGAAGTTTCCGATCCATCCGATCAGATGATTCGGGTCGTCCCGGCCAATGAAGTAGTTATCGGCGATGTAGAAATCGCTCGAGCCCGAGTAGTTCGTGAAAACCCCGAGATTCACGTTCTCAAAACGGCACTTCTTGACGGTCAGGCCCTTCGAGCCGGCGATGAACTGGGTGCCCGCCCAAATCCCAATATCGGTGTTCCGAATCGTCACGCCTTCAAAGTAGTTGTAATTCGCCGCCTTCACGTTGAACAAGTTGAAATTGCCGTTACCGTCGAATATGACTTCTCCGTCTCCGGCGCCTTTGATCACGATCGGCTTATCGGGAGTGCCGCTGGCGGTCAGATAATAAGTTCCCTCAACCGGCGTGGTCGCATTGATCGTGCGATCGCCCGTATAGTATTCGGGATGGTATTTGTAGAGCCCGGCATGTACCAGAATCATGTCGCCTGCTTTAACCCGCGGCCGGCCGGCGGTCACGGTGTCTCCGCCGCCACAGTAGTAGTTATAGGCGCACATGACCGCGTCAAAAGCCGGCTCGATCTTTGTACCCTTGTAATCCGGCGGATAAACGTGAAACACGCGACCGCCGGCATAGGGCTTCGGTTCGGGGCGCGTCCTTACCGTCACGGTCTTCGTCACGGTCTTGCCGTTTTGCCCAACGAACCCGTCTGGATCCGACATCACAAAGCGAGCTTCGTACGCCGTATCCGGTTCCAGATCCAGAATGCTGCCTGCAAACATGTTGGGAGAGACGACGTCAAATACACCCTGGTTCTGGTAGATTCGTTCGCCCTGCAAACGCAAGAGTGGCAACCCGTGCTTCCACTCGGTCTCGCCCTGTTTGCGGTACGACACCTCTACCTGCGCGTTGCGATTGTCGTCGCCCTCAATGAGCCATTCAAAGCCAAGGTTGATCAGCGTGGGATGGTCGATGACGAACTCACCCGGCTTGACTTTGTTCTCATTTGCCGCAGCCCGGGCACTGGCCACACAGAGCACCGCAAGACAAATTGTGCACCACGATCGAACTATCATGAACGAATGCGTACGAACGAGCGATTGATCTCAGAAATCTTGCCCGTTCCCGCCATTCCCATATCAGCAGCCAACTCCGCCCGCAGGATATCCATGATGCGCACAACGCCGCTCTGTCCGAACGCCGCTAGTCCCCAGAGATAGGGGCGGCCGATCCCAACTGCCGTCGCACCCAGCGCGAGGGCTTTAAAGACATCCGTACCCCGGCGGAAACCACCATCCACGAGCACAGGAATCTTCCCGCCGGCGGCTTGCACGCATTCTGGTAGCGCTTCTATGGTCGAGCCGACCTGATCTAATTGCCGCGCCCCGTGGTTGGACACAATGACGCCCGACATTCCGTTTTTCACGGCGAGCTCGGTGTCCTCGGCGGTCATCACTCCTTTGACGACTACCGGGAGCCTACTAGCTTCTCTCAACCGTTGCAGCGTGTCCCACTTCGGGGTCGCAAATGGCCGAGGCGTTGGTACGTCGCCGGCCGTCCAAAGAACGTCGTCTGGCTTGTAAACCAGCTCGCCTCTTTCATTCCGGGGAATCCCCTTGTCTTGACACCAGTTGCGCACCAACCCGTTATGCATGCTGCGCTCACGATGAGAAACGTGGTAGATATCGACGGTAACCGAGATGCCCGAACATCCCTGATCCTCGATCCTTTCAGCGAACTCGGCCATTTGGTTCTTGGTGCGGAACTCGGCCGCAGTGGTGAACTGCCACCAGACCTTGGGCCCTTTACCAGCGGAGAGAATGTTGTTGATACCGCCCCCCGTAATCAGCATGGAGTTCGAAGTTCCGGCGGCCAGTGCGGTTTCCTGTTCGCCATTGGGAATAAAGCAATTCTTGCCACCCGTTATGGAAAGATAGATCGGTTGGGTCAATTTCTTTCCGAACAGCGTTACCGAAGTATCGATCGTACTCACGTCGTTGATGAGGAAGTGCGGCCGGATAACAATATCATTGAAATGGGTTCGATTTGCGTGAAGGGACACTTCGTCATCGGACCCTTCGTCCAGGTAATCCCACGCGAGCGGGTCCAGTTTAGCCCTGGCCAGCTTAGCAAAGTCGAAGACGTTCGCCTGTTTGAGTAAGGGATCGGCAAGATCACTGTACTTCCGATCTGCTTTCAGTAGAGGCGAGGCTGCCACAAATTGACAGAACTTGAGGATCGCCTGACGTCGGTTCATGAGAGACACCATATCACACTTCAAAAACCAGATCAATGATAGATCATTGACTCAATGGAAACTTGTGTGATATGCGTCTTTCTACGTCGCTTCGCCGGGAAGAATCTCACCTGTCCTCGATGCCGCGGATGAAATCCATCGGAAAGCAAATCCTGTGAAGGTCCTGCGGACCATGGCGGAAAATTCCGGCTCTTCCATCGATCGTAGAGCTTCGACCAGCGCGTAATGTTCACGTCCCATTGCCGCCGTTAGTGGATGGGTGCTCCCCAGCACGACAAAAGTGAATAGCGGCGCCATCAGCCGCTCCAGGGTCTCGGCTAGAAACGTATTGCCGGACAGCTTCCAGCAGTACCGGTGAAATTCAAAATCATATTCCAAGAACTCCCGGCGATTCTCCCTTTGCCCGGCCTCGACCAGACGGTCCACCACGCTTTCTAGATGGTCTACATCGGATTTTGTTACCAGCGGGCGAGCCCACTGCAAAGCCAGGGTCTCCAATTCAACCCGCAGCGTGTAGAGTTGGCGGACTTCGTCCACATCAAACGCCGTTATGAAAGTCCCTTTGTTTTTGACACGGCGCACGAATCCTTCATGCTTAAGAGAGATGAGAGCCTCACGCACCGCAGGCGTTCCGACGTTCATCTGCTTCGCAATCTGGCGTTCCACAATCACCGCTCCGGGCTTCAACATGCCCGTGAAGAAAGCATCTTTCAAAGCAGCGACGACGCCTTCAGCTAACGAGAACGGCTCAAGTTGAGGGAACACTGCCCGATCCTCTTTTCCTAACCCAGGATTCATGCAGCGACCATCATAGCATGCAACCCACGACGATGAAAGATCGACGATGATCTATCATAAGTTGACAGGGCCAAACCGACATGATATAAACATCCTTCGGATAGGGTCAGAGAATCGCCGAGGCTTAGGAGCCTGAAGGGGATTTATGAAAACAGCTACAACGGTAACCAAGTTGTGCCGTGTAATGGAACAGTTCCAAGAGCGCCAGTCCTTTGGAATCACTGATCTGGCCCGCAGAACGGAATTGCTCCCAAGCGACGTCCATCGTATTCTAACGTCGCTGCGCGCCTTTGGGTATATCGAACAGGATCCGGAAACGAAGAAATATCGGCTTGGATTTTCTCTCTTGCGCCTTGGTCTCACTGTGTTCCGGCGGGACCACCTACGCGAGAAATCGCATCCCGTGCTGGTGCGACTTTCGCAGAAGATCGCAGCGGCGACCCACCTCGCGTTACTGGATGGAAGAGAGTTGAAAGTGTTTCTGGTCGACCAGGTAGAAGGGCCGAACGACTCGGTGTTCAGTGACCACCTAGGGGGATCAGAACGCCTTCATTGTTCGGCACTTGGTAAGACGATCATTGCCAATTTGAGCCCGAACATCGCGCTTCCCGCTTTGGAGAAGAGTGGCCTGACCAGGTGTACCCGCAACACAATCACAGACATGTCAATTCTGGAGCAGCAGTTCGAGGAGATTCGCCGATTGGGCTATGCCGTCGACCGCGAGGAGTGCATAAACGGCGTATGCTGTCTCGCATCGCCGCTGCGGGATCACGCGGGCAACGTGGTGGGCGCGATCAGTACTTCGATGCCATCTTCCCAGTTTATTGCATGGGACGAATCCCGCCTGGGAGCGCACCTTAAGGCTGCCGCCTTTAATGTATCAGCCACTTTGGCGGCCTCCAACACGGCCCCGGTGTAGCGAAGCTCGACCGCGACGGAAGCGTCGGGTCCTAAAATTATTCAACTATTTTGAAGTCCCCTTGACCGATTCCCGGTCCGGTGGCACAGTGATAGGCGCACTGGTGTGAACTCAGGGGATCTGCGTTTGAATCCCGCGAGTTGGGGGGCTGATGAAGGCTAGAACTTTCCTCGTACTAGTTTTTGCACTCATGGCAGGAAGACACCTGCTGGGTCAAGGGACCGCCCGCATCGTCGGTGTGGTTAGCGATTCTGGCGGCGGCTTGGTGCCGGCCGCCCAAGTGACTCTAATCAACGATACTACCGGGCTGCGCGAGACGGCCCCTACCGACGAGGCAGGCCGCTACAATTTCACGCAATTACCGGTGGGTAATTATCGAATCGAAGTCTCCGCGGCCGGATTTAAGAAGGAAACTCGAACTGGTATCAATCTTGTCGCCGAGCAGGTATACACGGCCGACCTCACGCTGGAAATCGGAAATGTGAGCGAGTCAATCGAGGTGTCTAGCAGTGTGGCGACGGTAGAGACAGCTGTTTCGTCGCTGCGTTCGACTGTGCGCACCGAACTGATTGAGGATCTCCCGCTGAATGGGCGCGACGCCCTAACTTTGCAGATCCTGGTACCAGGAAGTGTCAACCAGCCCGGCGCCAGAGTGAGCCTCTCTGAGGAAAATGGAATCTCGGTAAACGGATCGCGAGGCAGCGACAACAACGTCATACTGGACGGCGGCAGCAACGTGGATATCTATACCGGCACGCCTGCCTTTCTGCCTAACCCCGACGCTTTGCGGGAATTCAGCGTCGTCAGCAGTTCCTTCGACTCCGAATATGGACGCAGCGCTGGATCGCTCGTGAGCGCCGTGATCAAGAGCGGTACCAACTCATTCCACGGCAGCGCTTACGATTACCTGCGAAACGACGTCATGGATGCACATCAGTTCTTCTTTGGCGGAACCTTCCTGCCCAAGAATCCATTGAAGCAGAACCAGTTCGGCGCCAGTCTGGGCGGTCCCATAAAACGGGATAAGAGCTTCCTGTTCTTTTCCTGGGAATCGCTGCGCAACGTGCAATCGAGCCCCGGATCGGCCGGTCCGATGCCCTCAGCGCTAGAGGTGGCGGGTGACTTTTCGCAAAGCAAGAACAAGCCCATAGATCCAACCACCGGTTCGCCCTTTCCGAACAATATGATTCCGGCGTCTGAGATCTCGCAACCCGCACTTAAAATAGCCAACTTGCTCTTCCCCCTGCCAAATGCCCCCGGGAATATCCTCAACTTTAATGCCCCAGGCAGCCAGAACATAAATCAGTACGTGCTGCGATTCGACCACGCGCTGACCGATCGTGACCGGATTAATATCAGCTACTTCTATAACGACAACTACCTGGTGTCGAACTTCGGCCTTCCCTTTGAAGAGGGTTACAGCCACTGGACAAACAACCGCATGACGTTTAACTACACGAAGATTCTGTCACCGACGAAAGTGAACTCATTTACGTACACGTTCAATGACTTGCACTTCCAGAGGAATTGTGACCCGATTGATCCGAGTCAATACCCCGGTAGTGCCGGGGTCGCGCCTGGTTTCCGGTTCCAGGATGTCGGCGTCATGACGGTCCCCTCCGATCCAAAGTACGTTGTCAGTACGCGATTTGGCAGCATCGCCGGCTACTTCGGGACAAACGGAAACACGTACTTTGACGTGACTCCGTGGGTCGATGAATTTAGGGATAGTTTGACTATCACTCTCGGATCGCACTTGATCAAAGTGGGCGGGGAGTTTTCACACACTGAGGCGTACCGCCACGAGAATATTTCGGCGGATGGCTCCGTCTACAGTTGGGGAGGCAGCATAGCTAACAACGGCTGGGCTGAGTACTTGCTCGGACGGCCGAACCAGTACTCCCAAGAATCGTCCACAGTTAGAACCGACAGTATATACGACTCACTGGGTGTCTTCATCCAGGATGACTGGAAGGCCCGGCGTAACCTCACATTGAACTTAGGGCTACGATGGGAGCCCAGCTTAGGCGTGATAGATGGCAATCGCGAAACTACGGCCTTCCGGCCGGGGGAGCAGTCCGTCCTTTATCCAAACGCGCCATTGGGTCTGGTGTTCCCTGGAGATCCAGGAATCACACCCATCACGCACCCTCGCAACTGGGGCAATTTTGCTCCGCGCTTCGGTTTCGCCTGGCTGCCTTTCGGACCCGACTCCAAGACCAGTATTCGCGGCGCATATGGCATCTTTTACAACACCGAGCGCGATTATCTGGAGAATGAGACGCAAATTGTTCAGCCATTTGTCCTTAATCTGAACGTTGTTGAGAACAGCAACCCCCAGGGTTTCGTCAATCCGTGGGCAATTTTCCCCGGTGGCGATCCGTTCCCATATACGGCTCCCACCACTGCCGCTGGGAAGGCGGCTATACAATTCGTTCTTCCGGCTCAGATACAGCGATTCTTCGGTCCGAATTGGAACACACCGTACAACCAGCAGTGGAATTTTTCGATCCAGCGGCAGATCCCTTGGAGTACGGTTGTATCGGCCGCCTACGTAGGGTCGAAGGGAACCCACCTGGTCCTTAACGTCGAGCAAGATCCTGCGGTGTTCATTCCCGGCAATGGTCCGAACGGACAGCCGCTGTCGACTACCGGAAATATTAACGCCCGGCGCCTCAATACTAACTTCAGCACCATGAATGAGGCGTACACCGGCGGCAACTCGAATTTTAATAGCCTTCAATTGGCGGCCAACCGGCGCTTCACAAAGGGTATAAGCCTAAGTGTGAATTACACATGGTCCAAGGCGATAGATTACGAGTCGTTGGACCGCAATGCCTCCCTTCCACAGAATCCGCTCAACTTGGCGCCGGAGTACGGGCCAGCGGATTTCGACCACCGGCAAGTCTTCTTCGCGACCTTCCTAGCAGAGATCCCACTTCCCGGGAAAAGCGGGCTGGTTAGTAAGTTTACTCAGGGATGGCAGGTCAATGGAATTTTCAGGTATATCAGCGGCGATGTGTTGACAGTAAATCCCGGAGTGGACACTGTACTTAATGGAGACGCTGCCGCCAATGAACGCGTGAACATAGCCGGAAGTCCGCTGTTGTCGTCAGGCGCAGCCTTTAACCAGTTGTACTTGAATACTGGGTCGTTCCTGAAAGCGCCGCTGGGGGCCTTTGGAAACGAGGGCCGAAACGCCTTCAACGGACCAGGCAATTGGAACTTCGACGCATCATTCTTCAAGATGACCCGGATCACTGAACGAGCGGGTTTGGAATATCGCTTCGAGGCTTTCAACGCTCTAAACCATCCACAATTTGGCGATCCCAACACGACTCTCACCGCGGGCACCTTCGGCAGAATTACCACCGTAGCAACAGCATCAACAGCCACAGGAGCGCGGGTCCTGCAGATGGGGCTGAAGCTTATTTTCTAGACTTCGAAGAGGATCAATATGGCAACACCAAGTAGTAGCTATATCTTGAAAATTGGCGCATTGTGCCTTTTGGGCCTCTCGCCCGCGATATTCTCACAGACCACTTCGGGCCTGACTGGGACTGTAACGGATTTGAGCGGCGCCACTATGCCGGGCGCCAAGGTTACCTTAACCAGTACAGAAACGGGCGCCCAACGTGAGAGTACATCGAATGAAGCCGGCACTTACGAATTCACCGCGCTTCAGCCGGGCAGCTACACACTGACGTTTCAAAAAGAAGGTTTCGCTCAGGTCACGAGCGCGGCAATCCGGCTCGAGGTGAACCAGGTTGCGCGGCTGGATGTTTCGATGCATCCGGGAGCGGTCAACGAAAATATCCAAGTCACCGCCGCGGCGGCGCTTCTCGAATCGAGCAATTCCCAGATTGGGCAGGTAATCGAGACGAAAGCGGTGAGCGATCTGCCTCTGAACGGCCGCAACTTCGCACAGCTTGCGATTCTGGGAACTGGAGTAGTCGGCGTGGGCTTTGGTCCATCAGGCACCATTGGCAGCGGTACCCGTCCGGATGATCCGCGTCCCGGCGCCGAGCTCATGTCGAACGGCAACCGCGAGATGACCAACGACTATCTGCTCGACGGCGTCGACGATAACTTCCGCCGGAATGGACTCATCACATTGCGTCCGACCGTGGAAGACATCCTAGAGTTTAAAATCCAGACTAACTTGTTCGGGGCTGAACAGGGGCGTAACTCCGGCGCGACTGTCGATGTGGTCACCAAGAGCGGTACGAATAACTACCACGGCAGTGCATTCGAGCTTCTCCGCAATAATGACTTTGACGCACGGAACTTCTTTAACGCGGTAGGCACCCCCCAGCCCGAGTATCACCAAAACCAGTTTGGCGGCAGCATGGGAGGGCCAATCATCCACAACAAGGTTTTCTTTTTCGCGGATTATGAAGGCTTTCGCAAGCTGCAGGGAACCACTACGAGTGTCAACACCGTCCCGACAGTCGCGGAACGAGGCGGCAACTTCAGCGGCATCCCGCAGGCGATTTACGATCCGGCCACTCTGGTGGCAGCGCCAGGGACCGCTAGCGGCTACACCCGCCAGCCGTTTGGAGGCAATATCATTCCCGCCAGCCGCTTCGACCCCGTTACTTCCCGCGTGATTCAGGCCTACCCGCTGCCGTCGACGGCCGGATTGACCAACAACCAGTTCACCAACCCCGTGCTGGGACAGAATAACGACACGGGTGATGGGCGTATCGACTGGAATCTGAACACCAATAATACTATCTTTGGCCGCTTTTCGAGGCAGGACACATTAACAAACACGCCATCCACATTCGGGTTCCGCAACGTTCCCGGCCTCTCAGTACCAGTAAGTTTGGGCAATAACACCACTTATGCGGGCCGCGCGCCCATGAGTAATTACAATGCCGTGCTTGCGTACACGCACGTGTTCAGTTCGACATTTCTGGTGGATATGCGAATGGGATATACGCGCTTTGCCATGCGCAACGTGGATTCAACGGCGCCCACCAGCGGACCGGGCCTCGGTCAAATGCTGGGCGTGCCAAATTCAAACCAGGAGCCTGAATCGCTCGGCTTTCCGATTATTGCGATTACGGGGTACACCGGAATCGGCGGCCCCGCGGCGATACCCACCATCCGTTACGAGAACACGTTCAATCCCATTGCCAACTTCACCAAGACGTTGGGTCGTCACACACTCAAGTGGGGCGCCAGCTTGGTTCGGCGCCAGATTATCGACTTCCAGGATAACTCGGGGAACGGCTCATATAGTTTTGACAGCACCTTCGACAACAATCCGAACTCCGCCGGCAATACCGGCAATGCGATGGCGAGCTTCCTGCTCGGGGTACCCGGCGCCGCAGCCCAGGCTTTTCAGTTGGTTTGGGCCGGGACGCGTCTTCTGGAGGTCGGCACTTACGTGGCGGATGACTGGCGAGTCACCAACCGGCTCACGCTCAACCTCGGGCTCCGCTGGGAGTATCTGCCGCCGCCAGTGGAAGTAGCTAATCGCTATGCCAATTTCAATACCCAAACCGGTAAGGTGCTCATCGCCGGCTATAATTCCGACGCCAATGTCGGCATAAAGGCCCAGCACAAGATGTTTGCTCCACGCTTTGGATTCGCTTACCAGTTAGACAACAAAACAGTATTGCGCGGCGGTTTCGGAATTTTCTACAATGCATCGGGCAATGGCGGGGCGCTTTACAGATTGCATCGTCAATTACCGTTCGGTGCAACCACGACGGTAGTCATAAACGAGCTGTCACCAACCTACCTCACGGTTGCGCAGGGCCTGCCGCCGAACCCTTCCCTCAACGTCGCTTCGATTGTGAACAATCCGACGGGGACTTGGTACAGCATTCCATCCAACTACAAGAATGCGTACGCGGAGCAGTTCAATTTCGGCGTGGAGCGGGAGTTTCCGTTTAATATTGTTTTGAAAGCTTTCTATCTCGGCAATCTAGGCCGGGACCTGGATGTCACGTACAACATTAATCAGCCGGTGCCTGGGCCTGGGCCTGTAGGACCTCGTGAACTTTTGTATACCATCGCTCCGGGCGTATCGGGCGACAACTATGCGGCCACTGATGGACTCTCGGCCTACCATTCTTTACAAGTGACCGCTCAAAAGCGCTTTTCTTCCGGCTTGAGCTTCCTGAGTGCTTACACGTACTCGCATTCGATTGACGACGTCCCTCTACAAGAAGGTGGTGGAGGTGACGGGCCGGTCCCGCAGGATCCGCTGCACCGGAACCTGGACTTCGCCAGCAGTTCTTTTGACATCAGGCACAGGTTCACGCAGACCCTGAACTACTATCTACCGTTCGGAAAAGGGCAGAGATTTGACTTGGGGAAAGCATGGGCGAATAAGGCTTTCGGTGGCTGGCAGCTAAACATCATTCTCACGGCCCAAACCGGGCTTCCCTTTACGCCGGTTCTAGCCAATTCGGTGGCGAATACCGGTTCGTCCAGCCGGCCCAACATCAACTCAGGTGTAAATGCGGCGCTCTCGAATCCTACGCTTAACGATTGGTTCAATACTTCATTCAATGTGCCAGGAGCGGCGTGGTCGACACCAGCGTTGTATACGTTTGGCGATGCAGGAAGAAATATCCTGGTGGGCCCTGGCCGTTTTAATCTGGACACCTCCTTGTTCAAGGATGTCGCTGTCTCGGAGCGAGTCCACGTGCAGTTTCGCGGAGAGTTGTTCAATGTCCTGAACCACCCCCAGTTCGATTTGCCAAACGCAACCATCGGCAATGCGCAAGCAGGAATCATCTCAGCCACGCTGGGAACGCCGCGTGACATTCAGCTTGGGCTCAGGCTGATGTTCTAACTAAGTCGACATCTAAACAGCCGAGTGCCGCGGATCGATCCGGCTTACGATTAGCGCAGATAGCAAACACAGAAAACTGGCCATCAGAAACGGTGATGTCCACCCCAGCAATGTCGCCAAGTAGCCGACCATGACGGCGGAGAACGCACCGCCCAGGTTGCCCCACGTATTCATCACCGACGAAACGGATCCGCTGTAATCCCCGCCAATATCGAGACAGATGGCCCAGGAAACAGCAACCGTCAGCTCCAATCCGCCCAGCGCGAAGGTGAGGCATGCCAGTGCCGTGACAGGGCTGTTCGCAAGGACCCCTGGAAGCAGCCCGATAGCCGCCGCAAGGAAGCCACAAATCGAAACCGTCAGCCGGCCGCGCCGCAGATCGTGAAACTTCGCGGACAGTTTGTCCGATAAAACGCCGCCTGCCACATTGGTAACTGTCGCAGCCAGAAGGGGAATGCTCGCGAGCCCAGTCTTGAGCGCGGTGAAATGGCGCGCTTCTCGAAGGTAGGAAGGGAACCAGGCCAGATAAAGCCACAATACCCATCCATAACAAAAGTAAACGGCGCTCAGATACCAAAGATCCCGGCTCCGAAGGATGCGTCGCCACGGAACACTTCGCTTCGTGCCTGGTCGCATCCCGGAAATCTTGGGCAGCAACTCGATTTCCGCGGCATTGGTTCGCGGATGCTCGCTGGGGTAGTTGCGATAGTACGCATACCATACTGCGGCCCACAGCACTCCTGCCGCTCCAAAGATGAAAAACACCGGCCGCCACCCGAAAACAGCCATCAGAGAAACGACAATCGCAGGCGCGAGCGCCGCGCCTAGACGGGAGCCGGAATGTTGAAACCCCTGACCGAAGGCACGCTGCTCGGTCGGCAGCCAGCGGACCAAGGCTCGCGAGCCGGCCGGGAACGCCGCTGCTTCTCCTGCACCAAATAGCAATCGAGTGATTGCCAATGAAATTGCGTTAAAAGAAAGGCCGGTGCCGGCCGTGAATGCGGACCACCAGGCGATTGCGCCGGCCAGCACAAGGCGCGCGCCGAACCGGTCCGCTAGCCATCCGCCCGGAACCTGGAACATGGCGTAAGACCAGTTGAAGGCGGAAACGCTCCAGCCCATGGTGATCTTGTCGATCCGGAACTCACGCATGATGTTGGGAGCAGCGGCTCCAATCGCGCCACGCTCCATGTACATGAGGAAAGCCATCAAAAAGCTGAGCCCCAGCACGCGATAACGCACCCGGGTCGCCGCAGCTGCGATCGCTGAGGGTAACCCCGCCTGCAACACCACTTTCTTTTGATCGATCATAGAAAGATGATAGATCTTCAGGGACGCAGGCGGCAGGTCGGGGGTCAGGAAGACATGATCGTGGACGCCGTGCTGGATCTGTTTCAAAAACCCGCGGAAAAGCCTCGACGAACTGATATTCAGGCCATCGGTCCCTTCCAAGAAGCCTTGCCGTCGTTTGCTGCATCTATAGACTAGTGATTTTTCACACTGGAGCGCGACCTTGGCCACCGTTATCGACGTAAACCCTCTCGAGAAGTTTTCCCTTGAGCCCCTTCCCGCGGGGGATTCATGCATGTTGGTCATCTTTGGAGCATCCGGAGACCTCACACGCCGCAAGCTGGTTCCCGGCCTCTACAACCTATCGTGTGTGGGCTGTATGAATCCACAGTTCGAAGTCTTAGGCGTAGGACGAACTCCAATGCGATCGGAGGATTTCCGGGCGAAAATGCGGGAAGCACTCGAGGGCTCCAGCGACGCCCGCGATTTCACAGAATCGGGTTGGCGCGAATTCGAGAATCGCCTGAATTACTATGTTGGCGATATCAATGACAATAGCTTCTATGCGCAGCTTCGAGAGCACCTGGACCAGATGCAGCGCAGCGGATCAAGCCCCAACCGGCTGTTTTACGTCGCCACTCCCGCTTCGGCAGCGGGCCCCGTCATTGAAGGCCTGGCCCAAGTGGGACTCAATCACAGTGAGAGTGGATGGACGCGGATTATCCTCGAGAAGCCGTTCGGCCACGATCTGAATTCCGCCCACGAATTGAACGAGGTGATTCACAAGGCATTCGATGAGAAGGATGTGTATCGAATCGATCACTACCTGGGGAAAGAGACGGTTCAGAATATCTTGGTCTTCCGTTTCGGCAACTCGCTATTTGAACCCGTCTGGAACCGGAATTACGTTGATCATATTGAGATCACCGCGGCTGAGACGGTAGGCGTCGAGGGCAGAGTCGGATTTTATGAAGAAACGGGCGCCTTGAGGGACATGGTTGCAAATCACTTATTACAGTTGTTGGCACTAACCGCCATGGAGCCGCCCATTGCTTTCGACGCCGACTCGGTGCGTGAACAAAAAGTGCAGGTGTTGCGGTCCATCCGGCCTATGACCGTGGACGAGGTGGCGAAACGAACCGTCCGCGGGCAATACGGTCCTGGTGAAATCGGCGGCAAGAAAGTCCCTGGCTACCGCCAAGAGCCGAACGTAAACGCCAACTCCGCAACCGAAACGTACGCGGCCGTCGAGTTTTATGTCGATAACTGGCGCTGGGCCGGAGTACCTTTCTACATTCGGACTGGCAAGCGTTTGAGACGCCAACTCTCCGAAGTTCGCGTGCACCTCAAGCGCACGCCCCAGGCGCTCTTTGCGAGCACGCCGCACGAGCAACTTGGGCCAAATGTCATCACCTTGCGCATTCAGCCCAACGAGGGGATCAGCATTGCCTTCGATGCCAAGCGGCCTGGCAACCAGATGCGCACGCTTACCGTGGATGCGAACTTTTCCTACGAGTCCATGTTCGGTTCCAAGGGCCCACCTGCTTACGAGACGCTTCTGCTCGACTCGATGCTTGGAGATGCAACCCTCTTTACTCGCCGCGACGAAGTAGAGGCTGAGTGGCGCATCATTACCCCGATCGAAGAGGCGTGGGCGAAGCTCCCTCGTCCCACTTTTCCAAACTACGCTGCCGGCACTGACGGACCGGCCGAAGCCGATAAATTGATCGGAGGCGACCATCGCGGTTGGCACAGCCTGTTCGAGAGTGGATCGCGGCAAACGAGACAAGTTGAGAAACTGGTAACCTCGTAGACTCTCTCACCATGAGCCGACAGGCTTACCCCGCCGCGCACGCTGTCGCACCGAGATTGCACGCCTACTTTGCTCACCGCCATCAGGAGAGTAGCCTTCGCGGTCAGCCGGACCTGGCCTCCGTACCTGATACCACAACCATCGAAAGGCTAATCGATGCCGCTTTTTGGGCGAGCCTTCGACGCGAAGAAGGCTACATACCGAGGATTTCCCTAGCCTTCCTCTCTCCCCAACAGGCCTTAAGTCCACTTACGTTCGAGCGGCCTCTGCCCCTCATTCCGGCTACGCTCACGCGAGTCTCTCCGGCAGTCGAGCGTTCCGGGATTCATCTGGGCGTCTGGAGCGAGGAAAACCAGTTTGGCGTGTGGGGGACGACCCGCGCTATTCCAACCTTGTGTTTTGTGCTGGAAGTCGCCGCACCAGGAGTGCTCGTCGTCAAACACCATACCGGTGAGGAATTAGGAAAGTATGTGAATGTAGCTGTGCTCGAAGGCGATCAAGTCAAAATAGTGGATGAGCATGGTTCCAACGTTGCGCGATATCCTGCAGCTCTCACATTCCCGCGCGCATTGGGCTCACCAACCTCAACCGTTCATTCGGTCAATATCCTGATACAACTCGCAGTCTCCATGCGTGCGCATGGGCGCGGCGGATCTCTGCTAGTGGTTCCGGCGGGCTCCGAGTCTTGGCGAGAGTCGATCGTATGGCCAATGCCGTACATCGTTTCGCCTCCATACTCGGAGCTAGCGAGACTAAGCCGCGAGAACCCGAATGATGCAGGTCGGCAAACGTGGAAGGACGCGCTAGGGCGGACCGTCGACGCGATCGCCGGACTGACCGCAGTTGACGGCGCTGTCCTACTTACCGATCAACATGAGCTGCTCGGTTTTGGCGCCAAGATTGCCCGCCGCAGGGGCTGGGCGCAAGTTGAACAGGTGACCGTGACTGAACCGATCGACGGTGCAGTGGCTACCCTCGTCCATCCGGAAGAACTCGGCGGTACTCGGCACCTCTCGGCGGCCCAGTTCGTGCAGGATCAGCGTGATGCTGTTGCATTTGTCGCATCACAGGATGGGCGCTTCACCATCTTTGAATGGTCCGCTCACGAGTCCATGGTCCACGCTCATCGCGTAGAAGTGTTGCTGCTGTAGGCGCGGCATCGCGCATGCAAACCTGAAAGCGGTGTCGGCACTTATTGAAGCGAGAGGACCGCGAATGATTGTGTCTGAATCCCGCCGACTGTGGCCAAGAGCGGCTGGTCACCAGTGCCGAGGCCTGGCGGAATGGTCAGGTTGATCTGATATAGTCCGGCGCCAGAAATTCCGGAGAAGAACGGAGTCACACTGGTACCGTGAATCTGAAGCCGGACTGGGTTAGTGGTCGGCGCCGCGCCAGAGTACGGTTGGCCAGCCGGGACGGCCGGATTGGTCGGACCAAAGCCGACACCAAAGAGCTCGACCACGTCTCCGGCCTTGGCGGCTACCGTCTTGTAACCCAGCGAAGTTCCGGTAGGCCCCACGATATCGTAAGACCCTCCGCTGTAAGTACCGGAACCATCGGATCTGAGAATGATGGCCGCTACGTGCGTGCCATCGAGAAGCGAGAAAGAAGGACCAAATGACGCCAGATTGACGGTCGAGGTTGCACTAGCACCGCCGCTGGTCACCGTCACGTTCACCATTCCAGTGGCCGTGTCATCAGGCGCCTGAATGTTAATCTGCGTGGGGCTGGCATACGACAGATAAGCGGGCTTGTTGTTCACCGTCACGCTGGCGCCTCCGAGCGATGCGGGGAAGTCGCCGTTCCAGGTTGCCGTTCCGCTGGCCAGGTTGGTCCCGTAAATGTCCACCCACGAACCAGGCTGGATTGCTGTTGCAGTCCTACTGTCGTGAGGGAGGATGCCGCCGGCGCCGATCGTAGGCGAACTGCCGCCGCTGGCCGGCGAAAGCTGTAAGGATGTTTTATAGGTATCGGTGGCAGTTACTAAGAGTGCGCCGGTTCCTGCGTTGCCAGCGGCGTAGAAAGTAATGCTGCCGACGTTGGTCGCCGGCGGAGTCCAGTTAAAGCTGTACGTCGTGGCGGGCGGCATGCTTTTCGTGTAGCCCGTTATATTGTGCTCGATCCACTGGAGTGTGTTTCCAGACGGACAGCTTCCTGGGAATGGGGTAAGCATCATCGCGGGGGCGTTCGCGCACGTGACGACTTGAGTATTTCCATCGGCGGGCGCCAAGGTTCCTGCACCCGCAATGTTCTGATTGCTGTCAACGCGAGCGGTTAGTTCAAAACCATACTTTCGTTTGGTGGAGTCTGTAACGGTGACTTGAATCTGCTGGGTTTGTCCGGGAACATAAGTGGTCCCGCCCGAGGCGACGATTTTGACCGACCCAGGGCCGCTATTCGGAGTCCCTACGTGGCAGCCCGACGCAGTGCAGCCCGTAGCATTATCGCCCGGAGCACCCGTATAGCCGGGGTCGGGGCCGTATTCGTAGGCATAGATGACAATGGATCCGATCGCAAGGATAAAAGGGGACGACTTTATTAATAGATTTCGCCGTTTCGACATTGTGGACCTGTATCTTCCTCCTCTAGTCTCAACCCCGTTCACGCGCGAGGGTTTCCCACCAAAACACAAATGGACATATTAACATTTCTTGTGTTTATCTTATGTCTTGACGCCACCATCCCACAGCAGTATGATTGGCTCCGGACTTCAGGGTTTATAGAGGAGGCGCCCAAGTATGGCTGCTTATAGCTTAACGGTCAACGGAAATTCTGTTTCGTTGGACGTCGACGATCCGAATACTCCGTTACTTTACCTGCTTCAGGATAACCTACAGCTGAATGGACCGAAATTCGGTTGCGGCCTGGGGCAGTGCGGGTGCTGCACGGTGCTTCTGGATGGCCAACCGATCCGCTCCTGTATTACGGCCATCTCAGACAGCGCCGGACATGCAGTGACCACCATCGAAGGTCTCGGCACAACGGACAACCCACATCCCATCCAACAGTCATTTATCAACCAGCAGGCGATGCACTGCGGTTATTGCCTCAGCGGGCCCATGCTCTACGGAAAGGCATTCATCGACCAGAATCCGGGTGCGACGCGGGATCAGATCCTGGCGGTGCTAGGCCAAACACAATTGTTATGCCGCTGCCATTCGCATAGCCGTATGCTTCAGGCGTTGGTGAATTACGCACAGGGGACCATATGAAGCTGAGAGATGCAGCAAAACCAATTGAACCGCGCAGCATGACGCCGGATGCCTACGCAGCCCTAAAGAAGGCAGGGTCCTCGCGGCGAGATTTCCTGCGAGGCGCGGGCGTGATGATCATCGGCTTCAGCATGACCGGTAAAGCCACGAAGCTGGCGGCGCAGAGTCCGATTAATCCGACGGGGTTGGTGGACGCGACCCTAGTGGATTCCTGGGTCGCCATTGGCGCAGACGAAAGCATTACCGCGTATTCGGGCAAATGCGAGTTCGGCCAGGGTTTTCAAACTGTACAGTACCAGTTGATCGCCGAAGAACTCTCGGTGTCGATGAGCAACGTCAAATTGATCTTTTGCGACACGGGCTTTACTCCCGATCAAGGTGTCACTTCCGGCAGCCAGTCCCATCTGGCCGAGTTCGGTCCGGGCGGTTTGCGCCAGGCCCTGGATACGGCGCGGGATGCCTTGATGCAGTTGGCCTCGCAGCAACTGGATGCTCCCGTGGGCCAGCTGGTTGTGCAGAACGGCGTAGTGTCCCTGCAATCGGATCCCACTCAGTCGGTGACTTACGGCCAATTGGTCCAAGGCGCGCGATTCAATCTCACGCTGAACTCTAACACAGTGCCGAAGGATCCGAGCCAATACACGATCCTTGGAACTTCGGTGCCGCGTGTCGACATACCGGCCAAGGCTACGGGGCAGTTTCAATACGTCCAGAACGTGCGCGTGCGAGGCATGCTGCATGGAAAGGTAGTCCGGTCGCCCATATGGGGCGCGCATGTGGTCAGTGTCGATCAGAGTTCCGTCGCCGGCATGCCCGGCAATCCGCAGGTGGTGGTGAATAAAGACTTTGTCGGAGTGGTCGCTGATACCGAATGGCACGCCCTTATGGCTGCGGCAGCATTGAATGTGACATGGTCCAATGCCGACCCGCTGCCAAGCTTCACGGGCCTTTACGATTACATCCAGCAGCAGCCATCGTCGGATTCATATACGGTGAATTCCGGCGATACAGCCCAGACGCTCCAGCAGGCGGTCCAGGTGGTGAGCGCGCAGTATCTGCATCCCTACCAGATGCACGGAGCTATCGCCAGCTCGTGCGCGGTCGCCGACGTCCAGGGAGGAACCGGCGCCAATGCTACCGCGAAAATCTGGTCTGCCACCCAAGGCGTTTATCCGCAGCGCGACAGCGTGGCGGTCGTCCTCGGAATCCCGAACAGCAATGTGCGCGTCACATTCGTGGAGGGATCGGGCTGCTACGGATGCAACGGCAACGACAACGTGAGCTTTGATGCAGCGTTGCTGTCACAGGCCGTCGGCAAACCAGTACGCGTGCAGTATTCACGAAAGGATGAAAACACAGCCGGCGAGAACTATGGACCCGCACACGTGAACAAACTGATGGCCGGGGTCGACAAAAACGGTCAGGTCATCGCGTGGACTTCGGAGGCCTGGACCCTTAGTAAGGGCGGCCGTCCGAGCGCGACAGCTCCCGGCAATATCATTACTGGTGCACTGGTGGGATTTCCGGCACCGGTACCTACGCCGTCGGCGGCCACACCGCCCAAAACCTTCGCCAACAACAGCAACACGGCTTGCAATTACGTTACAGGTGTTGTTGGTACAAACCCGCCAGCGGGTACCGGAACGATCGCCAGCCAGCAGGTACTGGTGCATTCGATTCCGTCGCCCTACTTCACTGGTCCCTTGCGATCTCCGGAGCGGCTTCAGAACACTTTTGCGAACGAGTCGTTCATGGATGAAGTAGCGGCGGCAGCGAAAGCCGATCCGGTTCAGTTTAGACTAAAGCATCTCAAGGACCAGCGCTTGATCGCCGTCTTGAATGCGGCCGCGACGGCCGCGAACTGGGATACGCGTCCTTCTCCAAAGCCAGGCAACGCCCGCACTGGCGTCGTGACAGGCCGTGGCGTTTCGTGCGTTCTGTATGAGGGCAATAACGGATATTGCGCGCTGATCGCGCAGGTCTCAGTGGACCAGGATGCCGGCATGATCACGGTGACCAATCTCACCGCCAGCCAGGACTCTGGTCCACCGTCGAATCCGGACGGTTTAAGAAACCAGATGGAAGGCGGCGCACTGCAAGGTATGAGCCGGGCGCTGTTCGAAGAGGTGAAGTGGAATGACCAGGCCGGCATTATCACTTCCACGGACTGGACATCTTATCCGGTATTCGAGTGGGGCATGCCCATACCCCAGATTAAGACGGTGCTGCTCGGTCCGTTGAACGCGCCGAAACTGGGCGCTGGCGAATGTACCATCACGCTAGTCGGGTCGGCAATCGCGAACGCAGTATTCGATGCTACGGGTGTTCGCATGCGGCGGATTCCTTTCACGCCGTCGAATTTCTTGGCGGCTAAGGGGAGCTGATTTGGGCACTAGCAGGAGGCTCGACATCCGCTAAAATAAGAATAGCGTTCGTTTAGCAGAGGTTCCGCATTCGGAGGACGATGTGTTGGAGACCTGGCGGCGTTCGATCAAAGGCGCCCTCGGCTTGTTAGCCGTGAGCGCGATTCTACCGGCGCAGACCGCGTCGTTCATTTTTAAGAATGAAGTCTCGACCGGAGCCAACCCCGTGTCGTTGGCGATCGGCAACTTCTTTGACAACATACCGGCTGACTTGGTGGTAGCCCAGGGAGGAGCAGCCAGTGTCGCGCTACTGCGGAGCCAGGGCCAGGGCTTTTTCTTCCAGCCCTTCCCCAGCCAAGGGACCGGGAAAGATCCGCGCGTGGTAGGGACGGGCGACTTTAATCGCGATGGAATACTCGATCTGGTGGTGGCCAATTTCGGCTCAGGTACGGTCTCCCTGCTTCTGGGAAACGGAAATGGCACTTTTCGTCCCCAGCTAACGTTGGACGCATTGAGTCCCTCCTCGTTGGTCGTCGGCGATTTCAATGGCGATGGATTGCTGGACTTGGCTGTGTCCCATCAGACTTCCAACAGCGTCTCCATTCTCCTGGGCAACGGTAATGGAACATTTCGGGCAGCCCTTGATTTCGCCGTGGGAGTGGGGCCTGTCTCGATCGCGGTGGGCGACTTCAATGGAGACGGAATACCCGACTTGGCGGTAGCCAATTCGACTTCGAATAGTGTGTCCATTTTGCTCGGCATCGGCAACGGTACCTTCCGGACCGCCCTCAACTTTGCTGCCGGCCGAACCCCAGCCTACCTTGCGTTGGGCGACTTCAATCGCGATGGCATGCTGGACGTGGCGGTGGTGAATTACATCAGCGCCGGGACGATATCGTTACTGATCGGCAACGGGAATGGCTCGCTTCAGGCTCCACTAAGCTTCGCCGTCGGGCCGAATCCTTCGTTCATCGTTGCAGCGGATTTCAACTTCGATGGCAACCTCGACTTGGCTGTCGCCAACACGGGCGGTGATACGGTCTCCATCCTGATGGGCACCGGAACAAGAGCGTTCCTACCTCACCTCGACTTCACCGTCGGCAAAGGACCCGCCTGGATCGGCGTGACGGACTTCGATGCTGATGGCAAGCCCGATTTGGTGGTGGCCAACAGCCTCTCCAACAGCATCTTCATGCTGGCGAATAATGTAACCGTTCCGAACCAGCCCAGCATTACCGACCATTCCGTCGTCAACGCTGCCAGTTTCATCGACGGCTCTGTAGCTCCAGGCGAAGTGGTGACGATTTTCGGATCGAACCTGGGGCCGACCCAGACCCGAGTGCTGTTCAACAGCATTCCGGCCCCATTGTTATACGTGGGTAAAGACCAAGTGAGCGCGATCGTGCCTAACGAGGTGGCGGGCCAAACGACCGCGCAGGTGGTGGTGGAGCACTCTGGAGTGCCGTCGGGGCCGTTAACGATTCCTGTTGCGGCCAGCGCTCCGGGCTTGTTTACCGCAACTGCTAGCGGAAGAGGGCAAGCTGCTGCGCTGAATGAAGACCTGTCGATAAACTCCGCGGCCAATCCTGCGGCGCAGGGTTCCATTGTAGTGCTCTACGGAACGGGCGCCGGCCAGCCCGTGCTTCCGGTGTCGGTGACCATTGACGGCAAAGGCGCGAAAGTGTTGTACGCAGGCGCCCCGGGCGATGCAGTGGCAGGAGTGACTCAAGTGAACGTTCAATTGCCGGATGGCATTCATTCCGGAGCCGTTCCGGTAGTCGTGCGGGTTGGTGCCGGCGTGAGCCAGCCGGGTGTCACGCTGGCCGTCCAGTAACCGTAGCGTATGCACTCGTGTGAACGCATTTGTTCTAGGGATTAGAAGCCTTCCCAAACGTAGGCCGCGAAATCGCGGGTCTTCACGAATCCCATTCGCTCATAAAGCTGGATCGCCTCCACATTGGCTGCTGTGACCGTGAGAGTCGCTTTCCGGCAACCGTGGCGGGCCAGCGATTCCAGCGCGCGGCGGATCAATTCGTAGCCTAACCCCGTTCCACGAGCCGCCTTGGAGACGCACACCTGCGTGATGTGCCCGACGTCGGCTTGCACCAGGCTGCTGAGACATAGCCCGCACAGCTTCCCGTCTTTGGGCTCGAGCGCGAGGAACGAAGCGGGCTGGAAGAAGCTTCCACAACCGGGGTACTGGATGATATTCAGCAGGAACCGGCGCGCTCCCGCAGGCGAGCGATACTGATCGTTGATCTCGCTGTCGATGTGGCCCTGGTAAGCGGTCGCGATGAGCGATGCTGCTTCATCCTGTTTGCGCTCGGTCCAGCCATCGATCAATGCCGAAAAAACAGACTTGCCGGGCGGCAGCCCTGCGCCGTTGGCCAGATCCAGTTCCATAAAGTTGCGGACATGCACCCGCAGATAGCGTTGCTGCGGCAGAGCCATCTGTCGCGCGGTCCGCAGCATCATCAACTGTGACTCGATCCGTTGCACGAAAGGCGTCTTAATCAGGCTCTCCACTACGGTTCCGAGCAAGAGCTCTTCGTTGTCCACCGTCGCGAACTCACGCATAATATACAGATCGCCGATGAGGCCCTTCCGTTCTTCGGAAACGAAGTAGCAATAGCCCACCGGCCGCCCGTTCACCAACAGCGAAAAGCCGTTGAGCGCCTGCATGTCCAGGAACCGCCTTACTAAGCCGGCCGACGCGCGGAAGTCCCAGTCCAGTGTTTCCCGCCAGGTCTCTGTCTCTTCTTCGAGCAGGGCATCCAGGTCGCCAGAGCGCAGATGTCGCAAATCGACAATGCGCGCCAGCGGCAAATCAGAAACAGCGGCCATATCGGTAGCCTACACCTAAATAGATGTTCTTCGCCGAATGAAGGGAACAGGTAGAATGAAGATTCATGCAAGTTCTGCAGGCGGGCGATCACAAGTTCCTGTTGCTAGAACTCGATCCCGACTTTGTGGCCAATATCGCGAAACAGGCCGGGTTTGAATACAAAATCGAGGACACCAGGCGCTCGCTTTGCCTGGATCTGCTGGCCGCCGACCGCCAGGCTCCTTTGCTGCTGTTCGACGCCGCCGACCCCGGTAACCTGGGCTGGTTTTCACGCTGCCAGTTTTATGTAGATGGTCACTCGGGCGCCGTCTTACAAACCCCTATCTCCCTAGCAAACCAGAAGGATCGCTCCGGGCATACACTCCCCCATTCTATTCGCCTTCAGATCGCCAAAGAGCTTCCGGCGTCGTTTCGCCTTCCCGGAAAGCAGCCGGTCAACGAGCAGGTGGTCTACGCCGTTCTTTACAATCTGCTCAACGCGCTGTTGAACACCGGCGTCGGTGTTTGCGGCGGACGCGCGGTGCGCCCGCTGGCCGGCCGAACCGAGACCATCGGCACTCGAAACTGACTACCCGTAATAGTACGTCCGCGCCTGGACGTCATGGTACGTTTTTGCGCTAAAAGCGCCCGAAAGTACCTTGGCGCTCGCGGGGTTCTGTGGCATTCTCGGTTGAGTCAGGACAGCTTCGGAGGAAGGTCCTGATCCTTCTCACCGGCTCGGCGCTTGTTTCCTTCTCCACCGTGCGCGCCGAGCCGGTTTTGTTTTCGCCTCAGCCGCGGTTCACTGTTTCAGCACGGAGTTGAGCGAGCCTTGCCGGTAACCTTCCAGATCGATCGTTACGTAGTGGAAGCCAAGTGGTTTGAAGATCTCGACGAACGCCTGCGCCATTGCGGGAGTCAGGGCTTTGGGCAGTTCGTCCTTGGCAACCTCGATGCGAACCAACTCGCCGTGGAAACGCACTCGGAATTGCCGGAACCCGAGGGCCCGGAGCGCTTCTTCCCCGCGCTCTACGGTTTTCACGGTTGCCTCCGTGACCGGCGTTCCATATGGAACCCGCGAGCTCAGACAAGCCGCCGCCGGCCGGTCCCACGTGCTCAGGCCTGCCAAGCGCGACAATTCGCGGATCTCTGCTTTCGTTAATCCCGCGTCGACGAGCGGCGCTTCGACGCCGTGAAATTTCGCGGCGCGCTGGCCTGGCCGATAATCGCCCAGGTCGTCCACATTCACGCCATATATGATGTGATCGACCCCGCGATCCTTGGCGACCGCCGCCAGGCGCGTAAACAGTTCATCCTTGCAATGGAAGCAGCGATTGGGATCGTTCTTGACGTATTCAGGATTCTCGAACTCCAGCGTCTCAATGTACTCATGGCGGAATCCGCATTCCCGCGCGAATGCCTCGGCGTCGCGCTTGTGCGATTCGGGGATGGAAGCCGAATCGGCCGTGATGGCGATGGCGTTCGCTTCCAAGACCTGGCCGGCGGCCCAGGCCAGATAGGCCGAATCCGTACCGCCCGAATAAGCCACGATCACTCGCCGCATGGAAGCCAGGATCGCAAACAGCTTCTCCTGCTTTTCACCCAGCGCGGCGGGGTGAAGATTGGGCACGCTCAAATTGACGAGACTCGCCATACATAACCAGTATAACGGTCAACAGAGCGGTAGCCCCCAAACCTCAGGGCACCAAGGGAAAAACCTGAGCTCCATTTGGGAAAATGACCTTAATAACGATGCAAACTCTTGTACCAACTTCGGGCCGATGATATTCTTTGCACAGATAAAAGTACAGCACAGACGGTACGAGGTTTCCAAAACAACCTTAATGATCGTTATCCTAATCATGACCGGCGTTTCCGCGTGCCTGTTCATCTACTGGCTTCGCTACACCTGCCAGTTGATTCTGAGCGCCAAGTCGGCTCGCGATTACACCCGCGATGTCGCGGCGGCAAACGACCTTCGCTTCCTTCAAGTTCAACAGGAACTGACGCAAGTGCGCGAGCGTTTCGAGCTGGACACACTGCACTCGAAGGTTGAAAATGACTACCGGCTGCTGACCTATCTGCTGGTTCACGGTCCGGCCTTTTACGCCAAGGGCGACCGCGTGGAACAGATCATGCTCATGCTGAATTTCAGACTTTTGAAAGCATATTACACACTGAGCTGCCCCCTTTCGGTGTCGATCGGCAAGCGTGCGCTGCACGAGATGACGCAAGTGGTCGGGTACTTCGCCAATCGCATGGGTGAGCGCTCCGCATACGCGGCGGCCTACCGATAGGCAACACGCGGCCCCGGGTTCCAATTACAATACAGCGGTGACTTCTCATGAAACCCGCTTTCGTGTGCGGTACGCCGAGACTGACCAGATGGGCGTCGTGTATTACGCCAACTACCTGGTCTGGATGGAGCTTGGCCGCGCCGAGTATTGCCGCTCAGCCGGAATCTCCTACAAAGACATGGAACTCCACGATGGAATCCGGCTGGCGGTGGTGGACGCGCATTGCCGCTATCTTTCTCCGGCGCGCTACGACGACGAGATCGGGGTTAAAACCTGGGTCGCGCGGGCCAATCCTCGAATGGTCGAGTTCCACTACCAGATTTGCGACTCCGCCACGGCCCGCGAGTTGGCATCGGGCGAGACCAGGCATATTTTCTTAGGTTCGGATATGAAGCCGGTGAAACTTCCCGAGAAGTATCGTCCGCTGTTCGGCGCCGCTTCTTCTGGAACTGGTTCTTCTACTGATTGAACTTGATGGTCGATTCGCCGGTGAACTTGTGATAGTTACGAAACTCGATCACATTGCGATCGCACTCGTTTGATCCGCGCGAGCAGCTCAACACTTCCGCGTGCACCGGCAGCAGGAACTTTTCGGGCGTTCCGAGAGTAATATAATCGAAATCCACGGCTGTTTCCACGGAAATACGTGGAAATTCTTCCGGAATATCCTTGGCCTGCATTTCAATGCGAAGAGCGTGCGCGCTCTGCTTGTCAATCCACACGGAGCCTTTGTAAGCGGGCAGGATATACTGGCCGGGAACCCAGATCTTCCACGAAGAGCGCTGCCGGGTGACCTGAAAGTCGTAGACCGAGGCCGCTATATGGGAAATGGTGTCATCCTGGGCGTACTTGAAGGCGGCGTCCGCCCCGGGCGAGAACAGATTCGCCAGAATAGTGCCGAACTCGCCGGTCGACCAGGCACCCGATTCCTCGGGCGGCTTCTTCGTCGGCTTGTTGTTGATCATCAGGTTCCGGTAACTCTCTTTTCCGTTCTCGTACACGACCTCGGCTGAGACGATATCGATGACATTCCAGCTTGGGACGCGTGTTTCGCTGGCGTACCGGGTGGTCATTTCCTGACAGACGTAGTTAGGCAGTCCCTCGACGAAAGTACTCGCAACCTCTCGGGCCTTCGCGATGAAAGCCTGCCGCGGATTGATCGGGGGCGGGGGAGGTTCTCGCCGAAGTGGTTCTCGGGTGACCGGTTGCCGAGCGTCTGTTGCATCTGAGGAGTCGTCATCGCCGGACCGCTTATTGGAGGCATACTCGGCCGGTTTTCCGCGCTTCAGCTTAGGCGCGTCGTCGCCAGGATTCTGGTCTGGCCTTACAAGAATCGTCGGCGGAGGTCCGGTCCGCTCCTCTTCCGGCTCAGCGTCCGCTTGCCCCTGGCCGCTGGGGATGATCTTGCGAGCTATCGCCGGGTTAGTTTTGATGCTCACGGCCTGAAAGGGGCCGTCCGCACTCTGGGTCGCCTCGACGTCCACGCCATCGCCGGTCTTGAGACCATCCGGCTTGGTGGTCTTGTCAGTAAACTGGATGGTCAAAATTCGGGTGTCGGTGGTTTCGAGGTCAAACGATTTGTCAGTCAGCTCTCGAATTACTCCGCTGAAACTGCGCGGCTGAGCGGCTGCTGCCTGCTTCTGCTCCGTGCTTTTCTGCGAGCCGCGGCGCGGCATCGGGATGCCGGACCCGCCGCCGGGACCTTGGCCGGGCGGATACTGGCCGGGAGGATATTGACCAGGCGGATACTGTCCGGGCGGATATTGCCCCGGAAACTGGCCGGCTGCGGCGGCCGCAAACGCCAACACTAAAACAGGTATTCTCAAAGCGCCCTCCTTTGGACGAACTTGCGCGCCCGTGAGGTTTCAACTATCCCTGGACTCGTTTTTCCTTACCCACCCAGAACTTCTCCCGCAATATCAGCTTCCGGATTTTCCCAGTACCGGTCTTGGGAAGCGGTTCCTCACTAAAGTCTATCACCCTGGGAAGTTTGAATCGTCCCAGGCGCGTATTCAAGAACTCCAGCAATTGGTCCGAGGTCAGCGCCGAACCGGGCTTCCGTACCACCACGGCCACCGGCACCTCGCCCCACTTTTCATCCGGAGCGGCCACCACTGCGCACTCGAACACTTCTGGATGCGCGAAGATCGCTTTTTCCACTTCGATCGACGAAATATTCTCACCGCCGCTGATGATGATCTCTTTCTTGCGATCCACAATGTGGATGAAGCCGTCCTCGTCCCAAACGGCCATGTCGCCGGTATGGAACCATGCTCCGGTCATCACCGAGGCCGTGACGTCCGGCTCGCGGAAATAGCCTTCCATAATGTGATCGCCAGCGGCAATGACTTCGCCGATGGCCTGCATGTCGCGCGGAACGTCGTGCATCCTTTCGTCCACCACGCGCACCATGACCCCGGGGACCGGCCATCCCGCCATGGAACGGCGGCGGTGACGGTCGGCGTCCGATTTGTATTCCAGGCCAGGCTTGGGGCGCGCCGAAGTGAGCAGCGGCGCCGTCTCGGTCAGCCCGTAACCGCCATACACATCGCAATGGAAGGCCTTTTCCATACGATCCACCAGTTCCGGCGACGATGCCGCCCCGCCCAGCGTGATGTTGCGCATGCTCGACAAGTCGTAATTCCCAAGGTCGGGCGCGTTCAACAGCGCGTTCGCCATAGTAGGCACCAAGCTCATGTCGGTGGCGTGATGTTCCTGGATCAGCTTGAAAACCCCGGTCGGCTCGAACCGCCGCACCATAATCTGCTTGAGGCCCAACAGCGTGGAAGCTTGCGGGCGCCCCCATCCGTTGGCATGAAACAGCGGAATGGTATGCAGATCGACGATGGTCTCGGGTTCGCGAAACAGGCTCGCCACCGCGATCCCATGCAGGTACAAGGTCCGGTGTCCCAGCATGACGCCTTTCGGCGTTCCGGTGCTGCCGCTGGTATAGAACAACTCAGCGATCGCGTTTTCATCAAAGCTGAAGATGTCGGCGCGATCGGGATGACCTTTGTCCAGCAGTTCCTCGTAGGTGAGATCGGCGATCGGAACTTTGTCGTTCAACGTGACGAAGCGTTCGATGCCGCGGCAGGCCGGCTTTAACATTTCCACCAGCGGCACAAAATCGTTTTCGAACAGCAGCATCCGCGCGCCGGAGTGGTTCAGGATATTGGTCAGCTCAAGGGGTGAGAGCCGGACGTTCAACGGCATCACAATGGCGCGCGCCTGCACGACGCCGTAATATCCTTCCAGCAACTGATGGTTGTTGAAGCTGAGATATGCGACGCGGTCGCCGTGTTGGATACCTTCCTTCCTCAGGGCCGTGGACAGGCGCTCGCAGCGCTCGCCGAACTCGGCGTAGGTGAACTGCCGCTCACCCGAAACGATCCCGATCTTCTTTCCAAACAGATCAACGGCGCGATGTAGACACCGGATGGGTGTCAAAGGAACCAGCATGCTCCCATCGTACACGTAGCGCGCTCTAACCCGTTGGTTTCTAGTTCCTGGTTTCTAGTTTCTGGTTGGGCACCTAGGCGGGAGCGTGGAGGTAGTGACGGTTGGACTGCCGCCGGCGTTCTTCGCGACCCATATAGGTCTCGATCTCGGCTTTTGAAAAAACGAACCCATCGTCCGCAGGATTGTAGGGGGCGGCCTGATCGGGGAGACTTACGTCGTTGTGCATTTTCAAGATCTTAACAGCGTTGTCGAGTTGGTGCTCTTCGTTCTTGTGGCGCTCGGCCTGGATCTGGCGGAGTTGCGCAAGGGTGCGTTCGTACTGGCGGCTGAGACGCTGGCGGGAAATGCCGATGTTGGCGAAAGCCCGGTTGTGCTCGCGGTAGACCAGAGCCATGGCGAGAGCGGTTTCGGCTTCGGGATGGTTGGCGCGGATGCGGTCTTCCATTTCATTGATGCCGAGCGAGAAGAGGTTGGTTTCGATGGCGGCGGCGCGGTTGACTTGCCAGGCGGTGTCAAGGAGGGACTGGACGAGCTGGGTTTCGTTGGCGCCTTTGGGCTGGTATTCATCCAAGAAGGCCTGGGAGTGGCGCTGGTAGGAGGCGAGGTCCTCGGAGGGCAGGACGATGGTTTGGCCGGTCAGTCCATGGCGCAAAGCGTTGAGGGAGGAGCGCTGTTTACCGGCTGCGGTGCGGGGGCCGGTGGAGTGTTGGGCATTCGCTTTATTCACAGCGGCGCGATGGGTGGCGCGATTCATGGCATCGGGGCCGGCGGCGCGGTCGTGACCATTGGGGCTGGGGGCCGTATTGGGAGCTTTTGAATCTGGCATGTTATATCTCCTTCAATTCGGTTTTAGCGCGCGCGGCCGGAGTGCGACGGGGTGGAAGTTGGGAAGTGGCTGAGTGGGAACGGAAGAAAAAGAATTTGGGCGCGTGACCCGGCGGGGGGTTCCGTTCAGTTGGCGTGACCGGGAGTCAGTTGCTTCCCTGCTACTGGCAGTTGTTCGCAACGCCAGCGACAATTCGATCAGTTGGTAGAAATCTCAAGCTTTTCGGCTTAGTTGGAAATTCCTGCTATCCCATTCGAGTGAATTGTCTGGGAAAACGGTGAATCCGATAGTCCCTTCCAATGGCTTTGGATCATCTGACAGTAGACAAATGTGAGCCTTCCATTTACCTGGCCTGATTTCATTCCGTTCAGAATCGTAATGACTGCCATCTTCGCCGTGCATGACAAGCACAAAGGGTTGAGTTTCGCCCTGCTCAAGGGTAATACTTCCAGCCTTGTGATTGGTTGTCATCTCGTCACCATTTCTATCATGGGTCCGAGTAACTAACCAGTCTGCGCGTGCCGTCGTGAATTCAGTTCCATCTTCTTCAATAAATCGTATTCTCACGGCAGCGTCCCGTAGTGCCTTGCCAGCTGTATTCCTTATGCCTGCCACTGTCGGCTTGTCATTTGGCCAGCCGTGTCGATAGATCCGTCCATCGCAAACCGTTTTCTGGTCCGCATCGAGAATGAATCGTTCAAACTCTCGGTTCTGATCCTCCACCTGGGCCATAAGGTCAGGCGGAAACATTACAACCTCAATGTTGGCTTTCCGAAGTCTCCTTAGTCCCTTGCCGCAGATCTTCTCGTTTGGATCAAGCATGCCGATAACAACGCGGGCAACCTTGCGATCGATCAGACGCTGGGCGCACGACACTTTGGGATGATTCCGTGTTGTGCACGGCTCGAGGGTCGTGTACACCGTCGCACCCGCTAGTATGTCGTCTTTGAGCGTCTTGTCCAATGCAGTAAATTCCGCATGCTCACCTTGCTCATCCTGGCCTCGGTGTGCGATTGCCAGAACTTTGCCATCCTTCACGACGACTGCGCCCACCTTCGGAGAGTGTCGTCCAGGTTCAGACACGCACTTTTGAGCGGCAAGAATTGCTTGTTGAATGAAAGTCCGTTCTTGCTCGTTTACGCCGGCTCCTTTGTGACCGCGGCGGAGCGAGCGCGTCAGCACAAGCTGTCGCACCTCCCGGCGAGCCAGCGCCTCCAAATCGCCGTCGGCCGCCGCGTCCTCCTGCTGTGGCCGGAGTACAGCCACACCAGCTGCATTCGCTCTCCTCTCATAGTCATCCCGGCGCGCCCGCCTGCTTGCTTGCACACTGCGTAACATTGACTCTTCCAGCTTCGACAGTTCGCCGTCCGCCAGGAGGTCCGGGCACTCCAGCGCCAGCCGCTTTCGTATGTCTATTCGGGCTAGTATCACCGCGCGATCATACTCCAACACCAGTTCGGATACGCGAATCTCGCGGTTCTCAAGCCAGTTGCTTCCTTCTCGTCGCTCGCGATGCAGATCCAGATCTATCTGTCGTTCTTTCTGATCGCGCTCCTTCCGGTAGCGCTCAATCGCATCCGTCCACTCGTGGCTTTCGGCTTCAAGGTATTGTTCAAGCCGCTTGGCCCGCCTGCTCGCAACGCGGTTGACTCGAGAAGGGTTTGTCTTTTGTTTCATGTGGGATACCCATTCGAAGAATCGCATTTTCTGGGCACATCCGGAGAAGTGAAGGCTCCCAGTGCCCGGGAAGAGGGGATGAGAATTATAGTCCATAGGCGAAAGAATTAGTCTCGTGAAACGCCGATCTCGAGATCGCCTCCACGGCAGGGTGAATTCGAGCTCACGATCAGACACACAGATTTAGAGCTTGCTGAGAAAGTCGTTGAAGTCCTCATATTGGCAGGTCGGAGACCTGCCCCACAGCTGCAGATCGACTTGTCTTCGACCTGCGACAGACATTCTTAGCAACCTCAGCGTCTGCTACCATCGAGACTCCGCTTGCGTATCGGCGCACACACCTCCATCGCCAAATCGCTCGAGAACGCAGCGCTCACCGCAGCTCGAATCGGGGCCAATACCTTCCAGATCTTCTCGGCTAGTCCGCGCATGTGGCGCGCATCGCCTCCGGCGCCGAGCGAAGTGAAGCTGCTCACACGCGCCCGCGAAAAGCATGACCTCTATCCGTTGGTCATCCACGACAATTACCTGATCAATCTCGCCTCCTGCAGCGAAACTCTACGCGCGCAATCCACCGCGGCATTCCGTGGCGAGATCGAACGCGCGCTACTCATTGGGGCCGAATACCTGGTGGCGCATCCGGGCAACTGCAAAGGCCACTCGGTGGAGGAAGGGATCTACGCAGTGATCCGGTCGCTCGCTGAAGCAGCCAGTGGACTCGATACCCGGAATCTGACTGTCCTGCTCGAAAACACGGCCGGCTCGGGCGCGGCACTGGGGAGCCACTTCGAAGAGCTCTCGGTGATGCGCCAGTTCGCGGCTGAGCTAACCGATCTCAAGATCGGCTTCTGCATCGATACTTGCCACTGCCTGGCATCGGGCTACGATATCTCGACAGCCGCAGGGCTCAAGAAAACGGTCGGGCAGATCGAACAGATTCTGGGCCTCGACAACGTCAAGGTCATCCACACCAACGATTCCAAGACCGCGCTCAACTCGCATGTCGACCGGCACGAACACATCGGACGCGGTTATATTGGAATGGAAGGGTTTCGCCGCATCCTCAACCATCCGAAGCTTCGAGGGAAAGCCTTCATCATCGAAACACCGTACGACGAAGAAGGTGATGACGTGAGGAATATCGAAACACTCAAGAAGCTATGCCGGAAAAGCCGTACGACCATCAGCAGATCGAACTGAAGTGGCAGGAGCGCTGGAATAATTCCACTCTGTTTCAGGCAGAGGAGAATTCCAGCAAGCCCAAGTTCTACGTGCTGGAGATGCTGCCTTATCCGAGCGGCACGCTGCACATCGGCCACATCCGCAACTACACCATCGGTGACGCTTTGGCGCGCTACAAGCGGATGCGGGGCTTCAACGTGCTTCATCCCATGGGCTGGGATGCATTCGGACTGCCGGCCGAGAACGCCGCCATAGCCAACAAGCGCGACCCCTACGAATGGACCAAGTTCAACATCGAGAACATGAAGCGGCAGCATCGCCGGATGGGCTTCAGTTACGACTGGTCGCGCGAGGTCACCACCTGCGATCCCGAGTATTACCGCTGGAACCAGTGGTTTTTTCTAAAGATGCTGGAGCGCGGATTGGCATATCGCAAGCAGGCGCTGGTCAATTGGTGTCCGGACTGCGGCACCGTGCTGGCTAACGAACAAGTGGTGGATGGCTGCTGCTGGCGGCACGAATCGACGCCAGTGGAGCAGCGCGCCATCGAGCAATGGTTCCTCCGCATCACGGCCTACGCCGACGAACTGCTCACCGCCATCAAGGATCTGGAAGACGGCTGGCCCGAGCGCGTGCTGATCATGCAGCGCAACTGGATCGGCCGCTCGGAAGGCGCGGAAATCGACTTTCGCCTGGAAGACACGGGCGCGCGCATCCGAGTTTTCACCACGCGCGTCGACACGATTTACGGCGCCACCTGCGTGATTCTTGCGCCCGAGCATCCGCTGGTGGCCGAACTGGTCAGCGGCGAGTTGAAAACCCAGGTCAAGCGCATGATCGATTCGCGCGCCGCCAAGGGGCCCGGAGATCTCGAAAAAGAAGGCCTGTTCACTGGAAAAAACGCCATCAATCCCTATAGCGGCGAGAGCGTACCCATCTGGATCGGCAACTTCGTGCTCATGGGTTATGGGACTGGCGCGATCATGGCCGTCCCCGCGCACGATCAACGAGACTTCGAGTTCTGTAAACAGTACGGCATTCCGATTCGGCCGGTGATTCGTGCCGTCGACGGCGCTTTGGCCGATGCTGCAACCATGAAAGAAGCGTTCCCGGAAGACGGCATCGTCGAACATTCCGGCCAATATTCCGGACTGCCCAGCGCTGAGGCTCGCCGTGTAATGACAGCCAAAGCCGAATCAGAAGGCTTCGGCAAAGGCGCGATTACTTACCGCATCAAGGACTGGGGCATTTCCCGGCAGCGCTATTGGGGTACGCCAATTCCGGTGATCTATTGCCCGAAATGCGAAATCGTTCCGGTTCCGGAAAAGGATCTGCCGGTGGTCCTGCCGCTCAGCGTTCCGATTACGGGCAAGGGCCGTTCGCCGCTCGAAAACGTTCCGGAGTTTATCAATGTAAAGTGTCCGAAATGCGGGGAGCCCGCGCGCCGCGAGAGCGATACCATGGACACCTTCGTCGATTCCTCGTGGTATTTCTATCGCTACTGCGATCCGCACAACTCGGCTGCGCCTTTCGATTCCAAGAAGATCGCTTACTGGTTTCCCATCGATCAATACATTGGCGGCGTCGAGCACGCCATCCTGCATTTGATTTACTCGCGCTTCTGGACCAAAGTAATGCGCGATCTCGGGCTCATCTCGAATAGCGAGCCCGTTGCGCACATGTTCACGCAGGGCATGGTCATCAAAGATGGCGCCAAGATGTCGAAATCGAAAGGCAATGTGGTGAGCGCCGATGAGATGATCGAACGCTTCGGCGCCGACACGGGCCGCTTGTTCGAGCTGTTCGCCGCGCCGCCTGAGAAAGAAATGAACTGGACCGATACGGGCGCCAATGGGTCGCATGCTTTTCTCGGCCGCGTCTACCGATTCGTCACGCGCAACGTGGGACTAGGCCGGCCGGAGCCCCGCGATGCAGACCGGCAGGCCCTCCGAAAACTTCACCAAGCGCTCAAATTGATCACCGACGATTTCGAGAGCCGGTGGCATTTCAACACGTCCGTGGCCGCCTTGATGGGTCTGATGAACGTGTTGAGCGATCTGGAGGACCAAATCTCGGCCCCAGTGATGGCAGAGATCATGGAGAAACTAACTCTGATGCTGGAGCCCTTCGCGCCCTATTTGGCCGAGGAATTATGGGAGGAGCAGGGCAAGCCCGGTCCGGTCTTCCATCATGCGTGGCCGATTTACGATCCAGAACTGGCGCGCGAGGAAGAAGCCGAGATTGTGATCCAAGTCAATGGGAAAGTGCGCGGGCACGTCTATGTTGCATTCGGAACGCCGCGCGAGGCGCTGGAGAAGCACGCCATGGGGGACGCTAAGATTCGATCGCTATTGGACGGAAAACAAGTTGTCAAGGTGATCGTCGTACCCGACAAGCTGGTCAATATCGTCGTGAAGTAAAGTCGTTAAGTAAACGTGTCAAGTGAACATCACGGCGGCGCCGCTTTAGCCCAACCGCCTGGGAGCGTGAACCAGGCAATCGAAGCTCTGGGGATGCAGCACCGCCGTTCTGTAGTTACAGAATCGCCCGACTGGGCTGTGCGCGTCTATTGAGGAATTAGCGCTCGGCGGGGAATTAGCGCCGGGAAAAAACCTGCGCGTCAAATCACATAAGCCGGAAAGATACCTGCACGGTCGCCGTGGTGACCACTGGTTTACCATCTTGATATCCCGGCCGGAACCTCCATTGAGAAACCGCTTCGATAGCTTTTTCGTCGAGCCCGAGACCGAGCATCTCGAGGATCCTCAGATTTTGGGGATGGCCGCTCGCGTCCACCTCAATCGCCAGCACCACCACGCCCTGATACTTCGCTTTGCGCGCCGCTTCAGAAAACTCGGGTTCCACTTTGTAGATGAGCTGGGGCGGCGTGATCTTATAGCTCGTTCGCGGCGTGGCGCTGATGCCGGGCTTTCCAGAAGTCTGATCGCCGATGCCGCCGCAGCAGCCATGGTCGCCGATACCGTTGCTGCCGTGGAGGCCGAGTCCGCCGTTGGCGAGAAGGCTCGCAGGGTCGCCGATCTGTGGCACGCTGATCTCGATTGTGGGCGAATCAAACGCGACCGTAACCGGCATGGGCAGCTTCGGATCAGGACGCGAAACCGGCGGGATGAAGGTCCGGTGAGCGGTGGGCGGCGGCGCTCCGTGTTTAGCTGGCAACAGCGTCTGGTTGCTGCCCCCGGCACGTTGGTCGGTCGGCTTCAGGAATATCCGGTGCGGGGCGACGAGTGGCGTGATTGGGCCTCGCACAACGGAAGGCGGATGTCGGATCGCGTGCGATGTCAGCAGCAGAATCAACCCCGCTGACATCGCATGCAAGCCCAGCGAAAGTGTATGCGCCTTGGCACCGGGCATGCCGGGGTTCGCTGCAATTCAAGACCCAGTTCGCAAATGAAAGATTTTATGAAGGCGGGCGAAATGGAATCTGAAGCGCGCGCCGCCCACCTGTGAGACGCAATCACTAGGGGCATTCGCTGGAAATCTGCATGCGGGCCGCCGTTTGCGCCAACTCATCGCAGCGATTATTGTCGGCGTGCGAGGCGTGGCCCTTGGTCCACTCCCATTTCACCTTGTGCTGCGACACCTGCTCGTCCAGCTCATGCCAGAGATCCTGATTCGCTACCGGCTTCTTGCCGCCGGTGCGCCAGCCGTTCATTTTCCACTTATGAATCCACTCGGTGATTCCATGCTTGACGTAGTTGGAATCGGTCACAATCTCTACGTCGCAAGATTCCTTCAACGTCCGCAGCCCTTCGACGGCAGCTTTGAGCTCCATTCGATTGTTGGTGGTCTCCTCTTCGCAGCCGAAGATCTCGCGCTTTGTGCCGCCATACCGGAGGATGCAGGCCCAACCGCCTGGGCCGGGATTACCGATGCACGAGCCGTCGGTGATGAGCTGAACCTTCTTGGTCGGCTGATCGGGCTTCAGCGGGCTATTAGATGGAGACTTCGCAGATTTCCCGCTGGAAAAAAGCATCTACCTGATCCAGAATTTGAGCGGCCTCAGTGGCCTTGTAAATTTCAACGCGCAGCTTCGATCCGTTGCGAACACCGTGCGTGAAGTAAGTGGCAAACTGCTTCATTTTACCGACGACGTCGGGAGCCGCGCGATCGCAAAGCATCGCATAATATGTCCGCATGATTTCGTAGCGCTGCGGCTCGGTCGGATGATCGTACGTTCCAGTCTCGAGATACTGGCGAATCTGCCGGAAGATCCAAGGATTCGAAGAGGCCGTGCGGCCGATCATCACGGCGTCGCAGCCGGTCTCATCGACCATTCGAACTGCATCTTCAGGCGTCACGATGTCGCCGTTGCCGATCACAGGAACCCGGACGGCAGCTTTCACCTCCGCGATCCGGGTCCAATCGGCTTTGCCGCTATAGCCTTGTTCACGCGTGCGGGGATGCAGCGCGATGGCCTGCAGTCCACAGTCTTCCGCCAGCTTCGCCATGTTGACGGACACCAGCTCGCGATCGTTCCAGCCCGCGCGGAATTTCAACGTCAGCGGGATGGAGATTGCGGCTCGCACCTTGCGCAGGATCTGTTCGACCAAAGGCAGGTCCCGCAACAGCCCCGACCCTCCGTTACACTTCACTACTTTGTTCACCGGGCAGCCGAAGTTGATGTCCACGATATCGAAGCCGAAGTCTTCACAGGCCTTAGCGGCGTCGGCCATCACCTGGGGATCGGAGCCAAAAAGCTGCGCCGATATAGGGTGCTCTTCCGGTTCGAAAAACAGGTAACGAAAGGTTCGCGTGGGCTTCTTCGATTTGAGCGAATGGATGACACCGTGAGAACTGGTGAATTCGGTCATGATGAGCCCGCAGCCGCCCTGGTTGCGGATCAGACGCCGGAAGACGGTATCAGTAACACCCGCCATGGGCGCTAGTACTGTGGCCGGCGCAATGCTAACCGGGCCAATCTGAAATTCCCTTGGAAATGCCAACCTGAACCTATTTTAACGGTTCGGCTTGCGAAACGCAGCCGACGCGCGCGACGTTTAACATTTAGGGAGGGGGTATGGCGTGAATTCCAATATTCTGATTGCCTTCGCCGCCGGCGCTGTCATTGCGTCCGGAATTGTGTATGTTGCGGTGAGGCCTGAGGACGCCGCACTGCTGCCAGCACCAGTAGTGGTCCGGTCGGTCGCGCAAGTACCTATACCGGTTGCGCAAGTTAATCCGCCTCCCGCCGTCGTTCAGCCTCCTGTGGCCCGAGAGCGCGACGTCGCGCCTGCGGCCGTTCCTGCGCCAGCGCCGGTGCGAGAGAAGCCCTCGCCCCTACGGCCGCGAGTGCGTCGCGAAGAGCCGCTAATTGTGGCGCGGAACCAAAACCCACGACAGGAGACTGCTCCGTCGCCGATGCCGGCACCCCAGCCCGCGCCAGTTGCAGATCCGCCGCCTCTGCCGGTGGTGACGGCGCCGCCCGCGCCTGCTCCGCAGCCAGAAGCTCCTGCGCCGCCGCCTCCTCAGATGCCTCAGACGGCTCCTCAGATGCCCCAGACCAGGACACCCAACACGGTAACGATCCAGCCCGGCACGATTCTCGCGGTGAGGATCGGCGAGACGATTTCGTCCGTGCGTCATGAGGTGGGCGACGGTTTTGTTGCCACGCTCGAGCGCCCGCTGGTGATAGACGGATTCGTAATCGCCGAACGCGGCGCGCGCGTAGAGGGCCGGGTGGTTGAAACACAGCACCCCGGAAGAGCGAATGGTCCATCGAATCTGGGCGTCGAACTAATCGAGGTCTCGACTTCGGACGGCCAACGCGTCCGTGTCCGTACAGCGATGTTCAAGAAGGAGAGCGCAAGCTCCAATGGCAGTGACTGGGCAAACGTTGTGCTGACACGCGGCAAGCCGGCCGAGATTCCCGCGGACACACGGATGAACTTCCGGATTCGCGAGCCGATCGCCATTACCGAACGGCTGCAATAGGCATACAATTGGGGGATGGAAAGTTCCCGGCGAAGTTTCATCCGCTCCATCCCCGCGCTGGCAGCGCTTCCCGCTTCTTGGACGGCTTTCAGTAGTGCTTTGAAAGCTGCGCCCACCGCGCCTGACGCCAACAACGAAAACTATTGGGCGCTGGTAAAGCGGCAGTTTCCGCTCGAAGAAGATTTGATTTATTTGAATGCCGCCAACGTGTGCCCGGCTTCGCGGCCGGTGCTGGACCGGCACGCTGAGTTCATGCGCGATTTCCAGTCCAATCCTTCCTTCCAGAACCGCGCGAAATACGATCCGCTGCGCGAGCGATTGCGCGAAAAGATCGCCGGTATGCTGCGCGTTTCGGCAGACGAGATCGCGATTACGCGCAATACCAGCGAAGGCACCAACACTGTGGTCGAGGGCGTCGACCTCAAGTCCGGCGACGAAGTGATTATCTACGATCACAATCATCCTTCGAACAACGACTCCTGGAAGATGCGAGCTAAGCGCGAGGGTTTCACCGTGACCGTTCTGCCGGTCCGTGTGCCTGCGGCCAGCAAGGATGAGCTGATCTCTCAAGCGGAGAAAGCCATCACGCCGCGAACGAAGTTGATCGCCGTAACCCACCTCACCAGTACAACCGGCATTATGTATCCGGCGCGGGAGATCGCCGAAATCGCGCGCAAACGCGGCATCTGGATGCACCTGGATGGCGCGCAAAGTTTCGGCGCTCTGGATGTGAACCTGAAGGAGATCGGCTGCGATACTTTCTCCACCAGCGCGCACAAATGGCTGATGGGCCCGCTCGAGAACGGCGTTCTATTTGTGCGGGCGGACCGGATAGCGCAGGTCTGGCCGTCTATAGTGACGGCGGGATGGTCGGATCATCTCAAGGGCGCGCGAAAACTGGAGGTTTACGGGCAGCGGGATGATCCGAGGATTGTCGCGCTAGAATCGGCCATCGATTTCGCATCGCTCATTGGGCCGGCGGCGGTGGAAGCGCGCATGCGGTCTCTATCGGGTTACATGAAGCGCCAGCTCTCGGAAGTCGGCGGTGTCAAATTGAAGACGAACCTGGAGCCGGAACTGTCCGCTGGCGTCATCAAGTGCGACATCACGCGTGTTCCAACCAAGCAGGCCTACGATTCGCTATGGGACCATCATCGGATCGCGATCGCGATGACCGCGTCGGGTGATTCGCAAGGCTTGCGATTCTCGCCGCACATCTACAATTCACGCGAAGAGATCGACCGAGCGGTGGCGGCGGTGAAGGTGCTGGCCGGCTAAGCCTTTTGAGAATCGCGGCGCGCACGCCGCCGCTTGGCCTGCCACGGGAGAGTGCCCCGGGCGCCGGACTGTTGATTGAGGCGCGCGACCACGGATTCGAGCTGCGCCTTTGCTTCAGCGGGCGTCAGCTTACCTTTGCGGAGGCCGACTGACAGGGCCCAGTCGATCCAGCTCTGCACTTCCTTCATGTGGAAGCCGCGCTCGGTGTGAACACTAGTGGCGTGGACCAGCAGCCGGGCTTCGAGTTCGCGCACTGGATCGCCGGATGATTCGACCTTACCGTAGCTGTCTGTCTTCTTCAAAAGCGCTTTGGCTTCTTTCGAAAGGCCATCCATCTGCCAGGGCTCGCGCGCCGTTCCGATGGTGACAATCGCCGGCCAAAGCGGGCGGTTAACAAAAGTGAGCTTACCCGAGATCAGTTTCAGCAGCAGGACATCGGGATGATCGCGCAGCCCGCACGACAATCCATACATCTGCTTGGCTTGTGGATGCGCCCACCAGGATCGTCCGCTGGTATCGCCGGCCACGAACCCGGTCACACTCGGAAATTTCGGATCGGTATCGAGCAGCAGGTCGAATTCCTGGAGGCGTTCGAGCAGATCTTCGATTGTCATACGTCGATCAGAAACCGATGTCTTCTTTGACCTTTTCGATCCAGTTGTACACGATTGGGCAATATTCCGCTCGATCGACGAACTGCCACATGCGGCTGGCGATGGAGCCGGTGCCTCGCACCAGGTGCGGGAAGTTGGCGCAGTTCTGCGGACGGGCTTCGTAAACTGTGCAGAGGTTGTCTTTCAGAAAAACACATCCGGCCTCCGTCTTTTTGAGGATCAAATCGCCCTCCTCGTCACGCTGTGTGGAGTCGCGCAGGAATTCCTCTTCGGTCATGCCGAGAAACTTGGCGAGTTTCTCAACGTCGCGATCCGTTATACCTACCTCGCTCACGCGACAACAATTCGCGCATTTCGTGCAATCGATCTGGGATTCAATATCTTCGCCGAATCGCCGCAGCCGGCGATCAGAATGCCGGTGATTCTTGAGATAGGCCCGAAAGCGGAAATTCTCATTGCGCTTCTGATGGCCAAGCCTGCGGATCTGGACCAAATCGGTGAGCATGCCTCTACAATAAAGTATGTCCGTGATTCCCGACGAATTCTACCGGATTCAGAAACTGCCACCTTATGTGTTTGCCGTCATCAACGAGATGAAGGCCAAAGCTCGCGCGGCGCAACTGGACGTGGTGGATCTGGGGATGGGCAATCCCGACGGCGCGACGCCGGAGCCGGTGGTCAAGAAGCTGATTGAGGCCGTCAAGAATCCACGCAATCACCGCTACTCGATGTCGCGGGGCATTCCGCAGTTGCGCCTGGAGATCGTAAAGCACTATCGCGCGCAGTATGGCGTCGAGTTAGATCCGGAATCCGAGGCCATCGTCACCATCGGCGCTAAGGACGCGCTGGCGCATCTGCTGTTTGCCGTGATCGGACCTGATGACGCCGTGGTGTCACCGAATCCGGCTTATCCGATCCACCAGTACGGCGTGATCATGGCGGAGGGCCACGCCTGCATGCTTCCGATGCCCGATCCGGCCACCTTCCTGAATGGTCTCGAACATCTTTATAAAACCTCGTCGCGGAAGCCGAAGATGATTCTGATTTCGTTTCCGCACAATCCTACGACGCACTGCGTGGACCTGCAGTTTTTCCGCGACATCGTCGGCATGGCAGAACGGCACGGAACCATGATCGTGCACGACTTCGCGTACGCCGATATTTGTTTCGATGGCTATCGCGCGCCCAGTCTTCTGCAAGTGGACGGCGCCAAAGAGATCGGGATCGAGATTTATTCCATGTCGAAGAGTTTCAACATGGCGGGATGGCGCGTGGGATTCTGCCTGGGCAACCGAAAGCTGATCGCGGCGTTGGCGCGCATTAAGAGCTATCTCGATTACGGAATCTTTCAGCCGATACAAATCGCCTCGATTATCGCGTTGCGCGAATGCGCCAAAGAGACCAGGAAGATCTGCTCTACGTATCAAAAGCGGCGCGATTTGCTGGTGAGCGGATTGAAGCGCGCCGGCTGGCCCGTGGAATCGCCCCGCGGATCCATGTTCGTTTGGGCTCCGATTCCCGAGCAACACCGCGCGCTGGGCTCGCTCGAGTTCGCGAAGCTGCTGATGCAAAAGGCGCTGGTGGCCGTCTCGCCGGGCATCGGATTCGGACCGCTGGGCGAAGGCTACGTGCGATTCGCACTGGTGGAGAATGACCATCGCATCAAGCAGGCGACGAAATCGATTCAGCAATTTCTCAAGAAGTGATCCCGAGAGCGCTACGTTGGCAGGCGAGCGACATGGAAGCGGCGAGACGCGGCGCGCGCGTGAAGATCGTAAAACCCCTGATCGAAGAGAACGAACAAAACCTCGCGTACGCCGGAGCTGGTCTGCTCGAAATGCTGAGCGACGCTATCGAGCGCGATCTCCGCGGCCTCCTCGGTTGGATAGCCGTAAGCGCCGGTGCTAATGGCAGGAAAGCTGACGGTGCGCGAGCCGTGCTCTTCAGCTAGTTCCAGGCACTTGTGATAGCAACTTGCCAATTGGGAGGGCTCGCCGTGCTGGCCATCCTGGTAAATGGGGCCGACGGCGTGAATCACATGCTTCGCCGGAAGCGCGCCGGCTGTGGTGACGACAGCGCTGCCCGTTGGACAGCCGCCGGAGCTGGCGCGAATCTCATCGAGTTCGCGCATGATCGCTGAACCACCGGCGCGATGGATGGCGCCATCCACTCCACCACCCCCACGCAATCCGGAATTAGCCGCATTGACAATGGCGTCGACACGGATCTTGGTGATGTCGCCGACTACCAGACGGAGCTTCTTCCCGTTCGGGAAATCAATCTCCATGATCTATAGTAGGATTTGAACCGCGTAGACGCAATGGTGCTTTTTGATATCGACGGAACGCTGATCCGCCGTGCTGGACCACATCACCGGCAAGCACTGGTGGACGCGATCCGCCGCACTGTTTCGGTGGAGACCACTACTGAAGGCGTGCCCGTGGCTGGGATGTTGGATCGCGATATTCTCGCCACGATGATGACCAGAGCGGGCATGAAGCCGGGTGCGATCCGAAAAGCGATGCCGGCAGTGATCAGGCACGCTCAATCTATCTATGTCCGCACGTCTCCCGACCTTGCGAGGAAAGTTTGCCCGGGCGTCCGGCGCATGTTAGGGCGTCTGCACCGGCGCGGCGCGGTGATTGGATTGGTGACCGGAAACCTCAGCCGCATCGGCTGGCGAAAAATGGAGCGCGCCGGCTTACGGTCCTATTTTCGCTTCGGCGCTTTTGCGGAATTGGCCAAGGACCGCGCGGGATTGGTGCGTTTCGCAATCCGGCATGCGCGACGCGAGGGATGGATCGGCCGCGACAGCCATATTTCGTTGATCGGTGACCATCCGAATGACGTTCGAGCGGCGAAGGCGAACGGGATTCGCGCAATCGCGGTGGCGACGGGTTTATCGGCGTTCGAGGAGTTGCAATCGCATTCGCCGGACATTGTCGTGCCGGATCTGCGGTCGCTTAAGCTGGAGATGCTTCTTTGATGGAAGCGCAGTCGCTGGCGGTGAAGCGCGCGGAGGTGGAGTTTCACAACTTCGCTTCTCTGGGCGAGCCCGAGCGTGCCATCGCACATTACGCCGAGCAGAACATACGCCGAGGCGCGGTCATCCGAAATCATTTGCGCTTCATTGGCGAGATGACGCCGTTTCTCGAAATCGGCTCCAACGTCGGGCATACCAGCTACATGCTGGCAAACGAATTCGGCGCAAGCGGGTTTGCCCTGGACATTTCGGCCGATTCGCTGCGCTACGGCGCCGCGTTGAAGGATCGCTGGCGGCTTTCACGCTCGCCTATTCGCGTGGCCGGTGATGCAGTGAATCTTCCGTTTGCGGATGGATCGCTTCGATTCGTGATGGCGTTCCAGATGCTGAGCCAGTTCATGAACATGGAAAGTGTGTTTCTGGAAGTGAAGCGAGTCCTCGCTCCCGGAGGCACGTTCCTTTTTGCTGAAGAGCCGCTGAAGCGCCTGCTTTCGTTGCGTCTTTATCGCTGCCCTTACTACAACACGATGAAGCCGTGGGAGCGCAAGCTCTACGACTGGGGGCTGCTTGGATACCTGGTGCGCGATGTGATCGGCGCGCGTCAGGAGGAGAGTTTCGGTATCCGGCAGAACCATACCATGGGGCTGAGCGATTGGCGGCGTCTCATTGGGAAACATTTTATCGACGCCGAGTATGAGATTTTCGTACCGGAGCGCGGCTGGGGCGAACGTGTCGTGAAGCGTGCGGCGACGCGCCTCGATCCCTATCGCTCGGAGTGGCGAGCAGCGCACTTACTGGGCGGGACGCTGGCCGCGGTAGGTCGCAAAGGCGGTGAAGCGTCGCGTGTCTCATTCAATGCATCGGAATTTCAGGCGCAGCTTCGATGTCCCGATTGTCATGGTGCTTTGACTCGCGATGCCGGCGATACGCTGTATTGCGGGCGTTGCAACTACCACGCGGCGAATGAAGGCGGCGTTTATAACCTGCTTCCTTCCGCCGACCGCGCGGAGTTGTATCCCGGCGATCGCGCAGACGTCATCGATTTTTGCCTGCCCAGCCATGCGGACCGATTGCTCGGCGAATGGTACGAGCTGGAGGGAGTCTTCGGAAATAAATACCGGTGGATCGGCGAGCACGCGGCTGCGCGGCTGGTCCGCATGAAGCCCGGCCCGCAACGGTTGCGCATTCGTGGACATGCCAGCGAGGGACATCCGGTGGAGCTTTCCGCGAGCGCCAACGGGCGCAAAGTCGGGGATTGGAAACTGGACCGGCCGGGATTGTTCATCGTCGAAGGCGACTTGCCTGAGAGCGACGATTATCACATCGATATTCAAGCCGGGCCGGCGTGGAGCGTGTCGACTGACGATCGGATTTTCACGGTCAACATCAGCATGATCCGGCTGGTGCCGCCCGAGTAGTCAGGCTAATGTGAAGGAGAACTCAATCGAAATTCCGCGAGTCTACCGTTGGGGCCCACAGCCCAGCCGTTCTGGCTCGAAACAAAACTGACCGCGTTGAAAGCGCCGGCATCGAAGAGCTTCCAACTCTTCCCGTCATCATAAGATATGTCGGACCCGGTGGTCCCGACGGCAACCCACATTTTCTTATCCGGTACAAAGGCGACAGCGGACCGATAGCCATTGGGATGCGACCCCGACGGCTCGGTCCAAGTTCGACCGCCATCGGACGTCACGGCAATATTGTGCTGGGCTTCGGCCGGCTTACTGTAGTCGCCGCCCACGGCAATCCCGTGCCGCGGATCTGAGAATGCGAGCGAAAATATTCCAGCGCCCGCTGCGTCGCTCCGGACCGGAGTCTGAGCCACGCTCCAGGTCCGGCCGCCGTCTTCGGAATGAAAGACGCGCGCTCCACTAGGACCACCGGTTGCGAACCAAGCCTCGCGCCGTCCTCGAGCGATCAGACTTGTGCCGCTAGCGGCAAAAGCACCTTCGTTCGGCAGCGCCGGTGGTGTATGCTGCCGCATCCAGTGCTCACCGCCGTCCAAAGTTGTCAGAATGACAAACTCCCCATCCACCGGATCGCCGAGCACGATGCCGCGCCGGTCGTCCCAAAAGGCCAGCGCGTCGAAGAAGCCCTTTGGATCACGGTTAGTGAATTGAAGAATCCAATGGACGCCCGAATCGGTGGTCTTGTAAATTCGGGATTTCTCGCCTGGTCCGCTCGCCAGCAGGTAGACGGTGCGGGCATCCACCGCGTGTACGTCCCGAAAATCGAGTGCTTCAGCGCCTGGTACGGTTCCTGCGCGCCAGGTTGCGCCGCCGTCGGTAGTTGCAAGGTAAGTGCCGCCCGACCCGCTCGCCCAGACCACTCCATCGCTCGCGGAACTCACGCCTCGCAAGGATGCCATGACGCCGCTCTGGTGATTGATCCAGGTTTGGGCCGCGAGCCAGTTGGGCAAGACAGCCAGTGCCACCAGCGCGCGTCGCCACACGGTCCGGCTACGCCTGCGATGCGGCGGCAGCCTGAAAAGTGATGGCGGCAGCGCCACTCCGATCCGGGTAAACAACGACCCGGTAGAGATTTTCGCCGTGATTTTGGGGGCTTCCGACGGTTCCTAAGCTCGCCGAGACGTGCGGCGGAGCGGTGGCGTACAAGTGCAACACCACGAACTTCTCGCCCGGAGCGAATCGGACCGACACTCGCAACGCGCCCTGGACCGACAGTTGCTCGATACGCTTCTTGCCACAGGAGACGAATTTGCCGGAGTCGCCGAGGAACGCAATTCCCGATGAGCCAATGGGCGCGACCAGGTAATACGAGCCATCGTAGTCAACCAGCGTGCTAAACTCGGCTCCCGGTTGAATTACCGCGCCCTTATTATGGAAGTAATCGTAGACGTACACCGATCCTGTCACTCCCACCGATTCGGGCGAGAACTTGACCTGGCTCAAAGCACCGGCGACTCTCCCATAGGCGAGCACGTAAGCTGTTCGGAGCCCGGCGTGGTCCGTGTAGGTGGAGGCGATCATGGGGGCGGAACTGCTCTGCGTGAAGGCTTGAAAGGTTGCGTCCAACGGTGTTAGGACGGCATCGGGTTTCACAATCACGCCATCGGTCCGCACCGTATGGCGGAGATTGACTTCATTACCCGCGCCCAGCTCGTCTCCCGATCCCACCGGTCCGGCCATCAACGTCGCTACCAGGACATCTCTTTGGTTGACACTCTTGAATGCGTCGGCAAAAGGCCACAATCCCACGGCGCTCGCGATGCGAGCATTGAACAACAATTCGTCCCAGCGCGCCCGCATGAAATTGTCGGGGCTGCTACGCACGGCAATGACATTGTCATACATGGTGGACTGCATGATATGCGTCCAAAGCGGCATGCAATAGACAATACTGAGGCCGGCCGCTTGCATGGCAGAAGCCATGTTGTCGAGAAATGCATACGGATCGGTAAGGTTGAAATCAGGGACAGCCGGGCCGCATAGCCAATCCTGCTCCAGAACCTGCACGCCGCTGCTCGAGAGATACGTGGCGAAGTCCTTCCAGTATTGCGGATCGGTGGCCACGAAACCGGAAATTGTGTACTTGTCGCGCAACGGGCTGCTGGGCTCGATCCAACGAGTGTGCGTGATAAGAGGCAGCCCGAGAGACCGCTGGAACGCCGCCAAGCCATTCGGAAAAATCGTTGGGTCCGCCACAAAAGTGTCCAACCCGAAACCATTATTGGTCCACGAAGGCGGCGAGCCCTTGGGGTAATGCCAGCTATCGAGTTCCACAGAACCGATGGGCGCCGACAAGCCTTCGAACTGGGGCGGCAACTGGTCTAATACCGAGATATATTGCGTTGGATCAAAGGGGTGGTAGTAATAAGCAGCGCCGGCATCGGTCCAATAGCTGAGCTTGTTGAGCAGCGCATTCGCGTCGTTGGAGGGAAGATTCTTGCCCGATAGACCGGTTAGCGTTTTGCCCCAAGTATCGAACGCGGCGTTGATACCTGGACCGAATGCCAGCACGGCGCGATGAGTGAACCCCGCCGGCAGAGTGCCGATTCGAGAGTCAATCGCGGCTTCCATTGCGCCGTCGCTGGCAAATTGAGTGATAGCCGTCATGAAGTTCGCCGCCGGGGACATCAGGAATGCGTTCGACTGCGCATCATAAAACAGCCAAGGACTGCGATTGTTCAGCGAGTTGAAGGTATAAGCCCAAAGACCGCCAAAGGTGAACGTGAACAGGTTCTGCGGAAAGGAGGTGAAATGCGGGAATGCGTTGGCATTGGCGCTGTCGACGCCGTATTGGTTAGAGAAGAGGGCGACGGCGCGCCCGTCATACAAACGGATGGCGCTGCTTTGGGAACCGTAGGTAATGGCGATCTCCTGCCAGGCACCCATAGAATCGCTGCCGCTGTTAGCGCTGATGCTATCCGGGGGAACGCCCACGGAGCCGGCGAAGATCCAGCCGGGGCTCGCAACTGTCACCTCATAACGGCCGTCGCTATAAACCGCGGCTTGCAGTCCTGTATTCGAGGAAATCCGTTGGGCTGGGGCGGAAGTATCAGTTGATCCCCGCGATAGTGCTGGCAGCGCCAGGGCAGCGGCGCCCTTCAAAGCTTCCCGGCGATTAAACTTCGTACGTCACCCCGCTATGACATCCTAGACCGCAATTCAGACAGCATACACTAGATCGCGGCGGCTAGGGAGTCTCAGTACTCGTTTGGTACCAACGGTACCACGCTGGCGACCATTTAGCTTTCACGAAATTAGCATTACAGCTCTTGAAGCTGGGAGATTCTAGACTCGACTACCTTGGCGAAACCCTCTACTTCTTGCGCAGAATAGCCGGCGGCGCGGAAGGCATCGCGAATCTGCTGGGGTGAGAGCTGCGCGAGGAGTTGACCCAGCCATTTGGCGTCGGCGCGGGGGATCCGTCTGCCGATCCAACGGATTTGCAGCTTGTGGGCGTACTCTCGTGGGGTGAAAAGGAAGAAGAAGGAAGGCCGCCCGGGAGTTTGAAAATCGACGGAGTCGGACGTGGTCTTAGTGATGAACTTAGCGTGGCGGTAGGCGGAAAGATCGCCTCTCGACCTGCTCAGAGGCCAAGTCAGCCGTCCCGGGCCGAAGGTCGAGCCGAGATCGGTCACCATAAAAATCTCCCGCGGCGCTCCATCCGACTCCTCTTCAAACGTCCCATTGTTTTCGTCGGTCAAGTCCCAATTGTTGAGCAGCGCCATCAAAACGCGCAGTCCATTCAGCTCCCGCGTTCCAGTGAAAGGCGACTGACTCCATGGCCAGTTTCCACTCTTCTCCTCGTCCTTGAGATACCTCTTCAGCCGCACGTTGGGAACAGACGCAATGTTGGATGCAGAACTGGCGCGCGCTACGAATTTCTGGCCGCGGTGCAGATGAGGAGGGAGATTTTGAACCTGCAAGTCGGAGACGAAGTAATCCTCGTTGGCAAAATATCCGACGCCCCAGGTCAGGCGGGAGGCGACTGTTTCCGGCCGCGCCTCGGAGCCAAGCTTGACCTTCCACTTCACTCCATCCTGATCGCGCACGACGAATTTTGGGCTGGTCCCGTCCATATCTTCCTTGGTGAAGGTGAACGTGCCTTGCGGTTGATGGTCTTTGCCGCCAGGACCATAGAACAGGTTACGGGATGTGATGTCGGTAGGATTGCGCCAGAGCACGGGGTGGCTGTTGGCGGTAATTTCTGCTGCCGAAGGTTCGCTCTTATCTCCTTTCTTCGCAGTCGCCGGCGGAACACAGGCTAAGGCGAGGATCGCCAACAAGATGATAAAGCGCTGTGGCTTCTTCGACATACGAATCCTTACTCCCTACGTACTTTTGCTCCGCCGTCTCGTAATTGTAGTGCAAGCCATTTGCCATCCTCCGCCGGCGATTGGCTGGGCGATTGTTTGGAACGATTTTGGAACGATGGCGCGCAAGTTTTCGTAATAGATCGCAAGAGGTGAGGGAATGCGAAAGCTTGCTCGTCTGCTGCCCGTGGTGGCAGCTTCGCTTCTGCTGGGCGGATGTCTATATGTCGGCGATTTCGATGGCTTCGACAGCTACCGCGAGGACTTCCATTCCACCCATCCGCTAGAGTCCGGCGGCGCTGTATCGATCGAGACTTTCAACGGCTCGATTGAACTGCGGGGCTGGGAGCAGAACTCGGTAGAGGTCAACGGCACCAAGTCGGCCAGCTCCAAAGGGGCACTGGATGCGCTCAAGATCGAAGTCAACGCGACTCCGGGCTCGGTGCGGATCCGAGCTGTCCGGCCCCCGGATTTCTATCGGAACATGGGCGTGCGCTTTTCCATACGCGTGCCGCATAAGGTGCTGCTCGATCTCATTTCCACCTCCAACGGGAGGATCCAAGTGGAGGACGTGGAGGGCCACGCGCGGTTGCATACGTCGAACGGCGGCGTGCGCGTCAGCCGGGTCAAGGGCGAAGTGGAGGCGCGAACATCCAACGGAACGATCGAAGCGCAAGATGTCGACGGCAACGTAAATCTGCATACGTCGAACGGGGCGATCCGAGCCGAAACCATGCACGGGGCATTCGAGGGGACGACTTCGAATGGAAGCATCACGGCGCGGTTGAACGATCCGGCGGCGACCTGGCCGGTGAGGGCCGAAACATCGAACGGGCACATTGATTTGACGCTGGATGCCAAACAATTGCCGGAGGTTCGAGCCTCGACCCGCAATTCGTCTATTCTGCTGCGGCTGCCGTCGTCGGCGAATGCGCGCGTTCGGGCGACTACATCGCACTCGTCCATCACGTCGGACTTCGACGGTTTACGGAGCGATAACGACCGGCGGAGGAACTCCGAGCTGCACGGGACGATCGGGAGCGGCGGACCGTTGATTGAGCTTGATAGTAGCAACGGATCGATCAAGATCCTGAAGCTGTAGTTTGGCCAGCAGAGTTCGGTGAAGTGCTAAATGATAGAATACATTAGGCTGCTGGCGTAGCTCAGTTGGTAGAGCATCTGATTTGTAATCAGAGGGTCGGGGGTTCAACTCCCTCCGCCAGCTCCAATTTCCGCTTTTCCCTCCCCGCGTCAAACGAAGACAGAAACACTATGACTCACCGGATCGCTCTGTTTAGTCTCATTTGCGCGGCGGCTTTTTCGGCGGATTTTACTACGTATATCGGCGACTCGCACGCCTACCAGGTCACGGCGATTGCCACGGATTTCGCTGGAAGCACCTATGTCACCGGCAGCCGTCTGATTGGCGCAAACAGCACTGATGTGTTCGTGACGAAGCTCGACTCCTTGGGAGCCATTGTCTTCACCACCACCTTTGGCGGCAAGGCTCTTGATCAGGCCAACGCCATTGCGCTGGATGCCTCCGGCAACATTTGGGTCGGCGGCAGCACCAGTTCCAATAACTTTCCTCTGCACGACGCCCTACAGACTGATTTCGGCGAGTACACGACCGGCGTTCTGGTCAAGCTTGCGCCGGACGGGACGGTGATCTATTCGTCCTACTTCGGTGGCCGTCTGAGCGAGAGCAGCGTGAATGGAGTTGCCACGGATCAAAGCGGCAACCTGTACGTCACCGGCATCACCAATTCCAGTGATTTTCCGATCACCACCGGAATGCCAGCCGGCAAAGTTACCCCGGTCTTTTCGCTGGCAGCCACCTCCGGCGCGTTTATCGCCAAGCTCAGCCCAAACGGTCTTCAGATCCTATATTCTGGCGTGATCGTAGGCAATACGCCGGTATGCCAGGCTGGAAGCAGTTGCTTCCTCAGTGCCCGTTTCACGGGCGGCGTGGGAGTTTCGGTGGACTCTGCCGGCAACGCGTATATCGCCGGTAACACCAACACCAACGATCTGCCTGTCACGGCCGGCGCGCTCCAAGCCGCAGGATACGGAGCGTTCGCCGCAAAGATCAACGCAGCGGGAAACGGACTCGTGTACTTGACCTATCTAGGTCCCTACGCGGGCATCCTCGCGCTGGCGCCTTCCGAATCGATCACCGCGACTGCGATTACGGCCGATGCTTCGGGCAACGCCTACCTGGCGGGCTACACCAATGACCCCGAGTTTCCGGCGACTACCGGGGCATTTCAAACCATCCTAGGAGGCTATAACTCCGGCCAAAACTCCAACGATGCTTTCGTCGCCAAGCTCAATGCGAGCGGAACAGCCGTAGTCTGGGCATCGTATTTGGGTGGTCCTCAGGCGGACCAAGGCAATTCGCTCGCGATCGATCCCTCGGGAAACGTGTGGTTGGCCGGCGCCACCGCAGGCGATCTTTCCAATGTGTCTCCGGGAGTCACGAATGCGCCGGGCGATTTTCTTGCGGAACTGAAGTCCGATGGGTCCGCTCTTAGTTACTTGGCCGTATTTGGGGTCGGAGCGGTCGGGCAGGCTATCGCGGTGGACAAGATTGGCCGGATCCACGCCGCCGGGCAAAACGCCATCATCTCGGTGATTACGCCACAACAGCCGCTCGCGCCGCGGATCTTCGGCATCATCAACTCCGCCGCGGGGCCCTTTTCCGGCCGTCTTTCACCGGGCGAGCTCATCTCGATCTACGGGCCTGGTATCGGACCCGCCACGGCGGTCGTTGGGACGCCGGATGGCAACGGCCTGTATCCTAAGTCGCTCGGAGGCGTGCAGGTGTTGATCGATGGCGTGGCGGCCCCACTGCTCTTTGCGTCCAGCACGCAGATTAATGCCCAGGCGCCCTTCTTGTTGACAGGCCCCGACACTGCCACGATTAGCATCGTCAACGGCTCTTCGTCGATTCCTGTTTTCCACGCTGCGGTCGATCCCGCCATTCCGGGGATCTTCACAAATGGCGCCAGCGCGGCCGCGCTCAATCAGGACGGCACCCTCAATTCGATGACAAATCCGGCCAAGGAGGGAAGTATCGTGAGCATCTGGGTTACCGGAACAGGCACCCGATACGATATCGACGGGCAAGTGGCCACGTCGGCGGAAAATACTTGCTTTTGCGAAGTGTCCGTGGACGGCGTGACAGGCATGAACGGTCTTTCTTTGACGGTCTACGCTGGCGCCGCACCCGGCATCATCAACGGAGTATCGCAGGTCAACTTTACCGTTCCGTTGCTTGGCAGGTTATACATGAATCAAGCTTCGGTCACGCTGACCGCGCTAGGGCCTGGAACCGCCGTTAGTCCGCCAGCGGTTCTGTACGTGACCCAGTAAAGCGCACCGCCGAGACTAAAACCTCTGCTGAAGCAGCTTGGCAATCCGCTTCGCCAAATCGTTGGTCACGCCCAAGTTCTCGCCGAAAAATCGTACCTTGCCCGAGAGATCCGACTCCAAAAGCACATGACCGTCGCGCGCCGCCACCGTGGTGGTCACATCCACCGTGGTACCGCCGCTCACGGTGGTCAACTCGCGCCGCAGTTGACTTCCCTCCTTGAACTTTCCTACGGTAGTGCGCAGCGTGACCAGGTCAGCAACGTTGGCTGCGTCATGATCGCCGCTGCGGAAAACTTTTTGGAAAGTGCCGTCCTTGCGGACACGCTCGATCAGTCGTTCGTAGATAGCGTAGCGAAACTCCGCGGGTATGCTGATGTCTCCAACCTCAATCGGTTCGATTTGAATGGCTGAAGCGGAAAGTTTCTGCGGCTTCACCTGGCTTCCCGTTTGTGACGTCGCTCCGGTCTGACCCATCGCGAGCGGCGAAACCAAAACGGCCAAGACCCCGAAAATCTTCAGCGCGCGCCTCGGCTTCATGGCTGCGCCCTCTCTTTCAACTCTTGCGCACCGCCCTCATGCGCCCCGGCGGCTACCAGTTGCGTACGCATATCTGTAGCTTGTCCGATCGGAAGCGCGAAGATTGCTGCATGCAAGGCTCCCCCAGTATCGCGGTAAGAGATCGTAAGTATATCCACCTTAGTCCGCATCAGAAGGCTGAAAACTTTTCCACTTTCATAGGGAGCGGCCATCGAGGCGGTCTTTACAACCCTGGCAACCTTCCCGCCCGCTTGTGTGGTCTCAGTACCTACGAAAATGGCATCAATCGCGGTAGCTGGCACCTTGGCGACGCTCTTGCCTCCACTAAATTGCATGGCCCCGTTCTGCACGGTCAACGTGCCGCTCTTTTGAGAACTGATATTCTCGAGTCCGATGATATGGCGGACCATCAGCGGCGCAGGGGCCCCTGTTGTCCCAGAACCTGCCGCCAAAGATTGAGCCGGCAGCGTCGGCACTCCAGCGATGATGACAACAATGATAGCGCTCGCTAATAAATAGCGCATGATTCGATACCTCCTGACTTTAGGGTCCAAGCTTACCACTGCTATGAGGCTCTTGTCATAATCGCCGATCACGCTCCGGCCGGTTCGTGCCGAGGACTGAGTTACTCTAGTGTATATGGGTCCTCTCGAAAACCTCGAACAGTGGGACGACTTCGTCCAGGAGCGCTACAAGCCGAACAAGTCAAAAGAAGAATTCCGGCAATACAACGAATCGACGCCGCCGGTGGTGCGCGAATTCTATCGCTTGAACCACACCAACCAGACACTCGACTTCGTGCGCCAGAAGAAGGAGCAATACCTGGCGAAGCAAAAGAGCCAGATGAGCATCTGGGAGGCCATGGAGTACCTGAACACTCTGGTCGATGACAGCGATCCCGATACCGACCTCTCGCAGATCGAGCACAATCTGCAGACCGCCGAAGCCATTCGGAGAGATGGTCATCCGCGCTGGTTCGTGCTGGCGGGCTTCATCCACGATCTGGGGAAGGTGCTGTGTCTCTATGGTGAGCCCCAGTGGGCCGTGGTCGGCGACACTTTTCCGGTGGGCTGCGCCTATTCCGACAAAATCGTTTTCCCGGAGTTCTTCCGCGACAACCCGGATGCAAAAGTTCCTGCCTATCAGACCAAACATGGCATCTACTCTGAAAATTGCGGTTTGAATATTGTCGAGCTCTCCTGGGGACACGACGAGTACCTGTACCACATCGTCAAGGATTATCTGCCGGAGCCGGCGCAGTACATGATTCGTTATCACTCTTTCTATCCGGGCCATCGCGAGGGTGCTTACAACTACCTGATGAACGATCACGACCGCGAGATGTTCGGTTGGGTGCGCCGCTTCAATCCCTACGATCTGTATTCGAAGGGAACCGACCGCCCCAAGCTGTCAGAATTGCGGCCCTACTATGACGATCTGGTGGCCGAATACTTTCCCCAGCGAATCGCCTGGTGACCACTTCTAGCGCACTACCTAAACGCGAGGCTCTCCGAGTTTTCGTTATCCTAAGCCATAAGTGAATAAGCGAAAGGTGGTTGTCTTCGGAAGCGGAGGGCAGCTCGGCGTGGAGCTAGTCCGTGAATTCACCGAGCGCGGTTACTCGGTGGAAGGCTTCGAGCGCACTAAAGTGGACATCGCCGACCCCGCCCGCGTCGAGCAGGTTCTGGCGCAAGCCGATCCCGAGATCGTGCTCAATTCCGCCGCCTACAATCAGGTGGACGTGGCCGAAAAGGAGCCGCTGCCGGCCTTCGTCGCCAACGGTCTGGCAGTCCGAAATTTGGCGATGGCCTGCCGCCAACTGGACACACGGCTGGTGCACTTCTCCACCGACTACGTTTTCGATGGCACCGCCGGCCGCGCCTACACGGAGGATGATCGTACGCGGCCGCTCGGAGCTTATGGCGTTTCAAAACTGGCCGGCGAGTTGTACGCTCAGGCGTATCTCGAAAATCCACTGGTAATCCGGACCTGTGGCGTGTTTGGCCCGGGCGGACTCCGTACCGCGCGCGGCAACTTTATCGAGACCATGCTGCGGCTCGCGACAGCCAGCCGTCCCATTCGCGTCGTCGAGGATCACGTTGCATCTCCCACCTACGCGCCCTTGCTCGCCGCTCGTGCGGCCGACCTGGTGGAGCGCAAACAGCATGGCCTGTTTCACGTCGGAGGCGGCACGCCGATCTCCTGGTTCGACTTCGCGGCCATGATCTTTCGCGTCGCGGGGTTACGTCCGGAGCTGCAGCCGACTAATGAGCGGGAGTATCGCACAGCCGCGCGGCGCCCCAAGTACTCAGCGCTCTCCAACGCCAAGATGGAACGCTGTGGGATCGAGCCGATGGCGCCGCTCGAAAAGGCTGTCGAGATGTATCTGAACGCACGCGAGAGTTACTTCAGTAAAAAGTAGACGTTCGTTCAGTTTCGTCGCAAGAATCGGATGGAAACCCATCCCGTAATCCGCGATACTCGAAAGCGGGATGGCAGAAAAGTTCCACTGGAACGATGCATTGAGCAGCCTGTGGACGCGCGGTTATGGCCGTCTCGGAACACTGCTTTGCCCTCGCCGGTGCGAGGAAATGCGGTCCCTGTATGACAATGGTGACCTCTTTCGCAGCCGCATAGATATGGCGCGCTATCGCTTTGGACGCGGCGAGTATCAGTACTTCGCTTATCCTCTTCCCGATCTGGTTGAGAAACTTCGCCACGAGCTCTACAGCGGATTGGTGAAGACGGCCACTGAATGGATGAAGGCCCTTGGTTTGACCCAAGATAATGTGCCGCAGGATTATCCGCTCAAGCTGGATGACTTCTTGAAGAGCTGTCACGCCGCGGGCCAGCAGCGTCCTACGCCACTTATGCTTCATTACGGAGCGGGCGATTTTAATTGCCTCCACCAGGATCTCTACGGCGAAATCTTTTTTCCTTTCCAGGTCGTGGTCGGGTTGAGCCAGCCGGACAAAGAGTTCACCGGAGGCGAGCTGCTGTTGGTGGAACAACAGCCCCGCGCCCAATCGATCGGCCATGCCATCCGCCTCGAACAAGGCGAAGCCGTGGTCATCAGCACGCGATATCGTCCCGCGAAAGGCACACGCGGCTACTATCGCACCAACTTCCGCCACGGCGTGAGCCCGCTGCTCTCCGGCGAACGGTATACGCTGGGAATCATTTTCCACGACGCCACCTGACTTGGTTGACCTGCTGTTGGCTGCGATACGATGAAGCCGTCATGTCTTTGCTTCGCGACCTGCGGCACGCATTGCGGACCCTTTTTCGAAGCCCGACCTATGCGCTGACTTGTGTCGCAGTGCTGGCACTCGGCATCGGAGCGAATACGGCGATCTTCAGCGTGGTTCACTCGGTGATTCTGACTCCACTTCCCTACCCCGACGCGTCGCGACTGGTGTTTGTATGGGAACGTTTTCCGAACATGCCCGACCCGCCCGGCGGACGCATCCAGGTTGCACGCAAGAATTATGTCGAATGGAAGCGCCAGAACACGGTCTTCAGTGACATGGCCGCATTCCGGGACATGCCTCTGGACGAAACTGGAATCGATCAGCCTCAACGCATCTCTACCGGATTTGTCTCCGCCAACCTATTCCCGATGCTCGGCGTGCGGGCGCACCTCGGCCGGCTGTTCACTGCCGATGAGGAGCGAAAGGATAACGATCACGTTACGGTCCTGACAGACAAATATTTCGACCACCGCTTCCATCGCGATCCGGCGGCGCTCGGCAAATCGATTATCCTCGGCGGCGCCGCATACACCGTCGTCGGCGTGCTGCCTCCGAAATTCCACTTGCCCGCCGATTGGGAAGGATCTGATCAACGCAAACCCGAAGTCTGGGTTCCGCTCTCACGCCTTTGGAATTCGCCCGGCGACGATTCAAACCGCCAGTTGCTCGTCGTGGCACGGCTCAGAGCGGGCGTTTCACTCGCTCAATCGCGCACCGAGATGGCTGCGATCGCCCAGCGGCTCGGCCAGTCTGACAAGAAGCTGGATGAAGGATGGACTGCGGCGGTCTTCTCCTTCGAAGTTGAGGACACGTCGCCGACACTGCATCGCGCGCTGTACGTCTTGCTGGCCGCGGTAGCATTCCTGTTGTTGATTGCCTGCGCTAATCTGGCCAATCTGACGCTCGCGCGGGCGACGCTTCGTTCGCGTGAAATCGCGGTTCGTCTCGCACTGGGCGCCACTCGCACACGCATCATGGCGCAACTGGTTTCCGAGTCGTTCGTCGTGTCACTGTTGGGAGCCGCGGCCGGCCTGTTGCTGGCGCACTGGTGTATCAAACTGATGCTCGCGCTGGAGCCGCCCGATATACAGCGGCCGGAGCTGATCGGCATAGACCTGCCTGTCTTTGCCTTCGCCGCGTTCGCCAGCATCGTCACTACTCTGCTGTTCGGCCTTGCTCCCTCGATTGACGCGTCGCGTGCAGATTTAAGCTCCGCTCTGAAGGCCGGTGGCCGGGGCGTTTCCGCGGCGCGCGTCCGGAGCCGCCAGTTCCTGATCGTGGTTGAAGTGGCACTGGCGCTGATGCTATTGGCGGGCGCAGGTCTGATGGCGCGCAGTTTTCGCGAGCTGATCACCACCGGTATTGGCTTCCAAACCGCGCACCTCAACACCGTCGATATCGCGCTGCCTGAAAAGCGCTACGCCGATGATGCGGCGCGATCACGATTTTTCCGTGCTGTGCTGGACCGGGCTCGCGCCGTACCGGGCGTCACGGCCGCAGCCGTCATAGACAACCTGCTTTTGCATCAAATCGCAGATTCGAACTTCTACATCGCCGGCCGCCCCGAGCCATCGCTCCAGTCTCTCCCCATCGCAGACACGGCGCATGCCAGCTCCGAGTATTTCCGCGTAATCGGATTGCGACTCTTAGCCGGCCGCTTCTTCAGCGATGCCGACCTGGCGTTCACCGAAAAAGACAAGGACGCTGTCGTCATCGTTAACCAGGCATTCGCGCGGCAGTTTTTCCTGGGCGAAGAGCCGCTCGGAAAACGCCTGCTGAGTCCAGACAAAAAGCACGCATCCGAGATCGTCGGCGTCGTGTCCGATTATCGCCCGATGGGCGTGGAGTACGGCGTCAGGCCGCAAATGTTCTGGCCGGATCTGCGGCTCCGCAGCGCGACATTGATTGTGCGAACCCACTCCGAGATTGTGCGTACGCGTGCCGAGCCCGTCTCGCTGGCCCATTCGATTCAGAGCGCGATCTGGTCCATCGACAAAGATGTCTCCGCCGATAAAGTGTTGTCGATGGACTTTTATCTGGACGAGTGGCAGTCTCAGCGGAAATTCAACACGCTCCTGATGGGAATCTTCGCTGGGCTGGCGCTGATGTTGGCCATGATGGGTATCTATGGCGTGCTCTCGAATCTGGTCGCCTCGCGCGTCCGCGAGATCGGCATTCGCATGGCCATCGGCGCGACGTCCGGCGAAATTGCCAAACTGGTTTTGCTGCAGAGCATGCTTCCGGTAGCGATCGGTCTCGCGCTCGGGCTGGGCGGGACGTTCGCGCTCAGCCGGTTCCTGGAAGCGCTGCTATACCACGTTCAAGCGCGTGACCCACTGACTCTCGCGCTAGCGGTGTGCACCATTCTGCTGATTTCACCGGTCGCTATCTACGTGCCGTTGCGCCGGGCCACCAGCGTCGATTGCACCGTGGCTCTGCGTGAAGAGTAGCACTGCGGGATGAGTAGCGGCGAGTATCAGTTGCCATCGAGCATCAGCCGCATTTCGTTGGTCGCCCGAAAGCCTAGCTTCTCATACAGCGGGCGGCCTTCATTGCTCGAATGTAAGATTACGGCGCGAATGCGATGGGCTCGGCACCACTCCAGCGCCACCTCCATCAGACGCCGCGCCAAGCCCTGCCGCCGGCTGTCGGGATTGGTGTAGACATTCAGAATATTTCCGCGCCGCGACCCGGGGCCGACCATGTGCGGCGGCCAGTCCATCAGCCACAAACCCAAACCTGCCGCTGCTGACCCATCCGCTCGAACCGCGAACCAGGCCAAATATTCGCCTTCTTCCATTTTTCGGCGGAGCCAAGGGCGGAACGCCACGATCATCGCATCCAGGACCGCTTGGTCGCGATAGCCCATCTCGAAGAACATTGCCCGGCGATGTGCCGCGATGATTTCGAAATCTCCGATTGTTGCCGGTCGAATCTCGAATGTCTGCGCCAAGCGAGGTTCGGGGCTATTACTTGGTGGCGTAGTAGCCTTTGCGGGCCTGAACCTTCCAGTCCTTATTGTTGGTCTTGATTTCTATTTTGCGGAAGGTGCCGTCCTTGTTGGGGTTGGTGGATGTGTAGCCGATCGCGTATTGGCTGCGCATCTCGTTTTGAAGCTCGCTGAATGCGTCTTGCAGGGTCAACTTTCGGTCGACATGGAACACGTGCCCGCCGGTCTCTTCGGACATGCGTCGCAGCTCTGAATCGCTCACGCCTCCGAACACCAGACCGTGACCATAGTAAAAAGCCCGATCCACATAGTAGAACCCGTAAATAATCGCGTCCGCTCTCTGGGCGGCCTCGATGGCCTGCGCGATCTTGTACCGGCTTCCTTGATCCTCGCCGTCGGTAATCAGTACCAGCACTTTGCGCCCCACCTGTCCCTTGAGTTGATCGCTCGCCGCCAGATACACTGCGTCATACAAGATTGTTCCGCGGGGCTGGGAGATGGTCGGGACAGGCCCCGGATGCAGACCGCCAACATCCGAGTTCACTTGCAATCCTTCCAGCCCTCTGCGAAGTAGCGTCGCCGAATTGGTGTAGTCTTGCAACAATTCCGCATCCGAGCCAAAGCTGATCAAGAAAGCCAAATCCTGTTTCCGCAGCACCGAACCGAAGAACTGATACGCGGCGTTTCTCTCGATATCGATCAGATTTCCCTGGCTCGCGCTGACATCGATCAGCAGCCCGATCGTTAGCGGCAGATCCGTCTCGCGATTAAAGTATTTGAGGTCCTGCTGCTTGCCGTCCTCGAAGATCGTGAAGTCGTCTTTGTTGAGACTTCCCACTAGGCCTCCACGCTTGTCACGCACGTTAAACAGGATGTTAACAAGCTGGACTTCGACCTTGATGGTGGGCTCGTCCTGCGCAAACGTGACCGGCACACCCGGCGCCAGGAGCATCGCGGACACAAGTAGAACGGAAATCGCTCGCATACAGCTTATATTGGTAGATGCGCCGTTTCGGCGTCTCGTTGCAATGCGCAAAGCCATCCTGCACCTCAAAAAGGCGGATCCCGTGCTCTCTTCTGTCATCGAGCGGGTCGGCCGCTATGGGATCCAATATCGCGAGCCGAACTTTGAAACGCTCGTTAGATCTATTGTCTATCAGCAACTGAGCGGACGGGTAGCCGCCGTGATCTTCGGCCGCCTGAGCGCGCTCGTGCCGGGCGAAAAGCTTACCCCGGAAGCTATTCTGAAGCTGACTCCGGCGCGGATGCGAAAGGCCGGATTGTCGAAGCAAAAGACCGCCTATATTCGCGATTTGGCCCGCAAGACGGCTCGCGGCGTGCTGAAGTTCGAAACATTGGCGGAGATGGCCGACCACGAAGTGATCGAGCACTTGACACAGGTAAAGGGCATCGGCGTTTGGACGGCCCACATGTTCCTGCTCTTCGCTCTGCAGCGTCCCAACGTACTGCCTACCGGCGACCTCGGCATACGAATGGCCATCCGCAAAGCTTACGGACTCGATGAGCTTCCTCATCCCAAGCACATCGAGGAAATCGCTGTGCGGTGGCGTCCCTACTGTTCGGTAGCGACCTGGTATTTGTGGCGGAGTCTTGAGGGTCAGGCCGAGATCTAGCTCCGCTCCCTCGGGTCACTGTTTCCGAGCCGCGCGCGTTAGCAAGCGGGATTTGAAAAACCGCTCCCTCACGGTCACGGCTCGGAATCGACCCATCAACCTTTGAGAATCTCCCGCGCGGCGTTGTGCCCCGGCGCGCCCATCACTCCCCCGCCCGGATGCGTGCCCGATCCACATAGATACAGACCCCGAATCGGCGTCCGATAACGCGCGCAGCCAGCCACTGGACGCATGACGAACATCTGATCCAAGCTCATCTCGCCGTGGAAAATGTTGCCGCCCGTCAGACCGAAGCGATGCTCCAGATCGAGCGGAGTCAGCACCTGCTTTTCGATCACCAGTGCCCGGAAGCCCGGCGCGTATTCTTCAATTAGATCCAGCACGCGATAGGCGAATGGCTCGCGGAGTTCGTCCCAGTGCGAGTCGCGCAGTGTATATGGCGCGTATTGAATAAAAATGCCCATGATGTGCTTGCCTGGCGGCGCAAGCGACGGATCATACAGCGTAGGCACTGTTAGTTCGAGCAGGGGCGATTGCGACGGCCGGCCGTACTTGGCGTCGTCCCAGGCACGTTCCACGTACTCCATCGACGGGCAAATGTGCATGGTGGCACGATGCTGCGGTCCGTTGTCGCCCGGCAGCGCGCTGAAATTCGGCAGGCCGCTCAGCGCCAGATTGATCTTGCACGATGTCCCTTCGCTGCGATACTTGCGGATGGAATCCAGGAAATCCGGGGACAACTCGCGTGCGTCTATCAATTGCAGAAACGTCCAGTGCGGCGTCAAATTGCTCACCACCACCGGCGCACCGATCTCTTCCCCTCCCTCCACAGCCACACCCCGCGCCCGGCCATTCTCCACCAGGATCGCCTCTACTCGTGCATTGGTCCGGATCTCGGCGCCACGGCTACGCGCAGAATCGGCGATGGCGTTTGAAACTGAGCCCATCCCGCCGCGCACGAAACCCCACAGGCCACGGTGACCGCCCACGCTGCCCATCACGTGATGGAGCAAGATGTACGCGGTGCCCGGCGAGCGTGGTCCGCCATTCGCTCCAATCACGCCATCGGTAGCCAGCGTCACCTTGATTGAATCGGACTCGAACCACTCGTCCAGAAATTCCGCGGCGCTTTGCGTGAAGATCTTGACCAGCCCGACGATCTCTTTGGGGCTGAGGCCGCGTAGTTTTCCAGCCAGCTTCAAATAGTCGACGAAATCGCCGAGGCCGTTTGGCGGGAACTCCGGCGGCGTGGTCAGCAGCAGCCCTTCCACCACCTGCGACAGGCGCTCCAGATGGTCTTCATACGCGGGAAAGACGTCGGCATCGTGCTTGGAGAACTTCGCGATCTCGGCCAGCGTCTTCCCGCGATCCTGCCACATGAAGAGATAGCGGCCGTCCGGAAAGGCCGAAAAGAACGCCGGATCCTTCGCGTCCACCTGGTATCCGAAGCGCGGCAGCTCGAGTTCGCGGATGATGCGCTCCTGCAGCAGGCTCGTTAGATATGACGCCGTAGAAACGCGATATCCCGGCCAGATCTCTTCGGTGACCGCGCAGCCGCCCACCAGCTCGCGGCGTTCCAGCACCAGCACCCTACGGCCGGCGCGCGCCAGATAAGCGGCGCAGACCAACCCATTATGGCCGCCACCGACGATGATCGCGTCATATTTCTTCACAAGAGGACTGTACCATTCCGAAACCCGGCACTAATCATGAGGCTTGCGTACATCGAAAATCCAGATTCCGCCCACGTGGCCCACCGGCTTCCGCGCGCGCAGCCACGTAAATGATCCGGGCGCTTCATAGAGGTCGTATAGCAACGTGACGCTGATGGCCACCATACAATCCATATCCTTCCGTTCACCAGGCTGATTTGTTCTGGCCACGTAGCCCAGATGCTCGATGCCGTAATAGGGTGGCTCCGCAGTTCCGAAGTATTCGAGACAATACTGCGGCGCCGGATGGGTGTTGATGTAACCTTTCAATTTCTTGAGATCCTCACCCCAATCGATATTCGAATCGAGCAGATAGTGCGGCCCTCGCCACGTACCGCCACTTACTAAGTTGAAGAACGACAGATAGTCCGGAAATGCCGACAACGACTCGGCTGCCAGCAGCACACATACCAAGATCAACAGCGGTCCCGTCCAGGGCGGCCGTGATTTCACCAGCGCGAAGAAGCCGGCCGCAAGCGCAATGAAGAAGAAGGGATAGAAAGGCAGCAGATGGCGAACACCCAGATCGATGCGGGACGCCATGCTCAAACCGAAGTACAGCACGGCCGGAATGAAAATGGTTGCCCACGCGGACGGCGCCCTTAGGATATTTATGCGGAACCCGTTTCGGAAAAGACCCGAAAGGCCGCCAAGAAGAAGAATGCCGAACAGCAGCAGGTCCGCGGTGGGGGTCTTCACTAAAAAGACAACCGCAAAATAATACCACCAACCGTTGTGGGAGAACTGACCAAGCAGGTAACTAAGATGGCCCCCGGCATTATGCTGAATGAAATTATTCAGTCCGTGATAGAACGAATTCGCTTGCAGCGACGCGATGCCACCCGCCCAGCAGAGCAATTCCGCGGCTGTGTCGTCGCAATTCACCACCGTCGCGAGCGGCGGCCCCGGTCTCTTCATGGCCCATGCCGGGACGAAGAACTTTGCTTCCGGCAAATAGACGGCAACAATGGCCATATACGCAATTGCCGCTACTGCCAGCAGTGAACCCGCGAAGTGCAACAGTGTAAAACGTTCCCTCTGTTGCCACCAACGAATCGCATACAGAATGGCATAGGCCGGTAGCAGCATTACGGCCGAAAACTTTGTCCCGATCGCGAAGCCAAGCAGAGTGCCCGCCAGCACCAGATGAAACTTGCGCAGCGAACCGAGAAAAGCATCCCAGGCAATACACGCGGCGAACATGAAGAACGTGGCGCCTAAGTCGGTCGTGGCGTAGTGGCCGTGCGCAAGGATGTTCGGATCGAACGCCAGCAGCGCCACCGCTAACAGAGCCGGCCCATTGCCGAATCTACGCCGGGTCCACGCCGCCATCAAAAAACCGAGCGCGGCCGTTAGCAGGATGATGCTGCTTCGCGCCGCTATCAGCATGGTGTCGGCCGGGACGCGGTTGTGATACATAAACGAAAATCCGAATTCGATGTCTTGCTGATTGATCCAGCTCGGATCTTCGACCGCCAAACGTGGATTGAGATACAGCAGCGGAAGAGCCGCCAGCAATTTCGCCAGCGGTGGCTGTTCGAGATTGAAGCGCAATCTGCCGGTCTTCAGGTAGGCATATCCGGATCCCAACTCGAACCCCTCGTCCCACACCTGGCTTTCCTTAATCGCAGACCAGATCTGCAATCCAGCCATTAGGGCCAGCAGCAGCACTACTGAAATCCAAAAGTTTAGTCCAGTGCGCGGGCCTTTTGCCACGGATTCTCAGCTTACGCTTTCGGCGCTGTAGCGCGCGATCAGGCCCGTGCGCACGGCTTGGTGATAGATTCGGGTGAAGAAAAGACCCGCAAGAACAAGGTATCCGACAGCGAGACAATTGCTCCAGAATAGTGTGGTGGAAGAAAACACGCCGCCTGACACGATTTTTCGCATGCCCTCGAACACATACGAGGGAGGCAGCGCGTACGACATAGATCGCATCCATTGCGGAAGCGTCGAGACAGGATAGAAGACTCCGGCGAACGGCGACAGTAGCGCCGGAATGGGCCAGACCAGCCACTCCGATGCGGGACCAAACCGGAGCACCATTGCGCAGGCAAAAATGCCAAGTGCGATGCCGAACACAAAAAGAGCCAGAAGAAATGGGATCAGCATGAGGCCGTAAACCAAAAAAGACAAGCCGAAAACCGTGCTCGCTAGGACCAGCATCACCAGGAGTCCCACCGAACTGGTTGCGATGGCGGAGAGCACCAGACCCGCAATGTATTCCGATATCGAAAGCGGCGTCGCAAAGATATTCAAGAAATTGCGCGACCAGACATCTTCGAAAAACGCCATCGTCACGCCCTGCATGACGCGGATGAAGAAATCCCACAGCAAGACGGCGCCCAGCAGTGCCGGGACGAAATTGAAGCTGGAAGAAGCGATGGCATTAAGGTACTTGGTGATGAATCCCCACAAGACGATATCGACCGTAACCCATGCAAACAGCGGCACCACTCGCACCGGACTTCCCCGGTACAAATAAAACTGCCGAAGCATGATGGCCGCAATACGGTCGAAATTCATGTCCTATACCTGCTCCAACGTGAGCGGCTCGCGCGCCACAGTGACGAACAACTCCTCCAGCGTCTCTTTACCGTGCTCGCGCGGCAAGCTCTTCGGATCGCCTTCCAGCAGAATCCTCCCACGCGAAAGGAAAAGCACGCGATCGCACACTTCCTCGACTTCATACATGTTGTGCGACGTCCACAGCACACCTGCCGTGCCGCGCGCGGTGTTCTCTCGAATGCGGGCGCGGATATCTCGCGCCGTCGCCGGGTCGAGCGATGCCGTCGGCTCGTCCAGCAACAGCAGTTGCGGATCGTTGATCAGAGCTTTCGCCAACCCCACGCGAGTCTGCTCTCCGGAAGAAAGCACGCCGCATTTCACATCTCTGAATTTCTGGAGATCGAACTGCTCGAGCAGCTCTTCGATTCGGCCTCTCAGTTGACCCACTGCGTACATCATGCCGAAGATGCGCAGATTTTGATATACCGTCAGATTTCCCGGCAACGGAGCGTAGACCGCGGCGAAGTTGGTAAGCTCCAGCGCCTGCGCGCGCTGCTCGGCGATATCAATGCCTTCAATAAGAATCCTGCCCGCGCTCGGTTCCAGCACGCCGAGAACTATATTGATGGTCGTGGTCTTCCCAGCTCCATTTGGACCAAGCAGTCCGACGATCTCGTTGCGGCGCACTTCGAACGAGATTCCGTCGACGGCGACGGCATTGCCGTATAATTTGCGCAGATCTACTACTGAAAGAACTGAGGGCATCGGGAGACACGATCTAAACTCCGCTTCGGAACCACCGCTGTGTGTACGCGACCGTTCGCCGGATTGCCTCTTTCGCTTCGTCGTCCAGTGTGGCCGCGTCACCGCGACACTTCGCGTTTGGAAATACGCCGCGCAACTGCAGAATGTATTTCTGCCCGGCTACCCCATAAGCCTGGGCGTCGGCGATCAGCAGCAGGGTTTTCGCAAACACCTCCATCGCTTCGTCGCGCTTGCCGCTATTCCAGTCTTGCCACGCTGCGACATAAAGATCGGCAAAACCCGCGGCCGGCATGTTCCCGACCGCTCCGCGCGCTAAATCGTCCAGAAATGTTGGGCCGTGCTTGCCCGTGAAAACGCCCTGCAGTAACTGCCCGCGCTTGCGATATTCCGTCAAACGAGGCAGGGTCGCTCCCGCTTCGTCCTTCACGTACCGCAGCGTGGGAATCTGCTTGGCCATCCGTAATACCAAATCGACGCTCATCGGACCAATGGTCTGCACGATCAGCGGACGGGTGCACGCTTCGCCGATGGCCGTGTAATATTCCATCTGCTTCGCCTCGTCCTTGCCGCCGTTCAGAGGAATCGCGATGATCGCGTCGGGACCGAGCTTATCCGCATGGCGCGCGTATTTCACCGCGGTCTCGATATCGGATTGCACTCCGATCACTACCGCCGGACGCGTCCTGGCATCCAAAGCTTTGTTGGCCCGGACGAGCACCTCCGCTCCGGCCAGCCTTTCGTCGTAGCTCAGCAACGGAAACTCGCTCGCCAACTGCGGCCATACCATCCCCTGTACGCCGATGCGGTCGAGGAACTGCACTTCATGCGCGAGCGTTTCTACATCCAGCGCCCCTGAATCGCTGAAAGGCGTCTGCATGATGGGGAAAATTCCCTCCAGCCTCCGTTCCGGTGCACCGTAGGCCGTGCGAAGCAACAGCATCGAGCCGCCCGCGGCAGCCGTTGCGAGAAACTCACGTCGATGGATGGCTCTCATGACCATATAATGTTAGCGAAAAGGAGATCGAGTATGAAGCCTGTGAAGCCGAAGTCCCTGGCGGGTATCGCATTCCTCGCGCTGGCCGTCGCGCTAACAATCCCCGGTACATTCCACAACGCCCGAGCCGCGCAGGCCGGTGTTCCGCGTTTCGAGCCCGATCCCTACTGGCCCAAGCCGCTGCCCAACAACTGGATGTTAGGCCAGGTCTCCGGAATCTATGTCGACTCGCACGACCACATCTGGGTGACCAGCCGCCCGCGAACCTTGGACAACAACGACAAGTACGCAGCACTCAATCCTCCCCAAGCCGATTGCTGCATCCCCGCGCCCCCGATCATCGAGTTCGATCAGGCCGGCAATTTCATTCAGGGATGGGGCGGTCCAGGCCAGGGTTACGAGTGGCCCGACAACGAGCACGGCATCTTCATCGACTACAAAGAAAATGTTTGGGTGGGAGGAAACTCCGACAAGGACACCAACATCCTCAAGTTCACGAAGACCGGGAAATTTCTGCTGCAAATCGGCCATCACGGGAAATCCGGCGGCAGCAACGACACCGAGAATCTGAAACGACCCGCCGGAATTGGTGTCTATCCGAAGACCAACGAGGTCTTCGTGGCCGATGGCTACGGTAACCGGCGCGTCATCGTTTTCGACGCGGACACCGGCGCGTACAAGCGGCACTGGGGAGCCTATGGAAATAAGCCCGATGACAACGCCCCGCGCACGCGAGTGTATGAAGGACCCGGCCCTCAGCAGTTCAACACGGTGCATGGCATTCGCATTTCGAACGATAACCTGGTCTACGTGGGTGACCGCGTGAACAACCGGATTCAGGTCTTCCGGCCCGACGGCACTTTCGTCAAGGAGGCCTTCATCGAGCGCAAGACCTCCACGCCCGAAGGCACCGCGTTTGATATCGCCTTCTCACCGGACAAACAGCAACAGTTCCTCTACGTGCCGGATGGCAGCAACAAGAAAGTGCAGATTCTCAATCGCGATACGCTCGAAGTGGTAGGATTTTTTGGCGGGCACGGCGGACACGGCACCGGGCAGTTCTTCCACATTCACAGCATCGCCAGCGATTCGAAGGGCAACATCTACCTGGGCGAGTCCTTCGGAATGAGAGCGCTGCGGTGGAACTATAAAGGAATGTCGTCAGCGTCCACGCGTTAGCTTGATATATTCTGGACCTGACTCGAATCGATGCCTCTCGATCCCAAGCGCACCATTCAGGAACTCAAGGAACTGCGGGCTCTCACGGCCGATGAGAACGGCGCTCAGCGTATCGCCTGGACCGACACCTGGTTGAAAGCCCGTTCCTGGTTTGAATCTAAACTGGAAGGGTTGCCCGTCGAACATCATTTCGATGCGGCGGGAAATCGCTGGGTGACGCTGCCGGGTGCATCTGAAAAGGCGCTCCTGCTCGGCAGTCATCTTGACTCGGTCCCAAACGGCGGCTGGCTGGACGGCTGCCTCGGTTTCTTATCCGCATTCGAAGTCTTGCGGCGAATTGCTACTGAATTCTCCGGCCGCCCGCCTGTGACCGTTCGTCTGGTTGACTGGGCCGATGAAGAAGGCGCGCGCTTCGGCCGCAGCCTGCTCGGATCCTCCGCCTTTGCGGGAACACAGTCGATCGAGGCCGATCGCAAGCGCACCGACAAGGACGGTATTCGTCTGGAAGACGCGCTACGCCGCTGTGGCGTCGAGATCGATCGCTTCGGCGACGCGGGGCGGGAGCAAAAGAACGCCGCCGCTTATCTCGAACTGCACATCGAACAGGGACCAGTGCTCGAGACTCTGGGGCTTGCGCTGGGAGTCGTGCTCGGAACCAAAGGCGTCGAGCGTCACGCCATTGCTTTCCACGGCCAGGAAGCGCATTCCGGTTCAACGCCCATGCAGGCGCGGCACGACGCGCTGGCTGCCGCAGCGAAACTCGCGCTCGAGATCCGCGCGATCGCGGGCAAACATCCGGATGCCGTTTGCACCATAGGCAGTGTCAAGACTTTTCCCGGCATCGTGACTGCCGTGGTCGGGCGCTGCGAAGCCACGCTCGATCAGCGCGATCTCGATGCACAGGTGCTGGCCGGCATGTATCGCGAGGCTCGCGAAGCCAGTGAGCGTTTCGCCCGCGAAGAGAAATGCACGGTCGAGTGGTCGCGGATCTGGAACATCGAGCCAATACAATTCCATCCCGCGTTACTCGAGCGGTGCGAGCAGGCCATCCAGGAAATCGCCGGCCGGGCGCATCGTCTTCCGTCCGGTCCGTTGCACGATGCGGCCGAAGTCTCGCGAGCCGGCATTCCCACCGTCATGATGTTCGTGCAATCTCTGCAGGGCATCAGCCATAACAAGATCGAAGACACTAAGGAAGAGCATCTGGAACTGGCCGTGCGGGCCTTCGACCGGTTGGCAGCCAAGACGATGGAATGGATCGCCGGTTAACTACCGCTGCCCGTGATGATCCGTATTCATCAGCCGCTTGCCATCATCATCCACGCACCGCGGCGATTCCTCCAGCGGCTCGGTCGACGGCTTCACCACGCGCGGCGGCGCCGTCCAAGGAGCCGTCAGTACACCGGGATCATCCACTGTAAACTGGTACACGAGGTTTTCGCCGTTTCGCCAGAAACGCTCCGTCACGCGCAGGGCGGCCGTGTGGAAATATCCTTCTTCCCCAAACCAGGTGTCCTCCACGAAGTTGGTTACGTCCACCACCAGCTTGTCTCCCTCCCAATGTCCGACCGAGTCTCCGGAGTAAGTCGGATTGGCATCGGCCCGATGCGCGCGGCCATCGGTGGGGATAATGCGATAAGGATCGCCCGAGATGTCTTCGTAGAAGAAAATCATCTCGCCCGGCAGTTGAACAATCTTGCGTGGAGAACCGATGCGCGGAACCCCTGGTTTCCCGCAATAGAAAACCTGATCCACCTTGCTCTCGTTTTCCGACAAATACTTCACCTTGGCCTGCAACTCGGGCTTGTAAGAGGGCGCCGGCGTCGACAGCAGTTCGCCGGGCACCGGAGTCTTTGCAGGCCTCCGGGAGCTCTGATCGAGTCTCTCGATCAACACTTTCCCGTTGACCTCCTTCTTCAAGGCGACCGGAGGCAGATCAATGGCAAATGCCCAGATCCCGCTCAGATCAGGATGTCCGTCCGCCGTGCGCGCCGGTTGAGCCGCAACAAACGCGGGGAACATCAGCGCCGCGATAAATACACAAGAGAAACCGTGCTTCATAGCATTCTCCTTTGTCAGCGGATTCGAAATCTTACTTATTGTCAGATGGATTAATCAGCTCCATGGAATTTCCGTCTGGGAACGTGATCTTTTGAAGATAGCCGTAAAGCGATCCATCCCGGGCGCGCACTCCTTCAATCGTGATGGTCTGCCCGATTGCTTTTGCGAAATCGGCCCTGCCCACGCCCAATCTCCGGAACCAGGCCGGCGGATTGCTTTCGAACTTCCAATTCTCCACCGCGCCATGGGCGCCCTTCGCGTCCATGAATACCACGATGTGCGGATTGATCCAATCGACCTTGGTCACTGTGCCCGTCAGCGTGAATCGCTTGGACATATCGAAGATCGCCGAAGGTGAGTGGTGCGCCCACAAAGATCCCGCCGAGAGAAGGATAATAAGAACGATCAGAGCACCGGAAAACCCGTATTTCAAGGAGGTTTCTCCCTTCGCACTTTGGGGGGAGTATATCATACAGAACGAGTCGCCATAACCGCCGGACGCGCCCGATCACTTCTTCATGCCCGCAAACAGGCTCTTCGGGATCATCGCGTGCACGCCTTTGGTCCCGTCCACTAACTGCGTAATATCCAGATCAATCGCGACGCTGGTGAGCGCGTAAGCGTCCTCGCGGCTCAGTTTCATCTCATTCACCAGAAAGTCGATTGTTTCGAGCGCGCAGATTCTTGCCGCTTGCGTCAGATCCGGATCAAGCCCCATGGTGATGTAATGCGTCGGAGTCTCGGCGCGCGGCCAAGTCAAGTGCATATCGTGATGCACGATGAACTGGAAGACGCCCGTCAACGACGTCTCCATCGCCGTGATGTCTACTTCTCCATTCCCCATGCCCGCGTGCCCGTCGCCCACCTCGAACAATGCTCCCGGCGCATGCACCGCAATGAACAGCGTGGTGCCCGCAACTAACTCCTTATTGTCGAGATTGCCGGCGTGGATTCCAGGCGGCGCGCTATTTACTTTGCCCGCGGCTTCCGGTGGCGCGATGCCCATGCTTCCGAAGAACGGCTTCAGCGGAATGTCAATCCCTCCGCCGAAATGCCCGATGTTGCGCTCCCGGTCCAGAGGAATAATCTTCGTGCGTCCCTGTGGGAATACATCCGCAAGAAAACCGGCGCGTCCCATACTGTTGTACGCATACGGAACGTCCAGCCGGATCTCGCGTATCCGAATCTCCAGTACATCGCCCGGCTGCGCGCCCGCAATTGCGATGGGCCCGGTCAGCAAGTGGCCGCCCGGTCCTCGGCTTTCTCTGGGCACTTCCGCATAGATTTTGCGAAGCTCGGGCTGGATCTGCTCCGCCGGCAGGCCCGCACGCTCCAGATTATCCGGATTGCCGGAGACGCTCTGAATCTCGACCACATCGCCGGATTGCACCGTAAGCACCGGTTTAGCACCCGCCCAGTAGTATCCCCACGCCAAAGTCTCCGACGAAACCTTGAGCTTATGCTCGGCCGCCGGCAGCGCCGTCGCGGCGACGATCGTGAACAAGAGAAAGCGTGTCATTGGTATATCGTGACATATGTCACTTCAGCTCCACCTGAATCTCCACCGCAGTTCGATCGCCGACGTTTTCGGTTACATGCTTCAGCGCATCGCGCCAGGCAATCTCGCCCGGCCGGCGCGGATTGTCGATCACTTTCCCGTCCCCGAGCTTCATGGTCGTGTGCAGCTCGGTCAGATACACCACCACATAATGCGGATGCTCGTGCATCGGACTCTTCAGATGCGGCTCCAGAATCGTACGAAGCACTCGCACTCGATCGTTCTCTAACGGAACCAAGTGATGCTCGGGATCCAGCTTCACCGGGTCCAGCGTAATAGGCGCCGGCTTCAAATCCGCTGGCCTCGGTTTCAATTCAATCACCACCGCCTCCAGCGGCTGATCCGAAAGATTCTCCTCGGAATGCTTCAACGCTTCAATGTAGGAAACGTCTCCGGCTTTTCGCGTGATCTCTTGCACCTTGCCGTCCGCGCCAGTAATTCTCTGGTGATAGTCCGTCAAAAAGACCAGCACTGATGCGGGATGCTGATGCATTGGCGTTTTCCCATGCGGGCCTCGCTTCACTCGTAGGACGCGGACCCACTTATTCTCGATCTCTGCTTTGTAATCTGGACTGACTTGCACCGGATCTTGCGCCGCCGCAATCGCCGCACATCCCAGCCCAATCGCAAATAATCGCTGAAGCATTTTGGTCCTTACTCTCAGGAACCCGGGGATGCGAATATCGCCACCGCCAGTGGTGGCAGAGTAATCGACAGGCTGTGATAGTGGTTGTTATACCCGATCGGTTCCGACATCACGCCACCAACGTTACCGAGGTTGCTGCCTCCGAACATCTCCGCGTCGGAATTGAAAATCTCCCGATAATAACCTGGGTCCGGGACGCCCACTCGAAAATTCCAGCGCGGCACCGGCGTGAAATTGCAAACGAACAGCAGGAACGGATTCCCGCCCTGTGGCCGGCGGATGAATGAGATAGTCGATCCGTCTACATCCCGGAAATCGACCCACTCAAAGCCGCCCCAGTGATAATCGACTTCATAAAACGCAGGATGCGTCCGGTACAACCAGTTCAGTTCCCGTACGAATACTTGCAGCTTCCGATGAAACTCGAAATGCAGCAGCTCCCACGGCAATCCGCGCTCGTGATTCCATTCGTCCCAGTTGCCGATTTCCGACCCCATAAACAGCAGCTTCTTGCCCGGATGCCCGTACATGTACGACAGGAACGCACGCACGTTGGCGAACATCTGCCACATATCGCCCGGCATCTTGCTCAATAGGGACCGTTTCCCGTGCACCACCTCATCGTGTGAAATCGGCAGCACGAAGTTCTCCGTAAAGGCGTAGATCATGCTGAAGGTGATGTTGTTGTGGTGGTACTTACGGTGCACTGGGTTGTTGGCGAAGTAATCCAGCATGTCGTGCATCCAGCCCATGTTCCACTTCATGGTGAAGCCCAGCCCGTTCAGGTAAACCGGCCGCGACACGCCCGTAAATGCGGTGGACTCCTCGGCGATCGTCATGGCGCCCGGCACCTGGTGCGCCAGTTCGTTGAAGCGGCGCAAAAAGTCGACGGCCTCCAGATTCTCGTTGCCGCCATACATGTTGGGAATCCACTCGCCCGGCTTCCGCGCATAATCCAGATACAGCATCGATGCCACCGCGTCCACCCGCAGACCGTCGATGTGATACACCTTTAGCCAAAACAGCGCGTTCGAGATCAGGAACGTGCGTACTTCGTTCCGACCGTAATTGAAAATCAGTGTGCCCCACTCGCGATGCTCGCCTTTTCGCGGATCGGCGTGCTCGTAGAGCGCCGTCCCGTCAAAATATGCCAGCCCATGCGCATCCTTCGGAAAATGCCCGGGCACCCAGTCGACGATCACGCCGATGCCGGCTCGGTGGCAGCGGTCGACGAAATACATGAACTCCTGCGGCGTTCCGAATCTCGCCGTGGGCGCGTAGTAGCCCGTCACCTGATAGCCCCAGGAGCCGGAGAATGGATGCTCCATAATCGGCAGCAGTTCCAGGTGCGTATAGCCCAAGCGCTTGGCGTAATCCACCAGCTTGTCCGCGAGTTCCAGGTAACTCAGATAGGAATTGTTCGGCCCCCGCAGCCAGGAGCCCAAATGAACTTCGTAGATCGAGACCGGCTCCTTGAGAGCATCTTTGTGAGCGCGTGACTCCATCCAATCGCGATCGCCCCACTCGTAGCTCCAAACATTGCACACCACCGATGCCGACTTCGGCGGATCTTCCGTCGCGAATCCGTACGGGTCCGCCTTCTGCTGCCGATAGCCACGCACACGTGACCGCACGGAATACTTGTAATTCATGCCCACACCGGCGCCCGGCATGAAAAACTCCCAAATCCCCGCCGTACGTAAACGCATCGGGTGCCGGCGCTCGTCCCAATCGTTGAAGTCTCCTACGACGCTCATGACTTCCGCGTTCGGCGCCCACACTGCAAAACGAACACCGGCCACGCCATCGCATTCCACCAGATGCGCTCCCATGGTCCGATAACTCTCGTACTGCGTTCCCTCGCTGTGCAAATGCAGGTCGAACTCCGAGACCAGCGGAGCGAAACGGTACGGATCCTCCACCTCCGCCTGGCTTCCGTTCCACAGCGTGAGCCGCAGTTTATACCGGCCCGGATCGTTCCCGAGCGTCGCAATGAAGAAGCCCTCCGTCCGAACTTTGCGCATCGGATGCTCGGCTCCATCCACCCACACCGCCGCGTCCATGGCCTGTGGCAGGAACGCCCGTACCTCCCATCCATCACCGGTTCGATGCGGCCCCAACACACCAAACGCATCGCCGTGCGAGCCGTTAACGATCGCTTCCATGTCCTGCGCAGTCATGCACAGCTATTATTACAAGGTGCCCGGTACAAAGTGCGTGAAAGCGGAGTTACATGTCCACCTGGAAGGCTCCATCGAAGCCGAGACGCTACTCGCCATCGATCCTTCGCTCTCGCGCGAGGACATTGCCGCGCACTACTCCTGCCGAACCTTTGATGAGTTTATTCAGGGCTACATCTGGGTCAATCGTAAGATCCAAAAGCCCGCGCACTACGCCCTCGCAACCCGCCACTTGCTCGAGCGTTTGGCGGCGCAGGATGTCACCTACGCCGAGATTACGCTGTCGGCCGGAATGATCCTCTGGAAGCAACAGGACTTGCCGGCTATTTACGATGCGATTTGGCGCGAGTCACAGCAATCGTCCGTCAAGACATTCTGGATTCTCGACGCCGTTCGGAATCTTGGCCCGGAGCCCGCCCTGCCGGTTGCGAAGTTCGCAGTGGAGCGTAGCGGCGACGGAGTGATCGCCTTCGGCCTTGGCGGTGATGAAGCGCGCGGGCCGGCCGACTTGTTTCGCGACGTCTTCGCGTCTGCCCGCGATGCGGGCTTGCACCTGGTCTGCCATGCCGGCGAGACCACCGGCCCCGAATCGGTTTGGGCCGCGCTGGCGATCGGAGCCGAGCGCATTGGCCACGGTATCGCCGCGGCGCTCGATCCCGCTCTACTAACGAAGCTGCGCGAATTGAACGTGCCACTGGAAGTCTGCATCTCGAGCAACGTCTGCACGGGTGTGGTCCCCTCCCTGGCCGATCATCCCGTGCGCCAACTCTACGATGCCGGAGTTCCCCTCATCCTCAATACCGACGATCCGGCTTTCTTCCACACCACGCTCACGCGCGAATATGAAATCGCCGAAAGCATTTTCGGATTGCCGTCCGGCCCTCTGGCGTCCGCTAGTTTTCGCTACGCGTTCGATCCCACAGGCACGAATGCCCGTGCTACCTAGATCGCGCCCTCTTCGCCCAGCTTTACGCGCACATTCGTCGTCCGGCCGCCGCGATAGATGGTCAGTTCCACCGTGTCGCCCGACCTTTTGCGCGCTAATGAACGGCTGATCGCGTCCTGACGTTCGATCGGTTTCCCATCGATCGCTATGATTAAGTCGCCACCCATCATCAACTGCGCGTTGCCTATCTGCACGACCTCCCTGCCGCCCTTCAGCCCCGCGCGAGCGGATGGCGATCCGGGATCCACTTCCTGGATCAGCAACCCACCCTGGTTCGGCAAGCTGAGCGCATCCGCATAATCGCCCGCTACGTAAACCACCGTGACGCCCAGCCGCGGCCGCTTCCGCCCGGCCTGGAAATCATCCAGCGTCAACTTCGCGCGATTGATCGGCATAGCGAATCCGATGCCGACGTTGCCGCCGTTCGGTCCATAGATCGCTGTGTTAATCCCGACCACGTTTCCCGCTGAATCGAGCAGCGGGCCGCCGCTATTGCCTGGATTAATCGCCGCATCGGTTTGGATCAGCCCTTCCAGGGTCTGATCGTTCTCGCCGCGAATCGTTCGTCCCAGCGAACTCACAATACCGGTGGTCAACGTACCTTCCAGACCAAATGGATTGCCGATCGCCAGCACCTTCTGGCCCACCTGCAAGGCGTCGGAGTCGCCCAGGCGCAGCACTGGCAGCTTCTTGCGCGGCGAGATCTGCAGCAGCGCGACATCGTTGGCTGGATCGCGGCTCAGCAGCCGCGCCTTGTAACGCGACTGGTCCGGCAACGTCACTTCCAACTGCTGCTCGTTTGCCACCACGTGACTGTTCGTCAGGATCTTTCCGTCTTCGCTGATCAGGAATCCCGAGCCCTGGTCCTTGGCAGGATAAACTTCCCAAAATATCGACCTGCGATACACCGTGCTGGTGATATTCACAGTGGCCAGATGAGCCGTCCTATAAATCTCGATGTTGTTCATCTCATCCGAACTGAGTCCCGCCCCACGCACAGCGCTCGGGCCAGACCAGATCGGCCCGGTGGCGTTCGAAATCGGTTGAAATATCCGATGCCTGCCCCAGTCCGTCTTGGAGGTGATATATAGAAACCCTCCCACCAACAAAGCTGTAATCAATAAAACGCGCAATCTCATGCTGATAAACTCCGTAGCGAGTTGTACACCGACTTCACTTGTTCGAGCGTATGCTCCTTGGTGCCCGATGTGTCGATCACGTAATCGGCCACGCGCACCTTGTCTTCCAGGGGCAACTGGCGGCGGAGCCGGGCCAGTACCTCCTCTTTGCTATACGCACCGCGCTTCATGGCACGTTCCACCTGTTGTTCGACAGTACAGACCACCACAATGAGCCGGTCGAATCTCCTATAACTACCAGTTTCAACCAGAATCGCCGCTTCGACAACTACGATAGCCGCCGGATCCGTCTGTGCGATCTTCGCGATGAGCCCCTCTTCGCGCGCGATCACTGCCGGATGAACGATACTGTTGAGCTTCGCCAGCCGTTCCGGGCGGTCCCAAACCAGCGCGCCCAACTTGCGCCGGACGATGTAGCGGTCCTCGTCCAAAATCTCCTCGCCGAATTCGTTGACCACCGCATCGTACGCCTCCGCTCCCGGCAGCAGCACCTGATGCCCCAGCTCATCGGCCTCGATCAGATGGCACCCGAGCTCCGCCAGCGCGCGCCCGACGGAACTCTTGCCGCTGGCCAGACCACCCGTCAACCCTACCTGCAGCATAAGTGGCGCTCGGCCGCGCGCACCGTGTTGGCCATCAGCATCGCGATCGTGAGCGGTCCTACGCCTCCCGGCACCGGCGTGTAGGCGCCCGCCAGTTCCTTGGCCGCCTCCGCATCCACATCGCCGACCAGCCCCTTGCCGTCCGGCCCGCGATTCTGGCCGACGTCGATCACCGTCGCTCCGGGCTTGATAAAGTCTCGCGTCAGGAACGCCGGCCTCCCGATCGCGGCAACTAATATGTCCGCTCGCCGGCACTCCTCTGCCAGGTTAGACGTCTTGGAATGACAGATCGTCACGGTAGCACTCTGATGCAGCAACAGGAGCGCCATCGGCTTACCGACGATATCGCTGCGCCCCACCACCACCGCGTTTTTTCCGCTGATCGAAATCTCGTACCGACGCAAAAGCTCCATGATCCCGGCCGGCGTGCAGGCTCGCGGCGCCGGAATGTCCGCTACCAGGCTGCCGACGTTCAGCGGATGAAACCCGTCTACATCTTTGTCCGGCTGCATGCCCAGCAGAATCCGGCGTTTGTCCACCTGGTTCGGCAACGGCGACTGAACCAGGATTCCATCAATCTCTTTTCGTTGATTGAGTCCTTCGATGATACCCAGCAGATCCTCGGTCGAGATCGTGTCAGACGGCGTGATCTTTTCGCTGTAGATTCCCAGGTCGTGGCAGGTCTTGATCTTGTTCCGCACATAGATCTCTGATGCCGGGTCGTGCCCCACCAGAATCACTGCTAAGCCCGGCTGCCGATGACACGCCGTCAGCTTCTCGATGCGCGGCCGCAACTCCGCCAGAATCTGCTCGCGCACGCATTTCCCATCCAGGATCTTTGCACTCATTCATCCGTGAGCATAGCAGAGCCTTTGAGTCCCGCCCTACGATATGCGAGTGTTAAGCTGAGGATGAAGTGGAACGCTATAAAGAGTATCGCTGGATCGTTTCCGATCCCGATTTGCTCGGCGGCAAGCTGGCCGTTTTCGGCACGCGTCTCTCAGTCTCTTTCCTACTCGCTTGCCTGGCAGAACGCATGACAGTCGATGAGATCCTGAAGACGTACGGGCCATTCCCTACTGAAGCCATTCCGGAAATCTTACAACTGGCCGCCGAGCAGCTCGACAACCCGATAGCTGCCGTCTAACATCGATGTGGCTATTGGACAAGAATGTCCCGATACAGCTAGAGCGCACCTCCTTCAGGAATTTGGTATCGAAGCGACTACAGCAGACTCGCGAGGATTCGGCAGTCTTAAGAACGGGGAGTTGGTTGCTTCTGCGGTCGCTATCGACGTGACTTACATCCTTACCAGGGACCAGCGTTTTGCGGAGTCGGCCAGGCCATGTCTTGGCCTGGCTCATAGCGCAAGTCTCCGACGTCTCTCCCTGCGAACCCTTAAGTCCTATAATCATCTCCATGAACCGCCTTCCAGCTTTGCTCCTCCTCTCCGCCGCCCTCCTCCCCGCCGAAGACTGGCACGCTCTCTTCAACGGCAAGACTCTCGACGGCTGGGAAATCCGCGGCGACAGCACCTGGACCGTCCTAAAAGACGGCACTCTCCTTGGCCAGCGCCCCCACGATAATCCTTTCAAAGAGTGGCCCATCAGCCGCGATCAATACAATGCCTGGACCGGACCACAGTCCTGGCTCTACACCACCGCCGACTTCGATCAATTCGATCTCCACGCCGAATACTTGAATCCCCCCCGCGGCAACAGCGGCATCTCCATTCGCGACACCTCGCGCGCCAAATACGCGCTCACCGGTCCCGATCACGATTCCAATCGCACGCCAGCCCACATCGGTTACGAGATCCAGATCCTCGCAAACAGCGGCGCTGAGAAATATCCCACCGGCAGCGTCTACCTGTTCGTCCCCGCCAAGACCGGATTCCAGCACGAAGACGACTGGAACAGCCTGGACATTGAGTCGCGCCACGACATGATCCGCGTGCACCTCAACGGCCAACTAGTCGCCGAATCGCCCGGCGATCCTGCCCGCTCCAAGACCGGCCCCATCGGCCTCCAGCTACACGACCGCTTCACTTGGATCATGTTCCGCAATATCAAAATCAAAGAAATCCGGTAGTGGAACACCGAGCCGCGCGGCGTTAGCAAGCGCTCAGTTACTCTTTTTTGATTTCGTGGTGCTAGTGGACTTGGAAGCGCGCGGCACGCCTTCCTTCAGTAGCTTCTCGACTTCTTCGCGAATGTGCTTGTCCATGTCATCGTCGAAGAAGCTGCTGTCCACGCCCGTGTATTGCGCGCGAATCATCCCCGACCGATCGATAAACGCCAGCAGCGGAACTAGCGATCGCTGCTGAAGAGGCCACTGCATGTATTCCAACGCGCTGAGCCCGCCCGCGGTCCCGACTGGGAACGGAGGCTGGTATGTCCGAATGAACCCGGGCACGTCCGCATTTTCGTTTATTGCGGCCTCGATTACGGCAAACCCCTTGGGCCCCAGATCCTTTTCAATGCCACTCAAAACTTGAGTGGTTTTCTGGCAGTGTGGTCAAGTAGTGAGAATGAAAACCAGGCATAGCACCTTGCCCTGGTAATCACTCACCCGCATCTGCTTGCCGCCGGCGAGCTGAACGATGAAGTCGGGAGACTTCCGCGGAATTTCGGCAGCGAAAGCTAACCCCACAAGCGCCGCCAAAGTAACGATTATTTTCGCACGCATGCTGAACTTTGAGTATACAAGACCCCTCCGCCGTTCACTCAACACCCTTCCGCGCCACTACCACCAGACGCTGTGCATCCAAGCCGTAGCACGAGCCTGTGAGGTCCCCGTACAATTGCACGCGCTGAAAACCGCACGCCACCAGACGATCCTTCAGCTCGCGGCCGGAGTATATGGTGTGTTCGAACCGGAAGCTTCGACTGCGGCCATCCTTCACCAGAATCCACTCGTTCTCCAGACGGTTCCAATCCTCGCGAACTTGCGGACGCTGAAAGAGCAGCGCGCCATCAGCATACTCCGTCACCAGTGACTCTTTCCAATTTCGCGCCAGCCGCTCCTTGCTGATGACGTCGATCACGAACACTCCGCCATTCCGCAGACTCTCCCGAACATTCTGCAACACTCGCAGATCGTCTGTTTCGTCTGCAAAATATCCAAAGGAAGTGAAGATGCTGCACGCCAGATCGAACTTCGCGGGATGCCGGAAGCGCCGCATATCCTCCTGCACCCACTCCACCGAGACCCCGGCGTCACGCGCTCGCTCGCGTGCGCGATCCAGCAGGAACCGGGAGCCGTCCACTCCGGTCACTTCGAGTCCATGCTTCGCAAATTCGACCGCATGCCGGCCCGGCCCGCAACAAAGGTCCAGCACTTTGCCTCCGCTGCAGCCGCTTAAAGCGAGGACCTGAGCGACTTGCTCTGGCGCCGCCGCAAACCTCTCCGCGGGGAACATATAAGGATACAACTCGCGCCAGAACTCTTCGTCTTCGAACCATTCCATAAAGCGAGTGCTTACGCGTTCATCACGCCATTCATCCGCTCGATGGCCTCGTCGATCTCCCCCGTGCTCTTGAACCCTATCGTCACCGCATCCACGCAGCCCAGGTTCATCGCGAACTTCATCGCGCGGTCGCGGTCTTCGGCTTGCGTGAAACGGCCCTCGCCGCACAGCTTCATGCTGATGACGCCCATGCCCTGCGCGTGCACCTGTTTGGTGTGGGCCACCACTTCGTCCACTTTGCCCTGCTCTTCGATGTCCGACAACGCCTCGGTATCCATCTTGGTCCCGTTGTGATTCATGCGGATCATCGCGATATCAAGCCATTGATTGCCCGGAAACGTCCGCAGCGCTTGCAGCCCGTGCACGGAAGCTCCGTGAGCCAGAATAATCTTTTTGTCCTTCGCCGCTGAGAATCCATCCCGCAGTTGCCTATAATCGTTCGCCCACGTCGGCGGGCGCAGACAATGCAGCAGCAGGATGTCGATGTACTCCGTCCCCAGTTGCCTGCGAAACTGGTCGATTTTCGGTTGAGGATCGCCCGAGGCCGGCGTGCTGTACTTCGTCATTAGTTTATAGCTGTCGCGCGGAATGCCTTTGAGCGCGATGGCGAGCATCTCCGGCATGCCGTGGTAGCTCTCGGCGGTCTCAAAGAAACGGATGCCGCGGTCGTAGGCGTGCCGCACCAGCCGCGTGAATTCTTCCTGCCCCAGGTCGCGCTGCACCCTACCGCTGAATGTTCCGGTTCCAAAAGCGAGCCGCGTCACTTTCACGTTCGATTTGCCGAGCGTGACCCAATCGGTTGCGGACCGCTTGACGCTTTGCGCCCCCGCAGCGCCGCCCACCCCCGACAGGATCGTGGCGGCCATGCCACTTTTCAGAAAATCGCGCCTCGTGAATAGAGTCGTCGTGAATCGAGCCATAAACGCCTCCTAGTGCCACTCTAGCACTGGGCGAATTCGTATCCGAGATCCAGCGTCTCTCCCGCCGCCAATGCGGACCATTCCCGGAACAACTCGTCACGCCGCCCCCTCACCCGCGCCATATCCTCGCCCGTCAGAAGCCGGGGTTTGGCCCGCCCGGATGCCGCCGCGTGGATCGCCGCGTGTTCGTTAAACTCGTCCGCAGTCCACGTCGTTCCGCTGGCTCGCTCCGCGTCGAATGACCCGACGAAGTATTCCACCTCCAGCGCTTCGTCCGGCAGCGGACCGCGAGGCCCCTGACCCGTCGTATCCTCCACATCCCAGCCGCCCTCGATCAGCCCGTAAAAGCCCCGCCTGAAACCGAGCGTCGACTCCACCGCGAAATGCGTCAGGTCGTGCAGTGCGAAGAACGCCGCCTGCCGCCCTTGCTTCTGCCACGTCGCCGATCCGTCGGAACGAACGCAGCGCAGCACTCCGCTCCCGTCCCGCCGTTTGGTGATCTGAATCCGCACCTTTCCGAGCCTATGATAGAAAGTACCGATATGGGTGAATTCATCATCGCACCGCACATGCGCCTTCAGGAATGGGTCGCTGAGGCGAAAGGCTACTTCTCCGCCGAAGGCCTCGACTATGAGTTCCGCGATGAGCTGGTCTCCAAAGAAGGCAAGCGGCACGACCTCGGCGATAAGATCGGCGCTTACCAGACTTTCGAGCAAGGCCGTTCGGCCACGATAAGCTGCGCCTGTCACTGGACCGTCAACGTCGCCGCGTCAAACGGCCATGGCAAGCTCTATGCCGATGCCTATTCGGTTTCGCCCGCTGGTGTCTTCGTGCCGTCCGAATCATCGGTCCGGCATCCCGCCGATCTCGCCGGCGTGCCCATCTCGGTGGGTTATCAGTCCGGCAGCCATTACGCTACTATTCAGGCACTCGAGCAATATATTCCGCACGACCAGATGCGTCTCTCGTTCGCGGACGGCCTGCTGTTCAACCGCATGGAGCTGCTGGTGGATCGCAAAGTCCCCGCCGCGTCGCTGTTCAGCGGTCCCTACTATTTCATGGAACAACTCGGCTTCCGCAAGGTCATCGACACCACCTTCATGATCGCCTCCATGCTCACCGGCGACCCCGATCCGGAAGATGTCCGTAAATACTTCCGTGCGCTTCGCCGCGCCCAGCGCGATATCGACCTCCGCCCCGAGCTCTACACGCATTTCTACGAGAAAGAATTCCCCGAGCGTTTTCACGATCAGATGGATACTCGCCGTTGGGGGCCCGGAGAGCGCATCGTCTTCGAACCTTACAGCAAAGAGGTCTTCGAGGAGTCCTTCCAGTGGATCGCCCGGCACGCCATTTTCCCGGAAGGCCAAATGGGCTCAGGCAATTACGAGCAAGCCGCCATCTCGCTTTGCGAAGCTCCCTAAGCGTCGGCCCTGACTCCAGAAATAGGGTATTTTTTGAGTTGTATCTCTGGCTGTAGCGCGTATAATCCATCTGAAAGCACCGAATCGAATTAGGTCCGCCAGCAGTACTTTTGGAGGAGCTTACATATGACTCGAAGATTAAGGTCCGCACGCAAGAGCGTCGTAGGATTCACTCTTATCGAATTGTTAGTCGTAATTGCGATCATCGCCATCCTCATTGGTCTTCTACTGCCTGCCGTGCAGAAGGTGCGTGAAGCCGCGAACGCTGCCCGTATGCAGTCAGACCTTTCACAAATTGTTCTCGCGGAGCTTAATTTCTTTAAAGTGAAGCAGGCCTTTACGGGTAATGTCGGAGAGCTGTTACCGTACGGACTCAGAACATACGAGGTTTCAGTATGTAATGGCGTGCCCGGTTGCCGCATCGATTGGAAGGCTGACGCCGGTTTTTCCCTTACACTGCATGGCAATGCCACCAGCTTTATGATCGACGCGGTGCCAGCCGCACTCGGCCGGACCGGCGACCAACACTGTTACGCCGGTGTGAATCTGACGACTGCGCAGCCTCTGCCCGCAGCGAACACCGCCCCAGTGTGCAACACCATACCTGCCGCCGCCGGACTCCGCGGGGCAATGTTCCTGAGTGCTGCCGCGTTTCTCTCAAACCAAGTCAGCGAGGCGGTCAGTGACTACACAGCCACCATCAACTGGGGAGATGGAACCGGCGTGGTGACACCCGACGATATCCGCCAGTATCTCGTCCAGCCCTCGTCCACTCAGACGGCCCTCAGTGCTGTGGATACCGATCACGACAACTTCATCACTTACACCGAGATTCTGGCAGCCGGGAGGACCAGCGTCGGCGGTGATTTTTCTCGGTTGCGGAATATCTTAGCTCTGGGAGCGGGAAACGAGAACTTCAGTACGATCGGAATATCAACCGCGCCGGGTGCCGCCCTTGGGAATATGCCCCTATGCACCAACACTCCGGGTCAGGCGGGAAACGTTCCGTTCCCTTGCCCGATGTTCGCTGAACCGCCGATCTTGTCGCAGATTCAGCCCCTGTCTTCCCCGAATTAGCGCGGGTCGGATCGCCCGGCCATCTGATGCGGTTGCATCTTGACGCCGGGCGATCCCGCCGATATCAGCGTCAAAATATTTAACCCTGGTTTCTCGCCAGCCTCTTAAAGCTGCCTAACAAGATCAAGCCCGTGCCGATCAGTAACATAGTTCTGCTTTCGGGCACAGCCGGTGTGCTCGCGGTTACTTGCCCGATTACCTCACTCCCGAATTGCGTACCGAACCCAAACACCACACCACTCGCGACCGTCGCGGAGGTGATCGCTGAATCCGAGATCGTGAACGTCGCCGTCTCGTCCAGGAACGGATTATGCGGCCTATTTCCCGCGATCGAACCGTTCGCATTCGTGTACGGGCCCGCACCAATGATCAGGTGGGACGGAGGGTTGGTCGGCGCTGGAGTCCCGTTGTTCGGGCAAATCATGCAAATGACGATCCCTCCGCCGCCAGACGCCTGCAGCGCCCAGCCGGTGCTCACCGTGCTGCCCTCGGTAAAACTCTTATCGCCGTTCACCGTGCGCTCCGTAGCGGAACTGGACATGCTGGCCGAGCCGTTCAGCGAAGAACTCAGCGCGAACTGAACATTACTCAACAGTTCGCCCACGCTGGTCGGACTGGCCAACAGATCGCTCAGTGTGATCGTCAGGGTACCGGGACCAGTCACAAAAACCGCCGATGCATTCACCGATCCGTCCGAAGTTGCGCTGCCGGATGGGGTCACAAACGTAATCGTCGTGCCTGAAGCGATTCCCGAAATAGTAAGAGCGGTAACCAGTAGGCGTACCGCAGAAATTCTCCAATTCGTGCTCTTCAATGTCTCCTCCTCTGCTCTTTGGGGCGTCTAACCTCCGACTCACCCGGAGTCAGTATGGCAGCGGCGGCATTTTAATTGAACTGGATGGGCTTCCAGATTGGGCACCTGGAACAAATACCAGTGGAGCGATCGAGAGTATTAGAGCGCCTGCCGCAGGAGCGGGGCGCACTGCTTCACGTAAGATGCCCGGTAGTCTTCAAACGCCCGAGTCAGCGCAGCCACGACATTCCCGCCACTGCGCACCTTTAGTCCCTCAATGTGCGAAACGGGCAAGAAGTCACGGGTGGTGGAGGTGATAAAAACCTGATCGGCGTCTTCCAGATCCTTGGGTAGCAGCGTTCTTTCAGCGGTGGAAATCCCGGGCACACGAATCTCTTCCAGCAGCAACGCGCGCGTGACGCCAGGCAGGCAGCCGGAGTTGAGCGGCGGCGTGAATACTTCGTTCCCTCGAGCTATGAACAGATTCGCCGAAGTGCATTCGCACAGCTCGCCACGCTCGTTCAACAGGATCACTTCATCGAAGCCCCGCTGATGCGCTTCCTCGTACCACGTCAGGTTCTGCGCCCAGGAGAGAACTTTGGTGCCTGCGAATTCGTTTTGCGCATGCCGGCCATGCGGCTTGATCGTCAGCCGCACGCTTGTTCCCCAGTGATTGATGTCTGCCGTAAACGCGATCAGCTCAATGTCCCGCGCCAGATCGGGCCCTTCGAACAGGCCGCCCCGGTTACGGACCACCGCGACGCGCAGCGTGGCGTTCCAAGCCGAGTTGGCCTCCACCAGGCGCGATAGCCGGGCTCTCACGGCGTCCCGATCCGCGGGAAATGGAACGTGCATCCGCGCCGCATCGCGCTGCATTCGCTCCCAATGCCGCTCGAACGCAAAGAGCACTCCCTCTTGCACACGGATGGTACTGAACACGCCCCAGCCATTCAAAAGCCCGACTTGGCCGGCCGACAAGCTCTTCTGGTGCGCGTCCAGGATGTCCTCGTTGTGCAGCAGGAAGCGATGCATATCTTGATGTTAACTCGCTGCCGGGCTCACTCCACTCGCTCGAGCGTCAGGCGCCGCGTCACCTTCTCCGTTCCCATCCGGCCGGAGCCCGGCGCCGGTCCGAACAGCAGCTTGCCATTGTCGAAGCGGAAAAACCGCTTCTGCTCCGTTCCGACGTAGTCCGGACGCCATGCCGCCTCAACTTTCAACGTCACGCTGCCCGCGGTTTCGTCGATCGTGCAGGGCCCCGAGTACGCGATATACGAGCTCAACAGCTTACCCTTCATCTGTTCTCCCATCGGCTGTCCCGGGTCGAACGACGGCGTGTCGGACGACATGATCTGCAGATAACACCAGCCGCCTGCGACGACAATCGAACCGATCGGGCGGGCTCCCCACGGAAGACGCCCCACCTCTCCATTGGCTCGAAGATCCTCCGCGGCCAGTAATTTCCAGCGGCCCTGCAATGTTTCGGCCACAGCCGGATAAGCGAGCGCCACCGCCAGCAAAACGATCAGTTGAAGTTGTCTAGCCATATGGATATTGTGGCGCAGAGTGGCCTTAAGTTCGCTTCCTGTCCAGCCAATAAGCCACCCCGGCGAATACAAGATAAGACGACAGCGCCTCGACCCCGGCCCCGTCCGCGGAAGCCGGCGTAGGACCAAAGAACGCAAGCCCCTGGACGCCCAGCATCACAAACCCAAAGATGATCATGCCGTAGCGGCCTCCCGGCGTCACCGGCTTGGTCGCCCGATAGTAAAGATAAATTCCTCCGAAAAGAAACACGATCTCGAGGGCCGACGCGACCACCGGATAATTCCAAAGCCCTAGACCCACCTTCATCGTGTCGTCATACAGCGCCAGGTCCGGACGATGAACCAGCAGATCCAGCACCCAATGGGAAAAGACCGCTCCACCCACAAGTCCTGCGCCCAGCCATCCATCGCTGCTTCGAAAGCCAAAATAAACAACACTTGCCCCAACGGACCACAAAATCGCCGCCATCAGGCTGTGCGTGTAGGGCATGTAGTAAAGATCCAGCGGGTTCGTGGCGGTGATCCCCGGAACGATCCTGACTTTTTCGATACCCAACATCACAAAGATCGACCAAAACACATCCAGCAACTGCACGGCCAGGAAAAGCACCCACAGCGGAACCGATTTTTTCGCGGCGTTGGCCGCCAAGGCCGGTCCATAATGCCCGACGAACATTCCCTTTTCCTCTCTCCCTACGCCTCAAGGCGCCGACCGCACACGCACTCCCACCTCATCCAAATGTACGAGCAAATCCTGAGGATCCTGGTAGACGCGATAGGCGCCCGCTCGCTCCAGTTCCTCTTCCCCGTAGCCGCCCGAGAGCAGTCCGACGCCGAGCGCGCGGGCTCGCCGTGCTGCTAAGAGATCCCAAACGCTGTCTCCGACCACGATCGAGTCATGGATCGACACACCCAGCCGGTCGGCTGCCGCCAGAAACAGATCAGGGTCAGGCTTTGCATATCGAACCTGATCGCGAGTGATCACCGGCAGATCGGGGCTGACTCCCAGTGCCTTAAGCGCGGACCCGGCGCTCTCCATTCGCCCACTGGTCGCAATTCCATGAGGAACGCCCGACTTCGCCAGGTATGCAAGCAAGTCCACGGCCCCCGGAAGCGGCCGCACCTGCCCGACAAACTTCTTGTAAGCCTCCGCATGGAACTCCTGCAGGCGCTCGGCGTCCACCGGACTGATCTTTCCTCCCGTCTCGCGCAGCAGAGCATTCACTAGCAAGCCGCCGCTCATCCCGATCCGGCGATGGATCCGCCACACCGAGAGTTGCATCCCGGCTCGTTCCAGCGCCTCGCGCCACGCCAACACGTGTTGATACACGCTATCGATCAGCGTGCCATCCAGATCGAAAATGAAAGCCGGCGTCTTGGCTTGGTCGGTCATAATTCTTCCCTGTACCAATTACACAACGCCGCTGCGCGCGTGTGCGCCCGGCATCAATCCGCCAGGGGATTAGAATCATGTCGCGAGCCATTCTCTACGACGCTTACGAGCACGGCCGCGGTCGCGGTCAATACCACCAGAACAAACAAGCCTGCCCGCAACGAAGTGGCTTGTGAGATGAAGCCGATCGCGGGCGGGCCTGCCAGAAATCCTAAATAGCCAAGCCCGCCCACCGTCGCTACACCCGCTCCTTCACTGACCGAAGGGACCCGGCCTCCACCTCCGAATACCAGCGGAATGATCGAGGACAGGCCCATTCCCGCCGCTGCAAAGCCCGCCAGCGCCCAAGCAACGGAGCTCGCCGTCACCACCACGCCCAGCCCGGCGGTAGCGATGAGCGCGCCGCCGCGGATCGTCCACGCCCGCCCGATTCTGGCCGTAATCGCGTCACCGCTGAGCCGGAAGACCGACATAGCCGCGGAGAAGACCGCATAGCCGGCTGCCGCGGTCCCATCGCTCGCACGTAGGACCTGTTTCAAATAAACGCCCGTCCAGTCCGCGATCGCGCCTTCCGATAAGAAGATGCAAAACCCGATCGCGCTGAGTGCGATGAGCGCTATTGGCAGTCGTCGAAGACTTATCCCCGCCTCGACCGCTCCGACGGTGCGCGTTTCTACGGTTGACCGCTGCGCCAAGTTCGCCAAAATCAGCAAGCCAGCCGCGGCGACAGCGAGGTGCGTCAACGAAGATACGCCTCGCGATGCAACTAACCCGCCCACGCTCGCACCCGCAATTCCACCGATGCTGAACATCGCGTGGAATCGAGACATCATCGGCACGCCCGACAACTTCTCGGTGCCCACCGCTTGCGCGTTCATCGATACATCATTCGCGCCGGCCATCGCACCAAAGGCCAGCAACGCTGCAAACAAGCTGATCCCGTCGTACGACAGGGGCGGCAGTACCAGCGCAATCGAAAAGCCGATGCTCGTCCACTTCGTCATGCGCCTGCTTCCGTATCTATCGACCAGCGCGCCCGACACAGGGATGGCCACGATCGATCCAATGGCTGTTCCCAGAAGCGTGAGGCCTAGAGCGCCATCGCTCAGGCGCAGAGTCGACTTGATGGCAGCGATGCGCGAGACCCAACTCGAAACGATCAGCCCGTGCACCAGGAAGCACAGCATCACTCCCCAAGACCCTCGCTGCAACTCCGTTTTTGCAGTCCTGCCGTACAGCGGCGCCAGAGTCACAGCTTCCGGCATCGTCATTGGACCAGGCCCGCGGCGGCTGTAGCGCACAGCGTTATATTGTCGGTACGAATCTTGTCCCACTGGTGCAACGCGAATCCATGTGCTTCGAAGAACGACCGTATCCTGCCGCTGTCCCAGCGCAACACGTCTTCGAGAATCGGGACCAGGATGCTCAGCGCATCGTCGCTCAACACCGTGCGAGTCGCGATCGGTGTGATGTAGCGGTTCTCCGAAACAGCGATGGTCGCTCCGCCCAGCCGGTTGACGTGCAGCATGACATGCACATCCGAACTCCCGTCGCCCACATAGATGATGCGATGCTGCCCGATCGCCGCGTTGCCCCGCAGTTCATCCACAACCGCTACTTTCCCATAGCCGGCTGGCAGCCGCACGATCGATTCGATCTCTCCCGACTCTGCATCGTATCGAAAGCGCGTGCCGTAAATGTGGCTCGGATCTACCACGCCTTCTAAAGCAGACTGAATCACTTCCTCCGGCGCCGCGGACACCACGTAAAACGAAAAATGGAGTCCGTCCAAATCCTTCAGCAACTCCGCCAGCAGCGCAATGTTCGCCTTTAAACGCACGCGCCGGCCCACCTCGATCAGATGCTCTTTGCGCACCCTGCGGAACTCCGGATCGTGCAGCAAAAGATATGCGAGTTCGCCGCCTTGCTGCACCAGGTGAATATTCGCCAGCCCGGCCACTCGTTCGCGAAAGTCCGGGATCCGCAGCAGTTCGCTCAGCACAATGCCGGAATCATGGAAACTAAGCGTCTGATCAAAATCACTGAACAACAGATAATTGTTTGAGTCGCTCATAATATCATGATGATTCACGGCTATAACAGGTTGCTCAATCTCGAAGAAACCTGCTATAACAGCTTTCGTCATGTCCGCGCCGGAACGCCCCCAACCGAAATACCGTAAGATCCTTGAGCGCCTCGGCCGCGATATCCTTATCGGCCATTATCGGCCCGGACAGAAGGTTCCCAGCGAGGCCGCTCTGGTGAAACGATTTGGCGCTTCTCGAATCACCATCGGCCGCGCGCTGCGCGAACTCCAGCAGCAGGGACTCATCGACCGCATCGCCGGTTCAGGCACCTACGTGCGAAATGTTACGCAACGCTCTCGCGAGGGCCTCCTGTTCGGATTGATCATTCCCAATCTCGGCGAAACCGAAATTTTCGAGCCCATCTGCCAGGCCATCGCCGCTTCGCCGGATGCTGCCGGTCACGCGCTCCTCTGGGCCCACTCCGATCCCCGGACCTCGAGCAAGGAAGATCAGGCGCTCCAGCTTTGCCAGCAGTGCATCGCGCGCTCCGTGTCGGGAGTATTCTTTGCGCCGATCGAGATGACAGCACGCAGCGCCGAAGTCAATCGCCAGGTCATGCGATCGTTAAAGGCCGCGGGCATTCCAGTGGTCTTGCTGGATCGCCGCCCCGAGGAGTCCTCGTCGCGCGAGCGTGTGGACCTGGTCGGCATCGACAACCACCGCGCAGGCTATCTCGCCACCAGCCATCTATTACAGCTCGGTGCGAAGCGCGTCGGTTTTATCGCTTACAAAGGGCAAGCGGCCACCGTGCGTGCGCGCATCTTGGGCTACAAAGATGCATTGGCCGCCCGCCATCCTGCAGACGTCCCGCACGTCTTCGAGGTACCCGTGAAGCCTGGTTGGAACCTACCTCCAGCGGCTCTTGAATGCCATGCTTTTGTCTCGTCCAACGATCGACTTGCTGGAGAACTGATGCACACCCTTCTGGCGCGCGGCATCCGCATTCCGAAGGATGCACGCATCGTCGGCATCGACGACGTGAATTACGCGGCTCTTTTGCCAGTGCCTCTCACCACCGTCCATCAGCCCTGCCGTGACATCGGCGAGACCGCGCTCCGCATGATGCTGGAACGGCTGGACCGGCCTAAAATGCCGGCTCGCGATGTTCTTCTGGATTGCACGCTGGTCATTCGCCAGTCCTGTGGCAGCTCCAAACCCGAAGACTCGCCGAATTCTGTAAAATGGAATTTCACGCCACGAGCGCACTCCGTTCGTTGACGATCAAATGCGGTGGTCTTGAGAACAGAGGTTAGAATATGCCAGTAACACAAGCGGGACTCGAGGGCATTGTTGCCGCGGAGTCCGAGATTTGTTTCATCGACGGAGACCGGGGCATTCTTAGCTACCAGGGCTTCAACATCCATACCCTGGCCGAAAAAGCTACCTTCGAGGAAGTCATCTACCTGCTTTGGCACGGTCGCTTGCCGAAACAGTCCGAACTCGACGCGCTGAAAAAAGATCTCGCGCGCTACCGGCCCATTCCCAAGGAAGTCGTCGAATTCCTCGGTAAGGTCCCCAAAGCTCCCCCCATGGACGTGCTGCGCACCGCCGTCTCCATGCTGGGGCTGTACGATCCCAAAGTGCGGGACAACTCGATAGAAGCAAGCGTCGAAAAAGCGACTCGCCTAATGGCGCAAATCGCCACCATCGTTACTACGTACGACCGCCTACGAAACGGCCGGCCCGTTGTAGATGGCGATCCCACTCTAAGTTACGCCGCCAGTTTTCTTTACACCCTCACCGGCAACAAGCCGGATGAAGTGATGGAGCATGTGTTCGACATCGCGCTCATCCTGCATGCCGATCATGAGTTGAACGCCTCCACCTTCGCCGCGCGCGTCACCGCGGCGACCCTCTCCGACATTCATTCCGCTGTGACTTCCGCCATCGGAGCGTTGAAAGGCCCATTGCATGGCGGCGCGAACGAAGACGTGATCCGCATGCTGCTCGAGGCCGGCGACGAAAAAACCGCGCTCGCGCATGTGCAGGACATGCTGACAAATAAGAAGAAGATCGCCGGCTTCGGCCATCGCGTCTACCGCACCGAGGATCCACGCGCCACTCATCTGCGCGCCCTATCGGAAGAGCTCGGCCGCCGCACGGGACATCTGAATCTCTACCTCACCTCCAAGAAGATCGAAGAGACCATCAAGGAGCAAAAGGGACTGAACGCCAACGTGGACTTCTACTCGGCGTCGACATATTATTCCCTCGGTATCCCGATCGATCTGTTTACGCCGATCTTTGCCGTCAGCCGAATGTCCGGATGGACCGCGCATATTCTCGAACAATACCGCAACAACCGGTTGATCCGGCCGCGCGCCGACTACACTGGCAAGCCGGTCGGCCAGCAATGGGTGCCAATCTCCGCGCGCTAGTAGCACACGCGCTCTTGCGTGCCGCGACGGCACTCGTGCCGTCGCCCGTCCCTAATGCATGACTTGTCTCAGTTCCGTAGCAACCTGGACGCCATCGCTCAACGATTGTCTACGCGCGGTTTCGCGCTGGATGTCGACCAGTTTCGCGCTCTCGATTTCGAGCGCCGCGCAGCGGTCACCGAATCCGAGCAGCTCAAGGCGCAGCGCAACGCCGAGAGCATGGAAATAAGCAAGCTGAAAAAGCAAGGCGCCGACACCGCCGAGCAGCAGCAGAAAGTGCGCGCTATCGGCGACAGCATCTCAGCCCTCGACGAAAAAGTCAAGACTCTCGATGAATCGTTCCGGACCATGCTGGCCGGTATTCCCAACATTCCGCACGAGTCCGTGCCCGTCGGAAAAACCTCCGACGACAATGTCGAAGTCCGTCGCTGGGGCCAGCCACGAAAGTTCGATTTCGAGCCGAAAGCGCATTGGGACCTCGGCCCCGAGCTTCACATTCTCGACCTGGAACGTGCCGCCAAGATCACCGGCGCTCGATTTGCCGTCTACTGGGGCATAGGGGCGCGGCTCGAACGCGCGTTGATCAACTTCATGCTCGACGTGCACACGCGCGAGCACGGCTATACGGAAGTCCTGCCGCCGTTTCTGATTAACTCCACCAGCCTCTTCGGCACCGGCCAGCTTCCAAAATTCAAGGGAGACCTTTTCAAGATCGAGAATCACGATTTCTGGCTCGCGCCCACCGCCGAGGTGCCGGTCACTAATCTATTTCGCGACGAGACTCTCGATGCCGACAAGCTGCCGATCTCGCTCTGCGCCTACACGCCCTGCTTTCGTAGCGAAGCCGGCTCCTATGGGCGTGACGTGCGCGGCATCATCCGCCAGCACCAGTTTCAAAAGGTCGAGCTGGTGAAGTTCGCGCGCCCCGAGCACAGTTATGACGAACTCGAAAAGCTGACCGCCGATGCCGAGGATATCCTGAAGCGTCTCGGCCTTCCGTTCCGTACCGTGGTGCTATCGACCGGCGACATCGGCGCGTCTTCGGCCAAAACTTACGACCTGGAAGTCTGGCTTCCCGGCCAGAACGGCTACAAAGAGATCTCTTCCTGTTCGAACTTCGAAGCCTATCAGGCCCGCCGCGCGTCCATCCGCGCCAAGTCGGGCAAAGGCAAATCCGAGTACGTCCACACGCTCAACGGCAGCGGACTGGCAGTCGGCCGCACCTGGGTCGCGATCGTCGAGAATTACCAACAAGCCGACGGCAGCGTCGTCGTCCCCGAAGCCCTCCGCCCATATCTTGGCGCCGAGCGCATCACCCCGGAGCCCCGTCCGTTCAACTGAAGTGCCGGACGTTATAATCTTGACAGGGACCATGCCAGTTACGATTCCAGATGAAGTCCTCGTGGCCGCTCACCTCAGTGAGCCGGAACTGAAGCGAGAGCTTGCATTGACGCTGTTCCAGCAAGAGCGATTGACCCTCGCACAAGCGAGCCGTCTAGCGGAAATGAGCCAGCTCGCGTTCCAGGCCTTATTGGCGGACCGCCAGATCCCGATCCATTACGGAATAGAGGAATTTCGTGAGGACCTCCGGACTCTTCGCCAATCGGAAGGACTTTGATCGTTGTCTCCGATACTTCGCCGATCCTGAATCTCGCGCGGATAGGGCGTCTCGAACTCTTGCCACAACTTTATCGTCAGGTGCTCATTCCTTCGGCTGTGTTTGCCGAGCTAGCGGTCTCTGAGCGCGATCCAACTCCCGCGATCGATCCTGTCTCGATGCCGTGGTTGATAGTAGCGATTGCGGAAGACCGAAACCGCGTTCAAGAACTCCAGAAGAATCTGGATGCCGGCGAGGCCGAAGCAATCGTGCTTGCAATTGAGCGACGAGCCGATCTCCTACTCGTGGACGAAAGGCGTGGACGGTCGACTGCAACTGCGGTGGGCATAGCCGTTACAGGTCTGCTAGGTGTCGTAGCCAAAGCGGAGCAGGCTGGGCTGATCGATCTGGCTAAGCCCGTGCTGGATCACTTGATCCAGATTGCTCGATTTTGGATCGGACCCGGTCTCTATAAAGAGGTGCTGGCGCAACTCGGCGAGGCGTGACGGGGCAGCCCCCACCCTGCCCTTGACACCCGCCGCCTCCCCGGTACAACGTAGTAGGTCAGGAAAAGGAGATCCCGATGCGACTCCTCGCGAAATGGGCAGCACTCGCAGTGAGCGTGCTCGTTGCCATAACCCGGCCCGCGCCCGCGCAGTCCGGAGCCAAGAACGGCGAGTGGACCAGTTACGCAGCGGACCTCGGAAGCACGCGCTACTCGCCGCTCGACCAGATCAACGCCGGTAACTTCAATCAGCTCGAGGTCGCCTGGCGCTTCAAGACTGACAACCTCGGTCCGCGTCCGGAATACCAGTTCGAAGGAACGCCGCTGATGGCGCATGGCGTCGTGTACACTACGGCCGGTTCGCGCCGCGCGGTGGTCGCGCTCGATGCCGCCACCGGCGAGATGCTGTGGATGCATAGTGAGAACGAAGGCGCTCGTGGCTCCGCCGCTCCTCGACTCCTCTCCGGACGCGGCCTCGCTTATTGGACCGACGGCGCCGAAGAACGCATCCTTTATGTAACCCCCGGCTATCGGCTGCTTGCGCTCAACGCCAAGACCGGAGCTCCTGTCTCTACCTTCGGCCGCAACGGTGTCGTGGATCTCAAGGAAGACGACGATCAGTCAATCGACCCGATCACCGGCGAAGTCGGCCTCCACTCCACGCCGGTCGTCACCAAAGATGTCGTGATCATCGGAGCCGCACATCGATCCGGTGGCGTCCCGCGCAGCTTTAAGAACGTGAAAGGCTACGTGCGCGGATTCGACGTTCGCACCGGCAAGCGACTTTGGATCTTCCACACCATCCCCCGGCCCGGTGAGTTCGGTATCGACACTTGGTTGAACGATTCCTGGTCGTACACCGGCAACGCCGGAGTGTGGGGCCAGATCTCGGTGGATGAGCAGCTCGGCATCGTGTACCTGCCCGTCGAGCTTCCCACCGGCGACTACTTCGGCGCGCATCGCCCCGGCAACGGCCTGTTTGGCGAGAGTCTGGTCGCCGTCGATCTCCACACCGGCCAGAGGAAATGGCACTACCAGCTCGTGCATCACGGCATCTGGGATATGGACATCCCGTGCGCGCCCATCCTCGCCGACATCACCGTCAATGGCCGGCAAATCAAAGCCGTCGCGCAGCCGACCAAGCAGGCGTACCTGTACGTCTTTGATCGAGTGACAGGGCAGCCGGTATGGCCCATCGAAGAACGGCCGGTCGAGAAAGGTGAAGTTCCGGGCGAGTGGTATTCGCCTACGCAGCCCTTTCCTACTAAGCCGCCTGCGTACGAACGAACCGGCGTCTCGATGGACGACCTGATCGATTTCACGCCCGAGCTGCACGCCGAGGCAGTGAAGCTCGCTTCGAAATATAAGCTCGGCCCAATGTTCACGCCGCCCGTGGTGAGCAAGATCGATGGCCCACTCGCCACGCTCTCTCGCGCGCAAGCGGGCACCAACTGGGCCGGCGGCTCCTACGATCCCGAGACTCATCGAGTCTACGTTCTTTCGACCGGTGCGATCGGGGCCTATGGCCTGGTCCCGCCCGCCGACGCGGCGATGTCCGACATGGAATATGTTCAAGGCAGCGCTACAACCGGCGCCAGGCGTACGGGAGGCGCGGGCTCGGCCGCCGGCGGTGGCCGCACGGGTGACGCAGCAGGCGGCGAAGGTGGCGGCGGAGGCGCTCTCAGCGTTCGAGGTTTGCCGCTAGGAAAACCGCCCTATGGCCGTATCACCGCCATCGATCTGGATCGGGGCGATATCCTGTGGCAAATCGCGCACGGCGAAACACCCGACAACGTCCGCAATCATCCCGCCCTCAAAGGATTGAACATCCCGCGTACCGGGCGCGGCGGCATCATCGGAACGGTAGTGACGAAAACGCTGGTGATCGCCGGCGAGGCAGGCTACTTCACGACGCCCTCTGGTGTTCGCGGCGCCATGCTGCGGGCCTACGATAAAGCTACCGGCAAGGAAGTGGGTGCGGTCTTTATGCCTGCGCCGCAAAGTGGATCGCCGATGACTTACATGCTGAACGGCAAGCAATACATCGTCGTCGCCATTAGCGGTGGAAACTATTCGGCCGAGCTGCTCGCGTTCCGCTTGCCGGACTAACTACTGCGCGTTCGTTGTCGCAGCGATGGCAGGTTGAGGATTGACCGCGCCCCCGCTTGGCTCGGCCTTAGGCACCGTCTTTGCCAAGGTCCGCGGCTGGAAATTGCGTATGAAGCTCTGACGCGGGATCTGGAAAAAGCTCATGCCATTGGCCATTGCTTCCTTCAGCGCGCGAGCGTTGTCCCATCCGTCATGATCGATGCGATAAGACGCGATCACCGCGCCGGTGCGATCCGCTCCCCGCTGGCAGTGCACGAAGACCGGGCCTGCCGTGCCGTCTTCGAGCATTCCCAAAATCTTGGTAACCTCAGCCTCCGAAGGCGGCGTCAGCCCCGTCATCGGAATGTTAATGTACTTCATCCCGGCCGCGGTGACGACGCTCTCTTCGTTCCTGCGCCCTTCTCCGACTCCGCGCAGATCGATCACGGTCTTGACGCCAATCTTGGCTAGATACTGGAACCCTTCATCGGTTGGCTGAGCGCCACGATAAACGTGCTCGTCCACCTTATAGAAGTTATGAATTCCCTGAACCGAGCCGCCAAACGCTGGCAGCGCCAGAGCCAATAGGAAGAAGCGCATATTGCGGATAATCCTTTACTCAGAATACAAGAATCTTGGGAAACCGGTCCACTTTTCAGATGTAAGACCTCCTACACTGGTTCCGCCTGTCACCGTTACTCACAGGCGCCATTCCGGCGTTGCCACATAGGAACGGTCAATGGCGGCGATGTTTTGGGTGCCGCAGTTCCCCATCACGAGTTTCAGCTCTGCCTGCAGGATCTCCAGCACCCTGTCCACGCCCGCCTGCCCGAATGCTCCCAAGCCCCACAGGAACGGGCGTCCGATTCCTACCCCCTTGGCACCGAGTGCAAGCGCTTTGAACACGTCCGTTCCGCGGCGGACTCCGCCGTCCACAAACACGGGAATCCGGTTCCCGACCTCATTGACCACCTCGGGAAGCGCCTCGATGGTGGCTCGTCCGGTTTCCGTGGACCTGCCGCCGTGGTTGGAAACTAGGATCCCGTCGATGCCATGGTCGACGCACAGGCGCGCGTCCTCCCGCGTATCGATGCCCTTGATAATCAACTTCACGGTTACAGCTTTGCGTAGCCGGTCGACAAACTCCCAGGTCATAGCAGGATTCTGCCCACCGACGCCGGTCATATTTATACCGTCATACATCTTGCGCTCTTTGGTCGACGGCCCGGCTCCGCTTTCGTGGCACGTCTTGCACTGCCCAAGATCTTTCGGCCGCGTACGCATGTACGTTTCGCTATTCCGGCCGGTGGTGTTATCGACAGTCAACGCGATCACGGGGCAGCCGGCGGCTTGGACGCGCTTCACGATCTTCTCGCAGGCGTCCCACGAAGTCGGGGCATAGAGCTGATACCAAACGGGCATGCCGTGCGCGCTGATAACGTCCTCCACGCCGGTCGAAGTCGCAGTCGATAGGATCTGCAGTGTCCCTCGCGCTTTGGTGGCTCGCGCGACAGCTAGTTCGCCGTCCGGATGAAAAGAGCACTCGCCGCCGGTGGGACAAGTGAAGATGGGACTGTTGTAGGCTGTGCCGAACAGCTCAGTGCGCATGTCCACTTTGGTGGCGTCCCGGAGGCGGCGCGGGCGCAACTGGACATGCTTGTATGCCTCGTGGTTGGCGTAGAGCGTCGCATCGTCGTCCACGCCGCTTTTCATGTACGCCCAGTGGCCCGGCAAGACCTTGCGGCGCGCGGCCTCTTCGAAATCCATCACGCTGAAGGCTTCTTTGGGATCCATGATGACGTCGGTAAGCTCCGCCGTCTTCTGCGCAAACGCGTAGGCCCCGCCCAGGGCTGCGACATACGGGCTTCCCGCCAGGAATCGAAGGAAAGCGCGGCGATGATGCGTAGCTGAAATCAGACTCGTCATGGCTGCCTATTCTATCGAAGCGCGCAGTTCCCCGGCTGAAGGGCAAATCTGCGGGGACCGGCCTAGCACACACGCACGCGGCCAGTTTTTGCTGAACTTAGGATATGGTCAGATTTTTGATTGTCATGTTACTCACGGGTGTTCTGCGCGCGCAGACGCCAGTTCCTCAAGAGAACGATCCATTGGGCCGGAACTCGCCGCAAGATTCCGTTTTCCATTTCCTGGAAGCTTGTCACGCCCGTGATTACGCGAAAGCGGCTCGTTATCTCGACTTAAGAAAAATGTCTCCGATGGACCGAGCAAAAGAGGGCCCGGACCTGGCACGCCAATTGGAGGACCTGCTCGACGACACTCCGTTTGATATCACCATGCTCAGCCGCGATCCGGAGGGAGACCAATCGGACGGTCTTTCAGCCGATCGAGAGCGGCTCGACACGTTTCAGGTCGACGGACAAACGGTGGAACTGCAACTCGAACGTGTCGCACTCAAACCCGGCCTCCACGCCTGGCTCGTAGCCTCCGACAGCATCCCGTTGATCCCGAAGGCGCATGAAGTCGTATCGGAAACTCCGTTCGAGAAGAGACTCCCTCAACAATTGGTTACGTTCGAGATCGCCGATACACCAGTCTGGCGCTGGATCGCTCTCACCATCATGGCTATAGTGATCTGGATGCTAGCGGGGCTCTTATCATGGGCTCTCGTGATCGCCCTTCGGCCGGTGACCGACACCTCGGCATTTCGCGGTCCGTTGCGGATTGTTTTAGCCGTCGCCGGATTCAGGGCAGCCATGGAACTGGCGCCGTTGGCCACTCTCGCTCGATTGTATGTTGGCAGGGCGCTCGGTCTCATATTCTTCCTCGCCGTCGCATGGGCCGCGGGGGTCGTGATCGACATCGTGACAGAACGTTGGCGTTCCCGGCTGGACCCTCGCTTGTCGGCAATGAGCTATTCCGTGCTGCCGCTGGGCCGGCAAGTCACGAAATTATTGATTTTCCTTTTGGCAATTCTAAGCGTTCTCAGCATCTGGGGGTACAATACAAACGCCATTCTGGCAGGACTTGGAGTGGGAGGACTCGCAGTCGCATTGGCCGCGCAGAAAACGATCGAGAACCTGTTCGGTGGAATTTCGATCATCGGAGATCGTCCTGTTTTGGTGGGGGACATGTGCCGCTTTGGCGACCGTACCGGCACCATCACGCATATTGGGCTGCGCTCGACGCGGATTCGCACGCCGGATCGGACGATTATTAGTGTGCCCAACAGCCAGTTCTCCTCAGTCGCGCTTGAGAATATTTCAGAAAGGGACAAGATCTGGTTCCATCCGACCTTTAACCTACGGAGGGACACGACCTCAGACCAGTTGATGAAGGTGCTCTCGTCACTAAGTGAGATCCTGAAGAGCCACTCCAAAGTCGAAACGGGAGCTTTACCGGTGCGTTTCGTCGGCGTAGGCGCCTATTCGCTCGACATCGACGCCGTGGCATATGTGACGACGGCGGACTACGACGAATTTCTCGCCCTCCAGCAGGAACTGCTACTGAAGATGTTGCAAGCTATTGAACATGCGGGGACCGCGTTGGCTGTGCCGCTACAAGAGAGCTTCGCATCGCGCCGGCCTGCCGAGGCGTAACTGTCAATAGTATTCTGTCTGGAAATCCAGCAACTGGCTCAAATCGTCTGAGAACGCGTCAAGATCTTGAGGCATCAACCGGTTATCTCGCAGGACCATTTGAAGCGCGGAGATTGTGCGCTCAATTTGACGGCTCTCATAGTGACCCTTGTCCCAGTTTCGTTCTAGGACGCTAAGTTCGGCCTGGGCACGATCGAATATGGCATTGTCTGCAAGATAATTAGTTTGGGCTCGAGAAAGATCAGCTCTCAGCTTGTCAAACATCGAGTGCGCAAGCTCGTATTCATCCTGGCTATGAAAAGGATTACGAAATTGCTCAGGAGTCGTTTGAGCACTGGCGATCAGACTGAACAGCAGCAAGCTGGACGCTACGAGGCTGTGAATCAAGATGCGCTTCATATGCGCCTCCGGTTGTTGGACGCTTCTACTCCCAGGGAGGGGGCGGTTACGTGATGTTACGAACTCAGAATTAATTGAGGACTATGACGTCCACATCCCCATCCCGGCGTTCCACGGTCACAGCCACGGCGTGGCCAGAACGGAAGAGCATGAGATCGACGGAAGCCTGGCCGACCACCAGGTTGCGGACTCTGACCTGTTCCAGGAACTCGGGCAAGACCGGCCGGGTCAAGACAATTTGCTTGCGCACCGCGTCGATCGAAAGCCCGATCGAGGATTGCAACAGAAGAAACGCTGCGCCTGCCGACCAGGCTTGCGGAGAGCACGCCACCGGGTACGACGTCGGACCTTTGCCCGCGCGCTTGGCGAATCCGCAGAACAATTCCGGGAGCCGATCGAGTTCGAATTCGGCAGCCGCCTCGAACAGACCGGCCATCACCTTCGCCGACAGGTCGGTGAGGCGATACTCCGCAAAGCCCGCGGCGATCAATGAATTATCGTGCGGCCAGACGGAGCCATCGTGGTAAGACATCGGATTGTAACGCGCCTCGCCCTCGGCAATGGTCCGGATTCCCCATCCATTGAAGAAGGCCTCCGATGTCAGTTGCTCTGATACAATGCGCGCGCGTTCCGGACTGGCAATACCGCAGAACAGGCAATGCCCGGCGTTCGACGCCCGGACTTCGCATTGCCGCTTCGAGGCATCCAGAGCAATAGCATAGCTGCCGATTCGTTCAGACCAGAAAGCCTTCTCGAATCGCTCGCGCAACATTCGGGCGTCCTCCGACAATCGACGCGCAATCTCCGGCCGCCCGAGCGCCGCGGCAACCTCGGCGATCCCGCGCTTGGCCCTGTAGACGTATCCCTGGACTTCGCAAAGGGCGATGGGAGATTCGGCTAAAGTTCCGTCCGCGTGGAATATAGAATCCTGCGAGTCCTTCCAGCCTTGCTGCACCAAGCCCGTCGGAGACTGGCGATTGTACTCTACAAACCCATCCCCATCCAGGTCGCCATACTGATCGATCCAATTCAATGCCAGTTCGATGCCAGGCCAGATAGATTGAATGAAGTCGAGGTCGCGCGTCCGGCGGTAGTAAGCTCCGGCCAACATCAAGTAGAGCGGCGTGGCGTCCACGCTGCCGTAGTAGCGCCGAAACGGGATCTCTCCCAACGCAGCCATCTCGCCCTCTCGCGCCTCATGCAGGATTTTGCCTGGCTCCGCATCCTGCTTCGCCGAGACTTCTTTCGCCTGTGTGGCGGTAAGGAACGAAAGTACGCCTCGCGCGATCAGCGGCGATATCCACAGACATTGCAGAGCCGTGATGATTCCGTCCCGTCCAAACGGCGTGCTGAACCACGGCACTCCGGCGTAGGGATAGGTTCCGCCAGGCCCGGCGGTAAGCAGCATGTTGAGATCGGCCCGCGACCGTTCGATCCAGGTATCGAACTGCTCGTTGGAGGTGCTGATGATGGGCGAAATCCGGTCCGGGCCTGCTATCGCCTTTGCAGCGCTCTCCAGGCTGTCAGTAAATCCGGAAATGACCGAGGCCTGGTTGCCCATTTCAAAAGCGAAGGTGAATTCGAAGGACTGCTCTTCTCCCGCCGAGAGCCGGAGGGAAAAATGCAGCCCGGAGGGCAACGTCACCTGGACCTGGACCTGAGGAGACGATCCGACTATCGTTCGCCGCACTACGCCGTCTAATCCCTCGTATTCGAGGACAACCTTCCCGCTGCGCGTGTCAAGTTGAGGTTCGTGGAGAAGACCACGATGCTCGCGCTTTTCGCCGCGCACCTCGAAGATGTCCGCGAAGTCCGCTCCGAATTCGAGCCCAAAGCTCATTTCCACCGGCGTCAGCGCGAAGTTCCGGACTCGAAGCGACATGTACAACCGGTCTTGCCACAGGAACTGCGTACGATAAATGTGCAGCGTGCCGCGATGCAGGAGCACTCTGCCCTCCATGCTGATGTCCGGATTCGTCAAGTCGACGGCGAACAGCACGTTATCGCGCCGGATGGTGGAGCTGAGCAGCAACGGACGGCCCCGCAGGAATTTCAGCTTCAGACAAGACAGAAAGCGCGTCCCCCGGCTGAAAATACCTTCCTGCGGCCGCTCTTCAGCATCTACATCGCCGTATTCATCGAAAACCCCAAAGGTGTTGTCCTGTTTCAGAACCCGTGTCAGCTCCGGAGTGGGGGCGGACTTCGCCTGAATATAATACTGGCCGTTGGTCTTTAGGATTTCATCCAAAGGGAGCATGCGAATTCAACTCGGAAAGTAACGCGTCTTCGGTCTGCAAGCCGGCGTATTGAATAAGGTAGTCGTTTGCCATGCGGGAGCTGGAGAACCGCTCGTCGGCTGCCTTCCGGCAATCTCCGCGATTCAATTTCGCAACCTCTGGAATTGCCTTCACTACCTCATCCACGCTATCCACGATAAATCCCGTGACACCCTGATCGATGATTTCGGGAACCGAGCCGCGTCGAAATGCGATCACCGGAGTTCCACAGGCTAACGCCTCGATCATAGCCAAACCAAACGGCTCCGGCCAATCGATCAGAAACATGAGTGCATAAGCTCCGCCCAGAAATTCCTGCTTCTCGCGCTCGCCTATTTCACCAATATATTCCACCAGAGGATGGTCCAGCATGGGCTTGATGGTGGTCTCGAAGTATTCCCGGTCCACCTTGTCGACCTTGGCGGCAATGCGCATCGGAATTCCTGCTCGAATGGCGGCTTCGATCGCGCGATCAAGCCCTTTTTCCGGCGAAATGCGCCCGATGAACGCCAGGTACTTTCCAGGACGCTGCTCGAATCTGTAAAGGTCATCCGGTAAACCATGATAGACCGTGGCTCGCCAGGATACCTTGGGCAGGGGCTTGCGCTGAGCATTCGAGATGGAAACCAGAGGCATATCGGGAAACTGCCGGTAGACCGCCCCGTGCTCCGGCAGATCGAGCCGTCCATGCAGAGTCGTGATATTCGGCACGCGGGTACGGCGCGAAACCGGAAAATGCAAATAATCGATATGAAAGTGAACAATATCGAAATCGTTGGCGTGTCGAAACACCTCTTCCAGCATGATGATGTGATAGGCGAGGGAATCCCGGCAATCCGGATCCAGCCGCAGGGCACGTTTGCATGGAGCGATAAGGTTCGCCGCGGTAGTTGAATCGCCGCTGGCAAAAAGCGTTACGTCGTGACCTTGGCGCACCAACTCCTCAGTCAAATAGGAAACTACGCGTTCGGTTCCTCCATAAAACGCTGGAGGGACGCTCTCGTATAAAGGCGCGACCTGAGCAATTCGCAAGTAACACTCCCCGTCTTCCATATGGTGGATGATCGGGGGACGGGTTCTGTTACAGAATCGGCGTTTCGGAGCCGCGCGCGTTAAGCAAGCGGTGTGCTCAGGTTTCTAGCTTGTAACGCGTGGACGCCAGTGTATAGAGCCTACGCCACAACAGCCGATTGACCGTAACCACTAACAGCGCCATCACCACCGTCGCGCCAAGCAAAAGCGGGAAGTTACCGCTATCGGTCGCTCGACTAATCAGCGCGCCCAGCCCGGTGATGGAGATCGTATTTCCCTGAAAGCGAAAATATTCCGCAACGATGCTGGCATTCCATGCTCCACCTGACGCGGTAACGAAACCGGTGATTAAGTAAGGAAAGATCGCCGGCAGAATCAGCCTGCGCCAGCGTTCGATTTTGCCGAGATGGAAAACGTTGCAGACCTCTTTCAGATCCGTTGGAATCGCGCTTGCTCCCGCGATCACATTGAACAGGATGTACCACTGCGTTCCAAGCATAAGTAAAACGATAGACCCGATGCCCAGCCCTCCTCCGACACGGATCAGAAACAACATGACAATCGGGAACAGGGCCGTAGCAGGTACCGACGCCGCGATCTGCGCGATTGGCTGAGCGATCGCCGAGAGTCGGGGCCGCGATCCGATGAAAACTCCGGCCGGAATGGTCCATAGGCCCGCCAAAACCAGCGTGAGCTCGACTCGGAGAAACGTGGCACCGGTTCCTCGGAAGATGTCCGCCAGATCCGGCCGCGAAAGCGTGCCCAGCATCATGCTCATGCGGACAATTGCATAAACGAGCGCGAGTAACCCAGCGATCGCGATGACTCGAATCAACCATTTTCTGACGATCGAATTCTGGTTGTCACCGGTCGCCAAGCCAGCCGTCTTCGCAAAATGTAGCGCGAGTGCTTCGCGCGCCGGCGCCACGAACATTTGAGTAGCGCGGTCCAGAATACGCGACCGCCGCAGAAAATCGAGACTGGGCGAGCGAGGGCTTTGATAAGCCTCTACCTGTTCAAACTTGAACTTTTCGCTCCAGGCAATGAACGGACGCCAGACCAGTTGGTCGATCAGAACGATCACCACGATCATGACGGCCAGCCCCCACACGATGGCTTGCGTGTCACCGGCATTGGCCGCGGTTTGCAAGTAGGAACCCAGGCCAGGGAGCCGCAGGTCGCGGTTCCCGAGAGTGAACATCTCGCAAGCCATCAAAAAGAACCACGCGCCGGCGACCGACATCATGGAGTTCCACACCAACCCGATCGCCGAGTACGGCAGCTCCAGTTGCAAGAACTTTTGCCACCAACTCAACCGGTAAATTTGCGACGCCTCAAGCAGCTCACGCGGGATGGCCTTGATCGACGAGTAGACACTAAAGATCATGTTCCAGACTTGACCGGTAACAATGAGCAGAATGGACCCGAGCTCGATGCCGAACTGCCGAGTCGGGAACAACGCCACCATCGAGACCATCACCCCGGGCAGGAAGCTCAAGACCGGAATGGATTGCAGCGTGTCCAGCAAAGGGATCAGGAAGCGCTCGGCTTTTGAATTATGAGCGGCTATGTAGGCATACACCAACGTGATCGCCAGGCTGAAAAGGTAAGCGATAGTGATGCGGGCCACCGAGAACAGCGCATACTTGGGCAATGCCGTCGGTCGCAGGTCGATTGCGGTCTGGGCACTGACAGGGCCGGCCCAATAGTGAGCCAGTGATAGCAGACTGTAAAACAACGCCAGCCCCGCGAGCATGACGGGCAGATCGCGCAACAACAGGAACGCCTGCGAGGACATGGCCGGGCGCGGTGTTACGGCAGCGGACGGCCGTTCGGGCGGCTGGACGATTAATGTCCCCAGGAGTCACCGCCTGATTCCGCTGGCCGGTACAACACGAGCCGGTCGGCTTCGGAGTCATACGTGAAAATGTCGCCATACCGGCCCCAATCCAACGCGGTTTCGATCTGACGCTGGACCTCCTCGCGAGGAAAATGTTCGTCCAGAACATCACGAAAGAACTCCAGCGGCAGCGAATGGTCGGACTTACTGAGCAGCGCGCTGTGCATCTGTTGAAGCAGAGGGACATGTGCAAGCGCGGCGTCACGGAAGATCCGTTTCCGCGTCCCAATGTCTGCCTCCGCAAATTCCTTGCCTAAGGGAGTGATCTGGAGATCGCCTTTATCGGACGCGGCAAACGACAACAGAGTAGCAGCTTCGACAATAGGTAGCAGATCGTCCACCTCCATCACGAGCTGCTCGGCTACGTGATAAAGGTCCTCTCGGCCGCCATGGTCATTCAGCAACTCGAGCAACCCTGCGATTCCCCCGGGGCGCGAATGCGGCAGCATCGGATAACGGGCCTTGGTCGCGCGCCCAGCGGCGGACGGAGGTTCTGCCTTCAGGAGCGGCTCCGTCATCAGCTTGTAGATGTAGTCCACATACAGCAGGAACGCGGCGGAGTTCTTAGCTCTCGGCTGGGCCAAGGGAATGCGGAAATCCGCGCGGATCCTGGCGGGGTTTCGGTCCAGCACAATAATGCGGTCCGCCAGCAGAACCGCTTCTTCGATGTTGTGGGTCACTATGAAAATGCTTCGCGTAGGGATTTTCTTCCCGATCCATAGCTCCATTACTTCACCGCGCAGGTTCTCGGCCGTCAGAACATCCAGAGCCGAAAATGGTTCATCCATGAAGAGAATCTCGGGTTCCACCGCTAATGCGCGCGCGAATCCAACACGCTGCTTCATTCCTCCCGAAAGCTCTTTCGGGTAAGCATTTTCGAAGCCTCGCAATCCAACCGTGCTGAGAGTGCGCAAAGCCCGGCTATGACGTTCGACATGTGTCATGCCGAGCGCCAACAACGGAACTTCGACATTTTCCAGAACCGTGAGCCATGGGAATAATGCGAAGCTCTGAAAAACGATAGCGACGTTCGGGTTGGATTCGGCCAATGGCTGGCCGTGCCAGAGCACTTGACCTCGAGTTGGCGGCGTAAGGCCGGTGAGGATTCGCAACAGCGTCGATTTGCCGGAACCCGAAGGTCCGAGCAGCGCGGTGATCACCCCGGGTTCCACGCGCAGATCCATGCTCGCTATTACCTGAGCCTGTCCGCCGTCGGACCGATCGAATGCTTTCTCGATTTGCCGCGCTTCGATGATGGGTTCAAGAGCCGCCGGCGCCGCCGGAACCTCGGGCGCTATCGCAACAGCCGCGGCGACAGATTTCGAAAGTGTCGGCTCTTCTGATTCCTGGGAGAGTTCGTCCATCAGCCGCTGCCAGGCTTCCTCCGGAAGCTCGTCGAAAAAGTTCATGCGTGCGCCGGGGTGCATTCTGTCGACAATTGCGCGCATATCCTCAAGCGGCAAAGAATGCAACAAAACGTAGGTGTGGTAGTACGGAAAGATGCTGGCGAGTTTAGCGGCGAAATCGACCGGCAATTTGCGGAACAGAGCCTGCTGCTCCTCAAAAGGAAGGTCCATCAGCAAATCCGCAGCATCTTCGGGATCGAGACGCTCAAGCTTGTCCGTTGCCGCGGCCACAACCTATTATCCTCGCCGGAGCCAGTGCGATCATGAGATAAGAGAAGATATGATCGCTACCGTCAATCCCGCCACCGGTGAAAACATTCGCACTTTCAAAGCCTTGACTGAATCGGAGTTGGACGACAAGCTGCAGCGCTCATCCGCGGCGTTCGACACCTATCGGCACACTTCGTTTCGGGACCGCGGGCGCTGGATGAGCTGCGCCGCCGAGATTCTGGAAAGAGAGAAAGACGAATTCGGGCAGCTCATGACTCTCGAAATGGGCAAGCCGTTGAGGGCGGCCGTCGACGAAGCGGTCAAGTGCGCGCGAGGATGTCGATATTACGTGGAGAACGCCGAGAAGCTGCTGGCTGATGAACCGGTTCCCACCGATGTCCGCTCCAGCTTCATACGCTATCGGCCGATCGGTCCGGTGCTGGCGGTGATGCCTTGGAATTTTCCCTTCTGGCAGGTGTTTCGATTTCTCGCCCCGACGCTCATGGCAGGCAACACCGGACTGTTAAAGCACGCCTCTAATGTTCCACAGTCGGCTCTCGCTATCGAAGAGATTGTTCGCCGCGCAGGATTTCCTCGCGATGTTTTTCAAACTTTGCTGATCGGCTCGGGCGCGGTGCAACGCGTCATCGATGACTCGCGCGTCAAGGCCGTCACTTTGACCGGCAGCGAACCGGCAGGACGTCAGGTGGCCAGCGAAGCCGGAAAGCAAATCAAGAAGACAGTGCTCGAACTCGGGGGCAGCGATCCCTTTATCGTGATGCCGAGCGCCAACATGGAGCAGACCGTCCAAATGGCGGTTCAGGCGCGTCTCGTCAACAACGGCCAATCGTGCATAGCGGCCAAGCGCTTCATCATCGACCAGCGCATCGCTGACGAATTCGAACGCCGCTTCGTAGCGGCAATGCAGCATGCTAAAGTCGGCGATCCGATGGAAGAGGGCACGCAGCTCGGACCATTGGCTACCGCGGATATTCTGGCCGATTTGGACGACCAGGTTCGGCGCTCGGTCGCGAAGGGCGCGCGTGTGCTGACCGGCGGGCACAAGCTCGATCGTCCGGGAAACTACTACGCTCCCACCGTACTAACCGACGTCAAAAAAGGCACGCCGGCCTACACCGAGGAGATGTTCGGCCCGGTCGCGGTGCTGCTGCGCGCCAAGGGAATCGATGACGCGATCCGGCTGGCCAATGATACCGACTTTGGCCTGGGCGCCAGCGCATGGACCAGCGACGAGGCCGAGCAACAGAAGTTCATAGATGAGATCGAAGCCGGGATGGTGTTCATCAATGGCATGGTGGTTTCAGACCCGCGGCTGCCTTTCGGTGGCGTCAAGAATTCCGGCTACGGCCGCGAGCTGAGCGTCTACGGCATCCGCGAGTTCGTCAATGTTAAGACCATCGTAGTGAAATAGCGCGGCCTTTATTCGAGCGCCCGCACGCGCGCGTGATAGTTATAAATCACGAGCGTGACGATGCCAAATACCATTCCAGTGACTGCGAGCAGCGCGCTGTATTGCCTTTCCGTGGTGAGCGAAAACCGGATCAGGATGGTCGAAATCACGAACGCGGCGTTTCGGAAGACCAACTCGTAGCGGTCGGAAACCGCCAGCGACAGAATCACAACCAGGACATCAGTGAAGATCATCACCGTGAAGACGTCCGTGTAAAAAAAGGTATTTGGATCGATGGTCAACTTTGCACCTTGATAGATTGCCTGCGAATCCTCGTATGCGAAAACCACCAGACTGTAGGCCGCCAGCGCCACCAGCAGCACCGCGAGCGCGAGTGCGATGGCCTTCTTTCGTGAAATGAATTTCTGCAGCTCCAGCGATTCTTCCGGGCGCGTGTCTGGGCGCGTATTGGCGCGCGGCCGTCTGCGGCCGGCATGCAGAAATACCGTCACCAGCAGAAACATAAACAGCCCGGCGGCCACGTCCACGAACACCGGCAACACTTCGGGCGACAACTGAGCCAGCTTGCCGATGTCATCGAGTTGGGCTATATCTTTGAAGAACCGGCGGATGAAGATCAACGACACGATCTCGTATTGCTTGGCGATGGATTGGGTAGTGGACTGAGGCAGGGCCGCAATCAGCATCAGCACCTCATAGAACAGGATGAAGCTGAACGGCGTGTAGATGGCGGCCAGGTAGTTGGTTCCGACGGCGGCGATCAGCGGGGTAGCATTGGGAAGAGTCCGTGACAAAAACACCAGCAGCAGATGCACCAGGAATCCCGCGACGCTGACGTTTACGACCGCATGGTCGAGCCACTCGCGGCGCTTGTCGGAGTAAACCTGGTCGAAGGCGCCCGCTAGAGTCGCCCTGAAACCGTGGGTCATCGGGCCTGACCCACAGCGATGGCCGGGCCCAGAGAGAGGACCAGGCTGAAGCCTGCCATAGATTTAGGATGGCACGACGAGAGCGGGTTCCGGCCTGCGGTTAGGCCGGGGATCGTAGGACAAAAGTCCTAGAATAGAACCTCAGGCCTCTAAGGGCTAAAGGTCTTTCTTAAGCCTGCGTGCCCTGCCAGCGTGATAGCAATTGGGTGGTAGTTCCCGCACAATCGAGTTGTAAGAGAGTCGGAGGTTTACCAATGATTAAAAACAATTCAAAAAAGGGCTATGTGCTCATCGCTACGGCATTCGGCATGACGGTGGTTCTGGGCGCCGCCGGACTGGCCGTGGATATCGGCCGGGCCTACGTGGCCCGCAGCGAGGTCCAGGCCTATGCCGATGCGGCGGCTATTGCCGCGGCTGCACAGTTGAACGGGACTTCGACGGGGATCAGCGCGGCACAGTCCGCTGCACAGAACATCCCTGACAAGTGGAATTTCGGAAGTCAGAGTATTTCCAACCCGACCATTCAGTTTGCGCAGCCGCTGGCGAGGGATGCGACTCAGGCGGACCCGGCTACCTGGACCGCCACCCCGGCCAGCGGAGCCAACTATCTCTTCGTACAGGTAACAGCCAGCGTGAATGTTCCGATGACCTTGATGCAGGCGATCACGGTGCAATCCACCATGAACGTCGCCGGAACCGCACAAGCGGGACAAGTGATGGTGACGACGTATATGGATGGTTTGCTGCCATTCTCGCCGATTGCCCCGAACGGGACCGATACGGTGAACTATGGGTACCAGACCGGCCAACTGTATACGTTACGTTATCCATCCCCGGTACAAGGCATGGGGAGCGTCTGCCCAGGCGACCAGACCGGCACCTATTGGCAGAGTTTACCCTCGCAGGACCATGGGTTCTGGGGGAGCACCAGTTCCGCGGTCATACGTGGCGAGATTGTGGATGACACCCAGGCGGTGCCGATTACGATCGGTGAGAATGTGCCGATGGTAGGCGGAAACCGCACGGCCGAGGGCGGCGCTCTAGCTACCCGGGTGAATGAAGATACCGATCCGAACTCGGCGACATATGCAGCATATGAGGCGGCAGGTCTGGGCAACGGACGCCGGGTGATCGGTGTTCCCGTAAATGGAGGGCCACCCGACTTTACGGCCGTTGCGGTGCGAGCCTTTTTCCTGGAACCTGCCGCCGTCTATTCGGCAGTAACTGGCAGCACCCCGATCTGCGCCGAATATATCGGGACCTACAAGCAGACCGGCACCGGCACGGCGGGAGCTGGCACAGGTACAGGTGGATATCTGGTGAGGCTAACGCAATGAAGCGGCGCCCCATAAAGAAAGCCAGCCAGAAGGGCAGTGTCTTCATTGAGTTCGCGCTCAGTTTCCTGGTGCTGTTCTCTATTTTCACAGGGACTTTCGAGTTCGGTTACGCTTTTTACGCCTACAACACCTTGGTGAACGCAGTCCGTGAAGGAGCGCGGTATGCGTCGTTGAAGCCCTACGATTCGGCGTCCTCGACTCCATCCACGGCCTTCAACACAGCCGTCCAGAACATGGTTGTGTATGCCAATCCGAGTCCGTCTAACAGCGCGACGCCGATTCTGCATGGATTGTCGACCTCAAATGTGAACCTCACTGTCTTGACGAGCGGAAGTGCTCCGATGCAGATGACGGTTTCGATCTCCAACTTCTCTCTCGACGCTGTCTTCGGAACAGTAACTCTCAATGGCAATCCTTCGGTTAGCTTCCCCTATCTGGGCATCCCGACGCCGCCGTCTTCTTAGGAGAATAATCGCTTGAATCAGCCCATCGTTTCCCCATCTAGCAAACGCGCCGCTCACGCCAGGCCACGTTCACGTAGGCAGGGCGGCCAGGCGCTGGTCGAGTCGGTCCTCACGCTGACGGCCTTTCTCGCTATTTTCCTCGGTATGATCGAAGTTGGCGAGATTCTCTACATCCATCAGACGCTGGTGGAGCGTACGCGAAGCGCGGTCCGGTGGGGCGCCGTCAATACCTGGGACAGCACGGATTCCCCCACCCAAATCACGAATATGGTGCTCTACGGTACAACCACGCCAGCCGATAGCAGCACACCGATTTTCGGCTTGACGGCTAACAATGTCAGCGTCAGCCGCCCGCAGCCGGACTACTCAGCCGCCGACCGCATTGTTGTCGCTGTAAGCGGATACACGCTTACGTTCTTCACCAATGCCATCGTCAAAATGTCGGGTGGCAGCGGCAACACAAGCGCTCAGTTCACTGGTCTTACCATCCAGGAAAGTCAGCCCTACGAAGTGAGCAACGGTTCGTCCCACTAGAGGCCGCCCAATAATATCCCGTTTCAAATGCTAACCTGAGGCGTGCCGCCCCGAAAGCTGGCCATCTGGCTTCTAGTTCCGGCGATCCTGCAGGCGCAGAGCGCGCCGTTGTGGCCGGGAGCCCGCTACACGATAGCCGACCGGGACGCGGCCCTGGAACGGGGGCTCAACTTCATCTATCACACGGCCTCCGATCCGGCGGTTTTCGCCGACTGGGGCCACGATCTGCTGTGGTGTTTCTATACGATCTCGGCCACATCCAAAGATCCGAAACTGCGTGAGACGGCGCGGAAGATGGGTCACGAACGGGCGCTGGAATGGCGGCGGATCAATCCCATGGTCCCGGCCAAGATCAGCGTCGATGAAGTTGCGACTTTGCTCTATGGCAGTGACGCCGCCGACCGGTTGGGCGCGCGCGATCCGGGCTTCAAAGAACAACTGCGCAACGCGGTGCGCAGTTATTCGGCGACCGATTTTCTGCTGTTCGATCCGGCGCGAGAACCGCCGCCCTCCGACATCCCCGATCAGTGCGCCAAGTGCAAACGCTGGAACGACCGGGGCGTCACAGTTTGCCGATATTGCGGAGCGCCGCTGACCATGCGCAATCGCTACGATGTGTGGACGGACGCCCTCATCATCACGTATTCGGGAGAGATCTATGGGGTCCAGATGGGCGCCCCGTATCGCGATGTCATCCGCTGGATCCCGGTCATGCGGCCTTATCCGGCGCGCGCGAGCGTCAGCACCGGCGCCTTCTACGATGTCACCTACGCGATCACGCATGTCATTTACACGCTGAACGATTACAACCGCTACCTGCTCTCGCCCGCGTGGCTGCCGCAAGAGTATCAGTACCTGAAGACCAATCTCGAGGAGGCCGTAAAACTGCAGGACCCCGAGACGCTCGGCGAATTTCTCGACACGCTCCGCGATTTTGGAATGACGGAACGCGATCCGTTGATCCGCGCGGGTGTCGACTACGCACTTTCGAAACAAAACCCCGACGGTAGCTGGGGCGATCTCACCGATCCGGACATCTACAGTCGCTACCACAGCACCTGGACCGCGATCGACGGTTTGCGTGAGTACGGCTTTCATGGCAAGCGCCTGAGCTTCCCGAGCTTGGAGCCGCTGGTGCGCGGCAGCGCCGCCCCGGTGGTCGACGCGGGCCGCTGAGTATCATAGCGGCATGGCCTTCGAGCACAATCTTGCCATCCGGGTGGTGCGTAAGCACGCTGACGGCGTAACAGTCGAGTTCGCCGTCCGCGAGGATTTCCTGAACAGCAACGGCGTGCTGCACGGAGGTGTGATCGCTTCGATCGCGGATGAAGCGGCTTGGCACGCCATGATCCACGCCTATAAAGGCGAGCGCACGGCTACGACCACCGAGCTAAAGGTCAATTATCTGCGCCCGATCGCTGGCAAGAAAATGAGAGCGCGGGCTTACGCCTTGCGCGCGGGAAAAACCCTTTTCGTGTCGCGCGTCGACCTATTCGATGCCCAAAAACGGCTGTCCGCCGTGAGTGTCGTTACCTACATGCTGCTCGACTCGAAATAATTCGAAGCAGCGGCTATTCGACCGTCAGCACCACCGGCTGCTCGATCATGGAAGCCCTATTAGCCGTTAACATGGCCAGGTGATAGCGGCCCGGCTTAATCTCCGGCACCTTAAATTTGATCTGAGTGCCGGTCTGTTCAGAGATGATGGCCTTGGTGTCCTTGGAGCCATCTGTCAGGTACACTTCGGCGATGCTGCCCTTGTCGAGATTCTCGCCCTTCGCGGCGATCATATCCCCAACTTTACCGGTATCCGGGTCCACTGCTGTGCACCTCGGGAGGGCCTGAAATGCACCCAGCGCCATTGCCAAGGCGATGAGCCCAGCAACCAACCAGGTTTTCATAGATACCTCTGTGGTGGCGATTATACACCCTGCCGTGGAAGTACGCAGCTTTGATTGATCAAGGGCCGGATTGATCAAGTGGCGGCGGCCTCGGTTTGTGGCCGGTCGTGGTTTTCGAGGGCGGAGCGTAACGCGGCCGCTTCAGCGTCAGCTCCACACCAGTATTCTTCGTCGACGCCGTTTTGACGGTCGGCTATGGCCAGGGCTTGGGTTCGTTTTGCAATCTGCGTTTTCGACGCGAGCGGCTGGACTCGCTGCATGAATGCCGGGGGAAGCGTGGGCGCGAGTGCGGCGTCTGTTTGCAAAGATTTGAGTTCGCGGAGCGAGCGATGGAAGCTGCGCTCGACGCGGGTTTCGTGGCGGGCGAGCCGGTCGAGCTTTGGCGGTCAACTCGGGGTTGTCGAGGACGTCGAGGTAGCTTTGGGCGGAGGCGGTTAGTTCGGCTTCCATGCGGCGGATACGGCGGAGATTCCAGGCGGAGGCGACGAGCTGGTCGAACAAAATTTGTTGCAGAGCGCCTTCGGGCCGGATGTCGGTTTGCAGCTGGGCGTGGAAGTCCTCGAATTCTTCGCGGTCCTCAGCGGCGATGATGAGCTGGGCGGCGGTGAGTCCGTGTTTGCGGGCATTCTGAGAGGAGCGGGCCTTGCCTTCCTCGGTACGCGGGCCAGTGCTGAGGCAAGCATTGGCCACGTTGGCGGTTTGACGTGCTTCTGAAAGCATTGCATTGTTCATAGAAGGATTCGTCCGGTTCAATTGTAGATAGCGGAGTTAGCGGTTCGAGGGGTCGAGCGTTGGAACTGATGGGGAACGCGGGAGATGGGGATGCGGGAGTGGTGTCAATGATGTCGTTCGCCGGGTCTTCCCGCGGATCGGTTGAGGGAACGTGGCGATCTGCTGGGTGCTATGGTGTCCTCACGGCGGGTCAGTTTCCGACAAGGGCGCTTTACGTCCAGGTGGATTACTTCCTAGTTGCGCTTGATCCGGACATAGTCCCGAACCGCAACTTCCCTCACTCGCCAGATCCGCCAGTCACATGGAATGACGTATGAATGGAGGCTCCGGTAGCTCGAAGCGGAACCTCTAGCCGGCTCTTGGGGCAGCCCCGGAGCTACACTTCGTAGGGCTTGCGATAAACCGGGCGTGTGATCATTTTGGTCGCCTCGGCGTCGCCCATGAACTTCGGGGTCGAACCGGGCTCAATCTTCAGAGCGCGGCCCACGCGGTAGCTAATGTTCGCCAGATGGCAGAGATCGGCGCTGGGCACGGCGTTGGCGATCGGATCATGAAGATCCTGCTCCCGGCGTGTTTTCACACACGCCAGGAAATTCTGCATATGGAGGGCCGTGGAATCGCCGGCGCCACGCTCGCGCCGCTCTTCCATGATCAATTCGCTCGAATCGCCTTTGTACGCCTGGAAGCCCTCATCGCTCATCGCGGCCCAACCTTCGCTGCCATAGAAGAGGTTTCCGACACCGATATTGAGCGGATTGCTCGCCGGTCCCACCTGCGTGGGCGCCGGAGCGGCCGGTCCGCCGCGTCCGGCGGCATTCGGTCCGGCCATCACTACACGGGCCTGCCGAACGCCTTCGCCGTTGGTCATTCTGCCGCGCACCTCGATAACGAGCTGCTGGTTACCGTAGTTGAAGCCGGCGGTGAGCGTGTTGGGTGTTTCTGTGTCGTCATCGATACCGAACTTGCCGCCGAACGCGATCGCCGTCTGCGGCCACACGGGATCGCCCAGCGCCCAGCGCGCGATACCGGTTTCGTGCACACCCTGGTTGCCGATGTCACCGTTGCCGGTATCCCAGAACCAGTGCCAGAAATACGCGAAACGCTTCTCGTTGTAGGGCCGCATCGGCGCCGGGCCGAGGAACAGATCCCAATTCAAGCCGGGAGGTGTAGGGCTATCCGGCGTGTGCCCGATCGAGGGACGCAGCTTGTAACACAGCGCCTTGCTCATGTAGAGCTTGCCGATCAAACCCTGTTGCAGCGCCGTGATGGCCTTTATCTTGAACGGCCAGCTCCGATGCTGCGATCCCACCTGCATGATGCGCTTGGTTTCGCGCTGCACCTGGATCATCCGCATACCTTCGTAGATGTTGTAGCAGGCGGGCTTTTCCCCGTACACGTCCTTGCCCGCCTTCATCGCCCAGATCGCGGACAGCGCGTGCCAGTGGTTCGGAGTCGCAATAGAAACCGCCTCGACGTTCGGATCGGCGAACATCTGCCGCATATCTTCGAATTCCTTGGCTTTCTCCAGGTTCTTCCTCGTCAGCGTTGCCTGGGCCTTTTCGCGTGCGGCCTGGTTGACGTCGCAGAGGGCGACGACGTGAGCCTCGTTGAGACTGGTATAAGTATTGAGGTGGCTGCTGCCGCGGCCTCCCAGGCCCACGATGCCAACATTGACCTTGTCATTTGCGCCCCAGACGCGAACCGCTGACGCAGCGGTTAAGGCTCCGAGGAAAAACCTGCGAGTTTTTTGATCAGACACCGCGAGACTCCTTTTCGCGCTAATTGTATCAAGTAGCGGGGTGGACTTTGGAACGAATGCCTCCGCTGGCAGTGCGATAAAGCGAATCACGGCTGGCGTGAGGGCCCGCCGCTGACCGTTCCCTGCCAAGTTTCGATCTGCTGGCCGGGCCTTCACCCTCCGGCAAAGTCAGTTTCGAACTAAAAAAGAATACTGCTTTGCAGTACTGACCGCCAGCCCCTCACTCACGACATTGGCCGGTAATCTTCGGCGATCCGCCGATTGAGATCGGAGACCCTGCCGGCGGCACAAGGGACTAACGCGTGTTCCGTCCAAATAACTCGGAGGCGACTTCATCGGAACAATGCGACGATCCTGTCTAAACCGCCTCCTCGGAGGGTCCGCTAGTGATACGTTACGCCACTCAGCCCGTTCCCGTTCGAGCCCCACGCGGCACCAGAGTCGAGGCCCGGCCCCGTAAAACGTTGGTAGGGTGTGGTATTCACCAGCCCTAAGGTTCCGGTGCCTGCCGGCAGAAGCTCCGTAATGTAGGCGGGAACGGTGAACTGCAACGCGCTCTGTGGCGCATAGCAAAGGAAGCTGGTGGATAATGCGCCCGGTGGGCTCGATGTGCCCGAGATGATGACGAAGGATCCCGGCAAGCCACCGGTCCAGTTCAGCTGGATCCCTTGCGAACGCGTGACGGTGGTTGACGCGCTCTGATTGGTCCAGGTCAGAAACGGATTGGGAAGATGCACCGTCACTGAAGCCGCACCGACGATCGATCCGCCCGTCCAATTGAACACAAATGTTCCGCCGGCTGGAGTTGCGCCGGCCGGCAGCAGCGCCTCATACAGTCCTGTTGCCAAGGGCACGGTCGCCAAGGTGTAATTTCCGGCCGGTCCCATGAGTGAGACGGTCCCGGCATCGAGACCGGTTGAAGTGGGTGCGCCCAGGGCCTCGGTGACGATGCAACTGCCGATCGATGGCAAACCGCCTGACGCACCGTAGGTGCCTGGGTAGTGCCGAAAGTCAGCCGTTGCAGCGCTAGCGGTCATCTGCGTTCCGCTCGCGTTCGTAGATACCGTCCGGGCGACAAACACAGCCGCGCTGTTCACATTGGCTTGGCCGCTCAACATGCTCAAATCAGATCCTGTAATCCCATACAAGGGATCGCTGCACTCGCCGCCACCTTGGGCGAGAGGAGCCGTCGGAAAATTGGAAGAAACGCCTCCCACCACACCCGTTACCGAGACATTGCAGCCCACCGGATCCGGTACGACCACGTTGATCTGATTCAGGCCCGGGTATCCGGAGGACCCGGCATAAGTGACTGTTCCCGGGACACCGCCGAAGTAGACCTGAACTGAGGACTGATTCACGGCATGCGGCGTGGTGGTGAATACGGTGTCGCTGTCCTGCGGGTCGGCGCCGAGCCCTGTGCCCCACAGCGTAATGGTCTGTCCGGGAGACGCGGAGCTCCCGTAATTGAACAAGGCTCCAGTTGTGGCATCGGTCGCCGTGATCAGACCGTTTCCACTGCCATAGTAGGTGTCCAATCCGAGCGCGCTCGGCACTACTTGAATCGGGAAAGCGTTGCTGGCGGCACCGCTGTAGGTCACGGTGAGCGTTCCGTTTCCGGTTGGAGTTGCGGCCGGGAGGACAGCCGCGATCTGCGCCGGGATGGCGTAGTACATCGCCGGCGTCACCGTTTTTCCACCGACAGTAACCGAGATGCTAGCCCCGTGAAGGGACGTCGGGATACCGGCCGGTCCGGCGCTTGATTCCAGGACTACAGGGCCGGTTGCAGCATTCGCCATGCCGCTGCCGAAAATCGTGATGATCGAGCTGGGCGCCACGCCGGAGTTAGAATGGCCAGACGGGATAAAACTGTAGTTGTTCGTAATCCCAGTCACGACCGGTGCTCCAAGAGCGGCGACGGGAAGCATAATTGCCGCGATGGCCTTGGCAATTGGGAGCAGTACTTGCCGCCCGGGGCCGTTTTCCGTCGGGCGCAGCGCTCCAGTAATATTCATAACCACCTCTGTCGGTTTTCAGTACCCGCTCGATAGAGTATATCTCGACGCGAAACGCGTGGTGGGAGCGAGCGCCGGGGTCTCCCTTGGGCTGAAGCGGAAGGTTCGGCGAGCCGGTGAGGAACGGGTTCCAGGCGAGGGGAGCGAGGTTATCACCAGTGGACGATAGGCTAAAGAGCTGTGCGTGCGGATGGCGTCGTAGCACTGACACCACATTTTCGGGACCCTTGCGGCTCTACGCGGATCCGACATGGGCGTTTCGGGTCAACTTGACTGCGGCCTGCCACGCCGGTCCGTTGACCGGACGCCGTTTGCGTCAGTAACGCTGGCCGACTTATCGGGCGCGACCCCCGATTGAAGCGCTGATTGCAGCTGCCAAACCTAACGATCTTCGATATACTGATGATCGATATTATGCCGAAGCAACGACTCAATCCCCTTCCATCCGCCGCCTTCCACATTTTGCTCTCCCTGGCTGATGAGGATTTACACGGCTATGCGATCATGCGGCGCGTCGAGGAACAGGCCGAGGGGCGCATGCGATTGGGGCCTGGCACGCTCTATAGCTCGATTCAAGCGCTGTTTGAAGGAGGTTTCGTTGAAGAGGTTGAGGTGAACGCAGCGCACGAGCCTGGGCATGCACGCCGCCGTTACTATCACCTAACCTCAGCCGGTCGGAAACTTGCCCAGGCTGAGGCCAGCCGGTTGGCGGATCTACTGCGGCTTGCACGTGCAAAGAAAATCTTGCGAGGTAACCATGTCTGAAAAGCTTTGTGCCGTCCTGGTGCGGCTGTATCCTTCGGGCTTTCGCCAACGTTATGGCGAGGAAGCTTTGCGTCTAGTCATGGATCGGGCCCGAGACGAGAAGGGCGTTCTCCGGCAGTTACGGCTTTGGCTTGACCTGATTTGGGACCTCGCAGCGACCGCTCCGCTGTATGGGTCGCGATCGCCGATTTCGCAGATCTCCCGTGCGCCCAATGGCGCCCTTTCCTTCCAGTTCGTCGGACGCGAATCTCCTTCGGCGGCGTCACTGTTTGTGGGGTTCGTGGCCTCGGTTACGTTACTGGCGGCGCTCCCTCTTGCCTTTGGTGGTTCAGGACTTGGTGGTAAATGGAATTTCCCTCGGCGGCCGTTCGTGGCTCAAGCCGGGCCGCAGCGGGCAGAACCGCAGCGTGCGCCCGAGGTACCAGTGGCGAGCAAGCTCGATGCCGCAAAACGCCACGAACTCATTCAGGAAATTGCGGCGAACCTGAAGGACCACTACGTTGACGCTGCGACAGCGAAAAAGATGGCTGATGCTCTTCAGGCAACCGAAATCAGTGGCGCCTACAACACGATCACGGGCAGCAGAGACTTCGCTTCCTTGCTCACGCGACAGTTGCGCGAAGTGAGTCAGGATCTACACATCGAGGTCGTTTACAGCGAGCGGCCTTTGCCGAATGGGCCACCTCCCGCACCATCCGCGGAAGCCCTGGAGCGGTATAAGACCGCGATGCTGCGGCAAAACTGTACCTTCGAAAAGGTGCAGATGTTGCCGAACAAAATCGGCTATCTGAAATTCAATTTCTTTCCAGACACCACCGCATGTCAAGATACTGCGCAAGCCGCCCTGACGGCGTTGAACGAGGCGCGGTCGGTCGTTCTGGACTTGCGTGACAACGGCGGGGGTTTCCCCAATATGGTGATGCTGATGGCGTCCTGGTTTTTCGATCACCCGGAGTACATGTACAATCCCCGCGAAAACACGACGGAGCAGTCCTGGACTCGCTCGCCCGTCCCGGGAAGCAAACTGGCGGACAAGCCCCTGTACCTCCTGACGTCGTCCCGCACCATTTCGGCCGCCGAGCATTTCTCCTATGACCTCAAGATGCTCAAACGCGCGACCCTTGTCGGGGAGACGACGCGAGGCAGTTCGCATTCGGGAGTGCTTTATCGGATAGGCGATCACTTTGGAATCGGCATCCCGGAGGTCAGGCCCATCAACCCCTATTCGAAGGCCGACTGGGAGGGCGTGGGCGTTGAACCGGATGTCAAAGTAAGGGCCGCTGACGCGCTGGCGACGGCGGTTGCTCTCGCTCGCGAGAAGTCATCAAGGCACTAAAGGCTACGTCCAGCGTCAGAGGAAGCCCGGCTCCATGATGAGGTGGAACTTGGAGGACAATGTGCACTTAGATCGCGCAAAACGGCGAAGTGTTTGCCGATCTCGCGCAGCACGGGTAGGCGATTCGCTTTTCCCCCACATGCCGACGAGGCCGGATTAATCCGTGAAGGTGCGAACCAACTCTAGCCGGCAGACAAAACGAGCAGAAAGATCGTCGCGCTATTCCTGGCGAAGCGCCCTTATTGGGTCGATACGGCTCGCTCGCCGCGCCGGTAGAAAACTCGCGATCAGCGCGGCCACCATCAAAACGCAAATCATTGCGGCGAAAGTCAAAGGCTCGGTGGAGCACACTCCAGCTATAAGCCGCTCCATGAGACGGACTGCGGCAAGGGCGGTCGCCAGGCCCACACCCACTCCCGCGAAGATCATTCGAAGACTTTGCCGAAGCACTAGCCGCATGACATCGCGATTGCTAGCCCCGAGTGCCATGCGCAGGCCGATCTCCGCCACACGCTGGCTGGTCACGTACGCCAAGACTCCATAGATGCCGATACAAGCCAGCAGCAGCGCCAAGCCGGCGAATGTGCCGAACAACATCATCAGGAAGCGCTGGCGGGAGAGCGAGGCGCCGGCAAGCTGGTCCATGGTGCGAACGTCGTAGAGCGTTTGATCGCCGCCAGCTCCACGCAACTCGCGCCGAAGTGACTCGACAACAGTCAACGGTGGGATGCTCGTCCTGACG
>Ga0185299_10000387_pt1 | contig 125597 bp, 116 predicted proteins | sample PaiPotPPA55metaG_FD_128002 | JGI IMG/M metagenome (GOLD analysis project Ga0185299, IMG submission 128002) | Iron sulfur acid spring bacterial and archeal communities from Banff, Canada, to study Microbial Dark Matter (Phase II) - Paint Pots PPA... ... | reverse complement strand
ACCATCGAGGTGACCTCCTGACGCTGGGCCCCGGCTGCCATCACAGCCTGAGAAAGCCCTGCTCAGGAGGTCACTTAAGAGACCTCACCGGACGGAACCCCACCTCTCAACGCGGTGGATTCAGGCTAAGTGTTCGCCACGCGCACCGGCGCGAGGCTCGAGCCGGACAACTTCCGAAAGCGAGTGTTTAAGCCGATCAAGCGAGCTAACAAGGACCTCGAGGCGGCGAAGGTGCCTCCGCTGCCGGAAGACCCTATCCCCCACTCGCAACGCCGAACGTTCTGTTCGCTGCTCTACGAGCTCGGCGAGAGCCCGCCGCTGGTCATGCAGGAAATGGGGCACGCCGACGCGGCGCTCGCGCTGCGCGTTTATGCTCAGGCGATGCGTCGCTATGAGCACCAGCAGGCCCAGCTCCGCGCACTCGTCAAGGGTGCTGATTGGGCCAATATGGGCCAACGGGACGCAAATGCCGCTCCTGCAGACGCGGCGTCGGCACCGAAAAGTGCCAATTTGCAGGCATTGCGCCCGTAGCTCAGTGGATAGAGCGCTCGCCTCCGGAGCGAGAGGTCGGCCGTTCGAATCGGCCCGGGCGCGCTGGGTTTTCGACGCGTCGAGCGGACCGGACCGCCGTTCACAGCCCTCCTCAGGAAATCGTGCCGTGCTGCCGATGTTGAGGCCGTGGATTCGCCGCGCGCCAGGATGCTGCTCGCAGTTCTCTCGGTCGGCTGCGCTGCTGTTTCGGGCTGCGGAGGATCCGGCAGCACTTCCAGCTCCGCGGGGCACGCGCAGGTCGGCACACAGTCGGCACGAGACCGCGCGCTCGCGTTCGCCCGCGCGGTCAACCTGCAGCCTGCTGACCTTCCCCGAATGAGGGTTATCGCTGCGGAACGCGAAGCTGCTCCACCCACGGCAACGAGTCTCGAGGAGGATCGCTGCTCCGGCGCTATCGGTGACACCTCGCGCGTCGTCAAGGTCGACTCCGCGAAGTTCGCGAGCGTGACAGGGCGCGAGCACGTGGAGATCTACTCGAATGTGGAAATCATGCCGACGGCGGCCCTTGCGGCGAAGAACGATGCTGCGAACGCCAGCCAACGTGCGGTGTCTTGTGCCGAACGCTTCCTGCCGCGAGCGTTTGCACGGCAGAACGGGCGCCGGGTCCACTATGGCCAGCTCTCGATCACGCGCATTCCCCTCTCGCTGCCGGGTGGCTACGGCATCAGCGTTGCGGCGACCGTTCTCGGCGTGCCCGCCGCGATCGAAGCCAAGCAACCGCACCTCTACACGGACGGGTTCGCGTTTCTCTCGGGCCGCGCAGAAGTTGCGCTCCTCGCGGTCGCCTTCCCCGAACCCGCCCCTGCGGGCGTCGAGAGCAGGCTCATGTCGCTGCTCTACGACCGCGCCAAGACACACACGCTGTAACGGGCCGTGAGATCGGCCGCGGCGGTCGCGCTGCGCGCGAGCGACGCCGCCGGGCCGAGGCACCGTGACACGAGCTCGGTGACCGGAATCGTTGCGTCGCTGAGGCCCGGCCGGACGGCTGATGGCTCGTTCGAACACGCGCCAGATCCGAACGAGCCGTTGCAGTGATTGACACTGCGGCGAGGGCGCGATAGATGCCGCAGCGGTTCCGATGCTCTACGTCGCTATCGCGCTGGGTGCAGTGAACGTGCTCGCGGTCATCGTCATCGCGCGTCTCGGCCGGCGACTGCGAGCCACAGGCGAGCGCCCCGTGCTCGTCGTCCGGCGCGTGCAGCGTGCACGCGAGCCGAGCGTTAGCAACCGCACAGACCTCGTGTAAGTGCGCACACGGACGCGTTTCGCTCGCGCATCCGCCGGCGGCGCCGGCGCTCCAAGCGCGCGCACTCGGTCATGTGACATCGCGCACTGAAAGGTGCCGCGAGTGCGCGCGCTCACACACCGAGAGTTCCCGCGGTGAGACGCTTGCCCCATCACCTTGAGGAGGACCACCAGCGGCCCCGAGTTTGATGAGGACTCGGGGCCGCTGTCTTTGCGGAAACCACAAGCGCGGTGCGCCCACCACGTCTGGCGGTCTCGTCAGTAGCTCGTCGGCGGCCTGCGCGCGAGTGCGCGACGCAGGACCTCGGTGACGATCTGCTGCACGCTCGAGTCTCTCTCTGCCGCCCACGCGCGAAGCTGACGCCACTCCTCGGGCGCCAGCGAGAGGCGAATCATCTTTACGTTCGGGTCCCCGCCCCGCGGGCGCGGCGCGCGCGCTTCTTTCATGCAGCTGAGCGTACGACGACCGCGATTGACGGCGCAAGTTCATCGCGCGCCTCGGCGGGGTGAGTTGCGACGCGTTCGCGAATAGGCTGCGCGCTTGGATCTCACCGGCAGAGAACCTCGAATCGCACGCGTCGCTGTTCTCGAGCGCGTGCCGTCTGCCGGGCTCGTCATCGGCGCGATTGCTTCGGTGCAGTTCGGCTCAGCGCTCGCCGCGACGCTCTTCTCTCGTATCGGACCCGCCGGAGCCGTGACGCTGCGCCTCACCACCGCCGCATTGATACTCGCGCTGATCTGGCGGCCTCGCGCGCGCGGGCGCTCGCGCGCCGGCCTCTGGCTCGCAGCGGTTTTCGGACTCGTTCTCGCGGGAATGAACCTCAGCTTCTACGAGGCGCTGCACCGCATTCCGCTCGGGATCGCGGTTGCCATCGAGTTTGTCGGACCGCTGGGCGTAGCGATCGCCGCCTCGCGCCGAGCCGTCGACCTCCTGTGGGCGGCGCTCGCCGCGCTTGGGATCGTCGCGCTCACACACGCAAAGACGCACGGGCTCGACGGCGAGGGGGTCGCGCTCGCGTTGCTCGCGGGGGTCCTCTGGGGCGCATACATCGTCGTCAACACGCGCGTCGGCCGCGCGTTCGACGACGCAACCGGACTCGCGCTGGCCATGTGCGTCGGCGCGCTAGTCCTGCTGCCGGTCGGGATCGCGAGCGCGGGAGCGCATCTGCTCGAGCCCCGCTCGCTCCTCCCCGGCGCCGCGGTCGGCGTGCTCTCGTCGGTGATCCCCTATTCGTTCGAGCTCGAGGCCCTTCGACGCATTCGCATGGCCGTGTTCGGCGTGCTGATGAGCCTCGAGCCAGCCGCCGCCGCCGCGGCGGGGTTCATCGTGCTCGGGCAGGGGATGAGCGCGCGCGCGGGCGCCGGCATCGCGCTCGTCTCGATCGCCTCAGTCGGAGCGTCCCGCCGCGCGGCGCCGGCCGTCGGCGGCGCCTGAGTTCCCGCCGCAGCACGCGGGCCAGAGCTAGGCGCGTGGCCGGCAGGAGCGCCGCAGTGCGGCGAGCGCTGTGGCCGGCTCGGTCGGCAGGTCCGCGAGCGCCGCCGCCAGCTCCGCCGCGGCGTCGATGCTCGCGCCGCGCACCTCCTCGAGCCAGCGCGCGAGCCAGCGGCATGCCCACTCGTCGTACGCCTCGCTGTCTTGCGCGACGACGAGCGGAAGCAGCTCGAGCGCGAGCTCGAGGCCAATCGGCCTGCCGCGTGCGCGGGCGATGTCGCGGGCGATCGAGCTCGCCATCTCGAGGTCGCCGCGCCGGATTGCGCCTTCCAAGTCGCGCACCGGCCGGTGCGGTCCCGGTCCCATCATCGTGCGAACATATGTTCGCATGAACAGCCGCATCGCGGACGCCCCATACACTCGGCTCTCGTGACCGCCCCGGCCGATCCCCAGCTTCCACCGCGCCGAGTGCGAGATCGTGCCAAGCGACGTGCCCTCGCGGCAGTCGTCCTCGTTGCGCTCGTCGGCTGCGCCCCCGCGATCGCGCGCGTTGCCGCGAACGGGCTCGCCTATTCCAGCGCGAGCGCCCAGGTCGTCCAGCGCCAGCCGCAGGCGGGCAGCTGCCACGCACGCGGCAGCGGCCTGTACTCGCGCCCCGACGCGCGCTGCACGCCGGGGGCGCTCAACCCGGCGGTCAGCCAGTCCACGATCGGCGCCACGATCTGCCGCCGCGGCTGGACGAAAGGGGCGCGCCCGCCCGAGTCGGTCACCGAGCCCGAGAAGCGCGCCAGCATGCGCGCCTACGGTGATGGCACGGGAACCTCGCGCTTCGAGTACGACCACCTCGTACCGCTCGAGCTGGGGGGCGCTGCCAACGACCCGCGCAACCTGTGGCCCGAGCCCGACTACCCGGGCGGCGCGAGCGGGTTCTACCTGAACCCCAAGGACGAACTCGAGAACGCGCTCAAGAGGCTCGTGTGCAGCGGGCGCATCGCCCTCTCGCAGGCACAGCACGCGATCGCCGCCGACTGGGTCGCCGCCTACCGCCGCTACGGCTGATGCTCGTGCGGGAGCTCGCGCGCGCGGACTGGCCGGCGGTGATCGCGCTCAACGAGGAATCCGTCGACCAGCTCAGCGATCTCGACGCCGAGCGTCTGCGGTACCTGCTCGAGTGCGCGCATCGCGCGCTCGTCGTCGAGGATGCCGGCGCCGTCGTCGCGTTCGCGCTCGCGATGGCACCCGGGTGCGACTACGACAGCATCAACTACCGCTGGTTCGGCGAGCGCTACGAGCGCTTCCTCTACCTCGACCGCATCGCCGTCGACTCGAGCCTGCGCCGCCGCCGCATCGGAGCGCGGCTATACGACGAGATGGAGGACGCGGCGCGCGAGTTCGAGCGCATGGTCTGCGAGGTCAACCTCGAGCCGGCCAACGACGCCTCGCTCGCCTTCCACCGCGCGCGCGGCTATCGCGAGCTCGAGCAGCTGCGCCATCCTGAGAAGCTCGTCGTGCTCATGACCAAGGAGCTCGGCGGGGGCGACTAGAGGACCTTCGAGAGGAACGCGCGCGTGCGCTCCTCGCGCGGTTCGGCGAGCACCGCCGCGGGCGCGCCCGACTCGACGACGACGCCGTCGTCCATGAACACCACCGTGTCACCGACCTCGCGCGCGAAGCCCATCTCGTGCGTGACGACGACCATCGTCATCCCGTCGCGCGCGAGCTCCTTCATCGTCTGCAGCACCTCGTCGACGAGCTCCGGGTCGAGCGCCGAGGTCGGCTCGTCGAAGAGCATCAGCTTCGGCTCCATCGCGAGCGCACGAGCGATCGCGACGCGCTGCTGCTGTCCGCCCGAGAGCTGCGCGGGGTAGTGGTCGACCTTCTCGGGGAGCCCCACCTTCGCCAGCAGCTCGGCTCCGCGGGCGCGGGCCTTCTCGCGCGGCGTGCGCTTGACCTTCATCGGCGCGCAGGTCACGTTTTCTATCGCCGTCAGGTGCGGAAACAGGTTGAAGTGCTGGAACACCATCCCGATCTCCGCGCGCCTGCGCGCAACCTCCGCTTCGCGCAGCTCGTGGAGCTTGTCGCCGACCTGACGGTAGCCGACGAGCTCGCCGTCGACCGACAGCCGTCCCGCGTTGATCTTCTCGAGGTGGTTGATGCAGCGCAGGAACGTCGACTTGCCCGAGCCCGAGGGGCCGAGCAGGCACATCACCTCGCCCGCCGCGACCTCGAGCGTGATCCCCTTCAGGACCTCGTTGCGCCCGAAGCGCTTGTGGACCGCCTCGGCCTTCACCATCGGCGCGCTCACCGGTGCTCGCCTCCTGCGGGGCGCGCGTGCTCGCCGCGTCGCGGGAGCGAAAGCAGCCCGCGCACGACGCGACCTGGGAGCGCATTCGCCTGCTCGCGCGAGCGTCCGCGCCCGTAGTAGCGCTCGAGGTAGGACTGGCCGACGTAGAGGACGCTCGTGCAGACCGCGTACCAGATGCTGATCACGATCAACAGGGGAATCACTTTGAAGTTCGCCGAGTAGATCCCCTGCGCCGCGAACAGCAGCTCCGAGACGGAGATCACGCTCGCGAGCGACGTCGTCTTGAGCATCGAGATCGTCTCGTTGCCCGTCGGCGGGATGATCACCCGCATCGCCTGCGGCAGCACGATGAAACGCATCGTCTGCGTCCGCGTCATGCCCAGGGACTGCGCCGCATCGGTCTGGCCCTCGTCGACGGAGATGATCCCCGCGCGCACGATCTCGGCCATGTACGCGCCCTCGTTCAACCCCAGGCCGAGGATCGCCGCGCGAAACGCCGTGATCAGCGTGTTCACGTTCGGGTGCACGAACGCCGGGCCGAACGGGATGCCGAGCCCGAGCTTCGGGTACAGCGCCGAGATGTAGTACCAGAAGATCAGCTGCACGAGCACCGGCGTGCTGCGGAAGAACCAGATGTACAGCCAGCTCCCTCCCGAGAGGAGAGGGTTGGGCGAGAGCCGCATGATTGCCAGCAGCACGCCCAGCGCAATGCCGATCACCATCGCGATCGCCGTCAGCTCGATCGTCAGGACGAGGCCTTCGAGGACGCGCGTGTCGAACAGGTAGTTGCCGACCTCGTGCCATTCGAAGTGGGGGTTCGTGACTACCGAGCGCCCGATCGCGACGGCGATCACAAGGACGATCGCCGCTGCTATCCAGCGCCCCGGGCGGCGCACCGGGACGGCCCGGATCTCCTCTGGCCGCCCCGTGCGGTCGGTGACCTCGGCCGACGCCACCGCCTACTTCACTCCAGCGTCAGCTGATCGCGCCGTTGATCTTCGGGTTGCTGATCGCACCCGACTGGATCCCCCACTTGGTGAGAATCTGCGTGTAGGTGCCGTTGGACATCAGGTGCTTCACCGCCGCGAGAATCGGTGTCGTCATCCCCGCGGTCTTCGCGATCGCGAACCCGTAAGGCTTGAAGTTGTAGCTTTCGCCGATCAGCTTGAAGGCGCCGTTGGACTGTTTGATCTGGTAAGCGACGACCGGTGAGTCCGCCATCCCCAGTTCGGCGCGCCCGCTCGCCACGGCGAGATTGACCGGGTTCTGGTTGGTGAAGCTCAGCACGTCGACTGACTTCTTGCCTTCTTTCGTGCACTTCGTGCTCTGCGCCTTCGCTTCTTCTTCCTCGACCGTGCCCTTCTGCACCGCGACCTTCTTCCCGCACAGGTCGCCGATCGTCTTCACGCCGGGGCTCGCCGCGGTCTTCGCGTAGAACGAGATCCCCGCCGAGTAGTAGGTCACGAAGTCGACCACCTTCTCGCGTTCTTTGGTGTCGGTGAACGACGACACCCCGAGGTCGTAGCGGCCCGCCTGGATTCCCGGAATGATCGCTTCGAAGTTCGAGTTGATCAGGTTCACCTTCAACCCCATCACGTGGGCGATCGCCGTGATCATGTCGGCGTCCATGCCGATGACCGTGTGGCCGTCCGGCGCGAGAAACTCGTTCGGCGCGTACTGAGCTTCGATGCCGATGTTGAGCGTGCCTTTCGATTTGATCGGCGCGGGAACCTGTGCCGCGATCGCCGCGACCGAGCCTTCGCCGGAAGAGGATGACGTGGTGCTCGCGGTCGAGCTCGATTTGCTCGAGCCGCAGCCAGCCACCGCGAGCACGGCGAGCACCGGGATTACCCAACCGCCAAGCCTTCTCATCGAACCTCCTACGTGGGTGTTGCCGTCAGGCTCCGACCGCCGAGGAAGCTCCCCAGGAACGACCGGTTAAGCGCGGCAAGTATATGCGTGTGCGCCCCCGTGGCGGCTGGCTGGCGTACGCTGCCTGCATGCTCTCCGTCCCCCTAGCGGAGTCCAAAGCGGTCGAGGCCGCGCTGCAACTCGGGCCGCTCGCTGCGGTCGGCGCCTTGTACCTGCGGCGTGCGCGCACGCTCGCTCGCTCGCGTCACGCGGTCCCGACGTGGCGTTCGGTCTGCTTCCTCGGAGGGCTCGCGCTGATCGCCGCGTCGCTCACCGCGCTCGGCAGCGTGAGCGACGAACTGCTGTACGCGCACATGATCGAGCACCTGCTCGTCGGCGACCTCGCCGCGCTGCTGCTCGTGCTCGGGCTCACCGGGCCGCTGCTCGCGCCCGTGCTGCGCGTACGCCTCGTCGACCGCCTGCGCGTGCTCACGCACCCCGGCTTCGCGTTCCCGTTGTGGGCGGTCGACCTGTACGTGTGGCACCTGCCGACGCTGTACGAAGCCGCGCTGCGCAACGCGGGCCTGCACGCGCTGCAGCACGCGATGTTCCTCTTCTGCGGCGCGAACATGTGGATGTGCCTGTTCGGGCCGCTGCCGACGCCGAGCTGGTTCGGCAACCTCGGGCGGCTCGTCTACATCGTCGCCGTGCGCCTCACCGGAGCGGTGCTCGGCAACATCTTTCTCTGGTCGGGCACGGTGTTCTACTCGTACTACCTGCGCGGCGACGCCGCCCACCACATCTCGCCGCTCGCCGACCAGAACCTCGCTGGGGCGGTGATGATGGTCGAGGGCTCCGTGCTCACGCTGGGTCTCTTCTGCTGGCTCTTCCTGCGTGCCGCGAAGGAGAGCGAGGAGCGCCAGGAGCTGCTCGACTACGCGAGCGCGCACGGCCTGGAGCTGAGCGAGACGCGCGCCGCGCGCGCCGTCGCTGCGGGCCGCGGAAACGACCTGCGCCGGCGGCTGGGCACCACGGCCGTCGACGGCGCCGCCGTCGAGACGCGCGCGGCGCATGCGCCCGAGCCGCGCTGAGCGCCGCGCACGCCCGAGCCGCGCTGAGCGCCGCGCACGCCCGAGCCGCGCTGAGCGTCGCGCACATCGGGCGACGGCATTACGATCCAGGCATGTGCGTCGGCTGCGCGATCACCGCCGCCTCGGCGGCCACCGGCACCCGCTCGTGGATCGCCGCGCACCGGCCGGACTGGATAGACCCGCGGCGCATGCGCGCGATCACGCTCGCGCTGCTCGGCGCGGCCGGGATCGTCTCAACCGTCGGCTTCAGCGGCTCGACGCCGCCGACGCACGCTCAGCCGCCGGCGACCGCCGGCAGGATCGTCAGCTCGGCGCCGTCGGGAACAGGCGTCGCGAGTCCGTCGAGGAAGCGGATGTCCTCGCCCGCGAGGTACACGTTGACGAACCGCCGCAGCGAGCCGTCGTCGTCGTAGATACGCTCGCGTAGCTCGTCGTGGCGCTCGAGCAGGCCGTCGAGCACCTCTTTGACCGTCGTGCCGTCGAGCACCGCCTGCGCCTCGCCGCCCGCCGACGCGCGCAGCTGCGTCGGGATCTTGACCGTGACCGCCATCAACGCGCGGCGGACGCCCCGACCACCGACTCGAACGCCTCGACGCTCGCCGGGATCGTGTGCATCGTGAACGTATCGCGGACCGCGTCGAGCGTCTTCAGCCCGTCGCCCGTGATCACGAGCACGACGCGCTCGTCGGCGTCGATGTCGCCGCGCTCGGCGAGCTTTGCGAGCACCGCCGTCGTCACCCCGCCCGCGGTCTCGGTGAAGATGCCCGTCGTCTGTGCGAGCAGCGCGATGCCCGCCCGAACCTCCTCGTCGCTGACGGCGTCGATCGAGCCTTCGCTGCGGCGCGCGAGGTCCAGCGCGTAGGGGCCGTCGGCGGGGTTGCCGATCGCGAGCGACTTCGCGATCGTGTCCGGCTTCACCGGCCGGCAGACGTCCGCACCGGCCGCGAACGCGTTCGCGACCGGTGCGCAGCCCTCGGCCTGCGCGCCGTTCATGCGCGGCAGCGTCCCGCTCGCGAGTCCCAGCTCGAGCCACTCTTCGAAGCCCTTCGCGATCTTCGTGAACAGCGAGCCCGACGCGATCGGCACGACGCAGCGGTCGGGCAGCTCCCAGCCGAGCTGCTCGGCAATCTCGAACGCCAGCGTCTTCGATCCCTCGGCGTAGTAGGGGCGCAAGTTGATGTTCACGAACGCCCACTCGCGCTCCGCGCACAGCTCCGTGCAGAGGCGGTTGACATCGTCGTAGCTGCCTTCGACGCCGACGAGCTCGGTGCCGTAGACGCCCGTCGCGAGGATCTTCTGCTCCTCGAGGTTCGAGGGGATGAACACGTACGAGGACAGTCCCAGCGCGGCGCCGTGGGCGGCGACCGAGTTGGCGAGGTTGCCCGTCGAGGCGCACGCGATGACCTCGTAGCCGAGCTCGCGCGCGCGCGTCGCCGCGACCGAGACGACGCGGTCCTTGAACGAGTGCGTCGGGTTCGCCGCGTCGTTCTTGACCCACACCTCGCGCAGCCCGAGACGCTCGGCGAGACGGTCGGCGCGCACCAGCGGCGTGCAGCCCGCCGGCAGGCCGACGCGCGAGGCCAGGCGCCCCGACGGCCCTGGCGGGCCACCCTGCAGGGGCAGGAAATCGGCGTAGCGCCAGATGTTCTGCGGCCCGCCCTGGATGCGGCGGCGCAGCTCACCGACGTCGTCGACGGGGGGCGTCGCGTAAGCGACCTCGAGCGGGCCGAAGCAGCGCTCGCACACGTACAGCGCCTGCGCGGGGTAGTGCGCCTGGCACTCCTTGCACTCCAGATGAGTCACAGCCATCGGGCTCCCTTCGTGGTCTTCGCCTGGTCACGGTGTGGCAAAGAGCGCGAAGGCCCGCCACACATCTCTCTGGAATTGGCACCTTCCCGCCGTGACTTGCGGTGGTTGCCGGGGCTTCGTAGGGCCAGTCCCTCCACCCCTCTGGATGTGTCCAGCTATGTGCGCCGGAGTCTAGCAACGATCTCGGCGACGCGACAACGGCAGTAACGCCCGCACCGGGGCGGTGTACGGCGCCTGTAGATGACCGCCACCAGCGAGCGCAGCGAGACACCGCGGGCGGCGCTCCTGGACATAGATCCGGCCACGCAGGCGCTCAAGCGGCGGATGCTCATCATCGTCAACCCGTATGCCGCGACCGTCTCCGACCGGCTGCGTCATCTCGTCGTATACGCACTCCAGGGGCGCTTCGAGGTCGACGCCGTCGACACCGAAGCCCCGGGGCACGCGACCGAGATCTGCCGCGAGGCCGCGCACGAGGGCTATGACGTCGTCGTCGCCTTCGGCGGCGACGGCACGATCAACGAAGCAGCCAACGGCCTAGTCGGCTCGAGTACGCCGCTGTGCTGCCTGCCGGGCGGGACCACGAACGTGTTCGCGCGCCTCATCGGCATCCCGCCAGAGCTCGTCGACGCGACCGAGCACCTGCTCGCGATGGCCGATGACTGGCGCCCGCGCAGCGTCGACGTCGGCGTCGTCAACGGGCGCTGCTTCACGTTCGCCTCGGGCCTCGGCCTCGATGCGAGCGTCGTCGAGAGCGTCGACGCCCGCCCGCGCCTGAAGGCGCGCCTGGGCCCGTACTTCTTCACGACCGTCGCCGTCGCCACGTTTGCGCGCCGCTACCTCGTCAACCCTCCGCGCCTAGAGCTCGACGCCGGCGGGCAGAGCGTGCGCGGCGTCACCGCGATCGTCCAGAACGGCTCGCCGTTCACGTACTTTCGCGACCGACCGATTGAGATCGCCGAGGGCGCGCGACTGGACTCGGGCACGCTGTCGGCCGTCGTGCTGCGCCGCGCGAGGTTCTTCGACATGCCCACGCTCGCCTGGCGCGCGTTCGCGCGCAGCGCGCGCGTGCTGCGCCACCGCCAGGTCACGGGCCTCGAGGCCCTGAGCGAGCTGAGCGTGCGTACCTGCGACGCGCGCGAGTTGCCGCTGCAGATCGACGGCGACTACGCCGGCCACGTCGCCGAGGCGCGCTACTCGATCAAGCCGCGCGCGCTGCGTATCGTCTCGTGAATCAGCTGGCTGCGCCCGGCGTCACGCGGTAGGCGTCGAAGACGGACTCGACGTTGCGCAGCTTGGAGATCGCGCTCTTCAGCGTGTGCGAGTCCGCGACCTCGATCACGAAGCGGTTCTTGACCATCGGCGGCGCCGACAGGCAACGCGCTTCGACGATGTTCGCGCCCGACTCGCTGAACGAGCGCGAGAGGTCCTCGAGCAGCCGGTGGCGGTCCCATGCGTCGACCTGAATCTCGACCACGAACGCCGTCGACTGCTCGCCCTCCCAGGAGACGCTCGTGAAGCGATCGGGGTCCTTGCGCAGGAGCTCCGCGTTCGGACAGTCCCCGCGGTGGATCGTGATCCCGCGGCCGAGCGAGATGTAGCCGACGATCTCATCGCCGGGCACCGGCCGGCAGCACTTCGCCAGGCGCAGCATCACGTCGTCGACGCCGTCGACCTTGATCCCGTACTGGCCCGAGCGCTTGATCGGCTCGCGGATGCGCGAGCGCCCGACGCGCAGCAGGTCCATCGCGCTCGCCTCGCCGTCGGCCGCCTCGCCCTGCTTGAGGCGCTGGAGGACCTTGGTGACGACCAGCTTCGGCGAGACCTTGCCCGCGCCGAGCGCGATGTAGAAGTCATCGGCCTTGCGATAGCCGACCTCGCGGATCACGTCCGCGAGCAGCGGCGAGCCCGTGATCCGCTGCGCCGGCAGGCCCGCCTTGCGCAGGTGCTCCTGCAGCAGGTCGCGACCCGTGTGCTCGGAGTCCTGGCGGGTCTCCGCCTTGAACCACTGCTTGATCTTGTTGCGCGCGCGCGTCGTCTTGACGGTCGCGAGCCAGTCGCGCGAGGGCCCGCGCTCGCGCTTCGAGGTCATGATCTCGACGATGTCGCCCGACTTCAGCTCGCAGTGCAGCGGCACGATCTTGCCGTTCACGCGCGCGCCGACGCACCGGTGGCCGATCTCCGTGTGGACCTCGTAGGCGAAGTCGAGCGGCGTCGCGCCGGCCGCCAGCGACTTGACCTCGCCCTTCGGCGTGAACACGTACACCTCGTCCTCGAACAGGTCCGTGCGCAGCGTCTCCATGAACTCGCGCGGGTCCGACAGGTCCTTCTGCCAGTCGAGCATCGAGCGCAGCCACTTGAGCTTCGCGTCGCCGACCGGCGGCTCGCCCGTCGCCGGTGAGCCGGGGCGCTGCTTGTAGCGCCAGTGCGCCGCGATCCCGAACTCCGCCATCTCGTGCATCTCGTGCGTGCGGAGCTGGATCTCCAGCGGCCTGCCCTCGGGCCCGATGACCGTCGTGTGCAGCGACTGGTACATGTTGAACTTGGGCATCGCGATGAAGTCCTTGAAGCGGCCCGGCAGCGGCTTCCACAGCGAGTGGATGACGCCGACCGTCCCGTAGCAGTCCTTCACCGAGTCGACGATCACGCGCATCGCCGTCAGGTCGTAGATCTCGTTGAACTCGCGGCCCTTTTTCGTCATCTTCGAGTAGATCGAGTAGAAGTGCTTCGCGCGGCCCGCGATCTGCGCCTCGATGCCCAGCTGCGAGAGCTCGCGCGTGAGGTATTCGCCCGCCTGGTTGACGAACCGCTCGCGGTCGTCGCGCTGCTGCGAGACGAGCACCTTGATCTCCTGGTACTTGCGCGGGTGAAGCGTCGCGAAGGCGAGGTCCTCCAGCTCCCACTTGATCGCGTGAATTCCCAGCCTGTGCGCGAGCGGCGCGTACACCTCGAGCGTCTCGCGCGCCTTCGCCATCTGCTTCTGCTTGGGCATCGCCTCGATCGTGCGCATGTTGTGCAGGCGATCCGCGAGCTTGATCAGGATCACGCGTTCGTCCGTCGCCATCGCGACGATCATCTTGCGGTAGTTCTCGACCTGCGCCTCGTCGTGCGAGGAGAACGTGATGCCCGTCAGCTTCGTAACGCCGTCGACGAGCGCTGCGATCTCGTCGCCAAAGCGTTCGCGCACCGCGTCGAGCGAGGCCGCGGTGTCCTCGACGGTGTCGTGCAGCAGCGCCGCGCACAACGTCTCCGTGTCCAGGCGCATGCCCGCACAGATGCGCGCCACGCCGACCGGGTGCACGATGAAGTCCTCACCCGACTTGCGCCGCTGCGCCGCGTGGTGCTCGCACGCGAACGCGAACGCGTCCTTGACGCGCTCGCGGTCGATCTCCACGGCTGAGTCGGACGCGTGCTCGGAGATGATCGCGAACAGGTCGCCGAGCAGGCGCCGCTCGAGCTCGCTCAGGTGAAGCGGCGGTTGGACTGCCGCGCTCGTCGCACCCGCGCTCGTGCCGTCGGCGGTGGCGACCGCGCCCACGGCGCGCTCGGGGCGCTCGACGTCACTGCTGACCGTCGCTGAGCCCGGCGTGATCTGCGTATCGTCAGAGGACGCCATCGCTTAAGGGTAGGGGAGCGCCCGACCGGAGCCAACTGCGCTAGTCGAGCGCGAACAGCACGAGCTCCTCGAGCCCGTCCTCGCGCTCGCCTTTGGGCCGCGCAAAGGCGTGCGCAGGCGCGGGCGCACGCGGACGCTGGTCGATCGCCGCGGGGTCCACTTCCGGCGGGTGCGCGACCGCCGGCACCGGCGCCGGGCGCGCGCGGCGCAGCACCAGGCGCGGTTCGCTCACGCCGCGCCACTCGTTGACCTCGAGCGCGAACGTCGCCTGCGCCGGCTCGCCGTCCTCCACCGGGAGGCTCGTGCCGATCCCAAACGCCACCGCCCGCGCACTCGCTCCGCGCGACTCGACGGTAAAGCGCACATGGCGGTTCTCGCCCATCGGACGGCGGTCGCGAAAGCGCGCGTCCGCCACCAGCAGCGAGACCGCCGGGTTGCCCGCCCCGAACGGCGCCAGCGTGCGCAGCTCCTCGGCGAGCGCCATCGACAGCTCCGGCCCCGTCACGATCGCGTCGACGCGCTCCACCGGCAGCGTGTCCTCGTCGGCGAGCACGAGCTCCGCGTGCTCGTTCAGCGCCGCCGCGAACGCGGGCAGCCGTCCGCGCTCGAGCTCGACGCCCGCGGCCGCGCGGTGCCCGCCGTAGCGCGACAGATGCTCGGCGCACGCCGCCAGCCCCGCGTGCAGGTCGAAACCCGGGATGCTTCGCCCTGACCCCTTCCCGCCGTCGCCGTCGAGCGCGACCAGCACGACCGGGCGCCGGTGGCGTTCGGCCAGGCGCGCCGCGACGATGCCGATCACCCCCGCGTGCCATCCCTCCTGCGCGAGTACGTATGCCTTGCGCGGCGGCAGCTTTGCGATCTCGTCTTCGGCCGCGAACATGATGCGCCGCTCGACCGCCCGTCGTTCGAGGTTCGCCCGCTCGAGCTCCGCGGCGATGCTGCGCGCGCGCACAGGGTCCTCGGTGAGCAGCAGCTCGAGGCCCGCGTCCGCGCGCTGCATCCTCCCCGCCGCGTTCAGCCGCGGCCCCAACGCGTAGCCGACCGCGCGCTCGTCGACGCGGCTGCTGTCGATGCGCGCGAGCTCCATCAGCGCGCGCACGCCGGGCTTGCGCGTGGCCGCGAGCGCACGCAGGCCGCGCCGCGCGAGTGCGCGGTTCTCGCCCACCAGCGGCACCACGTCCGCAACCGTCGCGAGCGCCACCAGGTCGAGGTCCGCCTCGAGCGCCGCCCCGTCGCCGCCGCGCTCTTGCAGCAGCGCCGTCGCGAGCTTGTGCGCGACCGCCGTCGCACACAGGTCCCTGCACGGGTAGCCGCATAGCGCCGGGTGCACTATCGGCGCGTCGGGAAGTGAGCCGTCGGCACGCGGCCGGTGATGATCGGTCACGACGACGTCGATGCCGAGCGCGCGTGCCCGGGCGACCTCCGCGACCGCCGTGATCGCGCAGTCGACGGTGATCAGCAGCTTCGTACCCCGCGCGGCCAGGCGCTCGACCGTCTGCGCCGACAGCCCGTAGCCGTCGCTCGCGCGGTCGGGCAGGTAGAAGTCGACGTCGGCGCCCAGCGCGCGCAGCGCACGCACCAGCACCGCCGTCGAGCACATGCCGTCGACGTCGTAGTCGCCGTGGACCGTCACGCGCGAGCCCCCGTCCACGTGGCGCAGGATCAGCTGCACCGCCGTCTCGATGCCCGCGAACGCCGCCGGCGGGTGCCGCTCGGAGGCGTCGAGAAAGGTGCGCGCGGCGTCCGGCTCGACCAGCCCGCGGCGAACGAGCACCTGTGCGAGCGCCGCGCTCACCCCGAGCTCGCGCTCGAGCGCCCGCAGCGCCCGCTCCGGGCAGTCCGGGATCTCCAGGCGAAAGGGCTCCGGCTGCATCGGCGCGCCACACTACGGCCGCCCAGGGACGGAACCTCCGCGATCGCCGCGCCCGGCGCAGCTCGCGCGCGCCGTGAGTGCAGTTCCGCGCGCCCCCGGCGGTCGCGCTCAGCCGGCCGCGCGTTCGCGGCGGATGCCCTCTAGGTACACCGCCGCGATCCCCAGCAGCGCCCCCGGCACCGCGTACAGGACGATCCCGATGTTCGTCGCCTTTTCGCCCGGAATCCGCAGCGCCGAGACCTTGACCGCGTAGATGATCAGGCCGACGACGATCGAGCCGACGAGCGAGCCGACGAACGCGCCCACGATCCCGCCCCAGAAGCGGTCCGGGAGAAAGATCGTGAAGTGCCAGATCGCGAGGCCCATGATCACCCAGCCGAGCAGCCCCATCAGCGCGACCTCCCGTGACGGCGGTTGCGCGGGCGCCGGCGCTTGTCGCGCGGTTTCGGCGAGTCCTTGAGGACGAGGTCCTCCGGCGTCAGGTCGGCAGCCGGATCGCGTTGCTCTGAGACAACCTGTCCCACTCCATCATCTTCCTCCTCCTTCACGCGCTCCTCGACGACCGCGCGCCCCGCTCTCGCGGGCGCCGCGCCCTCTGCGCCCTCGACGTCGAGGTCGCGAACCAGTTCCTGGAACTCTTCGCGCGAGAGCTGCTGGCCCGGCTCCTCCGGCGCGATCAGGCTGCCGCGGCGCGTGCGCCGGCGCTTCTTCTCGGGCTCGACGTCCACCGGATCGCCGGTCGCGGTCGTCGCGTACGCGGGCACCGCGCCCACTTCGCGCGTGATCCGCGCGCGCCGGCTGCGGTAGCCGCTCTCGCGCTCCTTCCAGTGCGTCAGCACCGGCGAGGCGATGAAGATCGACGAGTACGCGCCCGACGCGATCCCGACCATCAGCGCGAACGCGAAGTCCTTCAGCGTTTCGCCGCCGAACAGGAGCAGCGCGATGACCGGCAGGAGCGTGCAGAAGCTCGTCGCCAGCGATCGCGTCAGCACCTCGGCCATCGAGCGGTTGACGATCTGCGAGAACGCCGCCCGCGGCATGCGCGGGACGTTCTCTCTGACACGGTCGAACACGATGATCGTGTCGTAGAGCGAGTAGCCGAGGATCGTCAACAGCGCCGCCACCGTCGCCGTCGTCACTTCGCGGCCGGTCAGCGAGTACACGCCCGCGGTGATCAGGAGGTCGTGCATCAACGCGATCAGCACCGGGACCGCGTACTTCCACTCGAACCGCAGCGCGATGTACGCCGAGATCACGAGCAGCGACGCGATGATCGCGATCACCGCGTCCTTCGCGACCGTTTTCCCGAACGTCGGGCCGATCGAGCTGTAGGAGAAGTTGCGCGTGCCGAACTTTTCTTCCAGCAGCGTCTTGATCTGCGCGACCCTCCCCGGGCGCAGCGTCTTGGTCGAGATCTGGAACCCGCTGCCGCCGATGCTCCGGTTGGTGAACTTCTGCACCTGCGCGTTGGGGAAGCCCGCCGCCGTCATCGCCGAGGCGAGCTGGCCCTCCGACACCGGCCGCACGAACGCCGTCTGGATGCGCGTGCCGGACTTGAAGCTGATGCCGAAGTTCAGCCCTTTGCCGCCGATCGCCAGCGCTCCGACGAGCAGGATCGTGCCCGACAGCGAGAAGAACCACTTTGACGCGCCCATGAAGTCGAATCTCCAGCCCTGACCGCGGCGGGGCGACGCGCCGAGCATCGCCGGATGCGAGACCACGCGGGTGCGGCCCATCGTGCCCAGCGCCGCCTGCGTCGCGAGCACCGCCGTGAACAGCGACACGAGCGTGCCGATGCCGAGCATGAACGCGAACCCCTTCACTTCCGCGGTCGCCAGCGCGAACAGGATGAACGCCGTCATGAACGTCACCACGTTCGCGTCGACGATCGCCGCGAAGCCGCGTTTATATCCCGTCGCGATCCCCGAGATGATCGATCTGCCCCCGCGTATCTCCTCCTTCACGCGCTCGAAGATCACGATGTTCGCGTCCGCCGCGACGCCGATCGTGAGGATCAGGCCCGCGATGCCCGGCAGCGTGAGCGTGATCGGGATCAGCTTCACGAGCGCGAAGAAGTACACGCCGTAGATGAGCAGGCCGCCGACCGCGATCGCGCCGAGCACGCGGTAGAAGAGGAGCAGGAACATGCACACCACCGCGAAGCCCACGAGCCCCGCGACGAGGCCTTGGTTGAGCGCCGTTTTACCGAGCGTCGCCGAGACCTGCGAGCTCGAGATCAGTTCGAGCCTGATCGGCAGCGCGCCCGACTGCAGCTCGCTCGCGAGTTCCTGCGCCGAGGAGATCGTGAACCCGCCGGAGATCTCCGACCCGCTGCTCGCGTCGATCCCTTCGGGGTACTTCGTGTAGTCGATCGACGGCGTCGTGATCAGTTGTCCGTCGAGCACGACCGCGAAGTGCTGCTGCGCCGCTTCCCTGCCCACGCCCGGCAGCTGCGCTTCCTGCCCGCGGTGCGCGATTTCCTTCGTCACCCGTTCGAAAACTTCCTTGCCGTGCGAGGAAAAGCCGAAGTTCACGTTCGGCTGTCCGTTGCCGCCAGCCCCTTCGTCGAAGCCCTGCTGCGGGTTCTTGACGTCGTTGCCGAACAGGACCGGGTTGTCCTTCAGCACGAAGTAGCTGTTCGGGCTGCGCTTCGTGACCTTGCCTTTTTCGTTTTCGATCGGCCGCGCCTCGACGACCACCGTCCCTGGGTTCACGCGCACCGCCTGCGGCTTGGCGCCCGCCGGGATCTTGAAGTCGGCGGTGAGGTTCTGCTGCGTTTCCTCGGGGCCGCGCAGGACGCTTTCGTGCGCCGTGTCGAGCAGGTACCACGAGCCGTAGATGCAGCCCCCGACCTGCGCCGGCGTGCAGGCTGGTTCCCAGCCGCCGTGCGGCTTGCTGTTGATCGACAGCGTCGTGTCGTTCCTGCGCAGTTCAGGCGCACGTTTCGCCGCCCGCTGCACCGCCTGATACAGGGGCAGCCCGAACTGCGCTTCGCCCGCTCGCTGCCCACCCGTGGCCGTCGCTTCCGTCGGCGCGGGATTGCCCGACGCGCCGATCACGTTCGGCTCCCAGTCGTAGAAGATCAGCTGCGCCGTCTTGCCCACCTCCTGTTCGGCGCGGTGGGTGTCCGTCACGGCGGGCAGCGCGACGGTGATTTCTTCCGGCCCCGAGAGCTGGATTTCGGGCTGCGCGACGCCGAGCTGGTCGACGCGTTTGCGCATGATTTCGATCGCCCGGTTGAGCGATTCGCTGTTCACCTTCGCCTGCGCCGTCGGCTTGCCCTTGTAGATCAGCTGCACGCCGCCCTTGAGGTCGAGCCCGAGGCGCGTTTTTTTGGTGACGATCATCGCCGCCGAGCCGATCAGCAGGCCCGCGACTAGGAGCATCACGATGGAGTTGCGCCGCCAATCGGTCATCGCGCGCGCGTCACCCTCTCTCGGGCGTCAGCACGAGCAGCAGGCCGCCGTCGTCGTCGTACGCCGGGAACACGTCCGCCTTCGCCTCCGCGGGCACATCGCGGTCGCCGCTCACGCGCACCGGTATCTCGAGCTTGCGCACCCCCCACTCGAGCACCGTCGCGAGCGGGTCGTCGCCGTTTTGGAACTCGAGCCCCAGCACCTCCGAGACGCTGCGCCCGATCACCTCTTCCTCCTCCACGCCCGTGAACTGGAACGAGTTCCTGCCGCAGCCGATCACGCGGCCCTCGGCGTCGCAGACGAAGAACGCCGCGTCCGGCGCCGGGTAGTAGTCGTCCAGCAGTTCGAATAGGAACGCGAAGCCGCACTTTTCGCAACCCTTGCGTTCGCGCGTAAAGCCGAGGTGGCCGTCGAGCTCCGCCGTGCGGTGGCCGCAGTTCGGGCAGATGTAAGGATGCGCCATCGCCGCTACAGAGTACTTAGCCCCGGCGCCACGCGACCCCGCTTTTTAGAACAACGCCCGTTCGCCCGCCGGCCGATCGTCGATCGTCGGCGGCTCCACGCCGACGTGCGCGAACGCCGCCGCCGTCGCCTGGCGGCCGCGCGGGGTGCGCTTGATCAGCCCCTCCTTGAGCAGGTAGGGCTCGTACACGTCCTCGATCGTGTCCTGCTCCTCGCCCACCGCCACCGCGAGCGTCGACAGGCCGACCGGGCCGCCGCCGAACTTCTCGCAGATCGTGCGCAGGATCTCGCGGTCGAGCCTGTCCAGGCCGCGCTCGTCGACCTCCAGCAGCGCGAGCGCCGCGTGCGCCGCCGCCGCCGTCACGACGCCCTCCATGCGCACCTCCGCGAAGTCGCGCACGCGCTTGAGCAGACGGTTCGCCACGCGCGGCGTGCCGCGGCTGCGCGCCGCGATCGCTTCCGCGCCGCCCTCGTCGAGCGTGACCTCGAGGATCGCCGCCGAGCGGCGCACGATCGCCGCGAGATCCTCGACCGCGTAGGGCTCGAGGCGCGCCTGGATGCCGAAGCGATCGCGCAGCGGCGTCGTCAGCAGGCCCGTTCGCGTCGTCGCCCCGATCAGCGTGAAGGGCGGCAGCTCGAGCGTCACCACGCGCGCGCCCGCGCCCGCGCCGACGGTGATCGGCAGCCGGTGATCCTCCATCGCCGGGTAGAACGTCTCCTCGAGCGTGCGCGGGAGCCTGTGGATCTCGTCGACGAAGAACACGCTGCGCGGCTCGAGCGCCGTCAGGAACGCCGCGATGTCGCCCTTGCGCTCGAGCGCCGGGCCCGCCGTCGCCACGAACGGCACCTCGAGCTCGGCCGCGACGATCTGCGCGAGCGACGTCTTGCCGAGCCCCGGCGGGCCCGCGAGCAGCAGATGGTCGAGCGCCTCGCCGCGTGCGCGCGAGGCTTCGATCGCCACCGTCAGCTGCTCGCGCAGCCCCTGCTGGCCGACGAAGTCGCGCATCCGCCGCGGTCGCAGCGAGCGGTCGAGCTCGTCCTCGGGCACCAGATAGGGCGTCTGTATGCGTGCCGTCGCCTCCGTCATCACGCCCGCGCCCCCCTCAGCGCCTCGCTCACGAGATCCTCCGCGCTCTCGCCGCTCGCCTCGATCAGCATCTCGTCCGCCTCCGCGGGCCCGTAGCCCAGCTCGATCAGGCTCGCGCGCGCGAGCTCCTGTGCGGAGGGCTCGCCGCCGCTGCCGGCGCGCCGCGCGCGGATCCCGCCGGCGCTGCCCGCCTCCACCTCGACGTCCGCCGAGACCTTCTCGCGCAGCTCCACGATGATTCGCTCCGCCGTGCGCTTGCCGATGCCGGGCACCGACTGAAAGCGCTGTGCGTCGCCCGCAGCGATCGCGCGCTCGAGCTCACGCGGCGTGCCGCCCGAGAGCACCGCGAGCGCCACCTTCGGCCCGACCGCCTGCACCGACAGGAGCATCAGGAACAGCTCGCGCTCCTCCTCGGAGTGAAAGCCGTACAGCATCAGCGCGTCCTCGCGCGCGATCAGATGCGTGTGCAGCGTCAGCTGGTCGCCCACCTTCGGCACGTGACGCAGCGTCTGCGCCGAGACGAGCGCGCGGTAGCCGACGTCGCCCGCGAGCAGCACCACGTGGTCCGCCCTGCGCACGCACACCTCGCCGCGCAGCAGCGAGATCATCCTCCCGCCGCCGTTCCCGCTCCCGCGAGCGCGCGCGCGAGCGGCGCGCAGTTGTGGTCGCAGATCGCGACCGCGAGCGCGTCCGCCGCGTGGTCCGGCGCCGGGTCCTCGAGCAGCCCGAGGAGCGCGCGCACCATGCGCGCGACCTGCTCCTTGCCCGCGCGACCCGAGCCGCACACCGCGCCCTTCACCTGCTGCGGCGTGTAGCCGCGGCACGGGATCCCGCGCACGCCCGCCGCGAGCATCACCGCCCCGCGCGCGTGCCCGACTGCGAACGCGGTGCGCGCGTTCTGGCCGAAGTAGAGCTCCTCGAGCGCCACCGCCTGCGGGTCGTGCTCCCCGAGCAGCGCCTCCACGGCCTCGTGGATCTGCGCCAGGCGCCGCTCCTGCGGCGTCTCCGGCGCAGTCGCGATCACGCCGCCGTCGAGCGCGACCAGGCGCCCGTCGCGGCGCGCGACCACGCCGTAGCCCGTGCTCGCGAGCCCGGGGTCGATCCCGAGAATGATCACGAGGGGGGATTCTGCGCCCGCCTCCGGACGCCTGCCTCGCGTACGCTCACGCCATGAGCACCGAAGCGCCGATCGACTTCGCCGCCGAGGGCTTGCTCGATGGGCTCGAGGGCGATTCCCGCGCCGAGCGCCTCGCGCTGCTCGAGCGCCTCGCCGCCGACGGCTGGCCGCTGGCGGAGCTCAAGCGCGCGAGCGCGACCGACACGCTCATGTTCCTGCCCGCCGAGCGTGTGATCGTCGGCCCCGAGCGCTACACCGCGGCGGAGATCGCGCAGCTCAGCGGCGTGGAGCTCGAGTTCCTCGAAGCCGTGCGCCGCGCGATGGGGCTCCCGAACCCCGATCCGGAGGAGCGGATCTTCAGCGACCTCGAGCTCGAAGCCGCGCAGATGGTGCGCCCGGCGCGCGACGCCGGCATCTCGGACGCCGAGACCATCGAGCTCATGCGCGTGCTCGGCCGCGCGCTCGCGCAGGTCGCCGACAGCGCACGCAGGATCCCGCTCTCGCGCGCGCTCGAACCCGGCATCACCGAGTACGACCTCGCCTCCGGCTACGCGCAATCGGTTGCGCAGCTGTACCCAATGCTCCAGCCGCTCGTCGCCAACGCCCTCGCTCTGCACCTCCGCCAGGGCGCCCAGACGGAGGTCATAAGCGAACTCGAGCGCCGCGGCGGCGAGCTCCCGGGCTCGCGCGAGGTGACCGTCTGCTTCGCTGACCTCGTCGGCTTCACACGCCTGGGTGAGGAGGTCGCGCCCGAGGAGCTCGGTGCGCTCGCCGCACGTCTCGAGAACCTCACCCGCGAGCTCGTGCGGCCGCCGCTCCAGCTCGTCAAGACCATCGGCGACGCCGTCATGGTGAGCTCCGCCGACGCCGAGCCGATGCTCGACTTCGCGCTCGAGCTGCTGGACGCCGCCGAACGCGAGGGCGAGGCTTTCCCCCAGCTGCGGGCCGGCGCCGCCCTCGGGCGCGCCGTCACACGCGCCGGGGACTGGTTCGGGCGCCCCGTCAACCTCGCCAGCCGCGTCACCCAGATCGCCCGTCCCGGAAGCCTGCTCATCGAGCGCGAGCTGCGCGAGGCCGTGCCCGACGAGCGCTACCGCTTCTCATACGCCGGCGAGCGGCGCCTGCGTGGCGTGCGCGAACCCGTGCGCCTGTTCCGGGTGCGCGGTCTCAGCGCCGGCGCGGGCGAGGTCTGAGGGTCGGCGCGGCGGTCTTCGTACCGATCTTCACCCCGCGAGCTTGCGACCTGGCACGCCCGTGTCTCACCACAAGCGCCACGGTGCTTCGCCTGCGGCCCACAGGTCGTTGAGCACGACGGCGTCCTTGTAGGTATCCATGCAGTCCCAGAAGCCTTCGTGGCGGAACGCGCGCAGCTCGCGCTCGGCGGCGAGGCGCTCGAGCGGCGCGCGCTCGAGCACGCTGTCTGGGTCCAGATAGTCGAAGGCTGCAGCGTCGAAACAGAAGAAGCCGCCGTTGATCCAGTGCTCGGAGCGCGGCTTCTCGCGGAAGCCACGGACGACGTCGCCGTCAGCGAGATCGGTGACGCCGAACTGCAGGCGCGGGCGCACGACGGTCATCGTGGCAAGCGCGTCGTGGGCGTCATGGAAGGCGAGCAACGCGCCGAGGTCGATGTCGGCGAGACCGTCGGCGTACGTGACGCAGACGCGCGCCTCGCGCACGTGCGGCTCGAGCAGCTTGACGCGCCCGCCGGTGTTCGTCTCGACGCCCGTATCGATGCACTCCACGCGCACGCCGTCAGACCAGCTCTGCGAGCTGACAAAGCGCTCGATCGCCTCGCCCATGTAGCCGGTCGCGAGCAAGAATCGGCGGAATCCCTGGACGGCGTAGAGCTGGATGACGTGCCAGACGATCGGCATCCCGCCGACCTCCACGAGCGGCTTCGGGATCTCGCGCGTGCGCTCACGCAGCCGCGCGCCGCGCCCGCCGCAGAGGATCACGACGGGGGGACGTGCCGGAGCGGTGCGCGAGCTCAACTGGCGCGTGCGCCGCGGCGCTCTAGCCTGCGACCCGTTCGAGCACCTCGGCGGGCGCGTCGAAGTTCGCGTGCACCGCGTCGACGTCGTCGAGATCTTCGAGCAAGTCGATCAGGTGCATGAGCGTGCCCGCCTGTTTTTCATCGACCGGGACCAGCGTCGACGGACGGTAACCGAGCTCGGCGCTCTCGATCTCGACGCCCGCTCCCTCGAGTGCGGCGATCACCGACGCGAACTCGGACGGCTCCGTGACGATCTCGAACACGTCCTCGTCGGTCGTGATGTCTTCGGCGCCGGCGTCGACGGCGACCATCAGGTCGTCTTCGGAGTACCGCGTCGCGTCGATGACGATCGTGCCCTTCTTGTCGAACAGGTACGCGACCGAGCCCGGCTCGCCGAGGCTGCCGCCGTTCTTCGAGAATGCGTGCCGCACGTCGGCGCTGGTGCGGTTGCGGTTGTCCGTCAGCGCCTCCACGAGCAGCGCGACGCCGCCCGGCCCGTAGCCCTCATAGAGGACGCCTTCGATCGCGTCGGCCTCTCCCCCTTCGCCGGTGCCCTTCGCGATCGCGCGCTCGATGTTGTCTTTCGGCATCGACGCTTCTTTCGCCTTGCGGATCGCGTTCTCGAGCGTCGCGTTCGCGCTCGGGTCGCCCCCGCCGTCGCGCGCGGCGACCATGATCGCACGCGCGAGCTTCGAGAACTGCGCCCCGCGGCGCGAATCGACGACGGCCTTCTTGTGCTTGATGCTCGACCACTTCGAGTGCCCGGACATACGCGGAGTGTAGGGGCGGGGCGCGTAGGATTGCCCCCGCGTGAGCGTGTCCCCCGCCCCCGAGATCTTCAAGGCCTACGACATCCGCGGCCTGTATCCGGAGCAGATCGACGGTGATCTCGCCGAGCGGATCGGGTCCGCCTTCGCGGTTGTTCTCTCCTCGCTTGCCGGCAAGCCGCCGACCGAGCTGCGCGTGGGCCTCGGGCACGACATGCGCCTGAGCGCCGGCGAGCTGGCGGCGCGATACGCCGAGGGGCTCGTCGCTGCGGGCGCGGACGTGCTCGACATCGGCGAAGTCGCGACCGAGATCCTCTACTACCTCGTCGGCTCGCGCGGACTCGACGGCGGGCTGATGTGCACGGCGTCGCACAATCCGAAGACGTATACGGGCGCGAAGCTCGTGCGCGAGGGCGCGCTCGCGTTATCGGGCGACTCGGGGATCGCGGAGGTGCGGCGCGTCGTCGAAGCGGGGAGGAAGGAGAGCGCGCAGCGCGGGGTGGTCACGCAGCTCGACGTCCGCGAGGAGTTCCAGACGGCGGCGCTTGCGTTCATCGACGCCGACGCAGTGCGTGCGCGCGAGGGCGGGCGGCTGAAGGTGGTGGTCGACGGCGGCAACGGAATGGCGGGTCCGATGGTCGGGCCGCTGCTCGAGGGTCTCGGCCTCGAGCTGAGTGAGACGTACTGGACGCCGGACGGCAACTTCCCCGACCACGAGCCGAACCCGCTGCTCGAGGAGAACCGGCGCTCGATCGTCGAGCGGGTGCGCTCGCACGGCGCCGACCTCGGCATCGCGTGGGACGGCGACGCGGACCGCTGCTTCTTCATCGACGAGCACGGCGCCTTCGTCCCCGGCGACTTCCTCACCGCGCTGCTCGCTCGCGCGCTGTTGCGGCGCAATCCCGGCTCGAGCGTCCTCTACGACGTGCGCGCCTCACGCGCGGTCGCCGACACGGTTGCGCGCGCCGGCGGGACCGCGTACGTGAACCGCGTCGGACACGCGTTCTTCAAGGCGCGCATGCGCGAGGAGGGCGCGCTGTTCGGCGGCGAGGTCTCAGGCCATTACTACTTCCGCGACTTCTACTGCGCGGACTCCGGGACCCTGCCCGCGCTGCTCGTGCTCGAGCTGCTCGCGCACGAGGGCCGCACGATGTCTGAGCTGCTCGCGCCCTACCGCGATCGGTACTTCATCTCCGGCGAGATCAACTCGGAGGTCGGCGACCAGGAGGGCAGGATCGAGGAGATCGCCGCGCGCTACGGCGACGCGCGTCAGAGCCGCCTGGACGGGATCTCGATCGACTACGACGACTGGCACTTCAACGTGCGCGCGTCGAACACCGAGCCACTTCTGCGCCTGTGCCTCGAGTCGCTCGTCTCGCGCGAGGACATGGAACGCCGGCGAGACGAGGTGCTCGAGTTGATCCGCTCGTGAGCACGCACTCGCACGAGGGTCGAGACGACGAGAGCGAGGCCGCGCGCGCTCTCGACGCGGCAGCCGCGGCGGGCATTCACAGGCTCGCGATCCCGACGCCGTTCCAGGTCGGGCGCGTGAACGCGTACCTGATCGAGGACTCGCCGCTCACGTTGCTCGACTCGGGGCCGAACAGCGCGAAGGCGCTCGACGAGCTCGAGCAGGCGCTCGCCGCGCGCGGCCACGCAGTCGAGGACATCGAGCTGCTGATCGTGAGCCACCAGCACATGGACCACTTCGGGCTCGCGTCGATCCTCGCGCGCCGCTCGCGCGCGGAGGTCGCGGCGCTCAACACGCTAGCGCCGTACCTGGCGAACTACAGCCGCCAGACGGATCTCGACGACGCGTTCGCCGAGGGCGTGATGCTGCGTCACGGAATCCCGCCGGAAATCGTGACGGCGCTGCGCGCGGTGTCCGCGGGCTTCCGTGCGTGGGGCGCCGCGGTCGAGGTCACGCGCCCGCTTGCCGACGCGAGCGAGCTGCGTTTCGCGAACCGGACGCTGAAGGTGCTCCACCGACCCGGGCACAGCCCGTCGGACACGGTCTTCCTAGACGAGGAGCGCGGCATGCTGCTCGCGGCGGACCACCTCATCAAGCACATCTCCTCCAACCCGCTTCTCACGCGCCCGCTCGGCACCGAGCCGGACCCCGCGGCGCCGCGCCCGAGAGCGCTCGTCACCTACCTTGAGTCACTCGAGCGCACGCGCGAGATGGAGCTGTCGCTCGTGCTTGCGGGCCACGGCCAGCCGATCACCGATCACGTCGCGCTGATCGACGAGCGCTTCCGCCTGCACAAGCGGCGCGCGGAGAAGATCGGCGGCCTGATCGCCTCGCAGCCGCGGACCGCGCACGAGATCGCCGTGGAGCTGTGGGGGAACGTCGCCGTCACGCAGGCCTACCTGACCCTGTCCGAGGTGCTCGGCCACGTCGACCTGCTGCTCGCCGACGGCCGCGTCGTCGAACTCGAGGAGCACGGGGTCGTGCGCTTCGCGGCCGCGTGAAGCGCGCGGTCCGTGCCGGCCGGGTCCAGCGAGTGGCGGCCACGCGCTGCGGGGCGCGGTCAGCGAGCTTCGATCTCGCGCAGGTGCGCGATGTTCGCCTGATCGCCGTCTTGCACGCTCGGCTCGCCGGAGAACCACGCGTCGAGGATCTCCGAGAGCTCCGCATCGGATGTCGCGCGCAGGCTCAGCGCGAGCGCGTTCGCGTCGTTCCACTGCCGCGCGCCACGCGCGGTCTCGGCGTCGAAGCAGAGCGCCGCGCGCACCCCGCGTACCTTGTTCGCCGCGATCGACGCGCCGGTTCCCGTCCAGCAGCAGACGATCGCCTGCTGTGCGCGCCCCTCGGCAACGTCGCGCGCGGCCGCCTCCGACGCCCACGCCCAGTCGTCGCGCTCGGACTCGTTGAGCGCGCCATGCGCGAGCGTGCGGTGGCCGCGGCGCTCGAGCTCTTCCGCGAGCCGCGGCGCGATCCCCGTGACTTCGTCCGCGGCGATCGAGATGTCCACGGCGTGAGTATCACCCATGCCCGCTGGCGCTCGCACTCGCCAGGGCGGCGCGGGATACGTTTCGCGCATGCACGAGCACGCCCCCGGCACGGAGCCGCCGCGGCGCTTTCGCCCGCGCCTTCACTGGGAGCTCGTGTGGTGCGCGCTGCACGGGCACGCGCTCGTCGGCACCGACGCCGCCGAGCTGACACCCGCCGATGCGCTGTACGCGCGCCAGGACGCGACGGGGACGCGCTGGCATCGCTGCCTGCGCTGCGACAGCTGGCTCGCTCTCACACCGCCGCGGCAGGCGACGCGCGCGACGCCGCCGGCACGCGAGGAGATCGAGCTGCCGCTGCGAGGCAAGCCGCTGCGCGACCTCATCGTCCTGCGCCTGATCGCGATCGACCGCGCGTTTCACTTCGTCGTCCTCGCCGCGCTCGGCGTCCTCGTGCTCGTGTTCTCGGCCAACCGCACGACGCTGAGCCACGACTTCTTCAAAGTCGTCGCCGACCTGCAGGGTGGGACCGTCGCGGGGTCCGCGCACGCGAGCCACGGCTTCCTGCATTCGCTCGACAACCTCTTCACGACGTCCTCGACGCACCTGCACGAGCTCGGCGCGGTCCTGCTCGGCTACGCCGCCGTCGAGGGCATCGAGGCCGTCGGCCTGTGGTACCAGCGCCGCTGGGCCGAGTACCTCACGTTCCTCGTCACCGCGTCCCTGCTCCCGTTCGAGGTGTACGAGATCGCGCACCGCGCGAGCCCGCTGAAGATCGTCGCGTTCATCATCAACGCCGCCGTCGTCGTCTACCTGCTGCATGCGAAGCGCCTGTTCGGGATCCGCGGCGGCGCCGCGGCGGCGAATGCCGAGGTCGCGCTCGACCAGGGCTGGCCGGCGCTCGAGCGGACCGCCCCGCCCGCGCTCGCGGGCTGAGCACGCAGTTGGCGCAGACGGGCGCCGGCGGGCCCGTACGTGTGCGGCGCTGCTGCGGCGAGCGAGTTTCTAGCGCGCGAGCGGGCGCTTGAGTGCGGCGGCGCCATCGACACGGCCGCGCGCAGCGGCAAACTCGCACACGCGCTCCAGGAAGAGCTCGTGCACGCGGTCATCGCGGCCGAGCTCGGTGTGGAAGGCGACGGCGAGGATCGCGCCTTGGCGCGCTGCGACGACCGGGCCGTCGGCGCCGCCGACGCGCGCGAGCACCTCGACGCTTGGGCCGCGCTCGGAGATCTGGGGTGCGCGGATGAAGAGCGCGCGCACAGGGCCGCCCGCGAGCCCGGAGAGCTCGACGTCGGCCTCGAAGCTGCTCAGCTGCCGCCCGAACGCGTTTCGCTTGGCGAGGATGTCCATCACCCCGAGGTGATCGCGGTCGAGCATGATGAGGCCCGCGCAGGAGCCGAAGACTGGGGTCCCGCCGAAGACGAGCGCGCGCAGGGGATCGAGAAGGCGCTCCCGGTCGATGCCGAAGCTCATCGACGTCGACTCGCCTCCGGGTATGACGAGGCCGTCGAGCGCGTCGAGGTCGCTCGCGGTGCGCACCTCGCGCACGCCCGCGCCCAGTCGCGCGAGGACCTTTGCGTGCGCCTCGAAATCGCCCTGCAGGGCAAGGACGCCCACCAATGCCTTCGCGGCCGCGCCGGGCAACGGCGAGGTCTGCGCGGACGGCGTCGCGGCGCTTGCGGCGGAAGCGTCGCTCACCAGCCGCGCTGCGCGAGAAGCTGCTCGTGCTCGAGCTTCGAGCTCTCGAGGCTCGCCATCGCGCCGCCAATGCCGCGCGAGGCCGCGGCTACCTGCTCGGGGTCCTGCCAGTGGGTGGTCGCCTGGACGATGGCGCGCGCGCGTGCGGGCGGATCGTCGGACTTGAAGATGCCGGAGCCGACGAACACGCCTTCGGCGCCGAGCGCCATCATCAGCGCGGCGTCCGCGGGCGTCGCGATGCCGCCGGCGCAGAACAGCACGACGGGCAGCCGCCCCTCGCGCGCGACGCGGCGCACGAGATCGAGCGGCGCGGCGAGGTCCTTCGCAGCCGTGGGGATCTCGGTCGCGTCGAGCATCGTCAGGCGGCGGATCTCGCCGGTGATCATGCGCATATGGCGCACCGCCTCGACGATGTCGCCGGTCCCGGCCTCGCCCTTCGAGCGGATCATCGCGGCGCCCTCGCCGATGCGCCGCAGCGCCTCGCCGAGGTTCGTGGCGCCGCACACGAACGGCACCTTGAAGGCCCACTTGTCGACGTGGTTGGCCTCATCGGCGGGCGTGAGCACCTCCGACTCATCGACGTAATCGACCTCGAGCGCTTCGAGCACGCGCGCCTCCATGAAGTGGCCGATGCGCGCCTTGGCCATGACGGGAATGCTGACCGCCTCCTGGATGCCGGCGATCATCTCCGGGTCGGACATGCGCGCGACGCCGCCGTCGCGGCGAATGTCGGCGGGAACCCGCTCGAGCGCCATCACCGCGACGGCGCCGGACTCCTCCGCGATCGTCGCCTGCTCGGGTGTGACGACGTCCATGATGACGCCCCCCTTGAGCATCTCCGCGAGACCGCTCTTGACCGCGAATGTGGCCTCCTCGTGCATGCAGAGCCAGTCTATCCGCGCTACAGCGGGCGGCGAAAGACCAGCCGGCCGCCGCCCAAGGGCGAGTAGCTCTCGACGAGCTCGACCGAGAAGCCGACTGGAGCCACGCCGCGCGGCGCTCGCCGAGCGCCACTCCTCGAATCGCGCTCTCGGCAAAGCGGCGCGGTCCTCATCGTCGACGGCAGTCGACGACCTGGAGAGCCGCGAAGCGTTACTTCAAGCGAAAGGCCTTGATGCGGTCGTCGTACTGCGCGGAGTCTTGCGCGTAGACGCCGTAGGCGAGGGCCTGGATGAGGCTCAGCAGCGCCGCGTGCGAGCGCACGAATGCGGGGCTGTTGGAGGAGTAGTACAGCTTCACCTGCGCGAGCTTCGCGACCTCGGAGAGCGTCGCGTCGGTGATCGCCGCCGTGTGCGCCTTGCGGTGCCGCGCGAGCTTCATCGCGCGCACGACCAACGGGTGAGGCCGGCCCGCCGAGAGGCCGATCACCAGCGTGCTTTCGTCGATCCGTCCGAGACGGCTGAGCGCCTCCTGAGAAGGGCTCGCGACGACGTCGACGCGCAGGTCGAGCAGCATCAGCAGGTGGCGCAGGTAGGACGCGAAGAATGCCATCTGGTCGGTGCCCGCGACGAGCACTTTCTCGGCCGCGACGATCTCCGCGATGAGCTCCTCGACCGCGCCGCGCGAGATCTTCCGTGCCGTCTCCTCGACGTTCAGGTGGTCCGCCGCGAGCGCCGCCTCGAACTCGCTCTGGTCGAGCGAGAACAGCGGCGCCGAGCTGCCGCCGTTTCCGTTTTCAGCCGCTTTCGCGTGCACGCGCCGGTATTCCTCGCGCGCGGCCGCCTGCAGCTCGGGGAAGCCCTCGAAGCCGAGTGCCTGAGAAAAGCGCACGACCGTAGAACTCGAAGTGTTCGCGCGCCGCGCGAGCTCCTCCGCCGTTTGGAACGCTGCCTCGTCGAGGTGGTCGACGATGTACTGCGCGACGTCCTTCTGCGAGCGCGAGCAGTCGTCGAAGCGCGAGCGGATGTACTTCGAGAGGCTCTGGTGCGCACTCGCGTCCGGCGTGCCCGTCGTGCCCGTTATCTGACGCCGGCGCGGCGCGGCGACCTCGCCGCCGCTCGGCAGGTCCTTGGGGGGAGTCGCCAGCCGCTTCATCGGCGCAGAGATTCGACGCCCACGCCTCTCACTCCTGCCTGCCGCACATGTCACGCCCAGCGCCGCGTGCCGGTGATCGGCCGTGCGGCCCGCGCGCGCGCCGTGCGGATAGGGTCCTTTTCAGAAGATGCGCCGCGAGCTGTACGAGCACGTGCACGAGGACTTCGCCGAGAGCTTTCGCACGTTTCTCGCGCGCGAGGTCGTCGGCGACGAGGGTCGCTACGGGCAGTGGGAGCGCGACGGCATCGTCCCGCGCGAGCTCTACGCGCTCGCGGGCGCGGGCGGTTTCCTCGGCATGGCCGTGCCCGAGCGCTACGGCGGCGCCGGCGCGGAGGACTTCCGCTTCAACCTCGTCATCGGCGAGGAGTGCCAGCGCGCGGGCGTCGGCGACGTCGGCCTCGGCTTCACGCTGCACAACGACATCTGCCTGCCGTACTTCATGCGCTATTGCACCGAGGAGCAGCGCGAGCGCTGGCTCCCGGGCATCGCCTCGGGCAAGCTCATCACCGCCCTCGCCATGACCGAGCCGGGCATAGGCTCGGACCTCGCGTCGATGACCACGCGCGCGATCGCCGACGACGGGCACTTCGTCCTATCGGGCACGAAGACGTTCATCACCAACGGAATCAACGCCGACGTCGTCATCGTCGCCGCGAAGACCGACCCGTCAGAGCGCCACCGCGGCATCAGCCTGCTGATTCTCGAGCGCGGCATGGAGGGCTTCGAGCGCTCGCGCAAGCTCGAGAAGATCGGCCAGCACGCGCAGGACACTGCCGAACTGTCCTTCGAGGAGGTGCGCGTGCCCGCCGCGAACCTCCTCGGCGAGCTCGGCGAGGGGTTTCGCTACCTCGTCTCCAACCTCGCGCAGGAGCGCCTCTCGATCGCCGCCTCCGCCGTCGCCGCCGCCGAGGCGGCGCTCTCGTGGACGCTCGACTACGTGCGCGAGCGCCACGCCTTCGGTCAGCCGATCGGCACGTTTCAGAACTCGCGCTTCACGCTCGCCGAGATTCGCACCGAAGTCGAGATCGCGCGGACCTTCATCGACCGCTGCGTGTTCGCGCTGAACGCCGGCGAGCTCACCCCCGAGGACGCCGCGATGGCGAAGTGGTGGTGCACCGACCTCCAGGGGCGCGTCGTAGACCGCTGCCTGCAACTGCACGGCGGCTACGGCTACATGGTCGAGTACCCGATCGCGCGTGCGTTCGCCGACGCGCGCGTCACGCGCATCTACGGCGGCGCGAACGAGATCATGAAGGAGATCATCGGCCGCTCGCTCGGGCTGTAGCCCCGGCCTCGCTCCGCCACCGCTCCGCGAGCGCGACAAAGTACTCCAGCGAGCGCGGGTTCGCGAGCGAGTCCGCGCTCGCCGCCTCGTGCGCAGGCGCGCCCATGAGGATCTTCTTCACAGGCACCTCGAGCACCTTTCCCGACAGCGTCCGCGGGACCTCGTCGATCTGCAGGATCTCGTTCGGGACGTGCCGCGGCGAGCAGTCCTCGCGGATGCGCGAGGAGATACGCGCGCGCAGCGAGTCGTCGAGCTCCGTCCCCTCGCCCAGCACGACGAACAGGACCATCCACAGCTCGCCCGTCGGGCCACCGCCGCGCACCACGTCGACCACCAGCGCGTCGAGCACCTCCGGCACCGTCGCCGTCGCGCGGTAGATCTCGCTCGTCCCCATGCGCACGCCCTGGCGGTTGATCGTCGAGTCCGAGCGCCCGTAGATGTACGCGCCGCCGCGCGGCGTGATGCGGATCCAGTCGCCGTGGCGCCACACGCCCTCGTACATCGAGAAGTAGCTTTCGCGCAGCCGCGAGCCGTCCTCGTCGCCCCAGAAGAACAGCGGCATCGACGGCATCGGCTCCGTGATCACGAGCTCGCCCACCTCGTCGACGAGGCTGCGTCCCTGCTCGTCCCACGACTCCACCGCGCACCCCAGCACACGGCACTGGAGTTCGCCCTCGTACACCGGCAGCAGCGCGCACCCGCCGACGAACGCCGTGCACACGTCCGTGCCGCCGCTCGTCGAGTACAGCCACAGGTCCGGGTTCACCTCGCGGTAGACCCAGCGAAAGCTCTCCGGCGCGAGCGGCGACCCCGTCGAGCCCATCGCGCGCAGCCGCGAGAGGCCGTGCGCGCGCGCCGGGCGCACCCCCGCCTTCTCCGCGCTCGCCAGCAGCCCCGCGCTCAAGCCCATGCACGTCATCCCCGTGCGCTCCGCCAGCGCGAACATCGCGCCTAGGTCGGGATGCCCGGGGCTGCCGTCGTAGAGCACGATCGCGCAGTCCGCGAGCAGGCAGCCGACGAGGAAGTTCCACATCATCCACCCCGTCGTCGTGAACCAGAACATGCGGTCGTCGGCGCCCAGGTCGAGGTGCAGGCTCTTCTTCAGCTGCTCGACGAGGATGCCCCCGTGGCCCTGGACGATCGCCTTCGGCAGCCCCGTCGTGCCCGAGGAGTAGAGGACCCACAGCGGGTGCCCGAACGGAACCTGCTCGAATTCCAGCACGCGGTCTTCGCCACATTCGCTCGCGCCCGCTTCACGCCCGAGGTCGCGCAGCTCTGTCCAGCCGATGCCCGCGGGGCGGTGGGCTTCGTTTGCCGATGGGGGTGCTGCGCGCGCGTGCGCGCGTGCGTGCGTGAGCGACGCGCCCGAGCCGCCGGTCGCGCCCGTTGCGGCCGTCCCACCCGTTGCGGCCGCCGCGCCCGTCGCGGCCGTCGCGGCCGTCGCGGCCGAGAGGTAGTCGAGCAGCACGACGCGCTCGACCGTCGGAAGCTCCTCGAGAATGTCCTGCAGCGCGGCCGAGCGATCGAAGTCCTTGCCGCCGTGGCGATAGCCGTCGACTGCAAACAGCACCTTCGGCTCGATCTGCGCGAAGCGGTCGATGACGCTGCGCGCGCCGAACTCCGGCGCAGCGCTCGACCAGATCGCGCCGATCGACGCAGTCGCGAGGAACGCGATCAGCGTCTCGGGGATGTTCGGCATGTATGCCGCCACGCGGTCGCCGCGCGCCACGCCGAGCGCGCGGAGTCCCGCCGCGACGAGCGCGACCTCGTCGGCTAGCTCGCCCCACGTCAGCTCTCCGTCCTCGCGCAGCTCCGATGTGTGTACGACGGCAGTGCGCGCGCGTCGCTCGGCGTTCGACCGCGGCCCCGAGCCGACGCCCGCGAGCAGGTTCTCCGCGTAGTTCAGCCGCGCGCCCTCGAACCACTTCGCGCCGGGCATCGTGTGCGAGTCGAGCACGCGCTCGTACACTCGCGAGTGGCGCACGCCGAAGTAGTCCCAGATCGCCCCCCAGAAGTCCTCGAGCTCGCTCGTCGACCACCGCCACAGCTCGTCGTAGCTCGCAAACGGCGCGCCGCGGCGCTCCCCCGCCCAGCGCATGAAGCGCGTCATCTGCGCGCGCTCGACCAGTTGCGCGGAGGGCGTCCAGAGCGGCATCTGAGAGGCGGCGTCGGGCACGCGGGTATTCTCGCCGTTCGTGGACATCTCCGAGCTGCGCGCCGAGTTTCCCGCGCTGCGGCGCCTCGCATACCTCAACGCCGGCACCGACGGGCCGCTGCCTGCGCGCGCGGTCGCCGCCGCCACGCACGAGCTCGAGCACGAGGCGGACGAGGGCCGCTCGGGCACCCACCACGAGCACATGTTCGAGCTGCGCAGGCAGCTGCGGCGCGCGTACGCGGGCGTGCTCGGCGCCGACGCGAGCGACGTCGCGCTGACGACGTGCACGAGCGAGGGCATCGCGCAGGTAGTCGCCGGCCTGAAACTCGGCCCCGGGGACGAGATCCTGACGAGCGACGAGGAGCACCCGGGCATGCTCGGCGCGCTCGCCGCCGCGCACGAACTGCGCGGGGTGAGCGTGCGCGAGGTCCCGCTCGCGCAGATCTCCGATGCGGTCTCCCCCGCGACGCGCCTCGTAGCGTGCTGCCACGTCGGCTGGATGAGCGGCTCGCTCGCGCCGGCCGCGCTCGCGGACGTCGAGGTCCCCGTCCTGTTCGACGGCGCGCAGGGCGTCGGCGCGATCCCCGTAGACGTCGCCGCGCTGCGCTGCGACGCTTACGCGGGCTCGGGGCAGAAGTGGCTCTGCGGCCCCGACGGCACGGGGATGCTCTACGTGAGCCCGAGCCTGCGCGCGCAGATCGACGTCTCCCGGCGCGGCTTCAGCAACCTCGCCGAGCCGAATGCGGGGCTCGAGGCGGGACTGCACGAGGACGCGCGCCGGCTCGACAGCTTCTCGGTCAACAACGAGACGCTCGCCTGCGCGCTCGCCGCCGCCGGCGTCCTCGCCGGTGCGGGCTGGCAGGACGTGCACGCACGCGCGTGCGAGCTCGCGGCGACCCTCGCGACGCGGCTGCGCGACGCCGGCCGCGCGGTCGCGCCCCGCGATGCGACGACGCTCGTCTCCTTCCACAGTGAGGACCCGCCCGCCGAGCGCGCGCGGCTAGCCGAGCACGGCGTCATCGTGCGCAACATCCCCCGCCGTCCGTGGCTGCGCGCGTCCGTCGGAGCGTGGAACGACGAGGACGATCTCGACCGCCTGCTCGCAGGCCTCGCGTCGTCATGAGCGACGAGCCGCGGTCATGAGCGACGAGCCCTTCGCCCGCGGGAGTCGCGCGCGAGCGCGCGTACGCGAGCGCATCCGGCTGCGCGGGCTGCGCGGCGGCACGCCGGCCGCACACGGCACGATCGATGACGGGCACGCACGTCTCACGACCGGCGAGCGCGCCGGCGGCGGGCGCCGGAGCGTCGCGGGCGCGGTTCGCGCGCGGGTGGCGGCCGCGGACCTGCTCGCCCCGCATCACCTCGCGCTCGGCGCGATCCTCGCCGGCGCCGCAGTCCTCAACCTCAACCGTCTGTCGCAGAACGGCTACGCGAACGTCTTCTACGCCGCGGGGGTCAAGTCGATGCTGCGCTCGCTGCACAACTTCTTCTTCGTCTCCTTCGACCCGGGCGGTCTCGTCTCGATCGACAAGCCCCCGCTCGCGCTGTGGCTGCAGGCCGCGAGCGCGAAGGTCTTCGGCTTCTCGCCGCTCGCGCTGCTCCTCCCCCAGGCGATCGCCGGCGTGATCGCGGTCGCGGTCATGTACCGCATCCTCGCGCGCCGCTGCGGGCCGCTCGCCGCGCTCGCCGCCGCGCTCGCGCTCGCGGTGTTCCCGTCGTTCGTCGCCGTCTCGCGCGAGAACAGCGTCGACACGCTGATGATCCTGTTGATGATGCTCGCGGCCGCCGCCTTGCTGCGGGCGATCGAAACCGGGCGCCTGCGCACGCTGTGCTGGTCTGCCGTGCTCGTCGGCCTCGCGTTCAACACGAAGACGCTCGCCGCCTACCTCGTCCTCCCCGGGCTCGCGGCCGCCTACGCCGTCTGCGCGCCCGCAACCGCCGCGCGGCGCATCGCCGCGCTTGCCGGCGCGGGTGCGGTGATGCTCGCGGTGTCGTTCGCGTGGATCGCCGCCGTCGAACTCACCCCCGCGTCCGCGCGGCCGTACGTCGGCGGATCGACCAACAACACCCAGCTCGGCCTGACGTTCGAATACAACGGCCTCGGCCGCGTCGGCGGGCAGACCGGCGGTCCCGGCCGCATCCCGGCCGGGTCGGGGGCGCTCGCTCACGCGCGCACTACCGCGCGCGGCTCTGTCGCGCGCGGCCACGCGCGCGTGCCGGGCTCCGCCTCCAGCGGCAGGCGAGCGCCGGCCGTGCCGGCCCTTCCTCCGAGCGCCGCGGTGACGCCGCAGCCCGCCCACCACGGCGGCCGAGCGACGAAGGCGGTTCCGTTCGGCGGTCCGCCCGGCCCGCTGCGGCTGTTCGGCACAGGACTCGGCGACCAGGGCGCGTGGCTGATCCCGTTCGCGCTCGTGGGGATGCTCGCGTACGCGCTCCTGATCGCGCGCGAGGCGCCCGCCGCCGGTCTGGAGCGCCGACGCGACATACGCCTTGCGGCGCTGCTCGCGATGGGCGGGTGGTTCCTCACCGAGGCGATCGTCCTCAGCGTCTCGAAGGGGATCGTTCACCCCTATTACATCTCCGCGCTCGCCCCCGGCTGCGCGGCTATGTGCGGCGTCGGCGTCGTCGCGCTGGCGAGGCTCGCCACGCGGGCGCGCGCACAGCTGCGCGAGCTTGCCGTCCCCGCGGTGCTCGTTGCCGCGGCGCTGATCGCGACGGCCGCCGCGCAGGTCGTGCTGATGCATCGCGAGCAGTACATGGTGTGGTTCGAGCCCATCGTGGCGATCGGCGCGATCGCGCTCGCGTTCGCCGTGATCGCCGCGCGCCGCCACGCCGCCACGGCGATGGCAGTTGCATTCGCGCTGCTCCTCGTCGTGCCGACGGCGTACGCGTCGACGACGTGGCTCGCGCCGGTCGAGGGCACCTTCCCCGCGGCGGGTCCCACGCAGGCCGCGGGGCCGGGCGGCGTCGGCATCGCGGGCACCGACCTCGGACGCGTGCACAAGCTGCTCGCCTACGCGCGCGCGCACCGGCCGGGCACGCGCTGGGCGGTCCTCACCGACGCGTCGTCGACCGCCGCGCCGTTCTGGCTGCTCGGGCTCCCCTCCGGCTCGGTCGCCGGCTACAGCGGCACGGACCCGGTGCTCGACGGCCGCGGCCTCGCGCGCCTCGTTGCGCGCGGGGAGGCGCGCTACGTCGTGCTCGGCGGCCAGTTCTCAACGCGCGGCGGCAATCGCGCCACCGCCGCCGTGATCAGGGCCTGCGAAAGGATCGCCCCGAGAGTGTGGGGCGCGCAGCCCGCGTACATCCACGGCCTCGTCCTGTTCGACTGCGCGGGCCACGAAACCGCGCTCGCGCGCGAATAGGCGACCGCGGACGGCCGACCCGACTCGATCCGATCCGGCACCGCGCGGCGCCGCGACACGGCGGTTCGGCGCGCCTTTTCAGCCGAGCAGCGCGAGCTCGCGGTGGAACGCGCGCGCGAACAGCTCCGTCTCGCGCGCCGCAGCCCAGCGCGGGACCGCCGACTCCCCCTCCGAGATCAGACGCAAGGAGATCGCGCGTGCGCGGTCCCCGCCGGCGCCGTTCTCCGCCTCGTGCGCGCCCACGCCGTTCTTCGCCGGCGCCTCGAAACGCGCGCCGCGAACGAGCTGATCGCGCGAGCGCTCGAGGTCCTCGGCGAGGCGCAGCAGCACCGCGCAGCGGTCGAGCCGCTCGGCGTCGCCGTCGCCGAACAGCGCCGCCAGCGGGCCGGGCGTCGGCATCCCCTTGCGGTGATAGCGCGCGGCCTGCGCGATGATCGCGACCTCGACCGGCTCGAAGCCCGGAAGGCCGGCACTCAGGATGAGATAGCGCGAGTGCTTGTGGTGATCGTCGTAGTCGATCGACATGCCGATGTCGTGCAGCATGCTCGCCGCCCACAGCAGCTCGCGCTCGCGCGCGTCGCCAGCGTGCAGGCCGAGGCGCGCGAGCTCGTCGAACATCCCCAGCGCAAGCGCCGCGACGTGGCGCGTGTGCGCGACGTCGACCTCGTAGCGCGCCGCGAGGTTGAGCACGCTCGCGCGGCGCACATCGTCGAACAGCGGCTCCTCCTGCCCGCCGAGCAGCCGCTCGAAGAACACGCCCTCGCGCAGGCCCGCCTCGGTGGCCTCGAATCCCGCGAAGCCTCCTGCCTTAAGGACCGACCGTACGACCAGCGCACCCGCGAGGATCAGGTCGGCGCGCGCGGGCTTGATACCTGGCACGCTCGCGCGCTCGGATGCGGGAAGCGCGGCGAGCGTCGCGATCAGCTCGTCGAGCTGCTCGCGCGCGACGAACATCCCCTGCACGCCGCCCGGCGGCAGTCCCGCGGCGCGCTGCGCGGCCGCGGCGAGGTTGCGCACGACGCCCCCGAGCGCGACGAGCCGCCGCGGCGCCGCGCCCGGCTCGGGCGCGAGCCATGACGCATCCTCGAACTCAGCGGCGACGTGCTCGCGCAGCGCATCCATCTGCCTGCGCTTTGCCGGGCCGTTCGGCGGTAGAAAGCGCTCGGACATGCGCACCGTTCCGATCCGCCACGAGCCGGTCTCCGACGCGAGCCGGTCCTGCACGCGTACCAGCTGAGCCGAGCCTCCCCCGAGGTCGAGCACGAAGCCGTCGCTCAGCGTCGTCGAATTGACCGCAGCGATGTAGCCGTAGCGCGCCTCCGCGCTTCGGCCCAGCACACGGATCGGCAGCCCCGTCGCCTCGCGCGCACGGGCGAGGAAGCCCGCCGCGTTATCCGCGTCGCGGATCGCGCTCGTCGCGACCGCGTCCACCTCGCCTGCACCGAGGTCGCTCGCACGCACGAAATGCGCGAACACGTCAAGGGTCGCGAGCGCACGCGCGATTGGCCTCTTGCCGAGCTTGCCGCTCTCGGCGAGCCCCTCGCCGATGCGCACCGACTCGTAGATCTCATCCGTGCGCATCCACCACCCGTCTCCCGCCGTAAACACGACCAGCCGGAACGAGTTCGATCCGAGATCGATCACCGCGAGCCGGTCCAGCCTCGTCATCCCCGCGCCCCCCCGCAGCACGTGCGCATGACGTGAGCGTAATCTGCCGTCCGGAAGCCACCCGGTGAGCCCGCAGCGTCTGGTTGCTTGGCGCCGCGCTTGCCTTCGTGGCCGCCGCGCTTGCCCTCCTGGCCGCCGCGCTTGCCCTCGTGGGCGCCCCGCTGGCCCTCGTGGGCGCCGCGCTTGCCGTCCTGGAAACCGCGCGCGCGCTCCTGGACACCGCGCTTGCCCGCCGCTACCTTTTCCTCGGCACGGATGCGCGAGGGCTCCGGTGCTACGGGTAAGACGACAATCATCGGGGAGGGAATCGGAGTGCAGACGCGCAGAGGGAGCCTTGCGCCCGCGCGCACCTGCCGCGCACGGGCGCGCGGTACAGCTACCCGCGACGGCGCCTCGCGACGCGCGCGGACATTCGCGCACGCGGGACTCACCGTCCTGCTCGCCGCGGCGATGCTCGCGCTCGCGGCGGCGCCGGCGTCAGCGGTCATCGTCGCGCTGCCGGGCAAGAGGGCGCTCAGCTACCAGCCGCTGCGCGAATCCGCGGCGATCGCCCCCTTCGACGCGTACTTCTCGAACCTCGACTACAACGGCGGTCCGGTGATGCCGTCGAACACCAACTATCCCGTCTTCTGGCAGCCCTCGGGCGCGCCGCCGTATCCCGCCGAATACGAGTCCGGAATCGACCAGTACTTCGAAGATCTCGCTCACGACAGCGGCACGAGCGCGAACGTCGAGTCCGTGTCAGCGCAGTACAACGACGCGGCGGGCGCCCTCGCGAACTACGACTCGCACTTCGGCGGCGCGCTGATCGACACCGATCCCTATCCCGCGAACGGCTGCGCGCAGGCGGTGATCTGCCTCACGGACTACCAGCTGCGCGCAGAGCTCACGAAGTTCCTCAAAGAACGCAAACTCCCAACGGACCTCGAACACGAGTACTTCCTGCTCACGCCACCGAGCGTCGAAGACTGCTTCACCTCGGCGGGAAGCCAGTGCTCGGCGGGCTCCAAACGCCCGAGCTACTGCGCCTACCACGGCAATATCCCGCTGGCCGAAGGAGGTCAGATCGTCTATGCGAACGACCCCTACGTAACCGGACTCTCCATCTGCGACGACGGCAACCACCCCAACGGGAAACCGTCGGACGGCGCGCTCGTCGGCGGACTCAGCCACGAGCACAACGAGTCGATCACCGACCCCGAGCCGAACTCTGCGTGGACCGACTTCGGCGGCTCGGGCGGTGAGATCGGCGACAAGTGCCGGACGTTCGCGCCGGGCAGCGAATTCGGCACGCCGCTCGGCGAAGTCGAAGTCGGCGGCCAGAAATACAAGTACAACCAGGTGATCAACGGCCGCTTCTACTGGTACCAGCAGGAGTGGAGCAACCAGGGCAACGAATGCCTGCAGCGCCTGTCCTATGGAGGCACGCAGCCAACGGCAGCGTTCACCTGGGAAGACCTCGCGGGCGCCGAAGTGAAGTTCGACGCCAGTTCCTCGACAGCGCCCGGACGCACGATCGTGAGATACAACTGGCAATGGGGCGAAGGCAGCGAACCGGGTCCGCCCGAAGAGACGACGACCCCGACGACGACCCACACCTTCGCCGCGGGCGGCTTCTACACGGTCGCGCTCACGATCTTCACCGAAGACGGAAGCGCCGCCGAAGCGGGGACGGGCGCGGGCACCGCGCGCCTGGTCACGGCTGGATTCCCGCCCGCGCCGGCGATCACGAAAGTCACGCCCGCGAAAGGCACCCCCGAAGGCGGCACCGCGGTGATCATCAAAGGCTTGCACCTCGGGAGCACGACGAAAGTGAGCTTCGGCGCACTCGCCGCGGGCAGCTTCAGCGTCATCTCCTCGACCGAGATCACCGCTACGACCCCGGAAGCCGCGGCCGGCGTGGTGAACGTAAGCGTTACGACGCCTGCCGGCACGAGCTCGCCTACGACGGCCAGCAAATACAAGTACTCGCCGCCCGCGATCGCCTCGGTTGCACCCAACAACGGCCCCAGCGCGGGCGGCACCAAGCTCACGATCACCGGGGCCGGCTTCGCCGTCGGCGCGGGCGCGACGGTGTTCAAATTCGGAAGCGCTCTCGCGACGGGCGTCGAATGCAGCTCTCACACGACGTGCGTCGCCTTCACGCCGAAACACGCCGTCGCACTGGTCGAAGTGCGGGCCAAGGTCAACGGCGTGCTCTCGCCCAAAGACCCCCCGGCGGACCAGTTCAGCTTCAGCTGATATTGACGCGACGTGGACCGACTCGCGCGCGGCCCGACGGCCGGGCTCTACGCGGGTGCCTCGACGATCGTCAGTCGCTCGGCGACGCGCGTGATGTCGAGTAGGCGCTGCACCTGCGGCGAGCCGCGCGTGATCGCGAACTGCTGCCCGCGCTCGGTCACGCGGCGATGCGTGGAAAGCAGCACCTGCAGGCCGGTCGAATCCAGGAACTCGAGCCCGTCGAGGTCGAAGACGAGCACCGGCATCTCCTCGAGGCCGGCGCGCTCGAGCTCGCGTTCGAGGAGCGGCGCGCTCGCGAGGTCCAACTCGCCGGAGAGACGGACGACCGCGCGCTCGCCCGCCGTCTCGACGTCCACGCGCAGGTGCTCGGACTCCGCCACGGTGTGATGCTAGCGCAGCGCCTGCGGCGCGTTACGCATCGCCAGTCCCCGCCTCATCATCCAGCCACATGTACGCGCGTACGTTGCTCCCGCGAGCGTCCGAGCGGATCTGAACGAGATCGCAGAGGTGGTTGACGAGCCACAGGCCGCGACCGCTCGCCTGGTCGGGCTCAGGGCGCACTCGCCCGACGAGCTGCTCGCCGATGTGGCCGTGGTCGCTCACCTGGCACACGAGCGCGCCGTCCTGTTGCCAGGTCGTAAGCGTGCCCGCACCCCCTCCGTGGCGAACGCTGTTGCTCGCGAGCTCGTTGACGGCGAGCCGCAGGTTCTCCGTGCGTTCGGAGGAGAGTCTTGCGCTGTGCGCGACCTCGGTAACGAACTCGCGCAGCTCGTGCAGCGTCGTGACCGTGAACGTCAGCACCTGCGCCTGCGAAGGAGGGTCCGGAAGCGAGCCCTCGAGCGGACGCATCGAGTCGGCGCCTCGGTAGGCGTCGCTTGTTTCGGTCGCTCCGTCGCGTCGTAGGAGCGGATGCGTCGCGCGGGCGAGCTCGAGCACGTCGTCATCGAGCGCGTCGATGTCGTACGGACACACAAGACGCCAAGCGCGCGGGCCGGCAAAGGCGACGTTGACCAGCTCCTCGTAGCGACAGCACTCACTCAGCGCCGCACGTGTGCGCCCCGGCCAGACGCATTCGCCGAACACGGCGACCCTGCGCTCGTCGGTCGCGAACTCCTCGAGGAAGCGCAGCCACGCGGGGATCAGCCGCGCGGGATTGCCTGCGAGCTCTGAGACGTCTTGGAGCATCACCCGCGCCGCGTCGTCGCCGAGCGCCTCCCTGATGATCGCGCGGCGCTCGCCGCGCACGGCAATCAGGACCGGCTCGTCTGCGGCCAGCGCGCGCGAGACGAAGCTCAGGGCCGCCGACGCGAACTCGCTGTCGCCCGCATAGAAGAGCGCCTCGTGGCTGAACCCCGCCCGCGATCCGCCAGCGATCACCGCCCCCTTCCTGAGGGGCTCAGCCCGCCGCTCGTCCACGCCGCTCGCCTGTTCCATGCTCTCGCTACGTGTCCTCCCGCTCCGCGGCTCGCCGGCGGCTCCGCGCGGGCGGGGCAAGCGTCCCAGTATGCCAACCCGGGACGACCGAACCGCAGCCTGCACGCGCTCGTGCGAAATGCGAATCAGCGTTTAGGACTCTTCCGAACGGGCAAATAAGAGCCAGGGAGTCGTCCTCCTCAAGCGGTGGCCGCGTCCCCCGGCGGTCACCGCTTATTCTTTTCTTCGGCGCCGAAACGTGGTTTTCGCGCGCAACGACAGCCTGATTCGGCCGCTGGCGGGTCCGGTCGGCTCCGCGCACGACCACCGGTTCCCGCGGCAGCGCGGTCCGCGGGCGCGAGGGCAAGCTGCCGGGCGCGCTTGGGCCTCGGCCCCGTCAGGCGCGCTCAGCGAGCGCCAGTACGAGTGTCGCCTCGCGCGCATTGGGGGCGCCGTCGATGCGCTGCTCGTCGGTCAGCCTGCCGATCGGATTCGCCGGATCCTCGCCGCGCGCGGCGCTCACGAGCGCGCGAGCGACACCGCCGGGAAGCGGCCCGACTTCGAGCTCGATCCGCCTGCTTGCGACGCGCGCTGTCACGCGAAGCTCGTCGTTGCCGCCGGCGCCCTGCGCCTCGGCGGCGAGCGCATCGGCGATCATCACCAGGTCGGAGATACGGTCGGTCGTGAAGTGCGCGTGCGCGGCGAGGACCGTGAGCACCCTCGGAAGCACGCTCTGAGCAAGTCGCGAGGGCGCGATCGCGAACACCGCTGTCGACGAGAGCCCGTCCGCCGGCGGCTCGCGCGGCGCAGAGCGGAGGACCTTGCCCGTATCGAGCCCCTTGCGCGGCCTCGCCGTGAACTCCATGCGGACCTCCGTCCCCCCGCCGGGAGGATCGTTGAACTCAACGCGCCGCGCGAGGGCCTGGATGATCGCCAGGCCGATGCCGAGAGCACTCTCCGACTGCCCGCGGATCCGCGGACGGATCCCGGTTCCGTGGTCGCGCACCACGACTTCGAGCGCGCGCGCTCTGCAGCCGATTTCGACCTCGAGCGGTCCCGTGCCGCCGCTGTAAGCGTGCACCGCGACGTTGTTGCAGGCCTCGGTCGCCGCTGTGCGGATGTCGTTGATGACCCCCGCTCCGAGCTCGAGCTGATCGGCGACGCCGCTGAGCGCCTGGCGTACGAGCGCGATGTTCTCGGCGCCGTTCGAGAGGCGCATGAAGATGTTCGGCGGCTCAGGCACTGGAGCTCGGCCGCTCTCGAGAAGTCGGGACAGGCATCGCGATCAGCGGCGCCGGTGGAAGTATCACACCCAACGCGCGAGCGAGCCGATGCTGCGTCTACGTCTCCGCCGGTCCCTCGGCGAGCGCGCGCAGCCTCGCGAGAGTCTGTCGCAGCAGGCGCGAGACCTGCATCTGCGAGACCCCGACTCGGTCGGCGATCTCCGTCTGCGTGAGGTCTTCGACGAAGCGCATGCGCAGGATCGAGCGCTCCCGCGCGGGTATCTGGCCGAGAACCGAGACCAGCGTCGCGTCCAGCTCGATCAGCTCGTAGCGGTCGTCGACCCGCCCCATCGCGTCGGCGTACTGCAGCGGATCCTCCGCCGCGCCCGGTTGCGGCGCGTCGAGCGAGGCTGCCTCATAGGCCTGGACGACCTGCAGCGCCTCGACGATCACCTCCGTGTCGAGCTCGAGGTACTGAGCGAGCTCGTTGACCGTCGGCGCGCGGCCCCAGCGGCTCGCGAGCTGCTGCTGCGCGGTGCGGAGCTTCAGCGCGCGCTCCTGCGAGGAACGCGAGACGTGCACCGACCAGCCTGCGTCGCGGAAGTAGCGGCGCACCTCGCCGAGGATCGTCGGGATCGCGAAGGACTGGAACGGGAAGCCGAGCTCGGGATCGAAGCGATCCAGCGCCTTGAGGAGCCCCACGTGCGCGACCTGCAGGAGATCGTCGAAGGGCTCGGAGGCGTGGTCGTAGCGGCGCGCAAGCGCTCGCGCGAGCGGCATGAAGCGACGCACGAGCACCTCGCGGGCGCGCGCATCGCCTGCGCGCCAGGCGCCAAAGAGCGCCCGCTCACCCGTGGAGCCCTGACCCGGATATTGCCGCGGCGCGGTCCTCACCGCCGCCATCACTCACTTCCCCCTTGGTCGCTTTGGCGTACCTCGACGATACTACGTGCTATCCAGGGCGTCCACGCCGGAGGCTCGCATCGGCGTCTTTCGGGGCCACGGCGCGGACGAACGAACTACCGACACCGCCGTGTGCGCGGTGGGCAATCGGAGGCTCAGGGCGCCTCCGCCGGCTGGGCGGGCGGGCGCCGACCGCACGGTCGGCGCCCGGCGCCCTTAGATGATTTCGCCTACGTGTACGACAACCGTGTTCGATTCGTGCGTGACGGGCCCGCCCTGTTCCGGCGGCGGCGTGCCCGTCTCGGTCGCGGTGTTCGTGTACTGGCCCGCGATTTCGTCTTGGATCGTCAGCGTGTGCTTGCACGTGAACGTCGTTTTGCCTGCGGGCGGCACGGGATTGATGCCCGGGCCGCCTTCGATCGTCCCTTCGTCGCATTTCGGGTCGTTGAGCGCCCCAAACGTCAGCGACGTGTTGCCGGTGTTCGTGATCACGACCTCGTAGTCGACCGTTTCACCCGCGACAGCTTCGAGTTCCGTGCTCGTGAACGGTTCGGTTCGGCCTTCGATCTTTTGCAGCTTTTCGATCGAGAAGCCGGGTTCGGCTGGACACGTCAGACCCTGGCCGAGCGTCTGGTCGCGGTTGCCGCTGAAGCCGTTGGTTTTCCACACCACGAACACGTCGACGCTGTGGTGCCCGGGTCCGAGGTTGGCTTCGTAGGTGAAGTTGGCTTCCGGCCCGGTGAACGTGAAGAATTCTTCAACGACGACTTTTTTGTCGACCGTGATCTTGATTTTGACCGTGTTGGTGGCGTTCGGGAAGCCGCTCAGGTGCACGACGAAGGTCTTGCAGCCGAAGGTCGTGTTCACCCCCGGTTTGGGCAGTTCGACGCACACGGTGTTCGATTCCTTGGTGACCGGCCCGCCTTCGCCTTCGCCTTCCACGGTCGCGGTGTTGCAACGGCTTCCCGCTTCGACGTCGGCTTTGGTGAGCGTGTGCCTGCAGAAATAGGTAGTTGATTCGCCACGCCCCAGCGGACCGGTCGGCCCGCCGCTGATCGTCCCTTCGTCACAGCCGAGGTCTTTGAAGTTGAGCGTCAAGGGGACGTTGCCGCTGTTCTTGACGATGATCTCGTAGTCGACGACGTTGCCTTCGTGGCCGAGTTTCAGCAGTTCCTTGGTGTATTTCTGCTTGTTCGAATACTTCTGGAGCTTTTCGACTTCGAGTTCGGGGTCGGCGGTCACGCATTTGATTTTGCCGAGGAACTGGTCGCGGTTGCCTGACACGCCGTTGGTTTTCCAGATCGAGAAGAGGTCGACCGAGTGTTCGCCGGGAGGCAGGTTGATGATGATTTCATCGGTGCCTTCTTCGCCGTTGAAGACGAAGGTCTTGACGATCGCGTTTGTGACGCCGTCGATGCGGACTTTCTCTTTGATCGTGTTGTTCGGCAGGTTGGGGAAGCCGCTGTAGGTGACGACGATCTTCTTGCAGGTGAGCGTCGCGTTGCCTACCGTCGGTGCCGCTTGTGCCGCCGATGCTGCGACACCGAGCGCCGCCAGGGCGAGAAGCGATATCAGCGCGAGCCTGCGAGCTGGTCGGCGTCGCCGTCCCACGCCGGGGGGTTGCGGGTGTGCGAATACGTCAAGCATTGGTCGTCCTCCTCATGCCATAGTCGTCCGGTTGGCGCGTCTCGTCCTCCTTCGCATCCCTGCGGCGCTAGTGCGCAAAATCGTCCGAGCCCCCGCCCCGCCCGCAAGCGTACAGGATCCCTCCTCGCGCGCATAGATGGGCGGTAGATGCGTTGGGCATGTGGACCGGGCGCCTGGGCATGCGCCGCGTGCCGCATGGCCGATTGCGGGCCCGGCGGGACGGGCGAGGTTATGGCGTACCGCGTGTGTTGCTCAAACCGCGGATCGCTTCCAGCACGTCGTTCAGTCCGCCGGCGGTGTGCGTATCGAGCCGGTCGAGGATCGTCTCCGTGTCGTTGAACTCCTTCGCCTCGCGCGCGTCCGAGGCGAGCGCCTGCACGGACTGGCCGACCATGATCACCGACAACAGGACGAGCTGCAGGAACGTCTGCGCGACCCACGCGACGACGAGGATGAGGCCCGGTTTCGTGAAGAACTTGGGCACGTCCGAGTTCGTCAGGACGCCCGCCTGGATCAGGACGGCCGGCAGGCTGACCAGCGCTATCAGCGAAAAGACGTACGCGCACGCCATCGTGCCGACGGTGCGCGTGATGATGAGCGCGACCTTGGCGTTGAAGCCCTCGACCTCGCCGACCGCGCGTTTGATCTGGCGCGGGTCGAAGCGCGCCGCGTGCGCGAGGCGCTGGCGGGTCATCACTGGTGCATCCATGTGTCCCTCCAATCGGCTGGGGAAACTGACTCGCGCGGAGCCTACGCCGCGGCGCCGGTTTACCAGTCTGCGGGCACTGCTCCGCGCGGGCGCTGCGGGGTGTCCCACGCGATGAAGTCGATATCCGCGTACGCCTCGATGTCCTCGGCGAACGACTCGTCTCGCGACAGTTCGACTGCGTCGCGCAGCGACCGCGCGAGCAGCGTCGTGGAGACCCCCTTGCGGCAGTACGAGATCGCGCCTGCACCCAAGAGCTCGTGCACGGCCGATTCGGACTCTTTCGCGCAGAGGATCACGATTGCGGTTTCGGGCGAGACCGTGGCGATCCCCTCGACCGCGCGCAGTCCGCCGCCGTTCGGCATCTGAACGTCGATCAGAGCCGCGTCCGGCTGCACCCACGCGGCGACCTTGACGGCGTCCTCGCCGTCGACGGCGGTGCCGACCACCTCGAATTCCTTGCCGAGCGCGTCGTTCAGAGCGGAGCGGACGGAGGGGTCGTCGTCGGCGATGAGCAGCCGCGAGCGGCGCGCGTCGCGCTCGTTCACAGACACGCGCTCGACCCCCTCGGGCGGGGTCGTATGTCGTCGTGGAGGTCGCCTGAAGACTGCATCGCAGTACGCGTCTTATCGCCGTCGCTGTGTCGCGCCTTAACGGTCGTGCGATCGCGCTGGACGTGTCGCGCAGTGCTTGCAGCGCGCGCGGCGAGAAGTGCGCAGCGCCACAGATATTTGCGTACGTCCGCGCGATCGCTTCAGAACTCACACGGGTGTGAGCGGCGGTCCATTCCGACCTTCGTGACGCCCGCCGATGTGATCTTGATCCTCACCGGCACGTCACCTAACTCGAGCAGCCTGCGTAGCACGGCTTCTCCCTTCGAGCGGATCTCCGAGCGCAGCGGCTCGGTGACGCTCTCGGGTGTGAGTGCGTCGGCGATCTGCACATAGACGTGTTGCTCCGCCGCGCCGTTCTGGACCTTCCAGCGATAGATCTCGCCGGGCACACGCAGCACGCGAATCGGCGTCGGCCCGCCAATGATCCGTATCTCGCCGGCCATCGCAGTGAGGATGACGCGCGCGCGGCCCGGCGGTAATGGCCTCGTGTCCAGATAGCGCCCGCGCGATTGGGACACTCAGCCGATCGCGCTCTGAAAGCGCGCGACGGGCCGGCGGCGGCGGGCGTTTAGCTTCCGGCGCGGCGCTGCCGATACCCCTCACAGCATGTGCCCGTCGTCCCCCGCGCCCCCGCCGCGCGACCAGCGAGCGCGGGCCGGCGGCGGCATGCAGCTGCCCGCGGGCGTCGACGTCGAAGAGTTTCTCGACCGCATTCCCGCAATCCTGTACATCTCGGAGGCCGGCGCCGACGGTCGCTGGTTCTACGTCAGTCGCGGCGTCGAATCGATTCTCGGCTTCTCCGCGCAGGAATGGATGGACGATCCGGGCCTTTGGGCGCGACAGATCGATGCGCGCGACCGCGACCGCGTCCTCGCGCGCGAGGCCGATCAGTCGGAACCGTCGGTTCCCGAGGAATACCGGATGCGCGACCGTCGCGGAAAGACGGTATGGGTTCGCGACGAAGCTGCGCTCGTGGCTGACGATGACGGCATCGTGCGCTGGCACGGGGTGATCTCGGCGATAACCGATCGCAAGCTCGCCGAGCGGGAGCTGACGCTGCGCGCGCAGCAGCAGGCGGCGGTCGCGGCGCTCGGTAGGCACGCGCTCGAAGGCGCGCCTCTCGCACGACTGATCGACGAGGTGCTGCAGTCCGCCGTCCACGTCGATGCGATCGACGCGGCAGCGATCCTCGAGCTGCGCGCGTCCAGACCCTCGCCAACACGATCTCGAGCGTGATCGCCCGCCGCGCAGCGGAAGCGAGGGTCCGACACGAGGCGGTACACGACCCGCTCACGGGCCTGCCAAACCGAGCCCTGCTGCTCGAGCGTCTCGGACAGTCGCTGCAGGTCGCCGGCGCGCGGCTCGCGGTGATCCTGCTCGACATCGACAACTTCAAGCTGATCAACGACAGCCTCGGTCACGCCGCGGGCGATGAGCTGTTGATGCAGGTCGCGCCCCGGCTTCGCGGCGCGCTGCGACTCGGCGATGAGATCGGGCGCTTCGGCGGCGATGAGTTCGTGGTGATCGTCCGGGGAGTCGAGGATGAGCGCGGCTCCGCAGTGATCGCGGCGCGGATCGTATCCGCCTTCGACTCACCTTTCAAGCTCAGCGCGCGCGAGCACTTCGCGAAGGTAAGCGTCGGCGTGGCGCTCGTCGACCCGGGACGCAGCACGCCGGTGAGCCTGCTGCGCGATGCGGACGCAGCGCTGTACGAGGCGAAGAACCGCGGGCGGGCGCGCTTTGAGATCTTCGACAGCGTGATGCGCACGCGCACCGTCGAGCGGCTCGCAATCGAAGACGACCTGCGCAAGGCGCTCGAGCGCGATGAGCTGCACGTCGCCTATCAGCCGGTCGTCTCGCTGCAGGACGGCTCGATCCGTTCGCTTGAGGCGCTGCTGCGCTGGCGCCACCCGACTCGCGGGCCGATGCAGCCGGAGGAATTCGTCCCTGTCGCGGAGGAGAGCGGCATGATCGGCGAGATCGGGCGTTGGGTGCTGAAGACGGCGTGCGAGCAGTGCTCGCAATGGTCGTCAGCGAGCGGCACGCCTGCGGTCGGAATCGCGGTGAACCTCTCGCCGCGCCAGTTCATCTCCGGCGAGCTCGAGGCCGACCTCGCGGAGATCCTTGCCGCGACGAGCCTAGATCCGGCGGCGCTCTCGCTCGAGATAACCGAGTCGACGCTGCTCGAGAGCCCGGACACGGTGCGCGAGACGGTCGAACGCATAGCGCGGCTCGGCGTGCGCTTCGTGCTCGACGACTTCGGCACTGGCTACTCGTCGCTCGCCTACCTCGGCGGCCTGCCGATCGACGGACTCAAGGTCGACAGGTCGTTCGTGGCGGCGCTGGGGGTGAACGAGCGCTCGACGGCTATCACGACCGCGGTCGTACGCATGGCGCAGGCACTTTCGCTCGAGGTCGTCGCGGAGGGCGTCGAGAGCGAGCGGCAGGCACACGAGCTGCGGGAGCTGGGATGTGAGCTCGCGCAGGGCTTTCTGTTCCACCAGCCCGCCGATGCCAAGACGGTGACCTCGCTGCTCAGGGGCAGCAGAAGGACGCGCCCTCGCCGCGCGGCAACGCGGAAGTTACACGCGACCGCGCGGGCAGACAGCGTCGCCGGCGTTGGACGCCGCGCGTAACGTCAGACCGGTTCTGTGCGGGGCCTTTGAGGCGCCCCGCGCATCTCGCCCTGGCGCGCCGGACCCAGCCCGCGCTCGCGCCGGGCCGTGCGCGCGGCGGATGGTTGGGTGCTCGAGCGCTTCGCGGCGTCGAAAGCGTGAGCTTGCGCACACAGGCGCGCTGCTGTGTCGGCGCTCACACACCTGAACGTCCCTACCTGGCAGTGTGCCGCGTGCAAGGGGGGGTGGCTTGAGAGGACGGTTCCGCGGCCCCGAGAAAGCGACGGAATGCAACTCGGGGCCGCAGAGATTTCGGGATCTGCGGCATAGACGCCGGGCCGCGCGGTACGACGGCGAGCTCGGCCAGGTCGGGGCGTGCTTGCGGGCTGGGGCGCGACGATCGTTGCCGTGACGCCTGCGGCGGGCTCTCAGGAGACGCGCGTCACGTCTCCGCGAGACCGGCGGCGCGCATCGCCTCGTCGTGGTCGAGAAACGAGCACATGCGTGAGATCTTCCCGTCACGGAAGTCGTAGAGGATGTCGAGCGGGGCAACGACGGGGGCGCCGCTTCCCCGCCCGCGCGCCTCGATCTGACCGGAGATGAACACGCGCTCGCCGAGGTCGCGGTACGAGTCCATCTCGGCTTTGAACTCATCCCAAGCCTCGCGCATGCGGCTGAAGTAAGTTTCGATTCCCTCACGGCCGAGGAAGACCTCACCCTCGACGGCCATGACGGACGTGGACCATTCGAAGTCGTCCGTCGTTATCTGCGCGAACTCCTCCGTGTCGCGCTCGTTGAACGCGTCGACCAGTCGCCGCACGAGCTCGACGTTCTCGCGCGACATGTCAGTCCCGCCTCGGCCAGATCCGTTCCCCGCAAGCGGGGTTTGTGCCTCCTCGCATTTCGCAGCGAGTATCCCGCAAAGGGCCCTTCTGCCGGCGCGCCGCGTGCGAGCGGAGCGAGTGCTCCGTCAGCGCCGCGGCGGCTCCGGCTACTCGCGAGTGCGCAGCGCACGCGTGGCCCTGCGCATCAACCTGAGGGCGTGGTAGGCGACCACGGCCGTGATCACGAGCGCGACCGCGGAATCGAGCCAGTAGAGCCCGTTGGCGATCAGGATGACCGTTCCACTGACCGCGACACCGATTGCGGCGATGGCGTCGGCCACCGTGTCGAGCATCACCGACTCCATGCTCAAGTCGCCCTCAACATCCCCCAGGATGGCGGCGCAGGCGATCATCGCCCCGGCGGCGATGACGCTGACGACGATCACCGGCACGCCGTGGACCGCTGGAGTGCCGTCGATCAACCGGCGCACTGCCTCCGCGGCGACAGTGACCGTCACGACGAGGAGGAAGCTCGCGTTCGCGAGCGCCGCGCGAGACGACGCGCGTGAGCCGCCCGTCCTGCGGCTCCGTTCGACCGCGACGAGGCTGAGTCCCGTCCCGAGCGCGTCCCCCAGGTAGTCGGCACCAGCAGCGAGCACGCCGAGCGAGTGCGCGAGCAGTCCCGTGGTCAGGAGACTGACGACCATCGCGAGGTTGATGGCGAGTACGAGGCCGAGGCGTCGGGCGGGCGTCACGGTTGCTTTTCTGGAATCCGAGCGTCGAGCAGGTGCCGCGGAATGCGTGAAGCCAACCTACGGCACGCCTGGTCGCGCTCGAGCTAAGCGAGGGGAAGATCTATCTCACCCCACGCTCGCCTTCCACGAGCGAGATGTCCTCAAATGCCGGCGCGAGTCATTCGGGAACGGCGGCGGAGATGCGCGGGCCCAGGGTCGGTGTGTTCAGACGAATCAGCCGCACTTCATACGGCGCTTTGCCCAGCCCCGTGATCACGTAGTTGTGCGCGGTCGCGGGCAGGACCACGGGTTTGCCCCACGCAAGCGGCGGGCGGGCCGCGAGGCGCCAGCTCACAGCCCACGATTCAGGCCCCGGCGCGGGTGTCCATTCGACGATCAGCGCCCCGGGGGCGGACCGTAGCGAGAAGTCGGGTTCTGGTCCCAGCTGGGCGAGCGCCAAGGTGAATTTTTCGCTCGCGGATATCTGGGTGATGCCGGTGATTCCGCTCACTTCGACGGGCGTCGTGCTCTGCGAGGTGGTCCCGTCGCCGAGCTGGCCGCGTTCGTTGTCACCCCACGTCAGCACGCGACCGCCGCTGAGCGCCACGCTGAACCCTTCCCCCGCGGAGACGATGCTCACGTTGGCGACCGGAACGGGATGCGGGCTCAGGGCGCATGGAGCCGTCTTGCAGAGCTGGGGCCCTGGATAGCCGAGCTCGCCGTCGCGGTCGGCTCCCCACGAGATGACAGCTCCGTTCGCGAGCGCGACGAGACTGTGCGACTCGCTCGCCGACACGCTCGCGGCGTTTTCCACCCCGGGCACGGGGACGGGCGTGTGGCGATCTTGGGTATCGCCGAGGCCGAGCTGACCGTGGTCATTCCGCCCCGCGGCCATCACGCGGCCGTCGTTCAGCAAGGCGAGCATGTGCCCCCCGAGCGAGGGCACGCCACCGATCGCGACAGCCCGCACGCCCGCGAGATTCTGGACCGGCGTCGGAACGAGTTTCGTCGCGGTCGACCCGTCGCCGAGCTGACCGTTTTTGTCTTCGCCCCACCCGAGGACCGTGCCGTTGGCGAGCACCGCGAGGTCGTCTCCCCCGCCTGCAGCGACGGCCACGACGCTCTGCAGGCCGGGAACCTGTTGCGGAATCGGATGAGAGACGCCTTCGGACGCGTCGCGCGTGCCGTTACCGAGATTTCCCCAAAAATCGCCGCCCCACGTATAGACGGTGCCGTTTTCTAGGAGCGCGAGCGCGTGATCGCCCGCGGTTGCCACCTGGACCACGTGGCTGAGGCCGACCACGCGGACCGGGGTGGGGCTTCCCACGTGCGTGCCGTCGCCCAGGTCGCCCGCTTCGTTGGCCCCCCACGCTCGTACGGTGCCGTCATTGAGCAGCGCGAAGCCCGAGTGAAATCCCGCTGCGACCCCGCGCACTCCTCGTACCAAGCCCTGTACGGGATGCGTCAGCGCGAAGCTTTTGAAGCCTGCTCCGGTCTCACCGCTGGCGTTCACGCCCCACCCGACCGCCACGCCTCCCGGTGGCAACGGCGGGCCTTCGAGGTAGACGAGCTTTACGTGCAGCCGGCCGAGCAGCCTGCCCCGTCGCGAGCGCGCTTCGAGCATGACGATCACGAATCTCGGCGTGGTCGCGTTGAGCAGCGGCGCAAACGAGAACCTGATCTTCTTGTGTGCCGCTGCGCTCGCGCGTAGGCGGCGGATCAACCAGTTGATCCTCTGCGGGCCGCGTATCGAAACGCGAATACGCCGAAGCGAGCGCGCGCAAGCGCGGGCGAGCACCACGTAGCCGAACGGCTTCTGCGCGGTGATGATACGTGGGCCACGGAGGGCGAGAAGCACGTGACCGCGCCGACAGTGCGGCTTCGCCCTGCCGGCGCGACTCGAGAATGCGGCGGTATGCGAGCGGCTGGATGGCGACCGCAAACCGATTGCGTTGCCGTGCGCGGGCGCGGCACATGCGAGAGCGAGGACTACGAGCGCGAAGCAGCCGCGGGACGCTGAGCGCGACCGCCCGCGCGTGCGGTTGTGGGAGCATCGGCGGGCGAGGCGTGGTGCCGCCCGCGAGGCGTCTTCTGAGTGCTCAGCACACATCCCTTGCGCGACCGCCGGCGCGGCCTTCGCCGTCAGACTACCTGTATCGGCGTCAACTTTCGCGCCCAGCGCGTGCCGGAGACAGGAGCCGCGATTGCTCGACGCGACAGAACCCGTCGAATCGAGCCTGATGAAGGTCTTTTGAGCACATCGAGGAACGCGCCGTACGCTCTCTGGTTAGACCGTGGTACGGGGGGGACGACTATGAGGCGATCGGCAGAGATGCGCGTGCCGGTCGCGGATGCGCGTGAGTGGTCGGTGCTCGCCGCGATCCGGGCCCTCGCAGCAGCCATCCAGCGCGTGCAGACATCGCCTACCGCGCGGCCCGTGTGAGCACGCTGTGCGGGAGGGCGCCGGCCTGCGGCCGGCGCCCTCCCTACTCATGAAAACACGAAGAAGACGTTGTTCGAGGTATTTGTCACCGGCGAACCGTCGCCTGCTGGTGGTGTACCGGTCACTTGCGCGTTATTTTCGTGAAAGCCATAGAATTGGAGCTCTTCATCGGCGATCGTGTGCGAACACGTGTACACCGCTTCGCCGGGCGGGATTTTTGGACCGGCCGGTTGCACCGGGTTCACGCTCGGTCCTTCGATCGTGCTCTGATCGCAACCTCCGTGGCCATTAGTGTTTTTGTCGACGAAGTTTTCAAGCGTCAGCGGCACGTTGCCGGTGTTCGTGACCACGATCTTGTAATCGATCGTGGTGCCTTCCGTCGTTGACTTGTCTTCGATGTATTCCGTCGTGAACGGTTCGGAGCTGCCGTCTCGTTTCTGGTACTTCACGATCGAGAATCCGGGTTCGGGTTCGCACGTGATGCCGTGCGCCAGCGTCTGGTCGCGGTTGCCGCTGAAGCCGTTGGTTTTCCACACCACGAACACGTCGACGCTGTGGTGCCCGGGTCCGAGGTTGGCTTCGTAGGTGAAGTTGGCTTCCGGCCCGGTGAACGTGAAGAATTCTTCAACGACGACTTTTTTGTCGACCGTGATCTTGATTTTGACCGTGTTGGTGGCGTTCGGGAAGCCGCTCAGGTGCACGACGAAGGTCTTGCAGCCGAAGGTCGTGTTCACCCCCGGTTTGGGCAGTTCGACGCACACGGTGTTCGATTCCTTGGTGACCGGCCCGCCTTCGCCTTCGCCTTCCACGGTCGCGGTGTTGCAACGGCTTCCCGCTTCGACGTCGGCTTTGGTGAGCGTGTGCCTGCAGAAATAGGTAGTTGATTCGCCACGCCCCAGCGGACCGGTCGGCCCGCCGCTGATCGTCCCTTCGTCACAGCCGAGGTCTTTGAAGTTGAGCGTCAAGGGGACGTTGCCGCTGTTCTTGACGATGATCTCGTAGTCGACGACGTTGCCTTCGTGGCCGAGTTTCAGCAGTTCCTTGGTGTATTTCTGCTTGTTCGAATACTTCTGGAGCTTTTCGACTTCGAGTTCGGGGTCGGCGGTCACGCATTTGATTTTGCCGAGGAACTGGTCGCGGTTGCCTGACACGCCGTTGGTTTTCCAGATCGAGAAGAGGTCGACCGAGTGTTCGCCGGGAGGCAGGTTGATGATGATTTCATCGGTGCCTTCTTCGCCGTTGAAGACGAAGGTCTTGACGATCGCGTTTGTGACGCCGTCGATGCGGACTTTCTCTTTGATCGTGTTGTTCGGCAGGTTGGGGAAGCCGCTGTAGGTGACGACGATCTTCTTGCAGGTGAGCGTCGCGTTGCCTACCGTCGGTGCCGCTTGTGCCGCCGATGCTGCGACACCGAGCGCCGCCAGGGCGAGAAGCGATATCAGCGCGAGCCTGCGAGCTGGTCGGCGTCGCCGCGGCGCCTCCCGGTAGGGGTGGGTAGATCCGTCGAGCATGGCCGTCCTCCAATGCGTCGCGTCCAGTAGGTGATCCTCCATACACACCTGGAGCCAAGCCCGGCACGGCACGCGGCTCCCCCGAGGCGTACCTGCGCAACGCTACTCGATCCTTGCCCGCGTGTATAGGCGTCGCTTGATGGGCCCGGCTGGACTCGAACCAGCGACCTACCGATTATGAGTCGGCAGCTCTGACCAACTGAGCTACGGGCCCTATGCGCACGCTCGAGACGTTCGCGAAGGCGCGCTCCGCGAGACGCTACCAGCGCGATGTGGAATGCTCCTGCGGCCGCACGGGCGCATGCGCGGCGCCCGCAGCGGCGGCGCGGCGCGGTGACGCCACGCGGGCAATGGTGACGACGGAGACGAACGGAGAGGAGTGCAGATGGCGAAGCGCGCGGCGATCGTGACGGGGGCATCGAGCGGGATTGGACTTGCGATCGCGAGGATGCTCGCGCAAGAAGGCCACGGCGTGACGATGTCGGCACGGCGCGCGGAGAAGCTCGAGGGGGCTGTCGCGGGACTCGCGGACGAGGGCCTCGATGTGCACGGCGTTGCGGCGAACGTGGCCGATGAGGAGGAGATCAAGAAGGTCGTAACCGCGCACAGCGACCGCTATGGCCGCCTCGATGTGCTGGTGAACAACGCGGGCGTCGGTGTGGGTGCGTCCCTCGGCGAGATCGAGACGAAGCGGATGGACATGCAGCTGGACATCAACCTGCGCTCGATGATCCTCTTCTACCGTGAGTGCCTCCCGATGCTGCAGGCGGCGGGCGCGGAGCACAAAAACGCGCTCGTCGTGAACACGTCGTCGATCGCGGGCAAGCACGGCCAAGGCTGGCTGTCGGTTTACGCGGCGTCGAAGCACGGCGTGGTCGGCTGGACGGAGTCGATGATCAAGGAACTCTCCCCGCAGGGGATCAAGTCGACGGCGCTGTGCCCGGCGTTCGTCGACACGCCGATGACCGACTTCGCGAAGGGGCAGGTGTCGCCGGAGGAGATGATCCGCCCGGAGGACATCGCGGAGGCGGTGCGCTTCCTGCTGCGCACGTCGCCGGCCTGCGTGGTTCCCGAGGTGATGTTCATCCGCCCAGGAGACGACCTTTAGCCGCCGGACGAGCGGCCGCTGAGGCGCGTGCCTCCAAGGCGCGAACGAAGGAACGGAGCAGCGAGATTCGCGGCCCGATCGTGACGCGCTCGGCGTTGCACGCGCCCCAGGACGAGGTTTGGGCGCGTGTGACGACGGTGGCGGGAATCAACGACGAGCTCGCGCCGTGGCTGCGAATGACGGCCACGCGCGCGCTGCGTGAGAACGGGATTGCACAGGTGCGCGTAGGCGAGCGCATCTGCCGCTCGTGGGTGCTGCTCTTCGGCGTGCTCCCGGTCGACTATGACGACATCACGCTCGAGCGACTCGATCCCCCGCGCGGGTTCCTCGAGCGCTCGGCGATGCTCTCGCAGAAGGCGTGGGAGCACGAACGCACGATCGAGCTCTCGACAGACAACGCGAGCGGCTGCATCCTCACGGATCGCGTCCGCTACGAACCGCGGATGCCGGTGCCCGACGCGCTGCTGCGGAAGCTCTACGCGGCGATCTTTCGCCACCGTCACCGGCGACTGCAGAGGCGGTTCGGCGGCGAGGCGCTCGCGTAGGCGAGTAGGTCACGCTGCAATGGTCGCTCGCGCGCAGTCCGGCGTCGCCTAGCGCGAGGAAGCGCCGACGAGCTCGGCGTCGCTCTCGCACGCGGGCGCACCAGCTGCGGCGCCGCGGCGCGAGCGGCGACCGAGGCGAAGCCGGCGGGCGCTGATCGGGCCGCTCGGGTCGGCTAGGCCGAGCGTGCGGCGCGAGCGACGAAGGCGCTGGCTGCGCAGGGCGCGGTGCTCGGAGATCGCGCGGTCGAGCTCGAGCCCGGATGCGCTCGCGAGGCTCTCTTCGAGAAGGTGGACGAGGATCGCGACCTGACGGCGAGTAGCGGCGCGCGGTCCGCGCGCGGCGCTCGTGAAGCGATCCCAGGACTTGGCGAAGGAGAGGAAGTCGACGCGCGAACCGCGGCGGTGCGCGGCGAGCATCGGGCAGACGCCGCCGTCTGCGTCGACGTACGCGCCGGCGATGATTCGCTCGCTCGAGCGCACGCCCTCGAGCATCGCTTCGCGCGTGGCGACGGGCAGACAGTCGATCGCGAGACGCAGGCGCGTGGCGGCGCTGCTGCTGCGGCGGGCTGTGTTTCGCATAGGCTCTGCTCGCTCTAGTGGTCGGTTCGCTTGGACGGGCGCCAAGCGTAGGCGACGACCCCGCGCCCGACAACGAAACCCTTCTGCTGAAAGGAAACTTGCACATGAAGCTCGGCGTGCACATCGGCTACTGGGGCATGGGCCTCACGTCGGAGGATCAGCTGAAGATCGTCCGCGAGGCAGAGAAGCTGGGCTATGACTCGGTGTGGGCGGCGGAGGCGTACGGGTCGGACACGGCGACTGTGCTCGGCTGGCTCGCGGGGCAGACGCAGAAGATCCGCCTCGGGTCGGGGATCTTCCAGATGCCGGGGCGCTCGGCGGCGATGACGGCGATGACTGCGGCGACGATCGACCAGCTGTCGAACGGGCGCATGATCCTCGGCATCGGCTCCTCGGGGCCGCAGGTCGCGGAGGGTTGGCACGGCCAGCGCTTTGCGAAACAGCTGCAGCGCACGCGCGAGTACGTGGCGGTGCTGCGAATGGCGCTGGCACGCGAGCGCGTGGAATTCCACGGCGAGACGCTCGAGCTGCCGCTCCCGGACGGGCCGGGGAAGGCGCTGAAGCTGACGATCTCGCCGGTGCAGGAGCGGATCCCGATCTACATCGCGGCGATCGGGCCGAAGAACACAGCGCTCGCGGGCGAGATCGCGGACGGGTGGATCCCGACGCTGTTCTCGCCGGAGCACGTCTCGGAGCTGCGCCCGCTGCTCGAGGAGGGGGCGGCGCGGAGCGGCAAATCGCTTGAGGGCTTCGACATCGCGCCCACGGTGAACGTGTTCGTGACCGACGACCTGAAGAAAGGACGCGACGCGATGCGCCCGTTCATCGCGCTGTACGTCGGCGGGATGGGCTCGCGCGAGCAGAACTTCTACAACCGCGTGGTGAGTCGCTACGGCTTCGAGGCAGAGGCGAAGACGATCCAGGACCTGTACCTGGAAGGCAAGCGCGATGAGGCGATGGCGGCGATCCCGGACGACCTCATCGACACGGTCTCGCTGTGCGGCCCGGGCGACGTGGTGCGCGAGCGCCTCTCGGTGTACCGCGACGCAGGCGTGGGAACGCTGGGCGTGACGCCGGTGGCGTTCACGGCGCCGGAGCGCCTCGAGCAGCTGCGCCTCATCGCCGAGCTCGCAGCGGCGTAACTGGCGTGCGGGCGCTGCTGGCGGCGTTCGGCGACCCGGGCCACGCCTTTCCGATGATCGCGCTCGGACGCGCGCTGCGCGAGCGCGGCCATGACGTGACGTTGCAGACGTGGGAGCGCTGGCGCGATCGCATTGAGGCGGAGGCGCTTGAGTTCGCGCCTGCGCCCGAGTACGAGGTGTTCCCGCGCGGCCCGGAGCCGCTCGACTTCTACGAGGCGGTCGTGCACGCGACACAGGACACGCTCCCGCTCGTGCGCGCGCTGGACCCCGACGTGGTCGTTTCGGACATCCTCACGCTCGCGCCGGCGCTCGCGGCGGAGATCCACGGCGCGCGCTGGGCGACGCTGATTCCGCACGTGTACCCGCACGGCGAGCGTGACTTCCCGGTCTACTCGCTCGGCGCGCGCCTCGCGCGCGGCGGGGCGGGGCGCGCGATGTGGAGGCGCGCGCACGTGCTCGTCGAGCGCGCGCTCGAGAGCGGCCGCAGGGATCTCAACCGCACACGTGCACGCGTGGGCCTGCCGGCACTCGCGCACGTGCACGGTGGCATCAGCGGCGAGCTCGCGCTCGTGGCGACGTTCCCGCAGCTCGAGTACCCGCGCGGTTGGGCGCTGACGACGCACGTCGTCGGACCGCTGATGTGGGAGCCACCGGCAGACGACGTCGAGCTTCCAGAGGGCGACGGGCCGCTCGTGCTGGTCGCGCCGTCGACGGCGCAGGACACCGAGCATCGTCTGCTCCGCGCGGCTCTGCGCGGACTCGCGGACATGCCGGTGCGAGTGCTGGCGACGTGGAATCGCCGCCTCCCCCCGCGGCCGCTTCGCGTTCCGGGCAATGCGCGCGTCGTCGATTGGGTCTCCTACTCGCGCACGATGCCGCAGTGCGACGTCGTGGTCTGCCACGCGGGCCACGGGACGCTCGTGCGCGCACTCTCGTCGGGCTGTGCGGTGGTGGCGTGCCCGGCAGCAGGCGACATGAACGAGAACGCTGCGCGCGTCGATTGGGCGGGCGCGGGCGTGCGGGTGCCACGGCGGTTCATCACGCCGCGCGTGCTGCGGGTCGCGGTCGAACGCGCGCTCTACGAACCGCAGATCCGCGAGCGGGCACGTGCGCTCGGAAACTGGGCATCCACGCACGACTCGGGCGCGCGCGCAGCCGAACTGCTCGAGGGACTGGTCGACTCGCGCGCGTGCGTCAGTCTCGCGCGCACCTGACGATCAAGCTCGTCTTCGTCATTCGGCGCCGCGCGGATTTGCCGGCCGAGGAGTTCCACGGCTACCGGCTGGAGGAGCACGGCCGACTGGCGCGCAGCGTGCCGGAGCAGCTCGCAGCGCGCCGCTACGTCCAGACGCACACGTTCAAGGCGGACCTGAATGGCGGCCACGCGCGGCGCGGCCGAGGCGTACGACGGGCTGGCGGAGATCTGGTGGGACTCGCTCGATGCGTTCCTGGCGGCGGCGGCGGGCTCAGAGGCGGGGCAGAGTGCGAACGAGACGTTGATGGAGGACGAGGCGAGCTTCATCGACCTCGACCGCGCGTCGTTCTTCATCGCGGAGGAGCACGCGATCCTCGAGCAGTGAAGAGCTCCGGGGGTGGGACTCGAACCCACAACCTTCGCCTTAACAGGGCGCCGCTCTGCCGGTTGAGCTACCCCGGATCGCCCAGTTGGGCTACCCCGGAGATGGAGCGGGCACCGCTCTCGATCTCCGCGTGGCAATTAGAGCACACGAGCACGCACTTGCGAGCCTCCGCGCGCAGCCGCTCGATACTGTGCGCGCCTCGTCTGGCGAGATTGAACGCCTTCGTCGACGGATCTACGTGGTGGAACTCAAGCGCCGAGAGCGACCTCCTGTATCCGCATAGCTGGCACCCGCCTCCGAACTCCTCCACAAGCAGTTCCTTGACTTTCCGCCTACGACGGATGACGGCCTCTTGGCGGCAGATACAGCAGCGGTAGTAGCCGCGCGGTTCGCGCGCGTGCTCGACCACGCCGTGTGCCGGACATCGCAGCGGCGCCCGCGCCAAGCCGGCGGCGCGGGCAGCAGCTACGCCCTCGCGCGGCCTGACGCCACGTTTGTTGGACGTGTGAAGGCCATACCAAGCGAGCCAGTACCGGACCGTCGCCTTGCTGCGCTCAACGGTCCGGGCGATCTCCGCGAGGCTCTTGCCCTCGCTCACAAGCGCCTCCAGTTGCCCGCGATCAAGTCGTCCCAGAGCTACATGCCGTTCGTCGTTGACAGCTCGAAGCGAGTACTTCCGAACCCAGTACGCCACCGTCGATTCATGCCTTTCGAGGCGCCTTCCAATCTCGGCAAGCGAGAGCCCTTCCTCCAACATACGTTTCAATGCGCGGCGATCCATGCACGCATTATCCTCACCGCTTCGGACCGAAAAATCGAACACACGTTCGCGTGCATTCAAGGCCCATCAGGACAGGAAGCGAGCGCGACACGCACACGTGAGCACACGGCCCGACCGGCGAGCAGCCACCAAGATCGCGTGCGCCCTGCCGCCCACACCCCGGCGCGCGGCACCCCCTCGAGCGCACGCACCCCCCCACGGCCACGCCCCGGCCGCTCGCCTCGCATGCGCGCGCGCAGCACCCGATCGGAGACGTGCCGATGTAGCCGGCCCTCACACACGCGCGCGCGCAGCACCTCAATCGACGAACAAGCGGCCACAGCCCCCCACGCACACGCGCGCAGCACCTCAATCGACGAACAACCGTCCTCAGCGCCCCGCGCACACGCGCGCGCAGCACCTCCTTCGAGCGACCGGAGCCCGACCCTCCTCCCCGCGCGCCTCAACCGTCCTACAACTCGGCCTCCCCGACCTCCTCGAGCGCGAGCGTGGTCGCGCGGTCAAACTGGTCTTTGAGCTGCGCACGGCGCTCGGCGAGCTCGCTGACGAGCCCATGTTCGGCGGAGCGGGCGCTGAGGATCTCGCGGTCGAGCCGGGCGAGCTCGAGCTGCAGGCGGTGCACGGCGAGCAGCTCGGGGCGGGCATCGTCGCGGCGCGCCTCGACGACGAGCTCGGCGACGAGGGCGGCGAGCTGGTCGTCGCCGGCGGGTAGACCGGAGGCGGGATCGGAAAGGTGCTCGCGAACGTGAGCGGCGGCGCGGCGGATGACGTCACCGGAGAAGACGTTCTCGAGATCGAGATCGGCGAACTCGGCTGCGCCGGCGGCGGGCAGGGCGATGCAGAGCGCGAGGAAGGCGCGCTCGCTCTCGGTGCCGCGCGCGCGCGCAGCGACGCCCTCGCTCCGGTTGCCGCCGCGCGGCGGCGCGCCGGCGTGCAAACGACCCTCACCCCTGCGCGACACGACGCGTTCGCGACCGGACGAACCGGGGCGCGGCCGCGCACGGGGTCGAGCCCGCTCCTCCCCTCCGAGCAACCGATCGGCGAGGCTCTCGGGCAGCGAGAGGCGCTCGGAGACGATGCGGGTGAGCTCCATGCGCATGGCGCTGGGCGGGAGCGTGGCGAAGACGGGGACGAGCTCGTCGATGATGCGATCGCGGCCCTCGGGACTGGCGAGGTCGCCGCGCTCGAGAGCGCGCTCGACGCGAAAGCGGACGAAGGGGACGGAGCGATCGATGGCGGCGGCCATGGCGTCGGCGCCTCGGTCGGCGATGAGGTCGGCGGGGTCCTTCCCGAGCGGCAGGGCGACGACGCGCAGCTCGAGCTTGCGCTTGGCGGCGAGGGCGGAGGCGCGCAGCATGGCGTCCTGCCCGGCGGCGTCGGCGTCGAGGGCGAGCAGGACGGTGCCGGCCATGCGCGAGAGCTCGGCGACCTGCTCGGCGGTCAAGGCGGTGCCCATGAGCCCGACGGCGCCCGGCATGCCCCCCTGGTGCAGGGCGATGGTGTCGGTGTAGCCCTCGCACAGGATGACCTGCCCGGCGCGGGTTGCGTGCGCGCGCGCGAGGTGCGCGCCGTAGAGGTGAAGCCCCTTGTGGTAGATCTCGCCGTCGGCGGTATTGAGGTACTTCGGCGGGCGCCCGCCGGGAGACGATTGAGGGGGCGCTGACGCGCCCTGATGGGACGGCTCGTCGGCAACGGAGCGCGCGCCGAAGCCGAGGACGCGGCCGCGGATGTCGGCGAGCGGGAAGGTGATGCGCGAGCGGAAGCGGTCGTAGATCTGGCCGCTGCCGCGCGAGCGCTGGACCAGGCCGGCGTCGAAGATCTCGCGGTTGGTGTAGCGGGCGGCGCGCGAGGCGAGCAGGACGGTGTTCCAGGCGCTGGGTGCGTAGCCGACGCGGAACTGGCGCAGTATCTCCTCGCCCAGCCCACGCGCGGCCAGATACTCGCGCGCGCGGGCGGCCTCGCGCGACTCCCAGAGGTAGCGCTCGTAGTAGGCGGTGGTGCGCTCGAGCAGCTCGAGCAGGCGGTCGCGGCGCATGCGCTGCTCCTGGGCCTTGGGGTCCTCGGCCTCGCGTTCGAGCTCGACACCGTAGCGCTGGGCGAGCAGCTCGAGCGCGCCCTTGAAGTCAACGCCCTCGGTCTCCTGGACGAACGTGAAGAGGTCGCCGGAGGCGTTACAGCCGAAGCAGTAGTAGACCTTCTGCTGGGGGTCGATGCCGAACGACGGGGTGCGCTCGTCGTGGAACGGGCAGCGCCCCTCGTAGCGAGCGGGGCCGGCGCGGCGCAGCTCGGTGCGGGCGGAGACGAGCTCGACGAAGTCGACGGCGTCGCGGACGCGCTCCTTGGAGTCGGGGGTGTAGCGGGCCACGCCTTGAAGGTAGATGATCGCGAATACGGCACCCCGCGGGTGCCCGCGCTCAGCGGCAGTTTTCGGCGCGGCTCAGCGGGCGAAGGCCTGCGGAACGGCGAGCTCGGTGTAGGCGCGTATGCAGAAGCGGTCGGTCATCCCGGCGAGGTAATCGGTGACGCGGGTGGCGAGCTCGCCGTCGCGATCGGCGCCCCCGCGCGCGCCGTTGCCGCCGATCGAGGATCGGCCGGCGTCGTGCGCGGGGGCGGGCGGCAAGAGCTCGGGGTGCTCGGCGTAGTGCTCGAACAGCCGCTCGACGACGTTGGCGATCTTGGCGTGCTCGGCGCGGACGGCGGGCCCAAGGTAGACGTGCTCGAACATGAAGTCGCGCAGCGCGGACATGGCGGGCCCGGCGACGGGCCCCTGGACGATGTCGCCGGCGAGCTGGGAGTGCTCGACGATGTCGTGCACGAGCGCGTCGATGCGCGCGGACCCGTGGTCGCCGAGCGCGGCGATGGCCTCCGCGGGCAGCTCGTCGGCGCGCAGGATGCCGGCGCGGATGGCGTCGTCGATGTCGTGGTTGATGTAGGCGACACGGTCGAGGATGCGGACGATGCGCCCCTCGAGCGTGGCGGGCATGGCTGCGCGGCTGGAGTGCCCGACGATGCCGTCGCGGACGCTGTCGGTGAGGTTGAGCCCGGCGCCGTCGCGCTCGAGGTACTCGACGACGCGGAGCGAGTGCTCGTTGTGGCGGAAGTCGCGCGCGAAGCGGGCTTTGAGACAGCGGTCGAGGACCTCCTCGCCGATGTGCCCGAAGGGCGGGTGCCCGAGGTCGTGTCCGAGGCCGATGGCCTCGGCGAGATCCTCGTTGAGGCTCAGCGCGCGGGCGACGGTGCGCGAGATGGTGGTGACCTCGAGCGTGTGCGTGAGGCGGGTGCGGTAGTGGTCGCCCTCGGGCGCGACGAAGACCTGCGTCTTGTGCTTGAGCCGGCGGAAGGCCTTGCAGTGGACGATTCGGTCGCGGTCGCGCTGAAACGGCGTACGCAGCCCGCAGTCCTCCTCGGGGTGCTGGCGGCGCGCGGGATAGGAGCGGGTGGCGAGCGGCGAGAGCAGCGCGTCCTCCTGCTCTTCGATGCGCCGGGCGAACTCCTCGGCGACCCTGCCGGTGGCGAGGCTCAGCGCTCGCGCCTCCAGTCGCCTCGCCCGCCGACCCAGCGGCTCACCCAGTGCGTCCACCCGCGCGTCATCGCGCTGGGCGCATCGCTGTACACGGGCGCGCCGCCGCCGGGCTCGGGCAGCGCGGCAGCTGCGGCGGAGTCGATACGCAGGTCGACACCGCGCTCGTGCAGCGACTCGACGTCGGCGGCCTCGACGAAGCGCTTGGCGCCGTGCGCGCTGATGACGAGGCCGTGGAAGATGTCCTGCTCGGGCGCGGCGACGACGTGGTGCACGACGCCGATCTCCTCGCCGTCGGAGGCGTACACGGGCACGCCCTTCTCGAGCACCTCGTATGCGATCGGATCGCCCTCGTCCACGTCTCATCCCACGATACCTCCCGTGCACGAGGCAACCGGCGCGTGCGGCCGCGCAGACAGGCGAGCTCGCGGCTAAAGGCGCCCGCTCGCGGGCATGAGGCGCAGGTGCGCGTGGTGCTCGAGCGTCGCGGAGATCGCGCGCTCCGCCTGTGCGAGCGCGTCCGCATCGGCTTGGGGCGCGCTCGCGAGCGGGCGCGCGAGCGCCTGCACCATGAACCCGCGCGCGCCGTCGCCGAGCGGGAACGCCGACGCCTCGCAGGCCGCGCAGACGACGCCGCCGGCGGCCCCGGAGAAGGCGTCGAGGTGTTCGCGCTCGCCGCACGACGCGCACGCGGCGAGCTGCGGCGCGAGGCCGGCGGCGTGCAGGAGCTTGAGACGAAATGCGAGCGCTGACGAACGCACGCGGGCAGCATCTCCTCCACCGCCATCGGCGGCGACGCGCTCGTCGAGGAGCGCGAGCTTGCGGCAGAGCAGGTTGAAGACGCCGGGGTGCGGCTCGGAGGTCTCGAACAGACGCGAGACGGCGTCGCAGGCGCGCGCGGCGGCGTCGAGCGCGTGCGCGTCGCGGCGCAGGTGCGCGTGGGCGTCGATCGTGTCCGCGCCGGTCACCGTGAGCAGCTCGCCGCGGCCCTCGTGCAGCTCGATGCTCAGGCGGAAGAACGGCTCGAGCCGCCCGCCGAAGCGGCTGCGCGCGCGGCGCACGCCCTTCGCGATCGCGCCCACACGCCCGCGGTGGGGCGTGTACAGGTGCAGGATTCGATCCGCCTCGCCATAGCGGATCGAGCGCAACACGACGGCCTCCGTCTTGACCGGTCCGGCCACCCTAAGAGTCTAGGTCCGCGCGCGGCGGTGGCGGCAACCGCCGCTGTTCACCCGTCGGGCACCGGGCCGATCCCGTCGCACCCACCCGGAATCGGCTCAAACCTCCACAAAGGTCACGACTAGACGAAGGTCTAGCTAGACCTAGACCAAGATTCGGTTTACCCCCGGGGCCCCACGGTCGATGCTTTCCTGTAAATTCGAGTTTCGAGCCGCCGAACAGAGGGCGCAAAAGGGGGCACACAAGGCATGGAAGCTTCGATGAAGGTATTGATCGCGGACGATCATCCCCTGATGTTGCAGGGGATCCGCCGCGCGCTGGAGGCTGCTCACGACATCGACGTGGTCGGCGAGGCGCGCTCGGGGGAGGAGCTTTTGGCGCTTGTCGAGCGGCGCAAACCACACCTCGTGCTCGTGGACCTTCACATGCCGGGGCTCGGCGGGCTCGAGTGCGTGGCCGAGCTGAGCGCCCGCTGGCCTGACGTCAAGTCCGTGGTGATCTCCGCCTCCGAAGACCGCGCCACGATCGACGCGGCGCTGCACGCGGGTGCAAGCGCATACATCCTCAAGAGCGTCGGCGCTATCGACATCGCGTCGGTCCTACGCCAGGCAGCGTCGGGCGCGGTGTACCACGCGCCCTCGATACCGGCGGCGCGCGCCGGGGAGCCGCCTGCGGCGAACGGTCCCGAGCTGACACCCCGCGAGACGACGATCCTCTTGGCTGTGGCGGACGGCCGCACGACGAAGGCGATCAGCCAGGATCTCTGGCTCTCAGAGCACACGGTCAAGTTCCACCTGACGAACATCTATCGCAAGCTCGGCGTAAGCAACCGCAGCGCCGCGGTCCGCTACGCGTACGAGAGCAAGCTCGCCAGCACCGGCCCACTCACGCACGCCACGGCGTAGCGGCGCAGCCCAGCACGGCGTAGCGGCGCAGCACGGGACTCAGGCGGGCACTCGCGCTGAGGCTAGCCGCTGCGCCTCGGCCGCCGAGGCGCCGACAACGAGAGGCTCCCAGCGTTCGAGCACAACGTTGATGACCGTCGGGCCGCCGGGGCGGCTGTCGATGCGGCACTGGCCGCCGAGCAGGCGCACGCGCTCGTTCATCGCGACCAAGCCGAGGTGGCCCCGACGGGCGGCGCTGACGAGCGTCGGCTCGAGATCGAAACCGCGTCCGTTGTCGGTGATCTGGGCCTCGATGCCCTGCTCGCTCGCGGAGACGACGAGCGCGACGCGCGTCGCGCCGCTGTGCTCGCGGATGTTCGCGAGCGCCTCGTGGACGACGTTCAAGAGCGCGATCTGCTGAGAGCCGGACAGCAGGCTCATGTCGCCGTCGAGCGTCACGCGCGGACGCACGTTCGTGCGGGCATGAAACGCACCGACGAGCTCCTCGAGTGCGGCGCTGAACGGCTTGTTTAGGAGCATCGACGCGGTGTGGACTTCGTTGGAGATCCGGCGTAGCTCCGAGTCGAGCGCGACGAGTTGCGCGTCGAGGTCCTCGAGCCGCCCGCGGACGTGCTTGCGCTGCGGCGCGCTCGCAAGCACGACCTCGAGCTGATCGCGGAACAGGCGCAGGTCCTCGGCGAGCGCAGCGACCTCCTGAATCGGCCCGTCGTGCAGGTCGAAGCCGAGGCGGGTGAGCTTGCGCTCGCTCGAGGCGACTAGCGCGCGCTCCGACGCGGCGTTGGCGGTCAGCAGCGAGTCGCGCTCGATGATCGCGGCGAGCATCGGAGCGGCCTCTGCGAGAAACGCCTCACCGGCCTCGCGTAGGCGCGGTCTGGCCATTGCGATCAATGCGGCGAGCGGCTGGCGCGGGCGTCCGACGGGCGCGCCGATCACGAGCCGCCGCGACCCGTCGAGGTCGACTTGTTCCCCCGCGAGCATCAGGCGCCCCATGTCCCTTACCGCGCGCGAGGGGCTTCCCTCTCCGACGTTGCACAGGCAGGTCGGCTGCTCGGTCTCGTCGAGCACCCAGAGCGAGGCGCTGCGCACCGGGGCGAACGCGACGAGCGCCGCGAGCTGCGCCTCGATGGCGTCGCTCGGAAGCACGTTCAGGAGCTCGGTCGAGCGCATCACCTCGCGCGCGATCGCGACGGCGGGAAGGCCCGTGCGCTCGACCACGCGCTGTGCCAGAGCTGCGTATCGATGCGGAGCGCCGGCAAGCTCGCAACGCATGCCCCCGAACAGCTCACCCGCTGCGGTAACCAGCTCGAGGCCGCGCTCACCGCCGCAGGCGCCGCCCGCAGCGAGCACCGTCGCGGCGCGGGCGCGGGCGCGTTTGCGCGCGCGCAGGTACGCGCGGTGATCGCGCCACCCCTGCTCCTCGAACGGGCTCTCGAGCACGCGCAGTTCGGCCACCACCTCACGGTGTGCCTGGGGCGCGCTGGCCTGGGCCCGCGGCCGCCGCTGGACGTTCGTTCTGCTCATCAAGTTCTCGTAGGTCGAATCCGGCCCGGCTCCGGCCGCTTCACGGTTCTATCGACAGGTCGCGATCCAGACTGGAGGGCGGGCGGTGGGATGCCTCGAGCCGTCCCAGAAAGCGGCGTCAGCCGCTATTCGTTATGAACCCCAAACGAACTTGACAGCGCGACGAGGAACGCGCGCATGAGGTCGCCCGCGGGCGTCCACGCGCCGGCGCCGTGGTGGCTCAGGGGGTCTCCGCCGGCGTCCGAGAAGCCGATCTCGATGTGCCCGTGTCCGAGGGACGCCGCGTCGCCGGTGTGGCCCATGATCGCGATCGGCTGGCCCGCCGCAACGACCTCTCCCGTGTGCACAAGCGCGACGGCGACGTGTCCGTAGTAAACGTTCTGCCCGGCGAGCGACCCAGCCGTCGCGTGCACGACGGGGTAGTTCGGTCCAAAGCCAGCTGGATCGCTTGCGATCGCCGTGACGACCCCGGGCGTCATCGAGTAGACGAGCGCGTCGTCGGGCGCCGTCTCGATGTCGACGCCGTCGTCGGTCCGCCCGAGCGTCTTCATGTAGCGCTTGTCTAGCGGCAGCGAGTAGCCCTTCTCGAGGCTCGCGAACGACGCGACGTTCGCGAGCAAGCGCGCCCGCAGGAGCACCTCCGTGACGTACCAGCCGGCGTGGTTGTAGGCGAAAATCGCGCCGGGAAGGTTGTGTTCGGCACCGCTTGCCTGCAGGTAGCGCGCGGCCGTGAAGATCGCGTCCTGAGGCGAGTACGGGTTCTTTTCACCATCGTCGTCGGCGTCAACCGCCCACTGAGCCCACGTTTCGGGCATGAACTGCATCCAGCCGACCGCACCCGCGGGAGAGACGGAGAGGTCGCGCCCGTAGTCCGTCTCGACGGCGTTGATCGCAGCGAGGACGCGCCAGGGCACGTCGTAGCGGCGACCGGCGGCCTCGTAGATCGGGATGAGCGACGCGGGCGGGGCGTCTTCGCTGCCGCCGAGCAGGCCCGTGAGTTCGGCGAGCTGCGGCGAGAGCACTTCGGCGTCGGCCAACGTCGCGGGCGCCGCGACGGGTTCGCCCTGCGGCTCGGCAACCGCGGGCTGCGGTGACGCGGTCGCACCTCCGGCGTTGGTGCGATTTGTCTTGTGCGTACGCGGTTGCGACGACGCCGGCACCGTCGAGGCGTTTTTCGGTTGGGCGGGTGCCGCAGCTTCGCCAGCGGGCGGCGAGGGTTGCGCTTCTGGTGAGAGCGTCTGCGGTGTCGCCGAGGTCGTCGTCGACGGCTGCTCAGGCTTAGCCTCTTCGCTCGCGCTCGTCGACGTCACTTCTTGTTCGGTCGGAGTCGTCGAGCTTTCTTCGGCGGCGGTCGTCTGCAGCGTGGAGGTCGTCGTCGTTTCGCTGCCGCTCGCTACTCCGGAGACGCGCGGGAAGCCTGCGCCCGTGGTCACAGCGCCGGCACCGGCGGCGAGTGCACCGGCGGAACCGCCCTCCGGACCAAGAACGAGCGCCGCGGCGAGACACAGCATCATCGTGCCCCGCCGCACCGGCTTACGCCCCGCAGAACCCCAAGGCCGCCGCCTGGCGCTCTCATCCCCGGCACTCGTCCGCTCGACGGGCGCGGTCAGCTCGAAGACGAGATCGCCGTGCAGCCGCAGCGCAAAGCAGGCGCTCGAATCGAGCGCGATATCTGGCGGAACCTGGAACGTGCCTCGCCAGCGCCATTCGCGATCGTCGCTTCGGGGCGCCGCTTCGTCAGTCCTAGCGCCGCTCCAACACGCGACGATCGGCGAGTAACTGAACTGGACCTCGCGGTACTCGATCAGGAGCGCCGGAGCGAGCCCTGCGCGCGGCTCGGCCTGCACGCGCACGAGCACGCGGAGCAGTAGCTCGGCGCGCGCATATTCGACGCACTCGACCATCGCGCTGCGCGCGTCCGTGTGCGGGTGTGCGAAGTCGACCGGGCGTATCGGGCGAGAACGAGTCATTGCGGTAACTAGGAGGAGAGCCCCGCGAGCGCCGGGCCAAACATCACGACCATCGCGCCGAGCGCGAGGAATGGAGCGAACGGAATCGTCGCCTTGCGAGCGCTGACGCCCTCGCGAAGTACAAGCGACGCGGTCGCCGGAAGCGTGAGCAGGAGCCCGAGCAGCACTGCGCCCGCGGCCGCCCACCCGAGCGCCGCGCCAAGCAGCAATGCAAGCTTCGCGTCGCCGATGCCGACCCAGTTGCGCCCTAGGAGCGCGGGCAGCATGAAAACGACGCAGGCGGTAAGGGCAGCCAGCACCCACTCGCCGGCGCTTCCCGGAAAGATCGCGACGTTGAGCAGCAGGACCGCGCCGGCCGCGGGAAGCACGATGCGGTTGGGGATGACCCTACGCTCGAGATCGATCGCTGCGAGCACGACCAACACGCCCGCAGCTATGGCGTCGACGAGGGCGCGGTCGAGCGGCAGTGTCGCGAACGCGAGAGCCACGGCGGCGAGTACGAGCACTCCTCGCGGTCCCGCGATATTCGTGCCGATACTGCCGGCGCCGGGGTCGCGCTCGATGGCTGTTCTAGGCCCTACCATTGCGCTCTCCCGCACTCGCCTGCGCCGCCGCGCGCTCGATGTCCCACATAAGCTCGTCGAAGGGTCCCCACTTGGTGAGTGCGTGATGTCCTTTGGGGGCAGGATCGGCGGCGTCGGCGACGATTACGACCGCGACCGACCCGGCGTGCGAATCGAGCGCCGCAAGTGCCGCGGCGGATTGTGCCGCGCCGGTGTCGAAAAGCACGACGTCGTACCGTTCTTCTGCGAGCCGCTCGCCGATCGAGCGGCCGCTGGAAACGGCCCTGACCGAGCAGTTACGGCGCGCGAGCAGCAACGACATCGCCGTGCGGTAGTGACGATCGGGCGATACCAGGAGCACACGCAGCGGCGCCAGACGCGAGGCGCTCGGGTTGGCCGCGTCAGCGTGCCCATTCGAGTGCGAGCTCGCTGTGCCATTCCGCCGCGCGCCCGCGCGGTCGCGGAGCTCGAGGAGGTCGCCTACCTTGACGCCGCAACGCGCGGATTCCCCGGCGCGAAGCTCGAGCACGGCGCGGGCGCTGGCCTTCGATGCCACGCGCCAGGGACCGAGCTGTTCGACGATCTTGATCACGCGCAGTTCGCGGTCGAGGAATAGAACGTCGATCGGAAAGCGCATGAAGGCCGTATGAATGCTCGGAGCGGGTGTGATCAGCATGCCCTCCCCGGCGGGCAGCCCCGCGCGGCCGAGCAGACCGCGCATGCGCAGAATCGGGTTGTCGGCGAGCTCGCCGACGCAGAGCGCGCCGCCACTGGTCAGGTTGACTATGAGCTTGGTCTGGAATGACACTCCAACTGGCCTTTCTTCGTCACGCTGACCGCGCGCTTCCTCGGGAAGGCTGCGCTGTCATGGTTCGCTCACCGCGGTGCGCACAGTTTCCAAGTGGCCGTCTGTGACGACAACTGCTCCTTGGTCTAGGCCGAACTAGACCTCTTCGTGGGACCAGCGCACGGCCCCGCGGTTTACCCTCACGTCGCGATGGCTAGATGGACCAAAGTCACGACGGTTCTCCGCCGACTCGCAGTCGTCGCTCGCGACGATCGCGGCGTCACGCTCGTCGAATACGGCTTTATCGTCAGCCTCGTCTCGATCGTCGCGATCGGACTTCTGCTGGTGATAGGAGAAGACCTCACCAACCCGGTTCCGTCCCTGGTGGAAGCGCTCGTGAAAATGTGAGCGGCCGGGCGCCGCTCGTATTGGAGCACACACGATAAGCCCGTCCCACGCAGCCCGCGGCGACGTACCGTCCGCAGCCGCCGCCAGCGCTTACATCATTCTTCGCTCGCGCCACACCTTCGTCTAGTACGACCTAGAGCTTTAGCCCGTTGCCGGTGCGATTGGTGCCACTTATGTTCTCTCGCACGGGAGCCACGAGCGGATCACGCCTCTTGTTGATCGGGTTCACGGCCCCGCGAAGTCAAATGCCTTCGTGGCATCGATTCGTTGGGAAGGAGGTGAACCAAACATATGTGGACCAAGCTGAACAAGGCCGCCCTCTCGCTCTTCGCGCGGGTGCAGCTGATGAAGGAGGAGGGGCAGGCTCTCGTGGAGTACTCGCTGATTCTTGCCCTGATCGCGGTCGCGGCGATTGCTGCGCTCGTGCTGCTGGGCGAAGACGTCACCAAGGTCTTCGAAAAAATCACGACGGAAATGGGCAAAGTTCTCTAGCCATTCCGATTCGTTTGGGCGCCGCCTCGGACAAAAGCCCCGAGGCGGCGCCCTCTGCTCCTGAAACTGCATCGACAAACCGCTCCGACTGTCAAAACCAGAAAGTTCACCACAAACTCCGACTCGCCCGTTCACGTTCAAGCGCTGTCCACAATGTCCTTTTTCCCGACAACACTCGATCGCCTGGTGACAATCCGCCGGCGTCGGCTGCAGCTTCGCCGGTTCGCCCGCGCGCTCCGCGTGGCCGCTCACGCCCAGCACGGGCAGGCGCTTGTCGAGTTTGCCCTCGTGCTTCCGATCCTGCTCGCGCTTGCTTTCGGCATCACGGAGTTTGCGCTAGCGCTCAACACGCAGGGTGAAGAGACGCACATCGCGAGCGAGATCGCGCGCTTCGCCGTCGTCAATCAGAACCCGGGGGAAGCCGAAAGCAAGTCGCTCGCGCAGTGGGGCATCGGCCAGCTCCACGATAAAGCCCTTCAAAACGGCACCAAGAGCGAAATCTGCGTCACCTTCCCAGCAGGGGAACAGGAAGGCGACCCGGTGGAAGTCAAGGTAAAGAGTACGGTCAGCTGGTTGCCGTTTCCGAAGTTGCCAAAAGGATTCGCGAGTACTGAACTCGTTGGATCGGCCACGATGCGGCTCGAGACTGCCCCAACGGCCTACGCGCCCGGCTGCACTCAATCAAAAGCATGACCCGCGGCCTCGCATATCTTGCCGACGAGCGCGGCGCCGTTCTCGTCACCTTCGCGATCTTCGCTCCCGTAGCGATCCTGCTTGCCGTGCTTGCAATCGACACGAACAACTGGTTCGTCCACTCGCGCCACCTGCAATTGCAGGCCGACGCCGGAGCGCTCGCGACCGCGAAGGCGTTCCAGGGCTGCTTCACCAACCCAGCAACCGCGAACAGCGCAATCACCGCCCTGGCCGAACAGTACTCCGGCACCGGCGGCAGCCCGACGTACAACAGGCAGGTCAACGGCCCGGGGACACCCAGCGTGTACGAGGTGTTCAACGCAAAGAGTCCCTACCAACAGCCTTCTTTGGTCGACAGGTCGGTCGTCGAAAAGCCACCATGCGAAGCCGAGATGGCCGACGTCAAGCTGACGCAGACGAATCTGCCGTGGTACTGGAAGCCGTTTTCCGTTCCGTACATCAACGCACACGCGCGTGTTGAAATCTTGCAAGCGTCCACGGCGCGCGGCGTCGAGCCGCTGGCCGTGGCCGAGACGGCGCCTGTGGCGGCTGCCGCGTACTTCATCAACGAGGACAACAAGGAAATCCTCGTCAAGGAGACCCTCAACAAGCAGCCGCTGCCCAACGCCGAAGGCCAGGAAGTCTGGAGCGGGTCTCCGCTCAGCGTCACGATCAACCATCCGCATGTAGGGGTAGTGATCGCCCTCAGCGGCAAAACGGGCGACACGACGTGCGGCGACACATTCGTAAATTGCTACGACGAGTCAACGGGCACCGGGCCGAGCCTGCTTCACATTCAGGGTTGGCAGGCGGGGGGCACGGGAAGCTGGGAAGCGCCGATCGCGCGCGAAGTCACGCTGCAACCGGGGAGCTGCACGGACGCCTACTTCGCCGCGCAAGGTCCCAGTTGCACGATCGGGGTCACGGCAAAGGTCGACGTCGGCGCCGTCCCCAACCCGCCCGGCGTGGGGGTCAGCGCAGTAGTCGGGGGCGGTGCTGCTGTCGCGTTGACCTACAACGCCGTGAGCAAACTGTGGAGCGTCGCTGGGACGCCCGGAATCAAACTTCCTAACGCGGGGTCCAACCGCGTAGACCTGCTCGTGACCTGCAACCCGAAAACGAGCGGCTCTCCATGCACAGGGAAGAAAGGCACCCAGGAACACAAGGTCGAAGACGTCCAGCGCGCATACGCGGCCGGCGCGAGCTCTGGCGCGATCAAGCGCGCGTGGGTCTCCGAGCCGGGGAAGACCGAACCGATCCCGGGAAGCCTCGACGCCGACTCCTACGAAAGCTGCGCCGGCTGCACCCACAAACTGGCGGTCACCGTGGACGTCGAAGGGAGCCTCGGCCTCGCGGCAAGCTATGCCGACCCCGTGCGCAAACTGCGCTTCGAAGGCGAGCAGGGCGTGCGCGCCGGCTGCCCGCCGAGTGAATCACCGGAACAGTCCGGCTCGAACTACCGCAAACGTCTCGAAGAAGGATGCCCCGGCACCTACAAGATCAACACCTCGGATCCCGGGTGCACCGTGCTCACCTCGCCCTTCGACTGCGTGAAAGTGGGTCTCACTGGAAAAGACACAGGTCCGACCAAACAAGGCATCAGCGCGCGCATCGAAACCGCGCCACCCTCCGGCAAGCACTTCTACTGCGAAAACAACTGGAAGAACAACAACGGCGGAGGCGTGCCGATCATTCCCGAAAACGACTCGCGCGTCATTCAACTCTTCATCATCCCGTACGGCAGCGTCGACGAAGCGGGTCGCTCTGTCCTCGGCAACGAAGACATACCTATCCAGAACTTCGCCGCTTTCTACGTGACCGGTTTCCCGGGGGACAAGTGCAAAACCGATCCCTCCACCGGTAACGCCGAAATCGTCGGGCATTTCATTACATACATCAACCCGTTGGTCAGCAGCGGAGAAGGAAAATGCGTCGCGAACTCGTTTGGTGAGTGCGTGGCTGCGCTCACTCAATAAAGGAGGAAGTAAAAATGGAGCTCGCTGGACGAAACTACACACGCAACGACTGGCGCTCGTTTCTGGCCACGCGTCGCGGCACCGTGCTGGTGGCGCTCGCGTGTGGGATCGTCGCCGCGGGGATCCTGATCTTCGCGATGGCGCGCTACCGCCACAGTGTCAACGCCGAAGGCAAGCAGGAGACCGTGCTCGTAGCCACCGGTGTCATCCAGAAGGGAACATCGGGCGCCGCGATCGCGAGCGAACAGCTCTTCAAGCCAGCTTCGGTCGTTGCCAAGCAAGTAAGTGCCGGTTCGATAGTCGACACGGCGCAGTTGCAGGGCAAGGTCGCGGCGCAGGAAATCGAGCCCGGACAGCAGCTCACCGCTGCCGAGTTCACGACGACCAGCGGGCTGGTTGGTCAGCTGGCGCCGGCTCAACGCGCAATCACAATTCCCGTCGACACGTCTCACGGCATGGTTGGCCAGATCCACACCGGTGATCACGTCGACGTGTACGCAAGCTTTGACCTCGAACCGCTCAACGGGGGCCGCAATCACCCGGTGCTGCGGTTGCTGATGAGCGACATCCAGGTACTCAAAGCCGGCGGCGAATCGAGCGGGGGCCTCGCGTCCAGTCAGACGACGAGCGTAACGCTCAACGTCAATGACGCGCGGGCCGGACCGCTCGCCTTTGCGAGCGACAACGGCAAGGTCTGGCTTGTACTTCGGCCGGCCAACACGGCGGCGAACCCGCCAGCGCCCGTGATAACGGTGGAGACACTGTTGCTCGGCAGCACTGCGATACCCACCGGAGGTGGCAAATGAGGAACGCAATGCAAGCCCTCGTCGCGCTAGACGACCGCGTCGACCGGGGCGCAATTGAGACCCTGTTCACCTCCAGTCCACAGCTCGACGTTTCCGAGTTCGTGGACATGGCGGCCGACCAGGCCGACAGGAGCGGCGGAGATGTCCTGATCGTCGCGTGCGCGCGCTTCACGGCCGAGGTTGCGCAATTCATCAGCGCGGCGAACCAGGCTCACCCGGGGCGACCGGTACTGCTGGTCTGCACCGAGGCGAGCAACGGTTACGTCGGCGACGCGATCGAGGCAGGTGCGGAGGACATCCTCGCGATGCCGATCGATGGAGACATCGAGCTCGCTCGCGAGAGGTCGGGAGACGTTGTCTTCTCGATCGAGAAGGCGCTTGCCCGCAAGCGTGGCATCAAGGTCACCGGAACCGCCGAGCTCGGGCAGATGATCTGCGTCCTCGGGCTGAAGGGGGGCGGCGGCAAGACGCTTACCGCCGCGAACCTCGGCGCGTCGCTCGCCGCGCGCGGGCACTCGGTCGCGATCGTGGACCTCGACCTTCAGTTCGGCGATGTGGGACTGGCGCTCGGCCTGACGCCCGAGCGGACCGTCTATGACCTCGTCCGCTCAGGCGGATCGCTCGATGCCCAGAAGGTCGCGGATTTCCTGACGGTGCATTCGTCGGGCGTTCGCGTCCTGCTAGCGCCCGCACGGCCTGACCAGGCCGGCGTCGTGACCAGCGATTTCCTCAAGGATGTGTATCCGTTGCTGCGTTCGATGCACGAGTTCGTGATCGTCGACACGCCGCCCAACTTCACACCAGAGGTGATCAGTGCGATCGACGCTTCCACGCAGGTCTGCATGGTTGCGATGCTCGACTCGCTTTCGCTCAAGAACAGCAAGCTCGGGCTCGAGACGTTGGAACTGATGGACTATCGCGGCGACGTCCGCGTCCTGCTCAACCGTGCGGACTCGAATGTCGGGATCTCGCGCGAGGACGTCGTCGCGATCATGGGGCGCACGCCAGATGTGCTGGTGCCGTCGGATCGCAACATCACGCGTTCGATCAACCAGGGCGAGCCGATCGTGCTGCTTCATAGCCGCTCGGATGCCGCGCGCGCATATGCGCTGCTCGCCGAGCTCTACGAACACACGCTCCCGTCAACTAACGGCGTTGCGCGCAGGCCGCGGCGCCGCTTGTTCCGGCGCGGAAGGTGAGGTGGCGCGATGCAATTGCATGAACGTCTTGCCAGCTCCGGGGTCGGCGACGCCGGGGCGCTGAGGGATCCGTTTGCCGAGATCAAGAACCGGATTCATCTCGGTCTGATCGAGGATCTCGGCGGTCAGATCTTCGACACCGAAATAGAGCAGAGTGCACTGAGGCCGAAGATCGTCGAGGAGATACGTGAGCGCCTGGCGCGCGAGGCGGGCATCTCGCGCGAGGACCGCGAGCGACTCATCGAGGAATTGATCGACGACATCATGGGCCACGGCCCGCTGGAGCGGCTGCTGGCGGACGACACCATCTCCGAGATCATGGTGAATGCGCCGCACGACGTATGGATCGAGCGGGAAGGCACGCTGCACAAGACGACAGTCCGGTTCACCGACGAGTCGCAGTTGCGGCGGATCATCAACAAGATCGTCGCCGAGGTGGGGCGACGCATCGACGAGAGCCAGCCTATGTGCGACGCGCGGCTGCCCGACGGCAGCCGCATCAACGCCGTGATCCCGCCCCTGTCGCTCACCGGCGCCCTGCTCACGATCCGTAAGTTCGGCGCCGAACGGTTGGATGTCGACGCACTCGTGCGGCTCGGGACCCTCACTCCCGACACCGCCGATCTGCTTCGGCGATGCGTCGAGGCACGCTTGAACGTCCTGATTTCGGGCGGCACAGGCGCAGGGAAGACGACGCTCCTGAACGCAATGTCGGCATCGATTCCCGACTCCGAGCGAATCGTGACGATCGAGGACGCCGCCGAGCTTCGGCTTGCGCAGCGTCACGTGCTGCGCCTCGAGAGCCGTCCCAAGAACATCGAGGGCGAGGGCGAAATCACGATCCGCGACCTCGTACGCAACACGCTGCGCATGCGCCCGGACCGCATCGTCGTGGGCGAGGTCCGCGGAGCCGAGGCCCTGGACATGTTGCAAGCGATGAACACGGGTCACGACGGATCGCTTTCCACGATTCACGCCAACACCCCGCGCGACGCGCTTTCACGCGTTGAGACCATGGTTCTGATGGCCGGCTATGACCTGCCGCTGCGCGCGATCAGGCAGCAGATCGCCGCGGCCCTCGATCTGATGATCCAGCTCGAGCGCATGCACGACGGCACGCGCAAGGTTGTCGCGATCACCGAGGTCCAGCGCATGGAGTCAGATGTGATCACGCTGCAACAGCTGTTCGACTTCCACGTCGACTCGGTCGATGCCAGCAAAGTCGTGGGCGCCTTGAAGAGCACCGGCCTGCGGCCGACGTTCCTCGACAAGTTCGACAAGCGTGGGGTGAAGCTGCCCTCTTGGCTTTCGAACGCTCCCGTCGCGAAGCATGCGCTTGGGCAGTCCAACGGTCAGGTCGCGGCGTGAAGCTTCCGCGTCCAGCATCGCGCATACTGGCTCTGCTGCTCGGCATCCTGGCGATACTGGCGCTGGCGATGCCTGGCGCGGGCAGCGCGACTGCGACGTCGCTGCGAATCTCCGAAGGGGCTGGGACCGTCTTTCCGGAACGCTCGTTCGAGTTGTCGGTGCCGCCGGGCTCCCCCCCGCAGCCGAGCGCGATCCACGTGAGTGAGAACGGACGACCGATCACAGGGGCAGTGATCACACCGGTCGCGCAGGCAGCGACCGGCAACTTTGGCGTGGTGCTGGCAATCGACGTGGGTCCGAGTATGCGCGGTGTGCCGCTCGCCAGGGCGATGGACGCGGCTCGAGCCCTCGCCGCACAGCGTATGGGCAACCAGGAGATCGGAGTCGTTACGTTCGACCAGAGTGCGACCGTTTCGCTGCCGCTCACAAACGATCCTGAAACGATCGCCAACACGCTTGAACGCGCGCCGCAGGTAGGCAGCGCCGCGTACATCTACAACGGTCTCACGCTCGCGATCCAGCAGCTCGCGAACGCCAAAATCGCCGCAGGCGCGGTGATCCTGCTCTCCGATGGCGCGAGCGAGGGTGGACGATCCAAGCACAAGTTGACGGCCAGCTCGGTCGGGGCGGCCGCGTCGGCTGCGCACGTCGCGATCTACACGGTGGGGCTCCACGACAGCTCCTATACGCCTGAACGGATGAGCCTGCTCGCACGCGTGGGCGGTGGTGCGTTCATCGAATCGACCTCCGCCCAGCTCGCCGGCGTGTTCACGCAGATCGAGGCGCGACTGACGAGCGCGTACCTGATTCGCTACAGCTCGCCCGCGCCTCCGGGTCGCACGGTCAACGTTTCGGTGACGGTCGACGGGATCCCGGGAGCAGCCACTCTGTCCTACACCACCCCCGGCTCCGTACTCCGCGCCACCAAGCACGCCAAGCACGAATCGTTCTGGCTGAGTAGTGCCGCGCTCGTGCTCCTTTCGAGCCTTGCGGCGCTCGTCCTCGGCTTTGGGCTGTTCGCCCTGCTCGCGCCCCGCCTCTTCGGGGGCCAGCTACGCAAGCGCGTGGGTGAGTTCACCGCCAGCGGACCGGTCGATCCGCGAGACATCGCGGACGAGCGAACCCGCGCGCCGCTCGCGCGGCTGACGCAGCGGCTCGAGAACGTCGCCTGGTGGAAAACGTTCGAACGCGATGTCGAAATCGCGCGTATCGGCCGGTCAGCCACCGAGCTCGCGGCCGTCGGCCTGCTGGCGACGCTGGCCGGTGCGATCCTGCTGGGGATCATCTTTTCAACTGCGGTCGTGTCGGTGATCGCGCTGTTCTTTGGCCCAGCCGTGGTTCGGGGCTACGTCACGCACCGGCTGCGCAAGGAGCGCGACCTGTTCGCCGAACAGCTGCCCTCTCACCTGCAGGAGGTCGCGTCGGCGATGCGGGCCGGTCACAGCTTGGTCGCGGGGATAACCACGATGGCTCGCGAAGCGGCTGAACCGTCCCACGGCGAGTGGCAGCAGGTCGTCGCCGACGAGCAGCTCGGTGTGCCCCTGAACGAGGCGATGCGTCCCGTCGCCGAGCGAATGGACTCGGACGACATGAACCAGGTCGCGCTCGTCGCCTCGCTGCACCATCGCACGGGCGGGAACATGGCGGAGGTGCTCGAGCGTGTCGCCGATTCGGTCCGCGAGCGAGCTGAGCTGCGCCGCGAACTGCGCTCGCTCACCGCCCAGGCACGTCTCTCACGCTACATCGTGACTTCGCTGCCTCCGTGCGTGGCGCTCGTGATCACGTTGCTCGATCCGGGCTATATCGGACCACTTTTCCACACGACCGGCGGAGTGGTCCTCGTGTTCGTGGCGGTCGGGCTGCTTGCCGGTGCCGCGCTCGTCATGCGCCGGATAACAGACATCGAGGTGTGAAGACGGCATGGCGGTGATATTCGCAATCGGGATCATGTTCCTCGCGGCCGCCGCCGGGCTGCTGGCGCGCGCCTACAGTGTGTCGCGCGTACGGGTCGCGGCGCGCGTTCGCGGTATAGACGTCTACGGCTTCCGACCCGGACGCGTCGAGCAGAAGCGCGCCACCGCGCTGACTGCGCTCCACGAACGCCTCGATCGAGTCGCAGCGCACGTGGGTCGATCGGTTAAGGGCAAGGGGTGGCGCGCCCCAGTGGAGTTGCGCAAGCTCCGCGGCGCGGGCCTCTACACCGTGAGCCCGGAGGTCTTTCACGGGTACCGCGTGCTCGCGGGCTTCGGCGTACCGGCATTGATCCTGCTCGACAGCGTGGCGACACGCTCGTTCACCTTCGTCACGTTCGTATTGATAATCGCCGTGGGCAGCCTCTTCTGGTTTGCGCCGGCGTTGCTCGTGGGCACGCGCGCCCAGCGGCGTTGGGACCGTGTCGACAAGGATCTTCCCGAGCTGATCGACCTGCTCATCGCGACGATCGAGGCGGGCCTCGGCTTCGCGGGGTCGCTGCGGCTCGTTGCGGACCGATTTTCTGGGCCGCTAGGTCAGGAGCTGCGATTGATGATGCGCGAAGAGAGCATGGGGCTCTCGACGGAGCGCGCGCTGAACAACCTGCTCGACCGATGTGAGACCCCGTCTGTGCGCGCGTTCGTGCGCGCAGTGTCCCAGGGCGAGACGCTAGGCGTGTCGATCGGCACGATGATGCGCAACCTCGCGTCGGAGATCCGCAAGCGTCGCCGTCAAACCGCGCACGAACGCATCCAGAAGGCGCCAGTGAAGCTGCTCTTCCCGCTCGTCTTCATGGTCTTCCCGGCGCTGCTCATCGTGCTGCTGTACCCCGCGGCGCACGAGGTATTCACACAGCTCGGCAAATGATCGGGGGCGTCGCGTGAACCGCCGCGGGACGACCATCGGGCGTGTGCTCGTACCCGCCCTCTTTGCAGCAGCTGCGATCTTCACCTCGGCGCGTTCGGTCGGCGAGATCCGTCACGCGCTCGACGCAGAGACGACGCGAGCGTGGCTACTCGCTGGCTACGGCATCCTGCGCGCCGGTGTCGCCGTCGCCTTCGCTCTGTTCACGGTTGGACGCAGCGAGCCACGACGGCGCGCACGCGAGCCGCTGGCGTTCGCGGTGTGCGCCGCGGCGATGGCAACAGTGCTGTTGTTCAGCGAGCCCAGCAGCGCAACTCCGAACTCTCTCGTGATCGCCGGCGAGGCGGTAAGCGTGCTCGCGTACGTCTGGCTGTTTGCATCGGTTCTCGCGCTCGGCCGCTGCTTTGGCGTTCTGCCTGAGGCGCGCGGACTCGTCACGCGCGGTCCCTACAGGCTCGTTCGCCACCCTGTCTACCTCGGCGAGATCGTCGCCTGCGCGGGTCTCGCGCTCGCGTCACCGATGCTTGTGAACGCAGCCGCTCTGACGGCACTGTTCATCGCTCAGCTGACCCGCATGCGCTTGGAGGAACGGGCACTAACACAAGCCTTCCCGCGCTACACCGCCTACGCCGCCTCCACGCCCCGCCTCCTGCCGCGGCTGCGCCGCGTGCGGGTCAGCCTTGCTCACGCCAGCGCGGACCCCGTGGTCCGTCGCTGGGAACGGTCGCTCGAATTGTGAAGCCGCTGCACGAGGGCAGCTCACTCGCCTCAGCTGTCGTGCTCTCGCGATCCCGCACGGCCGGGAGCGATCGCTTTCATACGTTTGCTTGTCAGCGCGCGGACACAATCGCTCGGTTACTGCACCTTCGTCTAGGCGCCCCTAGCAATTCTTCCGTCGTTGCGCATAATGGCGCTCGCTAGCGTCCGTCGGGCTTATGCGTCGGCCGCTTAGCATTCTCGTTTCAACCTGCGTGTGCGCACTTGCGGTCGCCGCGTATTCGCAGGCTCGCGTGCTCGGGCAGGCGGCTGGCGCACACCGTGTGGTGACAGCGTCGACGCACCCGCTCAATGCACCGCACCTGCTTTCGCCCGGTCCCGGCGCGCATGTGCAGCAGATACCGGCACTCACCTGGAGCTCCGTCGCTCACGCGGCGAGCTACCAGTTCGAGGTTGCCGTGGACCCGCACTTTCACTCCCTCGTCTTGGCTTCGTCGGGAATGACTTTGAGCTCCACGCATAACCTTGCGGCATCGCTTGACCAACCGCAGATCGACGGCACCTACTACTGGCGCGTGCGGGCGTTGACCGCAACCGGGCAGCCGGGCCGTTGGTCGGGAGCGCGCTCCATCGTGAAGGAATGGAGTGAGCAGCCACAACTGTCCGCACCGGCCGACGACGCCGCCATCACATGGCCGGCGGATCCGCTTGTCCTGCGCTGGACCCCGGTCCCTTACGCGTCCGAGTACATCGTCACGATTGCGGCCGACGAACGGCTCTCGAACATCGTCGTCGGCTCGGCCTCGTTCCCAACGCGGACCGAGGGGACGGTGTTCGCCCTGCCCAGCACGTTGCAGGCGGGCCAGACGTACTACTGGGCGATCACGCCCGTCGACGCCGACGGACACCGCGGCGCGCGCTCAGCGATCCGCAAATTCACGTGGTCCTGGCCAACGACGACGACCACCGCCGTCACGCCGCTCAACGACCCGCCAGGCGCGAGCGAACTCGAATGGACGCCTGAATTTACGTGGTCCCCAATACCCGGTGCGGCCCGATACCAGGTCGAAGTGAGCTCCGCCGAAGGGTTCCCCACGGGATCGATTTGGTCGAACACGACGACAATCGGTACGAGATACTCGCCGTTGGTCGCCCTCAACAACAACGAATATTACTGGCGGGTTCGCGCGATCGATGTCGACGGTAACGCGGGCGTTTGGAACGAAGGGCCTCGTTTCATCAAGACGTTCGACCACCAAACGCCGACCATCGCGAACCTGGGCATGGACGACATCAACAACCACCCAACGCCGGCCGATCCCACGACCGAAACGCCGATCGTCAGCTGGTCTCCCGTGCGCGGGGCAGCGAGCTACGAAGTGCAGATCGGGCCCCTCGAACACGGCGCCTGCGGCCCCTTGAAAGTAGTCACTACGTCTTCGCTCGCGTGGACGCCGCTGTCGAGCGGTGGCCACATCGGGCAGGAAAACTGGCCCTCGCCGGAGGCTGGGATGACTTTGGTACCGGGGACCTCATACTGCGTGCTTGTCGCCCCGCAGTCGGACCGAGATATCTTCGGGCACCAGATCGAGGGCGCGCCGACCCCGCTCGGATCGCTCTTTGGCGCGGCCTTCACCTACGACACGCGCCTCGACCGCTGCAAAAAAGCGCGGCGCGACGAAGAAGAAGCCGTGAAACTTCCGGAACCGGAAGCCGCCGCCAAGCGCGCGGCCGCGCAGGCGATCTACAATACCTACGAATACCTCTCCGCGGAAGCGTGCGGCGAAATCCTCGCGCATCCAGAAGCACCAGTTGGCCCCACGCCGGCGTCGGCGTATGTCGAGCCATCTGCGGCAACCGCGACGCGGACGCCGCTATTCACGTGGGCTCCGGTGTTGGGAGCGAGCGAATACTACGTCGTCATTGCGCGCAACCCGCAGTTCACCAACGTCGTGGACGTGGCCAAGACACAGGGGAACGCCTATGCGCCACCGGTCGGCCACGGCGCGAACGAAGAGCCGCTCGACGACGAGACGACGAACTACTACTGGGCTGTAATGCCGGCGACGAAAAGCTTCTACGTCGGCGACCCCGAACTGAACCATCCGCACGCGTTCAACAAGGAATCCGTCCCGCCGACGCCGGTGGCACCGGTCGAAGGAGCGGAAGCGATCGACCAGCCGACGTTCCGGTGGACTCCAGTCAGCGGAGAAACGAGCGAAGGCGCCGTCAACTACACGCTCCAGGTCGCGACCGACCTCTCGTTCTCGAAGCCGATCGACAACATCACCACCGACTCGACCTCCTACACCAGCTCCTCGACATACCCGGCGAACCAGACACTCTACTGGCGCGTTCGCGGCAACGACACTAACTCGGGGCACCCGGGCCTGAACTGGTCGCCGGTGCGGACCTTCAAGCGTACCTTGCGGATACCGCAGCCTCTCGTGTCCAATCCGACCGTCGGCGAAGCGATTCCGGCGCTCGAATTCACGCCTATCACCGGGGCCGTCGGCTACGACGTCCACGTCGAACTGCCCAGCGGCGCGAGCAACGACTTCACTTCGCGATCGACGACCTTTACGGCGTCGAGCTGGCAGGGACCGGGCACGTTCCGATTCACCGAGCGAGCAGAGTTTCCGACAGCCGGCGGCTCGACTGTTGCGGGCGGCTACTCCGCGCCGACAGCCTTTGTTCATACCGAGGCACTGCCGACCGACGCCATCGGCGTGAAGCAGGGCAACCGAGTCGTCATCAGCTGGGCGCCACAGGCCTACGCAAGGCACTACGCGGTTGAAATCTCAGCCAGCGAAACCTTCGCGACAACCATCGCTTCGGGGCAGACCAGCACCACGACGTGGGCGCCGAACATCGACTTCTCGCAGAAGACGAACCGCCACACGCTCTACTGGCGCGTTGGCGCGGTCGACGCCGGAGGCAACGTCGGTCCGTATGCGAGCGGCCGGCTTGGACCACCACCTCCCAAACCCAAGCCGAAACCGAAGTGCGTCAAGAGGAAAGTAAGAAAGCACGGGCGGCGCGTGACGGTGTGCGTAGTGCTGCATCACGGCGCCAAGCCGAAGAAGCATCACTAACCGGCACGGCAGACTGATCGCGCCAGACTAAGGCTCGCGCGGCACCGAGTACCAACCGATCTGCGACTCACCTCGATCCGACCTCGCGCAAACACTTGTTGATGAGGTGGCACCCCGGAGGTGACAGTGGGCCGAGCGTATGTGGGACTACTCCACCTTGGTCTAGGTAGAACTAGCGGATATGCGGGTTGCCTGTCCGTAACGGCGTCTTTACCTTTCGTTCAGCGACTGGCACGCGTGTGCCATCGCATGTCAAACACGGTCATGGAGGAAGAGGATATGCGCCACCGCAGCGAAGCTACGCAGGGCAAGGAAGCAAAGCAGTTCACAACCGCCGGGCGATCACGCCCAACGCTCACCCGAGCGTCGCGCGTGCTTGTGGGTGTACTCTCGGTACTCGGGCTGCTTACCTGCAGCTTCGTCGCGGCCGCCAGCGCCGCCCGCACATCTCTGCGGGCGTCGTCGGTTTCGACGACTAACACACTCGTTCTTTGTATCTCCCCGAAAGAAGGGGTCGCGCCGAAAACGGCCAAAGCCGGAAAATGTCCGATCGGCTGGACGCTGGTCGAACTCGGAGAAGGCAAACCCGGCCCGGCCGGGCCAGCTGGCCCCACCGGAGCTACCGGCGCCACGGGCGCGACAGGCCCCACCGGAGCTACCGGCGCCACAGGCGCCACAGGCGCCACGGGCGCCACGGGCGCCACTGGCGCGACGGGCGCCGAAGGTAAAGAAGGCGCGCGAGGGGTGACTGGTGCGACTGGCGCCACCGGCGCGACTGGCGCTACGGGCGCAACCGGACCCGAAGGCAAAGAAGGCGCCGCCGGGACCCCCGGAGCTGAAGGCAAAGAAGGCGCCGCCGGGACCCCCGGAGCTGAAGGCAAAGAAGGCGCCGCCGGGACCCCCGGAGCTGAAGGCAAAGAAGGCGTCGCCGGCAAAGAAGGCGCCGCTGGAGCTGAAGGCAAAGAAGGCGTCGCCGGCAAAGAAGGCGCCGCTGGAGCCGCTGGAGCTGAAGGCAAAGAAGGCAAAGAAGGCGCCGCCGGCAAAGAAGGCGCCCAGGGCGTAGCCGGAGCCACCGGCCCGGCCGGAGCCGAAGGCCAAGAAGGCAAAGAAGGCGTCGCCGGCAAAGAAGGCGCCGCTGGAGCTGAAGGCAAAGAAGGCGTCGCTGGAGCTGAAGGCAAAGAAGGCGTCGCCGGCAAAGAAGGCGCCGCTGGAGCTGAAGGCAAAGAAGGCGTCGCCGGCAAAGAAGGCGCCGCTGGAGCTGAAGGCAAAGAAGGCGTCGCCGGCAAAGAAGGCGCCGCTGGAGTTGAAGGCAAAGAAGGCGTCGCCGGCAAAGAAGGCGCACAGGGCGTGACTGGTGCGACCGGCGCGACTGGTGCTCAGGGACCGGAAGGCAAAGAAGGCGCAGCCGGGACCCCCGGAGCCGAAGGCAAAGAAGGTGCCGCTGGCAAAGAAGGCGCAGCCGGGACCCCCGGAGCCGAAGGCAAAGAAGGTGCCGCTGGCAAAGAAGGCGCCGCCGGGACCCCCGGAGCCGAAGGCAAAGAAGGTGCCGCTGGCAAAGAAGGTGCTGCCGGCAAAGAAGGCGCCCAGGGCGTAGCCGGAGCCACCGGCCCGGCCGGACCGGAAGGCAAAGAAGGTGCCGCGGGCAAAGAAGGCGCGCAGGGCGCGACCGGAGCCACCGGCGCGACCGGAGCCACGGGCGCTCAGGGGCCGGAAGGCAAAGAAGGTTCCGCCGGCAAAGAAGGCGCCGCTGGGACCCCCGGAGCCGAAGGCAAAGAAGGTGCCGCGGGCAAAGAAGGCGCCCAGGGCGCGACCGGAGCCACCGGCGCGACCGGAGCCACGGGCGCTCAGGGACCGGAAGGCAAAGAAGGCAAACAAGGCGCCCAGGGCGTAGCCGGAGCCACCGGCGCGACTGGAGCTCAGGGACCGGAAGGCAAAGAAGGCACCCAAGGCGCGACCGGAGCCACCGGCGCGACCGGAGCTCAGGGACCGGAAGGCAAACAAGGCGCTGCTGGCAAAGAAGGCGCTGCTGGAGCCGCTGGGGCTGAAGGCAAAGAAGGCAAAGAAGGCGCTCAGGGCGTGACCGGGGCCACCGGCGCGACGGGCGCGACCGGAGCCGCAGGCAAAGAAGGCGCCGCCGGGTCCACGGGACCCGCAGGCGAAAAAGGCCTGCAGGGCGAAAAAGGCCTGCAGGGCGAAAAAGGCCTGCAGGGCGAAAAAGGCCTGCAGGGCGAAAAAGGCCTGCAGGGCGAAAAAGGCCTGCAGGGCGAAAAAGGCCTGCAGGGCGCAACGGGCCCCACCGGCCCCACCGGCCCCACCGGCCCCACCGGCCCCACCGGCCCCAACTACATGATGGGCGGGACCGGCGCGAGCGTTGCCGCAAGCACGACAGTGTTTACAGGCATGGACTCGCAGACATCGAGCGCTACCGAGAGCACCGTGCAGTCGGTCTCTCCCGTGACGCAGACGTTCACCAGGTTCTTCTGCTTCGGCCCCAAGCCGACTGGAGGAACTGCGAACGTGTTCACGGTAAGGGTCAACGGTGTCTCTCAGACCGGCAAATGCGAAGTCGCCTCTGGCGTGACTACCGTGGTCGAAGCGACCGGGCTCAGCATCAAAGTGACGGCTGGCCAGCTCGTCGACGTCGAAGTCAAACAGGGCAACACCGCAGGCGCCGACACCTGGAGTCTCGCGCCGTAGCCGACAGCTGAGGTAAACGGGCGCATCGAGGGGGTCTCCGGGGGGAGGCCCCCTCGCCGTTTGTGCGGGCGCGTTCGCTCAACTGGATCGAGCCGGTGCCAAGCGCTTGACACGTCAGCGCTGCGCCCTGGCTCGCACCCCGAGCACCCTCGGCGAAGCGAAACCGTTCCACGCGCGGCCGCGCGCTCGAAGAGCGCCCCTAAGCTGCGAGTGAACGGCGAAGCGCTACTTGCCCACGTACGTCACGTATCCACGCTTGTTCTGGATCGTGACGAGAAACGGCGTGCTCGCAAGCTTGTGTTTCGCGTTGCGTCCGCTCGCGATGCATTCGAACGTACGCCCCTGTTCCTGCGGCACTTTCGTGGGACACAAGACGTGATAGTGCAGGTGGCGCTGGGCCAGGATGCTTTGTTCGATCGAGTTGGCGACGCGCGCGGTGTTCAGGTTCACTGGTACCTTGCTGTTCGTCGACGAGCTCTTGGATGAGCCGCAGCCGACAATCGGCAGCGCCCCGATCAGCAGCACCAACGGCGCGGCCAAACGCCGCACCGGTCGCGCGCCTAGGGCGCGCTCGGATAGCCTCAGTTCGCTCAGCATCTTGCGCAGACTAGAGGCGCCGGCGGATAGAGCGACGGGTAGCTGGACGGATTCCTATCGCTATACTTTCTGAAGTAATGAAGCGCGTCACCATCTACTCGACCGATTCGTGCTCGTTCTGCAGCCGCGTGAAGGGCCTGCTCGAGGCGCGCGGCGTCGAGTTCGCTGAAATCAACCTCGCCAAGGATCCCGATGGCCGCGTCGAGCTCGCGCGGCGCACCGGCATGATGAGCTTCCCGCAGGTCTTGATAGACGACGAGCTCCTCGGTGGCTTCGCCGAGCTTCAGCAGGCCGTCGACAGCGGACGGCTCGACGAGCTCCTCGCGTCCTAGGTGCACGGCGCGGTTTCGCCGGTGGTCGATCCCGCGAGGCGCAGCTGCGCCGTGTCCGACACCACGTGCGCGTAGTCGCCGCTCGAGCGACCGCCTTGCGCGCCAACGGTGAACGTCACCGTGACCACCGACGCTTCCGCCGCGGCGGCGCTTGAGAGCGGCGTTGCCAGCGCGGTGCCCTGCGGCTGCGAGCTCGGCGCGTCGGCGAAGTACTGGAACACCGGAGTCGTCCCCGCGGCCGAGACGTCCTTGGCGAGCGTCCTCGTCGTCCCGGTCCTCGCGAATTCCCATTCCGGCGCCGGCTTTGTCCCCGTGCTCGCGTACGAGGTGTCCTCGAGCGTTCCGTTCACGAGCGTGATTTCGTGCAGGCGCACCGGGGCGAAGGGCGATGCGCCGCTGGCGCCGGCGGCCGATTCGCTCACGATCACGAGCTTCGTCCCGTCGCTGCCCGCTCCTACCGGCGCGACCCTCGGGGCGACGCAGCTGTTGTGCAGCAGTGACATCACTCGTTCCAGCGCCGCCCTGCCCTGCTGCGTCGCGTTCACGCTGCTGCTCACCCGCGCCGCCTCCCCCATCGACGCCTGCAGCATCATGAACGCGACAGCCGTGACCGTCAGGCCCGCGACCAGAGAAACGATCAGCTCGACGAACACGAAACCGTCGCTCTCGGCGAGTCGCTTGGGCGGGATAAATGAGCGTGAGAAGAACACGGGCGGCCTCCTTGACTACCGGCGGCCGAGCTATCTCGTGTTCCGAGACCCCTGACTTTGCGTCCCCGCCTCGCGACGGGTTTGCCCTGATTCGGTGCGATTCTGTTTGCTTAGTGCGACCATCGGCTCCTCACGGCGCCGACTGGAGGTGCTTCGACGCATGTCGGAGGACCGCCCGCGGCCGCGGCTGGCAACGCCCGCACACGTAAGTCCCGCGCCCCGCAACCACGAGCTTTGAGATCTCGCGCCCGCAGCGCACGCACGGCTCGCCCGCGCGGCCGTAGACCAGGAACTCGTTTTGAAACGAGCCACGCACGCCGTCGATGTGGCGAAAGTCGTCGATGCTCGCGCCGCGAGCGTCGATGCCCCTACGCAGCGCGTCGATGACCCCCGCGTGCACCGCCGCCAGCTGTCGCGTGGTGAGCCGCCCCGCCGGCCGTCGCGGGTGCACGCCCGCGCGAAACAGGGCCTCGTCTGCGTAGATGTTGCCTACGCCGGCGATCCGCCGCTGGTCGAGCAGCAGCGCCTTGATCGGAGCGCGCCGCCCGCGTGCGAGCGCGCGCAGGTGCTGCGGGGTGAAGCGCTCGTCGAATGGCTCGACCCCCAGGCGACTCGCGAAGAACGCGTCGAGCGCATCGTCGCCGAGCAGCAGCTCGGCGGTGCCGAAGCGCCGCGGGTCCGTCACGACGACCACAGCGCGCGGGTCGAGCTCGATGCGCACGCGCGTGTGCGCAGGCTCGGGCTGTGGGTTCCAGAGCATCGATCCCGTCATTCGCAGGTGCTGCGCGAGGTACGCGTCGCCCTCGAGTTCCCACAACAGATACTTGCCACGCCTCCCCAGGCGCAGTATTCGCCGCCCCTCGAGCGCCGCGGCGAGCTCTCGCGGTGCGAGTGGACGCGACCAGCGCGGGTCGAGGATCTCGACGCGTCGCATGCGCCGGCCGGCGACCAGGGGCGCGAGCTGGCCGCGAATCGTCTCGACCTCGGGCAGCTCGGGCATCTCGCCCAGCCTAGATCGTGAACGCCCGCCCCGGAAGCGTCGGCGCCTCACGCCCCGTCAGCCACCGCAGCACCGTCGCGCCGACGTCAGCGAGCGGGCCGTCGTGGCGGTGGGCGCCGCGTCCCGTTCGGCTCGAACCCTGCGCGTGCGTGCGTGCGCGCGTCGGCGAGATCGTCCGCCACAGCCTCCCGCTCGCCGCCAGCAGCGGCGCGTACTCGCGCGTGTGGTCGCTGCCGGGATGGGCGGGATCGACGCCGTGGTCGGCGGTCACGATCAGCAGGTCATCGTCGCGCAGGCGCTCGAGCGCCCCCGCGAGGTACGCGTCGAGCTCTCGCAGCGCCCGTGCGAAGCCCTCGACATCCTTGCGGTGCCCGTAGGTCTGGTCGGTCTCGATCAGGTTCGCGAACACGAGCCCGCGATCGATCCGATCGAGCACCGCGTCGACGTTCGCGAGCGCGCCCGCGTTAGTCGCCCCGGGGTGCGACCGTGTCACCCCCACACCGGCGAACAGGTCGTGAATCTTGCCTACGCCGTGCACCTCGACGCCCGCGTCGTCGAGCTCCTGCAGGTAGCTGCGCGAGGGCGGCATGAGCGCGAGGTCGCGGCGCCCATCCGTGCGCGAGAACGCGCCCTCGCGGCCCTCGAACGGCCGCGCGATCACGCGCCCCACCGCGTGCTCGCCGGTCAGCGTCGCGCGGGCGGCAACGCAGGCCGCGTACAGCTCTCGCGGGGGGACGACATCGACGTGCGCCGCGAGCTGCAGCACGGAATCCTGCGAGGTGTAGAGGATCAGCGCGCCCGAGCGCACGTGCTCGGCGCCGAACTCCGCGATCGCGGCGATGCCGTTGCGTGGCGCGTTGCAGATCAGCTCGCGGCCAGTCGCCGCCGCGAGCCGCGCGACGAGCTCGCGGGGAAAGCCTTGCGGGTATGTTGGCAGCGGGCGCTCGAGCACCACGCCCATGAGCTCCCAGTGTCCCGTGATCGAATCCTTGCCCGGGCCGAGCGGATGCAGGCGGCCGTGAAGCGCGGGATTCGCTGCCGCCGGCACGCCCTCGATCGCGACGATCGAGCCGAGGCCCAGCGCCGCGAGCGTCGGCACGCGCAGGCCGCCGACCCGCTGCGCGAGATGCGCGAGCGTGTTCGTCCCGGCGTCGCCGTATTCCTCGGCATCCGGCAGCGCGCCCACCCCGCAAGCGTCCGCCACGAGCACGATCGCACGCCTGGGGCTCGTGCTCGCGTCCACGCGCCTCAGGCGAGCCTCAGCGCGTCGCGCGTGGGTGCGCGGAGAAGTACGCGTCCTTGAGGCGCTCGGCGGAGAGGTGGGTGTAGATCTGCGTCGTCGAGAGGTCGGCGTGCCCGAGCATCTCCTGCAGCGAGCGTAGGTCGCAGCCGCCGGCGAGGAGGTGTGTGGCGAACGAGTGGCGCAGGGTGTGCGGGCTCATGCGGTCCTCGAGCCCGGCGCTGCGCGCGTGTCCCTGGATGATCTTGTAGAGCCCCTGCCGCGTGAGCGCGCGGCCGCGGCTGTTGACGAACAGAGCGCGCTCGCCGCGCCGGCCGCTCTCGACGCTGTCGACGAGCAGCGGGCGCCCGCGCGCGAGGTATGCGGCGAGCGCCTGCAGCGCCTTGGACCCGATCGGCACGACGCGCTCCTTCGAGCCCTTGCCGCGCGCCCGCAGCAGCGCCTCGTCCTCGTCGACGTCGGCGAGCGTCAGCGTGATCGCCTCGGAGACCCGCAGTCCGCACGCGTACATCAGCTCGAGCAGCGCGCGGTCGCGGAGCGCGAGCGGTCCCGTACCGCGAGGCGAGGAGAGAAGATGCGCTACCTCCTCGCGCGACAGCACGCGCGGAAGGCGCTGGCTCTTGCGCGGGCCGCGCAGCTCCGCCGCCGGATCGTGCGCGATCACGCCCTCGCGCCGCAGGTAGCGGTAGAACGAGCGCAGGCACGCGACCTTGCGCCCGATCGTCGCCGCGGCCGCTGGCGCCCGCGGCGTGATGCGATCGCGCCGCCGCTCGGGCGACCAGCCGCGGGCGAGCTCCGTCATGAACGCCGCGAGATCCACATGAGTCGCGTCGAGCACGCCGATGCCGCCCATCTGCAGAAACGCGCCGAACTGCAAGAGGTCGGATCGGTAGGCCTCGAGCGTGTTTCGCGAGAGCCCCCGCTCGAGCTCGAGGTAGGCGAGGAAGTCGAGGATCAGCGGCTCGATCGCGCGCTCGCCGGCGACCGCCTCGCTGCCTGAGGCGGCTGGCGCTCCCGTCCGGGCGGTGCTCATCGCTGCTGCTTCGCCTCATCCCCGCTCCCTCCTTGAAGGTGCAAGCGCGCGTTCAGCGATCGCTGCTGCTGCTGGCCGTTCTATGGGCGGGCGTGCGCGAGCAGGGCGAGCGCGACGTCGAGCATGTCCTCGAGCGCTTGCGCGGTCACGCGCTCTCCCGGCTCGTGGTTTCGCTCCGTGCCGTTCGCGAGGTTGACGACGCTCAGCCCCGCGGAGATGAGCGCGTTCGCGTCGGACGCGCCGCCGCTGCTCACGCGCGTGGGAGCGAAACCGCACTGCGCCAGCGCCGCCTCGGCGACGCGCACGGCGGCCGCGCCGGGCGCGTGACGGTATCCCGAGAAGGACCGCTCGACGCTCACATCGACGTCGCATTCGCACGCCGGCGCGTTCGCCGCCTCGTGGATGCTGCCGACGACCTGCGCGACGATCTCCTCGGCGCGATCGTCGCGCATGCTGCGCACCTCGGCCACGATCGCGCAGCGCTCCGGCACGACGTTCATCGCGCTACCCCCCGCGATCGTGCCGACGTTCGCGCTCGATTCGCCCTCGTCGAGGCTGCCGAGCGGCATCGCCGTGATCGCGCGCGCGGCCGCGAGGATCGCGCTGCGGCCGTCCTGCGGGCGGAGTCCGGCGTGCGCGGCAGCGCCGTAGAAGACCGCGTCGATGCGAAAGTGCGACGGCGATGCGACGATCACCTCGCCGATCGGCGTCGCGTGGTCGAAGACGTAGCCGAAGTCGGCGCGCAGCGCCGAGGCGTCGAACGCGCGCGCGCCGACCAGCGCTATCTCCTCGCAGACGGTGAAGAGGAGCTCGACGTCGACCGGCGCGCCGTCACGCGTGAGCTCGCGCGCGAGCGCGAGGATGACCGCGACCGCGGCCTTGTTGTCGGCGCCGAGGATGCCCTCGTTGGCGCTTTCGTATACGCCCTCGACGAGCGCGGGCTCGATCGGGGCCTGCGCGGGAACGGTGTCCAGGTGCGCGCACAGCAGCACGCAGCGCGCGGCGCTCGGCGTCGGCGTGGCGCCGGCGCCCCGCCCCGCTCCCGTCTCGCCGTCGCCCGCGCTGGAATCGCTCGCCTCGCCGTCGGCCGCATCGGGACCGCCCGCGTCGCCCTCGCCCGCATCGGAATCGCGCGTCTCGCCGTCGTCGGGCGCGCCCGCGGCTCGCGCTGGGATGCGCGCGAGCAGATTGCCGGCGTTCGAGTCGGTCAGCGCCTGCGTCGCGTCCTCGACGACGTCGATGCCGAGCGCGGCGAGCTCCTCGCGCACGCGCTGGGCACACTCGAGCTCGCTCCGCGAGGGGCTGTCGATGCGGCAGAGCTCGACAAAGATCTCCTGCAGATAGCGGCGCGTATGCGGTGCTGCGGCGGACACGCGTCCGGCTGCCGGCGGCGTGAGCCCCGCGGGGGCGGGCGTTGCGTCCTCGGGGCTCGCGCCGGCGCCGTCGACGGCGCCTTCGCGCGCGCCCGTCACAGCAGCTCGGGCTGGGCGGCGACGCCCTCGCGAGCGCCGTCCTGGGCCTCCTCGGCGCCGGGCGCGGCGTGGATCTGGTCGCGGCGCAGGAGCGCGGCGTCGATGAAGTCGCGGAACAGCGGCGCCGGGCGCTCCGGGCGCGACTTGAACTCAGGGTGGAACTGCGAGGCGACGAAGAAAGGATGCTCGCTCAGCTCGATCATCTCGACGAGGCGCTCGTCTGGCGAGGTCCCGGACATGCACAGTCCCGCGGCTTCAAGGCGCTTGCGCAACAGGTTGTTGACCTCGTAGCGGTGCCGGTGGCGCTCGTAGACGACGGCCTCGCCGTATATCTCTCGCGCGCGCGAGCCCGTGTGGAGCTTGACCGGGTCGGCCCCGAGGCGCATCGTGCCGCCGAGGTTCGAGACTTCCTTCTGCTCGGGAAGCAGGTCGATGACCGGGTACGGCGTCTCGACATCCATCTCCGTGGAGTTCGCGCCCTCCATCCCGGCGACGTGACGCGCGAACTCGGCCACCGCGACGTGCATCCCGAGGCAGATGCCGAGGAACGGGATCTGCTGTTCGCGTGCGATCTGCACAGCGGCGATCTTGCCCTCGATCCCGCGCCCGCCGAAGCCGCCCGGAATGAGGATCCCGTCGGCGCTCTGCAGGCGCTCGCGGGGGCCATCCGCGTCGGGTCCCTCGATCAGCTCGGAGTCCACCCAGTCGATCTCGACCCTGAAGTCGCGCAGCGATGCCGCGTGGCGAAGCGCTTCGGAGACCGACAGGTACGCGTCCGCGAGTTGCACGTACTTGCCGACGAGCGCGATCCGCACGGTGCCTTTCGCGCGCGCCGCGCGAACGATCGGCTCTTCCCAGCGAGCGAGATCCGGCTCGGACGCCTCGACCCCGAACTGGTCGAGGATGAAGTCATCGACGCCCTGCTCGCGGAAGACGAGCGGCACGCTGTAGATGTTCTCGACGTCGCTCGCCGAGACCACGGCGCCCAGCGGAAGGCTCGCAAACAGCGCGATCTTCTTGCGAATGTCGGTCGACAGTGGGCTCTCGGAGCGGCACATGACCATGTCCGGTGCGATGCCGATCCGCCGCAGCTCGTTGACCGAGTGCTGCGTCGGCTTGGTCTTGAGCTCACCCGCGTGGCCGATGAACGGCACGAGCGTGAGGTGGATGAACAGGCAGCGCCGGCGGCCGACGTCGACCGGAAACTGGCGGATCGCCTCCAGGAACGGCAGCGACTCGATGTCGCCGACCGTGCCGCCGATCTCGGTGATCACGAAGTCGACGTCGCTGGACTCGGCGATCAGCGCGATCCGCTGCTTGATCTCGTCGGTGATGTGAGGGACGACCTGTACCGTCGCGCCGAGGTAGTCGCCGCGGCGCTCGCGGCGGATGACCGTGTCGTAGATCCCGCCCGCGGTGACGTTCGAGGCGCGGCTCGTGTTCGCGTCGGTGAAGCGCTCGTAGTGGCCGAGGTCGAGATCCGTCTCCGCACCGTCCTCGGTCACGAACACCTCGCCGTGCTGGTACGGCGACATCGTCCCCGGGTCGACGTTGATGTACGGATCGAACTTCTGCAGACCTACCGTGAGGCCGCGCGATACGAGCAGCCTTCCGATCGACGCCGCGGCGATGCCCTTGCCCAGCGACGAGACGACTCCACCGGTCACGAAGATGAAGCGCGTCTCGCTCGGGACCTTCGCGTGGCGGTCGGAGTAGTGCATCAACCCTGCCGACGGAGTCTAGCCTCCGCGCAGACGGAGCCCCGCCCGCCTCAAGCCGCGCTCAGCAGCTCGCGGGCGTGGCGCCGCGCACCGCTGTCATCGCTGTCGGCGCCGAGCATCCGCACGAGCTCTGAGACGACCTCGGCGCGCGAGAGCTCGTGAACGCTCGCGCGCGCCGGGCGGGATGAGCTGTCCTTGGCGACCGAGAAGTGACGCTCGCCGAGCGAGGCGATCTGCGGCAGGTGCGTTATGCACAGCACCTGCCGCGACGCCGACAGCTCGCGCAACCGCTCGCCGACGGCGCGCGCCGCGTGCCCGCCGATGCCCGCGTCGACCTCGTCGAAGACGAGCGTCCGCCGCTGCGTCCCGTCCGCCTGTGGCGGGACGGCGACGGCCATGATCGCGAGCATCACGCGGGAGAGCTCTCCACCGGAGGCGATCTCGCGCAACGGGCCGGCCGGCACGCCGGGATTGGCGGCGAGCAGGAACTCGACCTCGTCGGCGCCCGCCGGCCCGGGCTCGCACGCGCGCAGCTGCACCTCGAAGGAGGCGCCGGCCATGCCGAGCGCCGCGAGCTGACCGGCGACACCCGCCGCCAGCTGTGGCGCCGCGCGCTCGCGCTCGCTGCGGACCGCCGCGGCATGCTCGCGCAGCGCCGCGAGCGTGCGCTCCAGAAGCTCGCGGTCTGCCCCCGCGGTGCTCTCCGCGGCGCGCAGCTCCTGCGAGCGGGCGAGCGAGCGCTCGCGGTGCGCGAGCACCGCCTGCACGTTGCCGCCGTGCTTGCGCGCGAGCCGCTCCACGCGCTCGAGCCGCTCTTCGAGCCCATCGAGGCCGGCGTGCGCGCCGGCGATGCCGCTGTCATCGTCGATGCCCGCGTCCGCGTCGAGCTCTCGCAGGCGGTCCGCGTAGCCGCGCAGCTCGCTTGCGAGGTCGGCGGAATCGAGCGCGATCGCACGCAGCCGCTCGGCCAGCGCGTCCAGCGGGGGGTCGACGCCGGCCAGCGCGTCGAGCCCCGCGACAGCGCCCGCGAGCGCCCCCGCCTGCGCGCGCGCGCCGGAATCCTCGCGCGCGTCGAGCACCTCGGCGGCGGCCGCGGTGGCCGCGCGCAGCTCGTCGCTTCGGCGCAGTCGCTCGCGCGCGCCGAGCAGCCGCTCGTATGAGTCGAGGTCGGCCTGCGCGGCGTCGATCTCCTCGAGCTCGTGGTCGAGCAGGTCGAGCTCACGAGCGCGCTCGTACTCGGAGGCTGCGAGCGCCTCGACATCCGCGCGCAGGCGCACGGCGTCCGCGTGTGCGCGCGCGCACTCGCGCAGCAGCTGCTCGTGCTCGGGACCGCAGAAGCCGTCGAGCAGCGCCCGCTGCGCCGTCGCGATCGTCAGCTTTCGGTGCTCGTGCTGGCCGTAGAAGGAGACGAGCGCGGGGCCGAGCACGCGCATGTCGGCGATCGTGCACACGCGACCGTCGATGTACCCGCGCGTGCGCCCGTCGCTTCCGACCCGGCGCGCTAGCACGACCTCGGCCGCGCCGGCGTCGAGCGTCTGGTCCAGCTCGCCATCGAGCTCACGCGCGAGTTCGGCGGGAAGCTCGAAGACCCCCTCGACGTACGCCTCCTTCGCGCCCGGACGCACGATCCCGGCGCGGGCGCGCCCGCCGAGGAGCAGGTCGAGGGCGTGGGCGAGCACCGTCTTGCCCGCGCCGGTCTCCCCGGTGAGAACGTTCAGACCCGGCGCGAGGCGCAGCCGCGCGCGCTCGATCAGCAGCAGGTTCTCGACGGAAAGCTCGCAGAGCACGGGCCGATTCAAGCAGCGGCCCCCGATGGATCTCACGCCGCGAGCGCCCGCGCGCGCGAGCGCTCGCGCAGCACTCCAGAGCCGTGCCCCGGATGACGATAAGTGCATAGTCTGTCGTCCGGTCAGGGCGACGGATCGCAACACGAGCTACCCCCATCAGCGCGGTGAGCTAAAGATCGGCATGGCTGCTAGCGACTTCGAGAACAACGACGAGCCGCGTCCGGCGGAGCAACCGACGCGAGATCGAGCGGCACTGCTGCCCGCGGGCGACCTCGCCGAGCGACTCGAGGAAGAGGTCAATCGCGCGGCGCGCCACGCGACCCCGCTCAGCTGCCTGCTCGTGACCGTGGGAAACCTGCGCGAGCTCGCGCGCGAGCACGGCGAGGAGCTATCCGAGCAGACGCTCACCTACATCGGCCGTGCACTCGCGCCGCAGCTGCGCAACTTCGACCGCGTGGGGCGGCCGAGCGAGTATGAGCTCCTCGTCATGCTCCCCGGAGCCGACGGCCCACGTGGGGAGATAGTCGCGCGCCGCGCGCTCGCGCGGCTGCGCACGGTCAAGGTCGAAACCGACGGCGAACGCCAACCGCTCGAGATCTCGATCGGTCTCGCCACGTGGCGCACGGAGGAGAGCGGCGATGAGCTGCTCGAGCGTGCTCGCGCCGCGAGCCGCCGCCCGGACGGCGGCGAGCCCGGAACCCTCTCCGGGGCCTCGCCGCCGGCGCTCGGTCGGCCCCCCACTGCATAATCAAGGCGTGCTGCCCGAATCAGAGCTGTGGCTGATCCGCTTCACCGCCGTGCGAGGGCAGCGGCTGCTGGAGGCCTCGACGCTGTTGATCGTGATCGAGCAGGAGTCCGAGCTGCGCGTGATCGCCTCGGAAGGCGAGCTCCGCCCGCGCCTGAACATCGTGCCGGTCGGCGGCAGCGCACTCGGCGCGCTGTACCGCTCGGGCGAATCGCGCGCGTTCGACTCGCCGCGCGGTGAGGACGCGGCGTGGCTGCACGAGCTCGGCCTCGAGGCGCGCGGGGCGCTGGTCGAGCAACTCGTGGTCGAGAATCGGCCGACGGGGCTGGTCATCGCGCTTCGCAGCGAGCGCGCGTTCGATGACAAAAAGCGCGCCGACATGCGCGCCTTCGCGGCCGACCTCGCGCGCCGGCTCGAGGAGATCCGCTCGACCGAGATCAGGCGCCTGCGGTATGGCAACGAGGCTCGCGAGCGCGAGCGAGCGCGCTGGGCACGGGAGATCCACGACGAAAGCATCCAGGGAATCGGCGCGCTCCGGCTCGCGCTGGCGCACGCGCGCGACGAGGGCGAGCCCGAGAAGCTCGCGCGGGCGGTCGACGCGGCACTGGAGAGTCTTGGAAACGAGATCGACGGCCTGCGCCACCTCATCACCGAGCTTCGGCCCGCGGCGCTGGACGACCTCGGGCTCGCCGCCGCTCTGCAGGCGCTCGCCCGCCGCGCGCGGGCGATCGACGGCCTCGACGTGGCGATCGAGATCGACCTCGGCGCCGACCAGCTCGCCGGCGAGAGCAACGGATCGGGCGAGGCCGTTCCCGATTCCCTGCCGGCAAACGGCGGTCCTGCGCGAATCGATGACGGCGAGCACGAGCGCCGCCTGGATCCGGAGCTCGAGAGCACGGTCTACCGGATCGTGCAGGAGGCGCTGACCAACGTCAGCCGGCACGCAGAAGCGAGCCGCGCGGTCGTGAGCGTCTCAGAGCGCGACGGCGTACTCGAGGCAACGATCACCGACGACGGCAAGGGCCCGCCCGACGCTTCGCGGCTGGGACCCCGCGGCGATGGCCTCGAGGGCGGCTTTGGGATGGGCGGCATGCGCGAGCGCGCCGAGCTCGTCGGTGGTCAGCTCGAGTTCGGTCCCGCGCCCGGACGCGGAATGCAAGTCACGCTCGCGGTTCCCCTCGCCCGGCGCGAGACGGCGCTCGCGGATACGCGCCGCGCCCCGTAGGCGCCGCCTGGACCAAAGGCCGCGCGGCGGGCGTCAGTCGGCGAGGCCTACGCGCCGCACGTAGGCCGTGATCTCGGCGCGCGAAGAGAAGCCGAGCTTCTCGATCGCACGCGCGCGGTAGGTCTTGACGGTGCGCTCGGCGACGTGCAGCTGCTCGGCGATCTGCGGGTTCGTGTAGCCGTTGGCGATGAGCCGCACGACCTCCTGCTCGCGCTCGGACAGCGCGACGCCGTCGGAGCGGTTCTCCTCGCCCGTAGCCATCAGCGCGCCGAGTCGCGGATGCAGGTAGTTGCCGCCGGCGACCGCGATACGGAATGCCTGCAGGAGCTCCGGCGGGTCGGCCTCCTTGAGCACGTAGCTGCGAGCTCCGGCTCGCAGCGCCTGACGCGCGTACTCGGGGTCCTCGCGCATCGTCAGGATCGCGACCGCGAGCGCCGGGTGCGCGATGAAGCACGCCGGCAGCGCGCCGAGGCTCGAGCCGCCGGGCATCGACAGGTCGAGCGTCAACAGGTCGGGCTTGAGCTCGCGAACCTCCCTGATCGTGCTCGGCACGTCGGCGGTTTCGCCGATGACGCGGAACTCTCCGTCGGTGCGCTCGAGCACCGTGCGAATCCCGTCGCGCACAACCGAGTGGTCGTCCGCGATGATGACATCGATCGGGCGGTCGGCCCCTGGCTTGCCGTTGTCCATCGACTCGACACGCTAGCGCGCGGCCTGGACCGAACTTGTGGTCCCAAAGGGACGACGCTCAGTTGCACCTTTGGGACGACGAGATCTGCACCTTTCGCCTACAGACAGTCGCCCCGGAAACGGTCACCATGCGGTGCGTGCCGCTCCCCCATGCCGCCGCGGTATACCCGCAGGTCGCGCAGTCGCTGCGACTTTCGCCCGCCAGGCACGGCGAGCAGAAGATCCCGATCCTCGTCGCCGGTGCCGACGCGGTGCAGCGCGAGATAGTCCGGCGTGAACTGGCCGACACGCTGCCCGAGGGCACGTGCTTCGACGAGGCGGCCGCCTTCTGGGAGGTGCTCGCGCGCGCGCCGGAGTGCCGCATGGTGATCTTCAGCGGCGATCTCGAGGACGGCACCGTCGAGTCCTATATGCAGTCGCTCGCGCAGCGTCATCCGCGGCTGCCGCTCGTAAACCTCAAGACGCAGCCGCTCAGCGCAGCCTGAGCACGCCCGTCGGCAGGTCCCCGCTCGCGCCGGCCGGGGATCGGCTTCGAGCGCTGCGAGCATCGCTGCAGCGCTCGACCACCCGCTGAGCCAGCGGGTAGCGTGGCGCCGTGGCCACCACGCTGCGGTCGCCTCGGCTGCGCCGGATCCTCATCGCCTACACAGTCAACCGCCTGGGGAGCTGGCTGGGACTCGTCGCACTGTCGCTGGCGGTTTTCGACCACACGCACAGCGCGCTCAGCGTCGCGGGACTCCTGCTGGCGTGGCAGGCACTACCGGCGTTCCTGGTCCCCGCCGTCGTGGCCCGAGTCGAGGCGTCGACGCGCCGCAGCGAGCCCAGCGGGCTGTACTTCTTCGAGGGCGTCGTCACCGCCGCGCTCGCGCTTGCCGTCTGGCGCTTCTCGTTGGCCGCCGTGCTCGTGCTCGCGGTGCTCGACGGAACCGCCGCGCTGGCCGCAAACGCGCTGCTTCGCACGGCGATCGGACGCCTCGCCCGAGAGCAGGCCGCGACAACCCTCGCCGAGCTAGACGCCCCCGAGCTTGGCCTCGCGGACCCAAGCGCCGCCGAGCCGGGCCTCGCCGAGCCGGGCGCTGCCGAGGAGCCCTCGACGGCGGCATCGCGTGACGACGGCGAGCCGGCGCTCGAGGCAGAGCGCGGCGCGAACGCGGCGCTGAACTTCGCCTTCTCGGTGTCCTTCGTCGCCGGCCCCGTCATCGGAGGCGCCGTCGCCACGGCGGCCGGCGTTCCGGTGGCGCTGCTGATCGACACCGCGACCTTCTTGATCTGCGGCGCGGCGCTGCTCGACGTGCGTCCGTCTGCGGAGGAGGCCGCGGGAGACTCCGTGCGCGGCCGGCTGGAGGCAGCGTGGGCGCACGTCAAGCGAGCGCCTGCGCTGAAGGCGCTCCTCGCGGCCGACGCGCTCGCGCTCGTGTTCATGCAGGCCGGCGGGCCGATCGAGGTCGCGTACGTCAAGGCGACGCTGAACGGCGGCGACCGCGCGTACGGCCTGCTCGTGACGGCATGGGGTGGCGGGGCGATCCTCGCGAGCATCATCTTCGCGCGCATGGCCAAGCGCCCACTGTGGCTCACGTTGAGCGGAGGCGTGGGCGCGCTGGGAATCGCCTTCTTGGGCTTCACGCTCGCACCCTCGCTCGCGCCTGCGTACGCTGCGGCGTTCGTCGGCGGGGCCGGTAACGGGTTGTACGTGCCGTCGATCATCAGCCTCGTCCAGCGCCTGACGCCCGAGTCCCTCCACGGTCGCATGATCGGGGCCGTCGAATCGCTCGGCGCGCTGTCACTGGCGATCGCGCTGCCGCTCGGCGGTGCGCTGGTCGCGCTGAGCTCGCCGCGCACCGCATTTCTGATCCTCGGCGTGGCAACGCTCTCGGTCAACGCGATCTACCTGCGCCTGGCGTTCAAAGCGTCGGCGCCCTCACTCGTACGCGCCGTGACCGCCTCCGCCACCGCAGGCGGCGGGGGACACGTGGCGGGCTTTCTCGGGCAGGAGCCGCCGTCGATTCTCGGTCAGGAGCCGCCGCCGGAATAACGGCTGGGTCTCGGACACCTGTGGGGGCGGGCCGAGACGTGCACGCCCACACCTCAAGTACGACGGCTTGTCGGCCGTTAAGTACGACAGAGCCGCCGATGTCCCCCACTCAGCTCAAGCGACGTTTGTTCTGGGCGAGCGAGATCGTGCTCCTCGCGGGCACGGTTAGCGCCGCCGTGCTGCTTTCGCGAGCCGGCGAATGGCATCCGCTCTCTCTCGTCGCGCTGCTGTTCGCGCTCGCGCTCGGAGGCGAGTGGTTCACGGTGCAGCACCTATCGGGCATCGTGAGCGCGTCGCTCGCGGTCATGACCCTCGCGATGGGCTTGCTCGGCCCCGTCCCGGCCGCAATCTGCGGCGTTGCGGCGATCGGACTGCACTCGGCTATCGCGGGACGGACGCCGCGCGAATGGCTGAACAACCTCGCCGGGTTCGGTGTCGCGGGATTCGTGGGCGGGCTCGTGGTGCGCCTGGGCGCGGGCGAAGTAGCCGGCGTGCACAACCACGGCGTCACCCAGAGCATCCTCTTCGGGCTCCTGCTACTCGGCGGCGAGATCATCCTGCTCGCGGTGAACTTCATCATCTTCGCGCTCGAGCTCAAGGTCGAGGAAGGCCGCTCGGTGACGAGCGTCGCGCGCGAACTCTACGGCCCGACGCTGCCCGGCGAGCTGTCCGTCGGCACGATTGCGATCGCACTCGCGCTCGCTTACCGAAGCGTCGGCATGCCCGCTCTGCTCGCCGCGCTCCCCGTGCTGCTGATCTTCCAGCAGCTCACCGTCGCGCTCGTCCGCTCGCAGCGCCGTGCCGAGCAGCTGGACGCGCGAACGCGTCAGCTGGCGACCTTTCAATGGGCCGTGCCCTCGACTTTCATGGAGGGGCTGGGCCTGCGCGACCTCACGGCGATGCGCCACGGCGCCGCGGTCGCGAGCTACGCCAAGACGATGGCGCTCGAGCTGGGGTGTGACGAGCGCGAGCAGGAGATCATCCACCTCGCCGGCCTGCTCCACGACATCGGCAAGTTCACGTGGTCGGATCGCATCCTGCACCCCGGCGAAGAGCTGAGCGAGGCAGACTGGGAGGTGATCCGGCGCCACCCCCAGGACGGCGCGATGATGCTCGGCAAGTTCGACGGATTCGGGCCCGTCGCCGAGGCGATCCTCTACCACCACGAGCGCGTTGACGGCAGCGGCTACCCGACAGGGCTGATCGCGAGCGAGATCCCGCTCGCGTCGCGGATCATCGCGATCTGCAGCACCTACGACGCGATGACCAAGCGCGAAACCTACGGGCCACCGATGGACGCACAGGAAGCGATGGCGGAGCTGCGTACGATCGCGGGCTCACAGCTCGACGCCGACCTGGTCGAGACCTTCATCGGACTGCTCGAACGACACGGGCCGGCGTTCGCGCGCGACGCCGACTACAAGACCGAGCTCGAGTTCGAAAACCGCGTGCGAAAAATGGCCCAGCCGCAGGAGGCCGAGAACCTCGCACGCTCCCCCATCGCGCTGCGCCTGCGCCGAGGGGGGTAGCGCCGCGCCCGCGAGCCGCCCGGGGACCCGCCCGTGACCCGGCTCTATCCACACCCGTCGGGGAGAAGCCAGACGCGCTCAGGCGACAACCGAGAGGCGCTCACGCGAGCGGACGCAACAAAGGGCGCCCGATCACTTGGCCGGACGCCCTTTAGAGCTCATCCATGATTGCTGTCTGTCCCTACTACCTATTTATTTACCCATCGGCTGAGCCATCGGGCGCTCCTTTTGGGCCGAAGCCCTGTGGTCTGTGAGCCGACCCCCTGTCTCCGACTCCATCGATCCAGGTCCACGGTCCACGTTTGAGCAGGTTTGGAGAAGCTTAGCGCAGTATCAGGCGCATTGTCTAGGGCGGGGGACCTTTGCGTGCAATAGAGATTGCGGGGGTTTTTGCCCCGAACGCCGCCGTCGAGCGTCCGTCGGGCAGCACGGTGGCGGGCAGCCTGTTCGCCCCCGGGACCAGCCACAGCCTCGCTCCGGGCAACGCAGCCGACGCCGGCGAGCCGCCGAGCGCCGCGGCCTGCGCCGTCGGCCAGCGGGCGAAAACGTCCACAAAGCTCTGCGGCGCTCAACCTCTCGCGCTCTGCAGCCGAAGAGAGAGGCATCCGAGTTTCTCTACACGCGCCGCCGAGCCGGAAACGGCGGGCGGATACGTCGGAGGCGCCCGGAAGACCACGACCAACCGAACACGACGAGGCCAAAGACATGCCCCCGAGTGCAATGCTCCCAAGCAACAGCCGACAGCTCGTCTTCACGAGCTCGCAGGCCGCGCGCTATCTGGGCGTCTCGCTCGCGACGATTCGTCGCTGGACGGACTCCGGGCACATCAGCTGCTACAGGACGCCCGGCGGCCAGCGGCGCTTCGCGCGCTCTCAACTCGACGACTTCATCAGCTCGATGCACCGCGACGGCTCCGCCGCGCGGTCCGCCACCGAGCGCGAGGTCCCGCACGCGAGCGTCCGCGAGCAACCCGGCATGCGCGTCGCCTGAGGGCGCGCACACGCGTGGCCGGCGCCGTGCGTGCGCGGAGGCGCGCGCCGCGCTGCCGTCGTCGCCGCGAGCGCGTGCGCGGGCGTCAGCTGGCTAGCCGCCCGAACTTCTCGCGCAAGCGGCGATAGAACGACGACCCCGGCAGCTGCGCGATCGTCCCCACGGCGTCCGCGAACCTCGCCGCGACCGCCTCGCCCGGCGGCAGCTCGCCCGCGGGACGCCCGTCAACGGCGATCTCGAGCGCGTCGCGCGAGCGGTTGTGGATTTCCAGCCGGTCGCCCGGCGCAACGACGAGCGCGCGCGCCGTCAGGGAGTGAGGCGCGATGAACGACACGACGAAGCCCTCGACGCCCCAAGCCATCACCGGTCCGCCGTTGGCGAGGTTGTAGCCGGTGGATCCCGCGGGGGTCGCGACGACGAGGCCGTCGCAACGCACGCTGCCGGCGATCTCGCCCGCGAGCCCGTAGGCGATCTCGGCGACGCGCTCGCCCACCTTGCGATGGACCGCGATGTCGTTGATCGCGATCCGCGCCCCCGGCGCCGCGAACAGCAGCTCGCGCGACGCGCCCGGCGGCAGAGCGGGTGCCGAGTCGGCGATTCGGCTCCCGTCGGAGGGGCCTTCGGTGACGATCGCCGGCAGGCGCAGCAGCTCGAAGTCCTTCGCGAGCGCGCGGCGGATGCCGTCCTCGCTTTCGCTCGGCTCGATCGTCGCGAGAAAGCCAATCTCGCCGAAGTTGATCGAGAACACGGGCACCTCGGTGCCCACATAGCGCTGCAGCGCGCGCAGGATCGTCCCGTCGCCGCCGAGCACGATGCACAGGTCGACGCCCTCCCCGCCCTCGATTTCGATTCCATCGCAGGCCTCGATCCCGAGCTTGCGCGCCTCCTCGGCGTCGAAGCACAGCGTCACCCCCGCCGCGCGGGCCTCGCGCTCGAGCGCCCTCAAGGTAGCGGTCGTCTCCTCCGGGTGGCGGTGCGTGAGCACCGCGACGCGCCTCAAGGCTCGACCTCGCGAGCAAGACGCTCGAGCGCGGCGCCCGTCGCCTCGCCGCCGGCCGCGAGCGCGCGGGCGCTCACCGCGCGCTCGCTCGCGTGAGCGGGGTCCGACAGCCAGATGAAGCTCTCGCGGTTGCCCTTCGGGCCGGGGAGTCCGGAGGAGTGATAGGAGTCGACCGCTGCGCCGAGCGCGAGCGCGGCCTCCCCCACCGCCACGAGCGCCCCGCGCCGGTCGCCTGCGTCGCGCACCACTCCGCCCTTGCCGACGCGCCCGCGACCGACCTCGAACTGGGGCTTTACGAGCGCCAACACGTCATAGCGGGGAGCCATGCACGCGAGCACCGCCGCGAGGACCTTGCCCAGGGAGATGAACGACACATCGACGACGGCGAGGTCGGGGGCGTAGGAAAGCATCGCGGGCTCCAGGGAGCGCGCGTTGGTGCGTTCGAGCACCTGCACGCGCGGATCCTCCCGCAGCCGCCACGCGAGCAGCCCGTAGCCGACGTCGACCGCGATCACGCTCTCGGCGCCGCGCTGGAGCAGGCAGTCGCTGAACCCGCCCGTCGACGCGCCTACGTCGAGCGCCCGGCGGCCGCCGACGCCGAGGCCGGAGGAGTCGAGCGCGTTGGCGAGCTTCTCGCCGCCGCGCGAGACGAATGCGGGCCGCGCGCGCACGCGTAGGCGCTCACCCTCCTCCACGAGCTCGCCGGGCTTGCTCGCGCGGCGCTCGCCCGCGCCGAGGAGCACGTCCCCGGCCATGATCGAGGCGGCCGCGCGGGCGCGCGAGCTGAACAGGCCACGCTCCGCGAGCAGGGAGTCCAGGCGCCGCTTGGCCATGCGCCCACACCCTTGCACAATTGGGCCCAATGGGCCGATCTGTGATCAACGTCACACAGTTTGTCCGCCGATCCCGTCATGATGTTCGATGTACCCGCAGCACTGCATCATCCCTCCTCCCTCAGAAACGGCCCGCTTCCCCGGCGGGCCGTTTCCTTTCCTAACCTGTTTGCCGTGCAGCTAGCGGCTTGCGTCGCTGGGCGGCTCGCCCGCCGGCGCGGCGGATAGCGCGCCGAACATCTCGCGGCGGGGCGCTCCCTCGCGGTCGGAGATCGCCGCGGCGACGCGCTCCACGATCCGCTCGGCGGTGTAGCCGACCTCCTCGTGCAGCAGCGCGGGCTTGCCATGGGTGACGTAGCGATCGGGCAAGCCGAAGCGCAGGATGCGAGCCGTCAAGCCGGCCTCGTTGAGCGTCTCCCACACCGCCGATCCGAAGCCGCCCGCGAGCACGCCCTCCTCGACTGTCGCGAGCAGGTCGTGCTCGGCCGCGAGCTGGGCCATTAGACCCGCGTCGATCGGCTTCGCGAAGCGGGCGTCCGCGACCGTCACCGCGATGTCGAGCGCCGCGAGCTGCTCGGCTGCCGCGAGCGCCTTGCCGACGCCGGTGCCGTAGCCCACGAGCGCCACGCGCGCAGCGCCGGCGGTCGCCCCCCGCGGACCGCACTCGCGCAGGATCTCCCCGGTTCCGATCGGGATCGCACGGGGCTCGGCCGGGAGCTCCGCCCCCGTGCCCTCGCCGCGCGGATAGCGCAAGGCGATCGGCCCGTCGTCGTAGGCGACCGCGGTGCGCAGCATGTGCACCAGCATCGCCTCGTCGCGCGGCGCCATCAGCACGATGTTCGGCAGGCAGCGCAGGTAGGCGATGTCGAACGCCCCGTGGTGCGTCGGCCCGTCGTCGCCGACGAGTCCGGCGCGGTCCATCGCGAAGACGACGTTGAGCCGCTGCAGGCAGACGTCGTGGACGATCTGGTCGTACGCCCGCTGCAGGAAGGTCGAGTAGATCGCCGCGACGGGCTTCACGCCCTCGAGCGCGAGGCCCGCCGCGAACAGCACCGCCTGCTGCTCGGCGATGCCGACGTCGAAGTAGCGCTCGGGCATCGCCTTCTGGAGGATGCTCAGCCCGGTGCCGGAGTTCATCGCCGCGGTTATCCCCACCACGCGGTCATCGCGTTCGCACTCCGCGACGAGCGCGCGGCCAAAGACTTCGGTGTACTGAGGCGCCGGCGACGGCGGCGCCTTCGCCGGCCGCACGGCGGCGGGCGCGGAGGCGGGCTGTCCGTTGACGATCGACTTCGGCTTCGCCGCGTGCCACTTCTCCATCCCCTCGAGACCGCCGTCCTCGGCCGGAGCGAAGCCCTTGCCCTTGACGGTCGCGATGTGCACGACGACCGGCCGTTCTGCCGCGAGTGCCTCCCGCAGGGCGAGCCGCAGCGCGCGCACGTCGTGGCCATCGATCACGCCCATGTACGCCCAGTCGAGCTCCTCCCACCACAGCCCCGGCGCCCAGAACGCCTTGATCGACTCCTTCAGGTGCGGCCCGAGGCGCTCGAACGCGGCGCCGATCCCGCCCGGCAGGCTCTTGAGCCCGCCCTCGAGGTCCGAGCGCGCATGCCACAGCTTGGGGTTGAGCCTGATGCGGTTGAAGTAGCGCGAGAGCGCGCCGACGTTCGGCGCGATCGACATGCCGTTGTCGTTCAGCACGACCGTGATCGGCGTGCCGAGCCCGCCGGCCTGGCTGATCGCCTCGAACGCGACGCCGCCCGTCATGCCGCCATCGCCGATCACCGCGACGACACGGCCGTCGCGCTCGCCGATCTCCGATCGGCCCGCCATGTGGCGCATCCCCTCCTTGATCCCGACCGCGTAGCCGATCGAGGTCGATGCGTGGCCCGCGCCCATGATGTCGTGCGGGGACTCGGCGATCGAGCAGAACGGCGCCAGGCCGCCGTACTGGCGGATCGTGCCGAGCCGATCGCGCCGCCCGGTGAGGACCTTGTGCGGGTAGGCCTGATGCCCGACGTCCCAGAGGATCTTGTCCGTCGGCGAGTCGAGCAGCGAGTGCAGCGCGACCGCGAGCTCGCACGTCCCGAGATTTGCGCCGAAGTGCCCGCCGATCTCGCCGACGGTGTCGATGATGTGCGTTCGCACCTCCTGCGCGAGTTGCGCGAGCTCCTGGTCTGAGAGCTCGTGCAGGTCCTGCGGGCCATTGACGCGGTCGAGCAGAGGCGTGGCCTCGCCGGTCTCGCGCACCGAGGCCTCGCGCCGGCCGATCTCCTGCCGCTCCGCGTCGGACCCCTTGCCCTTCGCCCGTCGGCTCATGAGGTGCGCATGTAGATGAAGTCCGTGATCTGCTCGAGCTCCTCCGCCGGAGCGATCATCGCGAGCTCCGCGCGCGCCGTGCGGTGGGACTCCGCGGCCAGCTCGCGCGCGCGGTCGATCCCGAATTCGCTCACGTACGTGCGCTTGCCGTGGCGCTCATCGCTGCCCTGCGGCTTGCCCAGTGCGGCGTCCGTCCCGGTTACATCGAGTATGTCGTCGACGATCTGAAACAGCACGCCAAGCTCACCGGCGAAACGCCGCAGCGGAGCCGCTGCGGAATCGCCCGCCATCCCTCCCAACAGTAGTACGCAGAGCACCGAGGCGCCAATCAGGCGGCCCGTCTTCAGCTCGTGCACGCGCCGCAGCGCCGCCGGCCCGGGCGGCGTGCGCTGGCTCACGTCGGCGTACTGCCCGCCGACCATGCCGTTGACGCCGGTCGCCGTCGCCAGCTCCGCAGCCGCGCCCAGCACGCGCTCGGGCTCCGAGCGCTGCTCGCGCAGCAGGTGGCGGAAGGCCTCCGCGTAGAGCCCGTCGCCGGCGAGGATCGCGACGTCCTCGCCGAACTTCACATGGCACGTCGGCATGCCCCGCCGCAGGTCGTCGTCGTCCATCGCGGGCAGGTCGTCGTGGATCAGCGAGTAGGTGTGGATCAGCTCGATCGCGCCCGCCAGCGGGAGCACCTCGCGCGGCTCGATTCCGATCGCGCGGGCGGTGGCCAGCGCGAGGACCGGGCGGATGCGCTTGCCGCCCGCGAGCAGTGAGTAGCGCATCGCCTCCTCGAGCCCCGCGGTCAGCTCCTCATCCGAGAAGCGCATGCCCTCGAGGTAGCGCTCGACCTCGAGGCGCAGATTCTCCGGATAGGCCGCCTGCACTTGAAAGCGCGAGCGCGAATTAGAGGAGCGTGTCCTGGCTCGAGAGGAGCGTGTCCTGGCCAGGCGCAGGCGTGTCGGCTCGCACGAGCTGCTCGAGCTCCGCCGCCGCGGCCGAGGCGAGCGCCGCACAGTCCTCGACCAGCGTCGCGGCCGCGTCGGCCGAGAGCTCGCCCGAGCGCAGCTGCTCGGCTGCGCGCTCCAGGCGCGCAATTACCTCGTCAAGACGCTCGACCGTGCTCATGGGGCCGTGACATTGTCGCGCAGCTCGCGCAGGACTGCGGCAAGGACGCCGTTGACGAACGCCGGCGCTTCGTGCGAGCAGAAGACCTTCGCCGTCTCCACCGCTTCCTCGATCGCGCCCTCCGCCGGTATCGCCTCGCGCGCGGGAATCTCCTCGGGGTGCAGCATCTCGGCGAGCGCGACGCGCATGATGCTGCGCTCGAGCGGGGCGATCCGCGTGACCGACCAGCCGTGCGAGTGGCGGTCGATCACCAAATCAAGCTCCGGCGCCCGATCTGCGGCGACGCCGGCGAGCGCGCGTGAGAAGTCCGTGTCGCGCGAATCGTGCGTCTCCGCGAGCGGGCGGCCCGTGAGGTCGTGCTGGTAGAGCGCGATCACCGCTGCCCTGCGCTGGTCCGAACGGCGCACGCCTGCCGCCTACGCTCGCGCCACGTACTCGCCCGAGCGCGTGTCGACGCGGATGCGCGTGCCCTCTTCCACGAACAGCGGGACCTGGATCACCGCGCCCGTCTCGAGCGTCGCCGGCTTGGTGCCGCCACTGCTGACCGAGTCGCCCCTCACTCCCGGATCGGTCTGCGCGATCTCCAGGTCCACCGCGCTCGGCAGCTGAAGATCGGTGGGCTGGCCATCGATGAACAGCACATCGACCTCGCTGCTCGGGGCGATCCAGCGCAGCGCGTCGGCGACCCCCGCCTCTCCAAGCGCCACCTGCTCGAAGGACTCGCTGTCCATGAAATGCGCCTCGCTCCCGTCGGAGTAGAGGAACTGCATCCTGCGCGTCTCGGTGCGCACGGAGCGGAACTTCTCCCCCGCGCGGAACGTCTTGTCGATTACGTTGCCGTCGGAGGAGCGGCGCAGCTTCGTGCGCACGAACGCTCCCCCCTTCCCGGGCTTGACGTGCTGGAACTCGAGGATCTTGAAGATCGTCCCGTCGACCTCGATGTGGTTCCCGTTCTTGAATTGGTTGGTTGACAGCTCGGCCATGCGCGCCTTGTGCAGCGAAGTTGGGGTGCTAGCGGCCCAAGGATAGAAGCGCGGGCCCCTACGTCTCGGCAGCGAGGCGCGCAGGTTGAGCTGCGCGTCGCCCCGCCGTCGGCGCGACTCAGCGGCTCAAGCGGTCGCCCCCGCGGCAACCCGCGCGAGGTCGATGCCGATCACCTTCAGGCGGCGGTTGAGCGCGCTGAAGGCGAACGCGTTCGTTTCTTCCATCGTGTAGTCGAGGATCGTGTAGCTCTGCGGGTCGGCGCCGCGGGGGACGAGCACGTCGCTCGCGAGCGGCAGGAGCTCGACGAGGCGCTGTTCGATGCGCTCGCGCAGAGCAGGATCTTTGGCCTTCTCGCGCAGCAGCCAGGTGCCATAGGCGACGTGGCGGTGCTCGTCCTGGGAGATGAGCCTGAAGCCCTCGACCCAGCCGGGAAGGATGCCGTTGCGTTCCATGTACTCGGTCAGGAAGTTCTGGCCGGTGAGCGCGAGCGTGCCCTCGATGATCAGGTGGTAGAGGACGACGAAGTCGACCTTCGCCTCGATGTTCGCCGGGTCCTCGACCAGGCGCTGCCCCCACTCGACGAGGACGCCGTCGAACATCTCGATGAACGCCGGATTGAGGTCGCGGCGCGCGCGCTGCAGGCGGTCCTCGAAGGTGCCGTCGATCCGCAGCACCTGCTCGTAGAAGCGGTTGAAGTGCTGCGCGTGGCGCGCCTCGTCGACCTGCTGCGTCGTGAGAAACGCCTCCTCGCTCTGGCTCTCATACGCCATTACGAGACCGGAGAACTGGGTCGTGACACGCTCCTCGCCGACGAAGAACGACGAGAGGTTCCACGCGACGTGCTCGCGCAGGTCGTCGTCCATAGCTTCCCAGTCGCGCACGTCGCGCGAGAAGTCGATCGTGTGCGACTGCCAGTTCTGCCGCTCCCACAGTTCGTAGAGCTGCTGTGGATTCATCAGCGTGACGGACGAGAGCTTGGACTCGTCTGTGATGGTGCCCACGTCCCCTTGGCTCGCGAGCTCGAGCAGCGATGTCATTGAAGTCGTCCTCTCCTAGATGGCAGGCGCGCGGCGCGTCGTCGAACGCCACCCGCTCACGAGCGCGAGGTTACTCCTTCGCGCGACTCGCGCGGGGGTCGCGCCGGTTACCCCTCGTCGCCAAGCGCGCGGGGTGGGCGCCGGTTACCGTTCCCGCCACGCGCGCGGGGTGGGTGCGCGCGGGCGTCCTACAGCGGTCCACGCGCCGCGGTCAGGAGATGACGGTGAGCTCCTTCGGCAGGCTCGTGAGCACGTCGGCGCCGTCGCGGGTGACGGCGACGAGGTCCTCGATCCGCACGCCGAAGCGCCCCGGTACGTACACGCCCGGCTCGATCGTGACCACGTTGCCGGCGCGCAGGGGCTCCTTGGAGCCGGTCTGCGAGAGGCGCGGGCCCTCGTGGATGTCCATGCCGACTCCATGGCCGAGCCCGTGGCCGAAATGGGCCCCGTGGCCCGCGTGCTCGATCACCGCGCGCACCTGCGCGTCCAGCTCGACGCCCGTCGGCCCGGGGCGAACCGCGCTCACACCCTCCTCCTGCGCGCGGCGCACGAGCTCGTACACCTCGCGCGCGTCCTCTCCGACCCCCTCTCCGGTCGCGAACGTACGCGTGCAGTCCGAGCAGTAACCGTCGAGCAGCGCTCCCCAGTCGATCGTCACGAGGACGTCGCGCACGATCGCCTCGGTGCGCGGTGCCGCGTGCGGCAGGGCGCCATGCACGCCGGAGGCAACGATCGTCGGAAAGCTTGCCGCGGGGGCCCCCAGCGTGCGCATGCGCCCCTCGAGCGCGTCGGCGACATCGCGCTCGGTGCGCCCGGCGAGGCCCTCTCCGAGCAGCGTTCGCAGGGCCTCATCGGCGAGCTCGGCTGCCGCGCGCATGCGCGCGATCTCGCCTGCGTCCTTGACAGCGCGAAGCGCGCGCACCAGGCCGGCGCTCGGCACGAGCTCCCACCCGCGCGAAAGCTTCTCGCGCAGGCGCGTGTGCTCGGCGACCGTGAGGCTCTCGTCGTCGAACCCGAGTCGCCCCCCGCCGTCGCCCAGCGAGCGGGCAACGGCGTCGAGCAGATTTGGCGCGATCTCGCGCGCGAACGCTCCGGGAACCTGCTCGGAGGATTGCGTCGCGTAGCGGAAGTCGGTGAAGAAGCGGTCGGTCGCGTCGCCGTGCGCGGGCGCGCGCGCGGAGATCAGCGCGAGCGCGTGGCTGCCCGTGAACCCGGTCAGGTAGCGCACGTCGGTCAGGTCTTTCACGAGCAGCGCGTCCAGCTCGCGCTCGCTCAAGCGTTCGCGCAGTCGCTCGACCCGCTCCACCGCGCCCGTCGCGAGCCCTGCGGCGCTCATGCCGCCAGTCCTGCGGCGCTCATGCGGCCACGCCCCGCCGAGCTCATACGGCCCTCCGCTCGAGCTCCTTGCGCAGGCGCTCGAGCGCCTCACGATAGCCGTCGGGTCCGCGTCCGTAGATGCGCGCGAAGCAGAGATCCTCGATCACCGAGATCGACCTCCACGGCTCGCGCGAGGCGACGTCGGAGAGATGGATCTCCAGTGCGGGCAGCGCGGCGATCTCGAGCGCGTCACGAATCGCCCAAGCGTAGTGCGTCCACGCGCCGGGGTTGAGCAGGATCGCATCGGCGGTCTCGCGCAGCGAATGCAGGTGCTCGATGAACGCGCCCTCGTAGTTGCTCTGGAAGAACGTCACCTCGAGATCGAGGCGCTCGGCGTCGTGTTCGATCTGCCGTTCGAGCTGCGCGAGCGTGAGCGTCCCGTACAGCGCGGGATCGCGCCGGCCTAGCTGGTCAAGGTTGGCGCCGTACATGACCGCTACGCGGTATCTCATCGGTCCGGCTCCGTCATGCAGCGAGCTCCTGAACGGCCGCGCGCACGCTCTCGAGCGGCACGTCGTCCTCGACGCGCACGTCTCCGGGCGCGTCCACGAGCACGAACGGGACGCTCTCGCGCAGGCGCTTCTTGTCCCTTCCAAGCGCTTCGAGCACGACCTCGACGTCGACCCCCTCCAGCGTCACGGGAAGGCCGTGCTCGGCGAGCAGCGAGCGCACCTGGCCGCGCAGCTCGTCGGCGCCGGAGAGCCGCAGCGCGGCGAGCAGGCCGAGCCCGACGGCTTCGCCGTGGCGGAAGCGCGAGTACGCGGTCGCGGCCTCAACCGCGTGCGCGACGGTGTGGCCGAGGTTGAGGTGCCGGCGCACGCCCGCGTCGCGCTCGTCGGCGGCGACGATCGCGATCTTCGTTCGCGCGCACGCGAAGATCGTGTCCGCGTCGGGCGGCTCGCCGCGCGCGACGCGCTCCCACAGTTCGCCGCCGGCGATGATCGCGGTCTTCAGGACCTCCACCCAGCCAGCGGCGAGCTCCGCGGCGGGCAGCGTCGAGAGCACGTCGGGGTCGACGAGCACGCCGGCAGGCTGGTGATAGACGCCGACGTAGTTCTTCGCCTGCGGCAGGTCGACACCGGTCTTGCCTCCGTACGCCGAGTCGACCTGGGCAAGGAGGGTCGTCGGCACGTGCACGACGGGCACCCCGCGCTGGTAGGTGGCCGCACAGAAGCCGGCGAGGTCGCCCACGACGCCTCCGCCGAGGGCGATGAGGTGGTCCGCGCGCGTGGCGCCGGCGCGGAACAGTCCCTCCCAGACCTGTTCGGCGGACGCGAGCGTCTTGGACCGCTCGCCCGGAGGCACGGTGATGGTGGCGCTCGCGAACGAGAGGCGCGAGCCGTGCAGCGCCGCGACGGTTTCGTCGCTGACGCAGAGCGCGCGCGAGCGCGAAAGATCGAGCGGCCACAGCGCGCGCAGCCGCTGCTCGCCCCCTTCGCCCAAAAGGCCGGGCGCGACGAACACGGGGTAGTCGCCCGATGCGCTCGCGGCCCACACGAGTCTCGTGCCGGCGGGCGCTCGCGCGAGCTTGGCGAGCGCTGTGGCGGCGCGCGTGACGCCGCCGCGATCGAGACCCATCAGATGCGCGTCGGCGAGCGCTGCGTACAACGGCGCGCGTTCGGCGTGCAGCGCGAGGAACGCCTCACGGTCGGCCGCGAGCGGGCGCTCGATCGCGGACGTGAGCGGGCGCTCGATCGCATCCGCGGGCGACCCGCCGTCGCGCTGCGAGCGTACGCGCTCCCACGCCTGCGGCGCGTCGACGTCGAGCGCGACGACGAGGTGCGGCGAAAGCGCCGCGCGCACGCGCGCGGAGAGGACGCTGCCCCCGCCGAGCGCGAGCACTTCGCCGGGAGCTGCCGCCTCGAGCGCCTCGGTCACGAGCTCCTCCTCGGCGGCGCGGAACGAGGCCTCGCCGCGCAGCTCGAACTCCCGCGCGACGGAATGGCCGAAGCGCTCTTCGAGCAGCGCGTCGCTGTCGCGCGCGCGCGAACCGAGCGCCTGCGCGAGCTCGGCCGCGACGGTGGACTTGCCAGCGCCCATGAAGCCGATCAGCACCACCGCGCGATCCAGCTCTGCGCTTACCTCCGCCATCCGATCCGCTCTTCGTACTCCCGCACGGCATCGCGCGTGTCGTCGATGTGATCGCCGCCGAACTTGCGCCGGTAGGCGTCGGCGAGGACGAACGCGACCATCGCCTCGCCGACGACTGCGGCGGCGGGAACGGTGCAGGAGTCGGTGCGCTCACGCAGCGCCTGCGCGGGCTCGTGCGTGTCGATGTCGACCGAGCGCAGCGGCTTCGTGAGCGTCGGCAGCGGCTTCATCGCGCCGCGCACGACGAGCGGCGAGCCGGTCGTCATCCCGCCCTCGAGACCGCCGGCGCGGTTGGTTTCGCGGTAGTAGCCGCGGTCCGGCGAGTAGAAGATCTCGTCGTGCGCACGCGAGCCCGGCAGCCCGGCGATCGCGAAGCCGTCACCGATCGAGACGCCCTTGACGGCCTGAATCGAGCACAGCGCCATCGCGAGTCGCCCGTCCAGGCGCTCCTCCCAGGAGACGTGGGAGCCGATGCCCGGCACGAGCCCGAACGCGAGCACCTCGAAGACGCCGCCGAGCGACTCGTTGGCCTTGCGCAGGTCGTCGATCTCCGCCACCATCGCCTTGGTCGCCTCGGCGTCGAGGCAGCGCACGGGCGAGCTGTCGACGTCGGTGAAGTCATCTAGCGAGAGCGTGTGCTCGGGCTGGGGTGCGCGCACGGAGGCGATCTGCACGACGTGGGAGCGCACGGCGACGCCGAGCTCGCGCAGGAACGCCTTGCACAGCGCGCCGCCGGCGACGCGCGCAGCTGTCTCGCGCGCCGACGCGCGCTCGAGGATGTTGCGCACGTCGCTCTGCTTGTACTTCTGCGTGCCGACGAGGTCGGCGTGGCCGGGACGCGGGAGATGGACCTCCTCCTCGTCGCCTCCATCGACCGGCCACGGGCTCATGCGCTCTTCCCAGTTGGCGTAGTCGCGGTTCTCGACCTGGACGGCGATCGGACTGCCGAGCGTTCGCCCGTGGCGCACGCCGCCGGTGACGACGGCCGTGTCGCGCTCGATCTTCATGCGCCCGCCGCGACCGTGGCCGAGCTGCCGGCGCGCGAGGTCGGCGTTGAGATCCTCCGGCCGCAGCTCGAGGCCGGCGGGCAGGCCCTCGACGATGCACGTGAGACCGGGGCCGTGCGACTCCCCGGCGGTTATGAGACGGAGCGCCACGCTCCTAGCTTATGTGCTGCGGTTGTGGCGCCCAGCTAACGGCGGTGCAGCGCGACGTGGGCGCGCGAGGCGGCGTGCGCCGGCACCGGCGCGTACAGCAGGTTGGTCCTCGGCGAGTAGCGAAAACCCGGAACGGCGAGCAGGCCGAGGCCGCGCAGGAGCGCGGAGCCCGCGCGCGACACGCCGGCGCCATAGGAGTGGTTCGCTGCCTTAGCCGCTTTGGCCGTCGTGACGAAGACGATGCTCGCCGGCTCGAGCAGGTAGTTGACGGTTTGGCCGTTCGGCAACAGGAATTCGAGTTCCTCGGCCTGGCCGACCGCGAGGTCGAGCGTCTGGCAGTCGACGGCGCTCGGGTGGCACACGCCGGGGCCTCGCGGGATCGCTTCGCCGACGAGCGTGAACGCGACGCTGCGCGCGCCGGCCGTACCGACGACGACGCCTCGGAACGCGACGAGCGGCTGCTTCTTAGACGGGATCAGCTGATTGAGCTTGAGGTTTTCGTACGGCGTGAGGTTGGCTTCCGCGGCCGGAGTGCCCGGTGCGGCCTTGCCGAACAGCGCGGAGACGCGGTATGTCGTCTTGACGTGCGTGTGATGCGCCGGCGCCGGGCTCGAGCCGCCGCCTGCGCCGCTGCTCGCGCTGCCGCTCGCGCTGGAAGTGGTCGAGGTCGTGGTCGAGCTCGCGCCGCTCGAGCTGGCGCCCTTGGAGTTCGACTGTACGGCGCCGGGCAGCGGCTTGAAGGGATCGCGCGAGGAACCGCCGCGCTGCTGACCGATGCCGCTCGTCGTCTCGGCGACAGCCTGGTCGCCGTTGGGCTGGGCCTGGGTCACGTGCACGCCGGCGGCGCCGAGCGTCGGTTCGGGGGTCGTCGAGCCCTGCCCGGTGCTCGAGGAGGACCCTGAAGTGAGCGCGGCGTAAGCCACGGCGCCGATGAGCGCGGCCAGCGCGAGAATCAGCAGCGGCCGGCGGCGCCGGTCGAGCAGGTCGACCTTGATCGCGTCGAGGAACTGGTTCATGGCGTCACCCTCGCGACTGCCGGAGCCGCCGTCGAAGTGCCCGAGCCGCTCGCCGAGGCGGGCGTCGCTGCGCCGGCAGGCGCCTGGGCGGTTGCACCCACGGTGAGGCTCTGCGTGGCCGGCAGGACGTACGCCGTCGCGGTGATCGTGCCGGTGAGCACGTTCGAGGGCGTCGAGCTTCCGCCCGAGGACGGCAGCGGGCCGAGCTTGGCCGACTGGATCGTCAGCAGGCGCCCATTGACCTGCAGCTGACCCGACGAGCTGCGCACGACGTTGTGGTCGACCGTCGCGAACAGCTTTTCAAGATCGGCGTAGGTGCCGTTGAAGATGAACGTGAACGGCATCTGCGCGAAGCCCGCGGCCGCTGCCGACGCCGCGCCGGCACTCGAGCCCGCGGCGCCCGCGCCGCCCGTGCCCGAGCCCGAGACGATCGACGAGAAGTCGATCTTCTTCTGGTGGGTAGCCTGCGCGAGTTCGTAGATCAGCGACGGAACTTCTTCGCCGGTCGGGACGGCTTTGCCGAGCGTCACGATCGAGGCGTAGGCCGCGGAATAGCGAACCTGCGCCTGGCGCGCTTCGGCGAGCTTGCTTTCGGCGCTCGCGAGGCGCGCGGTCGCGGAGCTCAGTTCGCTCGAGACGCTCGAGGCCTTCTTGCGCTCGGGCGAGACGACGAGCAGGTATGCCGCGCCGACGATCGCGATCGCGGCGATGATGATGACTACGAGTCGGTCGCGCGCGGTCATCGGGCGCCTCCCGTCGTGTTCGAGCCGCTCGCGCCCGTGGAGTTCGCCGCGAGCGTCGTGCTCGGCGCCGTGGAGGCGGCCGGGCTGGGCAATGGCTGGAAGGACACGTTGACGATGAACGCCGGGTCATTCTGGGCGCAGCCGCCGGGCGAGCTCGCCGATCCGCCCGCACCGCTGCTCTTTGTCGAGCTGGTGAGCTTGACTTCGCTCACGCCGTCCATCAGGCGCAGGTGCTGAAGCACGACTGCAACCTCAGCCTGGCTCGTGGCGCAGCCGTTGATGGTGAGCGTGGGCACGGTGCCGGCGGGAGTCGCCGATGCGACGCTCGACGCCGGCGCCGACGCCGTTGCGGCTGATTTCCCGGACGCGCTGGCGGACGACGAGCCGACGGTGCCGTCGATCGAGGAGATCGAGGCGTCCCTCGGAAGCACGCGCCCGAGCTCGTGCAGCGAGTGGGACCAGTCGAAGCGGGTGCCGACGAGCAGCGAGACGGCCTGCAGGCGCGATTCGCGCACCGCGATGAAGCTCGTGTACGGCGCGAGCTGCGTCGCCACGGCTTCCGCGCGCGACGCCTTCGCGGAGAGCGTGGCGGCCTTCGCCTTGTTGCTCGAGACTTCGTGCGCGGCTTTGCCGTACAAGAATGCGAGCAGCGCAAGCCCGCCGAGCACACCGATGACGGCATACGCGCCTCCGCCCGAGCGCCCGGCGGCGCTGACGGTGCCGCGTTGGTCTTCGGGTATGAGGTTGACGGCCCTCATCGGGGCGCCTCCAGCGTTGCGAGGCCGGCCGCGACGGCGAGGCGGTTCGCGTCGAGCGTCCCCTCGACGCTCTTGTCGGCGAGCGGGATGCGCTCGGCCCGAACGTCCATGTCGAGCGCCGCAGCGAGCGCCTCGGCGAAGCCGTTGATGCCGAGCGCGGCGCCGCTGAGGGAGACGTGCACGACCTCGCCGGCCGGTTCCTGAGAGCGGTGGAAGTCGAGTGAGTTGCGGACCTCGCCGGCGATCTCGCGGATCCCGTTCTCGACGACCGCGCGGATGTCCTCCTCGGAAGCCTGCGTGAAGATGGCCGGCTCGTCTTCGAGATCGTCCATATCGACAAGCTCGGCGTAACTCGCCTCAGCCTCGTGAGCGTCATGCTCGGCGGCGGACTGCGACTCGCGCTCGACGGGTGCCTCGCCCTCGAGCTCGGACCCCTCCGCGAACTGCTCGTCGCGCGCGTGCTCGGGTCCCGAGGCGTCATCGACGAGGACCGCCGGCTCGCGGCTGCCCGAGTCGCCTTCAGCGGCGTACGCGACGTCCTCCTCAGCCTCGGGCTGCACGCGCGCTGGCGCCGGCAGAGGCGGCGCCTGAACCTCGTGGCTGGGCTGCGCGGGCGCGTCGAGGTCGAATTCGGCGATCAGCTGACGGGCGGCCGCGAGCGGGATGCCGCGGCGCTCGGCGACCTGCGTGGCCATACCCTCGAGCCCGCTGCCGACGACGCGCGTGAAGCTGCAGATCGGACCGTCTGCGATCGCGAGGTTCGTGAGACCGTCGACGTTGAGGTAGAGCACGCGTCCGGCGTCGGCGGCGCCCGGGCGATAAAGCGAGCGGATCAGCGCGAACGCCGACAGGTCGACGCCGACGGGTTGAAGACCGGCGGTGCGCACGGCGTCGAGCAGCGATTCGATCATGTCGCGCTGAGCGGCGACGAGCACCACGCGCTCGCGCGGCCCGTCGGGAGTGTTGATGACGCCGAGCGGGTGGAAGTCGAGCACGGCGTTGGCGAGCGGCATCGGGACCTGATCCTGCGCCTGGAAGTTGACTGCGGCGGCGAGCTCCTTGCGGTCATCCATCGGGGGCAGCTCGAGCGTCCTCATGACGGTGCGCTGGTTGGCGACGCCGACGCGCACGCGCTTGCCGAGGCCGCTGCCCTCGAACAGGTCTCGAAGCGTCTCGCCGAGGACCACTCGATCGATGACCTCGCCCTCGCGAACGGCATCCGCGGCAAGCGGCTTGACGACAGCCCGCTGGACGACTACGGCGCCGTTGACAGTCGCCCTGACCGCGGCGACGAGCCCCGGCTGAATGTCGAGTCCGACGACGTCGCCGCCGGAGCGCCGGCCGAGCAATGATTTGAGCGTGGGGGGCATCGTCCTGTCGTGATGCGGGCCGGTTGCTGGCGCACCCGCAGGAGCGGTATCGGCGCGAGCGGCGGGTGCCTTTAGACCTGGTCAGTGACCTTTGGCCACTAGTGGACGCTGTCGAGGTACGCGTCGACGAGCGCTTGGCCTGCATACACGCCCACGACCGCGCCCAGGGCGAGGAACGGGCCGAACGGGACGGCGGTCTTGCGACCCGCCTTGATCCCTCGCGTCGACATGACGGCGATGCCGGCTATCACTCCGGTGATGAGCGCGATCATGATCGCCGGCGCGACCGCGCGGCCGAGGAACAGCCCCATCATCCCGGCGAGCTTCACGTCGCCCATGCCCATGCCGCCCGGGTGGGCGAGCGCGGCGACGAGCAGAAAGCCACCGGCCGCGGCGCCGGCGATCAGCCGCTCGGGCTCGCCCGCGGGGTCGAGCGCGAGGCCGATGACGAGGGCGAGCACGGCGCCGAGCCCGGTGATCCGGTTCGGGATGATCCGGTGCTCGAGGTCGATCGCCGCGGCGGGGACGAGCAGGAAGATCAGCGTCACGCTCAGCGCGATCCCCGTCGCGGTGTGGTGCACGAGCACCGCACCGACGCACAGGGCCGCCGTGAGCGCCTCGACGAGCGGGTAGCGCAGCGAGATGCGCGTGAAGCAGCTGCGACAGCGGCCGCGCAGCAACAGGAAGGAGACGATCGGGACGTTGTCGTACGGCTTGATCCCCGTGCCGCATTGCGGGCAGTGCGAGGACCCGAAGACCACCGACTCCTTGCGCGGCAGGCGGTAGGCGACGACGTTCAGAAACGAGCCGAACAGTGCGCCGAAGATGCCCGCAAACGTGACGTCCATATGTGGCCAAGGATCGGCGGGTACGCGCGCGGGCTTGAGCCCGCATTGCCGCGCGTCGCGGAGCCAGCCGCCCCTCTCGACGGCCCCGGCAAAAACTACCAGCGTCCCCCTTCGGGACAGCCGCCGTGCTTTTCGGGCGCGCAGGCTCTCACGACTTCGCCACTCGCGGTGTGTTCGATCGAGTAGGTGCTGCCGTTCCCGACGGTCTTCGATTCGACGATGTACCCGTGGCCTTCCGCCAGTGCTTCGGCAGTGATGAGTTCGGCCGTGCTCTTGTCCTTCAGCGTCGGCTCGATCGCCTCCAGTTCGCCGACGCTCATCCCCGTGTAGGAGCCGTCGTGGTCCGTCGAGAATGCCTCCGCCGCCGTCTGCGCGGTGCGTGACTGTTCCTTGGCCGAGGCGTCGGTCGCCTTTTCCTTCTGGCTCAGGAACGCCGGCAGGGCGATGCCCGCGAGAATACCGATGATGAGGATCACGACCAGGAGCTCGATGAGCGTGAATCCCGCCGCAGAACGCAAGCGTTCTGACGCGGCTGCCCTGCGTCGTCCGGTCGCCATGCGTCGTTATCGGTCGCGGCGGCCAGGAGGTTGAAGCTGCAAGCCCGGTGCCAGACGAACATCCAGCGGCGCAGAAGACGAGAGGGGCGGCCCGTCGGGCCGCCCCTCTGCGGTCATGAGAACTGTGGGTCGGGCGAGCTACCAGGTGCCTGAGGGGCACCCGCCGGTTTTGGTCGGTTCGCAGGTGCGCGTGATTTCGCCTTTTTTGTTCAGGAGTTTGAATTTGTCTTTCGAGCCAACGGAGACCGATTCGACTTCGTATTCGGCCGGTTCGGCTTTCTTCAGCGCCGGTTCCGCCGTCGTTTTGTCGTTCAGCGTGGGCTCGATTTCCTGCAGTGCTTTCAGCGTCGCGTTTTCGTAGCTCCCGTTGTGGTCGGTCGCGTACGTCTCGATCGCCGTCTGCAGCGTCGTGACCTGCGACTTCGCGGCGGCGTCCTGAGCCTTGCTCTTCTGGTTCAGGAACGAGGGAATGGCGATCGCGGCAAGGATGCCGATGATCAGGATTACGACCAGAAGCTCGATGAGGGTAAAACCACCCTCGTCCTTTGAGCGCTGGCGCAGTCGGTTCAACATTTGAATACTCCTTGGATTCGTCACTTGCAGAGCGCCAGCCCTTGGTCCATCGCCGACGAAGTGGCGATTGCGTCCCCCCGGGAAGAACAACTGTCAACTCGAGCGAGCCGCCGGCTTTGCTACACGCCTACAGCGGCGTTGTGCCTTGTACCTCGACACTGGCTACGTGAGGTACTTATCGGCGGGCGGCGCCTCCGTACTAAACCGAAACCAAATACTGGACGAATGACGCGGCCGGGAAACGAGACCGCTGCGACGCGTACCGCCGCCAGATCGCGCCGCGCGAGCCGGCCCGACCCCGAGCGCGAGTCGATCGGGTGTAGACCGGAGCGCGCTCGGGAGCCGCCCCCCGTCAGCGCAAATGAGAGGGGCGGCCCGAAGGCCGCCCCTCTCCGGTCATGAGAACTGTGGGTCGGGCGAGCTACCAGGTGCCTGAGGGGCACCCGCCGGTTTTGGTCGGTTCGCAGGTGCGCGTGATTTCGCCTTTTTTGTTCAGGAGTTTGAATTTGTCTTTCGAGCCAACGGAGACCGATTCGACTTCGTATTCGGCCGGTTCGGCTTTCTTCAGCGCCGGTTCCGCCGTCGTTTTGTCGTTCAGCGTGGGCTCGATTTCCTGCAGTGCTTTCAGCGTCGCGTTTTCGTAGCTCCCGTTGTGGTCGGTCGCGTACGTCTCGATCGCCGTCTGCAGCGTCGTGACCTGCGACTTCGCGGCGGCGTCCTGAGCCTTGCTCTTCTGGTTCAGGAACGAGGGAATGGCGATCGCGGCAAGGATGCCGATGATCAGGATTACGACCAGAAGCTCGATGAGGGTAAAACCACCCTCGTCCTTTGAGCGCTGGCGCAGTCGGTTCAACATTTGAATACTCCTTGGATTCGTCACTTGCAGAGCGCCAGCCCTTGGTCCATCGCCGACGAAGTGGCGATTGCGTCCCCCCGGGAAGAACAACTGTCAACTCGAGCGAGCCGCCGGCTTTGCTACACGCCTACAGCGGCGTTGTGCCTTGTACCTCGACACTGGCTACGTGAGGTACTTATCGGCGGGCGGCGCCTCCGTACTAAACCGAAACCAAATACTGGACGAATGACGCCGGCGCGCGCTCGGGAGCCGCGACCGTGAGCGCAAAAAAAGGAGGGGCGGCCCGAAGGCCGCCCCTCTGCAGTCAAAACGTACTACTGGTCGGGCGAACTACCAGCTGCCTGATGGGCACCCGCCGGTTTTGGTGGGCGAGCAGGAGCGCGTGACTTCCCCTGCGGCGTTGACGAGCTTGAATTTGTCTTTCGATCCGACAGATTCCGATTCGACTTCGTAACCCGTCGCGCTAACGGCGCCGACTTTCGGTTTCGCGGTCGTTTCGTCCTTCAGTGTGGGCTCAATCGCCTGCAGTTCTTTGAGTTCGGCGCCCACGTAGCTGCCCTGGTGGTCGGTCGCGTACGTCTCGATCGCCGTCTGCAGCGTCGTCACCTGCGACTTCGCGGCCGCGTCCTGAGCCTTGCTCTTCTGGTTCAGGAACGAGGGAATGGCGATCGCGGCAAGGATGCCGATGATCAGGATTACGACCAGAAGCTCGATGAGGGTAAAACCACCCTCGTCCTTTGAGCGCTGGC
>Ga0185299_10000386_pt1 | contig 125743 bp, 116 predicted proteins | sample PaiPotPPA55metaG_FD_128002 | JGI IMG/M metagenome (GOLD analysis project Ga0185299, IMG submission 128002) | Iron sulfur acid spring bacterial and archeal communities from Banff, Canada, to study Microbial Dark Matter (Phase II) - Paint Pots PPA... ... | reverse complement strand
TTCGTTCACAAGTGATTCGTGTCTCATGACACTTTGGAATCACAGACGATTCCGCGGCGCAAGACTATTTTAACGTATATGGGCGAACGCCGGGACCCATACGCCGCGGCCCATCGATTTTTGCGCTGGGGGTAGACGGCTTTCTAACGACTGACATCGGTGGTTATGGGTCCCGGCGTTTGCCGGGACGACAGTTGGGCTCACCGCGACACATGCGCCGACACCGCAAGCCAGCGGCCGTTCTGCCGCGCCCAGCAATCGGTGTAGCGGCCTGAGGCTTGCTTGCCGTCCGGTGTCGTATAGCTCGTCGCGGCGTGGATGATGGCAAAATCGCCGATGATGCGAATCTTGACGTCCTGGGCTTCGAGATTTTTGATCGTCACGGGCAGCGCCGTCTGCTTGAGAAAGCCGGCGCGATCAACCAGCGACTTGTCGGGATTGGAGCAATAAAAGTCCTCGGCGAGGATTTCGTCGAAACGTTTCACGTCGGAGTTCTGGACGGAATTGACGTAATCGCGGTTGAGGCTCGTCAGTTCAGCGAGGTCATTTCTCATGACGTTTCCTCCTTTTCTCGTCGTTCCGGAGCGCTCCGAAGGGTCGCGCGAATGCGCGCCCGATGACAGGCTCCGCGCGAACCCGGAATCTCATGCCATAACTTCGAGATTCCGGGTTCGCGCTGGCGCGCGCCCCGGAATGACGAGGTCAATCATCGAACATCGGCGGCGGCACAAAACCGCCGAATTCGCGCTCGATCAGTTCGGCGAGCTTTAGCGGTGTGCGGTCTTCCAGCAAGGGGCCGACGATCTGGACGCCGATCGGCAGGCCCTCCGGCGAAAAGCCGGTCGGAATCGCGGTCGCGGGCAGGCCGGGCAGCGTGGCGATGCCGGGCCACGACAGCTGGTCGGGATAGACATAGTCCTTGCCGTCGATATTGACGCGGCGGGCTTCCTGCTCGGCCGAATGATCGTGCGGATAGGCCGGCGTCGGCATCACCGGGCAGATCACCGCGTCAAAACTCTTGAACAACTCGCGCCACTGCGCCCGAAGCCGCGCGCGTCCGCTGTCGGCCATCACCCAGTCGCGATGGCTGAGCGCGATGCCGCGCAGGCGCTCCGCCGGAAGGCTGATATCGTCGGGCGCGAGCTGCGCGGCCGCGGCCTGCGCGCCCGCATAATTCTCCGGCAGGAAGGATGCGCCAAGGAACGACATCAGCATCCGCATATAAAGCCGCGTTGATGCCGCAAAATCGGGCAGCAACCGGCTGTTGCGTTCGATACTGACCCCGGCTTTGCCGAGGTTGGCGGCAAGTTTTTCCATCCCGCCCCGCACGATTTTGTCGGTCGGCATCACCGGATCGGTGTTGATCAGCAGCACACGGAAATTCTTCAACTCATGATGGCGCGGCGGCGGCAGCGTAAGCTTGTAGGCCTTGCCGGCCTCCAGCGGATCGGGCCCGGCGATCACGTCGAGCAACAGCGAAAGGTCGGCGGCCGAGCGCGCCATTGGGCCGATCACAGCGAGATCGCGGTCGAGCGGCAGCGGCGGGAATGGCGGCGGGGTGTGGCCGCGCGACGGCGCCAGCGCGAAGGTGGGCTTGTGGGCATAAACGCCGCAATGAAACGCCGGCACGCGCAGCGATCCGCCGATGTCGGAACCGAGCGACAACGGGCCGTAGCCGGCGGCAAGCGCCGCCGCCGATCCGCCGGAGGAACCGCCGGGCGTGCGGCCGAGATCGAAGGGATTATTGGTGGTGCCGTAGATGTCGTTGTAACTCTGCCAGTCGCCGAGCCCGGCGGGGACGTTGGTCTTGCCGAGGATCACCCCGCCCGCTTCCTTGACGCGGGAGATCGACAGCGCGTCTTCGCCGGGACGAAAATCCTTCTGCGGCGGAAAGCCCCAGGTCGTGGGCAAGCCTGCGACGTTGTAGGATTCCTTGACCGTGACGGGAATGCCGAGCAGCGGCCTGGTCTCGCCGCGCCGGCGCGCCGCATCCGCGGCATGAGCGGCTTCGAGCGCGCGGGAAAAATCGCGCACGCAGATCGCGTTGATCTTGCCGTCATGGCGCTCGATGCGTGCGATCGCGTCCTGCGTCAGCTCGACGGCCGAGACTTGCTTTGCCGCAAGCGCCGCGGACAATTCGGTCGCGGATTTGAAGCTCCATTGCGATTTGGCCAAGGCTTTCTCCTGAACTCGTTTGGTTTGTGAGCGCGGAGATGATGCCCGGTTCTCCCGACGGCCGCTAGACGGCGATTGCTGTGAGAGGATTTTTTATCCCGGAAGCATCCGCTGCATGATGCGGTCGCGGTAAATGAACAGATGGGCCAGCGCCGCCGCGACATGGAGGCCGATCACAGCCAGCAGGCTCCATTCCATCGCCTGGTGCAGGCCATCGATGACTTTCCCGGCCTCGGCGTTTTCCGCCAGCATCGGCATCGGCGCGAGAAAGAAGAACGACATCGACCAGCCGCGAAACGACGCGAACAGCCAGCCGGTGATGGTCGTCGCGAGCACCAGTACATAGAGCAGCCAATGCACGGCTTCCGCGCTCAGGCGCTGCCATGGGGCAAGCGAACTTTCGGGCGCGACGGGATGGGTCAGCCGCCATGCCAGCCTGACAACGATGAGGAGGAGAATGGTCGTTCCAATGGAGATGTGAAACGCCATGGCGGCGCCGGGCTTCATGCCGCGATGAATGCCGGGCATCAGCCAGCCGATCAAATATTGTACGATGAGAAGCGCGACGATGAGCCAGTGGAACACTTTGGCGGTGGTTCCATATTGCGAACGATCGGTCATGAGATTCCCCGGGGCGCGAGAGCGGTGTCAACGACATGACAACGATCCGGCCAATGCTCGAGTTATTCCATAGCAGCAAACAAGATTGGCGGAGAAGCGGTAAAAGATGAACGTCAGGGTTGGGCCAGCCGCGTGGAGGAATGCGACATTGGGTTGACGGGTCCGAATGTGGTCGCGGGTTCGCTCGAATTGCTGCCAGGCACCGGAAACGCATATCCCAAAATCGTCTTGATGACCCAGCGATCGGAACCTGGCGTCAATCCGTAGCCCACGCCGAGATTCACGTCCATCACGCCGAGCTTGAAATCGGTTACGGCGAACAGCGTGTGTTGCTGGTCGGGAAGTTTCAGGAAGTTCCCGATCTCGCCGAAGTCCGCGTAATATTCGAGCCCCACGAACAGGTCTTGGTCGAGCTTTCGCGCGACCCGTACCGCGGGGGCGAAGTCCAACTGGCCAAATTTTCCGAAGCCGGCGTCGATGATCGGGTTGACGATGAATTCATAGTCCGCGTTGCGGATACCGATGATGGGCCGGACCTCGAGCGTGAACCTGGTCTGCGCGAATTTCGGCGTGGTGTTGCCGAGTTCGAAATTGATGCCGTAGAAAAAGTTGCGCTGGTCGGCATTTGGCGAGACGAACAGGGTCCTGACCTTGAAGGCGTTCGACAGGAATTGCTGATCCTGGACGGCAAACGGCAGATAGAGCCCGAGCTCCCACCAGTCGGTGACGCCATAGGCGAATTCCGGCGTTCCGTTGAGGGCATGATTGGAGACAAGCCCGCCGGGAAACGGTGGATCCTTGACGCCTGAGGCGGTGTAGTTGAGGTGCTGCTGGATCGTGAACTGGCCGACCGCGGCGATGGCGGCGTTATAGACCTGGATTTCATCGGTCGCCTTCGCCGGCGCCGCGAGTACGGCGAAGAAGGCCGCGCCGAGCAACAGAAAGAGGTGGCGCCGGAGTTCGTGCAGGAAACAACGCTTCGTCATTGCGGCGACACCTACGCCGCGCCGATCAAGATACCGACCGCGAGCACGATGACGCCGCCGAGCACGATCTGGAACACCGCCTGCAGGAACGGCGTATCCATGTATCGCGCGCGGATATAGGCGATCGCCCACAATTCGAAGAACACCACGATGCCCGCGATCGCGGTCGCGATCCAGAATGCGTCGGGCCAGGAGTCCGGCACCAGATACGGCATGGTATGGCCGAGACCGCCGACGGTCGTCATGAGGCCGCAGGTCAATCCGCGCAGCCAGGGCGAGCCGCGTCCGGTCAACGATCCGTCGTCGGACAAAGCTTCCGCAAAGCCCATGCTGATGCCGGCGCCGATCGAGGCGGCAAGCCCGACCAGGAAAGTCTGCCAGTTATGATGGGTCGCAAATGCTGCCGCGAACAGCGGCGCCAGCGTCGACACCGAGCCGTCCATCAATCCGGCCAGACCCGGCTGCACATATTGCAAAACGAACACGCGGCGGCGGGTGGCGTCCTCCTCCGCGCGCACGTCGGGCGACAGGATCTCGTCGGTCAGTTTTGCCGCAAACTTTTCGTGCCCTTTTTCCGCCTCCGCGAGATCGCCGAGCAATCTGCGAACGCCGACGTCCTGGGTCTGCTCGGCCGCCCTGACGTAAAACCGCTCCGCCTCGAACTCCATCGTCCCAACTTCCTTGCGGACGGTGTCGAGTGGCAGGTTTTTGGTCAGCCAGACTGGGCGGCGGCGCAGAAATCCCTTGACGTCGTCTCGGCGAATGGGCGGGAGGTTCGGGCCGAAACGTTTTTCATACATTTCCAGCAGCATGTGGCGATGGCCCTTTTCCTCCTCGGCCATCTCCTCGAACAATTTCGCCGATTCCGGATAGCGCTCCGCGAGGTCTTCGGCGAAGGTCATGTAGATGCGGCTGTCTTCCTCCTCCGCGGAGATCGCAACCGCCAGCACTTCACGTTCGGTCAAATCGGCGAAATTCTTCATTAGAACCGTCCTAATTTAGAATAGTTCTAAATCTATAGAGGCTGGATCGGGCGAGGTCAATTCGTCCGGGAAAGAAAGCTGGATCGCTTCTGCGTGATCCCCAAATTCGCTGTCTGGAACCGTTGCGGCGGCGATCCGTTCGGGTTCTTAATCGACGGAACATCCACCGGGAGATCGCATGGACAAGGTCAAATACCGCCTGAACGACCCGCGGCTGGCGCCGCGCCGAACCAAGCTCGAGATTCCCGGATGGGCGGGAAAACGCGAGCCTCGCGCGGATGGCTCGCGCGAACAGGTCTGGCACTGCGTTCCGTTTTCGGAAGGCGCGCAATACGGCATCGAGTTGTTTTATCCCTACGACAACGAGCTGCACGTCACGACCAAGGACGGCCATCTGGTCATGGAGGGCGATTGGGGACCGCCGCCGGACGGCGGCGTGCAGTGGCCGCCGTTCCGGAATTTCGGCGACGTCTTTTACACCTACCAGATCCTGCTCGATCTCAAGCTCGAGAAGGGCATGGCGGTCCGGACCGAACCGCATCCGCGGTTCTATACCGATCCGACCGACACCGTACCGATCGCAGTTCCGGCGCTGATACGTAATTGGTGGCCGATGATGTTCTTTTGCGTGTTCAAGGCGCCGGCCGAGGGCCGCACCCATATTTTCCGCCCCAACGAGCCGTTCGCGCAGATCATCGTGATCCCCGAGGAAGCGCCCTTCGAACTCGAGAGGATGAGCGAGGAGGAGGCGGCCGAGCGCGAATTGCAGGCGCGGCGCATCTATAACTCCAGGCCGACATTGTCGGCCGGCACCGAATGGACCTCTTCGACCGACACCGTGTTCGACGGCACTTATCGCCATCTGCATCGCGCTGCGAAGGAAAAGGCCCGCGAGAGCTGATGGACGCCGTTAGAAGACTGCCGCCCACTATCGTCGTCCGGCGAACGCCTGGACTCCTAGCGTGAGCGCAATTGCGCTCATCGCGGCGCCGCGGCGTTGCTTTTTGGCACGATGGCAGACGGCTTTCTAAACCAACTAAACCCTGTGGTTATCGGTCCCCGCTTTCGCGGGGACATGGTGACACAAAAAAACAGGACCCGTGAGGGTCCTGTTTTCTCATCATGCGATGTCGCACGATCTCAATAGTCGCGGCGATAGAAGCTGTGATGATGGTGATGATGGTGATGGTGATGCCGGTATCGGCGCGGCACGACGATGACGCGGGGTCCCCCATCATACCCATAATATCGGCCATATCCGTTGTGATGATGGTGATGATGATGGTGGTGATGCGGATAAAACAACTGGGCCTGCTGGACATTGTCTTCCGCTGACGGAACCGGCGCCGATTCATCGATCGCCTGCAACAGCGAAGCCGCATTCGGGATCGGTGTGAGGAGGTCCGCGAAGGAATTAGCCTGCAAAATGTCGGTCGGCGGCGGATTAGGGGCCGGCGCGGCGTGGGCGGCATTGAACGCCCCGAGCGTTGCTACGGCTCCCAAAAGTCCAGCAATCTTCTTCTCCATAAGTGTTTCCTCCTCCAGTGACGTTCGCGGGCGCACTGCCCGGTAGTTATGAACGCCGGCACTCAGGAACGGTTCCTGCGGCGAATCGCGGCATGATGCCAGACTGATAATGAACTGGCGATGAACTCAGCCGGTCACGGTGTCGCAGGCGCGCGTCACGAATTGCAACAGCAGGTGACTGACCGCCTCCGGCTGCTCCTGCTGCACCCAATGGCCGGCGCCGTCGACCAGATGAACGCCGAGCATGCGGGTGCATGCGCTTGTCCGCATCGTCTCGAACACACCCGGGCGCTGATAGGTGCCCCAGTCCTGCTTTCCCGAGATGAAGCAGGAGGGCACGCCGATGGTGCGGCCGGAATAGGTCTGCAGTTCGGCGATGAACGCGCCCGAGGTGCCGCAGCGATACCATTGCAAGCCGCCTTGAAATCCGGTGCGCACGTATTCGGCGCTGTAGAAGGCGAGTTCGCGGTCGGGCAGCCATGTGTTGGCGGCGATCGCTTCCGCCGATGGCATCTCCTCGGCCACGGTCTCGGCCATGTTTTTCGCAAGATCCATCACGTAGTAGGTCGGCAGTTTTGCGAGCTCGCCCGCCGACCACGATTGCAGCGGAGTGGGCTTGTTGTCTTTCCAGTCCGCGCTCTTGTGATGGTAATAGGCGCGCAGGAAATCATGCACGCCTTGCGGCGCGCGGTGCATGTCGGCACTCGCCTCGGGCGTCGAGTAGTACCACTGATAATGTTTTCGCGGACGCGGCAGCGCCGCCAGTTCGCGATGCACGGGATCGTCCGGTTTCGGCTTGGGCGGCGCATCGGCGGCATTGAACGGCAGCGGCGGCGGGCCTGCGAACGGCGCGCTCATCAGCGCCACCGAACGAAATACGTCCGGCCGCACCAGCGCGCACCACGCGGCGACCGACGAGCCGAAATCGTGCCCGACCACCGCATCGACCGAGCGATAGCCGAACGCCGCCACCAGCCCCAGCGCGTCGCGGACGAGGTTGAGCAATCGAAACGAATTGAGATCGCCGTCGTAATCCGCGTCCCAGCCGGTGGTGCGGCCGTAGCCGCGCTGGTCCGGCGCGATCACATGATAGCCGGCGTTGGCCAGCGCCGGCATCACCTTGCGCCAGCTAAAGGCGAGCTCGGGAAAACCGTGCAGCAACAGGATGCAAGGCCGGCCGGGCGTCTCGAAGCCGGCTTCGAGCACGTGCATGCGAAGGCCGTTGATGTTTTCGACGAAGCGCGAGCGGATGGCGGAGGGAAGGGGGATGTCGGGGAGGCTGGTAGTTGTGGTCACAAGCCGCGCTCCTTTTCTCACGTCGTCCCGGCCAAGCGAAGCGCGAGCCGGGACCCAACCACGAATGTGTATGTCGTGTAAAGCTGGAGCCACAATCCCGTCACGACGAGTATCGGTGGTTATGGGTCCCTGCTTTCGCAGGGACGACGACGGGACTGTGCCTACACCTTCACCGCCGTCTTCGGCCAATACCGGTCGCGCAGATGCCGCTTCACCAGCTTGCCGGTCGGGGTGCGCGGCAATTCAGCCTCAAAATCGATGCTCTTCGGGCATTTGATCGGCGACAGATGTTTTCGGCAAAACGATATCAGTTCGGCTTCCAGTTCCTTGCCGGCGCGCGCCATGTCATGCGGCTGTACCACCGCCTTGACCTCTTCGCCCATTTCCTCATTGGGGACGCCGAACACCGCGACGTCGGCGATCTCGGGGTGGGTGATCAGCACGTCCTCGGTCTCCTGCGGATAGATGTTCACGCCGCCGGAAATGATCATGTAGGATTTCCGGTCGGTGAGATAGAGAAAGCCTTCGCCGTCGAGATGGCCGACGTCGCCGAGCGTTGACCAGCCCCTTGCGTTGTAGGCGCGTTTCGTCTTCTCGGGATCGTTGTGATAGCTGAAAATGGGCGCGTCGGCGAAATAGACCGTGCCGATCTCGCCTGCCGGCAATTCCTCATCGTTCTCGCCGAGAATCTTGAGCTTGCCGACCACGGCGCGGCCGACCGTGCCGCGATGGGTCAGCCATTGCGGCGAGGTCGACACCGTGACGCCGTTGCCTTCGGAGCCGGCGTAATATTCGATCAGGATCGGCCCCCACCATTCGATCATCTTTGCCTTCACATCGACCGGGCAGGGCGCCGCGGCGTGGATCGCGCCTTTCAGCGAGGAAACATCGTAACGGGCGCGCACCGCGTCCGGCAGTTTCAGCATCCGCACGAACATCGTCGGCACCAGTTGCGACTGGGTGATCCTGTGCTTTTCGACCAGCCGCAAAAATTCCTCGGCGTCGAACGATTCCATGATCACCGAGGTGCCGCCGAGCGTGATCGCCATCATGTTGAAGCGCAAGGGAGCGGCGTGATAGAGCGGCGCCGGCGACAGATAGGTCGTGTCGGAATTCATCCCGCACATATCGGCGCAGAGAACCTTTAGAAATGGATTCGGCAGGCCGATCGGGTTGCCTTCGAATTGCTTCTTGATGCCTTTCGGCCGCCCGGTGGTGCCCGACGAATACAGCATGTCGTAGCCGGCGACCTCGTCCGGAACCGGCGTGGCTGGCTGCGCGATCGCTTCCTTGTCGAAGCAACGAAAGCCCGGCAGCGAGTCATCCACCATGTAGAACAGGGGTTCACCCGGCGCACCGGTGATCAAGCCTTTGACCTGCTCGGCGCATTTCGGCGAGGTGATGACGATCCTGGCGCCGCAATCCCTGACGATGTAGGCGATCTCGTCGCTCGTGAGATAGCGGCTGATCGCGGTGTAATAGAGCCCGCTTCGTTGCGCCGCCCAGCAGATCTCCATGAACGCCAGCCGATTTTCCATCAACAGCGCGATGTGGTCGCCGGCCTTCAGGCCCAGCGCGCGAAACAGATGCGCGCCCTGGTTCGACAATTCGTCGAGCTCGCGATAGGTGATCGCCTTGCCGGTACCAGCCATCTGATAGGCGATTTTGTCGGGCTGTGTCCGCGCGTGGATCGACGGATGCGTCATGATGAAATCCCGAAACAAACACCGATGTCGTCCCCGCGAAGGCGGGGACCCATAACCACCGATTTGAATTGTTGAAAGGAGCTGGAGCCCCAGCCCCGCATACCACAGATATTTGTGGATATGGGTCCCGGCTCAAGGCCGGGACGACACAGGTTGTTGGGTTTCCAGTCAGAGCCGCTCCACGATCGTCACATTCGCCATGCCGCCGCCTTCGCACATGGTCTGCAACCCGTAGCGCTTGTTGCGCTGCTTCAGCGCGTTGACCAGCGTGGTCATCAGCTTGGTGCCGGAGCCGCCGAGCGGGTGGCCGAGCGCGATCGCCCCGCCGTTGACGTTCAGCCTTGCGGGATCGGCGCCGGTGGTCTTCAGCCACGCGGTCGGCACCGACGCAAAGGCCTCGTTGACCTCGAACAGATCGATGTCGTCGATCGACATGCCGGCCTTCTTCAGCGCGCGCTCGGTCGCATGCAGGGGGGCGTCCAGCATGATCACGGGATCGCCGCCCATCATCGTCATGTGATGGATCCGCGCCATCGGCTTGATGCCGAGCGATTTTAATCCCTTTTCATTGACGACCATCACGCCGGAGGCGCCGTCGCAAATCTGGCTGGCGGAGGCCGCGGTGAGCTTGCCGTTCTCGGCGATCAGCTTGACGGCCTTGATCCCGTCGAGGCTGGCATCGAAACGAATGCCTTCGTCGATATGATGAGTGTCGGTCGTGCCGTCAGCGCGGGTGATCTGCAGCGGGATGACCTCGTCCTTGAATTTTCCGGCCTGGGTTGCGGCAATCGCGCGCTGGTGGCTCTCATAGGAATATTCGTCGAGTTCGTCCTTCGACAGCCCGTATTTCTCCGCCATCATCTCGGCGCCGGTGAACTGGCTGAACACGATGTTCGGGTAGCGCTTCTCGATGCCCGGGCTCTTGTAATGGCCAAAGCCATTCTTGGCCGGCAATTGCGACGCCAGCCCCATCGGCACCCGGGTCATCGATTCGACGCCGGCGGCGATGACGCAGTCCATGCTGCCGGACATCACGGCTTGGGCTGCGAAATGCAGCGCCTGCTGCGAGGAACCGCATTGCCGGTCGATCGAGGTGCCGGGCACGCTCTCGGGGAGCATTGAGGCCATGATGGCGTTGCGCGCGATGTTGTTGGATTGTTCGCCGGCCTGCATCACGCAGCCCATGATCACGTCTTCGACCTGATCGGGCGCGGCGCCGGATCGCGCGAGCAGCGCATCCAGCACGGAGGCTGCGAGATCCGCCGGATGCCAGCCGGCGAGGCGCCCTCCCTTGCGGCCGCCGGCGGTGCGGGCGGCGGCGACGATATATGCCTCGGCCATGATTGTTCTCCCTGATTTTTGTCGGGTGGTTTGAATGACGGTGCGGATTTAAATGAGGCCGCGCGATTTAGTCAATCAATCAATTAACTCTTGAGTACGGCGCTGGCATCGGCTTATCTGCAGCGCGGATTTTCCGGACAGGCAGGTCATGGGATCAGAATTGACTACCAGCGTACCGACAAGGCTCCCGGGCGGAAAGAACACCACCGCGGAAAAGCTCCTGGTTGCGGCCAGCGAATTGATGATCGAGCGCTCCTCGATCGAGGTGTCGCTCAGCGACATCGCGCAGAAGTCAGGCGTCAACGCCGCGCTGGTCAAATATCATTTCGGCAATAAGGACGGCCTGCTGCTGGCGCTTCTCGCGCGCGATGCCGCGACCGAGGTTTCCAATCTCGAATATCTGCTGGCGCAGCCGATCACGCCGACCGCGAAACTGAAGCTGCATATCGCCGGCATCATCCGGGCCTATCACCAGTTCCCCTATATGAACCGGCTGATCCATTATCTGCTGCACGAAAGCAGCGCGGAGGCTGCCGACGAGGTTTCAAAATTCTTTGTCGCGCCGTTGCTCGATTTTCATCGCCGCCTGCTTAGCGAAGGCATCAGGGCGGGAGAATTCCGCAAGATCGATCCGGTGTTGTTCTACACCAGCCTGATCGGCGCCTGCGATCATCTGTTCTTCGGACGGCACGCGATGTCGCGCGCGACCGGCGTCGGCCCGGTCACCGACGAGGTCTGCCGTCAATACATCCGCCACATGGAAGCTTTGATTTGCGGGGGAATGCTGACCACGAAAAGGGGCGAATGGGGATTGGCGAATAGCGAATAGAAGGCGTTTCTTCCTTCTTCTATTCGCTACTCGCCGTTCGCCATTCGCCCACCTGGAAGAAACGCCCAAGGAAAGGATTTATCATGCAGTTGAAAGACGTTGCTGTTCTCATCACCGGCGGTGGCTCAGGTCTTGGCGCCGCCACCGCGCGCGCCATGGCCGCCAAGGGCGCAAAAATCGCCGTGCTCGACCAGAGCCTGGAGAATGCCGAAAAGGTCGCGGCTGAAGTGAAGGGCGTCGCCGTCCACGCCGACGTCACCAATGAGGAACAGGTCAAGGCGGGGCTCGCCAAGGCCGAGGCGGCGCACGGCATCGCGCGCGTCCTCATGAACTGCGCCGGCATCGGCGGCTCGCAGCGCATCGTCGGCAAGGATGGGGTTTACCCGCTCGCCAAGTTCGCGCGCATCATCAACGTCAATCTGATCGGCACCTTCAATTGCCTGCGGCTGTTCGCCGAGCGCCTGGTCACGGCGGAGCCGATTGGCGAAGAGCGCGGCGTTATCATCAACACCGCGAGTGTCGCGGCCTATGAAGGCCAGATCGGCCAGATCGCCTATTCAGCGTCCAAGGGCGGTGTCGTCGGCCTGACGCTGCCGGCGGCGCGCGACCTCGCCAGCCAAAAGATCCGCGTCAACACCATCGCGCCCGGCCTGTTCCTGACGCCGCTGTTGATGGGGCTCAACGAAGAGGCGCGCAAGAGCCTCGGCGCCCAGGTGCCGCATCCGGCGCGACTTGGTGATGCCTCCGAATACGGCAATCTCGCGGTCCACATCGTCGAGAACCCGATGCTCAACGGCGAAACCATCCGCCTCGACGGCGCCATCCGCATGGCGCCAAGGTAGGTATTGTTTATCGTCGTCCCGGCGAACGCCGGGACCCATACTCCACGGCGGTTCTTCGAGGCAAACTGGCCAACGGCTTTCGCAATAACAGCGGCCGGTGGTTATGGGTCCCGGCGTTCGCCGGGACGACGATGGATTAGGAGCGCTACGTGACAAAACCGCTGCTGATCGAACATGACGACGGCGTCGACCGGGTGACGCTCAATCGCCCGGAAAACCTCAACGCGCTCGATCCGGCGCTGATCGACGCGCTGAATTCCTATTTTGAAAGTTTGCAGCGCGATCGTGCAACCCGCGTCGTGGTGCTGAAGGGCGCGGGCTCGTCGTTCTGCGCCGGCCTCGATCTCAAGCACGCGATGGCGCGCCGGGCCGGGCAGCAGGAGCCGCCCGGCGTCACCGAGTCGCTGGATTCGCAGCGCCGGATCGCCGACATCGTGATGCTGATGCGGCGCTGCCCGCAACCGATCATCGCGCTGGTCCAGGGCGCTGCAGCCGGCGGCGGTTTTGCGCTGGCGCTCGCCGCCGATATCCGTATCGCCACAAAGTCCGCTCGGATGAACTGTGCGTTTATAAAACTCGGGCTCGGCGGCTGCGATATCGGCACCAGCTATTTTTTGCCGCGCCTGGTCGGCGTGTCGGTTGCCTCCGAACTGATCCTTACCGGGCGCTTCATCAATGCCGAGCGTGCGCTGACGGTTGGTCTTGTCTCCGAGGTCGTCGAAGAGGGCCAACTTGATGCTGCCGCCGCGCCCTATGTCGAGGCGATGATGACGGCCTCGCCGGTCGGTTTGCGGCTGTCGAAGGAATGCCTCAACATGAGTGTCGATGCCTCCTCGATCGAGGCCGTGATCGCGATGGAGGACCGCAATCAGGTCTTGTGCAGCCGCTCGGAAGATTTCAACGAAGGCATCAGGGCCTTTCTCGAGAAGCGAAAGCCTGTCTATATCAAGCGATGAAGACCAAGGATCCGCAAAGGACCAAAAAAAGGCAGACTAAAAAGGTTTTGGAGACGCAATATGAGTGGGAATGCCGCCGCGGTTTTGACAAAACCGGGGTTCCGCAAGATCGAATGGCTGCCACGCGACATCGCGGTCGAGCGGCGGGGCGACGGCGTGATCGTTCTGAAATCGCGGATTCCCTTAAAACCGTTTGAGAAGCATATCCCGGCTTCGCTTGCGAAATGGGCGAGCGAGCGCGCCGACCGGACCTGGCTCGCGCAGCGCGCGGGCAGCGACCGGCAATGGCGCAAGCTGTCCTATGCCGAGGCGAGGCGCACCGTGGACGCGCTGACGCAAGCGCTGCTCGATCTGAAACTCAAACCCGAAAGCCCGGTCGCGATCCTCTCGGGCAATTCGATCGAGCACGCGCTGATGACGATGGCGGCGATGCAGGCGCGGTTGCCGGCGGCCCCGGTGTCGCCGGCCTATTCGCTGATGAGTCACGATCACGCCAAGCTGAAATATCTTTTTGGCCTCATCAAGCCGGCTGTCGTGATGGTGCAGGACGGTCCGACGTTCGAGAAGGCCTTGCGAGCGCTGAATCTCGACGGCGTCACCGTCATCCATGTCGGGCGTCCGTGCGAGGGCATCAAGAGCATTGCCTTCGCCGACCTCGCGGCGACGCCGGTCACAACGGATGTCGAAGATTCGATCGCAGGAATCACGCCCGATACGGTCGGAAAATTGCTGTTCACCTCGGGCTCGACCGGGATGCCGAAGGCGGTCATCAACACACAGGCGATGATGTGCGCCAATGCCGCGATGATGATGCAGGTGCGGCCGCGCGATCCCAATGCACCGCAGGCGACGTATCTGGACTGGATGCCGTGGAACCACACCATGGGCGGCAACGCGCTGTTCAATCCGGTGCTGACCGAAGGCGGCACGCTTTATATCGATGACGGCCGGCCGATGCCGGGCATGATCGAGGAGACGCTGCGTAATTTGCGCGAGATCTCGCCGACCTATTACGCCAACGTTCCCGCGGGCTACGCCGCGCTCGCGGCCGCGATGGAGAAGGACGACGCGCTGTGCCGCGGCTTCTTCAAAAATCTCGGCATGATGGCCTATGGCGGCGCGCGGCTGCCGGACGATCTTTATGAGCGGATGCAGGCTTTGGCCGTGCGCGCCACCGGCGAGCGCATCGTGTTCTACACGGGTTGGGGCTCGACCGAGACCGCGCCGACATCGACCGGCACTTATTGGGATACCGAGCGCGTCGGCCTGATCGGATTGCCGTTTCCCGGCGTCGAATTGAAGATGGTGCCGTGCGGATCGAAATATGAATTGCGCCTGCGCGGGGTGAACGTCACGCCGGGCTATTTCGGTCAGCCCGAGCTCACCAAGGCCGCATTCGACGAGGAGGGATTTTATTGCATCGGCGACGCCGGCGTGTTCGTCGATCCCGAAGATCCCGTGCAGGGCATCATTTTTGCCGGCCGGGTGGTCGAGGACTTCAAGCTGACGACGGGAACCTTCGTTCATGTCGGCTCCTTGCGCACCGATGCCATCGCCGCGGCGACGCCGGTGGTGCAGGACGCGCTGGTCACCGGGCAGGATCTTCCGTTCGTGGGACTTCTCGCCTGGCCCAATCTGCACGCGTGCCGGCAGATCGTCGGCAATCCCGACGCGAGTTATGAGGAAGTGTTAAAACATCCCGAAGTGCGCGCCTGCCTGAAGCGCGGGCTGGAAGCGCATAACAGGTCGAGCGAAGGCGCCAGCAGCCGGCGGATCGCGCGCGCGATGCTGATGGTCGAGCCGGCCTCGATCGACGGCAATGAACTCACCGACAAGGGCTACATCAACCAGCGCGCCGGCCTCGAGCGCCGCGCGACGCTGGTGCAACGGCTCTACGCCGATGCGCCGGGTGAAGATGTGATTGTGCTGCCATGAGATACCCCTCTCTCCACTCGTCATTCCGGGATGCGCCGCTTGGCGCAGGCCCGGAATGACGGTTTCCCTTTCCATCAACCCGAGTACGCCGCCATGAATTTCGATTTCTCCGACGAACAAAAACAGCTTCGCGACGAAGCGCGAAAATTCCTCGCCGAAAAATGTCCGCCGAAAGCAGTGCGCACCGTGCTCGACGGCAAGGAACCCTATGACCGCGAATTGTGGAAGGGGCTTGCCGAGATGGGCTTTCTCGGCGTCGCGATCCCCGAAGCGTTCGGCGGCGCCGGGGCCGGGCATCTCGAACTGTGCGTGATCGCGGAGGAAATGGGCCGCGCGCTGGCGCCGGTGCCGTTTTCCTCCACGGTCTATCTTGCCGCGGAAGCAATTTTGCTGGCCGGCAGCGAGGCGCAAAAGCAAAAATGGCTTCCCAAAATTGCATCGGGCGAAGCGATCGGCACGCTGGCGCTGTTCGAAGGCAAGGGCAATCCGTCGCCGAAATCGATAAAGCTCTCGGCCGCCGGCGGCAGCCTCAATGGCGTCAAGAAGCCGGTGCCCGACGGCGCCATCGCCGATGTTGCCGTCGTCGCCGCGCGTACCGGCTCGAGCGGACGCGACAGCGATATTTCGCTGTTTCTCGTCGACATCAAGGCCGGAGGCGTCGAGGCCAAGTCGCTGACCAATATCGATCCGTCGCGGGGACAGGCCGAACTCACCTTCAACAATTGCAAGGCCGAACCGCTCGGCCCCGCCGGCGAAGGCTTTGGCATCATTTCCCAGGTGCTCGATCGCGCCGCGGTACTGATGGCGTTCGAGCAGGTCGGCGGCGCCGATCGCGCGCTGGAAATGGGCCGCGACTATGCGCTCGATCGCATCGCCTTCGGCCGGCCGATCGGCTCGTTCCAGGCTGTCAAACACATGCTCGCCGATATGTATGTCTCGGCGACGCTGGCCCGGTCGAATTGCTATTACGGCGCCTGGGCGCTCTCGACCAACGCCGGGGAACTGCCGGAAGCCGCCGCCGCGGCACGCATCAGCGCGACGCAGGCGTTCCAGCATTGCGCCAAGAACAACATCCAGGTTCATGGCGGCATGGGTTTCACCTGGGAGTTCGACTGCCACATGTACTACCGCCGCGCCAACGCGTCAGCGCTGTCGCTCGGCAGTCTGTCTTATTGGGAAGACGCGCTGATCGACCGCATGCGGAAGAAGAACGCGGCGTGAGGGATCGACCATGAACTTCGATGACACTCCGCAGGAAGCCGCGTTCCGCGTCCAGGCCAAAGCCTGGATCGCGGCCAATGCGCCGAAGCAATATGAGGAGGAACTGAAAAAATCCTCGCTCGGCCGCACCCAACTGAAGGGCGCTGACATCCTCGAGGTGGCAAAAGCCTGGCAGAAGAAAAAGGCCGATTCCGGCTGGGCCTGCCTGCACTGGCCGAAGGAATATGGCGGCCGCGGTGCAACCCCGATCGAACGCGTGATCTGGCAGCAGGAGGAGGGCGCGTTCGGCAAGCTGAGCTCGATGTTCATCATCGGCCACGGCATGTGCGGACCGACCATGATGGCCTTTGCCGGCGAGGACGAGAAACGCAAATATTTGCCGCCGCTGGCCTCTGGCGAGAAGATCTGGTGCCAGTTGTTTTCCGAGCCGGCCGGTGGTTCCGACGTCGCGGGCCTGCGCACGCGCGCGGAGAGGCGCGGCGACGACTGGATCGTCAACGGCCAGAAGATCTGGACTTCGGGCGCGCATTATTCCGACTACGGCATCCTCTTGACCCGCACCGACCCCAATGTGCCCAAGCACAAGGGTCTCACGATGTTTTTCCTGGACATGAAGAGCCCGGGCGTCGAGATCAAGCCGATCAAGCAGGCCAACGGCCAGTCCGATTTCAACGAGGTTTATTTTACCGATGTGAAAATCCCTGATACCCAGCGGCTCGGCGAAGTCAATGACGGCTGGAACGTGTCGCTGACCACGCTGATGAACGAGCGGATGTCGATCGGCGCCGGTGTCGCCACGGGTTTCCCGGAATTGTTCGAGTTCTGCAGCAGTCTAATGCTGGAAGATGGCCCCGCGATCGATGACCGCAATGTCCGCTCAAAACTCGCCAATTGGGCGGTGAAGGCGAGCGGGCTGAAATACACCAGCATGCGCGCGATCTCGGCGCTGTCGAAGGGCGAGCGCCCGGGGCCGGAGAATTCGATCGGCAAGCTGGTGGCCGGCTCGATGGTTCAGGATGTCGCGGCCTATGCGCTGGATTTGCAGGGCGCGGCCGGCGTGCTGAGCGGGCCTGAGGATGCGGAGGCGGCCGGTAAATTCCAGGCGATGCTGCTGCGCGCGCCCGGCACCCGCGTCGAAGGCGGCACCGACGAGATCATGCGCAACATCATCGCCGAGCGCGTGCTCGGGCTGCCCGGCGACATTCGCGTGGACAAGGACGTGCCGTTCAACAAGATACCGACCAAGGGAAGATAGAGGCTCGCCATGAATTTCGATGACACCCCGCAGGAAGCCGAATTCCGTAGCCTGGCCCGCAAATGGGTCGACGCCAACGCGCCGAAGCAATATGAGGCGGAGCTATCGAAAGCCTCGCTCGGCCGGATCCGGCTGCAGAAGGAAGAGATCGTCGACGTCGGCAAGGCCTGGCAGAAAAAGAAAGCCGAAGGCGGCTGGGCTTGCCTGCATTGGCCCAAGGAATATGGCGGCCGTGGCGCGACGCCGATCGAGCGCGTGATCTGGCAGCAGGAAGAAGGCGTCTACGGCAAGCTGACGCAGCCGTTTCAAATTGGCGAGGGCATGTGCGGCCCGACCGTGATGGCCTATGGCTCCGAGGAGCATAAGCGCCATTACCTGCCAAAGCTCGCTTCCGGCGAACAGATATGGTGCCAGTTGTTTTCGGAGCCGGCCGGCGGCTCCGATGTCGCGGGCCTTCGCACCCGCGCGGAGAAGCAGGGCGACAACTGGATCATCAACGGCCAGAAAATCTGGACCTCGGGCGCGCATTACTCCGACTACGGCCTCCTGATCACCCGCACCGATCCCAATGTGCCCAAACACAAGGGTCTCACGATGTTCTTCCTCGACATGAAGAGCAAAGGCGTCGAAGTGCGCCCGATCAAGCAAGCCAACGGCATGCAGGAGTTCAACGAAGTCTATTTCACCGACGTCGTGATTCCCGATCATCAGCGCCTCGGCGCGGTCGGCGACGGCTGGAACGTGTCGCTGACCACGCTGATGAACGAGCGGATGTCGATCGGCTCGCGGCTCGCCACCGGTTTTCCGGAAATGTTCGAGTTCTGCTCCAATCTGATGACGGAGGATGGTCTTGCGATCGACGATCGCGCCACGCGCTCGAAACTCGCAAGCTGGGCGGTGAAGGCGAGCGGACTGAAATATACCAGCTATCGCGCGATTTCGGCTTTGTCGAAGGGCGAGCGTCCGGGGCCGGAAAATTCGATCGGCAAATTGGTCGCGGGCTCGATGCTGCAGGACATCGCGACCTATGCGATGGACCTCGAAGGCGCGGCCGGCGTCTTCACGGGTGCCGCGGAAGAAGAGGCGCGCGGACAATTCCAGCAGATGCTGTTGTCCTCGCCCTCGATGCGGATCGCCGGCGGCACCGATGAAATCCTCCGCAACATCATCGCCGAGCGCGTGCTCGGGCTGCCCGGCGATATCCGCGTCGACAAGGATGTGCCGTTCAACAAGATTCCAACCAAGGGACGGTGAATATGTCGGATGTCCTCGAGAACAAGCCGGGCGTTGACGGTCGCATCGGTGTGCTGGAGCAGTTGCTGAGCGAACGGTTTTCCTGCCGCGCATTCCGGCCCGATCCGGTGCCGCGCCCGACCATCGAACGGATATTGTCGGCGGCGCAGAAAACCGCGTCGTGGTGCAACAGCCAGCCGTGGCGGCTCGCAATCGCCTCCGGCCCTGCGGCCAAGAAATTTCGCGATGTGATCCATGGCGCCGCCGCTGGCGGCAAGCCGAACAGCGGGGACTTTCCGTTCCCGCGCGAATATCGCGGCGTCTATCTGGAACGCCGCCGCGAAAGCGGCTTTCAACTCTACAATTCGCTCGGGATTCCGCGCGGCGACAAGGCCGGCTACGCGAAACAGGCATTGGAAAATTTCAACTTCTTCGGCGCGCCGCATGTCGCCATTGTCCATACCGACGAGGCGCTCGGCGTCTATGGCGCGATCGATTGCGGCGGCTATGTCACGAGTTTTATGCTCGCGGCGCAGGCGCTGGGGGTAGCAACGATACCGCAGGCCGCGCTGGCGTTTCATTCCGAGTTGGTGCGCCGGCATTTTGGGCTTGGCGACGACCGGCGGGTGGTGTGCGGGATTTCGTTCGGATATCCGGACCGCGACCACAAGGCCAACAGCTATCGCACCACGCGCGCGAGTCTCGCGGATACTGTGACGTTCGTCGACGAGTAGTTTTCTTCCTTCCCTTCTCCCCCTGTGGGAGAAGGTGTCTGCGATGCAAAGCATCGCAGACGGATGAGGGGTCTGTATCCGCGGAGAAAACCCCTCACCCGCCTTCGCTGCGCTCAGGCACCCTCTCCCACAAGGGGAGAGGGTAAGACGCGCAGGGGGAGAGGGTAGATTAAAATTTCGGCGGCCGCTTTTCCGCAAACGCCTTGATGCCTTCCTTGATCTCCGCGCTGCGCATGCTGTCGCGGTGGCGGCGGTCGGCAGCCGCCTCATCCAAGGCGCCGCGGGCGAATTCGTTGATGGCGCGCTTCATGCCGGCCATCGCCACCGGCGCATTGCCGGCAAGCGTCGTCGCCAATCGATCGATCTCTTCGTTGAGCGCCTCGGGCGGCACCATCGCGGTGAGGTAGCCGATCCGCAGCATCTCCGCGGCTGAGATTTTCTCCGCCGTCAGGAACAGTCTTTTGGCATTGTCGGCGCCGAGCCGGGACACGTAACGGGCGATGCCGCTCTTGTAGTAATGTAAGCCCAGCCGGGCCGCCGGCATGAACATTTCACCAGTGTCGACACCGATGCGGAAGTCGCAGGCCAGCGCCAGGTCGGTCGAGCCGCCATAGACGCCGCCATTGATCCGGCAGATCGTCGGCACGGTCAAGTCTTCCAGCCGGTTGACGACGATCTCGAACGCCGATCCGGCGGTCTGCTCCTCGGCGTTGGCCGCGCGTCCGGCGATCGAGCCGAGATCATATCCGGCCGAGAAGGCGCGCCCGGTGCCGGTCAGCACCAAAACGCGGATCGCGGGGTCCTGCTCGACCCGGTCGAACAGCTTTAGCAGCGTGTCGAGGTCCTCGGGCTGCAGCCGATTCAGATGCTTCGGCCGGTTGAGGCGGATGGTGGCGCGCGCGCCCGCGATATCGAGCACCGGAAGGCTCGCGGCGTCCGTGCTGCCGGGCATGTGTTCCTGCATCATTTGTTCTCCAGCGCGCGCCGCTTGGCTTCGGCGTCGATCGTCTCGCCCAGGTCGGGATGCCGTGCCATCAGCATGCGGAAGTCCACGAGGTCAAGCACCAACAGCCGCGATACCCGCGTGGTCGTGATGTTGGCGGAGCGCACATTGCTGCCGAGCAGCGCCATCTCGCCGAAAAACGCGCCTTCGCCGAGCGTCACCTTCTTGCCCGGCAAATCGACCTCGACCTCGCCGGCGGCAATGAAATACATGCAGTCGCCGGCCTGGCCCTTGCGGATGATCATGGTGCGCGCCGGCAGGTCCATGGTGCGCAGCATATGCGTCACGTCGGCGATCGCCGCGGGGCCGAGCGCCGCAAAGAACGGCACCTTGCTCACCGACTCCCAGGTTTTCAGGAAATTGTCGCGGCGGGTCTCGGCGGCAAAACCAGTGGCGAGGATACCGGTCCAGAGCCCGAACACGCCGAGGCCGCAGATCATCACGAAGGCGGCAATCAGCCGGCCGAGCGGGGTGATCGGCACCACGTCGCCATATCCGGTCGTGGTCAGGGTCGCGACTGCCCACCATAGCGCCGCGGGCACGCTGCCGAAGGCCGTCGGCTGGGCGTCGCGCTCCAGGAAATACATGGCCACCGCGGCCAGGAACAAGACCATCAGGAACAGCACCAGCACGCTCAACAGCGGCCCGGATTCCAGCACCAGCACCCGGCGCAACTGCCGCAGCCCCGGAATCCCCGGGACCACCTTGAACATCCAGAATATGCCGATCAGCCACGCCGATTTGGGATCGACGCCGGCAATGAGGGCGAGCGGGATGGCCACGGCGGAGACGGCGTCGAGCAAGCCGCGACCGGACAGCGCGTAAGTCCAGACGCGGTGCGCCTGATAAGCGTGGCGAAGCCTGACTACCCATTCAAAGGTGAAGAAAGCCAGACACGCCCACAGCACCGCGTCGACCCAATGGTGCGCGGCCTCATAGGCGGGGTTGACCGTCAGCAGCACCATCATGGCGACGCCGCAGAGGACCGCGACATAGGCCGTCCGGGTCATGTTGCGGCCGGCCGTTGCCAACACGAACAGCGTCAGGGCTGGGAAGACACGCGGCTTGGACATCGGAGAGGCGGCGCCCGTCACTGAAAAAACACCAGATGCGGCCATGAAGCGGGTGACCGGTACCCCCAAAGTGCCCGGGCGGGGGGTGGCCGTCAACGAGGTTGCGAAAACCGGGCCGGGAGTTGAGTTTCCCCGATTATTCAGGCGCTTTGCGCGGACTTGACCATCACCACATTGTCTTCGCGGCCGGCGTCTTCATGGCCGGCATGTCGCTTCAGGCTCTCGCGCCGCATGCCCAGTTCGTCGCGCACGAATTCGTAGCCGAGCTTGAAGGTTTCCAGCCCGTCGGTCGAGATGGTGCCGTCGCGCAGTCCGACCACCGCGCCGCGCAGGATCGCCTCGAGCTCATCCTGCAATGCGTCAAGCGCCTCCAACGAGGTGGCGTGTTCCATCCGCTCGCCGATGTCGAGGATGGCGGTTGCGAGTTCGCTGGCCTTTTCCGGCGCGACCCGGGTCAATTGGGTGTAGATCGCGGCAAAGATCGAACCGATGACGCTGAGCGCGGCGGCGCCCAGATACATCATGTCGCTATAGCGGTCCATGAACGACTTGGTTTCGTCGTTGATGTATTCGGCCGCGCCCTGGTGGGCGATGACAAAGGCGTCCTTGTCGGTGTCCGCCGGTTCGATCCTGGAAGCGAAGCCGTCGTCCAGCGCCAGTTCGGCCTTGTTCTCGTAGATCGCGCGCGCGAGGTCTCCGGCGGTACCCGTCGACATCCTGTTCTGCGCAACCAGAAGCCATTGCAGGCCGATGGTGTCGAGATCGTCATCGGGAATCGCAGGCGCGGAGGACACCATGCCCGTCTCCAGCGTTTCCTCGGTAATCCCGGGAATTCGCCGCGCCAGCGCTTTCGATTCGTCAATCGCGTTCAAGGTGAATCCGCCAGCCTTGGCATATTGCTCGTAGCGCTTGTCCTTGATGATCGCCGACGCATGCGCAATCACCGCCACCGCGCCAAAACCGCCCGGGCCGAACAGCTTGTCGAACGCCGAATTCGGCGGCGCCATCTGGACCCGCGCAGCCGCGTCGGAGTTATCCGAGATGTCGAGGACATTGCGCACGAAGGTTGCGCTGTTGTCGCTGGCAGCGAGAACGGCGATCTTCTTTTTCTTCAGCTCCGCGAGCGAATTTATCTTTTTGCCGGCGGGGCTGATCAACAGTACGATGTCATGTTCCAGGATCGCGAGTGCGCGCGCGCGGGGCGGAATTCTTGCGTCGGTGCGCAGCACGGCCAGGTCGGCCTGCCGGCGATCGAACTGCGCGAGCGCCTTGGCGCTGTCGGCGTCGGGTACGATCTTCAGCCGCAGCCGCGAGGCGTTGTTCTTGAGCACGGTGGCAAGCTTGGCGGCAAAACGCGCCTCCGGGCCGTTGGCGTCACCGACGGCGAACACCAGCGTTTCGTAATGCTTGAGCCAGAGGCGGCCACCCCAAACGGTTGCAAGGGTCAGAATCAATGTCAGCATCGCAAACAGCACGACCTGCCGGCGATTGCTGGTGGCGGGCGTGGGAGGCGTCTTCGCTTGCTGCGTTGGGATTTCAGCGTTCATGGCTTATATCCGCCCCCGCGGTGCGCTTCGCGGCCTGTAACAGTCCCGAGGCTTCGCCCGGCGGGATCGTAAATATCTAAAAAAGAACGACAATTTTCCTGCGCCGTGATGATATCCGCCCCCGGGCGGATTGCAAATCATGACCTCCGGTAACCTTGCCGGCGGCGGCGCCGCCGACCTATATCGCAGTTAAGTCACACAAGAGGTTTTTCGAGTTCCCCGTAGGTGCATTCTGGCCGGGGAGGTGTCATAAATGAGCAGTACCGGTCGAAATGTCCGGATTTAAGAAGAAGTTGCTGAAGCCTCCAGTTCTGTCCGTGCCCTTCAGTCCGAGCGAGGCCGCAAGCTTTGTCGTTCCCTCTTTTGTCCTCGTCGGTCCCGGTTGGGGCACTCATCGGCTGGATGCTCGTGCTGACCGTCAAGCACGTGATCGCCGATTTCGTCCTGCAGACCTCCTGGATGGCGATCGGCAAGGACCAGAAAACCGGATGGGCGCTGCCGCTATTGGCGCATTGCCTCGTGCACCTTGCGGTTGCAATGGTGCTGATCCTGATCATCGCGCCGCGGTTCTGGTTCGTCGCCCTGATCGATTTTGCCATTCACATCACGGTCGACCGCGCCAAGGGACTTTGCGCCTCGCGATTTGGCGTGACGCTGGAGCAGGAGCATCCGTGGTTCTGGACGCTGATCGGGGTCGATCAGGCGCTGCATCATCTCACCGGTTTCTTTCTGTCGATTTTCCTCGCGGCGAACTGATTTCGCCGTCCACCTTCGCATCGCGAATGAAGACGCCCATTTGATGCGGGCCGACCTTTCGTTCGATGATGGTCCAGCCCAGTCCTTCGTAATAGCGTGACATCCGCGGCCGCGCGCAGAGATAGGCCCGGCTGACACCCAGTGCAAAACAATCCTGCGCCGCGCGATCAACCAGCGCGGCGCCGATGCCGCGCTCTCGTGCCTCCGGCTCGACCCAGACCGCTGCGACCCAGGGGGAGAATTGCGGCCGCTCCGCAAGATCGGATGCGATCACCGAGGTGGTACCGAGAAACATCCCGTCGTCATGGGCGACCAGCGCGAACGGTATCGGCGTGGCGTCCATATTCTCACGCAGACGGCCGGCAATGTCATCGAGCGGCGTGCCGTCCGGTTCCCACCATGCCTGCCAGATCCGCGTTGCGACAATGTCGAAAAACTCCGGGCGCTGCCGCAGGTCGGAAATGGTGAAAGCAAAAGACATTGATTGGCGTCCGCTGCCGTCCCGCGGCATGTTGGGCCGAGGCGGAACCAATGACAGAAAAGCCGCTGGCAAAAAAGACCATCGATGTGCTTGACACCCTTGAAGGATGAAGCCACCGGGCATCGAAAATGCCCGAATGCGGCGCCTGTCCGATTCGGGTTACCCGTACAACCACGCCCCGTGCGATTACGGGAACCGTGGTTAACCTTTCGTTAGACAGTTGCGTTGCATCTTGCGGACAGGGGGATTGCACATGTTTTCGAGCCGCGACGCCTTTGAGAACGATTTCTGCCCGGTCGGGGATGAATTGCTCGGCGAAATGTACCGCGCCAACGAGAACGGCCTGCCCCAATTGGTCGCGAGCGTCTCTTCCGAGGTCAGGGCGATGCTGGCGCTGTTCTGCTATCGCCGAAGCCATCTGCATGGGCTGGCGCTCTCGATCGCGGCAAGCTGCAGCGAACGCGAGCTGGTGAATTTCGGTGGCCGCGTCGGCTCGGCCCTTTATGCGATGTCCCGCGAGCCGGCCGCGCGCATTGCGCCGTCTTCGTCCTACGGTAATCGCAAACCGATCACGCTCTCGACCAAGCCGCTCTCCACCTTCTCGCCGATCGAGGACGAGCTCGACGACGATTTTGCCGAAGCGGCTACGGCGTAGTTGCTTTCGCAGGGACGACTAAGTGAGCGCCGGCAACCCATGCCGTCGGCGCGCCATCTGGCATTCGGCATCGCCGGGCAAGCAGGTCCGGCACACTTCCGGCCGTATCGCGTAGATGGTGCAGGAGGTCGCGACTCCGATCTTGCCTGACAGCGCCGAACAGCGATTCCCCTCGCAGCGCATGCCCGACTGTTTCTCATTGACGAATTTTGCCGGAATGAGGTCAAGCGCCGCATCGTCCTCGGTGGTGAAGCGCGGCCAGTTCTGCGAATACGAGCAGCAGGCGCCGCAGGCCTGACACGGGCTGTTGCCGTCGACGGATGGATGGCTTGTTTCCATGCCGTCCTTTAGCGCGGAACGGCGCGCTCGGCCATGGCCCGTGTGGCGGCCTCCATCAGGTATCGCCGGGCGGCTCCCACACCAGGCTCCTGCGCCACTTCGCCCGCAACAGGTCACGCCGCTCCGGATACTTTTCGTCGAGATAGACCGCATCGACGACGCGGTCGGTACGAAAGCTGCGGAAATCCCGGCGCAACTCGCACCACGCCGCCAACAGCCGCACCGCTTCGAGATAGCCGATCGCGATCGGCCAGATCGTGCGTTCGCTGTCGCGGCCGTGCTCGTCGCGATAGCGCAATGCGATCTTCTTGCCTTCGTGAATCTGCGAGCGCGTCCGCACCATGTCGATGCGGTCGGCTTCCTTCTGCCAGGCCGGGCGGGCGCGGCTTGCGGGCTCGAGCACAAACGGCCGCAAGCGCTCGGGGACGGTGTCGGCGATCTTCGACATCAGGTCCGCGGCCGCGCGTGCCAGCACGGCATCGGCGTGGCCGGCGACCCATTGCGCGCCGAGCACGGCGGCTTCGATCTCGTCGGGGGTGAGCATCAAAGGCGGCAGGTCGAATCCCTTCTCCAGGATGTAGCCCATGCCGGCTTCGCCGCGGATCGGCACGCGCTGGCCGATCAGGGTGGCGATGTCGCGATAGATCGTCCGCTTCGAGGTCTCCAACTCGGCCGCGATCGCGTCCGCCGTCAGCGGATTCCGGGTGCGGCGGAGCACCTGGATGATCTGGAACAGCCGGTCGGCGCGTCTCATGAGGTCGTCTCTTTTGTCTCTATCAGAGGGCCGCGATCGGATGCTGACAGCATGTTGGCAGCAGGGCGTCAGTATACCGGGACAACACTCGAACAAAGAGGATTTTGTCCATGATGATCCTGTACGGCCTCGACCTATGGACTTCGATGTCGCCGCTGCTGACACCGCGGTGGCAGCAGGGGATGGCTAGCCTGAAGCGCCTGCTCAAGAAATCGGGAGCGTTTTGATGATCACCCTTTATGGCTTCGGCACAGGCTTCGGCTTGCCAGAAATTAGTCCGTTCGTGACCAAGACCGAAGTCCAGCTCAAAATGGCAGGTCTCGCCTATCGCAAGGAAAAGGCGACGCCGCCAGCCTCGCCCAAGGGGCAATTGCCTTATATCGTGGATGAGGAAGAGCGCATTGCCGATTCCACCTTCATTCGGGCGCATATCGAAGGCAAATACGGCTTTGATTTCGACGCGCCCCTCAGTTTGCAGGCACGTGCGCAGGCCTGGGCGTTCGAGCGAATGATCGAGCATCACGTCTATTGGGGGCTGATCGGCGCGCGCTGGGTCGATCCGGATAACTTTGCCAAGGGGCCGGCGCATTTCTTCGATGGCGCGCCCGAGCATATGCGCGAAAAACTCCGCGAGGACGCGCAATTTCGCGTGGCCGAGAACTACCTGTTGAGCGGCCTTGGCCGCCACGCCCCGGACGAGGACGTCGATCTCGCGATCCGCTCGCTGTTTGCGCTCTCGGTCCAGCTTGGCGACAAGCCGTATTTGATGGGCGATGCGCCCTGCGGCACCGACGCCACCGCCTTCGGCGCGCTCGCCGGCATCCTGACGCCGTTCTTCACCTCGCCGTTGCGCGAGCGCGCCGAGCATTTCAAGAATCTCACCGCCTATGTCGATCGGATGATGCTTCAATATTATCCGGACTTTGCTTGGGCGCCGTTGCTGCAGGCCGCGTAAGACTCGTCCTCCCTGCTCTCGCAGGGACGACGATCGTTTGTTACGACTTCACCTCGCCCTTCACCGCCGCAAGCTCCGCCTCCAATTCCGCGATCCGCGCATCACGCGAGGCCAGCGCCGCCGCGACGTCGGCCGCATCGAACTTTTGCGGAATGTGCTGGTGGCAGTTGGTGTCCCACGCCGCGATTTTGAACAGGATGACCTGCTCGGGCCGCGCCTTGTAGCCCTGCGGCATCAGCGAGGTCATCAGCGCCGGATCGTCGTCGACTGCCCGCGCCTCGCCCCAGATCTTGACCCGGCGGCGGTGCGCATAGTCCATCACGAAAATATACGCCTTTGGATTTTCCGAGAGGTTTCCCTGGGTGATGTATTGCCGGTTGCCGCTGTAATCGGCGAACGCCAGCGTGCTCTTGTCCAGTACCTTGATAAATCCCTTCGGCCCGCCGCGATGCTGGATATAGGGCTGACCATCCACGCTCGCGGTGGCGAAATAGATGCTGTTGGTGCTGGCGAGATACGCCGCCAGGTTTTCATCGACCTTGGTGCGCCAGCCGCCATTTTGCTCGACATTTGCGTAGGCGCGGCGCGATCCCTTGCGGGCCTGGATTTCCTTCACCGCCGGGGTGAAGGCCACGTCGCTGGAACAGGTGTGAAGGTCTGACATCGGAATTTCTCCATGCAGTCAGGGGCGCACGGCGCCGGTTTTCATCGACCAAAAATGGCAACCTATGGAATTTAAACAATCAGCCCGATTGACAGTTCATCATTGCAGGATATGAAATAATGCCATGGATCGCATCGACGCCATGCAGGCCTTTGTCGCGGTAGCCGATCTCCGCGGCTTTGCGCCGGCGGCGCGCAAGCTTGGGCAGTCGCCCTCGGGCGTGACCCGGTTGATTGCGGCGCTGGAGGATCGTCTCGGCGCGCGGCTGTTGCAGCGGACCACGCGGTCGGTGACGCTGACCGATGCCGGTTCGCGCTATCTGGAGCGCGCACGGCGCATTCTCAGTGATGTCGAGGAAGCCGAGGCCGCCGCCGAGGGGGAACGGACGCGGCCGAGCGGCCGGCTGGTGGTTTCGGCGCCGGTCGGCTTCGGGCGTCTTCATGTCAGTCCAGTGATGTCGGCCTATTTGAAGCGCTATCCCGACGTGGTGAGCGAACTGCGGCTGTCGGATCGCCTGATCAATCTCGTCGAAGACGGCGTCGATCTCGCCGTCAGGATCGCCCACCTCCCGGATTCCACGCTGGTCGCGCGCCAGGTCGGCCAGATGCGGCGGATCGTGGTCGCCTCGCCAGCCTATCTCAAAGAGCAGGGCGAGCCGAAGCGGCCGCAGGCGATCGCTTCCCACCAGACCATCCAGTTCGGCGCCACGACCGCCTCGCCCGAATGGCACTTCGTCGAGGATGGAAGCGAGGTCCACATCCCCTGCACGCCGCGATTTTCGACCAACAGCGCCGATGCCGCGATCCAATATGCCGAGCAGGGCGGCGGCCTGACGCGGGTTCTGGCTTACCAGGCCGCCGAAGCGATCAAGGCCGGCCGGCTCAAGATCGTACTGACCAAATTCGAAGTGCCGCCGCTGCCGATCCATCTGGTCTATCCGACCTCGCGGCTGTTGTCGGCCAAAGTGCGCACCTTCATCGATCTCGTGGTCGAGATCAGCGACTGGCAATTCGGCGGATGAGGCTTACCCCTTCTTCGGCACCACGCGGAACGTCCCATTGGCGCGTGCGATCACGGCGTCATCGGCTTTGATGAGACATTGCGCGAAGCAGATGGTGCTGCCGGCCCTGATCACGTCCGGCTCGACCGCGAGCCATTGTCCGAGCTGCGCGGAGCCGACAAAATCGACCGCGAGCCCGATCGTCACCAGCGAAGAAGCGCCGCCAATGAACTGCCCGCAGCTATAGCCCATCGCATTGTCGGCAAGCGATGCGATCAGGCCGCCATGGATCAGCCCGCGGGCATTGGTGTGCGGTTTTGCCAGACGCAATCCCATGATGACGGCCTTGTCCGTTCGCCTCGAATAGAGCGGTTCCCAGGGATCGGTGAACGGGCTTTTGCGGAAATGAGGCTCGAAACCTGAGGGGATATCGGTGGCAATCATGTGCAGCGCTCGAATGGTGGTGATCGTCGCCAGTATTGAACGCGATCTCGCCGCAAAATGCACCGCTTACAAAGTTTTAAACATGCCTCAGTTGTCATCACCCGCGAAAGCGGGTGATCCAGTATTCCAGAGGCGCCTGTGATAAATCGAGAAGCCGCGGCGTACTGGATACCCCGCTTTCGCGGGGTATGACGGCGGTGGGTGTGGTCACGTAGTCACGATCACGCCGGCAGTTCATACCCGATCGCGGTCTCGATCGTCTTCCGCACGGCAGGCCGGGCCATCATGCGCGCGTAATGTGCGGTGAGGTTGCACCCTCGATGACGACGGCGTGAGCCTCAACTAATACGGCAATCCCACATAATTCTCCGACAGCGACGCTGACGCCACCTTCGATCCCACCAGATAATTCAATTCAGCGAGCTGAATCTTCGCGCCAAACCCTTCGGTGTCGGGAAAGCGATGCAGCATCGAGGTCATCCACCAGGAGAAGCGCACCGCCTTCCAGACCCGTGCCAATGCCTTGGCCGAGTAGCCGTCGATCCCGGCGGAAGACTTCTCGTCGTAATATTCACGCAACGCAAGCGAGAGATAATGCACGTCGCTGGCGGCGAGGTTTAAGCCCTTGGCGCCGGTCGGCGGCACGATGTGGGCGGCGTCGCCGGCCAAAAACATCCCGCCGAACCGCATCGGCTCGGCGACAAAACTGCGCAAGGGAGCGATGCTCTTTTCGATCGAAGGCCCGGTGACGAGGTTGTCGACCGCCTCCTGATCGAGCCGCCGCTTCAATTCATCCCAGAACCGTTCGTCCGGCCATTGATCGATGTGATCGTCGAGTGGGCATTGCACGTAATAGCGGCTGCGGTGCGTCGAACGCATGGTGCACAGCGCAAAGCCGCGTGCGTGATTGGAGTAGATCAATTCGTTCGAGACTGGCGGTGTCTCCGACAAAATGCCGAGCCAGCCGAACGGATAAACCCGCTCGTACGTCTCGATCGCTGAAGGTTTTACGCTGGCGCGGCTGACGCCGTGGAAACCGTCGCAGCCGGCGATGAAATCGCAATCGATCTCGTATGTCGTGCCGTCCTTGAGGTAACTAACGCGCGGATGGTCGGTGTCGAAATCATGCGGTGTGACGTCGGCGGCTTGATAAACCGTGGTCAGCCCGGCCGCTTTGCGCGCGTTCATGAGGTCGAGCGTCACCTCGGTCTGGCCGTAGATCATCACGGTCTTGCCGGTCGCGGCCTTCATGTCGATGCGATGGCGGCTGCCGCCGAAGGCGAGTTCGATGCCGTCATGCACCAGGCCCTCGCGATGGGCGCGCGCGCCGGCGCCGACCTCGTCGAGCAGCGCCACCGTGCCTTCTTCCAGCAGGCCGGCGCGGATGCGGCCCAGCACATAGTCCGGCGTCTGCCGCTCCAGGATGAAATTGTCGATCCCGTAACGGCTCAGCAGTTGCCCCAGCAGCAATCCTGCGGGTCCTGCGCCAATGATTGCTACTTTCGTCCGCAATACTTGCTCCCCTGATTATTATAGGCTTGAACATATCCACGGCGGCCTCGGGCCGCGCGAACTTGCAATGATAATTATATCATATAACAATATCTGCAAAGGGCGACCAAAGCCCAAGATGTCACGAGGGGAGACGATGTCGATGAAGAAAGCGTTCTTGGCGTTGCTGCTGGCCTTAAGCGCGACGCCTGCGTTGGCGCAGGAAAAGACCTTTGAACTGAAGATTTCGCACTGGGTGCCGGCGTCGCATCCGCTGCAAAAGGCGCTGGAAGACTGGGGCGCCGCGGTCGAGAAGGCATCCGGCGGCACCATCACCTACAAGGTCTATCCCGCCCAGCAGCTCGGCAAGGCGTTCGACCATTACGACATGGCGCGCGACGGCATCGCCGACGTCACCTATGTCAACCCCGGCTATCAGCCCGGCCGGTTCCCGATCATCGGCGCCGGCGAACTGCCGTTCCTGATGTCAGACGCCAAGGGCGGCTCGATGGGACTGGATGCCTGGTACCGGAAATACGCCGAGAAGGAGATGAAGGACGTCAAGTTCTGCCTCGCCTTCATCCATTCGCCGTCCTCGTTCCACTCGCGCACGAAAAAAATCGTGGTGCCGGATGACATCAAGGGCATGAAGATCCGCCCCGCCGACGCCACCCTGGCGAATTTTGTCACCCAGCTTGGCGGCACCAACGTGCAGTCCTCGGCGCCGGAAGTCCGCGAGATCATCGAGCGCGGCGTCGCCGACGCCGTCACCTTCCCTTGGGGATCGCTGGTCTTGTTCGGCATCGACAAGGTCACAAAATACGACATGGACGCGCCGCTCTACGTCTCGACTTTCGCCTTCGTGATGAACAAGGACAAATACAACGCAATGTCCGACCGGCAGAAAAAGGCGATCGACGATAACTGCAATAGCGAGGCCGCCGGCCGGGTCGCCGAACCCTGGGGCAAGTTCGAAGACGCCGGTCTCGACAAGGTGAAGGCGGAGGAGGGTCACGAAGTTTATAAATTGACCCCCGAGCAGACCGCGCTTTGGAAGAAGGCGTCCGAGCCCTTGATAAAAACCTGGGCCGAGGGCGTCAAGAAAACCGGTGTCGACCCCGACGCGGCGCTGACCGAGCTTCGTGCCGATCTCGCCAAATACAACGCGCTGGCGCAGTAGGTACTTTACACATATCGGTACGGTGGCGGGATATTCCTGCCGCCGTGTCATCTCAGCAATCGTCAGCCCTGTGGAGCGGACATGAAGCGCGCCTGGATGGATCGTTTCATCGATACGATCGAATGGATCGCGGCCGGCTTTGTCGGTATCGTGGCGCTTAACATTTTTATCTCGGTGCTGTTACGCAACACGCTCAATTACGCGATTCCGGACTCCTTCGATATCGGCCGCATGCTGCTCGGAATTCTCATCTTCTGGGGCATCGCGGCCACCAGCTATCGCGGCGGGCACATCACCGTCGACCTGATCTGGGCTAATGTCGGCCCAAGATACCAGCGCGTGATCGATGTGTTCGCGACCCTGGTGCTGTTGTTCGTGGTGACGGTGCAGACCTGGACCTTGTTCGACAAGGTGCGCGGTACCTATAACGACAATGTGCTGACGTTCGATCTGCACATGCCGACCTGGCCGTTTTTCGCGATCGCCTGGGCCGGCGACGTCTCCGCGGTGCTGCTGATCGCCGTGCGCACCTACCGCCTGATCTTTCATCCCGATCTGATGCACGACCCCAAGATCAAGACCGTGGAGTAGACGGCATGAGCACCGACGCCGTCGCTATCCTGGGGTTCGTCGCGCTGTTTGCGCTGATGCTGCTGCGCGTGCCGGTCGGCATGGCGATGGGCCTCGTCGGCGTCTCCGGCTTCTCCTATCTGGTCGGAGGCACGCCGGCCCTAAAGCTCGTCGGCCAGACCTCGATGCGCACCGTGACCGACTACACCTTCGGCGTGATTCCGATGTTTTTGCTGATGGGGACGTTCGTCAGCAATTCCGGGATGAGCCGCGAGCTGTTCCGCGCCGCCAACGGCTTTGTCGGCCATCTGCGCGGCGGCCTGGGGATTGCGACGATCGCGGCCTGCGGCGGCTTTGCCGCGATCTGCGGCTCGTCGGTCGCGACCGCCGCGACGTTTTCGGCCGTGGCCTATCCGGAAATGCGCCGCTTCGGTTATCCGCAATCCTTTGCCACCGGCGTGATCGCGGCCGGCGGCACGCTGGGCGCCATGCTGCCGCCCTCGACCGTGCTCGCGGTCTACGGCATCATCACCGAGCAGGACATCGGCAAATTGTTCATCGCCGGCATCATTCCCGGTCTGCTCGCGATGACCATGTACATGATCACCATCGCGCTGATCGGCTACTTCCGGCCGGGCTTTTTGCCGAAGGGCACGACCACCACCTGGCCCGAACGCTTTGCCGGGCTGAAGCAAATCTGGGCGCCGGTGCTGCTTTTCGTGTTCGTGATCGGCGGATTGTACGGCCTGCCCTATCTGCCGCGCTTTACACCGACCGAAGCCGGCGGCGTCGGCGCCACCGGCGCGTTCCTGATCGGCCTCTTTACCGGACGGCTGGACCGGGAAAAGATCCTGACCTCGCTGTTGCAGGCGACTCGCACCGCGGCCGCCGTGTTCACGGTGCTGATCGGCGCGTTGATTTTCGGATATTTCCTCACGGTGACGCAGACCCCGCAAAAGGTCACGGAATTCCTGACCGGACTCGGTATCGGCCCCTACGGCGTGCTCGCCCTCATCATGCTGATGTATCTGGTGCTCGGCTGCCTGATGGACGCGATGGCGATGATCATTCTGACGGTGCCGATCATCTTTCCGGTGATCTCGCATCTCGGCTTCGACCCGATCTGGTTCGGCGTCATCATCGTGATGACGGTCGAGTTGGGCCTGATCCATCCGCCGGTTGGAATGAACGTCTTCGTCATCAAGAGCGTCGTCAAGGACGTGTCGTTTGCCACGATCTTCAAAGGCGTGATCCCGTTCGTGCTGACCGACCTGGTCCGGCTCGTCATCCTGATCGCATTTCCGTTGCTGGCGACCTGGCTGCCGCAACGGATGATGGCTCATTAGAGAAGACCGGGTGGATCCATGGCAGCCGCGCTTCAAACCAAATATGTCTTCAGCCTCGCCATCAAGGTCGGTACCCCGATCGTCGCCGGCGATCACGGCCATGGTGTCAGGCGGATCATCCCGATCCTCGGCGGGGAGGTTTCCGGCGAAGGCATCCAGGGAAAAATCTTTCCGGTGGGCGCCGACTTCCAGACCATCCGCCCCAACGGCTTTACCGAGCTCGAAGCGAAATACGCCTTCGAGATGGACGACGGCGCCATCGTCTACATCGAAAATATCGGCATCCGCTTCGGGCCGAAGGATATGTTGGACCGCATTGCCAAAGGCGAGACCGTCGATCCCGCTTTGATCTATTTCCGCTCGGTGCCGAAATTCGAAACCGGCAGCGAAAAATACCGCTGGCTGATGGAGAACCTGTTCATCGGCGTCGGCGCCAGACACCCCGACCACGTCGAGATCGCGGTGCATCAGGTGCTGTGAGGCATGATGTCGTCCCGGCGAAGGCCGAGACCCATACGCCGCGGCTTTTCTTTGGGCACAGTGGTTGACGGCTTTCGCACCAACAAAGACCGGTGGTTATGGGTCTCGGCGTTCGCCGGGACGACGATGGGAGATTGACTCCTACCCAAATCGTTATATTGTATAACTATTCTGCACAGGACGTAATAATCCAATGGGAAACGCCGCATCCGCCGCGCCTGCGGAACAGCCCGCGCTGCTCAGGGTCGAGACCGCGGGTCCCGTGCTATCCATTGGCCTCAATCGCCCGGCCAAGCGTAACGCGCTGAATGACGGCATTATCCTCGCGATCGCCGATTGCTTCTCGAACATCCCCGACGAAATCCGCGCCGTGGTGATCCACGGCGTCGGCGATCATTTTTCCTCCGGCCTCGACCTCTCCGAGCTCACGGAGCAGGATGCCACCGAAGGCCTGCGCCACTCGCAGATGTGGCACCGGGTGTTCGACCGCGTGCAATATTGCCGCGTGCCTGTGATCGCGGCGCTGAAGGGCGCGGTGATCGGCGGCGGGCTCGAGCTTGCCTGCGCGGCGCATATTCGCGTCGCCGAGCCTAGCGCCTACTTCGCGCTGCCCGAAGGCCAGCGCGGCATTTTTGTCGGGGGCGGCGGATCGGTGCGGCTACCGCGGCTGATCGGCGTCGCCCGGATGACGGACATGATGCTGACGGGTCGGGTCTATTCCGCGATCGAGGGCGCCTCTTACGGTTTTACGCAATATCTGACCGAGGAAGGCAACGCGCTGCCGAAAGCGATGGAACTGGCCGCCAAGGTCGCGACCAACGCGCCGCTGACGAATTTCGCGGTGCTGCAGGCGCTGCCGATGATCGCGGAAGCCAATCCGCAGGCCGGATTGCTGATGGAGTCCTTGATGGCAACCGTGGCGCAGAGCGACAAAGAGGCAAAACTCCGGATACGCGCGTTTCTCGACCGCAAGACCGCCAAGGTGAAGCCGACCTGATATGAGCGCCAAACCCAACATATCAGCCCCGACCCCGCGCAGCGACGCGCCGCTACGCCCGATCTCGTTCGGCGATCCCGAGGTGTCGATCGATCGCCGCAGCGACGGCACCACCTATCTCCGCCCGAAAACAGCGCTCGGCGAATATCCGGTCCGGCTCACCGATCGTCTGCATCACTGGGCCAAGGCAGAGCCGAACCGCGTCTTCATGGCGGAGCGTGGCGCGAGCGGCTGGCGGCAAATCACTTACGCGCAATTGCTGGCATCGAGCCGGCGCATTGCATCCGCGTTGATCGCGCGCGGTCTCTCCGCGGAAAAACCGGTTGTCATCCTCTCCGGCAATTCGATCGACCATGCGCTGGTCGCGTTCGGCGCGCTGTACGCGGGCATTCCGTTCTGTCCGGTATCGCCGGCCTATTCGCTGGTGTCGAAAGACTACGGCAAGCTCGCTTATCTGATGAAGCTGTTGACGCCCGGGCTGGTGTTCGCCGATGACGCCGGCAAATTCGCCGATGCGCTCGAGGCCAATGTTTCGCTTGGCACCGAGATCGTGGCCGTGCATGGCGGCGTTCCCGGTCGCGATGTGACCACGCTTGGCGAGTTGCTGGCGAGCCCGGAGCACGCGCGCCTCGATGCCGTGCATGACGCCATCGGGGCGGATACGATCGCCAAATTCCTGCTGACGTCAGGCTCGACCGGCAATCCCAAGGCCGTCATCAACACCCAGCGAATGATCTGCGCCAACCAGGTGATGCTGCGCGAGACGCTGGCGTTCCTCAAAGATGAGCCGCCGGTGATCGTCGACTGGCTGCCGTGGAATCACACTTTTGGGGGCAATCACAATATCGGGCTGACGCTTTATAACGGCGGCTCGATGTATCTCGACGCCGGCAAGCCGATGCCCGGCGGCATCGAGGAGACCGTGCGCAATCTTCGCGAGATTTCGCCGACGGTCTATTTCAACGTGCCGAAAGGCTATGAATCGCTGCTGCCCTATCTGCGCGACGATAAGGCGTTGCGCGCAAGGTTCTTCCAGCGGTTGCATGCGATGTTTTTCTCGGGCGCGGCGCTGTCGCCGTTTATCTGGAACAGCCTCGATGAACTCGCGGTGCAGGAGACCGGTTACCGCGTCCCGATGCTGACCGGCCTCGGGGCCACCGAGACCGCGCCGTTCTTCATGTCGGTAAAACCGGCCACCAGCCGCTCTGGCCATGTCGGGCTGCCGGTGTCCGGCAACGAGGCAAAGCTTGTTCCCAATAACGGCAAGCTCGAGGTTCGCGCCAAAGGGCCGAATGTCACCCCGGGTTATTGGCGCCAGCCGCAATTGACCGCGGCTGCCTTCGACGAAGAAGGCTTCTACAAATTCGGCGACGCGTTGAAACCGGTCGTTTCAGACGATTTCAGCGCCGGTTTCGATTTCGACGGCCGTATCGCCGAGGATTTCAAGCTCGCCAGCGGCACCTGGGTCAGCGTCGGCCCGCTGCGCGCGCGCCTCGCTGCGGCCTGCGCGCCGCTGGTGCGCGACGTGGTGATTGCCGGCATCAACCGCGACGAGATTTCGGCGCTGGTCATTCTCGATCTCGACGGCTGCCGCCTGATCAATCCGACGCTTCCGCCCGACGATCTTGCCGCGGCCGCCTCCGATCCCCTGATTCGATCGGCGTTTCGCGAGCGGTTTGCGAAATTTCTGGCAACCGCGACGGGCTCTTCGACGCGAATCACGCGCGCGGTAGTGCTCGATACGCCGCTGTCGATCGATCGTGGTGAAGTCACCGACAAGGGTTCGATCAACCAGCGCGCGGTGCTGGATCATCGCGCCGGCCTGATCGACGAGATTTATTCGCCAACGGTGCCCGCGCACGTGGTAACGCTTTAGCCAGCCCGAACAACAATTCCGCCAGGGAGAGAAGTCATGCAGTTGAAGGATCAGGCCGCCATCGTCACCGGGGGCGCATCGGGACTGGGCGCTGCGACCGCGCGAAAACTTGCAAGCCTGGGCGCCAAGGTTGCCGTCTTCGACCTCAACGCAAAACTCGCCGAAAGCGTCGCCGCCGAGATCAAGGGCACGGCCATCGTTTGCGACGTCTCGGATGCGGCCTCTGCCGAAGCCGCGGTAGTCGCCGCGGCTAAGGCCCATGGCCCGGCGCGGGTCTTGATCAATTGTGCCGGCATCGGCGTTGCCAAGCGCGTGGTCGGCAAGGACGGGCCGATGGCGCTCGCCGATTTCGACAGGGTGATAAAGGTCAATCTGATCGGCTCCTTCAACATGCTCCGCCTTGCGACCGCCGAGATGGCGAAGCTGGAGCCGTTCGCGACCGGCGAGCGCGGCGTCGTGATCTCGACCGCATCGATCGCGGCCTATGACGGCCAGATCGGGCAGTCGGCCTATTCGGCGTCAAAGGGCGGCATCGTCGCGATGACGCTGCCGATCGCGCGCGAACTGGCGCAATTCGGCATTCGCGTGCTCACCATCGCGCCGGGGCTGTTCTTGACGCCGCTGCTCGCCAACCTGCCGCAGGAGGCGCAGGACTCGCTCGCCGCGGCGATCCCTTTCCCGCGCCGGCTCGGACACGCCGACGAGTTCGCCTCGCTGGCGCTGCACATGATCGATAACCCGTATCTTAATGGCGAGGTGGTGCGGCTCGACGCTTCGCTGCGCATGGCGCCGCGCTAGGGACGAGCGCATGTTCGTCAACCGCAGGAATGTGCAGATCCAGTGGGGCGACTGCGACCCCGCCAACATCGTCTATTACCCGCGCTATTTCGAAATGTTCGACGATTCGACCTCGATCCTGTTCGAGGCGGCCGGTTTTTCCAAGCAGGACATCATCAGGAAATACGGTCTGGTCGGCATTCCCATGGTCGACACAAGGGCAAAGTTTCATATCGCATCGACCCATGGCGACTGGATCACGATCGAAAGCCAGGTCGAAAGCTTCAAGCGCTCGAGTTTCGAGGTAACCCACAAGGTGTTCAAGGGCGAGGCGCTGGCGATCGAGGCGTTCGAGACCCGCGTCCTGGTCGGCCGTCACCCGGACGATCCCGCGCGCCTGAAGTCGGCGCCGGTGCCCGAGGAGATCGTTGCGAAGTTCATGCGGGGGTGACCGGCATGGCCTAAAGAAGGGGCTGAATTGCCCATCGAATTTTGATTTAGAACAACAATATCCAGGGAGGGATTCAAATGAAAAGGTTTTATCTGTCGGCTGCGGTGCTTGCGGCATCGGTCGTGCTGCCGGCGTTGCCCGCGCTGGCACAGACCAATGAAATCACCATCGGCATCACGCTGACGACCACCGGACCCGGCGCGGCGCTCGGCATTCCCGAACGCAACGCGCTCGAATTTGTGACCAAGGAGATCGCTGGCGTCCCGCTGAAGGTCATCGTGCTCGACGACGGCGGCGATCCAACCAACGCCACCACCAATGCGCGGCGTTTCGTCACGGAGTCCAAGGCGGACATCATCATGGGCTCGTCGACGACGCCGCCGACGATTGCGGTGTCCAATGTCGCCAACGAAGCCGGCATTCCCCATATCGCCCTGTCGCCATTCCCGATCACGCCGGAACGCGCAAAATGGTCGGTGTCGATGCCGCAGCCGATCCCGATCATGGGCAAGGTGCTGTACCAGCATATGAAGGCGCACAACATCAAGACCGTCGGCTATATCGGCTATTCCGATTCCTATGGCGATCTCTGGTTCAACGACTTCAAGTCGCAAGGCGTCGCGATGGGCATGACGCTGGTCGATGAAGAGCGTTTTGCGCGGCCGGACACGTCGGTGACCGGGCAGGTGTTAAAACTCGTTGCCGCCAATCCCGATGCGATTCTCATCGGCGCTTCCGGCACCGCGGCGGGGCTGCCGCAGACCGAGCTGCGGGCGCGCGGCTACAAGGGCCTGATCTACCAGACCCACGGCGCCGCCAGCATGGATTTTATTCGCATCGCGGGTCCGGCGGCCGAAGGCGTGTTGATGGCATCTGGCCCGGTGATGGATCCCGAGGATCAGCCCGACAGCGCGCTGACCAAAAAGCCGGGGCTCGCGCTCGACAAGGCCTATGAGGCCAAATACGGCGCCAACAGCCGCAGCCAGTTCGCCGGCCACGCCTTTGATGCGTTCCTGGTGCTCGAGCGCGTCGTCCCGGTCGCGCTGAAAACCGCAAAACCCGGCACGCCGGAATTCCGCGAAGCCATCCGCCAGGCGTTGTTGAGCGAGCGCGACATCGCCGCGAGCCAAGGCGTCTACAACTTCACCGAAAAAGACCGCTACGGCCTCGACGACCGCTCGCGGATATTGCTGACGGTGAAAGACGGGAAATACGTGCTGGCGAAGTGAGCGGCGTTCTTACCCTCCCCTGGAGGGGGAGGGTCGGCTCACATTGAGCGGTAGCGAAATGTGAGACGGGGCGGGGTGATCTCTCCATTCGGGCACTGTTCGAAGGAAGAAACCGTCACCCCACCCCGCCGCTCATTTCATTTGCGTCGACCCTCCCCCTCCAGGGGAGAGTGAGCGGAGTGTCACCGTTATAAGTCTCGGCAAGAAGCAATCGAAGCCGCGCTATCTATTTCTTACCCTCCCCTGGAGGGGGAGGGTCGCCCGCGCCAGCGGGCGGGGAGGGGTGCAGCTTCCTCAATGAGCGTCGGTGCTTCAGTGGTCCGACGTCCGCCTCACGCGAACCGTACAACTCCACATAAATTCGTTCGAGCACTGCCGTCAGATTGTCGTTGATCTCCGAATTCCAGAACCGGACAACACGATATCCTTCCTGCTCAAGCCAAAGCTGCCTTTCGCCGTCACGCCTGGCGGTTTCGTCGTCGTTATGATGTCCGCCATCAAGTTCGATGATTAAGCGCTTGGCCGGACAGAAGAAGTCAACAACATAAGCACCGATCGGGGCCTGGCGCCGGAAATGTGTGCCATCTGTCGGAAGTTCTTTCAGCCCGCGCCACAATATGCGCTCGTGTGGTGTCGTGTTGGCTCGGAGTCGTTTGGCCGCCGCTCGGCGAATGCTTGTTGAGATCATGTGCATCTCATCCGGGGATGGATCACCCCACCCCGCTCACTGCGCGAGCGACCCTCCCCCTCCAGTGGAGGGTAGAGTGGAGCGCATCTGCGAGGTCGGCGCAAGTGGCGCTGTCAAACCGCGCTCGCGCCTTCGTGCTGAAATCCGAGATAGCTCGCGACGACGCGGGCGTTGGCGGCGATGTCCTTTGCCGGGCCATCGAGGACGAATTCGCCGAGCTCCATGACATAGGCGCGGTCGGCGATTTGCAATGCGGCTTTGGCGTTCTGTTCGACCAGCAGCACCGAGACGCCGCTCGAGCGCAATTCGGAGACGGTGCGGAAGATATCGGCGACGATGATCGGCGCCAGACCCAGGCTCGGCTCGTCCAGCATCAACAGCCGCGGCGCGCCCATCAAGGCGCGGCCCATCGCCAGCATCTGCTGCTCGCCGCCCGACAGCGTGCCGGCCAGTTGCTTGCGCCGCTCCTTCAACCGCGGGAACAACGTGTAGACGCGCTCGAAGGATCTTGCCGCGACAGCCCTGGCGATGCGGAACGCGCCGAGCTGCAGATTGTCCTCGACATTCATGGTGGCGAACAGTTCGCGATGTTCGGGCACGAGGCTCAGGCCGGCCGCGACGCGATCCTCGATCTCGAGCCGCGCCAGGTCGGCGCCGGCAAAGCTGACGCGGCCCTTCAGCGGCAAGATCCCCATGATGGCGTTCAACAGCGTGGTCTTGCCGGCGCCGTTGGCGCCGACGATGGTGACGATCTCGTTGTCGCCGACCTTGAGCGACGCCGAACGCACCGCTTCGACCTTGCCATAGGCGATATGCGCGTCGGATACCGACAACAAGGCGCTCATGCCGCCACCCCGAGATAAGCTTTTATCACCTCCGGGTCGGCCTTGATCGCATCCGGCGTGCCTTCCGCGATCTTGGTGCCGAAGTCGAGCACGACGACGCGGTCGGCGAGATCCATCACAAACCCCATGTCGTGCTCGACCAGAAGCACCGACATGCCGCCGTCGCGCAATTGGCGCAACAGGCCGGCGAGCTGCTGCTTCTCCATATGCCGCAATCCGGCGGCCGGCTCGTCAAGCAGCAGCAGCATCGGATCGACGCACAGCGCACGCGCGATCTCGACGATGCGCTGCTGGCCGAGCGAGAGCGAGCCCGCCAGCGCATCGATCTGGTCAGTAAGGCCGACGCGCTCGATCTGGCGCGCGGCTTCCGCCAGCAATTTTGCTTCGTCGGCGCGATCAAGCCGGAACATGCTGGCAAGCGCGCCGGCCCGACCGCGCAGATGCGCGCCGATCGCGACGTTTTCCAGAACCGTCATGTCCGGCACCAGTTTGACATGCTGAAATGTCCTGGAAATGCCGAGCTTTGCCACAGCTTGCGGCCGCGCGTGGTCGATCTTCCTGCCGAGCACCGAGATGTGGCCTGCGGTCGGGCGAAGCACGCCGGTGATCAGGTTGAAGGTCGTGCTCTTGCCGGCGCCGTTCGGCCCGATCAGCGCCACGATCTCGCGGGCCTGGACGTCGAAGGAGACGTCGTTGACCGCGACCACGCCGCCGAATTGTTTTCGGGCTTTGTCGATCTGCAGGAGCACGTTAGCAGAGGCCGCCGGCCTCGGCCGCGCCGGCAATGGCAACGAGATATCCGGACGTTTGCGGCCTGGCTTTAACGGCAATCGCGCCATCAGCCAGGGCCAGACCCCGGTCGGCGCCAGTTGCAATAACAGCACCAGCAGGATGCCGAACACGATGGTCTCGAGCTGGCCCTCGCCGGGAAAAATAAGCGGCAGATAGCTCTGAAGAATTTCCTTCAGGATGACGACGATGGCCGCGCCCAGCACGCCGCCCCAGACATAGCCGGCGCCGCCGACCACCGCGACGAAGAGATATTCGATGCCGGCCTGCGCGCCGAACGGTGTCGGATTGGCGGCGCGCTGGAAATGCGCATAGAGCCAGCCGGACAGGCCGGCCAATACCGCCGCATAGATGAACACCAGAAGCTTGGTGCGCGGCGTCTGCACGCCAAAGGCTTCGGCGGCGATGTGTCCGCGCCGCAGCGCGCGGATGGCGCGGCCGGTGCGCGAGTCCAGCAGGTTCATCGTCAATAGCGCGGAGAGCAAAACCGCGATCCAGATGGCAAAATAGATCGCGCCGGGGTCGATCATCTTGAAGGAGCCAATCGACAGCGGCGGGATCTGGGAGATGCCGTCATTTCTCCCCAGGAATTCGAGCTTGCTGAACAAATAAAACAGGCCGAGACCCCAGGCGATGGTGCCGAGCGGCAGGTAATGGCCGGACAGTCGCACCGTGACGAGGCCGAGCAGCACCGCGGCGACGCCGCTCACCAACAGCGAGGCCGGCAACGTCAGCCACGGCGACAGGCCGTAAGTCGTCGTCAGCACCGCCGTGGTATAGGCGCCAAACCCGCAGAACGCCGCCTGGCCGAACGAGGTCAGGCCGCCCACTCCCGTGAGCAGGACGAGCCCCATTGCGACCAGCGCCGACAGGCCGATATTGTCCAGCAGCACGATCCAGAACGGCGGCATGTCGGGGATGAACGGGATCGCCGCCATGACAGCTGCGAACACCATGATGGGCAGCCGCTGCGGCATCGCGGTCAATCCTTCTCTTCCTCGACCGCGGGCGCCGCAAGCGACCGCAGCAAAAGAACCGGAATGATCAGCGTGAAGACGATGACTTCCTTGAAATTGCTGGCATAGAACGAGGAGAACGCCTCGACCGATCCAACCACCAGCGCCGCGACTGCGGTCAGGGGATAGCTGACGAGCCCGCCGATGATCGCGGCGATAAAGCCTTTCAGTCCGATCAGGAATCCGGTGTCATAATAAAGCGTCGTGATCGGCACGATGAGAATTCCCGAAAGCGCCCCGATCACCGACGCCAGCAGGAACGCGATCTGTCCCGACAGCGTGGTCCGGATCCCGACCAGGCGTGCGCCGAGCCGGTTGACGGCGGTGGCGCGCAGCGCCTTGCCATACAGCGAAAGCCCGAAGAACAGCCAGAGGGCGACTATGAAGGCAATGGTGATGCCGTAGACGGCGAGGCTCTGGCCGGTGAAGCGCAGCGGGCCGATGGTTAGGGCAGTATCGGCGACGCTCGGGCCGCGCTGGCCTTCGGCGCCGAAAAACAGCAATCCAAAACCCTGCATCGCGAGATGACAGCCGACCGAGGCGATCAACAACACCAGCACCGAGGTGTGGGCGATCGGCTGAAACGCGATGCGGTAAAGAAACAGCCCGATCGAGGCGACGATCATGAGCGACAGCGCGATACTGACGCCGACCGGAGGATGGCGGCCGGCGAGCCAGGAGGTGAGGGCGAGGATCAGTGTGGGGAGTGCGATATTGACCGCGAAGGCGCGCCCGATACGCGCAGGATGCGGCGATCGGCGGCCGGCGTACAAATCGAGGCCGAAGGCGACGATGCCCATCGCCACCGCCAGCCGCGCGGTGCCCGGCATCTGGCCCGCGGACAGCGAGGCATAGGTCAGCGCGCCATAGGTAACGAACTCGCCCTGCGGAATCAGGATCACGCGGGTGACGGCGAACACCAGCACCAGCGCCAGGCCGAGCAACGCATAGATCGCGCCGTTGGTAATGCCGTCCTGCAGCAGGAACAGCATGATCGTCGTGTTCAAGACCGGACGCTCCCCCTCACACATCGGGCCGGCCGCGGCCTGGGATGCCGCCCGGAAGGCCCAATCACGGCAGTTGAAAACCGCCATGGATATTTGATATGATCTATAACAATTATTAAATATAATCTCAAGGGCCGGACGGATTCGGCCCAGCCGTTTGCAGCCTACCGGGATTAAGAGCATCGAGCGATGACTGTTTCCAAAACCGTTGCGGTCGAAAACGCCAAGGAAGGCAGCAGGGAAACCGGCAAGGAAACCGGCAAGGCGGTGGCGCGTCCCGCCCGCAAGGAGCCTGCCGAGGGGCCGGTGGAAAGTGCTGCGCTGCAGCTCGGAGAATTGTCGGAGCTGTTGGGCTATTCGCTCAAGCGCGCGCAGTTGAAAGTTTTCGAGGATTTCCTGCGCTGCGTCGAGCCGCTGCAGCTGACGCCGGCGCAGTTTTCCGTGCTGCTATTGCTGGACAAGAATCCGGGACGCAACCAGACCGAGATCGCCAACACGCTCGGCATCCTGCGGCCGAATTTCGTGGCGATGCTCGATGGCCTGGAAAGCCGCGACCTCTGCACCCGGATGCGTTCGGCCAACGATCGCCGCTCTCACATCCTGGTGCTGACCGACAGGGGCAGGGCGGTGCTGGCGCGCGCCAAGAAACTGGTCGCCGCCAAGCATGAAGCGCGCCTCAACGAACTCTTGGGACCCGCCAATCGCGCGGCGCTGCTCGAGATGCTGGCCACGATCGCAAGGGAGTTTTAGCAAACTCCGTCATTCCGGGCTCGCCGCTTCGCGCCGCCCCGGAATGACAGCTGAGAGTTAATCACGCCGCGACGATGCGGCCCGGCGTCTCGCGTCGCGACAGGAACAGCCGCTCGATCTCGGCTACCGGAAGCGGCCGGCTGAACAAATATCCCTGCATTTCGGTGCAGCCTTCGGACGTGATCCGGTCGAGCTGTTCTGAGGTTTCGACGCCTTCCGCGGTCGCCGTCATGCCCAAGCCGTTGGCGAGCGCCGCCACCGCGCGGACGATGTTGAGCGAGCCGGTGTTTTCCGTGATGTCCTTGACGAACGAGCGGTCGATCTTGATCTTGTCGAACGGAAAACACTGCAAATAGGTCAGCGAGGAATAGCCGGTACCGAAATCGTCCATCGCGATCCGGATGCCGAGCGCCCGCAACTGGTGAAGCACGGAGAGCGTCGCTTCCCGGTTCTGCACAAGCACGGATTCAGTAATTTCGATCTCGAGCCGGGTCGGTGACAGGCCCGAGGCCGCGAGCGCGCCAACGATGACCCGCATCAGGCCGGGGCTGCGGAATTGGGCGGCCGAAATGTTGACGGCGACATTCAAATGCGCCGGCCACGCCGCCGCGGTGACGCAGGCCTGCCGGATCACCCACTCCCCCAACGGGACGATAAAGCCGATCTCTTCAGCCAGCGGAATGAAGGAGGCGGGCGCGATCATTCCCTGTTTCGGATGGTTCCAGCGGATCAGCGCCTCGAAGCCGCTGATCTCGCTGCTCGCCAGGTTGACCACCGGCTGGTAGTAGAGCTCGAATTCGCCGGCGGGCAAGGCCTTGCGCAAATCCTGCTCCATGGCGCGACGGGTCTGCATCTGCAGATCCATCGCCGGCTCGAAGAAGCGGAACGTAGAGCGCCCATCGCCTTTGGCCCGGTACAGCGCAAGATCCGCGTTGCGTAACAGCCGGTCAGGCCGCAATCCGTCATTTGGGCCGACCGCAATGCCGATGCTGGCGCCGGTCACGGCCTGATGGCCGTCCAGCTCAAAGGGTTCGTTCATCGATTCAATGATGAGTTGCGCGAGCGTGGTTGCGTCGGCGGGATCGGCGATCGGGGCCTGCACGATGACGAATTCGTCGCCGCCCATGCGGGCGATGGTGTCGGTCTCCCCGACCAGGGATCGCAGGCGCTCGGCGACGATCCGCAGGAGCTTGTCGCCGGCGGGATGGCCGAAGGTGTCGTTGACGGCCTTGAACTGATCGAGATCGAGGTGGTGGACCGCGACCATCTCCTCGCGATGAATGCGACGGCCCAGCGCCTGCTCCAGCCGCTCGTTCAACAGCACCCGATTGGCGAGGTCGGTCAGCGCGTCGTGGTGGGCCATATATTCGATCTTGACCTCGGACTGCCGCTGCTCGGTGATGTCTTCATGGGTCGCGACCCAGCCGCCGTCGGGCATCGGCCGATGCCTGATCTTGAAGGTGCGCCCGTTGCGCAGTTCGACGATGCTGTCGGTCGGTTCGTCGGATATCGCAACATTGGTGCGCCAGTGCAGATATTCATCCCGCGACATCGCGGGAAAGCTGCCGGCCTCGAACCGCAAATCGACGATCTCGGTCAGCGGCGTGCCGGGACCGATGCGGTCGCGCGGAAGATCGTACATGTCGATGTAGCGGTCGTTGCACACGATCAGCCGATGGGCGGCGTCGAAGAAGCATAATCCCTGCGACATGTTGTTGATCGCGGTATCGAACTGGAAGTTTCGGATCCGCAAATCCTCTTCCTGCTGCTTGCCCAGTTCGGCTTGCGCCCTCAGGCGGGCGCCGATTTCCTCCCGCCCGGTGATGTCCTCATGTGTGGCCATCCCGCCGCCGCCGGGCATCGGGTGAACGGTGTAGGCGATGACCCTGCCGTCGGTGAATTCCTGGATGGTGGTGTTGGCGACGACGCTACCCTCGAGGCGCTGCCGGACGTAATCCTCAGGCGTGGCGCGGACTTTAAGGCCCAGATTCAGCCGGTGCTGGATCAGTTTGCGGATCGGCGTGCCGGGCGTCACGTGCTCGGACGATAGCCCATAGATTTCCATATATCGCGTGTTGCAGAACACGACCTCGCGCTCGGCGTCGAAGATGATCAACCCGAGCGACAGATGGTTGATGGCATGCGCCAGCAGCCGGGTCGGGTTGGCCGGTCCCGGACCGGTGGTATGCGTAGTCGAATCCGACATCTCTAGTGTCCCCCGCCGCCATTCTTGCGACGCCCCCGCCCATCGGAGCGGCCCATTAGAAGCCCAAGCTGGTGAATTGCGCCCTTGAGAAGCCCGGATTTTTGCGGAGTTCCTTAGGATTCGCTCAACAAACGGTTAATTTTTGCGGCGCGGGGATGATCGTGGGGGATGCGTCATCGTCAGCGCGATGGGAAACTAGGCCCCATCCACCAAAATCACCCTGATATCGTTGACATTGGTCAGTGTCGGCCCGGTCAGCAGCAGATCGCCGGTAGCGGCAAAGAAGGCGGTGGCATCGTTGTTGTCGAGATAGGCCTGCGGATCGAGGTTAAGCGCCTCCATCTTCGCAAGGGTGATGTGATCGATCATGGCGCCGGCCGGATCGGTTGCGCTGCCGCCGCCGCCATCGGCGCCGTCGGTATCGGCCGCCAGCGCCGAAATGCCGGATGTGCCCCTGAGCAGGCTGGCCAGCGCCAGCGCATATTCCTGATTGGGTCCGCCATGGCCGTTGCCGCGCACGGTGACGGTGAGTTCGCCGCCCGACAGGATCGCGACGCGCTTGCGCTCGCTTCGCGCCCGCAGCGCAAGCTCCGCGTGATCCCTCGCCACCTCGCGCGCCTCGCCTTCGAGGTCGGCGCCGAGATCGATGATGTCGTATCCCGCCTCGCTCGCTTCCCGGATCGCGGCGTCGAGCGAGGCCCGGGGCCGCGCGATCAACTCGAAGCGCGCGCGGGCAAAGGCGGGATCGCCTGGCTTGCAGCTCTCGTTTTTCGGGTCGTCGAGCGCGCGGCGGATCGCGTCGTCGACCGTGAGGTCGTATTTCGCGATGATTTTGCGCGCATCCGCCAAGGTCGTCGGATCCGGCACCGTTGGTCCCGACGCGATCGCGGAGGGGTCGTCATGGGGAACGTCGGATATCGCCAGCGTCACGATCTCGGCGCGCCTGCCCGCGCGGGCGAGCCGGCCGCCCTTGATCCGCGACAAATGTTTGCGAACCGTATTGATCTCGCCGATCGGCGCGCCCGAGCGCAGCAGCGCGCGGTTCAACGATTGCTTCTGCGCGAACGACACGCCTTCGACCGGCGCGATCCAGTTCGCCGAGCCGCCGCCGGACAACAGCACGAGCAGGAGATCGTCGGCGCCGGCGCTTTCGGCGAGAAGCAGGCTTTCCGCCGCGCCCTTCAGTCCGGCCTCGTCGGGAACCGGATGACCGGCCTCGATCACCTTGATCCGCCGCGTCGGCACGCCATGGCCGTGGCGGGTGGTCGCGATGCCTTCGAGGCGCGATGGCGGCAGCCGAAGCTCATCGAGATAATGCCGCTCCGCCGCCGCGGCCAGGGCGGCCGCGCCCTTGCCGGCGGCGAGACAAATCACCCGGCCTTTCGGTGCGGGAGGCAGGTGCGCCGCCAGCACCACATCGGGATGCGCGGCGGCGACGGCGGCATCGAAGATGGCGCGCAGGAGGGGACGTCTGTCGGTCATGGTTTTGAGGGAACCGGTGCGGAAAGTTGCATCGTCAGGTTATCCATCCGATTTTCGCAAAAGAAAACCCCCGCAGCACGCTGCGGGGGCATCCCTTGGACGATGAGCAAACGATGGTGAGGCGTCAGCCCCCGACGTCGCCGGAGATGACGTCGCCGAACAGATCCCATTTCTCGCCCTTGAACTGCATCAGCTGAAGCTGGCTGATCGGGGCGAAATCGGTCGGCGAGGTGTCGATCGTGATGCCCGGCAGCAGGACTTCGGTGCGGAAGCTCTTCAGGTTCGCCGCCTGCTTCATGACGTTTTCGCGGGTCAGGTCGTCGCCGCACTTCTTGAGCACTTCGACGAGCGTTTGCGAGACGCCGTAGCCGACCACGGTGGAACCGTCGAGCTTGTTTCCTTCCGGAAAGTCCTTGGCCATGAAATCGTAAAACTGCTTCATGCCGGGATCGTTGTCCCATTGCGGATCGGACGCATCCTTCAGGTACGCCGCCGAGATGATGCCTTGCGAATTCTCAAAGCCCGCCGGCTTGATCACGGCGCCGACAGACGCGGAGACGTTGTTGAGGATGTGAAGCGGCTTCCATTCGATCTCGGCGACCTTCTTGATCGCTTGGGCTGCGAATTTCGGCGTCGCGATATCGACGAATACGTCGGCGCCGGTCGATTTGAGCTTGACGATGTGGTTATCGACCGTGGGCTCGGTGGTCTCAAAACTCTCCTCGGCGATGATCATCGAGGCCTTGGCGCCGAGCCCGTCTTTCAAGCCTTTCAGGTAATCCTTGCCGTAGTCGTCGTTCTGGTAGAGCACCGCGATCTTGGCGTCGGGCTTTTCCTTCAACAGGTATTTGGCGTAAATCCGCGCCTCGCTCTGGTAGTTTGGCTGCCAGCCCATGGTCCACGGGAAGTTCGAAGGGTCGTTCCACTTGGTGGCGCCGGTGGCGACGAACAGCTGCGGTACTTTCTTCGAATTCATGTATTTGTGGATCGCCGAATTCGGTGGCGTGCCGAGCGAATTGAAAATGAACAGCACCTCGTCGCTCTCGACCAGTTTGCGCGCCTGCTCGACGGTCTTCGGCGGGCTATAGCCGTCGTCGTAACTGATGAAATTGATCTTGCGGCCGTTGATGCCGCCGGCGTCGTTGATCTTCTTGAAGAAGGCGGCTTCGGTCTTGCCGATCACGCCGTAAGCGGAAGCGGGCCCGCTATAGGGCATGATGTTGCCGATCTTGATTTCGGTATCGGTGGCGCCGGTGTCGTATTTTTTTTGAGCGAGCGCGCCGCTGCTCGACGCAGCGACCAGAACGAACGCGGCGGAAGCAATGGCTACTCTGCTGCTGGCAACAGGCATTCTTGATCTCCCCTTTTTTGAGATGCTTGTGCATGCGCCATTTTGTTGATTGAGATTTCTTGCGACGCGGGCGGGATTGAATACCATTTGGCGACAGCCAGCAAGAAAAAGCCCCTGCCGCATGGCGGCAGGGGCTGCTTTTTTAGTAGTCAGCCGGCCGGAATAGCCGGCTTGGCGAGGTGTCAGCCGCCGACGTCGCCGGAGATGATGTCGCCGAACAGATCCCACTTGTCGCCGTTGAATTTCATCAATTGGAGCTGGGAGATCGGGGCGAAGTCGGTGGCGCTGGTCTGAACCTTGACGCCCGGCAGCAGCCCGCCGAGCTCAAGCCCGTTGATGCTGGCCGCCTGCTTCATGATGTTGGCCCGCGTCAGATCGTCGCCGCAGTTCTTCAGCACATAAACAAGCCCTTGCGCGACGGTGTAACCATACATCACCGAGGCATCGACCCTGTTGCCCTCGGGGAAGTATTTCGTGAGAAACTCGTCGAACGCCTTCATGCCGGCATCGTCCTTCCACTGCGGATCGGAGGTATCCTTCAGGTAGGCGGACGAGATGATGCCCTGTGAATTTTCAAAGCCGGCCGGCTTGATCACGCTGCCGATCGAGGCCGAGACGTTGTTGAGGAAGTGCAGCGGCTTCCATTCGATCTCGGCGACCTTCTTGATCGCCTGCGCCGCGAATTTCGGCGTGGCGACGTTGAAGAACACGTCGGCGCCGGTCGATTTCAGTTTGACGATGTGGGAATCGACCGTGGGCTCGGTGGTCTCATAGCTTTCCTCGGCGACGATCATGGTATCGGCCTTGGCGCCGAGCCCGTCCTTCAGGCCCTTGACGTAGTCTTTGCCGTAGTCGTCGTTCTGATAAAGGATGGCGATCTTGGCGTTCGGCATGTTGGTGAGAATATACTTGGCGTAGATGCGGGATTCGCTCTGGTAGTTGGGCTGCCAGCCCATGGTCCATGGGAAGTTCGAAGGGTCATTCCACTTGGTGGCGCCGGTCGCGACGAACAGCTGCGGCACCTTCTTGGCGTTCATGTATTTCTGGATCGCCGAATTCGGCGGCGTGCCCAGCGAATTGAAGATGAACAGCACCTCGTCGCTTTCCACGAGCTTGCGGGCCTGCTCGACCGTCTTCGGCGGGCTGTAGCCGTCGTCGTAGCTAATGAAGTTGATCTTGCGGCCGTTGATGCCGCCCTCGGCGTTGATCTTGTTGAAGTAGGCCTGTTCGGTCTTGCCGATCACGCCGTAGGCGGAGGCGGGGCCGCTATAGGGCATGATGTTGCCGATCTTGATTTCGGTGTCGGTGGCGCCGATGTCGTATTTCTTTTGCGCTGACGCCGGGTTGCTGGCCAACGCGAGCACTGCGAGGGCAGCCGAAAAGGCCCCCAATCGCAAATGGATAACAGGCATTTTGATCTCCCTGATCTGATTGAATGTGTCGATTTTTTTGATTGGGAGCGCTTTTCGGCCCCTCTGTCGATTGAATACCTTCCGCGAGGGCCCAGCAACAAAAAGCCCCCTGCGACGGGGTCGCAGGGGGCGTCAATTAGTCGAACCAGGTCCGGTCACGGACCCGTGAAAAGACGCGTTTTCCTAACGCGAACCGGTTTCCACTTCGCTTGAAAACGCTCTAGCCGCCGATTTCGCCGCTGATGATGGGTCCGAACAAGTCCCACTTCTGGCCCTTGAACCGCATCATCTGAAGCTGTTCGATCGGATAGAAATCGGTCGCGCTGGTATTGATCTTCACGCCGGGAAGCAGCGTGTCGGGAGTGAAGTCCTTGAGGCTCGCGGCCTGCTTCATGATGTTTTCGCGCGTGAGGTTGTCGCCGGCCTGCTTCAGCACTTGCACCATGGTTTGAGCCTGGCCGTAGCCGAAGACGACCGAGCCGTCGGCCTTGTTGGCCTCCGGCGCGTACTTCGCAAGGAAGGCGTAGAATTTCTTCATGCCCTCGTCATTGTCCCACTGCGCGTCGGCGCCGTCCTTGGCGTAAGCCGCGGAGAGAATATCTTGCGCATTCTCGAAACCCGCGGGCTGCAGCACCGACCCGACGGAGGCTCCGACATTGCTCTGGAAGTACATCGGCTTCCAGCCGAGTTCAGCGACCTTCTTGATGCTCTGGGCGGCGAATTTCGGCGTGGTCATGCTGAAGTAGACGTCCGCTCCGGTCGATTTCAGCTTGACGATGTGCGAGTCGATGGTCGGCTCTGCCACCTCGTAGCTCTCCTCGCCCACGATCATGGAGGATGCCTTGTCGCCGAGACCATCTTTCAGGCCCTTCAACAGGTCCTTGCCGAAATCGTCGTTCTGATACATGACCGCGATTTTTGCGCCGGGCTTCTCCTTCAAGAGATACTTCGCGTAGATCCGGCCTTCGCTCTGGTAGGAAGGCTGCCATCCCATGGTCCAGGGAAAATCCTTGTAGTCGCCGAATTTGGTCGCACCGGTTGCGACGAACAGCTGCGGGACCTTCTTGGAGTTCAGGTATTTCTGAATTGCCGAGTTCGACGGCGTCCCAAGCGGCCCGAACAGGAAGAGAACCTCGTCGCTCTCGACCAGCTTGCGGGCCTGCTCGACGGCTTTCGGCGGGCTATAGCCGTCGTCATAACTGATGAAATTGATCTTGCGGCCGTTGATGCCACCCTGCTCGTTGATCATTTTGAAGTAGGCGTCTTCGATCTTGCCGATCACGCCATAGGCCGACGCCGGGCCGCTGTAGGGCATGATGTTGCCGAGCTTGATTTCGGTATCGGTCGCACCGGTGTCGTATTTCTTTTGGGCGAGTGCAGCGCCGGAGGTGGTAGCGAAAGCGATGACCGCCGTCGAAAACGCGGCGATTCGTAGTTTTTTAGAAAGCATCTTTTCTCCTTTTTTAGTTCTTCTTGAATTTGCCGACCAGTTGTTGGGCGACCATGGCGACTTGCCTTGCGCCATGCGGCACCAGGAAGATCACGAAGAACAACAGCACCCCGAATACTGCGCCGGAGAGGCCTTTTGAAATGCCCTCCGCGATATTGGGTACGAAGATGATGAAGGCCGAGCCCACGATCGATCCGGGCAGCCACCCGACACCGCCGACCACCATGCCGAGAAACAGCGATATCGCGAGCTGGATGGTGTAGCCGTCGGGTGCGACGAACTGCACCGCGATTGCGCCTAAGCCGCCGGCGACGCCGGTGATGCCGGCCGAGACCCCGAACGCCAGCGTCTTGTACAAGGCGACGTCGATGCCCATGGCGGAGGCCGCGATCTCGTTGTCGCGGATCGCCATGAAGGCGCGCCCCGAACGCGACCTCAGGAGATTGACGGAGAAGATATAGATCGCGATCGTGACGGCGAGCGTGAAATAATAAAGCCACATGTCCTGCGAAATCGGCAGCCCGAGAGGCGCATCGGGTTTGTCCACGACCAGGCCCTGCACGCCGCCGGTCCAGTACTCGAAATAGCCGAGTTTCAAGAGTTGCGGCATCGCGGTCGCTAGCGCAAACGTCGCCAGCGCCAGATAGACGCCGGAAAGCCGCAGCGCCGGCTGGCCGAACAGGAATCCAAAGCCGAAGCAGATGACGCCGGCGATCGGTAACGTCAGGGCGTAATTCATGCCCGCATGTTCCATCAGGATCGCCGAGGTGTAGGCGCCGACCGCGTAGAACGCGCTCTGGCCGAGCGAGAACTGGCCGCTGCCGCCGGTCAGGATGTTGAGCGCCAGCACCGCGAGCCCGTAAATCAGCAGCATTGTCAGTTGGAAGATGATGAAGTTCTTGACGAACAAGGGTGCCGCGATCAGCAGCGCCAGCACGATCAGCGAGGTTCCGGCGCCGAGCGTCATCGCCCGCTTGGGGACGGCCTCGACGGCCGGGGCTTCGGTGACGACTTCCTGGATTGCGCTCATGATCAAACTCGCTTCACGATGGGCCGGCCGAACAGGCCGGCGGGTTTGACAACCAGGACGGTGATGATCAGCGCCAGCGCGATCGGCAGTTTCAATTCATTGCCGACGCCGGGAATATAGGTGCCGACCAGATTTTCGAAGATGCCGACCAGGAAGCCGCCGACGACGGCGCCGAACGGGCTGGTGAGGCCGCCGAGCACGGCGGCGGCAAATCCGTAGATCAGGACGCCCAGCATCATGTTCGGCTCCAGAAACACCACCGGCGCGATCATCATGCCGGCGATCGCGCCGATCGCGGCCGCCATGCCCCAGCCGAGCGCGATCATCCATGAGGTGTTGATGCCGACCAGCCGCGCCGATTCGGGCAATGAGGCAGCCGCCCGCATCGCCAGCCCCATCCGCGTGAACTGGAAGAAGAAAAACAGCCCGATCAGCAACAGGATGGTGATGCCGATCATGCCGGCCTGATGGGTCGAGATCAACTGGCTGCCGAGAAACGGTGAGGATCCGAACGGCGTCGGATATTGCTTGATCGTGAAGTCCCAGATCAGGCCGGCAACGCTGTTGATGATCGCGTACAGTGCGATGAAGCCGGCGACGTTGGTCAGGATCGGCGCTTTTGCGAGCGGCTTGAACAACAGCCGTTCGATGGCAATGCCGCCGGCGAACGAGAACACCAGCGTGAGCACGAAGGCGCCCCAATAGGGTATGCCCCACTGCATCAATTGCCAGGAGATGAAGGTCGAGAACATCGCCATTTCGCCTTGCGCGAAATTGAGATGATCGATCGCCTGGTAGATCATGACCACGGCGAGCGCCATGCAGGCATAGATCGCGCCGGTGGAAATGCCGGCCAGGACTTGATTGACGAAAAGCTCCACGGCCAAGCTCCCTTAGTAACCCAGATAGGATTTGCGTACGTCTTCGTTGTTCGCGATCTCTTTGGCGCTTCCCGACATCACGATCCGGCCGGTTTCGATCACATAGGCCTGATCGGCGAGCTCGAGTGCGAGCTGCGCGTTCTGCTCCACCACCAGGATGGTGACCTTGTCCTCGCGATTGATCTTGCCGAGGATCTTGAACAGGTCGCGCACGATCAATGGCGCCAGCCCGAACGACGGCTCGTCCAATAGCATCAGCCGTGGACGCAGCATCAGCGCACGGGCGACCGCCAGCATCTGCTGCTCGCCGCCGGAAAGCGTGCCGGCCTGCTGGGCGTAACGCTGCTTCAGCACCGGAAAGTGGTCGTACATGCGCTCGATATCGGCAACGATGTTCTTCTTGTCGCTGCGCGTGATCGCGCCGAGCTGCAGGTTTTCTTCCACCGTCATGGTGGTGAAGGTGCCGCGGCCTTGCGGCACGTGCGCAATGCCGAGACGGACGACGTTCTCGGTCGAGCGGCCGGACAACGGCTTGCCTTCGAATTCGATCGCGCCGGTCGAGCGCACCATGCTGCAGATCGCGCGCAAGGTGGTGGTCTTGCCGGCGCCATTGGCCCCGAGCAGCGTGGTCAGGCTGCCCTCGTTGAGGGCAAAGCTGAGACCATGAAGCGCCTGCACCTGGCCGTAATAGGCCCGCAAATCCTTGACGTTGAGCATCGCCGTCATTGGTCCTTGCTCCCCAGATAGGCCTTGATGACGTCCGGGTCGGATTGCACCTTGGCCGGCGTTCCCTCGGCGAGCTTGCGGCCGAAATTCAGCGCCACCACGTGGTCGGCGATCGACATCACGAGCCCCATGTGATGCTCGACCAAAAGGATGGTGACGTTGCGCTCGTCGCGAATCCTTCGAATGAGGTCGCCGAGCACGTGGACTTCCTCATGGTTGAGGCCGCCGGCGGGCTCGTCGAGCAGGAGGATCTTCGGATCGGCCGCCAGCGCGCGGGCCAATTCCACGCGTTTCTGGGTACCGAACGGCAAGCCGGAAACCGTGACATGGGCGACGTCGTCGAGGTCGAGATAGCTGACGATGTCGTGGACGTGCTTGTTGAGCGCGGCCTCGCCGCGGCGCACCCAGGGCAGCTTCAGCGAGTCGCTGATAATATCGCTGTTGGTGCGGGAATGGGTGCCGACCCGGACGTTGTCGAGCACCGACAGATTGGCGAACAGCGCCACGTTCTGGAAGGTGCGGCCGATGCCGATTTCGGCGATCCGGTGCGGCGGACGCTTCAGAATGCTCTCGCCTTCCAGCAGGATATCGCCGGTGCTTGGCTGGTAGAGCCGGGACAGGCAATTGAAGAGGGTGGTCTTCCCGGCGCCGTTCGGCCCGATCAGGCCGAGAATCTGGCCCTGATGCATGTCAAAGGACACGCCATTCAATGCAACGATGCCGCCGAACACGACGCTGACGTCGCGCACCGCAAGCAGGGGATCTTGTCCCTGCGCGAGTTGTGCCTGCGTCATCTGGTCCCGCCCATATCAGGGGTTGGGCCGGAGCGACCATGCGAACCCGTTCGCTGGTCGCGATGATGAAGGCTACCTGATCCCCTCAACCACACGTGCAACTTTCCCTCCTGATTTCAATTTCTTATTGTCTTTTTTTGATTGCGGCGCCGCGCCGCCCAGGGCGGCTTCGATGTTCCTTACCATCGCCACGAGGCGAGGTCCAATATCGTTGCGCAGCCGATCTTCCGTAAAACGGAATGCCGGCGCGCCGCAGTTAAACGCGTAAGGACCGGTTCCGTCATTGAGCTTTAGTGCTACGCCGACCGCATGGATATCGTCATGCCAGTCGCCGGCCGAGATGGCAAAACCGAGTTTTGCCACCGTTTCGCCGGCGCGTTCGATGCCCTCGCGCATCTTCGGCCAGCGGCTGCCGTAATGTTCGCGCAGATCGCGCAATAAACCAGCCCGCTCGTCGGCCGGCAGCGCCCAGATATAGGCGCGGCCCATGGCGGTGGTTGCAATCGGTATTCGCGAACCGACGTCCAGTTGAACGCCCAGTGTCATGCCGCGGCTCTGGCCGAAATAGATCATGCTGGTGCGGTCGCGGCCGCCGACCGCGACCGCGCCGCCGGTTTCCCGCATCACTTCCTCGCGAAATGGCTCGGACAAATGCCGAACGCCGAGATTGGCAAGGGCGGCATAGCCGAGCGACATGGCCGAGGGCGCCAGCTGATATTTCTCGAACCGCGGAACGGGTGTAAGGTAACCAAGCTTGGTCAAAGTATAGGTCAGCCGGGAAACGGTCGGCTTTGGCAAGTTGGTACGGGCCGCGATCTCTTGATTGCCAAGAAGCCCGTCGTTGGGACGGAATGCGCGCAACACATCAAGGCCGCGGGACAGCGCGACAACGAAGCTGCGATCGGTCGCCGCCTTCTTGCCTGGACGTTTCATTTCCTGCCGCTGTACGGACCTCGTTGACAACGGACGTGCTTCAAAATAACCCTCCGTGTCAAGATGTGGAATTAAATTCCGCACTGCGAAATAGCCGGTAAGCGCAAGTCAGTTCACGCCAAGAACAACATTTCACGTCAAGAGCAACAAACCGAAGCGCAAGTTATCCAGGGAGAGTCTCGTGAGCGAAGTCGTAAAACTCGAACGTCATGACATCGTCGGCATCGTCACGGTGAACAGCCCTCCGGTGAATGCGCTGAGCGCCGCGGTGCGCGGCGGCATTCTGGAATGCATCAACAGCGCTATCGCCGATCCGGAAGTGAAGGCGATCGTGCTGACGTGCGCAGGCCGCACCTTTATCGCCGGCGCCGACATCACCGAATTCGGCAAGCCGCCAAAGCCTCCGGGCCTGCACGAGGTGCTGATCGTGATGGAGAACTCACCGAAGCCGATCGTTGCCGCCATTCACGGCACCGCGCTCGGCGGCGGTCTCGAGGTCGCGCTGGCCTGCCATTTCCGCGTTGCCACCAAGGACGCAAAGCTCGGCCTGCCCGAGGTAAAGCTCGGCCTGTTGCCGGGCGCCGGCGGCACCCAGCGCCTGCCGCGCGCGGTCGGCCCCGAACTTGCGGTCAAGATGATCGTCGGCGGCGATCCGATCAGCGCGCAAGACGCGCTCAAGAACGGCCTAATCGAGGAAATCGTCGAGGGCCCGGCGTCCGGCGGCGAGGCCTTTGCCCGCAAGGTGCTGGCCGAAAAACGCCCGTTGCGCAAATTGCGCGACGATAACTCCAAGCTTGCCGCGGCGAAAGCCGACCGCTCGATCTTCACCAACGCGGTGGCGGCGATGACCAAGCGCGCGCGGGGGCTGGAAGCGCCGTTTGCCGCGGCTGATGCGGTCGGTGCCGCGATCGACCTGCCGTTCGACGAAGGATTGAAAAAGGAGCGCGAGGGCTTTTTGAAACTGGTCGCCAGCGACCAGTCAAAGGCGCAGCGTTACGCCTTCTTCTCCGAGCGCGAGGCCGCAAAAGTCGCCGGCGTCCCCGACGGGACAAAACCGCGCAATGTCGAGCGCGTCGCCATCATCGGCGCCGGCACCATGGGCGGCGGCATCGCGATGTCCTTTGCCAATGCCGGCATTCCCGTGACGCTGATCGAGACCGGCGAGGAGCAGCTCAAGCGCGGCATGGGCGTGATGCAGAAGAATTATGAGGCGACCGCCGCGCGCGGCGGCATTCCCGCCGATGCGCCCGCCAAGCGCATGGGCCTGATCAACGGCGTGGTCGGACTCGAGAACGTCAAGGACGCTGACCTGGTGATCGAAGCCGTGTTCGAGACCATGGCGATCAAGAAGGAAGTGTTTGCCGCGCTCGATAAATACGCAAAACCGGGCGCGGTGCTGGCTTCCAACACCTCCTATCTCAACATCGACGAGATCGCGAAAGAGACAAAACGGCCGCAGGACGTGCTCGGCATGCACTTCTTCTCGCCGGCCAACGTGATGAAACTGTGCGAGATCGTGCGCGCGGCGAAAACCGCGCCGGATGCGCTGACAACCGCGGTCGCGGTCGCCCGCAGAATCGCAAAAGTGCCGGCCGTGGTCGGGGTTTGCGACGGCTTTGTCGGCAATCGCATGCTGGCGCAGCGCGGCAAGCAAGCGGAAAAGCTGCTGTTCGAAGGCGCCTTGCCGCAACAGGTAGACGCGGTCGTGACCAAATTCGGCATGCCGATGGGCCCGTTCGCGATGGGCGATCTCGCCGGTCTCGATATCGGTTGGCGTTCGCGCAAGGATCGCGGCATCAAGTCGGAAATCGCCGACGCGCTGTGCGAGGCCGGGCGTTTTGGTCAGAAAACCGGCAAGGGCTATTACAAATATGAAGGCGGCTCGCGCGCGCCGCTGCCCGATCCGGAAGTGGAAAAGCTGATCGACGAGACCCTCCAGCGGCTCGGGCGCAAGCGCCGCGTCGTCAGCGACGACGAAATCCTCGAGCGCATGATGTATCCGATGATCAACGAGGGCGCGCGGATCCTGGAGGAAGGCATCGCGGCGCGGCCGAGCGATATCGACGTGATCTGGCTCTATGGCTACGGCTGGCCGATCTATCGCGGCGGCCCGATGTTCTACGCCGATCAGGTCGGCTTGAAGCACATCGCCGACCGGCTGTCGTTCTACGCCAAGGAGACCAACGATCCCTCGCTCGAGCCGGCGCCCCTGCTCAAGCGCCTGGCCAGTGAGGGCAAGACCTTTGCGTCGCTGGCGCAGAGCGCGAAAGCGGCTTGATGACGATCGGTAGCACAGTTTCTCCGTTCCCTCCCCCCTTGCGGGGGAGGGTAAGGGCGGGGGGTAGCCGCATCGGGACTGCCTGCCGTAGCTCGCAGGGCGAAGGCGGGACTGCCCGTGTGGACCTCCCCGCAAGGGGGAGGGGAGCCCGTCCAGTGACGCCTACCTTACTATGGTCGTCGTACCGATGACCTATCCCGGCGAACAGTACTACCCGGAAGGGGTGCGTTGGGACGATCCGATCGCGCGGGGGACGCTGCCGGATCTGTTGTCGACCGCGGCCGTGCAATATGGCGCGCAGCCGGCGATCGAATTCCGCGACCGTCCGATCAGCTACGCCGAGCTGGAGGAGATGGTCGAGGTGGCGGCAGCAGCCTTCTTGCGCGCCGGTTACGGCAAGAACCATTCCGTGGCGCTGTTCCTCGGCAACACCCCCGATCATCCGATCAATTTCTTCGGCGCGCTGAAGGCAGGCGCGCGGATCGTGCATCTGTCGCCGCTCGACGGCGAGATCGCGCTGTCGCACAAACTCAGCGACAGCGGCGCGCGCATTCTCGTCACTTCCAATCTTTCGGCGCTCTTGCCGACGGCGCTGAAATTTTTGGCAAAAGGCCTGCTCGACCGCCTGATCGTCTGCGAGGATGACCACTGGGGCAAGGTCGCAACGCCGCAGACGCCGCTGCCGGCAAGTCCTGCGATCATCACCCACCGGCAGTTCATCGACGGGGCACCAAAGCCCGCGCAGTGGCCGTCGATCGACGCCGACGACGTCGCACTGTTGCAATATACCGGGGGCACCACCGGCCTGCCCAAGGGCGCCATGCTCAGCCATGGCAATCTGACCTCCGCGGTCTCGATCTACGACGTCTGGGGCAAGGCGGCCCGGGCCAGACGCGACGCCGTCGAGCGCGTGGTCTGCGTGCTGCCGCTGTTTCACATTTTCGCGCTGACGGTCGTGATGCTGTCCTCGCTCCGGCGCGGCAATCTGATTTCGCTGCACCAGCGTTTTGATGTCGAAGCCGTGATGCGCGACATCGAGGTCAAGCGCGCCACCGCATTCCCCGGCGTCCCCACGATGTGGATCGCGATCGCCGCATTGCCCGATCTCGACAAGCGCGATCTCTCGTCGCTGATGAGCTGCGGCTCCGGCGGCGCGCCGCTGCCGGTCGAGGTCGCCAAAATCTTCGAGCGCAAGGTCGGCATGAAATTGAAGAGCGGCTGGGGCATGACCGAGACCTGCTCGCCCGGCACCGGCCATCCGCAGGAGGGGCTGGACAAGCCGGGGTCGATCGGGCTGATGCTGCCCGGCATCGAACTCGACGTGGTCGCGCTCGACGATCCGACGAAGGTTTTGCCGGTCGGCGAGGTCGGTGAAATCCGCATTCGCGGCCCGAACGTCACCAAGGGTTACTGGAACCGGCCCAAGGAAACCGCCGAAGCGTTTGTCGGCGACCGCTTCCTGACCGGCGACATCGGCTACATGGACGCCGACGGTTATTTCTACCTGGTCGACCGCAAGAAGGACATGATCATCTCCGGCGGCTTTAACGTCTATCCGCAGATGATCGAGCAGGCGATCTACGAACATCCCGCCGTGCATGAGGCGATCGTGATCGGCATCCCCGACGATTACCGCGGCGAGGCGGCGAAAGCCTTTGTCAAAATGCGCGCCGGCGCCACGCCGTTCACGCTGGAAGAGCTGAAGGAGTTTCTCACCGGCAAGCTCGGAAAACACGAAATTCCGGCGGCGCTGGATTTCGTCGACGAATTGCCGCGCACCTCGGTCGGCAAACTCTCACGCCACGAATTGCGCAATCTGCAGCCTGCGCAGGCCAAATCACAGCTCGCATCAGGAGGCCGGTCATGATCGGCGCGCGGAACCTCAAAAAATCGTCATTCCGGGATGCGCCACTTGGCGCAGGCCCGGAATCCATAACCCCGAATCGTGGTTATGGATTCCGGGCTCGCTCGCTTCACTCGCGCCCCGGAATGACGGCTCTAATTTAGTAGCCGACTATTCTATTTCGCTCATAGGAGGATCCGATGGATCTCAGCTTCAGCAAGGAAGAAGTGGCGTTCCGGGACGAGGTGCGGGCCTTTTTCCGCGACAACGTACCGCCCTCGACGCGGCAGAAACTGCAGGAAGGGCGCCATCTCAGTAAGCAGGAGATGGTCGACTGGTGGCGCATCCTGAACAAGAAGGGCTGGGGCGTGACGCACTGGCCGAAGGAATATGGCGGCACCGGCTGGAGTTCGGTGCAGCATTACATCTTCAACGAGGAGCTGCAGATGCACCCGGCGCCGGCGCCGCTCGCCTTCGGCGTCAGCATGGTCGGCCCGGTGATCTACACCTTCGGCAACGAAAAGCAGAAGAAGCACTACCTGCCGCGCATCGCCAGTGTCGACGACTGGTGGTGCCAGGGATTTTCGGAGCCGGGTTCGGGCTCCGATCTCGCCTCGCTCAAGACCAAGGCCGAGCGCAAGGGTGACAAGTACGTCATCAACGGCCAGAAGACCTGGACTACGCTGGCGCAGCACGCCGACATGATTTTTTGCCTGTGCCGCACCGATCCCTCGGCCAAGAAGCAAACCGGCATTTCCTTCATCCTGGTCGACATGAAGTCGAAGGGCATCACGGTGCGTCCGATCGAGACCATCGACGGCGGCCACGAAGTCAACGAAGTGTTCTTCGATGACGTCGAGGTTCCCCTGGAAAATCTGGTCGGCGAGGAGAACAAGGGCTGGGATTACGCAAAATTCCTGCTCGGCAATGAGCGCACCGGGATCGCCCGCGTCGGCGTTTCCAAGGAACGCATCCGCCGCATCAAGGATCTCGCCTCGAAGGTCGAATCCGGCGGCAAGCCGATCCTGGAGGACGTCAAGTTCCGCGAAAAGCTCGCCGAGGTCGAGATCGAGCTGAAGGCGCTCGAACTGACCCAGCTTCGCGTCGTCGCCGACGAAGGCAAGCATGGCAAGGGCAAGCCGAACCCGGCTTCCTCGGTCCTCAAGATAAAAGGATCGGAAATCCAGCAGGCCACCACCGAGCTGCTGATGGAAGTGATCGGCCCGTTCGCCGCGCCCTATGACGAGCATGGCGATGACGGCTCCAACGAGACGATGGACTGGACCGCGCAGATCGCGCCGAGCTATTTCAACAACCGCAAGGTCTCGATCTACGGCGGCTCCAACGAGATCCAGCGCAACATCATCACCAAGGCCGTGCTGGGGTTGTGACGGACAGAGCGCAATAACAACAGGTGTCGTCCCCGCCTTGTGCGCAATTGCGCACTGGAGCGGGGACCCAGTACGCCGCGGCGGTCGTGCTTACGAAAACCGCCTGTGATTACTGGATCTCCGCCTTCGCGGGGATGACAATTGAGTGTCGGGCAACGGCAGGGGCAACAGCCTAGCGTTGATTTTGGAGAGACTGTGCAATGGATTTTGATTTGTCCGAGGAGCAGCGGCTTCTCAAGGAAAGCGTCGATGGCCTGCTGGGCTCGTCCTACGATTTCGATGCCCGCAAGAAATACATGAAGGAAAAGGGCGGCTGGAGCAAAACCGTCTGGGGCAAGCTCGCCGAACAAGGCCTGCTCGGCCTGCCGTTTTCGGAAGGTGATGGCGGCTTTGGCGCCGGCGCGGTCGAGACCATGATCGTGATGGAGGCGCTGGGCAAGGCGCTGCTGCTGGAGCCGTATCTGCCGACGGTCGTGATCGGCGGCGGCTTCCTGCGGCGCGGAGGCTCGGCCGAGCAGAAGGCTGCGCACATCCCCGGTATCATCGACGGCAGCAAGACATTTGCCTTCGCGCAGCTCGAGAAGAACTCGCGCTACGATCTGCAGGATGTTTCGACCTCGGCCAAGAAGAAGGGGTCAGGCTGGGTGATCGACGGCGAAAAGTTCGTCGTGCTCAACGGCGACACCGCCGACATGTTGATTGTCACCGCGCGCACCAAGGGCGGCCAGCGCGATGCCGGCGGCATCGGCGTGTTCCTGGTGCCCGGCAATGCCAAGGGCGTCACCAAGAAAGCCTATCCGACCCAGGACGGCCTGCATGCCGCCGACGTCACGTTTACCGGCGTTGAGGTAGGCAGCGATGCTGCGATCGGCGACCCCGAGAACGCCTTGCCGCTGATCGAGCGCGTGGTCGACGACGCCCGCACCGCGATGTGCGCGGAAGCCGTCGGCATCATGGACGAATCGCTGAAGACCACGGTCGAGTATTTGAAAACCCGCACCCAGTTCGGCGTGCCGATCGGCAGCTTCCAGACCCTGCAGCACCGCGCCGCCGACATGTTCGTCGCGGTCGAGCAGGCCCGCAGCATGTCGATGTTCGCGACCATGGCGAGCGATTTCGACGACGCCAGGGAGCGCGCCACCGCGATCGCCGCGGCGAAGGTGCAGATCGGCAAATCCGGCAAATTCGTCGGCCAGCAATCGATCCAATTGCATGGCGGCATCGGCATGACCCAGGAGGCCAAGATCGGCCATTACTTCAAGCGCCTGACCATGATCGAGAACAGCCTTGGCGATACGGACTATCATCTGCGCCGCGTCACCAACAGCGGCGGGCTGGTTTGATATTGATCGGGGCAGTCGTTGTGACTCGCAGGACTGCGCCAAAACAATAGTCGTCATGCCCGGCCTTTGTGCCGGGCATCCACGTCTTGGCAACAAAGCAAGACGTGGATGGCCGGGACAAGCCCGGCCATGACGGGAGAAAACGACAAGCGACAAGATAGGGAGTGTGCAGTGAAGGGAACCCCGTTCGATCTCACCGGCAAGGTCGCCGTCATCACCGGCTCGAGCCGCGGCATCGGCCGCTCCTCGGCGGAGCTGCTCGCAAAACTCGGCGCCAGGGTGGTGATCTCCAGCCGCAAGGCGGACGCCTGCGAGGAAGTCGCGGCCGGCATCAAGAAAGCGGGCGGCGACGCCCATGTCATCCCCTGCAACATCTCGCGCCGCGAGGAAGTCGAGGCGCTGATTGCGGGGGCGACAAAACACTACGGCAAGATCGATATCCTGGTCTGCAATGCGGCGGTCAATCCCTATTACGGCCCGCTGCTCGACATCAAGGACGAGACCTTCGACAAGATCATGGGCAGTAACGTCAAGAGCAACATCTGGCTCTGCGCGCTCGCGATCCCGCCGATGGCGGCGCGCGGCAACGGCTCGGTCGTCATCATCTCCTCGATCGGGGGCTTGCGCGGCTCGACCGTGATCGGCGCCTACGGCATTTCGAAAGCCGCCGATTTTGCCTTGTGCCGCAGTCTCGCCGGCGAATGGGGCCCGAAGGGCGTGCGCGTCAATTGCGTCGCGCCGGGGCTCGTCAAAACCGATTTCGCCCGCGCTTTGTGGGAAGACGAAGAGCGGTTGAAACGCCGCTGCGCCACCACGCCCTTGCGCCGGATCGGCGAGCCCGACGAAATCGCCGGCGCGGTGGCCTATCTCGGCTCCGACGCGTCGAGCTTCATGACCGGCCAGACCATTGTGGTCGACGGCGGCGTGACCACCGCGTCGGCGTGATTCTCCTCCCTCGCCCCGCTCTTGCGGGGAGAGGGTTGGGGTGAGGGGCTCTCTCCGGCGAACGGGGTGTAGCGATTAGCAGCCTGCCTTGCCCCTCACTCGAAATTCCCGCTTCGCGCGAATTTCGACCTCTCCCCGCAAAGAGCGGGACGAGGTGAAGAGCGGCGGCACCCCCTCTGATATTGACGAACCATCGCCAATCCGCTTGCCTTGCCGCAACACCACAAACCACCTCCGCCAAGCAACGCCAGGAAAACATCATGTCCTTTGTGCTGGCCATCGATCAGGGCACCACCTCCTCGCGCGCCATCGTGTTTCGCAGCGACATTTCCATCGCCGCCACCGCACAGCAGGAATTCCCGCAGCATTTTCCGGCCTCGGGCTGGGTCGAGCATGAGCCGGAGGACATCTGGACCTCGACCGTCATCACCTGCCGCGATGCGATGGAAAAGGCACGCCTGAAGGCAAAAGACATCGCCGCGATCGGCATCACCAATCAGCGCGAAACCACCGTGGTGTGGGACCGCGCCACCGGCACCGCGGTGCATCGCGCCATCGTCTGGCAGGACCGCCGTACCGCCGACATCTGCGCCAAATTGAAGGCCGAAGGCCATGAGCCGGCGATCTCGGCCAAAACCGGCCTGATCATCGATCCCTATTTTTCCGGCACCAAGGTGGCCTGGATCCTCGATCACGTGCCCGGCGCGCGGGCCCGCGCCGAGCGCGGTGAATTGATGTTCGGCACCGTCGATTGTTACCTGCTGTGGCGGCTAACCGGCGGCAAGGTGCACGCAACCGACGCCACCAACGCCTCGCGCACGCTATTGTTCAACATCCACCTGGGGGAATGGGACGATGAACTGCTAAAGATCCTGCGCGTGCCGCGCTCGATGCTGCCGGAGGTGAAGGATTCTTCGGCCAAATTCGGCGAGAGCCTGCCTGATTTGTTCGGCGGCGCCATCGCGATCTCCGGCATCGCCGGCGACCAGCAGGCCGCGACCATTGGACAAGCCTGCTTCTCGCCCGGCATGATGAAATCGACCTATGGCACCGGCTGTTTTGCGCTGCTCAACACCGGCACTAAGCCGGTCGCGTCGAAGAACAAGCTGCTCACCACCATCGCCTATCAGCTCAAGGGCCAGCGCACCTATGCGCTGGAGGGCTCGATTTTCGTCGCCGGCTCCTCGGTGCAATGGCTGCGCGACGGGCTCGGCATCATCAAGCAGGCCGCCGAGACCGGCCCGCTCGCCGACCAGTCCGACTCGACGCAGTCGGTCTATCTGGTGCCGGCTTTCGTCGGCCTGGGCGCGCCCTACTGGAATCCGCGCGTGCGCGGCGCGCTGTTCGGATTGACCCGCAACACCGGACCGGCCGAGCTCGCCCATGCGGCGCTCGAAAGCGTCTGCTACCAGACCCACGATTTGTGGGCCGCGATGCGGGCCGACTGGCCCGAGGCCAACGCCGCCAACATCGTGCTGCGCGTCGATGGCGGCATGGCCGCCTCCGACTGGACCATGCAGCGCCTCGCCGATTTGCTCGACGCCCCGGTCGACCGCCCGATGATCCAGGAAACCACCGCGCTCGGCGCCGCCTATCTCGCGGGCCTGTCAGCCGGCGTCTATCCCGAGCCTGCAAAATTCGCCGACAACTGGCGGCTCGAGCACCGCTTCAAGCCGAACATGAGCCAGGCGACGCGCGAGCGGAAGCTCGCGGGATGGGCACGGGCGGTGAAGGGAGTGCTGGCGAGCGATGAGGGGGAGGGGTAGAGCCCGACTCACTCGTCATGCCCGGAGTTGATCCGGGCATCCACGCCTTGGCCAGCCACGGGCGCGCTTCCTTGCTCCTGTTCCTGTGCCAGCAGCAGCTCTTTCAGGGTGCCCTCGCTGAGCTTGCCGGTGGTCGAGGGAATTCGCCGCCCGGCGGCATCGATCGACGTGGAGGTATCCGGTAGCGGCGGCGGGGTAGCCCCCGTCGCGGCGAAGGCCCCGGTCCCGCCGGCCTCTTCGACGTCGCCAGCCTCCTCGGTCCCATCGACATCCCCGGCCTGTCCGACGCCGCGCCGCCGCCTGGTTTCCTTCGGCTTCGGCGGTGCCGGCGTGTAGATGATCGGCGGCAGCATGTGATGGCGCGACACGGCTTCGCTCCTTAACCTATCCGCATCTAGCCCGTGATTCGGGCCGGCGCGCCAGTCAAAAATAGGCCATTCCGCAGGCAGGCCGGGGATTGGCTGGCGGGAGAAGGGATTGGTTGTTGGCGGGAGCCGAGGGAGAGGGGTAGGATTCGTTCGGCCGTCATGGCCGGGTCGATAGGCGAGCGGAAGCGACGCCGTCCTTCGGACGGCTATGGGCGACGCCGTCCTTCGGCCGGCTATGCCCGCCATGATGAATAGAGAAGGGATGCGACCGCCATGATCCTGATCGGCCAATACGACTCCCCCTTCGTCCGCCGCGTCGCGATTGCGTTGCGGCTATACGAACTGCCTTACGAGCACTGGCCGTGGTCGACCTTTGGCGATGGCGACAAGATCGCGCCCTATAATCCGCTGCAGCGGGTGCCGACCATGGTGCTGCACTCTGGCGAGGTGCTGATCGAGAGCACCGCGATCCTCGATTATCTCGACGAATGGGTCGGGCCGGGCAAGGCCATGATCGCGGCGCGCGGGCCGGACCGCCGCCATGCGCTGGAAATCTGCGCGCTGGCGACCGGGCTGGCCGACAAGTCGGTCAGCCTTCTCTATGAGCGGGTGCTGCGCAAAAAAGAGTCAAAGGTCTGGGTCGATCGCTGCCAGGCCCAGATCGGCGGCGTACTCGAGGCGCTGGAAAAACAGCGCGCCGCCATCGCAAAACCGTTCTGGTTTGGCGAGCATATCGGCCACGCCGACATCGCGGTCGCCTGCGTGCTGCGCTACACCGGCGAAGCGCATCCGCAATTGCTCGATGCCACGCAATATCCGGCGCTGGCCGCCCACGCCGCGCGCTGCGAAGCGCTGCCGCCGTTCCAGGAAATCGCGCAGCCGCTGGCGCCGCCGAGCGGGAAGTGACCCTCGCTTACCCTCCCCTGGAGGGGGAGGGTCGGCTCGCATGGAGCGCAGCGAAATGCGAGACGGGGCGGGGTGACAGTCTATCTCGGGATTCGGTGTCTCAATTGCAGTCGAGTGGCTGCTCGGTGGATCGTTGTGGATATAACGGGCATGTCGCTCGTGGATGGATCACCCCACCCCGCTCGCTGCGCGAGCGACCCTCCCCCTCCAGGGGAGGGTAAAAACAGCTAGCCCCGCGCCGCCTTCTTCCGATACGCCAGATGCACCGCGCAGTTGCAGCCGGGGGGATGCGAGGCGACATCGTTGGCGGGGACGGCGGTGGCCGGCGCCAGCGTCGGCATCGCTTCCTTTACCAGCCGCTCCTGCGCGGATTGGTCCTGTGTCGGGATATAGTTCAGCACCGGTGCCAGCCAGCGTTCGGTTTCCGCAACCGAAAAACCCTTGCGCGCGGCGTAGTCCTCGACCTGATCGCGCTCGATCTTGCCGACGCCGAAATAAAAACTTTCCGGATGGCTGAAATAGAGCCCGGAAACCGAGGAGCCCGGCCACATCGCATAGCTCTCGGTGAGCTTGACGCCGGCGGTGTTCTCCGCATCGAGCAGCGCGAACAAGGTCGCCTTCTCGGTGTGATCGGGCTGCGCGGGATAGCCGGGCGCGGGGCGGATGCCCCGATATTTTTCCAGGATCAAGTCTTCCGGCGGCAGCGCCTCGTCCGGCGCATAACCCCAGAATTCCCGGCGCACGCGAGCGTGCATCCGCTCGGCAAAGGCTTCGGCGAGACGATCGGCCAGCGCCTTGCACAGGATCGAGGAATAATCGTCATTGGCGTTCTTGAAACGGTCGGCAACGACATTCTCGCCGATTCCGGCAGTGACCACGAACGCGCCGATATAATCGGACACGCCGCTCCCGGCGGGCGCGATGAAATCCGACAGCGCCGCATTGAAGCGGCCTTCGCGTTTTTCGAGCTGCTGGCGCAGCGTGTGGAAGGTCGCGATCTGCTTTTTGCGGCTGTCGTCGGCATAGACCAGGATGTCGTCGCCCTCGGCATTGGCGGGCCAGAAGCCGATGGTCGCCTGCGCCTTGAACCAGTTTTCTTTCACGATCAGGTCGAGCATCCTGCGCGCGTCGTCATAGAGCGAGCGCGCGACCTCGCCGACCTTGGGGTCGTCGAGGATCGCCGGAAAACGCCCGGTCAATTCCCAGGTCTGGAAGAACGGCGTCCAGTCGATGTATTTTGCGAGTTCGGCGAGGTCGTAGTCGCGAAAGCTTTTGATGCCCAGGAACGCCGGCTTTTTCGGCGGTGTCTTGGCAAAATCGATCGCGACCGCGTTGGCGCGCGCGTCCTTCAGCTTCAGCCGCTTCTTGTCGGCCTGCGCGCGGAAATGCGCGGCGGAGATTTTCGCGTAGTCGGCGCGCACGTCGGCCGCATAGGCCTCGCGCCTCTCCGGCGACAACAGCGAGGAGGCGACGCCGACGGCGCGACTCGCGTCATTGACATGCACCACCGGCCCGCCGCGATAATTCGGGTCGATCTTTACCGCGGTGTGGACACGGCTCGTGGTGGCGCCGCCGATCAACAGCGGCACCGTCATGCCCTGGCGTTCGAGTTCGCCGGCCAGAAAACTCATCTCGTCCAATGACGGCGTGATCAGGCCGGACAGGCCGATGATGTCGGCCCCTTCGGTCTTCGCGGTCTCGATGATTTTCGTCGCGGGCACCATGACGCCGAGATCGATGACTTCAAAGTTGTTACATTGCAGCACGATGCCGACGATGTTCTTGCCGATGTCGTGGACGTCGCCTTTTACCGTTGCGAGCACGATCTTGCCCGCGGAGCTGCGGCCGTCGCCCTTGATGCCGGCGGCAAGGTTGCGGGCCTTCTCCTCTTCCATGAACGGCATCAAATAGGCGACCGCCTGCTTCATCACGCGGGCGGATTTTACGACTTGCGGCAAGAACATCTTGCCGTCGCCAAAGAGGTCGCCGACGATGTTCATGCCGGCCATCAGCGGACCTTCGATGACGTCGAGCGGACGCGTCGCAAGCTTGCGGGCGTCCTCGGTATCGACATCGATGAATTCGGTGATGCCGTGCACCAGCGCGTGGCTGAGGCGCTTGTCGACCGGCCATTCGCGCCAGGCCAAATCCTGCTCTTTGGTCTGCTTCTCCTTGCCGCGGAACTTCTCGGCCAAAGCCAGCAGCCGCTCGGACGCGCCGGGGTCGCGGTTCAAAATGACGTCTTCGCAGGTCTGGCGCAGTTCGGGATCGATGTCGTCATAGACGATCATCTGCCCGGCGTTGACGATGCCCATGTCCATGCCGGCCTTGATGGCGTGATACAGGAACACCGAATGCATCGCCTCGCGCACCGGCTCATTGCCGCGGAACGAGAACGAGAGATTCGAGACGCCGCCGGAGATATGCGAATGCGGCAGGTTTTTCCGGATCCAGCGCGTCGCCTCGATGAAATCGACGCCGTAATTATTATGCTCCTCGAGCCCGGTCGCAATCGCAAAGATATTCGGATCGAAGATGATGTCTTCCGGCGGGAAGTCGAGTTGCTTGACCAGGATGTCGTAAGCGCGCTTGCAGATCTCGGTCTTGCGCGCGAACGTGTCAGCCTGCCCCGCTTCGTCGAACGCCATCACCACCACGGCCGCGCCATGGCGCCGCGCGATTTTTGCCTCGTGGATGAATTTCTCCTCGCCTTCCTTCATCGAGATCGAGTTCACCACCGGCTTGCCCTGGACGCATTTCAGGCCGGCCTCGATCACGGCGAATTTCGAGGAATCGACCATCACCGGAACGCGGGCGATGTCGGGCTCGGCGGCGACGAGGTTGAGGAAGGTCACCATCGCCTTTTCGGAATCGAGCAAGCCCTCGTCCATGTTGACGTCGATGATCTGGGCGCCGTTCTCGACCTGGTCGCGCGCCACCTGCAACGCCGCGTTGTAATCGCCCGCGGTGATCAATTTGCGGAATCTTGCCGAGCCCGTGACATTGGTGCGCTCGCCGACATTCACGAACGGGATCGCGGGCGTAAGCTCGAACGGCTCGAGGCCGGAGAGCCGCAGCCGCGGCTCGATCGCGGGAACGGCGCGGGGCTTGTGCGGCGCGACCGCAGCCGCAATCGCGGCGATATGGTCGGGCGTGGTGCCGCAGCAGCCTCCGACGATGTTGACGAGGCCGGCTTGTGCGAACTCGCCGATCAGCCGCGCCATGTATTCCGGGGTTTCGTCGTATTGGCCGAATTCGTTGGGTAGCCCGGCATTCGGGTAGGCGCAGACTAGCGTATCGGCGACGCGGCCGATGTCGGCAATATGGGCGCGCAAATCCTCGGCGCCGAGCGCGCAGTTGAAGCCGATGGTGACAGGTCTTGCGTGGCGCACCGAATTCCAGAACGCCTCGGGCAATTGGCCGGACAGCAGCCGGCCGGATTTGTCGGTGATGGTGCCCGAGATCATCACGGGCACGTCGATGCCGCGCGCTTCGGTGATCTCGGCGATCGCGTACAGCGCGGCCTTGGCGTTGAGCGTATCGAAGATGGTTTCGACCAGCAGCAAATCGGCGCCGCCGTCCAGAAGTCCCCTGATCTGCTCGCCATACGCTGCGCGCAGATCGTCAAAGGTGACGGCGCGAAAACCGGGGTTGGAGACATCGGGCGAGATCGACGCGGTGCGGTTGGTCGGGCCGAGGGCGCCGGCAACAAAGCGCGGCTTGCCGTCCTCGGCGGTCACCCGCTCGGCGGCGGCGCGCGCGAGTTTCGCGCCTTCGAGATTCATCTCATAGGCGATGCCGGAAAGATCGTAATCGGCCTGCGCGATCGAGGTCGAGGAGAAGGTGTTGGTGGCGACGATGTCGGCGCCGGCGCGCAGGTAATCGGCGTGGATATCCTCGATCGCCTTCGGCTGCGTCAGGATCAACAGATCGTTGTTGCCTCTGACGTCGCGATGGAAATCCTTGAACCGCTGCCCCCGAAACGCGGCCTCGTTATATTCCAGGCCCTGGATCATGGTGCCCATGGCGCCGTCGAGCACCAGGATGCGCTCGCGGGCGGCGGCGAGCAATGCGGTTCGTTTTGCGGAAACAGGCACGGTCATCGGATCAGGCGGCTTTCTGTGCGCCATTGGGGCGGATGCCCAGCAAATGGCTGATGGCGAAGACGAGGTCCGCGCGGTTCATGGTGTAGAAGTGAAAGGTGTCGACGCCGTTCTTGGCGAGCTTTTGCACCTGGCCGGCGGCAACGGTGGCCGCGACCAATTTGCGGGTTTCGGGATCGTCGTCGAGGCCGTCGAATTTTGCCGCGAGCCAGTCCGGCACGCTGGTGCCGGCGCGGGTGACGAAATTGCGGGCCTGCTTGAAATTGTGCATCGGCATGATGCCGGGCACGATCGGAATGTCGATGCCGCGGGCGCGAACCCGGTCGAGATAGCGAAAGTAGAGGTCGTTGTCGAAGAACACCTGGGTGATCGCGCGCGTCGCGCCGGCATCGACCTTTGCCTTCAGGACATCGATGTCGGCATCGAAATCGGGACTCTCGGGGTGTTTTTCGGGATAGGCGGAAACCGAGACTTCGATATCGCCATGCCGCCGCTTGATGCCGGCGACGAGCTCGGCCGAACTGCGATAGCCGTCGGGATGGGTCGCGTAGGGCGTGCCGATGCCGCCGGGCGGGTCGCCGCGCAGGGCGACGATATGGCGGACGCCGACCTCGTGGTAGCGGCCGACGATCTCGTCGATCTCACCGCGCGCAGCGCCCACGCAGGTCAGATGCGCGGCCGGCAACAGGTCGGTTTCAGCCAGGATGCGGGCGATGGTGGAATGGGTGCGCTCGCGTGTCGATCCGCCGGCGCCATAGGTCACCGAGACGAAATTGGGCGAAAGCGGCGCGAGACGCTTGATCGTCTCCCACAGACTGCGCTCCATCTCCTCGGTTTTCGGCGGGAAAAACTCGAAGGAAATCGCCGGGGTCTTGAGCGCGCGCTGTCCATTCGGCGCGGGGGGCGTAACCTCGGTCATGGCACCACAAACTCCACTCATTCCGGTCAGGCATCGGGTCCAGCTGCAGGGCACTAAAATAAGCCAAATGGGAGGGATCGGACAGCCCATCGGTTGTGGGAAATGGCCCAATAATTGTATGAATTATATAATATGACCACCAAATATCAGAAAGTGGGCAACTCTATATTTGGCCTTTGGTGCTTACCAAAATGTCGCTATATATTTGTAAATATAGCTATTTTAGTAAAGTAGATAACTGGATTTGCCATCGAGAGTACTTGTGGGCAGAATGAAAGATGCATGCAATTGCCGGATTTAGTCCCACTCTGCCGCATCCTGAGTGTTTGCCGCCCAAGCCGCCGGCGCGTGCCTGATCTGCAATGATGGGCATCATTGTAGGCCGGCTATCGTGCATTAACTTAAGGCCGATGATTCCACTTTCCATCCTCGACCTCTCCGTCGTCACCACGGGCACCAGGCCCGCGGCCGCGTTGCGCAACAGCATCGATCTGGCGCGCCATGCCGATGCGCTCGGCTATGTCCGCTATTGGCTCGCCGAACATCACAACCTCGCCTCGGTGGCGAGCCCCGCGCCCGATCTGATGATCGGGCAGATCGCCGCGGTGACCAAGAGCATCCGGGTCGGTTCCGGCGGCGTGATGCTGCCCAACCACGCCCCGCTGGTGGTGGCCGAGCGCTTCAAGATGCTGGAGGCATTATTTCCCGGCCGCATCGACCTCGGCCTCGGCCGCGCGCCGGGCACCGATGGCGCCACCGCCTATGCGCTGCGCAGCCGCCTCGATCACCGCGAGGGCGACGATTTTCTCGAACGGCTGCATGAACTGATCTTGTGGGAGACCCGCGATTTCCCGCCAAATCATCCCTACCACAAGGTGGTGGCGATGCCGGACGACACGCCGCTGCCGCCGATCTGGCTGCTCGGCTCCAGCGATTACAGCTCCGAGCTTTCAGCCCAGGTCGGGATGGGTTTTGCGTTCGCGCATCACTTTGCGTCCTACGATGCGGTCGAGGCGCTGACGAATTACCGCGCCCACTTCAAGCCGTCCGCCTGGCGCGCGACGCCGCACGGCATTCTGGCGGTCGCCGTGGTCGCCGCCGAAACCGATGCGGAGGCCGAGCGGTTGGCGTCGTCGATGGATCTCAATCGTCTGCGCCGCGATCGCGGCCAGTTTTTGCCGCTGCCGAGCGTCGAGGAGGCGCTCGCCTATCCCTACACCGACAGCGAACGCGCCTCGATCGCCCGCAACCGCTCGCGGCTGTTCGTCGGCAGCCCGGCGACGCTGATGCAAAAGCTGCAGCCGATGATTGCGGCAAGCGAGGCCGATGAACTGATGGTCATCACCGCCGTGTACGATCACGACGCGCGCAAGAAATCCTATAGCCTGCTCGCGGACGCGTTTGGGTTAGGCAAGAAGGCCGCGGCGTAACAATTCGTCGTCCCTGCGAAAGCAGGGATAACCACCGGCGTTAGTTTTACGAAGAGTCTCGAGCAGACTGCCTTATCGATAGATCAGGCGGTATGAGTCCCTGCTTTCCCAGGAACGACATCGGGGGGCCCTATGTTCAGGACATTTCTTCCGACGCTCGCGCTAGTGAGCTTTTTGCCGGCAATGTCCGCTGCTCAGGCGCAATGCACCACAGCCACGCTGCAGGGCCAGTTCGTGTTCACCGGCCGCGGTTTTATCGAAGCCGCCGAGCCCGGCATACAGCGGGTCCATTACGGAATCTTCGTTTTCGACGGCGTGGAAAAACTCACGGGAAAGCAGTCATCCAGCCGGGGCGGCAAGATCGGCCGCGAAAAATTGGCCGGGAGCTATACCCTCGATGCCGATTGTACCGGCACGATGGAATTCGGCCTGGTACCGAATCACGGCGGCCTGACCCATTGGGATCTCTACGTCACCGAGGACCACAAGCATGGTCATATCATCCGTATGGATGAAGGCTCGATGGCAGTGAGGAGTTTTGAGAAATAATCATCCGCCGTCGTCCCGGCCTTGGGCCGGGACCCATAACCACCGGGTTCTGTTGTTGGCAAAGGCAACTGCTACAGCGTCCTAACGAGAGTGCACGGCGTGGGTCCCGGCCTTCGCCGGGACGACCCATGTGCGCAAAGCTCACTCCTGCTTCTCGCTGAACGTCGCGCGGAAGGGATGGCCGGGGTCCCGGCCTTCGCCGGGACGACCCATGTGCGCAAAGCTCACTCCTGCTTCTCGCTGAACGTCGCGCGGAAGGGATGGCCGGGATAGACCCCGACGATGCGAAATTCGCGCGAGAAGAATTTTAATTCCTCCAGCGCAAACGCTAACCCCCGGTCGTCGGGATGGCCGTCGACATCGGCGTAAAACTGCGTGGCGAAGAAATTGCCGTCGACCATGTAGCTTTCGAGTTTTGTCATATTGACGCCGTTGGTGGCGAAGCCGCCGAGCGCCTTGTAGAGCGCGGCGGGAAGGTTGCGCACCCGGAAAACAAACGTGGTGACCAGCGGCCCCGAGCCCTGTTTGGCCCACTCCGCCTCGCGCGCGAGCACCACGAAGCGCGTGGTGTTGTGGGTCTCGTCCTCGACATCCGCGGACAGAATGTCGAGGCCATAGATCTCGGCCGCGAGCTTCGAGGCAATCGCCGCGCAGGATTTGTCGCCGCGCTCGGCGACGATGCGGGCGCTTCCGGCGGTATCGGCGGCCACGATCGGCTTGATGCTGAGCTTGCGGATGATGCGGCGGCATTGCCCGAGCGCGTGGACGTGGCTCTCGACCGTCTTGATGTCGCCAAGTGTGGCGCCGCGCGGGGCCATCAATTGATGGCGGATCGGCAAAAACCATTCGCCGACGATGAACAGGCCGGAAGCCGGCAGCAGATGGTGGATATCGGCGACGCGGCCGGCGACCGAGTTCTCGATCGGGATCATGCCGAGATCGGCTTCTCCCGAGGTGATCGCGGCGAGCGCGTCCTCGAAGGTCGCGCAGGCCAGGGGCTCGGCGTCGGGATAGGCTTCGGCGATGGCGATATGGGAATTTGCCCCGGGCTCGCCCTGGAACGCGATTTTCTTGGGTTTGGTCGTTGCCTTGATCATGGCGCCTTTTATCAGGCAGCTAGGTTTTCGCCAGTAGCTGACGGGCGGTTTCGAGGTCGGCCGGCGTATCGACGCCGCGCGGCACCGTCGCGACGAGGGTGATATCGATGCGCATGCCCGCCTCGAGCGCCCGCAGCTGCTCGAGTTTTTCCTGCTTCTCCAACGGAGAGGGAGGAAGGGTGACAAAACGCTCCAGCGCCGCGCGGCGGTAGGCATAGACACCGATATGGTGGTAGCGCGGCCCGTCGCCGTAAGGGGCCGTGGCGCGGGTAAAGTAAAGCGCGCGCAGCCGCCCGGGGCTCACCGGCGAGCCGATCGCCTTGACCACGCTCGGGGCGGCGTTCTCTTCCTCGGTATGGATTTCGGCAGCAAGGGTCGCGATATCGACCGCGGGGTCGGCGAGCGGGCCGAGCACGCATCTGATGTTCTCAGGCGAAATGGTCGGGAAATCGCCCTGCAGGTTGACGACGATGTCGGCCTCGCCGCGGGGATCGAGGATGCCGAGCGCTTCGTAAATCCGGTCCGAGCCGGAAGGATGGTCGGCATGCGTCATGATGGCTTCGCCGCCATGGGCGGTGACCGCCGCCGCGATTGCAGGCGTATCGGTCGCAACCGCCACGCGGCCGATTTTGGCGGCCTCGGCCCGGCGCAGCACATGGACGATCATCGGCACGCCGGCGATATCCAATAGCGGCTTGCCGGGCAGGCGGGTTGCCGCCATGCGGGCGGGAATCAGCACCAAGGTGCGCGTTTCTGGCATCAAAGTGAGGTCTGGACCCGGTTGATAACAGGGTGGAAATGATGGGGATCAGGTGAAAGCCGGCGCATTTATACGGGTTGCCAGAGCACGGGCAAACCGATATCTGATCGTGGCTCGGGGTGCGGTGCGAAAGCCTGATTCCTGATGCATCCGCGGCCGTTTCCCTCCGGCCTAAAGTCGACATTTCCGGCCTGGAGCCTGACCGAATATGGACTCCTTCGAACTCAATAAAATTCTCGGTGCCATCCTGGGCACCTGCCTTGTTCTGTTGGTGACGAGCTTCACCGCGCAGGCGTTATTTGCCCCCAAGATGCCGGAAAAGCCGGGCTTCGAGATCGCCGTCAAGGAAGAGGCGCCAGCCGGCGGCAAGGAAGCCGCACCTGCGCCCTCCGAGCCGATCGAGAAGCTGCTGCAGACGGCCTCCGTCGAGAAGGGCGCGGCTGCCGCCAAGAAATGCGGCGCCTGTCACACCTTCGAGAAGGGCGGTCCGAACCGTGTCGGTCCTAACCTTTGGGGGATCGTCGGCGACAAGAAGGGCGAAGGACGCGGGTTCAATTTCTCCGCCGCCATGAAGGCCAAGGGCGGTGAATGGACGTATCAGGACCTCAACCAGTTCATCGACAACCCCAAGGGTTTTGTTCCGGGCACCGCGATGGGCTTTGCCGGCATCCAGAAGGACAGCGAGCGCGCCGACGTGATCGACTATCTGCACACGCTTTCGGATAATCCGGTTCCGCTGCCGACGGCGTCGAAGTAACGGCCTCCGTCCCCAATGACTTCTGCTGCAAACGGCCGGGCATCGCCTGGCCGTTTTGCTATCGCGGTCACGCGCATGATCCGCCAAAGTGTGAGCGGTTTGGCGGTAAGATCATGCGCTTTTATGAATTGGAGCGCGACCGGACGCAAAACCGGTCCCCACTTTTGCTGGTCGCGCTCACGTTATCGGGACGTTTCGCCGCACCGGCGCCCCGTGCGGGCGAGTATCATGAGGAAAAAGCAACTTAACCTGTCGAACCCTTGCCTTATATTGAGTCCCCAATAGCGCAGTACCAACAGGAATTCCTCATTTGGCAATTACCCGACGACACCTCCTCCAGAGTGGAACCCTTGCCGCCGTCGCCCCGGTCTTGGGAGTTTCGATCGGCCTCCCGGCGGTGAGCCCCGCAGAGGCGCAAACCGCGACCAGCGAGCCGGCCTGGCGGCACGCGCTGTCGCTGTTCGGCGACATCAAATATCCAGCCGACTTCAAGCGCTTCGACTACGTCAATCCGGACGCGCCCAAAGGCGGCGTCGCCCGCATGATCTCGCTCGGCACCTTCGACAATTTCAACATCGCGGTTGCCGGCGTCAAAGGCTCGATCGCTCCGGCCGCGGCGCTGATCTACGAAGAGCTGATGACGCGATCGCAGGACGAGGTCGTCACCGAATACGGCCTGCTGGCGGAAGCCGCCTCCCATCCCGACGATTTCGCCTGGGTCACCTATCGGCTTCGCAAGGAGGCCCGCTGGCATGACGGCCAGCCCGTGACGCCGGAGGACGTGATCTTCTCGATCGAGGTGCTGAAGAAAAACAGCCCGATGTATTCTTCGTATTATCGTCATGTCGTCAAATACGAAAAGGTCGGCGAGCGCGACGTAAAATTCACCTTCGATGCTCCGGGAAACCGCGAACTGCCGACCATCGTCGGCGAATTGCCGGTGTTGCCGAAACATTACTGGGAAGGCACCGACAGCCAGGGCCGCAAGCGCGATATCTCGCAGACGACGCTGGAGCCGCCGCTCGGCTCCGGTCCCTACCGCATCAAGGAATTCGTCGCCGGGCGATCTGTCGTGCTGGAGCGGGTGAAGGATTACTGGGGCGAGAAACTTCCGATCCGGATCGGCGCGAACAATTTCGACGAGATGCGCTATGAGTTTTTCCGCGACAACACCGTAGCCCTCGAAGCCTTCAAGGCCGATCAGGCCGACTGGATCACCGAGAATTCGGCGAAGCAGTGGGCGACCGCTTATGATTTTCCGGCGGTCGCCGAAAAGCGCGTCGTCATGGAAGAATTCCCGATCAACGATTCCGGCCGGATGCAGGGTTTTGTGCTCAATCTGCGCCGCGACCAGTTCAAGGACGCGCGGCTGCGGCGGGCGTTCAACTACGCCTACGATTTCGAGGAGATGAACAAGCAGCTGTTCTATGGGCAATACAAGCGCATCAACAGCTATTTCGAGGGAACGGAGCTGGCCGCAACGGGCCTGCCGGAGGGGCAGGAATTGGCGCTCCTGGAGACCGTGCGCGACAAGGTGCCGCCGGAGGTTTTCACGACCCCCTATCAGAATCCGGTCGGCGGCAATCCGGAAGCCGTGCGCGCCAATTTGCGGGAGAGCATGCGGCTTCTGAAAGAAGCGGGTTACGAGGTTCGCGACCGTAAATTGGTGGATGCCGCGGGCAAGCCGTTCACCGTCGAAATTCTGGTTCAGGAACCATCCGCCGAACGGATCGCGCTGTTCTACAAGCCGTCATTGGAGCGCATCGGCGTCACCGCCTCGATCCGCGTCGTCGATGACGCGCAGTATGAAAACCGGCTGCGCAGCTTCGATTTCGATATCATCACCGACGTCTGGGGCGAGTCGCTGTCGCCCGGCAATGAGCAGCGCGAGTTCTGGGGTTCGCAGACCGGCGATCAACCCGGCTCAAAAAACACCATCGGCATCAAGAACCCCGCCGTCGATGCGCTGATCGACAAGGTCATCTTCGCCAAGGACCGCGCCAACCTCGTGGCCGCGACCAAAGCGCTCGATCGCGTGCTGCTGTGGAATTTTTACGTCGTGCCGCAATTCACCTATGGCTTCTCGCGCTATGCCCGCTGGGACCGCTTCAGCCACGCCGAGCCGCTGCCGAAATACGGCCGTTCCGGGCTGCCGACATTGTGGTGGTACGACGCCGACAAGGCCGCCAGGATCGGCAAGCGATCTTGAGGGATCTTTCGCGCATGGCGCCCTTCTCCCGCCGGCATGTGCTCGGTCTCGGAATTGGCGCGTTGAGCGCACCCCTATTGCGGCCGGCGATGGCGGTCGACGCCGGCGCCGAGGTCCACGGGCTGTCGGTGTTCGGCGATCTGAAATATCCGGCCGATTTCCATCATTTCGATTACGTGAACGTCGCCGCGCCGAAGGGCGGGATGTTTTCGACGATTCCTAGCGTGCGCTCGTATAATCAATCCTACTTTACGTTCAATTCGCTCAACGCCTTCATCCTGAAGGGCGAAGGCGCACAGGGCATGGACCTCACCTTTGCAACGCTGATGGCGCGCGCGGGTGACGAGCCGGACGCGGTGTATGGCCTTGCGGCGAAGTCAGCGCAGATTTCCCCGGACAAGCTGACCTACACATTTGCGCTGCGGCCGGAAGCGAGTTTTCACGACGGTTCGAAACTGACGGCGCATGACGTCGCCTTTTCGTTCACGACATTGAAGGCCAAGGGCCATCCGCTCGTCATCGTGCAGTTGCGCGATATGGTGAAGGCCGAGGCGCTCGACGATACGACGGTGGTCGTCACCTTCGCCGACAAGCACGCGCGCGATGTGCCGCTCTACGTCGCGACCTTGCCGATTTTCTCCAGGGCTTATTATGCGACGCGGCCGTTCGACGAATCGACGCTTGATACCCCGTTGGGGTCGGGGCCCTACAAGGTCGGAAAATTCGAAGCCAATCGTTACATCGAATACGATCGGGTCAAGGACTGGTGGGGCGCCGATCTGCCGGTCAGCCTTGGCGTCTACAATTTCGATACCGTTCGCTACGAATTCTATCGCGACCGCGATGTCGCCTTCGAAGGATTTAGCGGCAAGAGCTACCTGTACCGCGAAGAATTTACCGCGCGGATCTGGGCGACGCGCTACGATTTCCCCGCCATCAAGGATGGCCGCGTCAAGCGCGAAGTCCTGCCGGATCAGTCGCCGGCGGGCGCCCAGGGCTGGTTCATGAATACGCGCCGCGCGCAGTTCAAGGACCCGCGCGTGCGTGAAGCGCTGATCCTGGCGTTCGATTTCGAATGGACCAACAAGACGATCATGTACGGCGCCTATGCGCGCACCCAATCGCTGTTCCAGAATTCGGACATGGTGGCGAACGGACCGCCGTCGCCCGAAGAACTCAAGCTGCTGGAGCCGTTTCGCGGCCAGGTGCCGGACGAGGTGTTCGGTCAGCCCTTCGTGCCGCCGGTGTCGGATGGGTCGGGGCAGGATCGCAGCTTGCTGCGCAAGGCCACCCAGCTGCTCAACGAGGCCGGACTGGTGATCAAGGACGGCAAGCGGTTGCTGCCCAGTGGCGATCTCTTCAAAATCGAATTTCTGCTCGACGAGCCTTCGTTTCAGCCGCACCATGCGGGCTATCTGAAGAATCTCGGCACGCTCGGGATCGACGCCAGCCTGCGGCTGGTCGACGCCGTGCAATACCGTGCCCGGGTTGAAGATTTCGACTTCGACATCACCACCGAGCGCCTCGGCATCTCGGCGACGCCGGGCGACTCGATGCGTCCGACCTTCTCGTCGCAGGCGGCCGCTACCAAGGGATCGTACAATCTGGCCGGCATCGCCGATCCCGTCATCGATGCGCTGCTCGAAAAGATTCTGGCTGCCGACACCCGCACTGAGCTGACGACTGCGTGTCGCGCCTTCGACCGGGTGTTCCGCGCCGGGCGGTATTGGGTGCCGCATTGGTATCGAGCCAATCACCCGGTTGCCTATTGGGATGTGTTCGATCATCCCGAGAGCTTGCCGCGCTATCAGATCGACAATTATTCATCCAGCGTCGGCGAGCGCATTCTGTGGTGGTACGATGCCGCCAAGGCGGCCAAGCTCGAGCAGGCGAAATAATTCATGAGCGCCTATATCGCCCGCCGCATTCTTTTGATGATCCCGACGCTGCTCGGGATCCTGTTCGTCTCCTTTGTCGTGGTGCAGTTCGCGCCGGGCGGGCCGGTGGAGCGCGTGATCGCGCAGCTCAGCGGCGCCGACACCGGCGGTACCTCCCGGATTTCCGGTTCATCCGGCGGCGATTTCGGTGCACGCGGCCAGCAGGTGGGCGCATCCGCCGACGTCGTCAGTTCCAAATATCGCGGCGCCCAGGGGCTCGATCCCGACTTCATCAAGAGCCTGGAAAAGCAGTTCGGCTTCGACAAGCCGGCGCCGGAACGTTTTGCATTGATGGTATGGAATTTTGCCAGGTTCGATTTCGGCAAGAGCTACTTCCGCGATGTCAGCGTGCTGCAGCTGATCAAGGAGAAACTGCCGGTCTCGATGTCGCTCGGCATCTGGATGACGCTTCTGACCTATCTGATCTCGATTCCGCTCGGCATCCGCAAGGCAGTCGCGGACGGCTCGAAGTTTGATACCTGGACCTCGGCGGTGATCATCGTCGGATTTGCGATTCCGGGCTTTCTGTTCGCGATCCTGCTGATCATCCTGTTTGCCGGCGGCTCGTTCTTCAACATCTTCCCGCTGCGCGGCTTGACCTCGGACGGCTGGTCGCAGTTTCCCTGGTACTGGAAGATACTCGATTATTTCTGGCACATCACGCTGCCGCTGATCTCGATGGCGCTGGGCGCCTTCGCCACCATGACGCTTTTGACGAAAAATTCATTCCTCGACGAGATCCGCAAGCAATATGTGATGACTGCGCGCGCCAAGGGCTGCAGCGAGCGGCAGGTGCTCTACAATCACATCTTCCGCAACGCCATGTTGATTGTGATCGCCGGCTTCCCGGGCGCGTTCATCCACGCGTTCTTCTCGGGCTCGCTGCTGATCGAAACCATCTTCTCGCTCGATGGGCTCGGCCTGCTCGGCTTCGAGAGCGTGCTGAACCGCGATTATCCGGTCGTGTTCGGAACGCTGTTCATCTTCTCGCTGATCGGTCTTGTGGTCAATCTGATCTCCGATCTTGCTTACATGTGGATCGATCCGCGGATCGATTTCGAGGCGCGGGAGGTCTGATGACGATCACAGCGATCCCGCCGGTCGAGACCAAAACGCCGTCGCCGCTCGGCGAAGCCGTGCCGGCGACGCGCCATGGGTTCGCCCCGTCGCCGCTCAATCAGCGCCGCTGGCAGAATTTCAAATCGAACCGCCGGGGTTACTGGTCGTTCTGGATCTTCCTGATCCTGTTCTTCGTGTCGCTGTTTGCCGAATTGATCGCCAACGATCGTCCGTTCCTCATCAAATTCGACGGTCATTTGTATTTTCCGGCGTTTGTCAGTTATTCCGAGACCACATTTGGCGGCGATTTCGAGACCGCCGCCGATTATCGCGATCCCTATCTGCAGAAGCTGATCAAAGACAAGGGCGGCAAGATCGTCTGGCCGCTGATCCGCTATTCCTACGACACCCACAATCTCGATCTGCCGACGCCGGCGCCCTCAAAACCGACCTGGATGCTGACGGAAGCCGAATGCAAGGAGGTGGTGCAGAAGAAGGGCCTGCACAGCTGCCGCGACCTCGAATATAACTGGCTCGGCACCGACGATCAGGGCCGCGACGTGGTGGCGCGGCTGATTTACGGCTTCCGCATCTCGGTGCTGTTCGGCCTCAGCCTGACCTTGATTTCCTCGATCATCGGGGTTGCCGCCGGCGGCGTGCAGGGCTATTTCGGCGGTTGGATCGATCTCGGTTTCCAGCGCTTCATTGAAGTGTGGAGCGCCATTCCCTCGCTCTATCTGTTGCTGATCCTGTCATCGGTGCTGGTGCCCGGCTTCTTCGTCCTGCTCGGCATTCTCCTGTTGTTCTCCTGGGTGTCGCTGGTTGGCCTCGTGCGTGCCGAATTTCTGCGCGGGCGCAATTTCGAATATATCCAGGCCGCGCGCGCGCTCGGCGTGTCCAATGCCGTGATCATGTTCCGGCATCTGTTGCCCAACGCCATGGTCGCGACCATGACGTTCCTGCCCTTCATCGTGTCGTCCTCGGTGATGACGCTGACCGCGCTCGACTTCCTGGGGTTCGGATTGCCGCCGGGCTCGCCATCGCTCGGCGAGTTGCTGTCGCAGGGCAAGGCCAACGTCCAGGCGCCGTGGCTCGGCTTTACCGGCTTCTTCGCGGTCGCCATCATGCTGTCGCTCCTGATCTTCATCGGCGAAGCCGTGCGCGACGCGTTCGATCCCCGCAAGACGTTCCGATAAATTTGTGGAACTAGTTAGAGGTGCGGCGCCATGAATACCATCATAACGAGGCACTATCCGGCGTCGAACTTCCCGAAGACTTGCGTGAGGGCATAAATCCTTCCTCATTGGTTACCGTTACGATCACTGAGCGAAGGATTTCACCACTACAGGCTGATGCAGATACTGACGAGATCACAGCGTCCCGGACCAGCCCAACGAAAGAAGTCGATACCGAATTGCGCGGCGGATCGGACGATCGGGATGAATGAAAGCCGCATTTTGCGCTATCTGATGCAAGAGGCCTCGTAATGGACGCGATCAACCAGCCGCTGCTCGATGTCAGGGATTTGTCGGTGGCGTTCCACCAGCCGAGCGGTACGTCCGTCGCGGTCGATCATATTTCCTTCGAGATCAAGCGCGGCGAGTGCGTGGCGCTGGTCGGCGAATCCGGTTCCGGAAAATCGGTCAGCGCGTTGTCGGTCCTGAGACTGCTGCCGTATCCGAGCGCATCGCATCCCTCGGGGAGCATTCGCTTCCAGGGCCGCGAGCTGCTCGGCCTGTCGGAGCGCGAGATGCGCGGCCTTCGCGGCAACGACATTTCGATCATCTTCCAGGAGCCGATGACCTCGCTTAATCCGCTGCATACGATCGAGCAGCAGATCGTCGAAATCCTGCAGCTCCACAGCGGCGTCAGCGGCGCGAAGGCACGGGCGCGCACCCTCGAGTTGCTCGCGCAAGTCGGGATTCCCGAGCCGGAGACCCGGCTTCAAAGCTATCCGCATCAATTGTCCGGCGGCCAGCGCCAGCGCGTCATGATCGCGATGGCGCTCGCCAATGAGCCGGATCTGTTGATCGCGGACGAGCCGACCACCGCGCTCGACGTCACGGTGCAGGCGCAAATCCTGACGCTGCTCGCGGAAATTCGCGCCCGGCGCGGCATGAGCATGCTGTTCATCACCCACGATCTCGGCATCGTGCGCCGCATCGCGGATGTGGTCTGCGTCATGAACGGCGGCAAGATCGTCGAACAGGGCCCGGTCGAGCAGGTCTTCACCGCGCCAAAACATCCCTACACGCGCGATCTGCTCGCGGCCGAGCCGAAACCCGATCCCGCCCCGCCGCGGCCTGATTCACCGGTCGTGATATCGGCGGATGATCTAAAAGTCTGGTTTCCGGTCAGGCGAGGCCTGCTCCGTTCAACCGTCGGCTTCATCAAGGCGGTCGACGGCGTCACGCTGTCGGTACGCCAGGGCGAGACGCTCGGCGTCGTCGGCGAGTCCGGTTCCGGCAAAACCACGCTGGGGCTGGCGCTATTGCGGCTGATCTCGTCGCTCGGCCCGATCGTGTTTCTCGGCAACAATATCCAGGGCCTGCGTTTCAAGGCGATGCGGCCGTTCCGCCGCGACATGCAGATCGTGTTCCAGGATCCGTTCGGCGCGCTTAGCCCGCGGATGTCGGTCGGCGACATCGTCGCCGAGGGGCTCAGCGTGCACCAAAGCGGGCTTTCGCGGGAGGAGCGCGAGGCGCGGGTGATCAAGGCGCTCAGAGATGTCGGCCTCGATCCGGCGACGCGGTTTCGCTATCCGCATGAGTTTTCCGGCGGCCAGCGCCAGCGCATCTCGATCGCGCGCGCGGTGGTGCTGGAGCCGAATTTCGTCGTGCTGGACGAGCCGACCAGCGCGCTCGACATGCTGTTCCAGGCGCAGATGGTCGATCTCTTGCGCGAATTGCAGCGCAAGCGCGACCTGACCTACATGTTCATCTCGCACGACCTGCGCGTGGTTGCTTCGCTCGCAAGCCATTTGATCGTGATGCGGGACGGCAAGGTGGTGGAGGAGGGGCCGGCGTCGGAACTGTTCAAGTCGCCGAAGACCGATTACACCCGCGCGCTGTTTGCTGCCGCGTTCCGCCTGGAGGCCGTGCCCGGCGACGTCGTGGCCGAATAGCGCTTCACGCCAAGCGCTTGATGGCGGCGATCTCGCTGCCGGCCTTTTTGATGCGCGCGATGGCTTCGCCGGTATTTTCGATCATGGTTGCCATGTGATGGGCGTTGGCGTGGACGATGGTCGCGGCATCGCGCGCGATGGCGACGTGGCCGTGCCAGAAAATCAGGTCGCCGCGCCGCAATCGCTTGGCCTCGCTCACATCCAATTCCCCGCCGAGGCCATCCTGCTGCATGTCGCTGTCGCGCGGACAGCCGGTCCCGGCCGCGGTCAACGACACCTGAACCAGGCCCGAACAATCGATCCCGAGGCTGGTCTTGCCGCCCCACAGGTATGGCGTGCCGGCAAAACGCTCGGCGACCGCGACGAAATCCGTCTCGTGGTCGTCAATGCTGCCGACATGCTGCCGCGGCAGGTACCAGCCCTCGCGCGTCACCGCGAAAGCGCCGTCGTCACGCGCAACCGTCACCAGCGCGCCCATCGCCAGCGTCTCCAGCGGCGGCAGTTTGATCGAGGGACCTGGAAAAGCGAATGTCCGCAAGCTCGTGATCTTGTGCGTCGGCCTGCCACCGGGCTTTGTCAGCGCACGGTCGGGAAGCCAGCCGACATAGCCGTCGCTGTTCAACTGCCCCCACGCAAAACCTTCGCCGTTGCGGTCGTAGATGGTAACGCGCTCGCCTTTCAGCGCCTGTGTCAACAGCATGGCATCGGAGGACGGCGCCTCGCGCAAGGGCGCGAGCGCATCGGCGATCTCGAACTCAACGCCTTCGACAAAGCGCGCCGCCTTGAGCTTGCCTTCGAGATATTTGGCGGCGAGGTCGCCGCGTGCCGGCGTCAGGCGCGGATCATCCATAGCGTTCGCTCAATAGTTTGTAGATCGCACGCGCGGCCTGGCATTCGCCGCCCTCCGGCCGTGCCGGCTTTGCCGACGGCGTCCAGCCATAGATATCGAGATGCAGCCAGCTTTTGGCATCTTCGACAAAACGCTGCAGGAACAGCGCGCAGGTGATCGAGCCGGCGAAGCCGCCCGACGGCGCGTTGTTGAGGTTGGCGACTTTCGAATCGAGCCAGCTGTCGTAGGCAGGCCACAACGGCATTCGCCACAAAGGATCGTTCTCCTGTTTCGCGTATCGCGCCACGTCCCCTGCCAGTCTCTCATCATTGGTGTAAAAGGGCGGTAAATCCGGCCCCAACGCCACCCGCGCCGCGCCGGTCAGGGTGCCCATATCGATCAAGAGTTCGGGCTTTTCCTCATCCGCCAGCGCCAGCGCGTCGGCCAGGATCAGGCGGCCTTCGGCGTCGGTATTGCCGATCTCGACCGTCAGGCCCTTGCGCGAGCGGAAGATATCGAGCGGGTGGAAGGCATTGCCGGCAACGGCATTCTCGACCGCGGGGATCACGACGCGCAAGCGCAGCTTCAGCCTTGCATCCATCACCATCTGCGCCAGCGCCAGCACATTGGCGGCGCCGCCCATATCCTTCTTCATGATCAGCATGCCGCTGGACGGTTTCAGGTCGAGCCCGCCGGTATCGAAGCAGACGCCCTTGCCGACCAGCGTCACCTTGGGATGGGTCGGATCGCCCCAGCTGAAATCGATCAGCCGGGGCGCGCGCGACGACGCCATCCCGACCGTATGGATCAGCGGAAAGTTCTGGCGGACCAATTCGTCGCCGACGATGCAGCTGAAACTGGCGCCGAAGCGCTTTGCCAACTGCTCGGCAGCCAGTGCCAATTCCGCTGGCCCCATGTCGTTCGCCGGCGTATTGATGAGATCGCGGGCAAGCCGGGCTGCCTCCGCCATTCGCGCGATGTCGGTGGCGTCAACGCCGTCCGGCGGCACCAGTCTGACATCAGGCGCGTCCGCCTTGCGGTAGCGGCCAAAGCGGTAGGCGCCGAGCGCGAACGCCAGCGTCGCGAGCCGCGTGTCGTGGGGCGCGTTGGCAAAACGGTAGGTGCCGGGCGGCAGCAGGCCGGGCAGTGAACCCGGCCGGAACAGATCGCAGGATTTGGCGGTTGCGTCCTCGAGGCCGAACAGGACCTGCGCAATCTTTCCGTCGGATGACGGCAGTGTGAGACATGCCCCGGGTTTGGCGGCAAAACCGTTCGATATCGCGAACTGGCAGGCCTCTGTGGGAAGCCCGGCGCAGATCGCCTCCCATGTCGCCTTGGTCGCGAAAATGATCGGGATCGAAGGTGCGGCGGGGGCAGTCTCGAAAATGAAAGGCATGCTGTTCTCGGTCTTCAATTGTAAGCGGGGCAGGGCAGAGCCGGCGCAACGGGTCAACCGGTGAGAGGTTGCAGTTTTTTTGCGGCACCGCAATCGCTTGTAGCAGCAAGCTGCCGCCCACTACACGCCGCCCGGGGATCGTGATAGGCTCCGCGTGCCAGAAAATCCAAAATCGGAAATCTCTTTTTCGAAATGGGGAACGTCGTGTGGGACATTGTTGTTTCCATCGGTCACGCGATTGAGCAGATACTCGTCTACGTGGAAACCCATCACTGGGTTTTCGGATTTTTGGCCGGAGGATATATTTTCTACCTTCACGATCGGGCCATTCACGCCCGCTTCGATGCGCTCGACAAGCGCGTGGATGAAATCAGGAAACGCCTCGCCGTCGAATATTGATCCGCTCGGGATCTTACCCTCTCCCACCAGGGGAGAGGGTAAGACGCAGGCTGCACCGGCTGCCGCCGCATGCGTCGTTAACCCGACGTTAGGGTTAACAGTCTATTGATGGCGCGTTCGGCTCGATCAACTTGCCCGAAATCGTGAGTTAAAGTGCCCATTCCCCTTAAGTGCAGCCTTGTCAAGTGCAGCCTTGCCCGGCTTCTCGCGTCCGCGGCCGTGACCGCGATCCTGGCCACCAGTCTTGGCGGCTGCGAAACCATGTCCGACATCACGGGATCGATCACCTCGAAGTCCGACGCCAGCCCGAGCCCCGATGCCGACCCGCACCGCGCGGTAGAGGTCTATGGCGAGCGCTATCGCGCCAATCCCAGGGATGTCGACGCAGCGCTTGGCTATGGCCAGGCGCTTCGCGCCACCGGGCAGCGCGCCCAGGCCGCCGCCGTGCTCGAACAGGCCACCATTGCCCATCCCGGCAACAGGGCACTGCTCGCCGGCTGGGGCCGGGCGCTCGCCGATAACGGCAATTTCCAGCAGGCATTCGACGTTCTGAGCCGCGCCCATACCCCCGAAAATCCCGACTGGCGAATCCTGTCGGTCCAGGGCACCACGCTCGATCAAATGGGCCGCCATGACGAGGCGCGCCGCTATTACGGCAGTGCCCTGAAGATCGTGCCCGACGAGCCGTCGGTGCTCTCCAACCTCGGCCTCTCCTACATGCTCTCAAGGGATTTGCCGAAAGCCGAAGAGACGCTGCGGAAGGCCTATGCCAGCAAGGACGCGGATGCGCGGGTGCGGCAGAATCTCGGTCTGGTGGTGGGCCTGCAGGGCCGCTTTGCCGAGGCCGAAAGCATCGTCAAGGGCGATCTGCCGCCAGAGGAGGCGGCCGCCAACGTCGCCTATCTCAAGGAGATGCTGAGCCACAAGGACAGTCCGCGCGGCGGCGCCGCGCGGGTCCCGATCGCATCCCTCAGCCACGCCGAATAAAAACGAAGCAAGGCCGTCATCCGCGCGAAGTCCGTGGGATGGGTCGAGCGCCAGCGAAACCCATCATTTCGCGGGCGATTGTTGATGGGTTTCGCTAGCGCTCGACCCTACAACGGTCCGGCAACCGCCGCCGCCCTCACTGCACCATCGTGTACTTGATGTAGCTCGGCCCGAGGATGACGATAAACAAGCAGGGCAGGAAGAACACGATCATCGGCACGGTGAGCTTCGGCGGCAGCGCGGCCGCCTTCTTCTCGGCCTCGTTCATGCGCATGTCGCGATTTTCCTGCGCCATCACGCGCAGGCTCTGGCCCAGCGGCGTGCCGTAACGCTCCGACTGCTGCAGCGCCAGGCAGACCGATTTGACACCCTCGAGGCCGGTGCGCTTTGCGAGATTCTCGTAAGCCACCTTGCGATCCTGCAAGTAGGACAGTTCGGCGGTGGTCAGCGTGAATTCCTCCGACAGCGCGATCGACTGCGTCACGATCTCGGTGCTGACTTTCCGGAAGGCGGTTTCGATCGACATGCCGGACTCGATGCAGATCAGAAGCAGGTCGAGCGCGTCGGGAAACGCGCGCTTGATCGAAAGCTGACGCTTCGAAATCGCGTTCTTCAGGAACAGCATCGGTGCCTGCAGTCCGAGATAGGCCGCGCCGATGCAGATGCCGATCTTGATCGTCATCGATTTTTCCATATGCGAGATCACGAAGACATACAGCACCGTCGCCAGGAACAGAACGATCGGCGTCACCAGGCGGAAGAACAGGAAGGTGATGTAAGGCGCCTGTCCGCGGTAGCCCGCCATGGTGAGCTTTTCGCGCGCGGCCTCCTGGGCTAGCCATTTCCCGAGGTTGAAGTCTTCCACCACCCTGGAGACCAGCTGCTTCGGCGTCTGGCGCAGCGATACCTTCTCGGACTTGTTGAGACGATCGCGCTCCCGCTGCTTGATGCGCTCGCGCTCGCTCGCGACCGCCTTCATGCGTTTCGACAGACTTTCGCCCGCAAACAGCGGCATGATCAGCGTATACGCGGTCGCGCTCACCGCGATGGCGGCGAGCAACATGGTCATGAAGTGCGGGTCGTGGAGCTTCGTGATCAGAAAATCAGCCATGGTGCACCGTCAAAAGTCGAAGTTGATCATTTTTTTCATCACCAGGATGCCGATGGCCATCCAGGTCAGGCAGGCCACCAGCATCAATTGGCCGGTCGGATTCGTCCACAGCAGCGCGATGTATTGGGGCGTAGACATGTAGACCAGCAGCATGACGATCGGCGGCAACGAGCCGATGATGGAGGCCGACGCCTTGGCTTCCATCGACATCGCCTGAATCTTCTCCGCCATCTTCTTGCGGTCGCGCAGCACTTTCGACAGATTGCCCAGGGCTTCCGACAAGTTACCGCCGGACTTTTGCTGGATCGCGATGACGATCCCGAAGAAGTTCGCTTCCGGCACCGGCATCCGTTCGAACAGCCGCGCGCATGCATCGCCGAGCGGCATGCCGATCGCCTGGGTTTCGATGATGGCGTTGAACTCGCTCTTGAGCGGCTCCGGCGCATCTGCCGCGACGACCTTGATCGAGTCGAACAGCGGCAGGCCGGCCTTGATGCCGCGGACGATCACGTCGACGGCGTCCGGCAGCGCTTTGAGAAAGTTCGTTTCCCGGCGTTTCTTGAGATAGCTCAGGCCCCAGCGCGGCAGGCCGAAGCCGGCGCCGAAGGCAAGGCCGGCCGCGCCCATTATCCCGCCCCCGACCACCCACGCCCCCACAAAGGCGACGACAGCGAGAACACCGGAAATGATCATGAATTTCTGGGTTGACCAGTCGAGGCCGGCCTGCATCAGGCGTACGCTCAGCGAAATCCGCTTTTCCTTCTGACGCCGCGCCTCGAGATCCTTCAGCGTTCCTTCGACCTGCTCGCGGCGCGAACGCTGGGTCTTTTCTGCCTGCCGCACGGCCGGCTCCGGTTTCGCGATCGACGCCCGGCGGCTCTCGGCCTGTTTTTCCCCCGAGAGCAGAGGATAGACAAAGACCCAGGCCAGACCACCGATGGTGGTGGCCGCGAGAAAGGACAATGCGAGTGTCTGCGTGTTCATGGCTCGCTCCTTCACTTCTCTTCAGCAGCGTCGAGCGCTGCAGCTAGCCGCTTCTCTTCGCCGTAATATCGTGCGCGATCCCAGAACCGTGGCCGTCCGATGCCGGTCGAGCGATGCTTGCCGATGATGTTGCCGTTGGCATCCTCACCGACCAGATCGTAGATGAACAGGTCCTGGGTAATGATGGTGTCGCCTTCCATCCCCATCACCTCGGTGATGTGGGTGATGCGGCGCGAGCCGTCGCGCAGCCGCGCGGCCTGGATGACGACATCGATCGACGCGCAGATCATCTCGCGGATGGTTCGCGACGGCAGCGAAAATCCACCCATCGTGATCATCGACTCGCAGCGCGACAGCGCCTCGCGGGGATTGTTGGCGTGCAGCGTCCCCATCGATCCGTCGTGGCCGGTATTCATGGCCTGCAGCAGGTCGAAGGCTTCCGGTCCGCGGACTTCGCCGACGATGATGCGCTCGGGGCGCATACGCAGGCAGTTGCGGACCAGTTCGCGCATGGTGACCTGGCCCTCGCCCTCGATGTTGGGCGGCCGGGTCTCCAGCCGCACCACATGCGGCTGCTGCAACTGCAGCTCGGCGGCGTCTTCGCAGGTAATGACGCGTTCGTCCTCGTCGATGTATTGGGTCAGGCAGTTCAATAGCGTGGTCTTGCCCGAGCCGGTACCGCCGGAGATCAGCACGTTGCAGCGGCAGCGGCCGATGATCTGCAGGATTTCCGCGCCGGCCGGCGTGATCGCGCCAAACTTGACGAGCTGGTCGAGGGTCAGCTTGTCCTTCTTGAATTTGCGGATCGTGAGCGCGGGGCCGTCGATCGCCAGCGGCGGCACGATGGCGTTGACGCGCGAGCCGTCGGCAAGCCGCGCGTCGCAGATCGGCGAGGATTCGTCGACGCGCCGGCCGACCTGGCTGACGATGCGCTGGCAGATGTTGAGAAGCTGCTGGTTGTCGCGGAAGCGGATGCCGGTGCGCTGGATCTTGCCGGCGACTTCGATGAACACCGTGCCGGCGCCGTTGACCATGATGTCGGCGATGTCGTCGCGCGACAACAGCGGTTCCAGCGGGCCGTAGCCAAGCACGTCGTTGCAGATGTCGTCGAGCAGCTCTTCCTGCTCGGCGATCGACATCACGATGTTCTTGATCGCGATGATCTCGTTGACGATATCGCGGATTTCCTCGCGCGCCGACTCGCCGTCGAGTTTGGCGAGCTGGGCAAGGTCGATGGCTTCGATCAGGGCGCCGAAGATCGTCGCCTTGACCTGGTAATAGGTGTCCGACCGCCGCGCTTCCATCGCGGGCGGCGGCGGCGCCGATCTCGCGGGCGCGAGCGGCGGCGAGGCGATGGCAGGCGGTGGGGCGGCGCGCGGCGCGGCAGGCGCCGCCGCCGGGCTGGAAGCCGGCTCCGGCGCGATCGCGGCGGGCTTCATGGCCCGCTGGTCACCTTCATTTCCGCTACGCTTACCAAACACGACTGTACTCCACGCGGGCCGCTTACTTTTTTGCCCGCAGCTTCTCGATCAGGGGTGACAGGAACGAACCCCGCGGCTTTTTGGTTTCGCCGCGGCCTGTCAGCCGCTGCGCGATCTGCAGGAACATTTCGGTGGTGCGATGCGCGGCGTTGATTTCCGCGATCATCTGGCCATTGTTGGCGGCCGAGCCGAACATTTGCGGATCGAAGGGGATCGACGCGATCGGCTGGCTCTCGATCGCCTTGGCGAATTCGCTGGCGTTGATTTCCGGCCGCTTTGGCACACCGACCTGATTGAGGCAATAGAGCGGTATCCGGTCGTTGGGCCGCGACGCCTTCAACAGGTCGAAGATGTTCTTGGTGTTGCGCAAATTGGCGAGATCCGGCGCCGCAACGATCAGGATATCGTCGGCGCCCACCAGCGCACGCTTGGCCCAACCCGACCATAGATGGGGAACATCGAGCACGATGCACGGCATCGTGGTGCGAAGCGTGTCGAAGATCGAATCGAAGGCTTCGACGCCGAAGTCGTAGACCCGATCGAGCGTCGCCGGTGCCGCCAGCAGGCTGAGATGGTCGGTGCATTTCGACAGCAGGCGGTCGACGAACGCGGTATCGACCCGATCGGGCGAGAAAACCGCATCCGCGATCCCTTGCGCGGGATCCTGGTTGTAGTCGAGACCGGCAGTGCCGAACGCGAGGTCGAGGTCGGCGACCACCGAATCCAGTGCGAGGTCGCGGGCGATCGCCCAGGCGACGTTATGGGCGATGGTGGATGCGCCGACGCCGCCCTTTGCCCCGACGATGGCGATGATCCGGCCGACCGCCTTGGCCTCCGGCGCCGAGAACAGCCCGCAGATCGAGCGCACCACGTCAAGCGCGGTAACCGGCGTGAGCACGTAGTCGCTGACGCCGCGGCGCACCAGCTCGCGATACAGCATGACGTCGTTGATGCGGCCGATCACGACGACCCGGGTTCCCGAATCGCACACGGTCGCCAGTTGGTCGAGGCCGGTGAGGATATCGCCGCGGCCTTCGGTCTCCAGGATGATGACGTTCGGGGTCGGCGCCGTGCGATAGGCCTCGATCGCGGCAGCCATGCCGCCCATCTGAATCTTGAGGTGAGCCTTGCCGAGACGGCGGTCTTCGCCCGCCGATTGCACGGCGGCGGCGGTTTCCACGGTTTCGCAAAAGGCCTGCACCGACACGCGCGGTGCCGGCGCGATGTGATCGTCTGCCGGCGCCGACGTGTCGTCTGGCTGCGCTTCGGGGGTCTGGCGGGCGTAGCTGATCATTTGCCGGTATCGCTGAGTTTGGCCCTGTCGGACTCGGGATAGCTGGTCGTGGTGGCATTACCCTTTCGATATTTCTCGAAAGCTTCCGTGCGCCGTGTCGTATAGGGAGGCGTTTCGGGCCGCGGCTGCTCCAGGTCCGACGGGTTGTCGACCATCGCCGCCATGTTGCGCTGATAGGCGCAACCGTAATTGTAATACGGCTTGTTCTCGAAGTAGCCCTTGTCCTTGATCGAGGGGCCGATATCCTCCGGCCATACCCCGCAGGGACCGACGGTCGCGGATATCTTCGGATAATTCAGCCGGATCGTCGCCATCTGGCGCAGATCCGTCGGGTGATAGTGGTGCACGACGATTCCGCGCGGCGGCACACCGGCAGACGCCAGCAGCGCCTGAATTTCGCGGAACGCATCCGCCGCCGCCCGCGCATTGGGCGTGTCGACCGGCAGATCGGCTGTTATCGCGCCGGTTCCTTCCTGCAGCCATACTTCCGCGAGCCCGGCCACGTCGGCGCGCTGGTTCGCGGAAAGTCCGCCGCGCGCATGACCGACGAAAATCACGACCGAGCGGTTGGCTTCCTCAATCGCGATCGGATGACGCAGGCGATAATCGTCGGGAATGCTCGCCTGCGTCACCCCTTCGTCGGTATGGGTGCAGGCGCCGAGCGCGACGGCAAGGCCAACAAGCGCACCGGCGATGCGGAAAGCGCGCTGGCGATCGACGGGTATCCTGGCTGTCATCGTTTTCGTCCTCGTCCCGTCTCAGTCCGTGATAAAGCCATACGTGCCGTGATAATTACGTGCCGGCTCGGTGCGGCCCGGAACGCCATAGATGCGATTGACGCTGCCCAACAGATCGGCCTGCGGATCCGATGACGCCGCAAACCCGTCATCGGGACGCGAGAGGTCCTTTTGTGCAACGGCACGCACCACGAAAGGCGTCACCAGCACGACCAGCTCGGTCTGGCTGTTGATGTAATCCCGGCTGCGGAACAGCGATCCGAGGATCGGCAATTGCGCCATCCCGGGCAATCCGTTGACGGCCTGCTTGGTCTGATCCTGGATCAGGCCGGCCATCGCCATCGCGCCGCCCGATGGGATCTCCAGCGTCGTTTCCGCGCGGCGGGTCTTGATCGAGGGAATCGTCGTTCCATTGGCGCCGCCAGTCAAAGCGTTCTCGCTCGAGACTTCCGACACTTCGGTCATGACGCGCAGGCTGATCCGCCCCTCGGTCAGCACCACCGGCGTGAAGTTGAGCGAGATGCCGAATTTCTTGTAGGTGACGGTCTGGACGCACTGTCCGATCGCGCCCGACGTCGTGGTTTGGCAGGTCACGCCGGTCGGAATGGGAAACTCGCCGCCCGAGATAAAGGTCGCGGACTCGCCGGAAATCGCGGTCAAATTGGGTTCGGCCAGGGTCCGTATCACGCCCGCGCTTTCCATCGCCCGTAGCGTGGCCTGCACCGATGGAGCGCCGCCGAACGACGTCGTCAGCGCGTTGTTGGAGACAAGCGGGCTGCCGCTCGCCGTGAAAGGATTGGCATTGTTGAATTTCACGACCGCGGTGCCGTAATTCAGGTTGGCGCTGAGGTCTATGCCCATCTGCTTGATAATGTCCCGCCGTACTTCGGCGACTGTGACCTTCAGCATCACCTGGTCGCGGCCCCGGACCACGATCGAATTGACGACCTTGTCGACCCCGCCGGCCAGCCGTGCCGCCAGATCGCCCGCCTGCTGCGCCTCGATCGGCGACGATACGCTGCCGGTCAGGATCACGCCGTCGCCGAGGCCTTCGACCGCAATGTCGGAATTGGGCAATGTGGCCTTCAGCGCGGCCCGCACGCCGTTGAGGTCTCTTGTGACGGCGATGTCGTAGGCGGCGATTTGCTGGCCCGCGGAATCGAAGAACACGATGTTGGTCTGGCCGACCGCGGCGCCGATGATATAGGCGCGCTGCGCCGAGCGGACGACGGCGTTGGCAATCTTCGGGTCGGCGACCAGCACATCCTTGATGTCACGCGGCAAATCGATCACGGCCGATTTGCCGATGCCGAGCGCCAGCGGGCGCGCGTTCATCTGTCCGTCGGGTGCTGCAAGCGGCGCCGCGGCGCGATAATCGCTCGCCACGACGGGCGTCAGGGCCGGATTGAGTGTCAGCGCGACGACGGCCGAAAACGACAGGGCGCGGACCATATTGGCCCGCATCGTCAGTTGATTTCCCCTGCATGTCATATCGGACGTCCTTTCGGTCACTTCTTCGTCGGGGTCGAGACGCCGGAGCGAACCAATTTGATGCTGCCGCGTACGGCAGCTTGATCGTCGGAAGTATCGGCCACCGTCTGGCTAAGGCCGATGTCGGATGTTGCGGCGAAAACGTCCACCGTCTGCAGGCGTGCGGCGGATTCAACCGGGGCAGGCCGGGTGTCGGCCCCACTCGCAGGACATGCGGCGACGCTGCCGGCACCGACAGCGATGGTCAGGACGACAATGCGTGCGGTATTCATTACGCTTCACTTTCCACATTACGCCGCGACGCTTCCGTCGCCGTGATGCGAGTTGACCAGCTATTCGTCAAAGCATGGTTAATGAGGCGTATCTAAATCGCCTTAACGCCGGGTTACTTCGGACGTTTTCGCGCCAAGCGGCCCGGTCAGCGGATCGCGAACTGGGTCAGGTCGACCGCCTTGATCCATTCCGTCTCCGGGTAGATCAACAGTGCGCCGATCGCCAGCGCGATCCCGTAGGGGACTCCGCTTTCCTTGGCGTGCAGCCGCATGAGCCAGGCTTGCCCGGTGAACGGCGAGGGCAGCGGCCATTGCCGGAACTGGAGCAGCAGCAGCGTCAGGCCGCCGCCGAGCAACGAGGCGTAGAGCAGATAGTTCAAGAGATCGCCGAAGCCGAACCATAGCGCGGCCGCGGCGGCAACCTTGGCATCGCCGCCGCCGACCCAGCCCATGGCAAAGCAGGCGAACGCCGCCACCAGCACGGTGGCGCCCGCGCCCAGATGCGAGAGGATCTCGTAGGGCGGCATCCCGCCTAATACCGCCAGAACCAGGAACCCCACCGCCAGCGCGAGCGAGACCCGGTTCGGAATGGTCATGGTGAAAAGGTCGCTCGCAGCAGCGAACGCCATCAAGGCCGGAAACAGTGCGAGGCGCGCGATATCGAGGATCATGGGATTTTATGGCCCGTGCGGCTGACGCGGTATCGGTACATCGCCGCTAGCCTAGCGGCGAGAGATGAACAATCGGGAAACGGCGGGAAGCGCAACGACGCATTACCAGATGCTGACGATCCGTGCGGCGAGAAAGATAACCGCCAGCGTCAGTGCGAGACAGACCAGATGCACCGGTGCTTCGCCCGGGCCGACCGCCGGATGCGACGCCTTGCTTGCAGTGACGGAGGCGACATCGGGTTTACGCATGGTACGCCATCCAACTCCGCCGGAGACGACAAAGGCCCCGGGAATCCCCGGGGCCTTCGCCGCCGATTTCCGAACCGTCGCTTACTTCAGCGAGGTCGAGATCGTGTTGAAGTTGGAGGAGAGCTTGCTGCCGACGCCCTGAACAGCGGTGATGATCGCAATGGCGATACCGGCGGCGATCAGGCCGTATTCGATGGCGGTTGCGCCGGATTCGTCCTTCACAAAACGCGAAACGATATTCTTCATAGACATAACTCCATGTGTACACGTGGCTGGTCGAACTAAGGTTTGATCGCCGGCGTTCTCAGCACCGTGACCATGCGGAACCGTACGGCGGGACGATTGCGGCAGAGTTAATTCGATCGCGGAAACACCGCTGGAACCGGCTGTTCTTGGGCAGAGTAAATTTCGAATTAAGGGTTTTGGTAAAATCCGATCACGTTCTCGGCGGCCTTCAGGATGTTCTCGCCGCCTTCATGAGAGAGTCTGCGCGGCGTTATCGTGCGCGCCGGATTCATGGCTCCTTAAGGCGCGAGGCGTAGGCGTAGGGTCTCCGATCAGATGAGGTGGCCATGTCCAGTTTGCCGATGGAAATCGTCCAGTTGCTGGGTGAGACGATCGCCAAAGTGGTGCCGATCACGATCGTGCTGGCGCTGGTGTTCGCCGTGCTGACGCATTTCTGGGCCTGCAATCCCGGCAAGCCATGGTGGCGCAAGCGCGAGCTCGTCACCGACATTTGTTACTGGTTCTTCGTGCCGGTGTTCGCGCGTGTGCTGCGGATCGGGCTCTTGGTGATCGGCGCCGGCATCGTCTTCAAGATTCACGACGCCGACGAACTCGTGGCGTTTTACGAGAACGGCCATGGTCCGCTCGCCATGCTGCCGTTGTGGCTGCAGGCGGTGCTGTTTCTGGTGCTGTCGGATTTCATGCTGTACTGGCTGCACCGGATGTTTCACGGCAGCAGCTTCTGGAAATATCACGCGATCCATCATTCCTCGGAAGATCTGGACTGGATTTCGGCGGCGCGCTTCCACCCGGTGAACCTGTTCCTGGGTACGATCATGGTCGACGTCATCCTGTTGACCGCCGGCATCTCGCCCAACGTCATGCTGTGGGTCGGGCCGTTCACGACCTTCCACTCGGCTTTCGTCCACGCCAATCTGAGCTGGACGCTCGGCCCGTTCAAATATGTGCTGGCGACGCCGGTGTTCCACCGCTGGCACCACACCTCGCTGGAAGAGGGCGGCAACACCAATTTCGCCGGGACCTTTCCGATCTGGGATATCCTGTTCGGATCCTTCCGGATGCCGGAAAACAAGCTGCCCGACAATTACGGCGCGGACGATCCGGCGATCCCCACCGAGATTGGCGGACAATTGGCTTATCCGTTCCGGCACTGATGCGATGGTCTGGGGGCCCGGTTCATGAGCCTAAGCGTCGAAACCGTCCATCAAGAGAGGGCTTTCAGTCTTGGCCAGCTTCCGGCCTGGCTCTGGCTCGGCCTCGGGGTGTATCTGCTTCTCGCGATCAACGGCAGCAGCCTGCTCAACGATTCCGATACTTACTGGCAGATCGCCGCGGGGAAGTGGATCCTCGATCATAACGCCTTGCCGCGCGTCGACATTTATTCCTTTACCAAGGCGGGCGAGCCGTGGACCTCAAGTTCATGGCTGGCGCAGGTCCTGTTTGCGAAGGCCTTCGAGCTTCTGGGCTGGACCGGGCCGGTGGTGCTGTCGGCGGCAAGCATCGCCGCGACGTTTGCGCTGTTCGTCTCCATTCTCGGGCGCAAGATTCCCTGGGCCTACGCCGTCATCATTGCGCTGGCGGCGCTGGTATTGTCGTCGGGTCACTTTCTGGCGCGTCCGCATGTGCTGGTGCTGCCGATCATGGTGGCGTGGGTCAACGGACTGGTGGCTGCGAGCGAGCGGCGCCAGGCGCCGTCGTTCTCGCTGCTGCCGCTGATCGCGCTGTGGGCAAACCTTCACGGCGGCTTCATGTTCGGGCTCGCTCTGGTCGCGCCGTTCGCATTTGACGCACTGTGGAATGCGCAAGCCCCGCAACGGCGGTCGTTGGCGCTGCGATGGATTATCTTCGGCATCGGCGCGCTCGCCGCGTGCTGTGCGACGCCTTACGGATGGGGATCGATCCTTGCGGCGCGCAAGATCCTCGACCTCGGCGAATTGCTGCATCTGATTTATGAATGGATGCCGGCGGACTTCAGCCGCTTCGGTTCGTTCGAAGCCTATGTCTTTGTCTCGATCGCAGGCGCGCTTTACTACGGCGTCAAGCTGACGCCGCCGCGAATCGTGCTGGTGCTCGGGCTATTTCACATGGCCCTTTCACACGTCCGCAACACCGAGATATTTGCGTTGCTGATGCCGCTCGTGGTGCTCTCGCCGCTCGCTTCGCAATTCGGCCTGCAGGCGGCTCGCTCCGTCAGGACGAGCTTCCCGATCGCGTCGGCAGCGATACTGGCAGCACTGTTCGGGGCGACGACCTGGGCGGTCGCGGCCACTTCCAAATATTCGCCGCCGGCGATCCAGTCGCCGGCTGCCGCCGTCGACGCGCTGATGGCGAGACACCCCCAGCGGGTTCTCAACGATCTTCCGTTCGGGGGATATCTGATCTCGCGGCAACTACCGGTATTCATCGATGGGCGGGCGGAGCTGTACGGCGAAGCGTTCGAGATGAACTATTATCGCGCGCTCCAGCTCAAGGACGTCAATCTCTTTCTCAACCTGCTTAGGGATTACGATATCGACGCGGTGCTGCTGACGCCGGCGACCCCGGCGGCAAGCCTGCTCGACCATCTCGACGGCTGGAGCCGCGTCTATGCGGACGACACCGCCGTGCTGCATGTTCGCACCGCGCACTGACCGGGCAAGCCATGACCGAACGCAATCAATCGCTGGACCTGTTGCGCGGCGCGGCCATCCTGCTGGTGGTGTTCGTGCATTGCGCGCAGGCGACGACCAGCAGCGTCGCAGGCCTTGGTTCAATTGCGTCGAACTATGGCGAGAGGGGTGTTCAACTGTTCTTCATCGTCAGCGGTTACACGATGATGCTGACCTATGGCGACAGCGTTGGTCTGGCCGCAGCCCGCGCGTTCTATATTCGCCGCGTCTTTCGAATCGTTCCGCTGTTCTGGGCCGCGATCCTGTTCTATGTCGTGGTGACCGAGGGCCAGGGTTTTAAGTCCTGGGCGCCCGACGGCATCAGCGCGCGCGACGTCCTGCTGACGTTGTTTTTTCTGCATTGGTCAAGCGTCACCGCGTTCAATTCGGTGGTTCCGGGCGGCTGGAGCATCGCCGTGGAAATGCAGTTTTACCTGTTGTTTCCGCTGATCATCTATTTCTTCAGGCGGCGCAACGGCCCGATTTTGTTTTACGCTTCTGTCGCACTGCTCAACGTTGTCGGGCAATTCGCCGCGCAGAGATATTTCATACCGCAGATGGCCGCCGCGCTGCCGGAAAGCCAGGCTTATCTGGCTGGGGCGTTCTTCTACTGTTGGCTGCCGCGGCAATTGATCTGCTTTGGATTTGGCATCTTGCTCTACCAGTGCATCGAACAAAAAAATCCGCCGGTGCCGGGCATGCTGTTGTTGATCGCCGCGGGACTGGCGGATTCCTGGGGGGCCCAGGTCGTCGTGTTGTTCGCGCTTTCGTTCGCAATTCTGACGTTGAACGTCACGGTATCCTTCATGACGCTTCTGGGACGGCATTCTTACGCCATCTATCTCACGCATTTCGCCTGCGTATCGGCGATCAGCTCGCTGATGCCGGTCGATCTGATCCCGATGTTCGTGCTGGTCACCGGCGCCTCGCTGGGGGTCAGCTATTATGTGATCGAACCCTTGTTCGAGCGTCATTTCAACCGGCTTGGCCACGCCCTTGCCGCGCGCGCCCGCCGGCCAAAAATCCTCGCCAGTGCGGCTTGAAAATGGACTGGGGTCGCCGCGCTGGATATCCCCATCAAACCGAACGATGTCTCTCGCGTGCAGCCCGGCCAACAAGCCCAGGTCGCCTTTCAGGTTGCCTCCTTAAGCCGCCGGAAAGGAAAAGCAGCTAAACTCCAGCCCGTGAGCCCGTTGCAGAAAACATTGCTGCTATTGTTTGCGATGAGCCTGGGGATGCAGGCCAGCGCTAATCTGATTGAGTATTTCCACGAACTGTCGGATGGCTCGCGCTTCGGCGGTGACTTCATTTGCTTTTGGAATGCGGCGCATCGAGTGCGGCACGGCGACATCACCGCCATTTATGATCCCGATACCTGGCATAGAATCTTGTCGACGAATACGACAGGCGTCATCTCGTGGTTCGTGTATCCGCCATTCATGCTATTTGGATTATGGCCGCTGGGTGATGCGACGTACAACGAGGCGGTCCTGGCTTGGTCGCTCGTTCCTCTGGCTTTCTATTTTGCCTTGATCGTTTTGTTGGCGAAACGCTCCGGCTTGGGTGCTGGCGCCAATCCTGCTTGCGAGAATAACTGGTCGCGAACGCAGGCTTACGCCGTGCTTATCGCGTTCTCTTTGCCCTTTCTCAGCGCCAATCTGTTTAGCGGACAAACGGGTACGCTCATTGCCGTGTTCTTTCTGGGGGCGGCGTATTTCTGGGCAACGCGTCCTATTCTGACAGGAATTTGCATCGGTCTTTTGGCAATCAAACCACAAATGGGGCTGTTGATGCCCTTCGCGCTGATAGCATCCGGTCAGTGGCGCGTCGTCCAGGCCGCTGCGGCAACCGTCCTCTCTTTGATTGTCCTCTCGACGATATGGCTTGGCGCTGCGATCTGGACAGATTACTTGCGCATGAGCCAGCTGTTCGGACATTTTATTGGCAGGGGCTACGACCAGATACAGCAACTCGCACTCGGTCCCTATGTGTCGTTGCGAGGAGCCGGAATGCCGGCGGCTCTCGCGGGCTTTTTGCAGGTGGTTGTAAGTGTTGCGGTTCTGATCGTGATTACCCAGGGTTTTTCGCGGTGGAAATCAGACAAGCAGGAATTGGCAACGGAAGATGGGAGGCTTGATCTTCGATTGGCGCTTCTGGCCGCCGGGACGTTGCTTACGACGCCGTATTCATTGTCTTACGACACACCACTGCTGATGCTGTCCGTTATCCCGCTGCTCGCACGCAGCTGGCGCGATGGGTGGGACGGGATTGAATTGGCCTCGGTAACCGCGCTGCTGGTCTTGCCCTATGCACAGCCTCTCGCAGTTGGCAGCCATGTTCCGTTTGCCTTCCTGGCCCTGTTACTGTGGTTTGGCGTACTATATCGGCGTTTTCAAAAGGAAAGACCAACCCAGCCGGCTGGCTTGCAAATCCCGGGTACAAAAAGCGCCCTTTTTATCCGGAGGACGGACGCAATTTAGCGCGCCAAAGAAGCCGCCGGCATTCCGCTAGGCCTGAGATACAGCGCGGGATGATTCAGGATCGCCTTCACTGGGCGATCTCGTCGAGAAGCGGGTCTTGCGCCTCGGCATCCACCTCGGTTTGCAACGCCTTGAATGGCGAGTTCCTGGAACTCTTCCGGCCGGGCGGCGGATCGTGCGGCGGCCGATCCGGCAAACGGGCGCGCCGGTGGAGATGGGAGATCACGAACAATGGCCGGTGCTTCGATTGAATATAGGTGCGGCCGACATATTCCCCGATCAGGCCGAGGACCAGAAGTTGCATCGAGGAAATCATGACGACTAGCAGCGTCAGGCTGGTCCATCCAGGTACCGTGCCGGAGAGGATCCAGCTGACCACCGCCCAGATCCCGACAAGGGCGAGGACCGTCGTCAGCAACGCGCCGATATAGGTTGTGATCCGTAGCGGGACCATGGAAAAGCTCACCAGCGCATCCGCGGCGAAGCCGATCATTTTGGTCAGCGGATATTTGGTGGTGCCGGCAAATCGGGCGTTGCGGTCGTATTCAAAGGCGACCTGCTTGAAACCGAGCCAGGCGACCATGCCCCGAATGAACCGATCATGTTCCGGCATCTGCACGATCTGATCCGAGATGCGCCGGCTCATGAGCCGGAAGTCGCCGGTATCAACCGGGATATTGACGCGCGTCAGATTGGCGAGCAGGCGGTAGAATACCTCGGCTGACTTCTTCTTGAAGCCGCTCTCGCCGGCGCGGCTTCGCCGCTGCCCATAGACCACATCGGCGTCTTCCCGTACCATCAGATCGTACATCGGGCCGATCAGTTCCGGAGGGTCCTGCAGGTCGGCGTCGATAACCAGGACCAGGTCGCCGCGCACGATGGAAAGTCCGGCCGTTAGCGCCAGTTGGTGACCGTGGTTCCGCGACAGACGAACCGCGACGACATTGCGGTCTTGCGCCAAAAGCTCGTTGATGATTTTCCAGGTATTGTCGGTCGAGCCGTCATCGACAAGGATGAGTTCGAATTTCTGACCGAACAGGGCGCGCGCGGTTGCGGTCATCTGACGATGAAATTCGCGCAATACCTCTTCTTCATTGAAACACGGCACGACGATCGAAAGGAACATCCTTTTGGGACACTGCATCCCGTCGAGAATTTCCATGACTTTGACAGCCTGCAAGACCGAGGATCGAATTCGATTCGTTGCGACATACTTGGTGAACCCCGGTTAATTATTCATCAATTTTTATGACCGGGGTAACGCGTGATTCGCTAACCTTTGCGGGGCTTAATTGTCCCCACCGGGTCCTGGGACGGGGATATGTCATTAAATATTGGGGCCTATTGTAATTGTTCGAGCCTCCGACAAGGACCGCCGATCCGGCTTCGCGGAAATTCGAACGATTAAGCCGCGTGAAAAGGTAACCCCATAGCAACATGGACCAGGCCGAATTCGATCGCTTCGCCGATGAATACCACGACCAGCACCGTGAGAACGTGGCTGTGACCGGGGAGGGCCCGGAGTATTTCGCGGAATACAAGATCAGGAAGCTGAGACAGCTCGTCGATCGCAGCGGCATCGGCGTGTCCCGAATCTGCGACTTCGGCTCCGGAATCGGCAACTCGATTCCGTTCTTTTGGATGCATTTTCCTCAGGCTTCGCTGACCTCCTGCGATGTGTCCGAGCGCAGCCTTGCGCGCAGCAAACAGCGCTATCCGGATTCCACGAACTATCTTCTGATCGAAAATGACCGCATACCCGCCGAACCGGACACTTTCGACCTGGTATTTTCGGCATGCGTGTTTCACCACATCCCCCATGACGAGCACGCCACGTGGCTGCGGGAGCTTTACCGGATTACGAGACCGGGCGGATTGATCGCCATCTTCGAGCACAATCCGCTAAACCCCCTTACCGTCCATGCGGTAAACACCTGCCCGTTCGACGTGAATGCGAAGCTTCTTCTTGCCCGCAATTTGGCGCGACGATTGGCTGAGGTTGGTTGGGCGTCCCCCTGGATTCGATACAATCTGTTTTTCCCGCGCGGGCTTGCCCGGCTTCGTCCCATCGAGGACAAACTCGGGTGGCTGCCGCTTGGGGCGCAATATGTTGCGCTCGCGCGCAAATTCTAGCGAAGCGGTTTGGAGCCGGCCCGCCATGCACCGGGCGCCAGGGTCCATTAAATGCGCAGCGGCAAGGGCGTCGGGGGGCTCGTTGGAGCCATTGCAATACGCTTCGTTAATCGAGTTTTGACGGATGGCTGATTAACTCCGATCCTAAGGCGGGAGGTTCCCGCCCGGCGTATTGTGAGAGTAAAGCGTATGAAATCCGCACGCATTATTGTTCTGGCCATCGCTTTGATCGCGGGCGGCCTGGCCGCCTATCTTGTCAGCGGAGGCTCCGACAACAAGGCGCCTGTGGCACCGGTCGCGCAATTGCCGACCGTCGACGTCCTGGTCGCCAAGGACGACATCGGCCTCGGCCAGACCGTCGCGCCCGAGAATCTGCTGTGGCAGACATGGACCCAATCTTCGTCCAGCGGCAGCTTTATTCGCCGCAGCGACCGCCCCGAGGCGGTTACCGAACTCGCAGGCTCGATTGCCCGCGTGCCCTTTATCGCCGGCGAACCGATCCGCGAGCAGAAGCTGGTCAAGGCCAATGGTTCGGGCTTCATGGCCGCGATCTTGCCGACCGGCTTGCGCGCGGTCTCGACGGAAATCTCGGCGGAAACCGGTGTGGGCGGCTTTATTCTGCCCAATGATCGCGTGGATGTCCTTCTAACGAAGCGCGAACACGCGCCACCAAGTCCCGACGGCTCCACTCCCCCCGATATCATCACGTCGTCGGTCATTCTGGCCAATGTACGCGTTCTTGCCATCGATCAGGCTCCCAAGGAGAAGGACGGTCAGAACGCGGTGCTGGGAAAAACCGCCACGCTGGAAGTGACGCCCAGCGACGCCGAGACCTTGGCGCGGGCGCACCAGAGCGGCACGCTGTCGCTGACGCTGCGCAGCATCGCCGATGGCAAAACCACCAAAGTCGTTGAGACCGCCGATAACACGCTTATCACCGTCTATCGCGGCGCCACCGTTCGCGAATCGCTTAGCTGCAATCCCTCTTGCGAGAAGCATTGATTTGGCGGCCCTCGGCGGGCCTTCAAGCGATGGCGCGTCCGGACCTGGTGCGGCCGCTTCGCGCAAACACCCGGATGATGGTTAGCGCGCGGTTAACTGCGCGGTCCACGCTGCTTTGATTTGGCGAAACACTTCGACAATCAGTTTCGGGTAATTCTCGTGCGCAGGCTATCGCCGCCATCCCCGGGGTTCCTCGATGCCGTCATCCGCCGCCTCAACCGCCTCATTGCGAAACAAGCTGCGCCGATTCCGCCGCAGCCGCCGGGGTTCGACGGCCGTCGAATTCGCCCTGGTCGCGCCGATGTTCTTTGCGCTGCTGTTTGCGATCCTGGAGACCGCGATGGTGTTTTTCGCAGGCCAGGTGCTCGAAACCATGACCCAGGAAGGCGCGCGCATGATCATGACCGGGCAGGCGCAGACCGCGGGCTACGCGCAGGCCGATTTTAAAAACTATGTCTGCAACCAGATCTCGATCTTGTTCAGCTGCGCCAACATCAATGTCGACGTGCAGAGCTATTCGACATTCTCGTCCGTTGTCATCCCCAGCCAGATCGACGCCAACGGCTGTTTCGTCGGCACCAACCGCTACAACCCCGGCGGCCCCAGCCAGATCGTGGTCGTGCAGTTGTCCTACCAGTGGCCGCTGCTGGTTACCGGGCTTGGTTACAACATTTCGAATTTGTGTGGCAGCAAGCGATTGCTGAGCGCGGCGGCGGCGTTCCAGACCGAGCCTTACTGAGGCCGAACCAGATGAAAACCATATCAATGCAAGGGTTCTGGCTTCGCACGCGGCTTGCAGCCGTGCGGTGCTTTGAGGACGCGCGCGGTATTGCGGCGACCGAATTTGCCATGATCCTTCCGATCATGGCGGTGATGTTCTTTGGCGCGGTCGAGGTTTCATCCGGGGTGGCGGTGGACCGCAAGGTAACGCTGGACGCGCGAACGCTGGCCGACGTGACGTCTCAGGCGGCGCCGGACCCGGCAGTGACGAATGCACAATACGCGCCCGTCAACGATACCTATCTGCAAAATGTCTTCACCTCCGCCATACCGATCCTGAAGCCTTATGACTTGGCACCGGCGAGGCTGCAGATTTCGGAGATCTATGTCGATTCCAACGGCGTCGCGAAGATCCAATGGAGCAGGGCCGCGTTCATGACCAGCAACAGCGACACGCAGGCAACGCTGACGACTTCGACGCGCAATGCGGGCGACACCGTTACAAATATCGTTCCGGCAGCGCTGCTCGTGAGGAGAACCTACCTGGTGTTCAGTGAGGTCAGCTATAACTACACCCCTATCGGGATCGGCTATGTCCTGAAGAACAACCTGACGCTGAGCGACGTCGCCTATAGCAGGCCGCGTCAGGCCTTTTGCATCGTTTATACCGTTCCTAATCCTACTCAGCCCAACGTTGCCGCCAACAACAACCTCTGTCCACAGACCTGAGGCGGATGACCGGCGGCGTCGCCGGTAGAACAAGCATCGCCAATAGAAAAGGCCGCGCGGTAAGCGCGGCCTTTCTTGTTTGATGCGGATGGCATTTCCTCAAAGTCCGGGCTCGCGCAAGGCCGGACGACAGGAAATTCGCTTAGCCGGCGGCGCGCAGATTGTCGGCCGAAGACTTGCCAGAACGACGATCGGCTACGATCTCGTAGCTGATCTTCTGGCCTTCACGCAGCGTACCAAGGCCGGCGCGCTCGACGGCAGAGATGTGCACGAACACGTCGTTGCCACCGTCGTCCGGTTGAATGAAGCCGAAGCCCTTGGTTGCGTTAAACCACTTCACGGTTCCCATGCTCACGGGATAGTCCCTTCTCAAGAAAGATATAGTCGAAGCCCACTTGCAATGGGCCGGTGAGATCGAATTTTTGGAAGGGTCGTCAGCGTCTAAACCGGCTGTACCGGTGGATAGCTAATGTCGTCCGGCCGAAAATCGATAACGTCATATTATTCCAAAGTAGGGCCCAAAACAATCCTTGGGGTGCGCGATTTTTTGATCGCGCCCAGACATGCAACTGCAAGCTGGTGTCGGCGCGCCGACGCGATTTCGTCGCGCGCAATTTCGAGGCAGGCATGGCATTTTCGAGCGAAAGCCTGCCCCGCATGCACCTCGGTTCTGGTCGTTCAGAACCGAGGTGAGCCCGCGCTCACCTGCGCCGGAACTGGCCGCGCGGCGGTGCACCACGCGGAGCGCCGCCACCGGGACGCTCGTCCTTGTGGCGGAAGATCAGCCGGCCTTTTTCCAGGTCGTAGGGCGACATTTCGATCGTCACCCGATCGCCCGCCAGCGTCTTGATGCGGTTCTTCTTCATCTTGCCGGCGGTGTAGGCGACGATCTCGTGTCCGGCATCGAGCTGCACGCGGTAACGTGCATCGGGGAGGATTTCGGTCACCAGTCCTTCGAACTGGATCAGCTCTTCTTTAGCCATGGTTCTCTCCAGATCGATCGACGGTTAGCGCGGTCGTTGGGTGCGGTTGGGTTTTGTATTCGGTCGGCTTTCGCGATGCAAAAAAGCAACCCCCTGCATCGCTTCAGCCTTGCCGCTGCCTTGCGGCGAGGCCCGGTGCGGCTCCTGCCGGTTGGCCTCGTGCCGGTTGGTTGGCGCAACGCCATTATTACCACCGGAACGGTGGCGGCGGCGAGGGCCTTTCGATCCAGGCGCGGCTTCATTGGCTCGGGCGGCGTGCGCGCGCGGGGCGGATCGTCCGCCGCGATGAGGCTGCGCCGGCGCAGACGCGGGCGCCGCGTCGCGGTGGCCCGGCGTGCGGCGGTCTTCCCGCGGTAATACGATGCGGATCAGCTTTTCGATGTCGCGCAGATATCCCATCTCCTCTCCACCCGCGATCAGCGAGATCGCGACGCCCTCGGCGCCGGCGCGCGCGGTGCGGCCGATGCGATGGACGTAGGTCTCAGGCACGTTGGGAAGATCGAAATTCACCACATGCGAGATGCCGTCGACGTCGATGCCGCGGGCGGCAATGTCGGTGGCGACCAGCGTGCGGATCTCGCCGGTGCGGAACGCCGCCAGCACCCGCTCGCGGTGGTTCTGCGACTTGTTGCCGTGAATGGCGTCGGCGCTGATGCCGGCCCGCGCCAGGCTCTTCACGACCTTGTCGGCGCCATGCTTGGTGCGGGTGAAGACCAGCGCGCGATCGACCGGCTCCTGCTTGAGGAGCTGCGCCAGGAAGGCGGGCTTATTGGAGTGATCGACCTGGATGATGCGCTGGGTGATGCGCTCGACGGTGGAGGCGACCGGGGTCACCGCGACGCGGGCAGGATCGCGCAGCATCGCTTCGGCGAGCTCGGCGATATCCTTCGGCATCGTCGCCGAGAAGAACAGCGTCTGCCGCTTGATCGGCAGCTTGCCGACGATTTTGCGGATGTCGTTGATGAAGCCCATGTCCAGCATGCGGTCGGCCTCGTCGAGCACGAGAAACTCGACTTGTCCGAGCTTGAGCCCGTTGCTTTGCACGAGATCGAGCAGGCGGCCGGGGGTAGCTACCATGACTTCGACGCCCGGCATGATCGAGCGGACCTGACGTCCCATCGGGACGCCGCCGATCGCGAGCGCCGAACTGAGGCGGATGTGACGGCCATAGGCGTTGAAGCTGTCGAGAATCTGTCCCGCCAATTCACGGGTCGGTGCGAGTACGAGCACGCGGCAGGCCTTGGGCTGCGGCTTGATGCGGTTTTCCAGAATGCGGTGCAGGATCGGAAGCGCGAAGGCCGCGGTCTTGCCGGTACCGGTCTGCGCAATGCCGACGATGTCACGGCCGGTGAGCGCGAGTGGAATGGTTTGGGCCTGGATGGGGGTGGGCGTGAGATAATTCTCTTCTTTGAGCGCACGCGAGATGGGTTCGGCGAGGCCGAAATCCTGAAAGGAGGTCAAAAGGTGGGTTCTTTCCATTATAAAAGGCAGGCGCCCGGCGGTAGCCGCCAGGAGCGCGCGAGGGTGTCAGAGACACCCGCGTGTTTGGGGCGTCGGTTTTGGTTAGCTGATAAGGGCAAGCCAGAAACCGTTGGACGGGCTCAGAACACGCGGCTCGCAATGACCCGGTGATTCCCTGGGTCGTGCAGTTGATATGGAACACGAACGCGGCGCTTTCAAGGTAAATCGCGCGGCGAGGTTTGCCAAGGTTAAGACGGCATCCCGCAAAGGCCTGAGCTTACGAACGAATCCGCGTACCGGCAGCACCGCTGCGGCGCAAAAAAATCTCTGCCGGAAATTTAGCCAAATCGTCATAATTGATCACAAATTAGACAGTTTGCCGGTTTCGCATACATTTTTTCTGCTCATAATTTATGCAGATGTGATTTCACTTTCCCGCGCCGATGGGAAATTCTTCAACAAGGTCATCATGTTAGCGCTGCTGCCAAGGGTGGCATGGTTCTTGCGATTCCGTTAACGCAGGCGGCCGTTTGGGCCGTTTCGCAGCGTTTAACGCCTGCGTCAGGGAGATGACATTTCATGCTTACACAAATCACTCACGATATAGCGACGTTGAGCCGCCGCCGCTGGCTAGCGGCGACCGCAGGCGTGGTTTTGGCACTGGCCGCGTTCACGCCCGCCAAGGCCGCTGACGACACCATCAAGATCGGCATTCTGCATTCGCTCTCCGGCACCATGGCGATCAGCGAAACCACGCTGAAAGACGTGATGCTGATGCTGATCGACGAGCAGAACAAAAAGGGCGGGGTGCTCGGCAAGAAGCTCGAGGCCGTTGTCGTCGATCCCGCGTCGAACTGGCCGCTGTTTGCCGAAAAGGCCCGTGAGTTGATCACCAAGGACAAGGTGAGCGTGGTGTTCGGCTGCTGGACCTCGGTGTCGCGCAAATCCGTGCTGCCGGTGTTCAAGGAATTGAACAGCATCCTGTTCTATCCGGTGCAGTACGAGGGCGAAGAGAGCGAGCGCAACGTGTTCTACACCGGTGCGGCGCCGAACCAGCAGGCGATTCCGGCCGTCGACTATTTGATGAAGGAAGAAAAGGTGAAGCGCTGGGTGCTGGCGGGCACCGACTACGTCTACCCGCGCACCACCAACAAGATCCTCGAAGCCTATCTGAAGGCCAAGGGTGTCGCCGCGGACGACATCATGATCAACTACACCCCGTTCGGTCATTCCGACTGGCAGACGATCGTGGCCGACATCAAGAAGTTCGGCTCGGCCGGCAAGAAGACCGCCGTGGTCTCGACCATCAACGGCGACGCCAACGTTCCCTTCTACAAGGAATTGGGCAACCAGGGCATCAAGGCCACCGACATTCCGGTGGTCGCGTTCTCGGTGGGCGAGGAAGAACTCGCCGGCCTCGACACCAAGCCGCTGCTCGGCCATCTTGCCGCCTGGAATTATTTCGAATCGATCAAGACACCGGACAACGCGAAGTTCATCAAGGAGTGGCACGACTTTACCAAGAATCCGAAGCGCACCACCAACGATCCGATGGAAGCGCACTATATCGGCTTCAACATGTGGGTGAAGGCGGTGGAAAAGGCGAAGTCGTTCGATGCTGACAAGGTGATCGACGCGCTGCCGGGCATCAAGCAGGCCAACCTGACGGGCGGCGTGTCGGAAATGTTGCCGAACCACCACATCACCAAGCCGGTCTTCATCGGCGAAATCCGGGCCGACGGCCAGTTCAACGTGGTGTCGCCGGACGATCCGAAGAAGGCTAAGCTGGTTCCGGGCGACGCCTGGTCGGATTACCTCGAAGGCTCGAAGGATCTCGAGGCCGATTGGGTGACGCTGAAGTGCGGCAACTACAACAAGGTCACCAAGAAGTGCCTGGGTTCGGGCTCCTGATCCTCGGTTAGTTCAAGAGACCGAAGTCAGTTCAAGCGAACGAAGAAGGCGGCACGTCGCCGCCTTCTTTCACCTTCTGCCGGGGTCGCCAGTGCCTGCCAACGTCCTTGCCTGTCTTCGCACGCTTGCTTTCGCGATCGTCCTGGCCGCCTTCGCGTTGCCGGCCTTCGCCGGACCGTTCGAAGACGCCGTCGGCAAATTCGCCAATGACGAGTTCTCCGATACCGAAGAAGCGGTCGATACGCTCGCCACCAGCAGCAATCCGCTCGCCTACGGCATCGTCAGCGCGCTGCAGGACGGCCGCTTGTCGGCCGATTCCGAAAGCAAGAAGGTTTATCTGACCCAGCCCGACGGCAAGATCATCGACGCCGCGACCGGCGCACCCGTCGACAGCATTCCCGACAGCGCCTCGGTCGTGCGGTTGAACAACAAGCTGCGCCGCCACGTCGAGGCCGCGCTCGGCGGCCTGACCCTGCAGTCGCCCGACGCCGCGGTGCGAATCCAGGCCGCGCAATCGGTTTTCAAGACCCACGACGAGACCATGCTGCCCGCGATCGACAGCGCGCTGGCGAAAGAGACCAACAAGGGTGCCAAGCTCGCCTTCAACGAGGCCCGCGCCGCGATCCTGTTGTTCAAGGAAGACGCCACCGACGCCGAAAAACTCGAAGCCATCGCCACCATCAAGTCGCGCGGCGACCAGGAAGCGCTGGCGCTGTTGACCGGGTTGACCGGCGACCAGCCGCCGGCGATCGCGCGCGCCGCTGCCAGCGCCACCTCCTCGATCCAGAATAACCTCGCGATGTGGTCGATGGCGCAGAACGCCTGGTACGGCCTGTCGCTCGGCTCGGTGCTGCTGCTCGCGGCGATCGGTCTTGCCATCACCTTCGGCGTCATGGGCGTCATCAACATGGCCCATGGCGAGATGGTGATGCTCGGGGCCTACACCACCTTCGTGGTGCAGAACATCATCCGCACCAGCTATCCCGCCCTGTTCGATTATTCGCTATTGATCGCGGTGCCGCTGGCCTTCATCGTGGCCGGCGCGATCGGCGTCCTGATCGAGCGCACCATCATCCGCTTTCTCTACGGTCGCCCGCTCGAGACATTGCTCGCGACCTGGGGGCTGTCGCTGGTGTTGCAGCAGGCCGTGCGCACCATGTTCGGTCCGACCAATCAGGAGGTCGGCAATCCCTCCTGGATGAGCGGTGCTTTCCAACTCGGCCAGATCACGATCACCTATAACCGGCTGTGGATTCTCTGCTTCACGCTCGCGGTGTTCGTGATCCTGCTGGCGATGTTGCGCTTCACAGCCCTCGGGCTCGAGATGCGCGCGGTGACGCAAAACCGCAGAATGGCGGCATCGATGGGAATTGCGACCTCGCGCGTCGATGCGCTGACCTTCGGCCTCGGCTCGGGCATTGCCGGGATCGCCGGCGTGGCGCTGTCGCAGATCGACAATGTCAGTCCCAATCTCGGCCAGAGCTACATCATCGACTCGTTCATGGTGGTGGTGTTCGGCGGCGTCGGTAATCTCTGGGGCACCCTGGTCGGCGCCTTCACGCTCGGCATCGCCAACAAGTTCCTCGAGCCGGTCGCCGGCGCCGTGCTCGGCAAGATCGCCATTCTGGTCCTGATCATCCTGTTCATCCAGAAACGCCCGCGCGGCCTGTTCGCGCTCAAGGGGCGGGCGGTGGAAGCATGATGCCGCACGTGCTCACGCGCTCGCTGGACCGCAGCGCGACGCTGTTTCTGATCGTGGTCGGGGCCAGCGGGATCCTGATCCCGCTCTCGAACCTGCTGCTGCCCGAGGGCTCGTTCTTTCATGTGCCGACCTATCTGGTGGCGCTGTGGGGCAAATATGTCTGCTACGCCGTGCTGGCGCTCGCGATCGATCTGATCTGGGGCTATTGCGGCATCCTCTCGCTCGGCCATGGCGCGTTCTTCGCGCTCGGCGGCTACGCCATGGGCATGTACTTGATGCGCCAGATCGGCAGCCGCGGCGTCTACGGCAATCCGATCCTGCCCGACTTCATGGTGTTCCTGAATTATCCAAAACTGCCGTGGTACTGGCACGGCTTCGACATGTTCTGGTTTGCGGCGTTGATGGTCGTTCTGGTGCCGGGGCTGCTGGCGTTCTGCTTCGGCTGGCTGGCGTTCCGCTCCCGCGTCACCGGCGTCTATCTCTCGATCATCACCCAGGCGATGACCTATGCGCTGCTTCTGGCGTTCTTCCGCAACGATTTCGGTTTCGGCGGCAATAACGGCTTGACCGATTTCAAGGATATTTTGGGCTTCAAGGTGCAGGTCGAGGGCACGCGTGCCGCGCTGTTCGCGCTGAGCTGTCTGGCGTTGATCATCGCTTTCCTGATCTGCCGGGCGGTCGTGACCTCGAAGCTCGGCAAGGTCCTGATCGCGATACGCGACGCCGAATCCCGCACCCGGTTTCTCGGCTACCGCGTCGAATCCTACAAGCTGTTCGTGTTCACGCTGTCGGCCTGCATGGCCGGCGTTGCCGGCGCGCTCTATGTGCCGCAGGTCGGCATCATCAACCCAAGCGAATTCGCGCCGGGCAATTCGATCGAGGCGGTGATCTGGGTCGCGGTCGGCGGCCGCGGCACGCTGATTGGGGCAGCGCTCGGCGCCGTCGTCGTCAATTACGCAAAAACCGCCTTCACCTCTGGCCCGCTCGCCCCCTATTGGCTGTTCATGCTGGGCGCGCTGTTCATCCTGGTGACGCTATTGTTGCCCAAGGGGATCGTCGGCACCTTCAACGCCTGGTGGGAGCCGTGGAAGGCGCGTCGCCTGGCGGTGACGCCGGCTGCCGCGAGCGCCGCCCGTGAAGACGGGGTCAGCGAACCGAACATGGCGGAGTGAGCGCATGAACGTCATGGATACCCGTTCGACCTCGGCGCTGCTCTATCTCGACGGCGTGCACGTCTCGTTCGACGGCTTTCACGCCATCAACAATCTGTCGCTGACGCTCGCGCCCGGCGAGATGCGCGCCGTGATCGGCCCGAACGGCGCCGGCAAGACCACGATGATGGACATCATCACCGGCAAGACCAAGCCGGATAAGGGTGAGGTGGTGTTCGACGGCGTCACCGACCTGACCCGGCTCGACGAGACGCGTATCGCCGAACTCGGCATCGGCCGGAAATTCCAGAAGCCGACGGTGTTCGAAAGCCAAACCATCGAGGACAATCTCCTGCTCGCGCTCAACGTCGATCACAGCGTCAGGGGCACGCTGTTCTGGCGCGAGAGCAGGCCGGAAACCGAGCGCATCGAGAAGGTGCTGGAAACCATCCGCCTGACCGACGCGCGCAACCGCCTGGCGGGAAGCCTGTCGCACGGCCAGAAGCAATGGCTCGAAATCGGCATGCTGCTGGCGCAGGATCCGAAATTGCTGCTGGTCGACGAGCCCGTCGCCGGCATGACCGACGTCGAGACCCATCAGACCGCGGAGCTTTTGAAGGAAATCAACAAGGACCACACGGTCATGGTGGTCGAACACGACATGAGCTTTGTCCGCGAACTCGGCGTCAAGGTAACCTGCCTGCACGAAGGGTCGGTGCTGGCCGAGGGGACCATCGATCAGGTTTCGTCGAATGAGCGCGTGATCGAAGTGTATTTGGGAAGGTAAGGGGCGAATGGCGAGTGGCGAATAGTAAAGACAAGTTTTTCTTACTGTTCGCGATTCGCTACTCGCCATTCGCCTGATGAGGTCGCCGATGCTGAAGGTCGAAAACATCAACCTCTATTACGGCGCCGCCCAGGCGCTGCGCGGCGTCTCGATCTCGGCCGAGCCCGGCAAGGTCACTTGCGTGCTGGGCCGCAACGGCGTCGGCAAGACCTCGCTGCTGCGGGCGATGGTCGGGCAATATCCGATCTCCTCGGGCACGATTAATTTCGACGGTGTCGACATCACGGGCTTGCGGCCTTACGAGCGTGCGCGAAAAGGCATCGGCTTCGTGCCGCAGGGCCGCGAGATTTTTCCGCTATTGACGGTGGAGGAAAATCTCAAGACCGGGTTTGGGCCGTTGAAGCGCGAGGACCGCCACATTCCGGATGACGTGTTCTCGCTGTTTCCGGTGCTGCAATCGATGCTGGGGCGCCGCGGCGGCGATTTGTCGGGCGGCCAGCAGCAGCAGCTCGCGATCGGCCGCGCGCTGGTGATGCGGCCAAAGCTGCTGCTGCTCGACGAGCCGACCGAGGGCATCCAGCCGTCGATCATCAAGGACATCGGGCGCGCCATCTCTTACTTGCGCAATCTCGGCAACATCGCGATCGTGCTGGTCGAACAATATCTCGACTTTGCCTGCGAGCTCGGCGACAGTTTTGCCGTCATGGACCGCGGGGCGGTGAAATATGCCTGCGATCGAACCAACCTCGATCCCGCCGAGATCAGCCGTCAAATGGCGCTGTAACGAGGCCGGCCAAGGTCGCGCGCTTTTGCGGGAGGGGTGGGGGCGGATGCGGACCGATACCACGAGTGCTGCTTCTGCAATCTTTGCGGCCAACCGGGCGCGGGGCGCGGTCAAGTTCGACGTGCGCCAGGTCGAAGGGATGACCCGCCGCCACCATCTGCATGAATCCGGCTCGCTGCGGGTGCGCTTCCCCTCGCCCGAGGACGACGGGCTGTCGGCGGTTTTTGTCAACACGGCAGGCGGCGTCGCCGGTGGCGATCGTTTCGAGATCGAGATTGCGGCCGGCGAGGGAACGCGGCTTGCGGTGACGACAGCGGCGGCAGAGAAAATTTATCGCGCCGCGGGGCCGGCGGCCGAACTCGATATCGCGCTGAAGGTTGCACCCGGCGCGCATCTCGCCTGGCTGCCGCAGGAGACGATCCTGTTCGACCGCAGCAGGATGTCGCGCCGGATCGACATCGATCTCGCCGCGGACGCCTCGCTTTTGCTCTGCGAAATCGTGGTGTTCGGGCGCGCCGCGATGGGCGAGCGCATGTTGAACGGCGAGTTCGTCGACCGCTGGCGGCTCCGGCGCGGCGGCCGTCTGGTGTTCGCGGAAAACATTCGGCTCGACGGCGACATCGGCGAAAAGCTGAAGCGACCGGCAGTCGCAAAAGGTGCTGCTGCGATCGGCACCGCGCTGATCGTGCCGGGCGACGAGGCACTGGTGACGCGGATTCGCGAACTGGCAAATTCGTTCGGTGGTGAGATCGGGATTTCCACGTGGAATGGGTTTGCAATGGCCCGCTTCTGTGCCCAAGATGCGGCGCGGCTGCGCGCCGATATGATCGCGGTGCTCGGCCGCGCATCCGACGCCGCGCTGCCGCGGCTGTGGCTCAATTAGGTTTCGAACAATTTATTAGAGTGCCCGCATGAATCTGTCTCCCCGCGAAAAGGACAAGCTTCTGATCTCGATGGCGGCCATGGTGGCGCGGCGGCGGCTGGAGCGCGGCGTCAAGCTCAACCACCCCGAGGCCATCGCCATCATCTCCGATTTCATCGTCGAGGGCGCGCGCGACGGCCGAACCGTCGCCGAGCTGATGCAGGCCGGCGCGCAGGTCCTGACCCGCGCGCAGGTGATGCCGGGCATCGCCGAGATGATCCACGACATCCAGGTCGAAGCGACCTTTCCGGACGGCACCAAGCTTGTGACCGTGCACGAGCCGATCAGATAGGAAGGCAAAGATGATTCCCGGCGAACTCTTTATCAAGGACGGCGAGATCGAGCTCAACGCCGGCCGCAAGACGGTGACGCTCACCGTTGCCAATAGCGGCGACCGTCCGATCCAGGTCGGCTCGCACTACCATTTCTTCGAGACCAACCCGGCGCTGAAGTTCGACCGCAAGAAAGCCCGCGGCATGCGGCTGGACATCGCCGCAGGCACCGCGGTCCGCTTCGAGCCCGGCCAGACCCGCGACGTGCAGCTGGTCGCGCTCGCTGGCAAGCGTGTCGTCTACGGCTTTCGCGGCGACGTGATGGGGAAGCTGTGATTTGCTGTGAGGCGATCATCGCTGTCGGGCTCCCTCCCCCCTTGCGGTGGAGGGTTGGGGAGAGGGGTATGCCGCACACTCCAGTGGATGAGATACAGCGAGCCCGCGCCAAACGCTTGAGACGGGAAATGACGCGCGCCGAAACCTTGCTGTGGCGCCACTTGAAGGCAAATCGGCTTGCCGGTCTCGGGTTTCGTCGACAAACCCCCATGGGCAACTACATCGCTGACTTCGTCGCGCACTCCTGCAAACTCGTCGTCGAGGTCGATGGCGAAAGCCACGATTTCGCAGAGCGTGTTCGCCGCGATGATCGACGCGATGCATGGTTTGCGTCCCGCGGATATCGCGTGCTTCGCTTCACCAATGACGATGTGATGAAAAATCTGGAGGGCGTCGCGATCGCGATTCGTCAGGCAGCGGAGCAAGCGGCACCCCCCACCCTAACCCTCCCCCGCAGGGGGGAGGGAACCCTTCCGCCGGTGGCGCAGGCCAGACGTCGAGCGACACGAAGGGCAAGCCGTGATCGCCTTCGCCACAAACACCGCTGTCGGGCTCCCTCCCCCCTTGCGGGGGAGGGTTGGGGAGAGGGGTGGCCGCGAGTCCCCAAGCCGGCAATGGGCACGAAGATCGCTGAGCACAATCCTGATGTCATTTCGATCTGAGAGCTGGAGCACGACATGTCCGTCAAAATAAAACGTTCCGTCTATGCCGACATGTTCGGGCCGACCACCGGCGACCGGGTGCGGCTGGCCGATACCGATCTCATCATCGAGGTCGAGAAAGATTTTACAACCTACGGCGAAGAAGTAAAATTCGGCGGCGGCAAGGTGATCCGCGACGGCATGGGGCAGTCGCAGGTCACCAACAGGCAGGGCGCGGCCGATACCGTCATCACCAATGCGCTGATCGTCGATCACTGGGGCATCGTCAAAGCCGACGTCGCGATCAAGGAAGGTTTTATCAGTGCCATCGGCAAGGCCGGAAACCCCGATATCCAGCCCGGCGTCACCATCGTGATCGGCCCCGGCACCGACATCATCGCGGGCGAGGGAAAGATCCTCACCGCCGGCGGGTTCGACAGCCACATCCATTTCATCTGCCCGCAGCAGATCGAACATGCCTTGATGTCCGGCGTCACCTCGATGCTGGGCGGCGGCACCGGACCGTCGCACGGCACGTATGCCACGACCTGCACGCCCGGCCCGTGGCACATGGGGCGGATGATCCAGTCGTTCGACGCCTTTCCGGTCAATCTCGGCATTTCCGGCAAGGGCAACGCCTCGCGCCCGGCCGCATTGGTGGAGATGATCAAGGCCGGCGCCTGCGCGCTAAAGCTGCACGAGGATTGGGGCACCACGCCGGCCGCGATCGACAATTGCCTGTCGGTTGCGGACGACTACGACGTCCAGGTGATGCTGCATTCGGACACGCTGAACGAGTCGGGTTTCGTCGAAGACACCGTCAAAGCCTTCAAGGGCCGCACCATCCACGCCTTCCACACCGAGGGCGCCGGCGGCGGCCATGCGCCCGATATCATCAAGATCGCCGGCCTGAAGAACGTGCTGCCGTCCTCGACCAATCCGACGCGGCCGTTCACGCGCAACACCATCGACGAGCATCTCGACATGCTGATGGTGTGCCACCATCTCGATCCCTCGATTGCGGAGGATCTCGCGTTCGCCGAAAGCCGTATCCGGAAAGAAACCATCGCGGCGGAAGACATCCTGCACGACCTCGGGGCGCTGTCGATGATGTCGTCGGACTCGCAAGCCATGGGACGCCTCGGCGAAGTCATCATCCGCACCTGGCAGACCGCCGACAAGATGAAGAAGCAGCGCGGATCGTTGCCGCAGGACAAGGGCAACAACGACAATTTCCGTGTCAAACGCTACGTCGCCAAATACACCATCAACCCCGCGATCGCGCACGGCGTCTCGAAACTGATCGGCTCGGTGGAGAAGGGAAAGCTCGCCGACCTCGTGCTGTGGTCGCCGGCCTTCTTCGGCGTCAAACCCGAATGCGTCATCAAGGGCGGCTCGATCGTGGCAGCTCCGATGGGCGATCCCAATGCGTCCATTCCCACCCCGCAGCCGGTGCATTACCAGCCGATGTTCGCAGCCTTCGGCAAATCGCTCACGGCGTCCTCGGTGGTGTTTTCCTCCAAGGCCGCGGTGGCGTCGGGGCTCGCCAAGAAGCTCGGCATCGACAAGAAACTCTATGCGGTTGAAAATACCCGCGGCAAGATTTCCAAGAAAAGCATGATCCACAACGACGCCACGCCCAAGATCGAGGTCGACCCGGAAACCTATGAGGTCCGCGCCGACGGCGAACTTTTGACGTGTGCGCCCGCCGAGGTGCTGCCCATGGCGCAACGGTATTTCATGTACTAGGGTCATCCCCGGCACTTGAAGCCAGAAGCAAGACCGGGAGGACTTTCGTGATTTACGTCGTTGCCACGCTGACCGTGAAGCCTGAGACGCGCGCCGAATTCATCGCGGCCGCGACCGCCTGCATCAAGGAGACCCGCAAGGAGCCCGGCAATATCGCCTATGATTTGCACGAGAGCGTCACCGATCCCTCCAAGATGGTGTTCGTCGAGCAATGGGAAAACGCCGAGGCGCTGGTGCCGCACCGCGCCGCCGAGCACATGAGGACGTTCGGCCGGGTCGCCGTGAGGTGTTTTGTGGCGCCGCCGAAGATCGAGATCATTACGCCGGAAAAAGTCGACGTTCGATAATCAATAAAAAGCCAGGGAGAACCATCCATGATCTATGTCGTCGCCACCTCGCAGGTCAAACCGGAAGCGCGGGATGCCTTCATCAAGGGCGCCAAGGAATGCGTCGCGGCCACCCGCAAGGAGAAGGGCTGCCTTTCCTATGACAGCCACACCAGCATCCACGATCCCAATCTGTTCGTCGTGGTCGAGCGCTGGGAGAGCCGCGAGGACCTCAACGCGCATGGCCGCGCCCCGCATATGAAAGTGTGGCGCGAATATTCGGCGCCGCTAAAAGTGTCGCCGACCGTGATCGAGATCATCAGCGACGGCAAGGTCGAGAAGCTATAAGAGCGTTTTCAAGCGAAGTGGGATTCCGGTTCGCGTGAAGAAAACGCGTCAAAAGTCTAGAGCGTTTTCAAGCGAAGTGGAGTCCGGTTCGCGTGAAGAAAGCGCGTCAAAAGTCTAGAGCGTTTTCAAGCGAAGTGGGAGTCCGGTTCGCGTGAAGAAAACGCGTCAAAAGAAAGACTAGGCATGATCCGCGCAACCAAGGTCCATGGTCAGCATCGCTGGGCGGAAGCCGCGGCCGATACTGTCGTGCTGGATTTCGACGACCGGCACCGGCGGCGAATGGCGATGACGGGGACGCGCGGACTTGAATTCCTGCTCGACCTTGAGAACGCTGTCGCGCTCCGCGGCGGCGACGCGCTGGTGCTGGAAGATGGCCGCCTGATCGAGGTGGTGGCGGCGCCGGAGCCCTTGATTGAGATCAAGGGCGCCGACCCGCAGCATCTGGTTCGTCTCGCCTGGCATCTCGGCAACCGTCATCTGCCGACCCAGATCATGCCCAAGGGTTTGCGCATCCGGCGCGATCACGTCATCGAGGCGATGGTGAAGGGGTTAGGTGCCCGCGTGATCGAGATCGAGGCGCCGTTCGATCCCGAAGGCGGCGCCTATGCCGGCTCCGGCCATGCGCATGACGCCGAAAGCGATCCGCACCATCATGCGGGACATGACCATGCATCGCGCGGTCATTCATCGCATGATCATGGCGAGCATCATCACCATGATCACCACCACGATCATCAACACCACGACGAGCATTGCGACCACGACGATCACGGCCACTCCCATGCTCATGACCACAAATAAGCCGCCGATCGACGATCGCGGCAGCCTGAGCGAAAACGAGGCGGCCGCGCTCTATCGGTTGATGACCTTTCTGTCGCCGGCCTTCCCGGTCGGCGCGTTCTCCTATTCCTCCGGCATCGAATGGGCGGTGGAATCGGGCGATATCGTCGATGCGGCCACGTTGCGCGATTGGCTGTCCTCGATGCTGTCAGATGGCTCCGGATTTTGCGACGGCGTGTTTTTGGCGCAGGCGCACCGGGCGGTGTCATCGCGCGAGGCGGCCGCCTTTCGCGACATCGCCGAACTCGCGGCCGCCTTCGTGCCCTCGCGCGAGCGGCAGCTCGAGACCTCTTCGCAGGGACGCGCCTTTATCGAGATCGCCCGCGCGGCGTGGAATTGCGATGGCCTTGCGCCGATGATCGCGGATGGCGAGGTATTGGTTTATCCCGTAGCTGTCGGTCTCGTCAGCGCGGCGCACAAAATCCCGCTGGCCTCCACGATGCACGCCTTCCTTCACGCGCTGACATCGAACTGGATTTCGGCCGGCAGCCGCCTCATTCCGCTGGGACAGACCGACTGTCAGCGCGTGCTGGCCGGGCTCGAGCCGGTCGTCGCCGCAACCGCCAACCGCGCACTGGAGGGGTCGCTCGACGATCTCGGCGGCGCGAATTTCCGCGCCGATCTCGCAAGCCTCCGGCACGAGACGCAGTATACGAGACTGTTTCGGTCATGAGGTTTTCTCGCAGCCTATTCTTCGTCGTCCCGGCGAAGGCCGGGACCGCTGGCGTGAGCGCAATTGCGCTCATCGCGGCGCCGCGGCCTATCGTTATGGCACGCGGGCAAACGGCTTTTGTCACTACACCCTCCTGTGATTATGGGTCCCGGCCTTCGCCGGGACGACGTGGAAAGAGCACCTGACATGCAAAACCCCCACGGCCCGCTTCGCATCGGCATCGGTGGCCCGGTTGGATCGGGCAAGACCGCGCTGATGGACCTGCTCTGCAAGACGATGCGCTCGCGTTACGACATCGCCGCGATCACCAACGACATCTACACCAAATGGGACGCGGAATTTCTGGTGCGCTCGGGGTCGCTGACGCCGGATCGCATCACCGGCGTCGAGACCGGCGGCTGCCCGCATACCGCGATCCGCGAGGACGCCTCGATGAATCTCGCGGCGGTCGCCGACATGCGCGCGAAATTTCCCGATCTCGATCTGGTGCTGATCGAATCCGGCGGCGACAATCTCGCCGCCACCTTCTCGCCCGAGCTCGCCGACCTCACGATCTACGTCATCGATGTCGCCGCCGGCGACAAGATCCCCTCCAAGGGCGGCCCGGGCATCACCCGCTCCGACCTTTTGGTCATCAACAAAATCGATCTCGCGCCGCATGTCGGCGCCTCACTGGAAAAGATGGATACCGACGCGAGAAGGATGCGCGGCGAACGGCCGTTCGTCATGACCAACTTGCGCAAGAGCGAAGGGCTGGAGCGCATCGTCGGCTTCATCGAGGCCAAGGGCGGACTGCGCCCGCGGGCGCCGGCCAAGGCCAGTTAGGCCGAACTGGTTAACGCCGCGTAATCCGCGGGCCCCGGCGTTAACACTCTCGGCCCGCGATGCCGGATCGCGGGCAACGGCAGGATCTTTTCGTTCCATCGCCGGAACCAAATCGATTTACCGCGATTAGCATTCTCCGGTCCTCGCCAGACTGAGCCTCTTGGCCGGCATTATTAAGCTTCTCCGTCAACCGCAGTTGCGTACGAATGATCGCTCCTCCAATATCCGTGACGGTTGATTTCCATCCTCTATCGGTTTGTTGCCGCCCGGGCGGACACAAGATGCGGCTGCTTCCCTTTCGCCAATTTCGTATTTTTTGAGCAAGCGAGTGGTTCGGCTCGGTTTCATCATCGGCTTCATCGCGTTGATCGGGGTTCTGCTCTCCGGGCTTGCGGCGTTCCGGGTCCACGATCAGGAATTGACGGTCAACGGCATCGCATTGGCGCGCGCGATCGACGTCCATGCGAGCCTGGTCCAGGACCGTCTGACCGAGCGCGAGCTGCTCGCCCGCGTCGCCTCCGGCCTGTTCCGGGCGCCATCGGTGATCAAAGCCAATATGCTGCAGCCGCTGCGCTCCTCGATCTACGCCTTCAAGACCGATTTCGTGGTGGCGAACTGGGTCGCGCGGCTCAAGCCCAACGAGCTGGACGCTGCGCGCGCCGAGCTCATGAGCGCCGGATTTCCTAACCCGACCATCCGCAGTTACGATGACAAGCCGTTGGACCCGCGCACGATCGACCGGCCGGTCGATGTCTTGATGGACGTCGAGCCGCGCAACGCCGAGACGATGGCGTTCGCGGGCCGCGCGCTCGACCAGCAGCCGATTCTCGGGCAAATGCTGACGCAGGCGATGAAAGAGGGCAAGCCGATCGCGTCCGATCCGATCCCGCTGTTGCGTCCGAACGGGCAGGTCGGCCTGGTGCTGGCCGCGCCGGTGCTGCAGGAGGGCGGCACGCAACCCGCGGGTTTTGTCACGTTCTCTTATGAACTGGCGCCCCTGATGCTGGCGAATGACGATCTGTCGCTGTTCTCGGTGGTGCTGAAGGACCCGCGCAGCGCCAATGGCGAATTGATCGCCAACGATCAGGGCGTCGTCACCGCGCGGACCACGTCGCAGGAAGGGCCGCCGCCCTCGATGACGCGGACGGTGACGTTCGGCGGCCGCGACTGGTCGCTCGGCTATTACGCCAAGACCAATGCGGTGAAGCGCGCGGAGGAGACCGCCGCCGTGGTGGCGGCGATTGGGCTGGCGCTGACCGGCATCGTCTGCGGGCTGTTCGGCTATGTCGCCTACAACAATCTGCGGCTCAGCCGCGAAATCCAGGTGCGGATCGGCTTCGAGCGCCGCTTGACCGCCGTCATCGACGAGCTCAATCACCGCGTCAAGAACATCCTCGCGGTGATCCAGTCGATCGTGACGCGCACGCTGCGCCATGGATCGGACATGGACGTTGCCCGCGAACTCTTGATCGGCCGCATTCATGCGATGTCGAACGTGGTCTCGCTGCTCAGCGAAAGCCAGTGGCAGGGCGTGAAACTGAAGGGCCTGTTCGAGGCCCGTGCGATCCCGCATGCCGAGCGGATCGCGGTCAGCGGTCCGGATATCGCGGTGAGCGCGCGCGCCGCGCAAAGCCTGTCATTGCTGTTCTTCGAATTGGCGTCGCATTCCGACGAGGGGCTTTCGCTGGTCGGCAAGCACCCGCACATCGTCGCGCATTGGGAAGTGAACGGGGAGGCGCCCGACACGATCTTTCATTTCCGCTGGGAGGAGTTCAACACCAGCGCCGCGACCCGCCGGGTGGACAGCGATTTCGGCGTCATCCTGCTCGACCGCGTCGCGCCGGAGGCGCTCGGCGGGGTATCGAAGCGGTATTTTACCGACGTCTCCTACGTCTACGAACTCTCCGCGCCGATGGAGACCGTGGTCGACATGACCGAGCGCGACCGCACCGAACAAATCTCCGCGCCGCCGCGGCCGGGGCGGTAAATAGTCACTGTCATTCCGGGGCACGCGAAGCGTGAGCCCGGAATCCATAACCCCCGATCGTGGTTATAGATTCCGGGCCTGCGCCTCAGTCGGCAATTGCCGACCGAAGGCGCATCCCGGAATGAGGGCCTAGGGTATTGCGAGCGACAGCGAACCACTGCACACCGCGAAGCAAGCAGGATTGCTTCGTCGCATTATCCGTCATCGGGCGCGCGTTCGCGCGACCCTTTGACTCCTCGCAATTGTGCATGTTCACTAATTCGCTGATTGAACGGGCTGGGTTTTGGTGAGGGCGAAGCTCTTTGGTGTCTGTCCGTTAAGGGCCTGATGAGGC